>Ga0208357_1000016_pt1 | contig 136357 bp, 131 predicted proteins | sample NGESurdeep092012_6_FD_184487 | JGI IMG/M metagenome (GOLD analysis project Ga0208357, IMG submission 184487) | Arctic peat soil microbial communities from Barrow, Alaska - NGEE Surface sample F52-2 deep-092012 (SPAdes) | ecosystem: Environmental > Terrestrial > Soil > Wetlands > Peat ...
CGACTATCGCGGTGAGACGCGGGAACAAACCGCCGCCCTGTGCGTGGCCCTAACGGATTACCTCTCTCACAAGACCATTTATGACAACGATCTTGATGTGCGGGCAAATTCATCGGCGTCTGGCTGGGTGTAAGCCTTGATTGGTTGTGAATCGTGCCTGTTCGTCATCGGAAAACACTGGATTCTAGCGATACCGACAGACGGTGAAAGTGGAAGACGGCACGGGTCGGATAACCGTCCTGCCCAAGTCCTCTTCGATGCGTTTGCAATAACTGCGGTCCTGCAGCGATCAAACACAACCCAGACGGGCCCGTTGTTCGCGCAGTTTCCCAAGCGTTGCGGCGAACTGGACCAAGCGCTCACGTTCCTGCGCGACGACGGCCGCGGGTGCCCTTTCGACGAATGACGTGTTGGCCAATTTCGACTCGGCCTTGTCTGACTCGCTCGTGAGCCGGGCGATTTCTTTGGTCAGACGTTCGCATTCGGCAGCGACGTCGATCTCGATTTTCAGCATGAGTCTGAATTCGTCCACGACCTGTACGGGCGCGGCGCTGTCTTTCGGTAGATCGGCCGCGATCGAGACTTCCGATAATCGTCCCAGGGCCTCCAGATACGGGCTGAACTGCATCAGGTGCACACGCGCCGACTCGCTCTCGGCCACGGCCACGAGCGGAACGCGCGTCGCCGGTGCGATGGCCATGGCGCTCCGTAGGATTCGAACGGCATCGATGCACGCCTTCATTTGGGCCATCCACGCCTCGGCCACCGCATCGATCTTTTCGGTCTGAGAGACCGGATAAGCCTGCACCATGATCGAGTTGGCGGCCCCCGGTTTGCTGCGGCCGGCCAATGGGGCGACCTTTTGCCACAACTCTTCGGTGACGAATGGAATGATGGGGTGTGCCAGACGCAACACTGTCTCGAGCACGCGCACCAAGGTCCGTCGCGTCGCGCGCTGTTGCGCCGGCGTGCCATTTTGCATTTGGACTTTGGCGAGTTCCAAATACCAATCGCAGTATTCATCCCAGACGAAGCGGTAGATCGTGCCGGCGATGTTATCGAATCGGTATTGCGCGAATCCCTGCGCGACATCCGCTTCAGCGCGCTGCAGTTGACTCACGATCCAGCGATCCGGCATTGAGAAATCGAGCAGGCCTTGCGGCGTGCATTGGTCGGGTTGGTGCGCGTCGAGTCCGCAATCCTGGCCTTCGGTATTCATCAACACGAAGCGGGTGGCATTCCAAAGCTTGTTGCAGAAATTACGATAGCCCTCGCATCGGCTCAAATCGAAATTCAGGGTGCGGCTAAAGGTCGCTTGTGAGGCGAAGGTAAAGCGCAGCGCATCGGCGCCAAAGGCGGGGATACCCTGGGGATAGTGTTTCTTAACATAGCGCTCGACCTTCGTTTTGTGGCCGGCCAGGAGCAAACCCTGGGTGGATTTGGCCACCAGGGCTTCGAGCGAAATGCCCTCGATGAGATCGATGGGGTCGAGCGTATTGCCGCGCGACTTCGACATCTTGTGGCCTTCGGCGTCGCGCACCAATGCATTGATGTAGACATCACGAAAGGGCACTTTGCCTGTGAAATGGAGGCTCAGCATGATCATGCGCGCGACCCAGAAGAAAATGATGTCGAATCCTGTGACGAGCGTCGACGAAGGCAGGTAAGTCTCGAGATCGGCTGTTGCGTCGGGCCATCCCAATGCGCTAAACGGAATGAGTCCCGAGCTAAACCAAGTGTCTAGCACGTCCTCGTCGCGACGCAGCGGGGTGCAGTCGCCGCTTGCCTGCGCCTGCGCTTTTGCGTCCTCCTCCGTGCGTGCGACGTAGATCGCGCCGTCCTGGCCATACCATGCGGGAATCTGGTGACCCCACCAGAGTTGGCGCGAGACGCACCAGTCCTGAATGTTTTCAAGCCAATGGTTGTATGTGCTGGCCCAGTGATCCGGATGGAACCGCACGTCGCCCACTTCGACGACCGCGAGCGCGCGGGCTGCCAAGCCTTCCATCTTCATGAACCACTGGTCGGTGAGCATCGGCTCGACGATTTCGTCGGAACGGTCCGAACGCGGCACTTTGAGACGATGCGCCCGGGCGGCGACCAGAAGTCCTTGCGCTTCCAGATCGGCCAGGATTTGTTTTCTGGCGGCAAAGCGGTCCAGCCCGCGGTACGGCAGCGGGGCGTTGTCGTTGATATGGGCCGACAACGTCAGGATGCTGATGGGCGCCAGGCCATGACGTTGGCCGACAGACCAATCATTGAAATCGTGGGCCGGAGTGATTTTGACGCATCCGGTACCGAAGGCCGGATCGACGTACTCGTCGGCAATGACGGGAATGGTTCGGTCGGTCAAAGGCAAGCGCAGCTGCCGTCCAATTGACGCGCGATAACGCTCATCGTTGGGGTGAACCGCCACTGCCACGTCTCCCAGCATCGTTTCAGGGCGCGTGGTCGCGACCACCAGCGCGCCGTTGCCATCGGCGAAGGGATAGCGGATTTCCCAGAGGAAGCCCTCTTCCTCCTCGGAAATCACCTCAAGGTCGGACACCGCTGTACCCAGTTTCGGATCCCAGTGCACCAGACGCTTGCCGCGATAGATGAGACCCTCCTCGAACAGACGCACGAAGACTTCGATGACCGCGTGCGACATGCGCGAATCCATCGTGAAATAGCCGCTTTTTGCGCCCTCGCTGTCGGCGTACTCCCAGTTGCACGAGCCGCCCAGCCGCCGCAGCTGCCCGGTAATGGTCGAGCCGGATTGCTCCTTCCAGCGCCAGACTCGTTCGACAAAGGCGTCGCGTCCGATGGCTTCTCGCGTCTGCCCTTCGCTTTCAAGCTGGCGTTCCACGACGATTTGGGTTGCGATGCCCGCGTGGTCGGTGCCCACGATCCAGTTTGTGTTAAAGCCGCGCATCCGGTGGTAGCGAACGAGCGCATCCATCAAGGTCTGCTGAAACGCATGGCCCATGTGGAGCGTGCCAGTGACGTTGGGTGGCGGCAATTGAATGCTGTAGGAAGGCTGGGTCGATTGCGCGTCGGCCCGAAAGTAGCCGCGCGACTCCCACACGGGGTACCAGTGGGCCTCGATCGCGTGAGGCTCGAAGCTCTTGGGTAGTTCGGCAAAGGCGGAGGCAGTGGTCATGCAGGAATGGTTTTGTCGGAATGAGAGTGAAAGACGGATTCTAATGGATCGGCCTGCCCAAAGCCTATCGAACCGTGCGCAAAGCTCTTCGAATCGGGGCTATATCGAGCGCGGCGGCCCGCTCTCCTATGTCGCGAATGGACGGAAGATGGCGCTTTCTTTCCGGATTTTTCGTCCCCGATGGACGCTCGACGCTCGAGCTGAGCTTTTCCGCGAACCCGATTGCGCATTCGTGCCGCGTTACTGCGGACGATCGCCAGATACAGGCATGATGAGAGGCGAAGACTGATTGCCAGAGTGTGAATCTGAATCACGTTCGTTTAGCACAATCGTGTCAGTGTTGGCACGTCGGATTACGCTCACAATTGGGCCACGGTTGGCGCGGCCCGATTCAATGTCCAGAAGACGAAAATCGCCGCGCCTCTTAAATGAAGGCACACGATGAATGCAGGTGCACACCGCGCAGGGCCGGGAGCCTCCTATCTGACGGCAGTTCCGGCCGATGTGATCGCTCTACGACCGCTGTGGGTCTCTGCAATCGAGGCGGCGGTCGGCCTGTCCACCCCTGGGGAATTTCTCACCTGGATGGAGGGTTTTGTACGTCCTGTCCTCGATTATCAGATGATCGCCTGTGGCACCGGCAGCTTTACGCCAAACAGTGTTGCCACGGATCGCCTGCTCATGCGCGGTTTTCCAATGCCTTATCTCGAATCCTTGCGCGATCGGGACGGCGTCATCACGTTGCCGCGGGGCCGTGAACGTCGCTCCAGCGAATTGCGCATATTCGATTTCACGCGACCCGACGCTTCCTTTTCGGAGTGGCGCGGGGGCGTCGTGCGATTCGAACTCGGAACGATGGCCGCGTTCGATCGGCGTGATCCACGCTGCCAGTCGGGCAGTTATTTCTTGTTCGGAAACCTGAAGTCGTTGCCGGGCATTCGCGAGCACTATGTCCTCGAAGTCCTTGCGCCCTACATGGTCCAGGCGCTGACGCGCTCGCTCCAAGTCAACAGCGCACCCTCGGCCGAAGCATCGAGCGCGATCCGTCTGACTCGACGCGAGACCGAAGTGCTTCACTGGCTGATCGCAGGCAGAACCACGGCAGAGATCGCCATGCACTCGCATCGAAGCGTCCATACCGTGAGCAACCAGGTGCGCGGCATATTGCGCAAACTGGGCGCAAGCAACCGCGTCGAAGCGATCGCAATCGCATTAAGCCTCGGTTTGATCGATCGTCTTGCGCAGGTGCAGCGCACGCGCGTGGTCGCTGCGCAACGTCTCGCCAGTTACGACGCGCGCGGCTAGGCTTGGCACGCTGGCCGTTCGTTCGCACGGCGACTCGGGGTCCGGTTTGAACGGCACATCTCCAACAGGGTTTGTGCGCGATTCGCCTCAGGTCTTTTTACCCTCGTGACGAAAGCACGCGACGCAATGGTCGTTGACCATGCCGATCGCCTGCATATAGGCATAGACGATGGTCGAGCCGACGAATTTGAAACCGGCGCGCGCGAGATCCTTCGAGATTCGGTCGGACAACTCGGTGTGCGCTGGCGTGTCGCTGGTGCGGCTCCACGCATTGACGATCGGTCGGTCGTCGACGTACGTCCAAAGGAACGTATCGAGAGTGCCGCCCTTCTCGCGCAGGCGAAGATAGGCTTGCGCGTTCGAAATCGCCGCGGCCACTTTCAACCGATTGCGAATGATGCCCGGGTTGGTGAGAAGCGCGGCTTGCTTCTCGGCGGTATAGCGGGCGATCCGTTCCGGGTTCCACTGATCGAAAGCCTCACGGTAGTTCTCACGCTTGTTGAGGACCGTCTCCCAAGACAGGCCTGCTTGCGCGCCTTCGAGGTTGAGCATCTCGAAGAGTCGAACCTCCTCATGACACGGTGTTCCCCATTCCAGATCATGGTAAGCGAGGTAGAGTGGATTATTGGGGTTGGCCCAACCGCAGCGCGATCGCGTCGTCGCGCTCATGATCCGGACGTCCCCAGTTTGATTCCGACTCCAAATCGCAAGAAAGGCAGAGTCAATTGCGATTGGCGCGCAGGCGCGCGAGTTCCTGGGTCACAGCACGCGTCACCACTTCGCGTACGGTGTCGCGGACGTGGCCTTTGAGTTCGGCAGCCAGGCTCGCAAATGCCTGTTCGGCCGCTTGGGTCAGGCTTTCGTGTAACTGTTGCTCGAGGACGCCGTCGATGCGTCCCTGAATATTTTTTAGGACCGCTTCGCGCAATTCATGCTCCAGGCTTGACCATTCCGTATCGGTACGGGCCGCAGCGGTCTCTGATGCGGCCACAGCCGTGGCCGGCATCGGGATTTGGCCTGGCACGATGACGTCGAGCAAAATCGGGAGTTCATCGCGCGATGGCAGGCTCATGAGTTGGCCCCGCCAAGGTCGTGATGCGTGAGCGCGTAGCCCCGGTCCTTATAGAACTTCCAGCGCTCGCGCGCGCGCTGGCGATCGATGTCATCACGGCCGACAACCTCGATCAGGCGTTCGAAGCGGCTGAAAAATTCCGGTTGGGTTCCGTCTAAGTTGATCAAGACCTCGTGGTGCGGCGTTGGACTGGCGTCGCTGGTCAATAGAATCGGAGTTTGAGTTGCGAGCGCGTCGTTCGCGTAGCAATGCGGCAGGAAGTCCTGCGCCGAAAAGGTCCAAAGCTGTCGATCGAGTTCAGCCAAAAGGTTCGCGTCGGTACCGAAAATGACCAGTTGACTGCCCGCGGCGCGAGCTCGTCGCGCCAATCGACAAGTGTAGCCGACCTTGGTTGGCGCATTGAAATGGAAATCGATGCGGGTCATAACACGCTCATCCTACCCCAGCCAGCGCCCTTGGGCCGGACGGACGCCGCAACGCAACTGGGGCGCAGGATCAAGACGCTGCCTGACCGGCTCTTTTTTGCAAGAATTGGGTCAAAAGTGGCACCGGCCGGCCGGTGCCACCTTTAGCCGCGCCGCTTTTCCAGGCCGTGCCGGCGATATCCAGGTGGGCCCATCTGTACTTCTTGGTGAAGCGTGCCAGAAAGCATGCGGCGGTCACGCTACCGGCTGCGCGGCCGCCGATATTGGCCATGTCGGCAAAGTTGGATTTCAGTTGTTCCTGATAGTCCTCTTCCACCGGCAGGCGCCAGGCCGGGTCACCGGCCGCACGGCCGGCCGCGAGCAGTTCGTTCGCCAATTCATCATCCGGCGAAAATAGCCCGGAGTTGACGTGGCCGAGGGCGATCACGCAAGCTCCGGTGAGCGTGGCGATGTCGATGACGGCCACGGGCTGAAAGCGCTCGGCGTAAGTCAGGGCGTCGCATAGAATGAGTCGCCCTTCGGCATCCGTATTCAAGACCTCGATGGTTTGACCGGACATGCTCGTGACGATATCGCCCGGTTTGGTGGCAGAGCCGGACGGCATGTTTTCGCAGGTCGGGACGATCCCGACGATGTTGATCTTCAGTTTGAGCTCGGCGGCCGCGCGCAGCGTGCCCAAGACAGAGGCGGCGCCGCACATGTCGTATTTCATTTCGTCCATGGCCTCGCCCGGCTTGAGCGATATGCCACCCGTATCGAAGGTGATGCCCTTGCCCACGAGCACGACGGGCGCGTGTTTTGGCGCGGCGCCGCGATAGGTCAATACGATGAGTTTAGGGGGCTCGATCGATCCGCGTGTCACGGATAAGAATGAACCCATCTTCAATGCTTCGATCTGCTTTCTCTCGAGAATTTGAACCTTGAGATTCCAGTCCTTGGCCAGTTTTTGTGCGGTATTTGCAAGGTAACTCGGCGTGCAGATATTGGCCGGAAGATTGCCCAGGGTCTTGGCCAGATCGACGCCGTTGGCCACTGCAGCGCCATCGGCTGCGCCTACCGCGCCTGCTTTGGCTGAGCCTTCGTCAACCGGGAAATAAATCTTTTTGAGCGAAGCTGCGTCTTCTTTCTTGCTCTTGAGCGTTTCGAACCGATAGGCTTGTTCGCGCGCCAGAAAGGCGGCCGCACGGACGTTTTCCCGAAAGGAGCGACCTGTCACGGGCGCTTCCACCAGGGCGACCAGTGCGTCGTGGGCGGAGGTATTGGCCAGGGCCTTATAGGTTGCGCGCAGCGCCTCGGCATAGCCTTTGTCATGAAGTTCATCTTGCTTGCCTAGGCCCACCAGAAGCACGCGTTCAGCAAGGATGCCGGCGACACCGTGAAGCAGCAAGGTCGTGCCGCGCTTGCCGGTGAGATCACCACCTTTGATCGCCTTACTCAAGGCGCCCTTCGAGGCCGCATCGATCAGGCCGGCCGCGCGAGTCAGCTTCTTGTCCGCATAGACGCCGACCACCACGCATTCGGTCTTAAGTTTGTCCGGCGTGCCGGCTTTTGTGCTAAATTCCATTGAATTTCCAAAGAAGACGATGTCCGCGGATTATCTTTGATGCGTGGCAGGTAAGTCAAAACGTCTTCCCGGTCCTCGCCCAGCTTGCTCTACTGTCCCGAAGCGCGCGCCTCATGATTTTTCAACGTTCGCTGGTGCGCGAACTGTCCAACGCAGCCAGCGCCATCTTCATCGCACTTCTGACGATCGTTCTGACTTTCGCCCTGGTGCGTCTGTTGGGTCAGGCGGCATCCGGTGAGATTGCCAACGAGTCGGTGATCGCGCTCATCACCTTTGCTGCGCTCGACAATCTTCCCGTTCTTTTGCAATTGACCGTATTCGTCTCGGTGCTGTTGGCGTTCACGCGGAGCTACCGGGATTCGGAAATGGTGGTATGGCTCTCGTCGGGCCTGGGGCTTTCCCGCTGGCTCATGCCGTTGATGCGCTTTACGACGCCGGTGGCGATCCTCGTGGCGGTTTTGAGTCTTTTCGTGACGCCCTGGGCGAACCGCCAGACCAGCGAATTTCGTGCGCGTTTTGAGCAACGCACCGATGCGGCACGGGTCGCACCCGGCCAGTTTCGCGAATCCGCCGATGGAGATAAGGTCTATTTCGTCGAAGGCTACACGGGCAAGCAGTCCGTGGTGGGAAATATTTTTGTCAGTTCCCTGCAGCATGGCCGCCTTGGTGTCATGGTGTCACAGACGGGCGATCTGGAGCATTCATCCAATGGCGACGAATTCCTCGTGATGCACAATGGGCGCCGCTACGACGGAACACCCGGGCAATCGGATTATAAGGTGATGTCCTTCGATCGCTATGGCGTTCGCATCGAATCACAGCCACCGGATTTCAATACGGACGACTCGATGAAAATTCGCTCCAGCCTCGAACTATTGCTGCTGCATACGCCGCGAGCCATGGGAGAGTTGGTGTGGCGCATGGGCTTGCCTTTGTCGGTCTTCTGCCTCGCACTTTTGGCCGTGCCGCTGTCGTTCGTCAATCCGCGCGCCGGCCGCTCGGCCAATCTGATGATCGCGCTGCTGGTGTATTTCATCTACTCCAATGCGCTCACCCTGGCGCAGAACTATACGATTCAAGGGCGGATCACTTTCGATGTTGCGTGGTGGCCGGTGCACGCGATTGTTCTGGCGATCGCATTTCTCATGCTCCAGTGGCGCAGCCGTGTTCATCGTCCCTGGCGCGCGTGGATGGCGATCGCACGTGCCCGTCTGCGGATAAGATCTTGAAGGTCTCCATCGTTCAGCGCTATTTGGCCCGCGAGATTCTCGTGGCGGTGATTTTCGTTCTAATTGCCTTTCTCGGGCTTTTCGCTTTTTTCGATCTCATCGCCGAGTTAAGCAATGTCGGCAAGAACGGTTACCGGATCGAGCAGGCCGCCATCATCGTGCTGCTTGGCCTGCCCGGCAGAGCGTACGAGCTTTTGCCGATTGCTGCGTTGATCGGCACGATCTATGCACTGGCCCAACTGGCTTCCCACTCCGAGTTCACGATTCTGCGTGTCGCGGGACTCTCGACCAGTTCGGCTGCGCGCATGGTTCTCCTGCCTGGAGTTTTGTTGGTCATCTTGACGTTCGTTATTGGCGAACTCGTGACGCCGCGTGCCGAGACGGCCACCCAACGATTTCGCGCCAAGATTGCGCGCGGCACGATGGCTGAAGGTTTCCGTACCGGCCTTTGGGTGAAGGATTCGGGCCGCGCATCGAATGGTCATCCGGTGGTGCGTTTCGTCAATATCGGCGAGGTCAAGCCGGACAACAGTCTGTCGCGGGTCAAGATCTACGAATTCGATCAATCCTTGCGTCTCCTGAGTATTAGTTTTGCGGATGTAGCCGACTACCTGCCGCCTGCGGCTTGGCGTTTGCGCCATGTCGTCGAGACACATTTCGACGCCAAGAGCGATGGCGCCGTGGAGCGCATCGAAGTGACCCGCGAGGCCGAGAAGATCTGGCGTTCCGCATTGAACCCCGAGATTCTGGGCGGTTTGCTTGTTTCCCCGGACCGCATGGCAGCCTATGACCTCGGTCACTACATCCGGCACTTGCAGGCCAACCAGCAGACCGCCAACCGCTATCAGATCGCGTTCTGGAAGAAGATTACCTATCCATTCGCGGTCCTGGTGATGATGGCGCTGGCATTGCCGTTTGCCTATCTGCATGTGCGTGCGGGCGGGATCAGCTTGAAGATCTTTACCGGCATCATGATCGGGATCGCCTTTTATCTTCTCAATAGCCTGTTCTCCCATCTCGGACTGCTCAACACATGGCCGCCGCTGGTGTCAGCGGCGTTTCCCAGTCTTGTGGCCTTGGCCGCAGCCCTGGTGGCATTGCGGCTCGTCGAGCGCCGCTAACGTATGCAAGCGTTGATTCTTTTTTCTCACGGCGCACGCGACCCGCAGTGGGCACGGCCTTTCGAGAGGATCTGCCAGGCGCTCGCAACTCGTGTCGCGCCCACCCCGGTGCGCGTGGCCTTTCTCGAGTTCATGGTTCCGGATCTCGAGTCGGCTGTCGCGGAGGTGATCGCGGCCGGAGCGACCGAGGTCATCGTCGTGCCGCTATTTCTGGGCCAGGCAGGTCACGTTCAGCGCGATCTACCATCGCGCCTTTTGACAATCGCGCGCGCCCATCCGAGCGTGGCGATTCGCAGCTCGGCTGCGGCCGGAGAAGACCCCGCAGTGCTGGCCGCCCTCGCCGATTATTGCGCTGAGCAACTGGACTCCTTTGAGCCGAAGTCGGGAAAACCCTGAATCAATAGTTGTTGCTGGATTGTCGTTTGCATGTGTCGGCCTGTAGACGCTAGGAAAGTGTTCCGTTAGTATCGATCACACTTTTGAAGCGACGGTTTGAAGGGGTCGAGCACATCGTTGAAGCTTCGTTCTAGGCACGGAGGAGGAGGGGCGGCAAATGCCGCCGCTTTTGGGGCGCGGAAGGTTCATTTCTCCGCGCCTTTTCTTTTGCGGGTTCGCAGGACGCTTCGTTCGAGCCCCACAGCGTCAAGCGGAGCTGTCACTGTCGTTGGCACGAACGGGGGCTGGTTTCCTCAGTGAAGGTGGCAGATGGCCTGCGTCACGAGACGCGCCGGGCGAGATCCGCTGCTTGTCCGAGGTAGTTCGATGGCGTCAGCGTCAAAAGCCGTACCTTCTCGGTCTCCGGTATGGCCAAGGTCTGGATGAAGGCGTGCAACCCTTCCTTGGTGATGCCCTTGCCGCGCGTGAGTTCCTTCAGTTGCTCATACGCGCCCGGCACGGCGAAGCGGCGCATCACAGTCTGGATGGGTTCTGCCAGAACTTCCCAACAATCCTTTAGATCCGCTGCGATTCGATCCGCGTTCACCTCAAGTTTTTCCAGGCCCCGTAAGCATGCGTCGTACGCAACCAGGCAGTGCCCGAGTGCGACGCCGACGTTTCGTAGGACGGTTGAATCGGTAAGATCCCGCTGCCAGCGCGAAACAGGAAGTTTTTCCGACAAGTGACGCAAAAGAGCGTTGGCCAATCCGATGTTGCCTTCCGAATTCTCGAAGTCGATCGGATTGACTTTGTGCGGCATGGTTGAAGACCCGATTTCACCCGGCTTCAATTTTTGCGTGAAATAGCCCAGTGAGATGTAGCCCCACAGGTCACGGTCCAGATCGAGCAGAATCGTGTTCGCGCGCGCTATGGCGTCGAACAATTCGGCCATCCAGTCGTGCGGCTCGATCTGGATCGTATAGGGATTGTGGCGAAGCCCGAGATCCCCCTCGATTACCTCCTTCGCGAAGGCTTCCCAATTCAGATCGGGATAGGCTGCAAGATGGGCATTGAAGTTTCCCACGGCGCCGTTCATTTTGGCGAGCACTGGCACGGCGGCGACCGCGCCGATGGCGCGTCCCAGCCGTGCGGCGACATTGGCGATTTCCTTGCCCAGTGTCGTTGGACTCGCCGGCTGACCATGCGTGCGCGAAAGCATGGGCACATCAGCATGTTGATGGGCCAACCCCACCAATCGCGCGTGCAGTGCGGATAAGCGCGGCACGAGGATCTCAGTGCGTGCCTGCTGGATCATGAGGCCGTGCGAGGTGTTGTTAATGTCCTCGGAGGTACAAGCGAAATGGATGAATTCGGAAGCTGCAAGAAGTTCGGGAATGGGGGCGACCTTCTCCTTGATCCAGTACTCCACAGCCTTGACGTCGTGATTCGTAACCGCCTCGATAGCCTTGATGCGATGCGCGTCCTCGCTCGAGAACTGGGTCACGAGGTTTTTCAGGGTTGCCAAAGATTGCGCGTCAAAAGGGGGTATCTCCGATAGTCCGGCGCGCGAAAGCGCAATCAACCACGCCACTTCCACGCGCACGCGGCAGCGCATGAATCCCGCCTCCGAAAGGAGGGGCCGTAGCGGAGCGGTGATTTTCGCGTAGCGTCCATCCAAAGGCGAGAGGGCCATAAGCGTCGATAGAGGGTTATCTGGAACGGTCGACATGCCTTCGCTACCCCGGTCAAACAGAAATTCTAGCATCCGGACCGATGATCAGCGGCGCGGTGCAACATCGACGCGACAGACCCATTCCCGGCCGATGCTATACTTTGGCCCCTTCCAGACACGTTTCACAACAGCTGCAAGCACCCCTCAAATCAATGAAACTTATCGGCTCCCTCACCAGTCCCTATGTGCGCAAAGTGCGCATCGTGATGGCTGAAAAGAAAATTGACTATCAGTTTGTGATGGAGGATGTCTGGTCCGCCACGACGACGATTGGCGAATCCAACCCCTTGGGCAAAGTCCCGTGTCTGATCATGGAAGACGGGGGGGCGGTGTTCGATTCACGCGTCATTGTCGAATACCTGGACACGTTAACCCCGGTGGGCAAGCTCATCCCGGCGAGCGGTCGCGAGCGCGCCGAGGTGAAGTGCTGGGAAGCGTTGGCGGACGGCCTGCTCGATGCTGCGATTCTGGTCCGGCTCGAGAGTTCCCTGCGCACGGATGCCGAACGCAGCGCTGTGTGGTTAAAGCGCCAAAACGACAAAGTCGAGATGTCTCTGAAGGCCATGTCCAGCGGTTTGGCCGACAATCCGTGGTGCACCGGCACCCACTACGCGTTATCCGATATCGCCGTCGGTTGCGCGTTGGGGTGGTTGGCGTTCCGCTTCCCGGAGAATCCATGGCGTGCCGAATATCCGAACCTGGAGCGCCTGACCGAAAAACTGGCTGAACGCGCGTCATTCAAGGACACCCAGCCGCGTCGTTAACGCACGGCAACGGGGCGGCATCATGTCGCAGCCGCAAAACTATCGGCGCGCGCGACCGGCCAGTAGCGCGCAAATACCGTCTGTTCGAAACGCCCTTCGAGAAGACTTCCGGCCGGGATGAAGTTCGCCAGATTCGAGAGCAGGCGCACTTCATTTTGGTTGACCCGCCGCACGATGTGATCCGGGCTGATCTGCCCCGGGTGCGACAGCCCTGCTGCGGCGGTCAATTCCGCTAAGGCCGCCAAGGTCTGGCGGTGGAATTGATAAACCCGTTCGGCTTTGTCGGGCACGACCAACGCTCTTTGGCGCAGCGGGTTTTGCGTCGTCACCCCGGTCGGGCAACGATCCGTGTGGCAGGACTGCGACTGGATACAGCCCAGGGCGAACATGAAGCCGCGAGCCGCATTGCACCAATCCGCGCCCATGGCCATGGTGCGTGCGATGTCGAAAGCAGTGATGATCTTGCCCGACGCGCCGACGCGGATCCGGTCGCGCAAGTTCAGGCCCACCAGCGTGTTTTGCACCAATTGCAGGCCCTCGGCCAAGGGCGTGCCGACGTGATCGGTAAATTCGACGGGAGCGGCGCCTGTACCGCCTTCCTTGCCATCGACGACGATAAAGTCGGGGGTAATACCGGTCTCCAACATGGCCTTGGCGATACCGAAGAATTCCCACGGATGGCCGATACAGAGCTTGAATCCCACCGGCTTTCCCCCCGAGAGGCGACGCAGCCGATCGATGAATTCCAAAAGCCCGATAGGCGTCTGGAACGCGCTGTGCGACGCGGGCGAAATGCAGTCTTGGCCCACCGGCACACCGCGTGTTTTAGCAATCTCAGGAGAGACTTTAACGCCGGGCAAAACGCCGCCATGTCCCGGTTTGGCGCCCTGCGACAGCTTGACTTCGATCATCTTGACTTGCGCACTCGATGCGCTCACAGCGAAAGTCTCATCCGAAAACGAACCATCGGCGTTGCGGCAGCCGAAATAACCCGAGCCGATTTCCCAGATGAGATCGCCTGCATTTTCGCGGTGATAACGGCTGATGCTGCCTTCGCCTGTATCGTGCGCGAAACCACCGCGCCGTGCGCCTTCGTTGAGGGCGCGAATCGCATTGGCCGAAAGCGCGCCAAAGCTCATGGCCGAGATGTTAAATACCGAGGCCGCATAGGGTTGGGTCACGTTGGGCTTGGGCTGGCCGTCGTCAGTCACGCCAACCATCACACGAAAATCAGGATCACCGACCGCGACCGGAGCGATCGAGTGGTTGATCCATTCGAAACCTGTCGCGTAAACATTGTTGGGCGTACCAAACGGGCGCTTGTCGAGTTGCTGCTTGGCGCGTTGGTAGACGATCGAGCGCTGGTTGCGTGAGAACGGCATCGCCTCGGTGTCGCTTTCGATGAAGTATTGGCGAATCTCGGGCCGGATGTATTCGAAGAAAAAGCGAAAGTGCGCGAGGATCGGATAGTTCCGTCGAATCGCATGTCGCGTTTGCAGCAGATCCCAGGCGCCGACAGCACACAAAGCTGCGAAAACAAGTCCTAACGCCAGCCATGCGCGTCCGAAGAAGGTGCCGGCAATCAGGCATGTCGCGAGCCCCAAGATGCAAAGCGCGAGCACATAAAAGCGTGACGGAATTGAAATAGGCATGGACTACGGTCCTTTCCCGGAGCGCCCGTTGCGCGGGCAGTGCGGCAAGACTAACACCCCCCCATCAGGCGCGAAAGATCGCAGGCTGTCTCGACGCCGATCGCGACTGACGTCGAGGCCGCCTCATGCGGCTCTCGAGCCACGCCACGGGGCTGCCTGATCTTTCCGGTCCGGCAAACCCGACCCTTGAGTCTTTCGCGCACCCCATTGAACCGGCGTCCCTTTCACGGGCGATGAGAAACGCGATTGGCGCCGTACACAAATCAGAATGACCCGATTGCGCTATGGGCACTCAGGGTGTGGCCGCTTAGAGTCCAGGCGCGGTACAGGAGGACTCTCGAGCGTTGCGAGAACCGGTGGGTCGTTCAAGTCGCCGCGATCGGCAGCACGTCAATGCGTTCCGAATCGTGTTTTGAATCCATTTCAATACTTGTCGTTGTAAAGCTCATGGGAGATAAAAAAATGAAGGTGATGACCGGCGTTGTAACAGCAGTTGCGCTCGGGCTCGGCACTTCGGCGAGTGCCTGGGCGGACGACTCAGCCGCAGTGGAGGCTTTGAAGGCCCAGTTGGCTGCATTTCAGAAAGAGACCGCAATCCAGATGGCCGCGATGCAAAACAAGATCGACCAGATGAGCTCAGCGGCAAGTGTCTCCAGCAAGGAAACCAGCTCCACGCCTCCCGAGCAGTCGCCTCTCAGTACGCGAATTGCCGGGGCCGATGTGACTTTGTACGGATTCGTGGACGTGTCGGGCGATTCCACCAACGATGGACGAGATCATCTGAATCAGTTTTCCAGCAACCAGTCCTATTTGGGCGTTCGCGGCGGCAAAGAGCTCGGGTCGGGTGGATTAAAGGCGATTTTCCAGATCGAAACCTTGGTTGACGTATCAGCCTCGCCCTCCGACAGCAGTTCACTCGGCTCGCGTAATTCCTTTGTCGGCCTTCAAGGCGATTGGGGCAAGCTCATGATCGGGAAGTACGACACGCCCTACAAACGCGCGACAGCGATGATGGATCCTTTCTCCGGTAGCGTCGGAGACTACAACTCGGTGATGGGAAACACTGCGGGTGAGTCCAGACCGGAATTCGATTTTCGCATGCCTCACTCGATCTTTTATGACTCGCCCGTGTGGAATGGGTTTTCCGTATATGCCCTCGTGTCGCCAGGGCAGAAGCTTAACAATTTGCCAGACGCCTCCAACTACGCCTTTCCCCAAGGAGAGAAGATTTGCTCGGGCTCTACTCCAGGTTCTTCCGGATCGACTCCCAACGGGAATGTTTGCAATGACGGCGCCTTCAAGACCGCAGCCAGCATTGCGCTGAACTATCAAGCAGGACCCTGGTTCAGCGTCATTAGCTACGAACGCCACAACTCGGTGGATCGGACCTCTGACCACTTTGGCATTGTGGCCGATGAAAGCGCCGCGAAGGTCGGTCTTTCGTACCACTTCGACGGGAACCAATTGTCCGGCATTTACGAAAAATTCTTCCGCGGTGGAACGATTGCGCCAATTTTCAACGAACGGACCCGAGACGGTTACTACGTGAGCGACGTGCAGGACCTGGGTCACCGGACGGATTTCATGTTTGCGTGGGCGCATGCAGGTCAGACCTCCGGGAGTCCTCATTTCGGCGACATGGACGATCGCGTGAACATGACTTCATTAGGGCTCAAATACCACTATGACGCGCAGACAGCCCTCTACGTCGTAGCGGCGTTACTCACCGAAGGCGCCGGCGCGCATTACTCGCTGGGGGCGGGTGGGCACGGCATACCCGTGGCTTCGCCACGAAGCGATACGGGGGGAAATTTCCCCGGTCAACGGCTGGACGCAATTTCAGTGGGGTTGCAGTACGCCTTCTAACAAATTTTAGGAGGATGCGACGGCCGACCACAGTCGTGCCAAGGCGGGTCAACGCTCAAACGGCAAGCGCAGGCGACTTTGGGTAGGCCGATCGTAGAGTTTGGACCCCGGCGATGGTTGCACCTCCGAGGCAGACGTCATGCTGGTAGAGCACAGCCGCCTGACCCGGGGTGGCGGCCCATTGAGCCTCGTCGAAGCGCAGTTGGAAGCCGTCTTCGACCGGAATCAGTTCGCACGCCGCGTCGGCCTGGCGATATCGAGTCTTGGCGCTGTACCGGCCTGCGCATGGTGCATGGCCTGAAACCCAGCTCGCATCGATGGCGTCGAGCTGCATCGATTGGAGCCACGGATGATCGCGTCCCTGGACGACATAGAGAGTGTTCGTGACGACATCCTTGGCGGCCACGAACCAGGGTCGATGGGTGCCGTTGCCATGCTGAAGATTCTTCTTGCCTCCGAGCCCAATGCCCTTTCTTTGGCCCAACGTGTAGAACGCAAGGCCGATGTGCTCTCCGAGGTATTCTCCCTCCGGCGTTCGCATCGGACCGGGGCGCAGCGGCAAGTAACGATTGAGAAATTCGCGAAAAGGTCGTTCGCCAATGAAACAGATGCCGGTCGAATCCTTTTTTTCGGCATTGTGCAGGCCAATACGGGCAGCCAATTCGCGTACCTCGGTCTTTTTCAGTTCGCCCAACGGAAACAGCGTACGCGTAAGCTGATTCTGGTTGAGCCGATGCAGGAAATAGCTCTGATCCTTGGTTAAGTCCAGCGCGCGCAGGAGTTCGTAGTGGCCATCGATCTCGCGGATCCGCGCATAGTGACCGGTTGCGATGCCTGTGGCGCCAAGGCGCGTGGCGTGATCCAAAAACGCTTTGAACTTGATCTCCGCATTGCACAGGACATCGGGATTTGGCGTGCGCCCAGCCGAGTATTCGCGCAGGAATTCGGCGAAGACGCGCTCGCGGTACTCGGCGGCAAAATTGACAGCGAGGAGCTCAATGCCAATGACATCCGCGACCGAGGCGGCATCGACGAGGTCCTCACGCGTCGAGCAGTACTGATCATCATCGTCGTCTTCCCAATTTTTCATGAATAAGCCGACGACCTCGTAACCATCCTGCTTCAGAAGGTAGGCCGCCACCGACGAGTCCACGCCGCCGGACATGCCGACCACAACGCGGCCTTTGCTCATGGCCGAAAGATCGCGCTCGGGTCGGTGTGGATCAATTCGAGCGACGCCTTGCTGCGCCCGCTTGCATGGTCTTCCACGCAACGCATCACCAGAGGGCTGCGGTGGCGACTGCGGCTGTCCCACAACTCGTCGCGACTCATCCAAAGGGTACGCACGATACCGGTATCCAAGGCGCGCCCCTCCTCCCGACCATCACACGTTCCGGTAAACGCAAAGCGCAGGTAGGTGGTCTCGGCCTCGTGTGAATTTTGCGCGACGCACGTCATATAAATGCCCAGCAGACCTTGCGGGGTGAAGCCGCAGGCGGTTTCTTCCCGGGTTTCGCGCACCACGGCCTCGAGAAGACTTTCACCTGGCTCCAGGTGCCCGGCCGGCTGGTTCAGACGCAGGCCGGAGGAAGTTTCCTCCTCGACCACGAGGTATCGGCCGTTTTCGGCGATGACGGCTGCGACCGTGACATGGGGTCCCCAAGGTTCATTCATAGATGGATTTTAACGGAGTCGAGAGGTCCTTGCGCGAGGGCCTGGCCAGCCAGAATTTGAGGGCCCCTGTGTTAACATCCATCGAAATTCAGGGTCTACTCGTGCGCAGATCGCCGGGTTAAAGAGGAGAAGTGGATGAGAATAGGCATCCCTAAAGAGAGCCGGGAGGGGGAGACGCGTGTCGCCGCCACTCCAGAGACGGTCAAAAAGCTGATTGCCGCCAAGCATGAAATCATCGTCGCGAGCGGGGCCGGCGCGGCCAGCAGTATCCCCGACGCCGCCTTTCTGGCGGCAGGTGCACGCATTCTGACCCAGGCCGAGGCATTTGCGGCTGAACTGGTGCTAAAGGTGCGCCCTCCCGAGCCGTCGGAGCTCGCCCTCATGAAAGCCGGAACCGCACTGGTCGGCATCCTGGAGCGCTTCGATGCCGCAGGCATGGAGCGTCTGGCGCAAGCGGGTCTCATTGCGTTTGCGCTGGAGGCCGCGCCGCGCACGACGCGTGCGCAGAGCATGGATGTGTTGTCGTCACAGGCCAATATTGCCGGCTACAAAGCCGTGATCGTCGCTGCCAACGTGTACCAGCGTTTCATGCCGATGCTCATGACCGCAGCCGGCACGGTCAAGGCCGCGCGCGTTGTTGTCATGGGCGCGGGTGTGGCCGGCTTGCAAGCGATCGCAACGGCCAAGCGCCTGGGGGCGGTGATCGAGGCTTCCGACGTACGTCCAGCAGTGAAGGAACAGATCGAATCGCTCGGGGGAAAATTCATCGATGTTCCCTTTGAGACCGATGAGGAGCGCTCGATCGCCGAGGGAACGGGGGGTTATGCCCGGGCCATGCCGGATAGTTGGATGAAGCGTCAGAGCGCGGCGGTCGCCGATCGCGTGAAGCTGGCCGATATCGTCATCACCACCGCGCTCGTTCCCGGGAAAAAGGCTCCGCTCCTGATCACCGAGGAGATGGTGGCGTCGATGAAGCCCGGCTCGGTCATTGTGGACCTGGCCGCGGAACAGGGCGGCAACTGCGCATTAACCGAACCTGGCAAGACGGTCATAAAGCACGGCGTGCATGTGATTGGCGAGTTGAATTTGGCGGCTCACGTCGCCGCCGACGCTTCGTCGCTGTACGCGCGCAACGTGTTCGACTTCGTCAAGCTTATCGTTGACCCCGAAGGGCGGTTGGCGGTCAACATGGACGACGATATTGTGGTGGCGTGCCTCGTATGCCGCGATGGTCAGCAGAAACGGCCCGATACCCCAGCACCCAAAGTCGCGTAGGCGGCAGCACAAAACACCTAACCAAGCCGGCAAGGAGCCAGCGATGATTGACCCTACCATCCAGAACCTTACTATTTTCGTGCTTGCCATCTTCGTTGGCTATCACGTGGTGTGGAACGTGACGCCGGCGTTGCACACGCCGCTCATGTCCGTCACCAACGCGATCTCGGGAATCATTATTGTGGGCGCCATTTTGCAGACGGTCGACCTGGACGGTCCGATCACGCTGACGAGTCTATTGGGGGCGTTGGCCGTGCTTCTGGCCTCGATCAACATCTTCGGCGGATTCCTGGTGACGCAGCGCATGCTTGAGATGTTCAAGAAAAAAGAGAAAAAGGTTTGAGGAACTGAAGATGACGTCCACGCTCGCCAATGTTTCACTCATCGTCTACCTGATTTCGGCGGTGCTGTTCATTCTCGCCCTAAAGGGATTGTCATCGCCCGTGACGGCACGGCGCGGCAACATGTTCGGCATGATCGGCATGCTCATTGCCGTGGTGACCACCCTGTTCCTCGCCAATCGTCCGGTGCTCGCTTTGATCGGCGGGGCCATGCTCGTAGGTGCCGTTATCGGTTCGGTCGCCGCGCGTCGCGTGCAGATGACGCGCATGCCTGAACTGGTTGCGCTAATGCACTCACTGGTGGGTCTTTCGGCCGTCCTCATCGCCGTGGCCGCATTGTTCCACACCGGCGAAGAGCATACCGGTGCACAGAAGGTCGAACTGTTTATTGGCGCTTTTATCGGGGCCATTACATTCACCGCCTCGGTGATCGCCTACGGCAAGCTGTCGGGCAAGGTGTCGGGCAAGCCCGTCATGTTCAACGGCCAGCATATTTTGAATCTGGTTCTGGCGCTTTCGATGCTGGGCTTTGGGATCACCTATTTCCTCACCGACAGTTCTGCAGCGTTTCTCGTCATGTTGGCCATCGCACTGGTCCTTGGGATAACGCTCATCATCCCGATCGGCGGGGCTGACATGCCGGTTGTGATTTCAATGCTGAACAGCTATTCGGGCTGGGCCGCCGCCGGCATTGGATTTACGTTGAACAATTCCGTGCTCATCATCGCGGGATCGTGCGTCGGATCTTCAGGCGCCATTCTGTCCTACATCATGTGTAGCGCGATGAACCGCTCCATCATCGCGGTTCTTCTGGGTGGTTTCGGGACCGATACGTCGGCCGCGTCTGCTGCGTCGGCGGGATCGAAGAGCTACAAATCGGGCAGTCCCGAAGACGCGGCATTTCTCATGACCAATGCGGACACGGTCATTATTGTGCCGGGTTATGGATTGGCGGTCGCGCGTGCGCAGCACGCCTTAAAGGAACTTTCGACCAAATTGACCGAACATGGCGTCAACGTGAAGTATGCGATTCATCCGGTGGCCGGTCGTATGCCGGGTCACATGAATGTTTTGCTCGCCGAAGCCGAGGTGCCGTACGACCAGGTATTTGAGATGGAAGACATCAACGGCGAATTCGCCCAGGCCGATGTGGCGCTGATTTTGGGTGCCAATGATGTGGTGAACCCGGCGGCTAAGAATGACCCGAAATCGGTGATCGCCGGCATGCCCATCTTAGAGGCTTATCGGGCCAAGACCGTCATCGTGAATAAACGCTCCATGGCTGCTGGTTACGCTGGTTTGGATAACGAGTTGTTCTACCTCGACAAGACCATGATGGTGTTCGGAGACGCGAAAAAAGTGATCGAAGATATGGTCAAGGCCGTCGAATAGCGCCTTTCGCAAAATGCCGCTGTGGTGTCTGACCGCGGCGGCATTGCGGGTTCGCTTTGGCGCCGCGCTCCCATTGCCGCAATCCCGGATCCTCGGTTCCAACTTCACCTGGAGGGGCGCGACCTATTTGTGCCTGGGGTCCCAGAGTCTATGTGCCCAATGGCTATCGGCGGCGATCTCGCGGGCTGCATTGCGACCCGGTAGTCCCGTGACCCCGCCCCCGGGGTGAGCGCCGGATCCACACAAATACAGTCCCGGAATGGGCGTGCGGTAGTCGGCAAAACCCAGGAGCGGACGCGCGCAGAACAGTTGGTCGAGTGTTAACGCACCATGGAAGATATCACCATCGGTCAATCCGAATTTGCGTTCAAGATCCAGCGGCGAATGGATCTGTAAACCAAGAATGCTGTCCTTGAAATTCGGGGCGAAACCTGTGACACAGTCGATGACCGCTTGGGCGGCGGCTGAGCGGCCATCATCCCAGCCGTTGGGAAAACGGGCCGGATCCAAGGTCGGCGCGAAATGCTGGCAGAAAAGGCTGGCCACGTGCGCACCCGGCGGGGCGAGGGTGGGGTCAACCGTGCTCGGAATGAGCATCTCGACGATCGGTTGATGACTCCAGCCTTCCTCGCGCGCGCAGGCGTAGGCGCGCTCCATGTAGGCTAAGGACGGGGCCATGATGATGCCCGAGGCATGGTGCGGCATCGAGTGGTTACCCGGACATGCCGTGAAATTTGGTAATGCGCCCAGTGCGACGTTCATACGAAAAGTCCCGGAGCCACTGCGCGTGCGCGCAATACGCTCGAGAAACTGATCGGGCAGATGCTCTTTGGCGACCAACTTCTGGAACAGGAGTTTCGGCGTGACGTTTGAGACCACGCGTCGCGCCCGGATCGTCTGTCCGCTCTCGAGCACGACGCCCGCGGCGCGGCCCGCTTCGATCAGCACGTGTGCGACCGCCGCGTCGAGCGACAACTCGACGCCGCGCAGCGTTGCTTCGGTTGCCATGGCTGCGGTGATGGCGCCCATGCCCCCCTGCGCATGACCCCAGACACCGGATTTTCCGTTCACGCTTCCAAAGACGTGATGCAGAAGTACGTAAGCCGACCCGGCCGAGTAGGGACTGGCGTAATTCCCGACCACCGCGTCAAAACCGAGTGCGGCCTTTAAGGGGTCGGATTCGAACCAGCCATCCAGCAGGTCACCCGCGCTTTTGGCGAAGAGGGCGAGCAGATCCTGCTTGGTGGCGAGTTCGACGCCACCCAACAGACGCGCGAGATGACCCGCGCGGACCCAGTCGCGTACGCTGGCAAAACCGTGCTCACCCACGTTCGGCGGTGTTCGGGCGAGAAGTGTGCGCAAGAGGCTCACCGCCTGCTCGAGCATGACGTAGTAGGCGGGCAGACGCTCTGCATCGCGGCGCGAGAACAGGGCCACTTGGGCTTGCGTTTCGACGAGGGTGGGGCCGAGCCTTAGCGAGCGGCCATCGGGCAGCGGTAGGAAATTGGCGAACGGTCGCTCCACGATGCGAAGTCCGTGTTGGGCCAGATGCAAGTCTCGCATCACACCCGGATCCAACAGACTCACTGTGTAGCTTGCGGTCGAATTGCGAAAGCCGGGATGAAATTCCTCGGTGACCGCCGCACCGCCGGGAATTCCGCGGCGCTCGAGGACGCGAACCTTATGGCCGCGCGCCGCGAGATCGCACGCGCACACCAATCCGTTGTGGCCGCCGCCGATGATGATCTCGTCATAGATCGTCTCAGTCATGGGATGTAACATCCCGGCGACACGCCACGGGCCACCCCAAGGAGGCAGGGTTCATGCGGCAGGCGGACGGCCCGCCAAGGCCTCATCGATCACTTCAATCCAATGACGCACCGGCAAGCGGGTGCCGCTTTGCAGGTGGGCGACGCACCCGATATTGGCCGACGCGATCAATTCCGGCTCGGTTGCAGTCAGCGCTGCAAGCTTGTTGTCGCGCAAACGATAAGCCAGTTCGGGCTCGAGAATGGAATATGTTCCGGCCGAGCCACAGCATAAATGGCTGTCGGCGCATAGGCTGACTTCGGCACCGGCAGCTCGAAGCAACGCCTCTGCCAAGCCCTCGATCTTTTGGCCGTGCTGTAGCGTACAGGGTGGATGAAACGCAATGCGTCGCACCGGAAGCGGGCCCAATTTTGCCAGCAGAGGCTGTGCCATCGGTGCCAAGATCTGGCTGATATCGCGTGTCGCGTCGGAGATGCGCTTTGCGCACGCCGCGTAGCGTGAATCGTGACGCAGCAGGTGGCCATATTCCTTGATCATCATGCCGCAGCCCGAGGCGGTCATCACAATCGCTTCTGCACCAGCGTCGAGATGGGGAATCCAGGCGTCAATATTCTGTCGCATCTGGTCGAGGGCATGAGCCGAGTCGTCCAAGTGATACCGAATCGCGCCGCAACATCCGGCGCCCGGGGCGACGATCGATTCGATCTCCAATGCATCGAGAACGCGCGCGGCCGCGGCATTGATGTTGGGTGCCATCGCGGGTTGGACGCAACCGGCCAGAAGCAACATCTTGCGCCGGTGAGTACGCGTGGGCGATGGACCGGGCTGCGCCGACTCGGGGACCTTGTCGCGCAGCCGCCGTGGCAAGAGTTGACGCACGCTCTGGCCCAATTTCATCGCGCCGTCAAACAGCCACCGCCGGCTAAGACCTTCGCGCAACGCCATACGCAATAGGCGCGGCCCGAGCGGACGCCGTGTGTCTCGTTGCCGGGCTGCAACCGCGCGCCCGATATCAACGAGGCGCCCGTATTCAACCCCGGAGGGACAGGTCGTCTCGCAATTGCGACAGGTCAGGCAGCGGTCCAGATGGAGTTGGGTTTTGGCGGTCGCGGGCTGGCCTTCCAGCATTTCCTTGATGAGATAGATGCGCCCACGCGGGCCATCCAACTCATCACCCAGGAGCTGATAGGTCGGGCAGGTCGCGTTGCAAAATCCGCAATGAACGCACTTGCGTAAAATCGCGTCGGCGTCTTGTCCCTCGGGCGTGAGTCGGATGAAATCGGCCAGGTTCGTCTGCATGGGATCGGCTATGCCAGTCCTGGGACAGGTGCGCGCGCAACGGGATACATACGGCCGCGATTGAAGATGTCCGATGGGTCGAATTGCGTCTTGATTCTCGAGTGGATCAACGCGTTGATGGCTTCTTGCGGTGTAAACACCCCGAGGCGCTGCCGGGTGGCCGCGTCGGCGCGAAAGAGGGTTGCGTGACCGCCGAGTGACTGCGCGCGCGCGCGGATCGCCACGGCGGTCACGTCGGTTTTTAGCCAACGCAGGGCGCCGCCCCATTCGATGAATTGGAGTCCCGGCAGACCGACAGGAAGGGCACTCGAAGGCAGCGAGAGTCGCCACAACGAGACCGGATTCCGAAAAAAATCATGCGTTTGCTCACGCACGCCGCACCACAGTTGCTCGGCCTGGGCCGGATCGACAACCTCTCCGCCGAGGCGGCTATGTGCGGCTTTGATGGCGGCCTGCGAGCCGCCAAGCCGTACCGTCAGCCTTCCTGCATGCCATGCGCTGGCGGTGAGTGGCAGCGCTTGCGCCGCCCAGCGATTCAAAATCGAGATCGCGCCGGCCTCCTCCATTTCGAACGACAGGCTTATCGTCGCGGGGGCCACCGGCAGTACCTTCAGGGACACTTCGAGCAAGACACCGAGGGTGCCGAGCGAGCCGCAAAAAAGACGTGACACATCATAGCCAGCGACGTTTTTCATGACGGTGCCGCCAAACGAGAGTATCTGTCCATGACCGTCGATGACTTTTGCGCCGAGAACGAAGTCGCGCACCCCTCCCGCCGCCTGACGTGCGGGCCCCGCCAATCCTGCCGCCACGCATCCGCCCAGAGTGGCATCGTCACCGAAATGGGGGGGCTCGAATGCCAGGCATTGCCCCTGGCGCGCGAGCAACGCCTGGAGATCGCGCAGCGGCGTTCCCGCGCGTGCCGTGACGACCAGTTCGGTGGGTTCGTAGGAGACGACGCCGGTGTAGCTGCGCGTCTCGAGTCGGGTGCCCGAGGAGGGCAGCCCGTAAAAATCCTTGGTACCTCCGCCGCGGATGCACACGGGCTCGAGCGTGGCCAACGCGTGCCGAACCTGTTCGAGGATCAGTTCGCTCATCGGGGCCAGGGGCGCACGCGCTAGAAGCGTTCGAGATCGGCGAACGGGACTTTGCCGGCGTGCACCTTCATCGCACCATACTCCGCGCAGCGGTGCAGGCTGGGCACGACTTTCCCGGGGTTTAACAGGCCGGGTCCATCAAAGGCGCGTTTGATGCCGAGAAAGGTATCGAGTTCGGCGCGGGTGAATTGGACACACATCTGGTTGATTTTCTCGAAACCCACGCCATGCTCACCGGTCACGGTTCCTCCCACCTGCACACAAAGTTCGAGAATTTCTGCGCCGAATGCCTCGGCCCGGTCACGCTGGGCGGCGTCATTTGCATCGAATAGGATCAGTGGATGGAGGTTGCCGTCACCGGCATGAAATACGTTCATGCAGCGCAGGCCATGACGCTGTTCCATTTCGGTGATCCGGTTCAAGACCTCTCCCAGCCGGCGGCGTGGGATGGTTCCATCCATGCAGTAGTAGTCCGGCGAGACCCGGCCCGCGGCGGGGAATGCATTCTTGCGTCCGGCCCAGAAGCGCAGACGCTCATTTTCGTTCTGCGAAACCTGGCAGCGGGTGGCTCCGTTTGCCTTCATAATCGTCTCGATTCGGCCGACATCGTGTTCGACTTCCTCTCGCGTGCCGTCGGATTCGGCGAGGAGAATGGCCGCGGCATCGAGGTCGTACCCGGCATTCACGAAGGGCTCGACCGCGCGCGTGGCAGCCCGGTCCATCATTTCCAGGCCAGCCGGGATGATACCTGCGCCGATGATCGCCGCGACTGCATCGCCGGCCTTTTGGACATCGTCGAACGAGGCCATGACCACGCGCGCGAGCGGGGGTTTGGGAATGAGCTTGACCGTCACTTCCGTGACCACCAAAAGCATTCCTTCCGAGCCGATGACCAGGGAAAGCAGGTCGAGTCCCGGTGCATCGAGCGCGCCCGAGCCCAATTCCACAATATCGCCGTCGATCGTCACACCCCGCACGCGCAACACATTGTGTACCGTCAGCCCGTATTTCAGACAGTGAATGCCGCCTGAATTCTCCGCGACGTTGCCGCCGATGGTGCAGGCGATCTGGGACGACGGATCGGGTGCGTAATACAAACCGTGGGGAGCGGCGGCCTGGGTCACGGCGAGGTTACGAACGCCTGGCTGCACGACGGCCGTGCGCGCCTCAGGGTCCAAGGAGAGGATGCGGTTGAGTTTGGCCATTCCAAGCAGCACACCTTGCCCGTGCGGCAGCGCTCCGCCCGACAGTCCCGTTCCTGCGCCACGCGCCACGACCGGCAAATCCAAGTCCCGGCATAACTTCAGAATCGATACGACCTCGCCCTCGTTGGACGGCAGCGCCACCACCATCGGCGTGGTGCGATACATTGTCAATCCATCGCTCTCGTAAGGCCGCGTGTCTTCGGTTTGCCAAAGCACCGATGCTTCAGGCAGGAGCGCGCGCAGTGCCGCCACGGCGCGTTCTTTTATACGGGCGTTGGCGGCATCGGGTGAGGCGACGGGGGCGTGCATGAAAAGGCCTTCTGAGGCGCTCGATCGAAAGACTTGAAGTTAGCACGCCGGAGCGCAATCCGGAAATCCTGCTTCCGGTTCACGCGTCGACGGCACGATCACATCAGTTCTTCCGGGGCCAGAGGGCTTAGCAGCAACAGTTCCAGCTGAAGGGATAGGGCGACGCCCGGTTCGGTGTCATAGACGGTTTCCCGACCGTTGATGTGAGTTACCCACTGTACTTGATGTTGTGGCCCGAGGCGGACTTCGTAGGCACTCGTCTTCAAGTCGTCACCCAACAACTGGATGACTTCGCCGGCGAGTTCCGGGCTGTTCACGATGATGCCGGTTTCGGTATTGATGTGTGCGGAACGGGCGTCGAGATTCATCGAGCCCACGAACAGTCGCCGATGGTCAATCACCCAGACCTTGGCATGCAAGCGCCCCAATGCCGAGCGAAAATCCTCGATGTCGGCGCGTTCGGTCGACAGGGTGGGACTGAGTTCGTAGATTTCCACGCCCTGCTCGAGTAACTTCTTGCGGAAGCGTCGGTAGCCAATTTCGACGATGGGTTCATCGGTTGCCGCGAGCGAGTTCGTGATGAGGACGACGCGCACTCCACGGGCGCGCGCTTCGGCGATAAGGCGCATGCCGCGTTTCCCCGGAACCAAGTAGGGCGATGCGATGATGATTTCGGATCGCGCCTGGGTGATGGCGTCCTCGATACTTCGGGTGACCGTGCCCGCGAGCGTTTTGTCATTGATCCCGGCCGCTTTGTCGGGGGAATCAGCATGAGCGCTTGCGGAGGCCCAGTGGAGCGCGAGTTCACCTTTTGCCAATTCGACTTGAAGCGGGCCGTGTCCCAGCGCATCGGTGTCCGGCAACGGGCCGGTACTGGCGTCGGGTTGCGTGTCGCGTTCGAACTTGGCCTGGGCGAGGTCCGATTCGGTGGGCAGCGGCACGATCGCGTCGAGCGGATAGGCGTAGGTATCGTTCCAGTAGCGGTCGAATTGGCCCGAAAGTTGTTTCACGACGGGACCGGCGGCGAAGATATCGAGATCGACGAAATTGCTCGCGGTGTCGGCGAGCGTGAAGTAGGGATCAGCGATATTGCGCCCCCCCGAGATCGACATGACGTTGTCGGCGACAAAGAGTTTGTTATGCATGCGGTGGTCGATACGCCAGAAGTCACCGATCGAGAACAACAGTCGCGTCGTGAGCGCATCGCGACCTGCGCTGAACGGATTGTAGAGGCGCACTTCGACGTTGGGATACGATGCAAATTCGGCCAACAGGTCGTCTTCGCCAGCCGTATAGAAGTCATCGAGAAGAAGGCGCACGCGTACGCCGCGCACGGCCGCATCCCGCAGCGCACGCAGAAACACGCGTCCGGTGGCATCATTTTGGAGCAGGTAATATTGGACATCGAGCGACTTTTCGGCGCGCGCTGCAAGCGCCAAGCGCGCCTGCAGCGCGAAAGGTCCATAGGGCAGCAGCCGAAAACCGGAGTAGATGGGTAACGCACCGTGCATCGACCGATTGGCAATCCGGCCCAATGTCGTCTGGCTGCCATCGGGGATCGCATATGAAGCCTGGCGCGGCACCTGGGGCGGCAGGGTGGTGCAGGCTGCGAGCAGGGCAACCGCGAAGGCAAGAGCACCAGAGCGAACAGGGGCGACCGTAGGCATAAGAACTCTCGGTGACACAGCCTTCGCGTGCCGGCACCGGGTTGCGAAGGCCATCTAGTGCAATAGGACGATTTTGCCGGGATTTAAGATGTTCTTCGGGTCGAAGGCACGCTTTAGGGCGCGCATCAAATCGAGCGCATCCTCACCGTGTTCTTCGATAAGAAATTCCATCTTGTGCAAACCCACGCCGTGCTCGCCGGTACAGGTGCCATCCATTTGGATGGCACGGGAGACGAGCCGGTGGTTAATCGCCTCAGCCTGTTCCAAGTCCTCAGGATGCTTTGGATCGACCAGTAGCATGACGTGATAGTTCCCGTCACCCACGTGCCCCACGATCATGGAGGGCAAGGGAGAGGTTTCGAGCTCGGCCGTGATCATGCGTATGCTCTCGGCCAGGCGCGAGATGGGAACGCACACATCGGTCGTCAACGCACGCGTGCCGGGTTTCATCTGCAACCCCGCGAAGTACGCGTTATGGCGGGCGGCCCACAGGCGCGAGCGGTCTTCGGGGTTGGTCGCCCACTCGAAATCCATCCCAGCGTGTTCCCGCGCGATTTCTTGCACGGTTTCGGCCTGTTCCCGCACCGAACCGGGGGAACCGTGAAACTCAAACAGAAGGAGGGGCGTTTCCTTCAATGTCAGTTTGCTGTGCGCGTTGACCGCTTTGACACACGACTGGTCGAGAAATTCGACGCGGGCGACGGGCACGCCCATCTGAATCGTCTCAATCACGCTGTGAACCGCGTCCTCGACCGTCGGGAAATTGCAGATGGCCGCCGAGATCGCCTCCGGCTGGGGATAGAGTTTGACGCAGACCTCGCAAATGATGCCGAGCGTTCCTTCGCTGCCCACGTAGAGGCGTGTCAAGTCGTAGCCCGCCGAGGATTTTTTCGCGCGCCGCGCCGTGTGGATGATTTTGCCTTGCGCGGTCACGACGGTGAGCGCCACGACGTTCTCGCGCATGGTGCCGTAGCGCACGGCGTTGGTGCCGGAAGCGCGTGTGGCGCTCATGCCCCCCAAAGAAGCGTCGGCACCTGGATCGATCGGAAAGAAAAGGCCCGTGTCCTTGATTTCCTGGTTCAGTTGTTTGCGGGTCACCCCCGCCTGGACGGTTGCGGTCAGGTCTTCGGCGTTGACCGATAACACTTTGTTCATTTGCGACACATCCAGACTGATACCGCCAGATACCGCTAACAGGTGGCCTTCGAGAGACGATCCTGAGCCGTACGCGATCACCGGCACTTCGTACCGGTCACACAGCCCGACGACGAACGCCACGTCTTCGATGCTCTGGGCAAACACGACCGCGTCGGGCGATATCGGATCGAACGGTGATTCATCGCGACCGTGATGGTCGCGCACCGCCTGGGCCGTCGAGAATCGGGCGCCGAAGTATTGCGCCAAAGCGGAGCCAAATGCTTCGGGCAACGGCCTCTTGAGGGCGGCGACGGAGACAGCGGGATAGTTCATGCGGGTTTTTCCTGTGATGCGGTGGCAGTCGAGAGAAACAATCCGGCAGCCACCCGAACAAGTTAACTTCCGTCAGTTTAGACCGAATTCGGGGTAGTGCTTGAGGCGGCACCCCTTGTGGTTTTGTGTTTTCCCATGCCGGACTCGGTGCGGCTTCGCTTTATTCGGCGCCACCCATGATGGTCGGACGGCTCGTTTGCAAGGTGACCCGCCCGCGACCCCTTTCCCGCGCGGGATTTCCCACGGATCTTCGCGCCTATAATCAAATTTTTGCCGAGGGTGGTTATGGGAAAGCGTCTCTCGCAAATCGCCACGCGCACGGGTGACGACGGCACAACCGGATTGGGCGACGGATCCCGTACGCAGAAGGACAGTCTGCGCATTACTGCGCTGGGAGAAGTCGACGAGCTCAATAGTGTCCTGGGGCTTCTCGCCACCGAAGACTTGCCGGTCGACGTCGCCGCATCGCTTCTGGACATCCAGCATGATCTGTTCGATTTGGGAGGCGAATTGTGCATCCCAGGCTACAGCATGATTACAGACAAACAAGTGAAGCGGCTGGACCTTCTCCTGCAACACTACAATTCGGATCTGCCTCGCTTGGAGGAGTTCGTGTTACCCGGGGGCACGCGGGCAGCGGCGAGCGCCCATCTGGCGCGGACGGTGTGTCGGCGCGCGGAGCGCGCGGTGGTCGCGCTGGCGCACGCAGAAAATGTGAATGCGGCTCCGCGTCAATATCTGAACCGGCTGTCCGATCTCATGTTTGTGCTCAGCCGTGTGTTGAATCGTTTTGCTGGCCAGGGCGACGTGGAATGGCAGCCGAAAAAAAATGCGGCGAAATAAGGCTGTACTGCAAAGTCTATCAATCTTGGAATTCGCCCAAGTTCTTCGCTCTTAAATGAGTATAACGACGTCGCTGTATTGGCCAAGCACGCCATCCGAGGTCAACAACTTGAGCGGCTCGGTGATCGCTTGAGCAACGAGAATGCGATCGAACGGGTCGTTGTGGTACAAAGGCAACTTGACGACTTCCGCAGTATGCGCGGCACGTACGGGAAGCTCGAGAAAGCCACTCTCTTCGATGGCCGTCACCACTTCATCGGGATTTGCTGCAATCTTGCCGAGTTGCGCTTTGATGGCGATTTCCCAGATAGATGCGGCAGACACATAAACTTGGTCCGCCGATTCAACGACTCGCCGCATCGCGGGCTTGAGCAATGGGCTTTCCGCGATGGCCCAAAGAAATACGTGCGTATCGAGCAAAAGGCGCATTAGCGGCCTTCAAAGGTTGCCAAGACTTCGTCGGGTAGAGGTGCATTGAAGTCCGGAGCGATGCTGATCTTGCCTTTGAGCACCCCAAAATTAATCCGATGCTTGTTCTCATCTAGCTTCGTAACGCGTACCAGCGGTTTCCCATTGCGGCTGATGACCACGTCCTCCCCAGAGACGGCCTTGTCGACCAATTGAGACAGCCGAGTCTTGGCCTCATAAATATTTACGGTTTCCATTCATGCGCTCGTTGGAAAGTTGGGAAATAAGACCAAGTCTAGTCTAGTCGTGTCGGATGCGCAAGTTACCTCCTTGCTAGCAAGGAAGGACCTGCGCCTGTTGTCCTTTTCCAAACGGTTGCAGTGCAAAAAACCTCAACCCCTCGACTTTGCGTTATTCGCCAATGAGATTGGGTGTTAGAAACTTGTCGAAGGTTAAGTTGCTCGCCGGGACGCCCCCATCTCCACCCGTTCGCCCAATTGCGTGGAGCTTGTAGGAAGGCGTGGGTGCTTACGACGCTGGCGTACAGCATGTGCCAATCCGTCCAGTAGTTTTGTGCTGTCATCCCATCCGAGGCAACCATCGGTGACGCTCTGACCGTAGCACAGCGGCACGCCAGGCCTGAGATCTTGCCGCCCAGCAATCAGATGACTCTCGATCATGAGCCCGATGATGGCTCTCTGGCCCTCGGCCAGCTGCTCGCTCACGCTAGCAGCGACGCGGGTCTGATTTCTGGGATCTTTTCCACTATTGGCGTGACTCGCGTCGATCATCAAGCGCTGTTGCAATCCAGCGTTGCCGATTTCAACGCATGCCGCTGCGACACTCGAGGCTTCGTAATTGGGGGTTTTGCCACCGCGCAGAATAACGTGACAGTCTTCGTTGCCGTTGGTCGAGACGATGGCCGAGTGACCGCCCTTGGTCACGGACAGGAAATGGTGCGGCTGGGACGCCGCTTGAATGGCGTCGACGGCGATCCTGATATTGCCATCCGTGCCGTTTTTGAAACCGACGGGACAGGACAGGCCCGAGGCGAGTTCGCGATGCACTTGAGATTCCGTCGTGCGCGCGCCAATTGCGCCCCAACTGACCAGGTCGGCAATGTACTGGGGGGTGATCATATCGAGAAATTCGCATCCGGCCGGCAACTGCAGTTCATTGATATCCAACAGAAGTTCACGGGCTAGACGCAGGCCTTTGTTGATTTGAAAACTGCCGTCGAGATTAGGGTCGTTGATCAGACCTTTCCAACCGACGGTCGTGCGCGGTTTCTCGAAATAGACGCGCATGACGATTTCCAAGTCGTCCTCGAGGCGCGCGCGTTCGGCTGCAAGGCGCGTGGCATATTCGCGAGCGGCGACGGGATCGTGAATAGAACAGGGCCCGATGACGACCAAGAGTCGGTCATCGACCCCATCGAGAATACGATGAATGGCGCGACGCGCGCCGAAAGTGGTGGTCGCCGCCTTTTCCGTGCTGGGGAATTCGCGCACCAGATGAGACGGAGGTGCGAGTTCCTTGATCTCTCGGATCCGGAGGTCGTCGGTGTTGTGCGGCATGGGGGATCTCCCGTTTTGCGGTTCAAAATAAAAAAACCGCCAGGTATAAGGCCTGGCGGTTTTTGGATCGGGTTGGCTTGTCTGTTGCGCGCTAACCTCTCTCCTTCGCCAGACGGCTCGGAAAGAAGAAGTAAAAATAAAAGGCACGAGACATTTTCATAATGGGTACAGTTTAACCAGGAAATCCACAGTTTGGCAAATTGGCTGGTGTCTCGGTTTGAATGTCCGCTCACGACCCCTTGCGGTTGTTCGTTCAGTCGTTGCCAATCGAACGAATGACGCGCGCCGGATTTCCCGCGACAAGGGTATTCGGGGGAACGTCCTTGGTGACTACCGAAGCCGCAGCCACAACAGAGTTTTCGCCTACCGTCACCCCGCCGACAATCGTTGCTCCGGTTGCGATCCAGACGTTTCTCTCAACCACGATGGGCTTTGCGATCGTGACGGCGCGTCGCTGCGACGGCTCAAGGGGGTGGCCTGTCGTGATCATGCTTACGTTCGGCCCGATCATCACATTGTCGGCGATGTCGAGTCCCCCAAGGTCATAGAAAGTGCAGTTCTGATTTACGAAGACATTATGCCCAACGCGGATTTCATCCCCGCCGGTATTGTAAAAGGGAGGGATCAGTAAAAAACTCTCATCTATCTTTTTACCGATGAGTTCGCCGAACAAGGCTCGAATTTCGTCTGCATCGTTGAACGTCAACCGGTTAAGTGCGGCCGTGATCGCCATCGCTCGTTTGACGTTTGCCAACATGGCCGCTGATTCCGGCGTCCCGCTGTAAATTATCCTGGTGCCGTCCTCATTCGACATTCGTTATTTTCCTCTGGCTACAGTTGAGCGTGCGTTTCGGCGCACGCGGGCGGCACCGAGATTCGCTGAATGTAGCCATCAAACGGAAGGGTTGGAATCCACCCAATCCCGAAATTCAAACTGAGACACTAGCGCAAATTGAAGTCAGAGGTTCTTGGGGGCTCGAGTTCAAAAAGCCATGGCCGGTGGGTTCGAAATGAGTCGATGGGCGGCAGCTGCCATAAAGGACGAGACCGGCCTTGAGTCGCCAAGACAAAGAACCTGAACTGAGGTGACGTACCCAATGAAAATGCATTCTGCTGGGTAACATTGACCGGTCAAATCGTCCAGGCGCTGGAATCATTCGGTCATCAGTCGGGTCTGCGCGATGCACCTATTCTCCTATAACCGGATACGGGTCTTGATCAATTTCGCGATTGGTATTTCTCCCCAGGCTTTTTGCTTGGGTTGCAGTGAGCGGGTCTGGCGCCGCGTTCTCTCTTTTTGATCGCGGCTGGCCGCTCTGGATCGCGACGCGTGCCGCATGGCCGCTTCAGATCAAAGGATGGCACCCGGGGGCCGGGCATGCCGGTACACTATAAAGCAGATCTTTTCCGATTCGGGAGATGGGGATGAACGAAAATAACGCGGCCTATATCATCGGCCATGTCGCCGTCAAAGACCCGCAGAAATGGGCGCAATATCAGGCTCGCGTTCCGGCCACATTGACACCCTGGGGTGCGGAATTGGTCTTTCGCGGCCGGCGACAGGTCGTTTTTCGGGGTGAGCATCCCTATACCGATACCGTCGTGGTCCGGTTTCCCAATATCGAAGCGCTAAAAAATTGGCACCAATCGCCGGCCTATCAGGCTTTGATTGCCTTGCGAGATGAGGCGATCGATTTAGTGCTGGTGGGGTTTGAGTCGTAGCGAATCTCGCGCAGCCTGCGGACTCGATGCCACAAGATACTATACGGGCCCCCCGTCACATCTGTCGCTTTAGCGCACGCAGGTTGCGTGACGGCCAAGCTGTGATTGTGATGCACGCTTTTGGCACCCGACACATGCGGCGCGGCGGCGACTAACCCGTACCCCCGACGGTCAGGTCATCGATACGCAAGGTGGGCTGTCCCAGGCCGACGGGTACGCTCTGGCCATCTTTGCCGCAAACCCCGATACCCGAGTCGAGTGCCATGTCGTTGCCGATCATTGAGACCCGCTTTAATACATCCGGCCCGTTGCCCACCAGCGTCGCACCTTTGACCGGATACGTGATCTTGCCATTCTCGATGCGATAGGCCTCGGTCGCCGAGAAGACGAACTTGCCGTTGGTGATATCGACCTGCCCACCCCCAAAATTGACGGCGTACAGGCCGTTTTTGACCGAGGCAATGATTTCGCCCGGATCCTGTTTGCCGTTGAGCATGTAGGTGTTTGTCATGCGCGGCATGGGCAGGTGCGCGTACGACTCTCGTCGCCCGTTGCCGGTGACGTTGGCCTTCATCAGGCGCGCATTTAGCGAATCCTGCATGTAGCCTTTTAAGACGCCATCTTCGATCAGCACCGTGCACTGGGTTGGGTTGCCCTCATCGTCCATGTTCAGCGAGCCGCGACGCTCCGCCAGCGTGCCATCATCGACGATGGTGATGCCGGGTGCGGCGACGCGTTGTCCCATTTTTCCGGCGAAGGCCGACGAGCCCTTGCGATTGAAGTCCCCTTCCAGTCCGTGGCCCACGGCTTCGTGCAGAAGAACCGCAGGCCAACCCGGTCCGAGTACGACCGTCGTAGGTCCGGCTGGAGCCGGTCGCGAATCGAGATTGACCAGCGCTTGGTCGACGGCTTCACGCGCGAATGCCGCAAGAATTTCGTCGGTGAAATAGGCATAGCCGAAGCGGCCACCACCGCCGGAGGTCCCCTGTTCGCGCCGCAGGGCCTGTTCGGCAATGACGCTGAGCGATACCCGGACCAGGGGACGCACGTCGGCCGCCATGATGCCATCGCTGCGCGCAATCAGAACCACGTCGTATTCGGCCACCATGCTGGCGTTGACCTGCGTCACCCGAGGGTCACGTTTGCGTGCGAACTGCTCGAGTTTTTCGAGAAGCGCAACTTTTTCCGTGGAATCGAGCGACAAAAGCGGATCGGCGGTACGGTACAGTCCGCGCACCATGCGCGTGTCGATCGAGTTGACTTTTGCCTTGCCGGCGCCACGTCTGGCGATCGTGCGGGTGGCCTGGGCAGCGGCCAGAAGGGCTTCCAGGCTGATCTCGTCGGAATAGGCAAAGGCCTGGCGCTCACCGGTGACGGCGCGTACGCCCACGCCCTGATCGATCCCAAAACTGCCGGATTTCACGATACCTTCTTCCAGGCTCCAGGATTCAAACCGGGTGTACTGGAAGTACAAATCGGCGTAGTTGACCTGATGTTGGAAGATCTCGGCCAACGCACGCGTCAGATGGGACTCACTCAAGCCGGCCGGTTCCAGCAAGAGGGATTTCGCGGTCGCGAGCGCAGCGATGTTCGGTTCGATCGGTTTCATACGGTGGACTCCAGGCGCGTCGTACGATGCGCCAGCGCGGGAAGATCGGTACGGATGGATAAAATTAAGTTGGGGTCGACTTCCCCGATCACTACCCCTTCTCCTTCAGGGAGTACCGCCTTGATTTCGCCCCAGGGGTCGATCAGCATACTGTGGCCCCAGGTGCGGCGTTGGTTGGGATGCATACCGCCTTGCGCTGCGGCCAAGACATAGCATTGGTTCTCGATGGCACGGGCACGCAGCAGGATCTCCCAGTGCGCCTGCCCCGTGGTGTAGGTAAATGCAGAAGGCACGACGACGAGGTCGACCGGTCCCAAGGCTCGATAGAGCTCTGGAAAGCGCAAATCGTAGCAAATCGACAAGCCTGTTTGCAGTTTCCCCGGCCCGACAAACCGCACAATCTCGTCACCCGGCGTGATGGTGCGCGCCTCGTCGAAGGTGTCGGTACCCCGATGGAAGCTAAAAAGGTGGATCTTGTCGTAGCGGCAGACGAGCTGGCCTTTGGGGTCGAACACGAGCGTGGCATTGAGCACCTTGGCCGGCTCGTCGGATTGGAGCGGCACGGTGCCGCCGATAATCCAGATCTGATGATGCAGGGCCTGCTCGGCCAAAAAACGCTGGATCGGGCCGTCGCCCACAAGCTCACGCACACCGACCTTGTCGGTTTCACGGCGGCCCATGATGCAAAAATACTCCGGCAAGAGAACGAGTGCCGCGCCCTCGGCCTTCGCTTGGCCGATCAACTGGGCCGCAGCGGCGAGGTTTTCCTCGACCACGGGGGTAGAGACCATCTGCAGGGCAGCCACGCGTACGCGTGGCAGGGTCGATGCTGACGAAGGCATAAATTTATTCGTGATGCTCGGGCAATATATTCGGTGTAACGGGCGGGATGACGGGCAACGGGGTCGCAGGCGGTGTGAGGTCCGGGGTAATGCTCAAGGGGGCGCGTCTATCGGACTTCGCAATGGTGGGTGAAACCCACGGTCCCGAGACATTGTAGTCCAAGCGCAGAACCTTGGAGATCGGGTCGCGCAACACTTCCCCGGCGACAAAAGTCCCCAATCCAATCAATGGGTTAGCCAGAAGTGCATAGGCGATAGAGCCGGCTCCCACGTTCAGTTGCGGAAATACCACGACATGCAGATTCTGCGTTTCGTGCGCGAGATCGGCCGAGCCATCGATCGCGACGATCGCCGAAACCCCGATCATGCGGAAATCGTCGGTTTTTGCAATGCCGTCAGTGATGGTGGCGTTGGCCGTAATCGAATCGAAAGCAAAGCCGCTGCCAAAAAGATCGGTGAAGTCCAGTGTCAAGCGCCGCTGGAGCCCTTGTAGACTCAGTACGCCCAGAAGTTTTGCGACGCCCGGATCGGCTTTCAGAAACTGCCCTTTGTAGGCGGTCAACTGCAAGTCACCCCCCAGACTGCCGTAATCGATGGCCAAGGGGCTGCCGCGCCAGGTCAGACTTCCTTTTAACGTAGCGGTCCCTTTCTTGATGGTCCCTTTCGGCCCGAGACGATCCATCAATGCGCCGATATTGGAGGTCTGGACGGTTAGGTTCATCCGGGTGTGTTGCACACTGCCGGGTAGCGCCGTGTCTGCGCCCCAAGTGCCGCGTGCGTCAAAGGTGCCATCCGGTGCGGAGATGTGAAGTTTGTCCAAACGCCATTCACGCACGCCCGCGTTGGTCACATTCGATGCGACGAGTTCCAGGCGCCCCAGTTTTTTGTCACGCAGTACGAAATTGTCGGCGATGACGTCGAGTGCGGGAATCTCCGACGGTGAAGTGTCGAGAAGCGAATTGACGTCTTGGGTCGCCGTCTGCGGTATCGTCAGACGCGATAAGCGTGCCGTGATACGGTTTTGTGCACCCGGTGCAGGGGCGCCTTGGTGCCAGGCGATGGAGCCTGCAATCTGGTCGGAACTGACATTGACCTGCCATCCATTGGCGTTGTGAGAACCTGCAAGAACCAAATTGTCGAACTGCTTGTCACGCACTTTCAGGCTGCCGATTCGGCTGGCGATGACGTCCGGCGCAAATGCCGAGTAGGCTGCGGCACCATCCCCCAAGAGAGATGTCCCGGAGTCACCCGTGACGCTGGTGAAGGCGGCCTGCCACGCATTCAAATCGAGCGTTTTCAATGTGATGTTGGCATAGGCTCGGGCATCGGTAAGTAGAGCGGCCTCGTTCACGCCGTAGCCGACATGAGTCACCTGCATCTCGCCTGCGGCATTCGCATGGCGCTGAAACACCGCCGAGAGTGTCGATCCGACGGACAGATGCATCTGGTCGCTGGCATCGATGCCGGCGCCCGTCGGTGCGCTGAGTTCGAAATGCAAGGGCAGTGCGTCGGGAGCGAGTTTATGCAGAGGGTCGGGCAAATTGATTGCGATTCCGACCAGATTCGAATCAACGACGACACGCGGCGAATGGGAGTTGGCGGCTTTGCCATCGACCGCACGGCCGCCCAGTTTTAGTGCGACGTTGTAGTGCGCACTGCCATCCAAGTGTTCGGCAAATCGGGCCAGCGCCGGCAATTCGACGGTCTTTCGAAGTGCGGCTGCCGTCAGTGTTCCGCCGCCGTGGATGTCGATGACACCATCGTCGCCGGTTGCGCCGTCGAGCTGATAGGGACCCCCCACAAATTGTCCGGCTACGCCGTGTAGCGCGACGCCGCGCTCCGTAAATTCGAGCTGCCCATGGGTCTGGGTCAAATTTGGCAACCAGCCAAACAATCCAAGATCGTCATTTTGGAACTGCAAAGTTCCGTCAACCTTGGTCTCGGCGGCATGCATGACCGGCAGCGCGAGCGTCAAATTGAGCTGGGCGTCTCCGGTTGCGCGAGCGTGATCGGTGACATGCCCGATCCAGTTTGCGACCGGGCTCGCATTGACAAAGCGCAGCAGGTCCACCAGCGCGCCATTAGCCTGGCCCTCGACCTGTAATACCGCGTTGTGATCGTCAACCGCCGGCAACAGCGCATGTACTTTGGACAGGGTGACGCCGAATACATGTGCGCTTCGGACCTGGATGTCCATCCGGGTACCGTCAAAGACCAGATCGGCATCGACATCCTCGAAGGGAGGCCAAGGTGGCGCGCTGACGACGCGCTCGACCGCGTCTGGGCCCGGTGCATAGTTGAGTTTCACACCCTGTAAATGGGCGTCGACATGGAATTCTTCACCGGCTGTCGCGAGTAGGGCGGCGCCCGGTGTGCGCGCCGCAGGTTTGGCAGCCGTGTCACGGAAAGGGAAATGTTCGAGTGCCCCACGCACGCGAAACGACGTATCGCTGGAGCTTCCTGCCAGAATTGCGCGTCGCAGGTAATGGCGTACCGACTCCGACATCGAGGCGGGCAGATAACGCACTACACGTCGCGCATCGACGCGCACGAGTTTGCCGGTGAGATCGAGATAACCTCGCCCCTGACTTCCGCTATGGGGTCCACGGAGGTATGTGCCTTGTGCACTCCCGGCCACGTCCGCATTCTCGAACGAGATCGCGGGCACGTGGATTTCCAGATTCTCACCGTTGTCGGTCCAGGTGGCGCTGCCGTCCAAGCGGGCCAGCGGAATGTCGGGTTCTTCAAAGACACCGGGAAACGATAGAATTGAATCGTGACTCGTCAGAGACAGCATGCCGCCGTTTTGCGTGGCCTTAATCTTTCCGCTGAGATTGGAAAAGCCGGGTTGTAGCGCGCCTTTGGTCGCGGGGGCAGAACCGCCAGCAGCCGGTTGTTGTGCGCTGGCGATCGACAATCCCGTGAAATTCGATGACAGATCGAAGGTTCGCGGTTGATCCATCGGACCTTCCCACGAATAGTGAATTTCGCGCAGCACGCCGCGCGGGCGATATCGCAGAAGCAATCGCCGAGCGTCATCGGTGAGCGGGATGCGCTCACCCAAATAGGCCAACGAATCGAGATTCAAAATATCGGTTTGAAAGGTGCCCCCGAGCGTCTGTCCCGCATCGTTTGCGCGCCACGTCGCGTCCAGATTGGTCAGAGGCAAATTCAGGCCTTCTGCACCCGTCATTTGGAAGTGGCGTAGCGACAGCGTCTCTGCGGTCAGGCTTTGGCTCAAGGCGATGCGTCCGTTGACTGAGGCGATGGTCAAAGATGGTAATTTGGGATCGAACCGAGAAACCACCTCTGATAGGGCAACGTCGGCCACTAGGCCCGGCAGGCGCGTAGGCCGGCCGGCTCGATTGGCGACTGCCGAGAACTGCAGCCAGGCCCGCACGGCGCCCGCGCCGTGCGGCATTTCGATCGGATAATCAAGATACGGTTGCCAAGCCGCCAGATCGACGAATTCCAGATTCAGATAAATTTCTCCCCGCCAGGATTTGGGATCCGCAAAATTCGTGAATAGCGCGTGATCGAAGTGCCCCCGGATATCGAGTGGCGCGGCCAACTGGGGTGGGGGCGTGGCGGCCAGCGCGAACTCATGGCTGGCGCCGGAGCGTTGCAGCAACAGTCCGACGTTTTTGAGCGTCAATTCGGGAGCCGCACGAGCTTCGTCGTCCCAGCGCACGCTCGCGTCGCGCACGACAATCTGGTGCTGGGCCAGGATCCATCGACCCAGCCCTCCTTGGTGCGACGCATCCGACAAGTCGACAAACACGCCGCCGACATAGAGGCGGTGCGCCGAATCCCGGCGTACCGTCACATCGGGTGCGACGATTTCGAGCGAATACATGCGGATTTGGCCGACCGCAACCGTTTCCCAGTCGAGGGTGGCCAGAACCTTGGGTAGCGTCAGCGCGACCTGGTTGCGGTTATCGTAGACGACCACTTGGGACAGGGCCAGGCGCGGGCGCAGGCCCTGCCAGTCGGCGAAGACGGCCCCGATGGTCACGCGCTGACCCAACGCATGAGTGGCCACGCGTTCGACGTCAGCGCGGTAATGGCCGATATGGGGTAAAAGCACGTAACGCAACGCCAGAATCAGCACGGCGAATGCGAAATAGGCCGTCAACACGACAATGCCAAGAATGCTTGCCGCACGTTGCAAGACGTCCCATAAGCGCGGACGTCCCGTTTTGGGTGGGACAGGGCGCGCCGAAGGCGATGGAGTTTGGAGTCGGGCCATGAATCAGGATATCGTTGACCAAATTCTAACCTGTCACTCGAACATGCCCTTTTGTGACTAGAAGCACCGTGTTTTCCGGGTATAGGGACCGGTTCGGATCATGATTATGATGGATCACTCTTTCGCCTCAAAGCATTCGCGCTGGTTCGCACGTATGTTGTTCGCGCACCCCGATTGGCAGCCGATTCTGGCCAGAATTTGTGCGCGCCCGCTGGGGCCGGAAGTGATCGGTCCGTTGTGTTCGGAACTGCACGCAGGTTCGGCCTATAGGGACGAAGCGGATCTGAAATCGGTGCTTCGCAAATTGCGCAACATCTGGCTTTGCGCGGTGATGGAGCGTGATCTGACGGGGCGTGCGAATCTCGACGAGGTCATGGTCGCCATGACTGCGCTGGCCGAGTTTTCGATCCACGAGGCGTTGTGTTTTCTGGGTCCGGCAGCGGCTGCAAACCACGGCGTGCCGGTTGCCGCACAATCGGGTGCCGCGCAGGACCTGATGGTGGTGGCTATGGGAAAACTCGGGGGCGCGGAGTTGAACGTGTCTTCGGACATCGATCTCATCTTTGTCTATGGCGAAGACGGTCAAACCCGCGCGGAACCCGGCCAGAAGTCGCTTTCGAACCAAGAATTCTTCACGCAGCTTGGGCGCCGCTTGATCGGCGTGTTGTCGGAGGTTACGGCCGATGGATTCGTTTTTCGCGTCGATATGCGCTTGCGACCGAATGGCGATTCGGGTCCGCTGGTGGCCAGCGTGGCCATGTTGGAAGAATATTTCGTCACGCAGGGACGAAACTGGGAGCGCTTCGCGTGGATCAAGGCGCGCGTCGTGTCGCAGCCGACGTTCGCGTCCAGCGAGGACGCAAGTGTGGCCCTGGGCGCGCTGCAGGCGGTCGTGTCGCCTTTCGTCTATCGGCGTTATCTGGATTTCGGGGCGATCGAAGCCTTGCGCACGTTGCACGATCAAATTCGTGCCGAGAACCGGCGCCGCGATGGTGCGCATGCCGAGCGCGCCATGAACGTCAAACTCGGCCGGGGCGGCATCCGCGAAATCGAGTTCATCGCTCAGCATTTTCAGCTCATTCGCGGCGGCCGTGTCCCCGAGTTGCGCGACCGTGCGACCCTGACCATTCTGACGCGACTCGCCCGGATGGGGCTGCTTGATGCAGACACCGCGGCGCGCTTGCGAGACGGCTATGTCCTGTTGCGCCAGGTTGAACATCGCTTGCAATATGTCGACGACGCCCAAACGCATGTGCTGCCGCGCGCGGGCGAAGACCAGGTGCGGGTGGGGGCCATGTGCGCCCGGCTCATCGGTGATGCGGACTTTCTCGAACTGTCCCGGAAACTTTCCGCTTTGCAAGGGTACGTTGCGACCCGATTTGACGAGGTATTTGGTGCGCCGGCAGACGATGCTGGCGCGGGTGCCTCGAATGGTTCGATCTGGAACGAATCCAACAGCGCCGGCGCGCCCACCCGTGAAGGTCTGGATGTTCTGAGCAGCCTGGGGTATCCGGACCCGGCCGCCGCACAAGCGCGACTGCGTGCTCTTTGGAACAGCAGCAGGATGCGAACCCTGTCAACGGCTTCGCGCGATCGGCTCGATCGGTTGATGCCGGCTGCCATCGAACTGGCTGCCGCGCATGCGGGTGTGGGTTGCGATGCGGCCACCCTTCTCGGGCGTGTCGCCGATCTGCTCGAGGCGATTGCGGGGCGGGGTTCGTATCTGGCGTTATTGTTCGAATTTCCGGGCGCGTTCAAGCGCGTCGTCGCGCTGTTGGCTGCGAGCCCTTGGGCTGCGCGCTATCTCACACTGCATCCGCTTCTTCTCGACGAACTTCTGGATGCACGGGCTCGTGAGGCGCCGAACTGGCCGGCAGTCGTTTGCCAGCTCAGTGAAAGGATGCAACAGACTCCGGGTGATACCGAGCGTCAGATGGATCTTTTGCGCGAGACGCATCATGTACAGACTTTCAGCCTTTTGATCCAGGATCTCGAGCAGCGTTTGACAGTCGAGTCACTTTCCGACCATCTTTCGGCGCTCGCCGATTTGATCGTCGAAGCTGCCCTCGGCGCTTGTTGGGAGCGCGTGGCGCGAGACTTGGTCGGCGCACCCCGATTTGCCGTGATCGCCTATGGTCGTTTAGGCGGGAAGGAGTTGGGCTATGCATCCGATCTGGATTTGGTGTTTCTCTATGACGACACCGATGCAGACGAGGAGGCGATCGTCGCCTATGGCCGATTGGCACAACGCCTGGTGACTTGGCTGACCGCGCGCACACCGGCGGGCGGCCTGTTCGAGGTCGACTTACGCTTACGGCCCGACGGTGCATCGGGACTGTTCGTGACAGGATTCGGTGCGTTTCAGAAGTACCAGCGCGAGAGTGCTTGGGTGTGGGAACATCAGGCGCTCACCCGAGCGCGCTTTTGTGCCGGCGATGCGCGCCTTGGCGTGGCATTCGAGGGCGAGCGGCGCATGATCTTGCGCCAGACGCGCGAACTTTCGATCCTGCGCCGTGAAGTCGCGCGAATGCGCGTGAAAATGCACGAAGGTCATCCCAATCGCAGCGATGAGTTCGATTTGAAGCACGATGCCGGCGGCATGGTCGACATCGAGTTCTGTGTTCAATTCCTGGTACTCGCGTACGCCAGCCAGTGGCCTGTCCTGCTCGAAGATATGGGCAATATCGCCCTGCTGCGGCAGGCGGGAGCCTTAGGTCTCATCGATATCGATCTTGCCTTGGCGGTGGCCGACGCCTATCGTGTCTATCGGCGTCGCCAGCATGCGCTCCGCTTGGCCGAGGCACGTTTTGCGCGGGTGCCGCAATCGACGTTCGAAGCCGAACGCGTGGCCGTGACGCGGCTCTTCGACGCTTTGGGTTTGCGGGTTGCCGCAGACATTTCGACGTCGCAATAGCCCGCAACACAGTTTTACACCGTGTTACAGGTTTTGGCGCCAAGATGAGCGTCGGCTTTGGGCCAGGAGCAGAAGAACAGAATGGCGACGAATCGAAAAAATTTGAAGTACGGAATCGGGACGCTTTGGGGCGCCCTTTTCGTGGCCATCCTGTTTTTTGCCCACGGGGCGGCGCGCGCTGCCGAGTCGGGTGCCAGCGAGGACGAAGCCCTACATGTGCTCAATCGCATGGCGTTCGGTCCGCGTCCGGGTGAAGTCGCACGCGTCATGCACATGGGGATAGATCGGTACATCGACGAGCAACTCTACCCCGCGCAAATTCCCATGCCGCCTGCGTTGAGCGAGCGCTTGGCGCAGTTAGAGACCCAGAGGATGTCGGATGCCGAGCTCATCGCCCAGTTCCGTGAAGATCAGAAACGGGTCAAAAGCGATCCCGACTCGGGGCGCGCGGCCCGGCGGGCTCTGTACCAACGTTTGGGTGAGCAGTCGGGAGAGGCGCGCCTCATTCGCGCCATCGAGAGCCCGCGCGAACTCGAAGAGGTAATGGTCGATTTCTGGTTCAACCATTTCAATGTTTTTCAAGGAAAGGGCCTGGATCGTGTGCTTGTGGCGAGCTATGAGCGCGAGGCGATCCGGCCTTATGTGCTGGGTCGTTTTCGGGATCTTCTGGGCGCGACCGCGCACCACCCGGCGATGCTTTTCTATCTTGACAACTGGCTCTCCTCCGCGCCTGGGTTCGAGGGACGTGGTGGTGCGGCAGCGAAGGGCCGGCCTTCGGGCTTAAACGAAAATTATGCGCGCGAGATCATGGAGCTGCACACGCTGGGCGTCGATGGCGGCTATACACAAAAGGACGTGACCGAACTGGCGCGCATGCTGACTGGATGGACGTTTGATGCGAGCGGACGCGGTGACGGGTCTTTATTTCGGTTCGATGCCAGGCGCCATGATTGGGGCCAGAAGACGTGGCTTGGGAACTATGTCGCTCCGCGCGGTCAGGCCGAAGGTGAATTCGCCTTGGATGTGCTCGCATCGAGCCGCGCTACGGCACACCACATCAGCTACGAGTTGGTGCAATACTTCGTCAGCGATGCGCCGCCTCCGGCATTGGTCGAGCGCTTGGCCCAGCGCTATCTCGCGACCGGCGGCGACATTCGGGCGGTGCTCTATACCTTGTTTCGCAGTCCGGAGTTTCGTGATCCGACCGACCAGTCCGCCAAATTCAAGACACCTTATCAATTTGTCGTGTCGGCGGTGCGCGCCACCGGCGTCGAAGTGACCAATGTACGCCCTCTTCTGGGCATGTTAAACCAGCTCGGTATGCCCCTCTATGGCTGTGTCACGCCGGATGGCTACAAAAATACCGAGGAGGCCTGGTTAAATCCGGATGGCATGTCGCGTCGAATCGGTTTTGCAACTGCGTTGGCGGCAGGCAAAATTCCCTTGGAACGGGCGATCGATCCGCAAACCGGGCTGCCACTGGCGTTTGTCGATTCGGGGCGCAGTGACTTAGGCTCGGCTCATGCGCTCGAAGTCGATCCACTACTGGATACGCTGGGAGAGACGATTTCGGGCAAGACGCTAAAGGCGGTGGCAGAGACTGAGCCTGCGCTGCGTGCGGCGTTGGTTCTGGGTAGCCCTGACTTTATGCGCCGCTAGGAGGTTTCGCTATGCAACGCCGACAATTCATCTCAACCCTCGCCCTGGGTGGAACAGGACTGAGTGCCTTTGGTCAATGGGCCGTCGCTGCGGTGCCGGATACATCGAGACCCTCGCCGGATACTGAGCGCAAGCTGGTGGTGGTCTTTATGCGCGGGGCTGTCGACGGACTCAACGTGGTGGTGCCTTATGCCGAGCCCGACTATTATCGTGTTCGAACGAGCATTGCCATACCGAAGCCCGGACAGGAGGATGGTGCGATCGATCTGGACGGCCGCTTCGGGTTGAATCCGGCGCTCGCCCCCCTCATGCCCTACTGGCAGCGCAAAAAATTGGCTTTCGTGCACGCCTCCGGGTCGCCCGACGGCACCCGCTCACATTTCGATGCGCAGGACTACATGGAATCGGGTACGCCAGGCCAGAAAAATACCTCCGACGGTTGGATGAACCGTTTATTGGGGGTATTGCCGACCGATAGCGCCCGCCGTGATTTGGCGATTCGAGCCGTCAGCATCGGAGCGGTCTTGCCGCGCATCTATGCAGGTCGGATGAGCGTTGCAAATATCGCAGCAGGTGCGGCAGGCGAACGCCCAACCGTACTGGATCGGCCTTTGGTGAATGCGGCCTTTACGCGGCTGTATCAGGGCGATGACAAGATGTCGCGTGCGTTTCAGGATTCGCAGGCGGCGCACCGCGAGGTGATGGCGTCGATGTCGATGGATCCAATCGCCACCGAAAAAGAAATGAAGGCCGCCAACAATGGAGCACCGCTGCCGAACGGATTTCCCGACGATGCTCGCCGTTTGGCGGTTCTCATGCGCCGTAATGCGCGCGTGCAGCTGGCATTCATGGCCGTGGGCGGCTGGGATACGCATGCCAACGAGGGTGGATCGAAGGGTCAACTATCAAATCGCCTGAAGCCGTTGGGGCAAGGTTTGGCGGCATTGGCCGATGGTCTCGGGCCGGTTTTCGATAAAACGACGATTGTGGTCATTTCCGAATTCGGTCGCACCGTCGCGCAAAACGGCAACGGTGGCACCGACCATGGACATGGCAACGTGATGTGGCTACTCGGGGGGCCGGTTGCAGGAGCGAAGGTGCACGGCCCATGGCCCGGCCTCGAAAACGGCGCCCTCTATCAAGGCCGCGACTTGGCGATCACAACGGATTTTCGGACGGTGTTCGCACAAATTGCCGAGCGTCATTTGTTGTTGCCCGACGCGCGCTTGTCCGACGTGTTTCCGCAAATGCCACGCAACGCGCCATCCTTGGACTTGATCCGGCGCGTGTAAGATGCTCTTTGACGTGAGCACACATCAGGGGCTCGAAGAAGCGCGAAACCTGTTCGACGGCTTGCGCAATCTCCGCAAGGACACATTGGCCAAGCTGCTCACTTGCTGCACCAGCGTCAAGACGGTCCGCCTGTTTCTGACCTGGGCCCGGGAGACCAAGGTCGTCGACGTGGATGCACTGCTGCAGAAGCACACACAGCGATCGGCAGCGACAAGCGCTGGATGTCACGCCTGAAGGACGGCACGCTCTTGGTTCTGAGACCGCATGGATAAGAGCTACGCAGACACCGTCCGCCTGTTGCTGCAGGTGACGCCCGACGTTTTCCGCAACCCCAACAGCAAGAAAGACAACTGCGCATGAAAGCAACCGCGTATCGCTGCTCGCGCTCTTCGAGACGAAGATGCAGCTGGAGGTGCCCCTGTTTCAGCGGCAGTACATCTGGCAGCGCGAGAAGCACTGGGAGCCGCTGTGGGAGGACATAGCGCGCAAATTTACCGACTACTTGGACGGCCGCAAGGACGCGCCGGTTCACTTCCTCGGCGCGATGGTGCTCGACCTGAAGCAGACCCCGGCAACGCATGTCGGCAAGCGCCAGGTCATCGACGGCCAGCAACGCCTGACGACATTTCAGATCTTCCTGTCGGCGTTCCGCGACTTTTGCAATGAGCACGGCTGCGAGGATATGGCGAAGGAATGCGCCGGTTTCACGCTCAACAAGGGGCTGATGGCCGACGCCGAAGTGGACAAGTTCAAGGTCTGGCCGACGCAGCTTGACCGCGCTCAATTTGTCGATGTCGTAAGCGCCGGATCGCGCGTCGAGGTGATGAAACGGCATCCGTTGCGCAAGCGGCCGTATGCCCGGAACTTCGACCCGCGCCCGCGCATGGTTGAAGCCTATTTTTTCTTCTACGAGCAGTTCGATGAGTTCTTCATCGGCACGAAAGCCGAGTCGCCGCTGGCAGGCGACGCGCCCCTGGCGCAGCGCGTTGAGGAATGCTTCCAGGCGCTGAAGAGCGCATTGCAGGTCGTCGAGATTGACCTTGAGCATGGCGATGACGCGCAAGTGATCTTTGAAACGCTAAACGCCCGCGGCGAGCCGTTGCTGCCCGCCGATCTGCTGCGCAACTTCGTCTTCCTGCGCGCCGCACGGCGTGGTGAGCCGCAAGAGGCGTTGTACAAGCAGTTTTGGGCGCGCTTCGATGACCCGTTCTGGCGCGTCGAGGTCAAGCAGGGCCGTTTGCTGCGACCACGCAGCGATTTGTTCCTGCAGCACTTCCTCGCCAGCCGTCTGACGGCCGACATCCCCATCAAGCACTTGTTCGTGGAATACAAGTTTTGGATCGAACGAGCGCAGCCCTTTGCGTCAGTCAAGGAAGAACTCGCCTGCCTGGCGCGACAAGGCGACGATTTCCGCCGCATCATGGCGCCGAGCAAAGACGATCCACTCTATGGTTTGGTCACGTTCCTCGACGCCTACGATGTGCGCACCTCGTACCCGCTGCTGCTGACGATGCTGGATTCGGGCATGGATGAGACGCAGTGGGCGGCGGTTTCGACGATGCTTGAGTCCTATCTGTTGCGGCGCGCGGTCTGCGGGATGACGACCAAGAACTACAACCGCGTCTTCCTTGGCCTGACACGCACTTTGCGACGCGAAGGTGCAACATCGGAGAACCTTGCGAAGCAGCTGCGCGAACAGAGCGGTGATTCCACCGAGTGGCCGTCCGATGAGAAATTCGGCGAGGCATGGCGCACGCAACACGCCTATCAGCTACTGAACAATCCGAAGATCGTCCATGTCCTGAAGCGTCTGAGCGATACCTACCTGACCGGCAAGAGCGAGACCGTCTCGGTCGAAAGCGCCCTGTCGGTCGAGCATATTCTTCCCCAGCAATGGCAGGAGAATTGGCCGCTGGCCGATGGTTCAAAGGGACTGACGACGGGCGCGCTTTGGACGGCCGCGAAAGATGACGCAGCGGCGGAAGCAACGCGCAAGCGCAATCAGGCTCTGCAGACCTTCGGCAACCTGACGATCCTCGCGCAAGGTCTGAATTCGTCGGTGTCCAACAGCCAATGGGCAGTGAAGAAGCCAGAGTTGCTGAAGCACTCGCTGCTGCCGATCAATCAGCTCCTGTACGACGTTGCCGTGTGGGATGAAGCGGCGATTGCGCAGCGCTCCGACGATCTTCTGGCGCGCGCACTGAAAGTCTGGCCGCGCGATGTCTGAGCCTTCGGCGATGGCCGACACCAATCTCGCGCAGATGCGTGCGCTCATTTCGTTCACCCACGACGAATACCCGGCAGACTGCATTTCACCGAACCTGATGAGCATTGATGGCATCGAGGAATACCCCGGCATCGGCGGAACGGGGTTCTTCGCGAAGCGAGGGGATGAAGTGTTCTACGTTACCGCACGGCACTGCCTGACCAAGCAACAGGACATCGATGTCGCGAGTTGGGCAGCGCGCCTGCATATCCCGTACACGCTGACGGACGCGACACGCTCAACCACCGACTATGTTGCGTTCGCCGAGGTTCTTTCGCTGAAGCACGACTCTGACGATATACCGGGCCGCTTCGTCGATGTCCTTGTCCTGACGATCCGTAGGCCCGACACACCAGGGCTCTATGAAAAACTGCTCAAGCGCGCCGTTAAGCTGCCGCCCAGCGGGAAATGGCTTGATGCTTTCGTCCAGCACCCGATTGCCAAGGACGATGTCGAGGCGGGCAAGGGTATTCGTTTCACCGTGATGGGCTACCCGAAAGACGGCACAGCAACGAGCATTGAATATCCTGATGGCCAACCCGTCGAGATCGTCACGCAGGCGGCCAAGTTTTCGGGGCACCTCGGCACGGGCACGGGGCCAGACCGCTACATGCTGAACGATGTTTCGTGGCCTGGCGATTTGAATGGCTTCAGCGGCTCGCCCGTGATCGTCGGATTCCGCGACGACGCAGGGAACAAGTACGCGTTGGCCGGCATGCTGGTGTCGGGCGGCGCGCAGAAGGCGCAGTTCATCAAGATCAGCCTGATCACCGAAGCGCTCAAAGGCTGAAACGGGTCGAACTCTGCGCGGTGTCAGGCAGCGGCCGAAGAAATGGCTTGCGTGGATGTACTTTTTAAGGTACATATGGCGGACGGTGAGGAATGGTCAAAGACGCAACGCAGAGGACGCCGCTGGTTTTCTATCGCAACGGCAGCGGCAAGGAACCCGTACGCGAGTGGCTCAAGGCCCTGGACGCGCCGGACCGGCTCGCGGTCGGCCAAGACCTGATGCGCGCGCAGTGGCGCTGGCCGGTGGGCATGCCATTATGCCGCGCCATGGGGCAGGGGCTTTGGGAAATCCGCACCGAACTGCCCAGCAACCGCATCGCGCGGGTGCTGCTCTGTTTGGATGAGGGCACGCTGGTGGCGCTGCACGCCTTTATCAAAAAGACGCAGAAGACGCCCGACGACGAACTGGCATTGGCGCGCAAGCGCCAGAAGGAGTTGAAGTCATGAGCAAGAAGCACCACGGATCGAGCCTCGACAGCCTGCTCAAGGAAGAAGGCGTCTTTGAGGAAATGCAGGCGCTAGCGATCAAGGAAGTCGTGGTCTGGCAGCTGACCGAAGCGATGGAGAAACAGTCGCTGAGCAAGGCGCGCGTGGCTACCCTCCTGAAAACCAGCCGTTCCCAGGTTGACCGGCTGCTCGACCCGACGCGCGACGTGACACTCTCGACCCTGCAGCGCGCCGCGGCCCTGGTCGGCCGCAAGGTGCAGATCGAATTGGTGTGAGCCGTGCTCCAGCCGCACAACCGAAGTGAAGACCTAGACATCATCGTCGCCCAATCTTGACTTGAGGCGGTCGATCTCCATCATCGTAGGTTGCGTACCGAGGTACGCCGAGCCACATGCTGTGAACGAACCGTTTAGCAATCAAAGGAGATCGACCATGAGGTCTAGCCGAGAGCGAAGCGCGCCAGCGTGAGCGCCAGCATGCCCACGGCAATGGTGGCGAGCATGCTGCGCGTGCGATAGAACGTCGCCGCGCCTGCGAGGGCACCCAACAGACGCGCGTTGTGCAAAAAGCCCGCGCCTGGGATCTGCCCTGACATGACATCGGGCACGATGATCGCAACAAGCGCACATGCTGGCGCATAGCGCAATGCGCGCGAAATGATGGGGGGCAGCGAAAAGCGCTCGGGCAGCAGCAAAAAGCCGGAGCGCGTCAGCACGGTGATCGCCGTCATGCCTGCGATGGTGATCCAAATTTTGAGTGGACTCATGGAGTAACCTTCCGGGCTGCGTGACGGACGTACGATTCAACGAGCATGGAGGTTGCGATCCCTGCCGCGGCAGCGGCGATGACGCCGAGTCGCAGAGGCCACTGCGCACCGATGATGGCCACTACAGCGGTTACTGCAACGCCGGCTGCGGCGGCGCGGTCGCGAATGATGGGGATGACCAGGGCTAAGAGGGCGAGGGTTCCGGCGAAATCAAGCCCCCAACGATCCGGAATCTGACTTGCGAGAATAATTCCCACCAGCGAGCCCAGTTGCCAGACGAGCCAACTGACACTGGTGCAACCCAGCAGGAACTGCTGGGCGTACGCGCGTTCCGGTTCGGCATGAACTCGCTGCATGAATATGACGAAACTGATATCACCGGAGAGATACCCCAGGCCCAGTTTCTTGAGCGTCGAGACGCCGCGAAAATGTGGCGCGAGCGCGGCGGCATAGATCACAAAACGAAGATTGATGACCGTCGCGCTAAGAAGGATGACCCAGATGGGCGCGCTGGCCGCAATGAGCGGCACCACCGCCAGTTGCGCCGAGCCGGCATAGACAAAGGCCGTCATGCCAAGTGCTTGCGTCAGGGTGAGCGCGGATTTGAGCATCGCCACGCCGGTGACCATGCCCCAGGCGCCGGTCGCAATCATCGAGGGCGCCACCATTTTTATGCCGTGCAGATATTCGCTGCGTGGCGTCGGATGGATGGGATTCATGAAGCAAGACGCCGCTGGTGCAACCTGAGCGTTGCGAGTACGACGGCAATGAGAGCGAGGAAGGGAAGGGCCACGAGGTTCAATTCATTCCAACCGTTGGACGAGAACATCGCACCCGACGAAAAAGAAGAGATCATCATGGCGACAAAGACCAGCGCGTCGTTGACGCCTTGGACTTTCGCCTTCTCGGAAGCCTGGTAGGTCGAAGTCAGAAGCGTGGTGCCGCCCACATACAGGAAATTCCAGCCGATACCCAAAAGCACCAAGGCGAGCCAGAAATGACTGATGCTCACCCCCGAGATCGCGAATCCCACGCAAGCCGTCATCGCAGCGACACCGGCTAGCATAATGGACAAGACGCCGAAGCGTCGGATCAGGGCGCCCGAAAAGAACCCTGGGGCGTACATGGCGATGACGTGCCACTCAAGCACGAAAGCGGCACTGGCGAAGGGGTATCGGCACACGCGCATGGCCAAGGGTGTTGCCGTCATGAGGAGATTCATGACGCCGTAGCTGATCGCAGCCCCTGTGACGGCAACAAGAAAGGCGGGTTGGCGCGCAATTTCGAGGAGTGGGCGTTGAGCCTGGGCGCGCTCAGCCGCGCTCGGTTTGGCAATCTGCAGTTGCTGGACGAGAATCATTGCAATGAATGCGAATAAGGCCAGACACGCATAGGTGCCGGCGAATTCCGTCGGAAACAGCGTGCGCGTAAATTTGCTCGTCTCAGGACCCAAAACGCCGCCTACGATTCCACCGGCGAGCACCAGCGCGATGGCGCGCCCTCGAAATCCAGGGGCGAACTGGTCCGCGACGTCGACAGCCGCAAAGCGGTAGTAAAGGCCGAATGCGTTGTAGACACCCACGAGGAGCGTGCCGCTGCACAAAACCGCGAGACTGGTTTGCGCGACACCTACAGCGCAGATCAGAACCCCCACGATTCCCAATCCGGCACCCAGGGTGAAGCCGGCACGGCGTCCGATGTGTCGCATCGCCAGCGACGCCGGCAGGGTGGACAGGGCCGAGCCCAGGACGTAGGCCGTGACGGGCAGCGTCGCCAAGCGCTTGTCGGACGCAATGGCCAAGCCGGCCAAGGAATTGACTGCAATGAGGGTTGAACTGTTGGTAAGTAACAGCGCCTGGCAGGCAGCCAGGAGCCCCACTTGGCGTCGGACAGTCGTCAAGGTTTAGGTAAAGGGCAGCGCCAATTGCAGAGCGAAGTCTAGATGGTACGCCCAAGCAGCGCGACCGTGCCGACAGATCGGCAGGACAGTACGGGATAGACCTAGATTTCGAGATTGTCGATGAGGCGAGTGGCGCCCAGGCGAGCGGCTGCCAGAACGACCAGAGGCGCGCCCGCAGCCAGATCGGCGGCGATTGGCGGCTGAAGATCGATCTGCCTGCGAACGGCCACATAGTCGGGTTCCCAGCCCCGCTTCACGAGCCCCGTGAATGCATTCTGTTCGACATCGGCAAGAGACGCATGATCCGATCGAAGCCGGTTACGGACTTCGGCCAGCGTTCGGGCCAGTTGCGGCGCCTCCTCGCGCTCGGCCGATGACAGATAGACGTTGCGTGAGGACAGGGCGAGGCCATCTGCGGCGCGCACGGTGGGGGCTGCCACGATTTCAGTCGGCAATGCAAATTGACGGCACATGTTGCGCACGATCATGAGTTGCTGATAGTCCTTCTTGCCGAATACGGCGGCTCGCGGTTGCACGCATGAGAATAGTTTGAGCACGATCGTGGTCACGCCGACAAAAAATCCAGGCCGAAATTCACCTTCGAGAATGTCGCCCAGATCGTGCGGCGGGTTGACCCGGTATTCTTGCGGCTCGGGATAGAGCTCGCGCTCATCGGGCGCGAATAGGACGTAGACACCTTCCTTGGAGAGTTTTTCGCAATCGGCCTCGAAGCTGCGCGGATACTGGTCGAAATCCTCGTTGGGCCCGAACTGAAGGCGGTTCACGAAGATACTCGCGACCACCGGATCGCCGTGCCGGGCAGCCAAGCGCATGAGCGACAGGTGACCCTCATGGAGGTTACCCATGGTGGGCACGAAGGCGGTACGCAACTGGCCGCTGAGTTGGCTGCGCAACTCATCGATGGTCTTCACAATCTTCATTAATTCCTCAGTAAGTGTGCTCGGCAGCCGGAAAGGATCCATCCTTGACCGCGGCGACGTAAGCGCGCAACGCATTTTCGATGCTGCCTGCGTCTTGCATGAAGTTCCTGACAAAGCGTGCAGGTTTCCCCGGGAAAATGCCCAGCATGTCGTGCAGGACGAGGACTTGCCCCGAGCAGTCCCCACCGGCGCCGATACCGATGGTCGGAATGTGGGAGGTCCGGGTGATTTCTGCGGCCAGTGCGGCGGGCATCATTTCGAAGACAATCATCTGCGCGCCGGCCTCCTCGACGGCGCGTGCCTCGGCCTTCAGGCGGTTCGAACTCGCATCGGTTTTGCCCTGCACGCGATAGCCGCCCAAGGCATGGACGCTTTGCGGGATGAGACCAATATGTGCGCAAACCGGGATGCCGCGTTCGGAAATGAAACGAATCGTGTCTGCCACCCAAAGGCCACCCTCGATCTTCACCATTTGAGCGCCCGCCCGCATGAGTACGGCGGCACTGGCAAACGCTTGTGCGGGTGATTCGTGATAGCTGCCAAATGGCAGGTCCGCGACGATCCAGGCGGTGTGATTGCCGCGCGCCACACAACGCACGTGATAGGCAATCTCGTCCAAAGTCACGGGCAGTGTCGTGGAATGGCCTTGGAGCACCATCCCGAGCGAGTCGCCGATCAATACGACTTCAACGCCGCACTGATCCAAAAGAGCAGCGAAGCTTGCGTCGTAACAGGTCAACACCGCGATCTTCTCCGCGCGCGCGTGCATCTCCAGAAGGCGCGGCAGCGATACGGGTTTACGCGAACTGACGTTTTCAAGAGTGGTGGAATAGGGCATTGGAGGGCCTTCCCATAAAAGTTGCGACAAACGAGCGTGGCCTAAGCAGGGCTAGGCTGCGCGATTGAAGTACTCACGTCTGCCGCGCATCGTCGCAATTCGATCCAACAACAGTTTGAAGTCAGCGTCATGGTCGACGACATTGAGATTCTCGGTATTTACGATCAATAGCGGAGCGGCATTGTACTGGTAAAAGAAGCGGGTGTAGGCGTCGCACAATTCGTTCAGATAGAGTTCCGAGATCGAGGATTCGATCATCCGACCGCGTTTCTCGATGCGATCCATGAGGGTCTGCGGGCTCGCTTCGAGTAGAACGACGAGATCGGGCGTTGGCGACTGGGGTGCCATGTTGGCGTAGATCTGACGATACAGCTTGAGCTCGTCGTCACCCAGGGTCAAAGTGGCAAATATCGGGTCCTTCTCGAGAAGAAAGTCGCAGACGAACTGACGCTCGAACAGGTCGCGTTGTGACAGGTCGCGCAGTTGGTTGACGCGTTGGAACAGAAAAAACAATTGGGTGGGCAATGCATAGCGCGTGCTGTCTCGATAAAAACCCTCCAGAAAAGGGTTGGCATTCGGATCCTCGAGGACGAGCTCCGCGCCCAGCGTGTAGGACAGGCGCTCGGCCAGTGATGTTTTGCCGGCCCCAATCGGACCTTCGACGACGATGTGCTTGTAGCGTTCGAGCATTGCCATATTCAGTGAGAAAAGGACAGCCAGCTATACACGATCGCGGCGATAGCGACAAGAAACGGCACCGACCATGCGTGAAAAGCGATCCAGGCGCGACGCTGGCCCAACATCCGCAGGGCGATGAGGCTTGCGAGCGAGCCGATCGCGATACCAAACCCGCCCACGTTCACAGCGACAGCTAACGTGCGCCAGTCGTGCGAATACTGTGCCAGAAGAATCGAGGCGGGAACGTTGCTGATGAGCTGGGAGAGCGCAATTCCGATCCAGTAGAGGTGCCCGGGTTGGCCCGGACCCAACTGGGCGATCGCCGCATGGATCCAGGGTTGCGCAGCCAGCAGCCGCAGATCGATGAACATCAGGATGAATACGACGACTAGGGACCAATCGACACGCGCCAAAACCCGGCGCGCGCCAAGCGTAAATAGGATCGCGATGATTGCAAGTGCGATCGTAGCGTGGTGTAGATCGGTCAGAACCAGAAACGGCACATAGGGAAATGCCGAAAGCGCGAGGGTTCGCGGCTCGATCGGCGTGGCGAGAGCCGCGGTGATTTGGATCGGGCGCCCCCGGAATGCCATCAAGGTGACAAGAATGAGCGTTGCCAGGCATAGGGCGCACAAAGGCGCCATAGCGGCGACGAACCCGAGCAGAGAGGTTCCCGAACGTTGCCACAGAAAGAGGTTTTGAGGATTGCCGACCGGACTCAAGCATGAGCCCGCGTTGACCGCGAGTGCCTCGAATACCACCAATCGTACGGTCGGAAGGTGCGCGCTCGCGGCAATGGACAAGGTCAAGGGAACGAGCGCAAACAATGCGACATCGTTGGTGACGATCATCGACAGAACTGCGGCCGACGCGATCAATACGAGTGCCATGCGCCGCTGATCGCCTATTCGGGCCACGAGATATCGGGCCAAGGCGGTCAGTGCGCCACTGGCCTCCAGTCCTTGGGTCAAAATCAGCAGACCGGCCAGGGCTTCGACGGTTGGCCAATCGACCAGGGCAGGGTAGCCCGAAATCGCGCGCGGATCTGACGCGGCGGCGGACGCTGCTGCCGCTGCCAGGACCCAAAGGAGGTAGTCGTGGCGTACGGCGTCGGCGATTCGGCGTGCGGCCGTGGCGACAAGATGCATTCGGAGTGCTCGCTTTTTACTCGAACGTCATGCGCTCAACCCGTTGCTCGCCAAGTTGCGATAAGAGGGTGGCGGCCAAGCCTGCGCCGGGGATCGTGATCTCGGGCGCCAGTTCGACTAACGGCAACAGCACGAAAGCGCGCTCGGTCAAACGCGGATGGGGTAGCGTGAGTTCAGGGGTATCTATGATGGCGTCGCCGTACAGCAGCAGATCCAGGTCCAGTGTGCGTGGTGCGTTGCGTGTCGTGCGCACGCGACCGTGACTACGCTCGATGGCGAACAGCGTCGCCAGAAGTTCGAGGGGCGTCAGTTCGGTCGTTACTTCGGCCACGGCGTTGATGTAATCCGGTCCGTCATCGCCGATCGCCTCGGAACGATACAAACTCGAGGCGCTCTCGAACTCGGTCTGTGGCAGGTGCGACAGGTCGACCAGGGCATTTTTGACCGCATCCACGGCAAATCCCAGGTTCGCCCCCAAGCCAATATAAGCCCGTACCGCAGTGCTCACGATTCTTCCGCCCGTGACGGCGGGAGAGGTGCCGCGGCGGGCGCGTCGTCGCCGTCATGCGCGACCTTGCGCCGGCGGCGGCGCTTCCGTTTGGTGGGGAGCGAGCCGGGAGCCAGTACGCCGAGCTCGGACTGCAATACCTGACGGCGATCGGCATCGGCATCGATGAAGTGTGTCCACCAGTCGCCCAGGCTGGCGTCGCATTCGCCTGCTTCGCAGCGTAAAAGCAAGAAGTCGTATCCGGCGCGAAAACGCGGATGCTCGAGCAGTCTGTAAGGCGCGCGCCCGGTGCGGCGTTCCAGGCGGGGTTGTAAGCCCCAGATCTCACGCATGTCGGACGTGAAACGGCGCTGAATCGCCAGCGTCTCGGTTTGGGTATCGAGAACCCGATCCATCGCTGTGGAGAGCGCAGGAATGCGTGCTTCTCCACGCGTTTCGTTTTCCGTCCAGTCCCTCAGAACTTCATGCCAGAGCAAACAGGCAAACAGAAAACTGGGAGAGGTCGGCCGACCGCGCAGAATGCGCAGGTCGGTGCTCTGCAAGGCGAGGGTGACGAAGCGTTCGCCCAGCGGTTGTTCAAAGACGACGTCCAGGAGGGGCAAAAGTCCATGGTGGAGTCCTTCGGCCCGCAGCCGCGTAAGGCACGCCAAGGCGTGGCCGCACAGGAGTAGCTTTAACATCTCGTCGAACAGCCGCGCCGGCGGTACGTTTCGCATCAACGGTGCGAGCTGCGCAATCGGTGCACCGGTCGCCGCGTCAATCGAAAAACCGAGTTTTGCCGCAAAGCGCACCGCACGCAGCATGCGCACCGGATCCTCGCGAAAGCGCTTGGCGGGATCACCGATGACCCGCAGCGTCTTGGCATGGATATCGGCCACGCCCGAGTGATAGTCGATGACGGTTTGGTTCGACGGGTCGTAATAGAGGGCATTGATGGTGAAATCGCGCCGAGTCGCGTCGTCTTGCTGGGACCCGAAGACGTTGTCGCGAACGACGCGTCCATGCGCGTCGGTCTCGGCATCGTCGGGTTGGTTCGAACGGAACGTCGAGACCTCGATCGTGTCCGAGCCGAACATGACATGCACGAGACGAAATCGTCGTCCGATGATGCGTGCTCGTCGAAAATGCTGCTGGATTTCTTCAGGCGTGGCGTCTGTGGCAACGTCAAAATCCTTGGGCTTTACCCCCAGGAGAAGATCGCGCACCGCACCACCGACGATGAATGCTTTGTGTCCGGCGTCCTGCAACGTCTTGGTGACGCGCACGGCGTTGTTGGACACCAAGGCGGGGTCGATGCGATGTTTAGGCGCGGTGACGACAACAGGTCCCGCGGCACGCGCATGGCCTCGCCGTGGTGCGCCGACGCTACTCGCGGACTTGCCCAACAACCTTTGAATCAGCCTATTGATCATCGAAGAGGTCCAGGATACGCCAGCCGCGCCGCACGGCGTGCGTGCGCAAAATCGGCTCCGCGTTGGTGGCAACCGGCTCGGACACATGCTCCAGGAGCGCGATATCGTTGTGGGAGTCGCTATAGAAAGTGGATTTCTCAAAACTGGACCAATTGCGCCCATGCGATTCGAGCCATCCCTCCACCCGTAAAACCTTGCCGTCGCGATAGCATGGAATGCCGCGTACCGCGCCGTTAAAGCGCCCGTTTTCTTGGGCCGGTACGGAGGCAATAAGGTTTTGAACGCCGAAGGCCCAGGCAATCGGTGCAGCGACAAAGGCGTTGGTGGCCGTGACCACTGCGCACAGGTCGCCTGCCGCGATATGGTCCTTGACCAGAGCCAGTGCGGCGCCGTTCACATGGGGCAGGATGGTCGTGCGCATGAATTCCGCCTGCAATGCCAGAAGCGCGGGGTAGTCGCGTGCGGCCAATGGCGTCAGGGCAAATTCCAGGAACCGTTGGATATCGAGGGTACCGGCGCGGTATTGCGCATAGAATTCATCGTTGCAGGTGCGGTATTGGGGACCGTCGACCAAACCTTGTGCGATCAGGAACTCGCCCCATGCGAAGTCACTGTCGATGGGTATGAGCGTGTGATCCAGGTCAAATAGCGTCAGGTTAGGAAGCATGTCGAGTGATTTCATCTTCTTGCAGCCATTCTCGCACCAGCGGTAAGGTTACGAGGCGTTGTCGCTCCAAGGCGTATACGTCGAGGGCGTCGATCAGGGCGATGAGCGAAGGCATGTCGCGGCGGAAGCGGGTCAGCAGATAGCGCCCGACATCGGGCGGGAGTGCCAAGCCGCGGGTATGCGCGTAGGCGGTGAGCGCCTGTTCGGCCTGCAGATCGTTCAACGCATGGATCTGCAGCACCACGCCCCAGCCCAGGCGGGTACGCAAATCCTCACGCACTTGGATTTGGATGGGTGCCTGCCGGCTTGCGGTCACAATTGCAGATCCGATCTCGGCGCGCACGTTGTTGATGAGATTGAACAGCGCGAGTTGGTGACGCTCAGGGGCCGATTCGACATTGTCGACGGCCCAGGTCACGATATTCGGGTCCCAGGCGAGCGCGCGTTCGGACTCGCCGACGCAATCGACGTAGCGTGCCCGTGCGGCGCTGCCCAGGCCGCGCAATAAGTGTGTTTTGCCGCTGCCCGGCTCACCCCACAGATGGAGATAGGGATACTCGGCAGCGCCCTCTCGGATCGCACCCAGAAGCGTGAGCGAATGCAGATTGTCGCCCACGACAAAATTCTCCAGTGTCGGTGCGACAGGGGGTCCAAAGTCGAGGAGGAGTTGTCGGTTCACGGTGAGCGAAAGTCTGTAGGCAGGGTTTACGGCAAACGATACAGGTTGCTGGCCAAATACAGTTGCCGCACGTGTCGTAACGCGACCATGATGACCGCACTCGCCGGCAGGGCCAGCAGGATGCCAAAAAATCCGAACAGTTCGCCAAACGCCAACAACGCGAAAATGACCGCCAGCGGCGACATTCCCAGGCGCCCGCCCACCAAGCGGGGCGTCAGAAAAAAGAGCTCGCACACCTGGCCTACGCCATAGATGATGACCACCGCCAGGAAGCCGTAAAGGTTGCCGAACTGCAAGAGCGCGGCCAGAAGCGCCAACAGAAGGCCCGTGGTGAACCCGACGTAGGGCACGAACACCAGCAAGCCCGTGAATATGCCAACCGGTAATGCGACATCGAATCCGGCGACAGCTAAGGCGATCGAATAGTAGATCGCGAGGATTGTCATGACGCTCAGCTGACCTCGCAGGAACTGCGCGAGCAGCTGGTCGCTCTCTTTGACAAAGGCCGTGGTCGGGGTCAACCAACGGCGTGGAATCGTGTCCTCGGCCCGCCGCAAGAAAGAATGCCAGTCGAGCAACAGGTAGAACAGCACCATCGGTACCAACAGCAGCGTGACCGCGACGTTGAATACGGCCAACCCGCCGATCCTTAATGACGACAGGACTGCCGAAAGCAAATCCTGGTTGCCCCACTGATCGGAGATGAGTTTGCGCAGTGAATAGCTGCTGAAATGGATGTGAATATTGAAGGTTTGGGCCAGATACGGCGCGACGGTGGCGTTCAATCGATCGAGTAATTCGGGAAACTTCTTTTGCAGGGCCACCAATTCCTGTTGCAAGACGGGAGCGATGGTCAGAACCAAAGTAGTGGTCAGGATTAGAAACAGGACGATCATGAACAGGCAGGCGAGCCAGCGCGGAACATGATGGCGTGCCAGCCAGTCCACCCCGGGATTCAGGATGTAGCCGACGATGACCGCAAGCAGAAACGGCGTCAGGACAGGCAAGAGCTTGTAGAACAGTACGCACAATGCCACGGCGACGCCGAGCCAAAGGAGGGTCTGACGCTGTTCTGGCTTGAGAAAGGTCATCAGGGCTGGGTTGGGGAAGGGGTAGCGCTTGGACCCGGACCCGGGGAAATGTGGTGCAATCGGCTAAAATAGCATTCTTTTTGCGGTGCAACGAAGCCGCTACTTTAGCTTTCCTCGGCCAAATTTCAAAGTATAAAACTGTCATGACCGGACTTTCATATCGCGATGCAGGCGTAGATATCGAGGCAGGGGACGCGCTGGTGGAGAACATCAAGCCGTTTGCCAAGCGAACGCTGCGACCCGAGGTATTAACGGGTATCGGTGGTTTTGGGGCGCTGGTCGAGTTGCCCAAGCGCTATTCCCAGCCCCTCCTGGTATCGGGGACCGATGGCGTGGGCACCAAGCTCAAGCTGGCATTCGCGCTGAACAAACACGACACGATCGGCATCGATTTGGTGGCCATGAGCGTGAATGACATTCTCGTGTCGGGTGCTGAGCCGCTGTTTTTCTTGGACTACTTCGTTTGTGAGCGCTTGGACGTGACGGTGGCTACCGCGGTCATCAAGGGAATCGCGTACGGATGCGAACAGGCCGGATGCGCACTCGTGGGTGGTGAGACGGCGGAACATCCGAATGCTTTCGCCGTCGGGGAGTATGACCTGGCGGGGTTCGCCGTCGGGGTCGTCGAAAAGGAACGCGTGATCGATGGCCGTACGCTCGCCCCGGACGATGTCCTTATCGGACTGTCATCTTCAGGGCTTCATTCCAACGGCTTTTCTCTCGTTCGCGCCATTATTGAGCGCGCCAAGGTCGATTTAAGCGCGCCCTTCGGCCGTTTTGCCAAAAGTAGCACGACAGGCCAATCCTTGGGTGAGGTCCTGCTTGAGCCGACTTCCGTTTATGTGCGGGCCGTGCGCAAGCTGCTGGGTGAGGTGAACATCAAGGCGATGGCTCACATCACCGGGGGAGGGCTTCTGGAAAACACTCATCGAATGTTTCCCGTTCATCTGCAAGCGAGAATTGACGCGGGCAGTTGGTCCGAACCCGCTATCTTCGAGTGGTTACGTCGAGCGGGTAACGTGGAAGAGGCAGAGATGTGGCGCACCTTTAATTGCGGCATCGGCTTTGTGGTTGTGGTGGCGCCCTCCAATGTCGATGCGGCGCTCGCCAATTTGGCGGCCAGCGGCCAGGTCGCGGGGGTCATCGGCGTCGTGGGCGAGCGCGCAGCGGGTGCGGCCGGCTGCGTCATCCGATAATTCGCTCCATGTCAGCCTTGTGCGTCGTGGCCCAACCGGCGCGACAGCGCGTGTGCGGCGCTTTTGAGTGCAGCCGCGAGCGGCCCGTCATACCGACTGTCGAATAGACCGGCTGGCCCCAACATCGTCAGGGCCAGGATCATGGTGCCCGCGGCGTCGAACACCGGCGCCGAGAGCGCGTTCACACCCGGTAGTAGGTCACCTTCGACGTGCGTGAGACCGTAGCGTCTCGATTCATCCAGAACGCGTGCGAACTGCGCCGGTGTTCGAATGAGGTGCGGCAGTGGCGATTTCTGGGCGGCCGCAATTTCGAGGCGTAGCTGCTCTTCGATCGATACCGACTGCATGAAGGCGGCGAAGCAACGTCCGGTGGCGGACGACACAAGGGGCATGACAGCGCCAATGCGCAGGCTCACTGTCGCCGGATGGCTGGAGTCGAGCCATTGGACGATCGTCGCACCATGGTTGCCCCAGACGGCCGCAGCCATGGTCTGGTCCAGTTGATCACGTAATTCGGCCAGAACCTTGCGTGCCAGTTCAAATGCATCCAGACGCCCGAGCGCCACCAATCCGAGCCGTAGCGCAAAACTTCCCAGATCGTAGCGACCGGTCGATCCGTCCTGCTCGATCAGGCCCATCCGAATGAAACTCACCAGATAGCGATGGGCCTTGGCCGCACTCATGTCCGCCGCGAGTGCGAGATCGCGCAGCATCATGGCATGGCGATGGGTGGCGAGCGCCTGTAGCAGCCGAACGCCGACTTCGATCGACTGGATACCCTGGCGCGATTCTTTCGAGGGAACGTCCGCATGAGCCGGCTTGCGGATGCTCTTGGGTCGCGATCGGGGCGTTCTCATCGGGGCCGGCTTCTACTGTCCCCCATCAGTGCATGCGCATTTTGGCGCCGCTGCAGGGCAATCAATACCGAAGGTGTGTCGGCCATCGCACTTTGCGCACCATGACCGGCACGACGTGCGCAAGTGCCGCGAACAGGCAGATGCCGATGAAGGCGACCGCCGAGCGCTCCGCGCCGAGACGGGATACGGTCCAGGCTGTCAGTCCTATAGCCGCCATGGAAACGAGCGTCACCCCGGCTTCGCGCGCGAAATTCGAACGCGCTTTTGCCGTGAAGACGTGCACCAGATACCGGCTGACGTTGCCGAGCATGCAAAGTGGGGCGAACGCGGCCCGCAACGAGATGGATAGCGGCCAATCGAGCACTTTCGTGCCGACTGCGAGGGCGCACACGAGCAGCATCGCGTCGATGAGCAGCGAGCGATGAAATCGGGGACTCTGGAGAACGCGGAGCATGGTGCTCCTCCAACGTGGGGTGTGGCAAGAAAGCTCTACTTTCGCCCCCTGTATCGGCGGCTGACTGAGAATCTTGAGATCGCCGATTTCGGCCGCGTAGCGCCAAGTCTTCCCTTTTGACGGTTTGTCTTCGGTTTCCGGTACCGGCGCGCGCCATGTCCGCGATTTCCTTTAAAACACGCCCCTCGGCCAATATTTATTTACTATATCGTAATAGATTCCTTATAGTACAATTTTGTTGATCCGAATTCGACGCGGGTCTTCCCGCCACATGACACGATGAAGCTCGCCACCTTGAAGGATGGGTCCCGCGATGGGCAGCTCGCGGTCGTTTCCCGTGATCTGACCCTGGCGCACCTGACACACGATATTGCCGGCACCTTGCAGACCGTTCTGGATGATTGGCGATTCTTTGCGCCGCAACTGAACGATCTCTACGACCGGCTCAATCGGGGCCGTACCCGCCACGCATTCGCGTTCGAGCCCGCCCGGTGCATGGCTCCCTTGCCGCGCGCTTACCAGTGGGCCGACGGTTCGGCCTTCGTCAACCATGTCGAATTGGTGCGCCGCGCACGCGGGGCCGAAATGCCGGAATCGTTCTGGCACGACCCGCTCATCTATCAAGGCGGGTCGGACGATTTCATCGGAGCCACCGACGATGTGCTGTTGGCGTCCGAGGAATGGGGCATCGACTTCGAGGGTGAAGTTGCCGTCATCGTCGACGACGTCGCCATGGGTGTGCGTGTCGAGGATGCCGGATCTCACATCCGTCTTTTGATGCTGGTCAACGATGTCTCCCTGCGTAATCTCATTCCCGCCGAACTCGGCAAGGGCTTCGGGTTTTTCCAGGGCAAGCCGGCATCGAGCTTTTCGCCCGTGGCGGTTACTCCCGACGAGCTGGAAGATGCATGGCGAGACGGGCGCGTACATCTTCCGCTGCAGGTGCACTGGAATGGTCTGAAAGTTGGCCAACCCAATGCGGGAACCGACATGGTGTTCAGTTTTCCACAGCTCATTGCTCATGCCGCCAAGACCCGCAACGCGCGTGCGGGCTCCATTATTGGATCAGGTACGGTCTCTAATCGCGCGGCCAACGTCGACGCCACGATTGGATATGCCTGCATCGCCGAAAAGCGTTGCCTTGAGACCTTGGCAGATGGCAAACCCTCGACCGCATTCATGAAGTTTGGCGATACCATCCGTATCGAGATGTTCGATTCGCAAGGGCGCAGCATTTTCGGGGCGATCGACCAACGGATTGCAAAGGCAGCCTAGAGATCGCGGGCCGCAGAAGGCGTTTGCCATGAACAATCGAAGCGATATTGCGCGACCCAACATCAAGCTTGAGCCGCCGCTCTATCAAAGTGGATTTGGCAACGAATTTGCGACCGAAGCGAAAACGGGCGCATTACCTCATGGGCAGAATTCGCCGCAGCACGTGCCCTTCGGCCTTTATGCCGAGCAGATCTCGGGCAGCGCATTTACCGCCCCGCGCAGTGTAAATCGGCGATCGTGGCTGTATCGGTTGCGGCCATCCGCGATGCATTCCGCTTTTTCGCCGCTGGATGTCGGCCGGATCCGAACGGCGCCGATTGGCGAAATCGCAACGCCCCCCGATCGCTTACGCTGGGATCCTTGGCCGCTGCCGTCGGAACCGACGGATTTTTTGTCGGGCTGCGTGACCTTGGCAGCCAGTGGCGTGGCGGCCTTGCATACCGGCTGCGCTGTGCACATATACGTCGCCAATGCAGCCATGCGGCGTGTCTTCTACAATGCCGATGGTGAGCTCCTGCTGGTGCCGCAACAGGGTCGGCTCATCTTGGCGACCGAGCTGGGGGTCCTCTGGGTCGATCCCGGCGAAGTGGCGGTCGTACCACGCGGTATCAAGTTTTGCGTCGAACTGCCCGAAGGACTGGCGCGCGGTTATGTCTGCGAGAATTACGGGGCGCCGTTCCAGTTGCCGGAACGCGGCCCCATTGGCGCAAACGGCTTGGCCAATGCGCGGGATTTTCAGATTCCGATAGCCGCATTCGAGACGCGGGACGAAGCTACCGAATTGGTCGTGAAATTCGGTGGCCGTCTGTATCAAACGGTGTTGGGGCATAGCCCGCTAGACGTCGTCGCCTGGCATGGAAACTACGCGCCCTACAAATACGATCTAGCTCTGTTCAATGTTGTCAATAGCGTGAGCTTCGACCATCCTGATCCATCCATCTTCACGGTTCTTACCTCACCGTCCGAGTCGGCCGGCACCGCTAATGTCGATTTCGTGGTTTTTCCCCCACGCTGGGTGGTGAGCGAGCATACGTTTCGCCCGCCCTGGTTCCATCGCAATATCATGAGTGAATTCCTGGGCTTGATCCGGGGCGTCTATGACGCCAAGGCACAGGGGTTTGCGCCAGGCGGAATGAGTATTCACAATTGTATGTCCGCGCATGGGCCCGACGTCTCGACTTTTGAGAAAGCTTCTTCTATCGAACTCAAACCGGAATACCAGGGCCCGTCGCTGGCCTTCATGTTTGAGACGCGTTATGTATTTGACTTGAGCGCGCATGCCTTGTCCGCCACACAACTTCAAAAGAATTACGATTCGTGCTGGGCGGGGTTCAAAAGAGCGCCCATGTCCTAATCGAGCCGCCGCGCAAGTTCAGTTGCAACGATCTCGGTCGCGCGTGCGTGAGCATCGTGCGCGTAAGCGTCCACCACGTGTCGATCCGGCAACGCGCGAAGCCACGTCAATTGACGTTTGGCCAGTTGGCGCGTAGCCGCGATGGCCTGGTTGCGCATGGCCTGTGTGTCCACCTGGCCATCGAGGTACTGCCAGACTTGGCGATAACCGACGCAGCGCATTGAGGGCAGGCCCATGTGGAGATCGCCACGTGCGCGTAACGCGCGTACTTCGTCGATGAATCCTGATTCCAGCATGCGGTCAAATCGCATTTCGATGCGCGCGTGCAAGTCTGCGCGTGCAGAGGGCTCCAGGGCGATATGCACAAAATGCCGATTCCCAAGGGTCGGACGTGCGACCCAAAACGTCGACATTGCGCGTCCCGTTTGATACCAGACCTCCAAGGCACGTCCGATGCGTTGGGTATCGTGAGGCGAGACGCGTGCCGCCATGGCGGGGTCGATGCCGCGCAGTCGATCATGGAGTGCTGTCCATCCGAGCGTTACCCCTTCTTCGTGAAGTCGCGCGCGCAATTGGGGATCTGCGGGTGGCAGGGCATCGAGGCCCTCTCTGAGCGCCTTGAAATAAAGCATGGTGCCACCGACCAGGAGGGGCACGCGTTTACGTGCCCGAATGTCATCGATGGCACGGTTTGCATCTTGGCAAAAGCGCGCCGCCGAATAGGTCTGCGCCGGGTCGATGAGATCGATCAGATGGTGCCGGACATTCTGCTGTTCCGACCGTTGGGGCTTGGCCGTACCGATGTCCATGCCACGGTAGACCAGTGCCGAGTCGACACTGACGATCTCCATGGGGAAACGCTCGACCAGCGCCATCGCCACGGACGATTTCCCGGCTGCCGTGGGTCCCATCACGCAGATCAAGGGCTCGTTTGGTGGCCCGCTCGGGTCTGAAGTCAGCACAAACGATTCACCGCAATACGACCGGGCGTCATTGGCCACGCATAAAGAGCCTGTCCAGATCGCCCAATGACCATTGGGTCCACGTGGGCCGCCCGTGGTTGCACTGATCGGCACGTTCGGTGGCTTCCATCTGCCGCAGGAGGGCATTCATCTCATCGATATTCAGACGCCGGTTCGCGCGCACCGCGTTATGGCAGGCCATGGTGGACAGCAATTCGTTGCGATGTTCGGTGAGTACCCGCGAAGCGCCGTAGAGCTCGAGATCGCGCAAAACATCACGCGCGAGCGTGGCGGCATCGGCCCTTGCCAGCAATGCCGGTATTGCGCGCACAGCGAGCGTGGTGGGCGAGAGGATGCCGATCTGAAATCCCAGCGAAAACAGAACATCACGCGATTCGTCAGCCGTGGCGACCTCTTGCGCGCTTGCCGTGAATGTGACCGGAATGAGCAGCTCCTGCACGGCAACGTCATCACCCTCGAGACTGATCTTCAGTCCCTCGTAGAGAATGCGCTCATGTGCGGCGTGCATATCGACCAGAACCAGTCCGTGCAAATTCTGCGCCAGGATATACACGCCATGAAGCTGTGCGAGCGCCATCCCCAACGGAAATTCCTCGGTGGTTTGCCGCATCGCATCGGCCGCGGGCATTGCGGCGCGGCCCGATTGCAGGTCGTTGACCTGATTGAGGCCCGGAGTTTCCGCGAAAAACGCTCCGTAGGTTGCCGCATTCTGATGGATGCCGAGGCTGGCCTGGCGCGGGAATGTGGCCAGCGCCGTCAAGTCGCGCGGTCGGTCTGCGTCCGGCTCGGCGCTCGGAGCGGTCCCCGCCGCGCGTGCGAGCGCCTGACTGACGGCGTGAAAGACAAACTGGTGGACTCCGCGGGCCTCTCGAAATCGCACTTCTGTTTTTGACGGGTGAACGTTGACGTCAACCTTTCGTACATCCAGTGTGAGTGCGAGCACATAGGTGGGGTGGCGCTCACCGTGCAAAACATCCTCGTATGCCGCGCGTACGGCATGGGTCAAGAGGCGGTCGCGCACGTAGCGACCGTTGACAAAAAAATATTGTGCCGTAGCGGTGGCCCGGCTTGCGGTCGGTAACCCGATGAATCCGGATAGCTCAAGGCCGTCAGCCGTTGTGCCGGCAGCTTCCGCCACCGGTAGATGAGCAGCCGCGAACTCGTCGCCCATGAGTTGCATGACGCGCTGCGCAGGTTCTGCGGAATTGCAGTGTTCCAGCACCCGGCCATTATGGCTCAGCGTCAGGGCGACATCGGGCCGCGCCATGGCGATTCTTCGAAATGCCTCGTGGCAATGCCCCAGTTCAGTCTGTTCGCTTTTCAGGAATTTTCGCCGCGCCGGTGTATTGAAATAGAGTTGCCGCACCTCGAGGGTCGAGCCGGGGCCGCCCGCGGCAGGCGAGACTCCATCCGAATCCGAGAAATTGTCGATGCGCCATGCATGTTCGGCCGTCGCCGTGCGACTGGTGAGGCTCAACTCCGAGACCGAAGCGATCGACGCCAGCGCTTCACCCCGAAAACCCAGCGATGACACACTCTCGAGTTCGGCCAAATTCACAATCTTTGACGTCGCGTGGCGAGCCAGAGCCAAAGGCAGTTCGTCGGGTGCGATGCCCGAGCCGTCGTCGGAGACAACAATACGCGCGACACCCCCCTGTTCGAGTCTGACGTCGACGCGCTTGGCTCCGGCATCGAGTGCGTTCTCAAGCAATTCCTTGACGACAGAAGCCGGTCGTTCGACCACCTCGCCCGCCGCAATCTGGCTAATCAACTGCTCGGGTAAGGCAAGAATGGGGCGACGGGTGAAAGTATCACTCGGAGCGGGGGTGAGGGCTGAAGGAAGCGGGATCATCCCGCAATTATAGGGCGGCGCGTTGGCCGGGGTGAATGGGCAGCAAGGCGTGGGCCGCCGTCGTGTACCGCCGTCGTGTACCATCTGCGCAGATTTAAAGCTATCCGGGGAATCGGTCATGTCCGTCCTGTCACTCGTCTTGCATCTTGACCAGCACTTGGCCGAGCTTGCCCACCAGTATGGCGCGTGGATCTATGGAATCCTGTTCGCGCTCATATTCGCGGAAACGGGTTTTGTCGTGACGCCGTTCTTGCCCGGCGACTCGCTCCTATTTGTGGCCGGCGCGCTCGCGAGTACGGGAAATCTGAATCCCTGGGTCCTATTTGGAAGTCTTTTTGTCGCAGCGGTTTTGGGCAATACTTCGAACTACTGGATTGGCCGTTACCTGGGGCCGCGTGTATTCCACTGGGAACAATCGCGCTGGTTCAACCGACGCGCGCTTGATCAGGCGCATGCGTTCTATGTCAGGCATGGTGCCCCGACCCTGGTGCTGGCGCGGTTCATGCCGATGGTTCGAACCTTTGCGCCCTTTGTTGCCGGCGTCGGAAAAATGGCGCACGTGCAGTTCCAGGTTTGGAATGCATTGGGTGCGGGCCTGTGGATCGCGAGCCTTTTGGCCTGCGGTTACGTTTTTGGAAACATTCCGATGGTTCAGCACAATCTTGCCTTGATCATGGCGGGCGTCGTCGTGGTGTCGCTGCTGCCTCTGGCTTTTGCGCTGGTTCGTGCGCGCATCGCGCGCGGCCGGCAAGCCACCGATCCCAAGCAACAGCGCTAGGCCAGACGACGCACCGAGACGGACTTGAGCGATGCGGTCGCATGTGCATCGAGCGTGCGTTGCGCCACTTCATAGCAGTCTCGAATATGGGCGTAACCCAACATCTTCATGGTGCCAAAACTCAGGCAGCCGGCCACTGCCTGCCCGAGAAACGGGATCGCGCGGGACACCGTCGCAGTTGCGACGCGTAACCCCAGTTTCTTGAGAAGTTTGGTCACAACTTCGTGCGTCACGACGCGACCCATCAACTCGCTGCCGAGGGTGGATACCAGAACCAGTACGATCCTTTTAGTTTCCGGGTCCAGCGTTTCGACCTGCTCGGTCGATAGGCCAAACTCACGGCTGATCGCCGGCAGCATGCGCATGAGGATCGCGATGTCGGCTCCGATATCGATACCCGGCAGAGGAATGATTGCGACCCCGGCTGAAAGTGATGCGCGCCGGATCACCATCGCCTTGCAGCGGGTCCGTATCGATTCAAGTTCATTCAGGGTCAGGGCAAGCATCTGGGGTTCGACATGAGGGTGAACGCAACGTTCACCGAATTCCATCCGGTGTAAGCGTTGACCCGAAACGAGGTCTTTTCGGACGTCATGCCAATGCGTGGCGTGACGTCCATGTGCCAGAGCCGCGGCTTATGCGTCCGTCGCGGTCCTACTTCAGGACTGTGAAGCCCTGTTTCTCGAAAAACGGCTGGGCTGCCGGAGATTCCAGATACTTAAGAAAAGCCATGGCATCCGGATTGGTCGAACTCGCAATGAGCGCGACAGGGTAGATGATCGGGGGATGGGTGTATTCGGGAAATACGCCGACAACCTTCACATTGGGTGCTGCTGCGGCGTCGGTCAGGTAGACGATTCCGAAGGGGGCTTCCTTACGCGCCACCAGTGCGAGCGCGGCGCGTACGTTCTCGGCCTGTGCGATTTGACCCGAAACCGATGGCCAGACGTCAAGCTTTTCGAGCGCCGCCTTGCCGTATTTGCCAGCCGGAACCGAGGTGGTATCGGCCATGACGAGTTTGCCGCCTGCCAAAAGTTGGCTCAACGGGAAATGGGGTCCAATCTTGACTGCTGCAGCGCTATCTTTTGGTGCGACGAGTACCAGCTCGTTACCGAGGAGATCTTTACGCGTGTTTGCTTTGACAAGATTGCGCTTGGATAAGTAATCCATCCAGTCGAGGTCGGCAGAAATGAAAATATCGGCGGGGGCGCCATTCGCGATCTGCTTGGCGAGGGTGGAGCTGGCCGCCAAAGAAATGTTGGCGTGCTTGCCGGTATCACGTCCGTACTGGGCATTGATGTCATCGAGGGCATTTTTTAGGCTGGCTGCCGCAAATACCAGGACATCGTGGCTCTGCCCAAAAGCGGGACTGACCATGAGTCCCAAGGTGATCGCCGTGGCAACGCCGATGATATGGCACTCCTTTGTCCAGACCTGTACACGGCGCATTTTCGATAACTTCATTCGCTTCCCCATGTGATTTTTGTCACTACACTATATTTGTACGGATATAAATACATTATATACGGCGAAATATAGCTTGGTCTCGAAGCGCCTTGTGTGAAGCACCGGTTCTATCCGATGCCAGCGCCGAAACTGACGGAAGACATCGGGCGCGCCATTTCGTAGAGAGGGCCCGGTAGAAAGCAGCAGTGCGTCTACTGGAGCGAGGCGCTTGAGTGTTTCGGGCTTGGAGTCTGCCCAGTCCGTTCATACGACATCGTCCATCGAATGGAGGCGCATGTTATTGAGGTGATCCGTATCCTCGACCGGCGCATGAGTCTTATGTGGAACCTGGAAGGGCCTGGGCGTCAGGCTAGATACGTCGACGTCTTTGTGACGGCGTACCCCATTCGAGACTCTCCGTAAGCGTCGGTCGTTGTAGGAGAAGCGACCCTACGATTCGGCAACGGATCAGCCATATCGCGACTATGAAGGCAAATACCGGATCAACTTTGGCCGCGATTCAACACTTTCACGAAAAAATCATTACGATTGGCTATTTCCCCGCATGACCTCGCCGTAGCATTGCTTTGGCACCTCAGATGACGGTTCACACTATCGAATGAAATATATCTGGAACTTCTAGGATGAGAATATGAAAAAGCCGAGTGCGAGCCAAGGCCAGTCGGCATCGGAGCTCATCTCGAAAAGAATCGCCGATCTCGGGGACTGGCGTGGGGAAACGCTCAGCAGAATGCGCAGGATCATCAAGGAAGCAGACCCCGAGGTCGTCGAGGAGTGGAAGTGGATGGGCACGCCGATTTGGTCACGCGACGGCATCATCTGTACTGGCGAATCCTACAAGAATGTCGTGAAGCTTACCTTCGCCAAAGGTGCATCTCTGAAGGATCCGGCCCGTCTCTTCAATGCGAGTCTCGAGGGAAACGTACGCCGCGCAATCGACATCCACGAAGGAAAGGAAGTTGACGAGTCCGCCTTCAAGACGCTCGTTCGCCAAGCGATCGCCCTCAATGGTTCTGGCAAATCGAAGCCTTCCAGGAAAGCGAAGTCCTAAGGGATTTGGCCCCTGGTCAGGTCCGACATCGGGGTGACGGAGAGGTCGTTTCGCCCGAGCGTACCCAGGTTGAAAGTGGCCTCAACAGTCGCATGGACTATTGTTGCTTCTGGTTTGCCCAGAGTCCGTCCTTGCTCAGATCTGGCGCGATCGCTAGCAACGCATCGCGTCCGTGAATTGCCCTGGATGCCCACCCCTTGCCTCGGCGCAACGCGTCAATCCATGCGGCATTAAATACGTCACCCTGGCCACTCTCAAGAAAGTAGCTGATCAAGCTCGCGGCTTGTAAAAGGTCCTTTCTCGATTTGGGTCGCTCACTGACCGGTCTTTCCCCGAACACGATCAGCTTGTGGACGGCAAAACGTTCGGGGGCTGGGAGGTTCACGACGCAAGCGCCGGAATTCGAAAAAACACATCCTTGTGTCGTTTGCTCGAGCGAAAACTCCATGAACTTTAAAGGCTCGAGCGCGACATTCAATTCTTGCAGTCGAACGGGTTTCTTATCGCGCGTCATGCTCGTGACGAAGTCCACCCGCAACTCTTGATCTGCCGGGTTACGGTACTGGGTACCTGGCAGGCCGTCGAACTGGGTGATCGGTAGAAATCCCATTTCAAGAGATTCAAGCGCTCCGTGGGCATCGATTTTGATCGATGCCGGTAGGGCAACTGAAATGTTCTTTCCGGCGTGCGCGAAATCGACGTCCAGGGTCGCCGCTCCAGCCTGCCAGCGCACGCCTAGGATGTTTCCCAGTGCGAGGAAGGCATGTGTACCAATCAGGATACCGCCGCCACGGAAGAATCCATACTCGGCGAGACGCTTGATGATGCGAAAATGTTTAGGTGCGATGGGGTTGCAGCCCAGGGCGATCGCTGAACGCGCTGCAGGTGCTAAGGGCTTGTCTTGGTGAACTTGAGCAAATTTCTCTACCAACGCCTTAACCCGGGGTTCGTCGGGGCCAACATAGACCATTTTGGTCGAACGGCCGGAATCTCTGTAGGCGAAATACCAGTAATCTTTCCCCTTGCGGTTCAGTTTCTGGAAGCTCCCAGTGAGACCCGCTAGGGCATCGCTCATTTCGAACGCGCGCGCTTGTTCAAACAGCTCGGCGTAAGCGGTTTGCGCGGAAAGTTTGAGTTCGGCAGATCTCAAAGGCATCCCCAGTTGCTAAACATTATAATAAATTGTTTAGCAACTATCAAGGAAAGCCGACACATCCATTCCCAGGCCAGGAAGAAGCTGCAAAGCTTATCGAGACCGTACCGGGTGCGCATCGCTGAAAAGATTCTCTGAATCGACCCCGGTTTTCTAGACAGTCTGAAGCCGCTCGAAGTACTGTTTCTCGTAGTTTACAGGCGACAGGCCGTTCGTGAAGCCGTGACGGCGTACCGGGTTGTAAAACAGTTCGATGTAATCAAACACATCGTGGCGCGCTTCTTCTCGGGTCGTATACACCTTTCTTCTGATGCGCTCATGCTTGAGAAGCTGGAAGAAGCTCTCGGCGACAGCGTTGTCGTAGCAGTTGCCGCGTCGACTCATGCTCGGTTCAAGATGGTGCGCTGCCAGGAAATCGCGCCAGTCGTGGCTACTGAACTGACTGCCCTGGTCCGAGTGAACAATGACCTTGTCCGCTGGTTGGCGACGCCAGATGGCCATCAGCAGGGCGTCTAGAACGAGCGACCGGTCAATGCGCGATTGCATCGACCAGCCGATAACACTACGTGAGAACAGGTCAAGCACGACTGCGAGATACAGCCACCCTCCCAATTGCCCAATTTAATGGCTTCGGAGTGTCTAGTAAACTAGGGTCGATTCAGGCCTGTCCTTGCTCAGATCTGGTGCCATAACCAGCAAGGCATCGCGTCCCTGAATTGCCCTTGATATCCATTCTTTGCCTCGGCCCAATGCGTCAGCCCATGCGGCGTTAAAGACGTCACTCTGGTCATTCACAAGAAAGCCGCTAATCGAGCTTGCGGATTGTAAAAGTTCTTTCTTGATTTGGGTCGCCCGCCGACCGGACTTTCCCCGAACACGATCACTGGTTAGCAGATTGGACGAATCGCGCTGCCCGCGCTGCCAACAACCCGGGAAGACCTGCCGGAACTACTGAGAATTCGAGGAGAAAGCCGATCCCGATGGCGGCTGGGTCGGCAGCTGCCTGAAAGGACCCAGCCTTGGTCGACATGGGGAATGTGGCCAAATTGGGTATATTGGATACATGCGGGTAATTAGGGTACAATTCTGGCTAAGAATTATGAGATCTGGAGAACTCCATGGTTACCTCGGCCAAGACAGCCACCTTTCTACCTCTCGCGAAACTACCTCGGGCTCCTGCCTCCGATCTTAAAAGGCGCGGGTGGCGAGGAATGATGAACACATTGCGGAGCAACGGGAAACTGTTGGTCACCAATCACGATGAGCCGGAGGCCGTCATCATTCCGGTGGCGGAGTACAACGCTCTCATGCGGATCGTAGAGCAGTCGGAGGCTCAGGCTGAAGCAGCGCTGGCAGGGCTGCGGAGAAGCTTTGATGAGCGTCTTTCGATGCTTCAGGATCGAACCGCAGCGGATCACCTGCGGTCGACCATTCGCGGTCGCGCGAAGCTGGGCGGAAAAGTAAAGGCTGGTTCCGGCTATTGATGACGCGCCCCGTTCTCTACGTCCTTGCTGGCGTAAACGGAGCTGGCAAGAGTTCAATAGGCGGCCATCTCCTCGAGCGCGCCGGACTCACGTGGTTCAATCCCGATACCTTCGCACGTGAGTTCAAGGGAGTAACCGGATGCGATCAGGAAATAGCCAACGAGCATGCGTGGCAGGAGAGTATTCGTCGCCTTGACGAAGCCATCGCGAAAGGCCTGAACTACGCCTTCGAAACCACACTCGGAGGCAAGACGGTGACGGCGAAAATTCTGGAGGCGACGAAAACACACGACGTCTTGATTTGGTTCTGTGGGCTGTCTTCCCCAAATCTGCACGTTGTGCGCGTCACGGCGCGCGTCGCGGCAGGTGGCCATCCGATTCCAGAACAAAAGATCCGCGAACGCTACCCTCGGGCACAGCTCAACCTCATCAAACTGATGCCACATGTGGCCTACGTTAAGGTCTACGACAACAGCACCGAAGCCGACGCGCACGGTACCGTGCCGGACCCGCTGCTCATACTGGAAATGGAGAACGGTCGAATGCTCTACCCCGCTCCCGACGACTTACAAGCGTTACGGCGCGTGCCGGAGTGGACAAAGCCTATTCTTGAAGCCGCGCTACACGGCGACAATTCCCCTGACGTGCTGCACACAGAACCCTTTCTTCGCGGTTATCGGGATTGAGGCTGCGATTCTTAACGCGGGGATTCGGAACCGTTAAGAAGCCGTGTCGCCCAATGTCCGGGCGAAGCGCTTAATCCGTACGTGCCAGACTCTTTCGCATCTTCGACGAGGATGGGCGCGGAGTCGTCATCGCGGCGTTTAACGCGCGTAGATGTTTTGCCAGCACCCCGTGTGCTTCGATTTCCATTTCGCGATAACGTTGCGCAAGACGCCGGCCGAACGGGGTGAGCTGGGCTCCGCTGCGTATTCCACCACCCGGGCGGGTCGTGACGACCCCACTCTTGAAGATGTGATTCAGATCGTTAACGAGCAGCCACGCTCGACGATATGACATGTTCATGGCACGGGCGGCGGCTGAAATCGATCCCGTCTCGTCGATCAACTCCAGCAATCGAACCTTCCCGGGGCCGATCGCGGCGGTTGCTGATAGGTCGACTCGAATTGTAAATTTTGCCATGCCAAGAAGATAGCATCTTTGGGTGGGCCTCTCGTCGCGTCGTGTCGGGCTACACGCGATGCGTCGCTGTGGCCCCTGGGGAATCGGGCCTGATGTTCTTGAATGACCAGAAGCGATGGCCACCGCGTGTTGCAGTGACATCGAGGTAGCACGCTGTCGTCACCTGAACGGCAGCGGGCGATGCCTCAACCCATCATACCGGACTTGGCCAAGGGCGGGTTCATCGCGAAATAATGTTGGATGCCTTTGAAGATCGCGTCAGCCATCTGTTCCTGATAGACGTCGTCAATTAGCCGCTTTTCTTCCTCGGGGTTACTGATGAAGGCGGTCTCGACGAGGATCGATGGGATGTCAGGCGCCTTCAAAACCGCAAATCCCGCTTGCTCTACGGCGTCGTTGTGCAAACGATTCACGCCGCCAATCTCATGCAATACGGCATTGCCGAGCTTTAAGCTGTCGCTGATCTGCGCGGAGGTCGACAGATCGAGTAGGACGCGCGTGAGTTGCTGGTCGTGCGAAGTAATGTTTACGCCGCCGATGAGGTCCGAGTCATTCTCGTTATTCGCGAGCCAACGGGCCGCTGCGCTCGAGGCCCCTTTTTCCGACAGGGCGAACACAGAGGACCCGTGCGCGTCAGGTGTGATAAACGCATCGGCGTGGATCGAGACGAAGAGGTCGGCCTCGACTTTCCGCGCCTTTTGCACACGTACGTTCAATGGTACAAAATAATCCGAGTCACGCGTCATCATGACGCGCATGTTGGGTTCTTTCTCGATGCGCGCCTTGACGCGTTTGGCAATCGACAAGGCGACACGCTTCTCGTAGGTGCCTCCGGCACCGATGGCACCCGGGTCTTCTCCCCCATGGCCGGGATCCAAGGCGATGGTGAGCATCCGGGGTGCGGGCCGCGAGCCACGCTTAGTGACGTTGCCGCCGGATTGATCCTGGCCAGCCTGTAAGCGAGGGTCGGCGTGTCGGGATGCGGGTGCCTGCTCAGACGAACTCGCTTCATGGCCGGCCGGGGTTACGGCAGAGTGACTTGAATGCGATTTCTCAGACTGGCTCAAGAGAGCCATGAGGGGATCGACGGGCTGCGCCGGATACAGGTCGAGCACGAGGCGATACTTGTAGCCCGCCACCGGTGCCAAACTAAACACCTGAGGGGCAACGGGCGACTTCAAATCGAAGACGATGCGTACGACGCTGGGCCGGTTCTGGCCGACCCTGACTTTTTCGATATAGGGATCGTTCGGCTCGATCTTGGAGACGAGGTCCTTTAGCGTTGTATCCAACGCCAAGCCTTCGATGTCGACCACCAGCCGATCTGGATGATCGACCATGAAATGGGTGGCTTCGAGGGGTCTATCGGTCTCGATTGTTACACGACTGTATTCGGGTGCCGGCCAGACCCGTACTGCAACGATTCCCTGCGCCCAAGCACGAGTGGGATAGCACACGGAAAAAACGAGCGAGGTGGCACCGAGCGCGCCGGCCGCGCCGAGCCCGCTTCTCAGGAAGTCACGGCGGTCAGGCACAAAGCGCCTTTTTCGGTGAACGCTTCGAGGACAGCGGAGCGGCCCCGATCGGAAACTGCAATCTGAAGCAGCAAATCCGGTCGTGGAAGATGGCCCGCCCCCTGGGCTTTTTCGGCCCACTCGACCAGGCATAACGCGTCGACGTCGAAGTAATCACGAAAACCCGCCTCAAGCCATTCCTGAGGATCTGTGAATCGATAAAAATCAAAGTGATAGCAGTATAAGCTAAAGCTTTCTCTACTTTCAAGGGTGGGCGGCAAGGAAGCGACATAAGATTCGACCAAAGTGTAGGTCGGACTCTTGATGCGCTCGGTCACGCCCAATGCTTGCAGGACGGCGCGCGCAAATGTGGTCTTGCCCGTACCCAGGTCGCCCGACAGAAACAGCACCAGTCCGTGGCCGCTCTGTCCGACCCAACGTCCGACTGCGGTACCGAGTTCTGCGGTGGCGGCAGCGTCGGGCCAATTCAAAAGGGCATGCGCGAGCGGCGCGGGTTGATCAGGCAGCATAAAATCGGGAATGGTTATCTCCTCGCAGCGCACGTTCCCCTCGGCGGAGGCTTTGGTGGAGTTGACGCGCCAGATCAAGGCGTGGGCGCGGGAGCATGGCTTTGACCAAGTGGGAATTGCCGGCATTGACATGGGCAACGCCGAGGCGAGGCTTTTGCAATGGATCGAGCATGGGTTTCATGGCGAGATGGATTATATGGCCCGGCATGGCACGCTCCGGTCCCGACCCGCGGAGCTCGTGCCGGGCACGCTGCGGGTCATTGCCGCGCGCATGGATTATGTCAGCGAAGATGCCGGCGACTGGATCGACGCCGGTTGGGAATCGGTTCGAACGGCCGAACGCGCGGGAGTCGCGCGTTATGCACAGGGGCGGGACTACCATCGCGTGATACGTAGCCGGCTCAAAGCCTTGGCCGAGCGCATTGCGGCCGCGATCGGTCCCCTGGGATTTCGCGTCTTTACCGACTCGGCGCCGCTGATGGAAGTCGAACTCGCGCACCAGGCGGGTCTGGGCTGGCGCGGCAAGCACACCTTGCTTTTGTCGCGCGAGGCAGGTTCGATGTTTTTCCTTGGCGAAATTCTGGTCGACCTACCGTTACCCGTAGATTCTCCCGTTGACGACCATTGTGGCCAATGCCGCCGCTGTATCGATATTTGTCCGACAGGCGCGATCGTCGCGCCGTATCTTTTGGATGCACGCCGCTGCATTTCTTATCTGACAATCGAGCTCAAGGGGAGCATTCCGATCGAACTGCGTCCCTTGATCGGGAATCGGGTCTACGGCTGTGACGATTGCCAACTTGCCTGCCCTTGGAACAAGTACGCAAAGCGCGCGGTCGTCGCCGATTTCGATGGCAGGGGCCTGGATCAACTGACCCTGATCGAGGCCTTTTCCTGGGACGAGGAAACCTTCCTGCAGCGTACGGAAGGCAGCGCGATGCGCCGCATCGGATATACGCAATGGTTACGCAACGTCGCGGTGGGCATCGGTAACGCGCTGGCGTCGAGGCTGGATGGGTTCATGAGAGCCCGGCTTGAGGCGGCGTTGGCGGCTCGAACCGAGCATCCGTCCGAAATGGTGCGGGAACACGTGCAATGGGCGTTGGCTCAAAAGCCCATAGCTGCGGCGGTTAGTGGATCAGCACCAGCCAAAGGGGCAACGTAAACACCGAAATCACGGTGCTCACGGAAATCAGGAAGGCCACGAGACTGCCGATTCCGCCCATGCGGGTCGCCAGAATGTAGGCCGAAGACGCGCTCGGAAGCGCGCCGAACATCACCACGATTTCGCGCTGCAGCGTCGTTAGATGCAAATAGAGCGCAAGGCCCAGCGCCAGTGCAGGCAGGACCATGAGTTTAATGAAGACCCACGAGGCCAAAAGGGCCCGAGGTGCGGCGGTTGCGGTCAGACGTAGGCCGGCCCCCACAGCGATGAGGCCCAAGGCGATGGAGGCGTTACCCAAACGCGCCAGGGTGAGGCTCACGAATTCGGGAAGGTGAAGCCCGAGCGCATTGAAGATCAATCCGCCGACGGTTGCCAGAATGAGTGGATTCCGCAGCATCGCGCCGATGAGCCCGACTCGTCCGTGGCGCGCGAGAGCCCAGACCGCTGCGGCGTTGCTGATCGGAACGTTCGTTCCTAGCAAAAGCGCCATGAGCGCGATGCCGTCGTTCCCCGCCAATCGTCCGGCAATTGCGAGCGCGATATAGGAATTAAAGCGAAACGCTGTTTGTGCACCCGAAGCAAAAAGATTCGAGTGACCGGCAAAGAAGGGTTTGATGGCGAAGCTTAGGCCCACGCCCGATAGGGTCACGATACAACCCGTGGCGATGAACCACCATGTCCCGCCGGAATCGAAACGGGTCGTCGCGGTCGATAGAAACAGGAGCGAGGAAAAAAGGACGAAATACACCAGTTTTTCGACGCCGCTCCAGAAGGATTCCGAGAAATCCCCGAATCGGTAGAGGAGCGCTCCGAGCGCGATGAGCGAAAAATCCGGAAAAAGAAGAAGGGCGATAGACACGACAGACGGGGTGAAAGAGTGAGGCTCAGAGGCGTCGCCCCACTTTTTTCGCGGGCCTATCTAAGCGTACACTGCGCAGTGTATCAAAGCGCGTTTGTCTATCACGCCCATTTTTTGAGAGGCAACGGTCGGTCAGCGGCGCGCATCAATAGAAACGGCGGCGCGCCACTCGCCCGCCCTATGAAAGAGGCTCCGAACGGCATAATGCACGCAAAGCATCTTTCTGATCTTGGCTTTAGTGCGGTGGTAAGCGCGCCCTTTGGCGCCGTTGGAATACGCGTTGCCGACGGCATGCTGTGCGAACTGGTCTATCTTCCTGCGGGTTTTAAGGAAGTCGCGCCTGCAAACCGATTGGCGGCACGTGTGGGTCGACAGATTACGCGTTACTTTAACGATCCTGACTCGCGTTTCGATCTGCCCCTCGCACCGTTGGGAACCACTTACCAGCATCGGGTCTGGGACGTCATTGGGCAGATACCGCGTGGCCAGGTGCGTTCCTATGGCGCCATCGCGCGGCTGTTGCGCAGCGGTCCTCGTGCGGTAGGCCAGGCGTGCGGTGCCAATTGGTTTCCCATGGTTATTCCCTGTCATCGGGTGGTTGGTGCTCAGGGCATCGGAGGATTTGCCGGAACCGATGTGAGAACGGCCGGTGATGACCCGTTCCATCTTGAGGTGAAGCGCTGGCTATTGGGCCATGAAGGTGTGATCCTCTAATTGCCCTCTTGTCGGCGATGTGCGGTGGCGAACGGGCATATCGAAACCGAAGGCAATTGATCCAGGCCGTCCGCGCGAAATGCGAGTACGTCGAAGAACTCCTTACGAAGTTCGACAGGACGGGTCTGCGTGCGAGGCCAGCCCGCATCCAGGTACGCGCCGCGCACCCTTGGGATCTGCCGAGATCACGATGCATACGATCTTGTCAGCCTCGGCAACCTTCGCCGAGATTTCGACATCTGCGGACTGTTCGTGCTTAAACTGTTGGGACTTTGAAGGAACCCCGGACCATGAGCCCAAAGGAACAGAGCCAGCGCGCCATCGATGCTTTCTGTGACACGCTGTGGCTTGAAGACGGGCTGTCACCCAATACCCTTGAGGCGTATCGGCGCGACTTGACGCTCTATGCGCAGTGGCTCGGGGAGCGCGAATGTGCATTGTTGGGGGCAAAAGAGGCTGAACTCAATGCCTACTTTGCGGCGTGTCATGCGCATAGCCGCGCCACCAGCGCGAACCGTCGCCTGACTGTGTTGCGGCGCTTCTATCGTCTAGCGTTGCGCAACCACCAGATTGAAGAGGACCCGACGCGCCGCGTCCGTTCGGCCAAGCAGCCGGCACGCTTTCCACAGGTTCTCTCCGAGCAACAGGTGGTGTCCCTGTTGCAGGCACCCGACGTCGAATCTCATCGCGGGTTGCGCGATAGAGCCATGTTGGAGTTGATGTACGCCAGTGGCCTGCGCGTCTCGGAGCTGGTCTCGTTAAAAACGCTGGAGGTCGGCTTAAATGAAGGCGTGGTCCGAGTGATCGGCAAGGGTAACAAGGAGCGTATCGTACCCATGGGCCATGAGGCGCGCAGCTGGATCGAGCGTTACCTGCGGGAGGCGCGTGAGCCGCTGGGTCAGGGTAGGGCGTTCGATGCGCTTTTCATTACCGGGCGACTGGATCAGGAATCCGGGTCGATGACCCGACAGATGTTTTGGCATCTGGTCAAAAAATATGCACGCCAGGCGGGTATATCCGCGCCGCTTGCGCCGCACACGCTGCGTCATGCATTTGCCACGCATCTTTTGAACCATGGAGCCGACCTTCGTGTGGTTCAGATGTTGCTCGGTCATAGCGACATCTCGACCACCCAAATATATACGCATGTCGCGCGCGAGCGGCTAAAGACTCTGCATGCAGAGCATCACCCACGGGGATGAAGACTCATCATCGATGCGCGATAAAGGTCCACAGCAAATACGAGGGCGGCTGCCCAAGATTTGAGCTTGACCGTCAAGCGCTTGCCACTTCAAGCCGTGAGCGGGTGTTCTAAGATTTTTAACAGGATGCAAAGGGTCATCTCGACCGAAGGTAGCCCTCCGTGACCAGCCTGTTGGCGCGCCAATCTGATGGCCCTTTCTTGGGATGGGCTTTTTCTCTATAACCTTACATTTAGCCATATATTAATATGGGTTTATGGATGCGGCTGTGGTAAGGTGATGATGTGGGTAAAGTCGCTTCGAGTGGGACGACATTAAAGATGCCGAAGACTAGAAGAAACATCGGGTAGCGTTTTTACTTTCGCAGTATGCATTCGCCGATCCGCACCGTGTAATTGCCGAGGATCTGGTGCGCAGTGTGGACGAGAAGCGTTTTTTGTTTCGGTGAAGTTGATGGAGGTATTCTCACCGTACGTTTTACCTATCGCAGCCGTGACATTCGTATCTTTGGTGCTGGTTACTGGCGAAAGGTCAAGGCAATTTATGACCCGGAAAATAAAATACACAAATAAATCACTCGGCGACGTCAAGGTAGTCCGCGATTTCCTCCCGCCTCCTGAACAATTGGCATTTCGCGAAGAAGGCGTAAAGGTAACGCTTGCGTTAAGCAAGAAGAGTGTTGAGTTCTTCAAGTCGGAAGCAGAGAAACATCACACGCAATATCAGCGCATGATCAGGCGCCTTGTAGACGCCTATGTGGAAAGCTATGCTCCACCTCCAATGTCTGGCTTGGTGCGGACCGCACGTAAGCGGATCGTCGGGTAGCCCGTGCAATGAGCGCTCAGAAGAGAGTGATGTAATAGATGAACTTACGGATTGCGGACTGTCGGAGATTTTCTTCGCCGCAGACCCTGCTTCGTCCGCCGTGCATACGATGCGTTTGCGCCTTTCTTGCATTTTTCTTGTGTTCGATCGCGTGTGCGGCGGATCTGCCCGATCCGCGATTGACCCCCGGTGCGCGCGACATGGCTGTCGATCAATCGAATATCGGTAGAACCATATGCCGCAGAGGTTATGCGCAGAGCGTCCGGCCGCCGCGCGCCTATACCGATGGCTTAAAGCGGGAACAGATTCATCAATACCGATATCCCGCTCGGGACCCGAGGCTCTACGAAGAGGATCACTTAATTCCCCTTTCTTTGGGAGGCAATCCCACCGATCGGCGCAACCTTTGGCCGGAACCGCGCAGGGGTGCGTGGAATGCGGCGCGAAAAGATGAATTGGAATTCGTGCTCTATAGGATGGTGTGCGGTAGACGCGTCAGCCTGGCACAGGCTCAACGGGAAATTGCCAGTGATTGGATCGAGGCCTGGAAACGATATGTGCCGGTCGCGCCGCGTGGCTGGTTGCGAACTCAGCACTGACGCGGGGACGATTCGGGCGCAACAACGACTTATGTGGGAGGCATTTCGTGACATTTAAGAACACGGCAGAACGAAGCGGCGATGACACCAAATGTCGGGCCGCGAGGCTGGGCTAGAATAGCGGCGCTTGGTAAACGGCATGACGGGAGAAGAAAACGATGATGAGCCTTCTGGCCGCGGTTCTGGCCTATCTAGCAGGGTCAATCTCGTTTGCCGTCATCGTCAGCCGCGTGATGGGCGTACCCGACCCGCGTACCTACGGCTCGAAAAATCCTGGCGCAACGAACGTTTTGCGCAGTGGCAATCGCGCGGCTGCGGCGCTCACCCTCTTTTTGGATGCGGCTAAGGGCTGGCTCGCCGTCTGGGCTGCGTTGACGTTCGGCGCGCATTTTGGCATCGAAGATGACGGTGTGGCCCTGGTTGCCGTCGCCGTCCTTCTCGGACATCTCTATCCGATTTTTTTCCGTTTTAGGGGCGGCAAAGGCGTTGCCACAGCATTCGGCGTGCTATTGGCCTTGCAATGGTGGCTCGGCCTATTCGTGCTCGCAAGCTGGCTCCTTGTTGCAACCTTTTTTCGCTATTCGTCGTTAGCGGCGTTGGTCGCGGCTCTTTTTGCCCCCTTTTTCTATCTTCTGCTGGTCGGCCCCGATATCACCGCTGCGGCGATCGTGGTGATTTCGGTTCTGATCATTTATCGGCATCGCAAAAATATCGGCAAACTTATTTCGGGCAAAGAAACCAAGATCGGTCAGAAAGGTTCGCGTTAGCGAGTCATTCCACGGTGTTGCGGGCGAGCGCGCCCAAATCCCAGCGAGGACGGACCGTGAACGCCGCGTTTCGCGTGGCAGTCTGCACACCTGCCTCGATACGCAGGGCCCCCGCCAGAGCGATCATCGCGCCGTTGTCTGTGCACCATTCCAGTTCCGGAAAATAGATCTCTGCGCCCCGCCGGCGGCCTGCTTCCTTCAGATCATGTCGCAGCCGCTGGTTGGCGCCTACTCCGCCGGCGACGACCAGTCGATTGAGGCCTTCTTGCTCGAGCGCCCGCATCGATTTGCTGACGAGTACTTCAGTGATCGCTTCCTCGAAGGCCAGTGCGAGATCCGCTTTGGCCTGCTCACAGAGGTTAGAGCTTGCGTGGTTTTTGACGGCGACGACAACCGCTGTCTTGAGTCCGGAAAAACTGAAATCCAGATTCTCGGAACGCAGCATCGGTCGTGGCAGGTCCCAGGCCCCGGCGACCCCGAATTGGGCCAGGCGCGACAGTGCCGGGCCGCCGGGATAAGGCAGACCAAGAAGCTTGGCAGTTTTGTCGAAAGCCTCGCCGGCGGCATCGTCTTGCGTCTCGCCAAGCAACCGGTAGCGTCCGATCGAATCCACTCGCATGAGTTGGGTGTGTCCGCCAGATACCAAAAGTGCCACAAAGGGAAACTCCGGCGGATCGGGGGACAACAAGGGAGACAGGAGATGACCTTCAAGATGATGAATCCCGATGAGGGGTCGATCCAGTGCGAAAGCTAAGCCATGGGCGACACCCGCCCCCACCAGAAGGGCTCCGGCAAGGCCTGGACCCTGGGTATAGGCCACCACGTCGATGTCAGCGAGGTGGTAGCGTGCCGTGTCCAGAACGGTCTCGATCAAGGGCACGGTGCGTCGGATATGATCTCGCGAGGCTAGTTCGGGTACGACTCCGCCATAGGCCTGATGCATGTCGACTTGGGAGTGCAAGGCATGCGCCAGGAGCCGGTGTTCTGCACTATCGTAGAGCGCAACGCCCGTCTCGTCGCACGAACTTTCGATTCCGAGCACTCGCACCGGCTGGCCTTTGCTCTAGAGCAATTAATGCGTCCAGTATAGCGGCTCACGGTCCCGAAACCGGGTCGGCTAGCGGGGCGTGTGGTTCGCACATTCGAGGGTGCCCTTAGAATGGGCGCATGACCGATCTCGCGTTCTACCAGAACCGGCTTTTGAAAAAGAAGCGGCGTCTCGCGCCGTGGGTCACGCGCGACCAGATTCACGCGTACCGCCTGTATAACCGGGACATCCCGGAATTTCCTCTGATTGTGGATTGGTATGGCAGCGAAACAGGTACACGCGTGCATTTGCAAGAGGTGGATACCGGATGGCGCCAAACCGCGGAGGAACATCGGCAATGGTTCGACTTCGTCCTTGGGGCGACGGCTGATGCATTGGCGATTGCACCCGCGCAGATCGTGGGCAAGATGCGAATGCGCCAGCGTGTGCGCGGCGACACGACGCTTCAGTATGCGGCCACTGGGAATCGCAGTGAAGACCTGGTGATTCGGGAAGCGGGCCTTCGCTTCTGGGTGAACCTCACGTCCTATGTCGATACCGGACTCTTCCTGGATCATCGCAAGACGCGTCGCATGGTGGGGGAGCGTGCGCAGGGGAAGCGTTTTCTCAACCTTTTTGGCTACACCGGCAGCTTCACGGTGTACGCGGCCGCCGGGGGTGCGGTCTCGTCCGAGACGATCGATTTGTCGAACACCTATACCGAATGGGCCGTGCGAAATCTGCGTTTAAATGGAATTTCAACCGAGGCGCACCAAGTGGTTCGAGCGGATGTTTTTGTTTGGCTCCGCGAGGCGGTGGCAGCGCAGCGCCAATACGACCTCATCGTCCTGGATCCGCCGACATTTTCGAATTCAAAGAAAATGCTCGGGATCTTGGATGTTCAACGCGACCATCCCTGGTTGATTCGCGAATGTCTGGCGCTTTTGTCGCGCGAGGGTGAACTGTTCTTTTCGACCAATCTTCACGGTTTCGAATTGGATGCACAGGTTGCCACGCGCGCGAATTTCTCCGAACTGACGTCGCGCACGCGAACCGAAGACTTCAAGGACGACAACCCCCATCGCGCGTGGCGCATCACCAAGTGACAAAATGCGGTTTTCCTCTTAGTATAAGAATACTGATAGTTTTAATATATCGAGCTGCCGCACCTCATGACACTTACTGAACTTCGATACATCGTTGCCGTGGCGCGCGAGCGCCACTTTGGCCGGGCGGCCGAAACCTGTTTCGTGAGCCAGCCGACGCTCTCGGTCGCCATCAAAAAACTCGAGGAGGAATTGGGCGTCATTCTTTTCGAACGGGGGACGAGCGAGGTTGGGGTCACGCCGATTGGAGTACTAATCGTCGCGCAAGCGCAAAAGGTCCTGGAGGAAAGTGGCGCCATCAAGGAATTGGCCAAACAGGGCAAGGACCCTTTGGCTGGCCCATTGCGCTTGGGCATCATCTATACGATTGGCCCTTACCTGTTGCCCGAGCTGGTGAAACACATGATCGCGTCGGTCCCTCAGATGCCGCTCTTGCTGCAGGAGAATTTCACGGTTCGCTTAATCGAGATGATCAAGCTGGGTGAGCTTGACGCCGCAATCATGGCACTGCCTTTGCCAGAATGCGGCCTCATAGCGCAGGCGCTCTATGACGAGCCATTTGTGATCGCCGTACCGCGTGACCATCCCTGGGCCAAGCGCAAAATGCTGGATGCGGCCGAACTCAAAGGCGAGACCATGCTCTTGCTCGGTTCGGGCCACTGCTTTCGCGACCAAGTGCTCGAAGTCTGCCCCGAATTGTTGCGTTTCTCACCGCACCCCGGTGCGATCCAGAAAACCTTCGAAGGCAGCTCGCTCGAGACGATTCGCCATATGGTCGCAAGCGGCATCGGAATTACGGTGTTGCCGAAGACCTCCGTGCCACAGGAAGTTCCCGCCGACAGTCTGTTGCGTTATATCCCGTTCGAAAAGCCGGCCCCCGATCGGCGCGTCGTACTCGTGTGGCGCAAGACGTTTCCACGTCACGCGGCCATCGATGCGATTCGCGCAGGGGTGGCGGCGTGCGAGCTCAATGGGGTGAAGAAGATGTCGACGCCACCGCAATCCGTTTGACCGACGCGTTGCTATCGGTGCTGTTGAATCATTCAATTGGTGTTCTTCGGCCGCGCCTATTAGCATTGTTTTGTTCTGCACTCACCGCATCAGGAGAAAGCCATGGCAAACAAGGCAAAAGGTCCGCGCGGCGCGACCATCGGCGTCAATATCGGGTTGTCGGATAAATCACGTGCGACCGTCATCGACAGCTTGAGCGTACTTCTCGCGGATGAAGTCCTGCTGTATATCAAGACCCGTAATTTTCATTGGAACGTGGTCTCGCCCAGTTTCTCGGAAATGCACAAGTTCTTCGAAGAGCAGTACGAAGCGCTTGATGAGGTGTTCGACGCCGTGGCCGAACGGATCCGGGCCCTGGCGGGCCGTGCGCCCGGCTCGATGATAGAATTTCTAAAACTCACGCGACTCTCCGAGACCACGGGAAAAGTGACGCACGCGGCCGAAATGGTGCGCGCGCTGTTGGACGACCACGAAAAAGTGATTCGTCACATTCGCGCCGACATTGAACACGTGGGCGCCGCACACGACGTGGGCACCGAGGATTTCCTGACTGGTTTACTCGAAGAGCATGAAAAGATGGCCTGGATGTTACGTTCCTACGCGCAGTAGGATCCGGGCCGCGGCAAACGCGGGTTTTGCCGCGCACGGCCAAGGGGCAATCGGCACCGAATTTCGGGCTCAGTCAATGCGATTGCCGGTGGTGGCGTCAAACCAGTGCAGGGCTTCGGGTGGTACTGAAAACGATGCGCTCTGACCGGATACTACAGACGTCGTGGCCGCGCAGCGGACGACGATTTCGGCGACGCCGATTTTGCCGTGGACGAGCAACTCGGCGCCAAGAGACTCCACCAGCTCGATCTGAAGCGGCCAATCGCCTTGACCCAGAATTAAGTGCTCGGGGCGCACGCCCAGGGTGACGGCACGACCTTCGAAATTCTCGCGTCTAACGGCAAGTCCCAAGGGGGGCCCTGCCTGCGGTGTGAAGACGCTGCCCGCGGCGGTGATCTGGCCGGACAGGAGGTTCATGGGTGGCGAACCGATGAAGCTTGCCACGAACGCGGAGGCTGGGCGACGGTAGACAGTGTCGGGAGCGCCTATCTGCTCGACGCGGCCGGCATTCATGACGACCATACGGTGTGCCAATGTCATGGCTTCGACCTGGTCATGCGTGACATAGACGCTTGTGGTGCCGAGCCGGCGATGCAGCTTCTGGATTTCGAGCCGCATCTGGACCCGTAGTTTGGCATCCAAATTCGATAGCGGCTCGTCGAACAGGAATACGGCGGGCTCACGAACGATGGCGCGGCCCATGGCGACGCGCTGGCGTTGGCCGCCTGAGAGTTCGCGTGGTGTCCGGGACAGCAACGCGCCCAACTCGAGAATCTTGGCCGCATCGTCCACTTTGCGCGCGATATCGCCCTTTGAAAGGCCGCGGATGCGAAGGCCATACGCCATGTTGTCGAACACGCTCATATGCGGATACAGCGCGTAATTCTGAAACACCATGGCAATGTCCCGGTCCTTGGGCTCGAGGTCGTTCACCAAGCGCCCATCGATGTGAACTTGTCCTGCGCTGATGTCCTCAAGACCGGCGATCATGCGCAATAACGTCGACTTGCCGCAGCCAGAGGGCCCGACCATGACGATGAATTCGCCGTCGGCGACCTGAAGCGACACCCCGTGCACGACCTCGGTCTTGCCGTAGGATTTTTTTACATCGTTGAGTTCCAGTGTCGCCATATTATTTTTCCGAATCGACCAAACCTTTGACGAACCAACGCTGCATCACGATGACGATCAATGCCGGAGGAATCATTGCCAGCATCGCGGTTGCCATAACGAGGTTCCATTCGGTGGCGGCGTCGCCACCAGGAATCATGCGTTTGATGCCGATGACGGTGGTATACATATCCTCATGGGTGGTGACCAGCAATGGCCAGAGATATTGATTCCAGCCATAAATGAACATGATCACAAAAAGCGCTGCAATGTTGGTGCGAGAGAGCGGTAATAGCACGTCCTTGAAGAAACGCATCGGTCCTGCCCCGTCCATGCGCGCAGCCTCGGCGAGCTCCTCAGGGACTGTCAAAAAGAATTGGCGAAACAAGAAGGTCGCCGTGGCGCTGGCGATGAGAGGAATCGTCAACCCGGCGTAGGTGTCGATCATATGGAGTTCGGCGACCACCTTATAGGTGGGCAAAATCCGCACTTCGACCGGTAACATCAGGGTCACGAAGATCATCCAGAAGAAAGTGCGCCGGAGCGGGAAACGGAAGTACACGATGGCAAACGCGGACAGTATCGAGATCGTGATTTTTCCTACGGAGATCGCGAGCGCCATGACAAGACTGTTTAGGAGCATGCGGGAGACCGGGGCGCTTGATCCCAGGGCCGAGCCGTGAGCGAGAACTCGCGCGTAGTTTTCGAGCAGATGATGGCCCGGCGTGAGCTGCATCGGAACGCTAAGCGCTTCGTCAAGCGACAGGGTTGAAGCGATGAACGCGACATAGACCGGAAACGCGACGACGAGCACCCCCAAAACGAGCACCGCGTGGCCGACGAAGTCTAGGAACGGGCGGCGTTCGACCATCAGTATCGAACCTTTTTCTCGATGTAGCGAAACTGGATGACGGTCAAGACGATGACGATCGTCATGAGAATTACGGACTGAGCAGCCGAGCCTCCTAAGTCCCCTGCTTGCATACCGTCCTGATAGACCTTGAAAACCAGAATGTCGGTGGCCTGCCCCGGGCCGCCGTGTGTGGCGGCATCGACAATGGCGAACGTGTCGAAAAAGGCGTAGACGATATTGACGACGAGAAGGAAAAAGGACGTCGGTGACAAGAGCGGCATGACGATGGTCCAGAAGCGTCGCAGCGGGCCCGCGCCGTCGATGGCAGCGGCTTCGATGAGCGACTTTGGAATCGACTGTAGACCGGCCAGGAAGAAGAGGAAGTTGTAGCTGATCTGCTTCCAGACGGCCGCGACCACGACCAGAAGAAGGGCCTGTTTGGGATGAACGAGGTAATTCCAGTCGTAGCCCATCCGTGTCAGGACATGGGCGAGTATTCCCAGTGACGGGCTCAACAGAAACAACCATAGGATACCGGCGACGGCAGGGGCGACGGCGTAGGGCCAGATCAAAAGCGTCTTATAGATCGCAGCGCCATGCACGACGCGATCGGCAAACACGGCCAGAATGAGCGCAATGGCCAATCCGAATCCCGCCACCAGCACGGAAAACAGGGCCGTGACCTTAATGGAGGCGAGATAGAGCGGATCTGCGAACAGATCGCGAAAGTTCTCCAGACCGACAAACTGGACGTGCGATGCGAACACGTCCTGCAACAGGGTCGACTGGTAGATCGCCTGGAATGCCGGCCAGAAAAAGAACACGAGGGTCACCGCCATCTGCGGCGCAAGCAGCGCGTAGGGCAGCCCACGCGAACCGAAGACCGCGCGCTTCATGGATCCTTGGCGGGAGTCGACTGGACGGTCCGGTCGGGTCGTGCCGGGGAACCTAACCGCTCGTTTTTTCGAACTTGGCCAGAATTTCGTTGCCGCGCGAGACGGCACTGTCGAGCGCTTCCTTGGCTGTTTTTTGGCCGCTCCAGACCCGTTCGAGCTCCTCGTCGATCACGTTTCGAATCTGGACCATGTTACCCAAACGCAAGCCGCGGGAATTTGCGGTCGGGGGTTTGTTGAGCAATTCCTCGGTGGCGACTTCAAACCCGGGGTGGGTGTCGTAGAAGCCCGATTTCTTCACGGCTTCATAGGCGGCCGTCGTGATGGGGACGTAGCCGGTGCCTTCATGCCATGCGATCTGATTCTCGGTGGTCGACAAATAGGCCAGGAATTTGGCGACCCCCTTGTAGTTCTGCGCCGGTTTACCGGACATGACCCACAAGCTTGCGCCGCCGATGATGGCATTCTGTGGCGCGTCCTTGACGTCGGGATAGTAGGGCATTGGGCCGACACCAAAGCTGAACTTCGCAGTCGCCTTGATGTTGGCGTAGGAGCCTGAAGAAGTCATGATCATGCCGCATTCACCGCTGGTGAATTTTGCGAGCGGCTCATCGGTGCGCCCGGCATAGGTGAAGAGGCCCTCTTTGGCCCAGTTCGCCAGTTCGCTGATATGGCGAACCTGCAACGGTCCATTGAATTCCAGTCGCGTGTCGAGACCCCCCAGGCCATTTTCCTTGGAAGCGAAGGGAACGTTATGCCAGGCGCTGAAATTCTCGAGTTGGGCCCAGGATTGCCAACCGGTGGTGAAACCACATGCTGCCCCGGAGGCCTTCAGCTTACGCGCGGCCTCTCCGACTTCAGGCCAGGTTGCCGGTACTTTGTCGGGCAGTCCCGCCTTTTTGAAAAGATCATGATTGATGTATAGCACCACGGTCGAGCTGTTAAAGGGCATCGAGAGCATCCTGCCGGACGTGTCGGAATAGTATCCGGCCACCGGTCCGATATAGGCGTGCGGGTCGAATTTTTCTCCGGCGTCGGCCATCAGTTTGTAAACCGGTACGATGGCACCCTTGGCCGACATCATGGTGGCGGTGCCGACCTCGAAGACCTGTAGGATATCGGGTGCGTTGCCGGCGCGGTATGCAGCGATTGCGGCCGTCATGGATTCCGCGTACTGACCCTTATAGACGGGTGTGACTTTGTACTCGGTCTGGCTGGCATTAAACTTGTCGGCGATCGCATTGACCCGATCACCGAGCGCGCCGGCCATCGAATGCCACCAGAAGATCTCCGTCACCGCATGCGCCGCACTCGAGGCACCCACGAGCGCCAAGGCCAACGTGGCGCATGACATAAGGCGTCTTAGTCTCATGGATGTCTCCATTTTGAAAACGAATGATGGTGCACAGCTTCAGTGACAGGGGTGCGACACGAGCCGCAACGATAGCCGATGGGGCCCGGGGAGGCAATGCGGATTGCCCTCTAGATCCCTCGTTGCGACGCACAAGAGGGTTGCGATGAATCCCCGATGGGGTCACTACGTCCGGCTGGTTCGCTTGAACCGGCCGATCGGCATCTTGCTTCTGATTTGGCCCACCCTATGGGCAGTATGGATCGCTTCGGACGGCAAACCCGCGCCCGGTATCCTGTTCATTTTCGTCGCCGGGACCGTGCTCATGCGGTCTGCCGGTTGCGCCATCAACGACTTTGCCGATCGGGATTTCGATCGCCATGTACGCCGTACGCGCGATCGGCCAGTGACCAGCGGCGCCGTAGCGCCAGGAGAAGCTCTGGTCGTGGCCGCCGTCCTGGCGCTCGCCTCGCTTTGCCTTATTGTCACGTTAAATCCCCTGACCTGGGGACTCGCCTGCATTGCTGTGGTGATCGCTGCGAGCTATCCGTTTACCAAGCGGTTTTTCGCCTTACCGCAGGCTTATCTGGGCGTGGCTTTTGGTTTCGGTATCCCGATGGCGTTTGCCGCGATCAAGAACCAGGTGCCGCCGATCGCGGGGGTGCTGCTGATGGCTAACGTTTTTTGGGCGATCGCCTACGATACCGAGTACGCCATGGTCGATCGCGAGGACGATCTGAAGATCGGCATCCGGACCGCTGCAATTACCTTTGGCAGGTTTGATGTCGCGGCTATCATGTCTTGTTATGGCGCGACTCTCGCGCTTTTGGCCGTCGCCGGAGTAATGGCAGGGCGTGGATCGGTCTTCTATGTTGCATTGGCCCTTGCGATGGTGATCGCCGTCTATCACTATCGCCTCATCCGGCAGCGCGCGCCGGCGGCGTGCTTTCAGGCCTTTTTGCACAACAATTGGTTTGGAGCGACCGTATTCGTCGGGTTGACGCTGGATTATCTGGTGCGAACGGGCGCGACTTAGTCGCCGCTCGTTTGCGTGCCGAGTTCGGCGCTGCGTTGGGCCGCTGCCTGAATGGCACTCACGATCAAATCGGCGACATGATCGCGTTCGAGGGACGTCAGCGCCGCGTGCGTCGTGCCGCCTTTCGAGGTCACGCGTTCGCGCAGCACGGCCGGACCGTCCGCCGAGGATTGCGCAAGTTGGGACGCACCTGCGAAGGTGGCCAGGGCCAATTGGCGCGCGGCCGCAGCGGACAGGCCTAGGCCGATGGCGGCGCGCTCCATCGCCTCGATAAAGTAGAACACGTATGCCGGTCCGCTGCCCGATACCGCGGTCACGGCGTCGAGCAACGATTCGTCGGACAGCCAGAGAGTCTGCCCGACTGCTGACAGAATTTCCTGTGCCAAAGCGCGCTGACCTTCATCCACGGAATCGGTCGCATAGAGTCCCGTGATCCCTTGGCCTACCATGGCGGGCATATTCGGCATGCAGCGCACGATGGCGGCCGGCCTCCCAAGCCAACGTGCCAGATCTTGCGTGCGAATGCCTGCCGCGATGCTGACGATCACGGCATTTTCCTGATAGTGGGCCAGAGCACCCACGGCTTCGCGAATCTGCTGGGGCTTCACCGCCAAAATGATCGCGCCACAATCGCGCAGTTGCGACCCTGGGCTGGCATTGGCCCAGATTCCCCATTTCTCGCCGAGCGCGGTGCGTGCTGCTGCGTTGGGTTCGACCACTTCGAATAGATCCGGTGTGTAGCCGCGTGCGCGCAGACCGCCGATCAGGGCGCGCGCCATGTTTCCCGCACCGATGAAGCCCAGACGGGTATTTACATGAGTTGACACTTTAGCGGTCCTCTATGCATATGTTGCATTTTGTTCAACGCGACGGGCCGACACCCGAGTAGTTCCCACACCGTCAAGCGGCATCGCGTTCCCCGAAAATCGCGGTTCCGACTCGAACCAGGGTGGCACCGGCCATGATCGCCGCTTCAAAATCCGCCGACATCCCCATCGACAGATCATGGCAATACACCCCTTTTTCGCGCAGCTGCTGGCAAAGTGTCCGGAGCGCTGCGAACCCGGTCCGGTCGGACGTCGCCGCACCTGAGGCCCGCGCGGGAATTGCCATGAGACCCCGTAACGACAGGCGGGGCAAGCCGACTACGGCGTCTGCCAGCGATGCTAGTTGTTCCGGCGCAACGCCGCTCTTGGTGGGTTCACCACTGACATTGACCTGCAGACACACCTGCAACGGTGCTAAATTCACGGGGCGCTGCTCCGACAGCCGCTGGGCGATCTTCACCCGGTCTATGGTGTGCACCCAGTCGAAATGCTCGGCGATGGCGCGGGTCTTATTGCTCTGAATCGGTCCGATCAGGTGCCATTGGGGCGCATCAAACGGCGTACCCGCCGCGCTCAGCGCGGCCTTGACCTGTGCCATCTTTTGCAATGCTTCTTGAACGTAGTTCTCGCCGAAGTCGCGTTGACCGGCTGCCATGGCACAAAGTACGGCCTCGGCGTCGAAGCTCTTCGATACCGCGACCAGGCGCACCTCGCCCACGGGGCGCCCAGCGGCCTTCTGCGCACTGTCAATGCGATCGCGCACGGCTTGCAAGTTCGACGTAATTGCGGACATAATCAATCGGAATAATCAGCTTCGTGCCCGGTGCATGCGGCAGGTGTCGTATGCTGCATGCTCGTGCCCACCCAGCGCGCCGGCGCGGCGCCGGTGGCGATCGAGGGACTGTGGGGCGGCGCAGCGCCTTGCCACCCAATCAAAGGATTATAAATGGACATCTCGGAACTGCTCGCCTTCGTCGTCAAAAACAGGGCGTCAGACCTACATCTCTCAGCAGGTTTGCCGCCGATGATCCGGGTCCACGGTGACGTGCGCCGAATCAATCTGCCGCCGATGGAGCACAAGGATGTGCATGGCATGATCTACGACATCATGAACGATGGCCAGCGCAAGTTCTATGAGGAAAATCTGGAGTGCGACTTCTCCTTCGCGATTCCGGGATTGGCGCGCTTTCGCGTCAATGCGTTTGTGCAGAATCGCGGCGCGGGTGCCGTGATGCGGACCATTCCTTCAAAGGTGTTGTCCCTGGAGGAATTGGCCGCGCCAAAGATCTTCGTCGATATTGCCGATCAGCCGCGTGGCATCGTCTTGGTGACCGGTCCGACGGGCTCGGGCAAGTCAACCACGCTGGCCGCGATGGTCAATCATGTCAACGACAACGAATACGGGCACATCCTCACGGTGGAAGACCCGATCGAGTTCGTCCACGAATCGAAAAAATGTCTCATCAACCAGCGTGAAGTCGGCCCCCATACCCTATCGTTCAACAATGCGCTGCGTTCGGCCCTGCGCGAGGATCCGGACGTCATCCTGGTCGGCGAATTACGTGACCTCGAGACAATTCGTCTGGCGCTAACGGCCGCCGAGACCGGCCACTTGGTCTTTGGGACGCTACACACCTCGTCGGCGGCCAAGACGATCGATCGGATTGTCGACGTATTCCCCGCTGCGGAAAAAGAAATGGTGCGAGCCATGCTGTCCGAGTCCCTGCGCGCGGTGATTTCCCAGACCTTGCTCAAGACCAAGGACGGGGCCGGTCGCGTAGCTGCGCACGAAATCATGATTGGAACCCCCGCGATTCGCAATCTGATCCGCGAGAACAAGGTCGCGCAGATGTATTCGGCGATTCAAACGGGGCAGAACTTTGGCATGCAAACTCTCGATCAGAACTTACTTGATCTCGTGCGCCGCAATGTCGTGTCAAATACGGAGGCGCGCAGCAAGGCTGCGCTAAAGGACAATTTCCCCGGTTAACGAGATTTACTTCGGCGCCCGCACGCAGCGCCTTTTCCCGCGCCCGGCGCATGCCTGTTTGCAGGCTTGGTCGGAGGATTTACTAAGACGTAATCATCCAGGACGATCGACATGGAACGCGAACAGGCCACCAAATTCATGTACGACTTGCTCAAGCTCATGCTGAGTAAGAAAGGGTCGGACCTGTTCATTACGGCCGATTTCCCGCCCGCCTTCAAGATTGACGGCAAGGTCACGCCAGTGTCGAACCAGGCGCTGACGCCGCAGCACACGTCCGAGCTGTGCCGCTCGGTCATGAACGACAAGCAAGCGGCCGAGTTCGAGGCCACCAAGGAATGCAATTTCGCGATCAGTCCGGCCGGTATCGGACGCTTTCGGGTGAACGCGTTCGTGCAGCAGGGTCGTATCGGACTGGTATTGCGCACCATCACGACCATCATTCCGACGATCGAGGAACTCGGAATCCCCATGGTGTTAAAGGATATTGTCATGACCAAGCGTGGCCTGGCCATGATGGTGGGTGCGACCGGCTGCGGCAAATCGACGACGCTGGCGGCGATCCTCGGCTATCGCAACGAGAACAGCTATGGTCATATCGTAACGATCGAAGATCCCGTGGAATACGTTCATCCTCACCGTAACTGCATTGTCACGCAGCGCGAGGTGGGCGTAGACACCGAAGATTGGCACGCGGCGCTCAAGAATACGCTGCGCCAGGCGCCCGATGTGATTCTCATCGGCGAAATTCGCGACCGCGAAACCATGGAGCATGCCATTGCATTCGCCGAGACCGGACACTTGTGTCTGGCCACGCTGCATGCGAACAGTTCAAACCAGGCGTTGGACCGGATCATCAATTTCTTCCCCGAGGAGCGCCGCGCGCAGTTACTCATGGACCTGTCTTTGAATCTGAAGGCCATGATCTCGCAGCGCTTAATTCCCCTAAAGGACACCAAAGGTCGGGTGCCGGCGGTCGAGATCATGCTCAATTCGCCGCTCATCTCGGACCTGATCTTTAAGGGCGACGTCCATGAGATCAAGGAAATCATGAAGCGTTCGCGCGAGTTGGGCATGCAGACGTTCGACCAGGCGCTGTTCGATCTCTTCGAGGCGGACAAGATTTCCTATGAGGACGCTTTGCGCAATGCCGATTCGGTCAACGATCTGCGACTCGCCATCAAGCTGCACAGCAAGAACGCCAAGGCATCGGATCTGACCAAAGGTATCGAGCATCTCGGAATCATCTAGCAGGCAAGTGACTCATCCCGGCTTGTTTGGCAGGCGACGTCATTCTTGGCCGGGTTCATTTGTGCCTCAAAGCGACGCGATTCGGTCTATTATTAAAAGAATACCTACGCCCATTTGTCCAGCCCCTGCCGGTGCAATTCCAAGATCATGATCATTGCCCCTTGATCGCCGCATTCTCCGGAATATCTGTTCCGGGCATAGGATCGGCAATCGGCGATAGGGACGGTCCGAGGTGTTGCGCAAATTCTCTAACTTAATGCGATGGTGCGCCGGGAGCCGGCATGAACAGCATCTACGATTTCAGCGCCCGGACCCTCGCCGGTAAACCGGTCCAACTCTCCGAATTCAAAGGCCATGTTCTCTTGGTCGTGAACACGGCCAGCAAATGCGGATTCACGCCTCAATACGAGGGGCTGGAAGAGCTTTTTCAGAAACATCGTGAGAAAGGTTTCACGGTCCTGGGCTTTCCCTGCAATCAGTTCGGCAGACAGGAACCCGGTTCGGCCGAGGAGATTGCTGAGTTTTGCCAGGTCAATTATGGGGTCTCTTTCCCGATGTTCGCGAAGATCGACGTCAATGGCACCGATGCCGATCCGCTCTATGTCTATCTGAAGCGCGAAGCACCAGGCCTTCTGGGCAGCAAGGACATCAAGTGGAATTTCACGAAATTCTTAATCGGTCGTGACGGTCGTGTGCTCGATCGCTTCGCACCGATGACTGTGCCCGCATCATTGGCCGCAAATGTCGAGAAGGCCCTGGCGTCGGAGGTAAACTGATTCGCCAACATTATTACGAGGGTCGTTGCACGCGCCCTTGGACGATATCGAAGCGGAACAGGCGGCATTCGATGGCGCCATTGAAAAGCGGCGTACGGCGGCTGGGTGCCAAACGCAATTTTCCCTGAAATTTAAGGTCGCTCGCGAGGATGTAGCACTGCCAGCCGGCGAATCGCTGCTTGAGCGTATCCCCGAATTCCTTGAAGAACTCATCGGGTAGCGGCGCTCCGCGTAGGCCGATGCGCTCACCGTACGGAGGGTTGACCACCAGGAGACCTTCGGGTGCAAAAGGCCGGATGTGACGTGCGTCGATCTGTTTCGGTGCAATCCGATGCGCGAGATCGGTTGCGACACCGGCTCGCTCGAGATTTGCGCGCGTCATGAGAATGGCGTCGCCCGAGACGTCGCTGGCCCGAATCGAGATCTCGGTGTTCGTTTCCATCGGCGCGCACGTTCGCATCGACTCCCAGAGCGCGGCGTCGAAGTTCTTCAGTCGTTCGAATCCGAAGTGACGTTGTGCCCCAGGGGCGATACCGAGGGTCATTTGGGCGGCCTCGACGGCAAAGGTACCACTGCCACACATGGGATCGAAGAGGGCAATGCCGGGCCGCCACCCGGCCAGACGCAGAATTCCTGCGGCCAGATTCTCGCGCAGCGGCGCCTCGCCTGTCTCTTTGCGCCAGCCACGCTTGAACAGCGCCTCGCCGGACGTATCGAGATAAAGGGTGCATTCGTCGGCATCGAGGTATGCATAGACGCGCACGTCCGGTGTGCGCGTATCGACATCGGGGCGTTGCCCGGTGTCTTTTCGCATACGATCGCAGATGCCGTCCTTGATGCGCAGGGTCGCAAATTCGAGACTCTTTAGGGGACAGTGACTGGCACTCACGTCGACGCGCAAACTTTGTGTGGGCTCGAACCAGTCCAACCACGGTTGATCCAACGCCATGCGGTAAACATCTTCTTCGCTGCGGTAGGGGCCGCTTGTGATGCGGCACAGGACGCGGCTGGCAATTCGGGAGTGCAGGTTGACTCGATAGGCATCCTGAAACGACCCCTCGAAGGCGACCCCACCACCCGTGGCAGCGAGGGTGGATACCCCCAATTCGGTCAATTCTTCCGAGAGAGCGGCTTCGAGGCCGCGTGGACAAGGGACGAAAAACCGATGCTTATCGCTCACGTACGCACGTGGTCTAAGGCACGCTCCAGAAAATCGAGACGATCCTGTCCCCAGAACAATTCGCCGCGAAAGACGTAGGTGGGCGCACCAAAAACCTGGGCTTTTATGGCTTCTTCGGTCACGCGATGGTATTGCTCTTCGATAGGTGGCTCGGTACTGGCGCGAAATACGGCTGGCCCATCGAATCCCGCCCGATCGGCCAGTGCGAGGAGGGTCGTATCATCGGCGATGTCATGGTCTTTGACCCAAATCGCCTCGGCGATCAGCCCGACCAAGCGCATCACCTGCGCCACGCGCTCGTGCCCGGGCTCGCCGAATCCGGCGGCGAGGATGAGACGCGCGGCTTTTTCCGGGGCCACCGGAAAGAACTTCGGATGCGGATTGAGAGGAATGCCAAGCCACGTACTAAACCGCTGCAGTTCAATCAGTCGATACGACTGACGTTGTTGGGCGCGCTGGTGTAATGGCAAACCGCCAGACGCGGCATAAACGCGGCCAAGGTCGCACGGCTTGACGCGGACTTCACATCCTCGACGTGTCGTGATTTCGCAGAAGCGCTGGTGCCCCAGATACATCCAGGGTGACTGGGGCGTCAGAAAATAATCGATGACCGCGGCCATGCGCCGATCTCAGAACGGTTTGATTACGACCAGCGCCACAATGCCGATCAAAAGCACGGCCGGAACTTCGTTGTACCAACGGTACCAGCGTGCTGTGTGGCGCGCCTCGCCCTTGGCGAAACGTTGCATCAAGCGCCATGAGGCATGGTGGTAGCCGATCACGAGAATGACAAGAAATAGCTTCGCATGCAGCCATCCGTTGCCCGGGCCCGTACGGCCGATACCGTAGCCGAGCCACAGGATGAGTCCGAATGCGATCGCGGCGATGGCCAAGAGGGTCATGAAGCGCAACAGGCGCTGACCCATCAGCAAAAGGCGCTCGCGCGCGGAGACATCGGTCTCCTCGGCCAGGTTCACGAAGATCCGTGGCAGATAGAACAATCCGGCAAACCAGCCGATGACAAATACGATATGAAGAGTTTTGATCCAGAGCATAGAGGAATTGAATCTAGGTTCGTACTTCGCCGTGCCCGAATACGACGTATTTCAAGCTGGTCAAGCCTTTGAGGCCGACCGGCCCACGCGCATGCAATTTGTCGTTGGAAATGCCGATTTCCGCACCCAGTCCATATTCGAAGCCGTCCGCAAAGCGGGTCGAGGCATTGACCAGGACAGAGGCCGAATCCACTTCGCGCAAAAAGCGCATCGCCTGGGTATAGTTTTCGGTGACGATGGCGTCGGTATGGTGTGAGCCGTAGGTGTTGATATGTTCGATCGCACCTTCCAGATCGTCCACGACGCGGATCGAAAGGATTGCCGCCAGGTATTCGGTGCGCCAATCCGCCTCGGTCGCAGGCACGACTCCGGGGATGATTTGGCGCGTATTCTCGCAGCCGCGCAGCTCCACCGATCTTTCCCGAAAGATCGCCGCCAGCGGCGGCAGGATAGAAACCGCGATATCGCGATGCACCAGGAGCGTCTCCATCGTGTTGCAGGTTCCGAGGCGCTGGGTTTTGGCATTGTCGGCGATGGCGATCGCTTTTTGGGGGTCGGCGCTTGCGTCAAGAAAGACGTGGCAGATCCCTTCGAGATGCTTGATCATCGGCACCGTCGCCTCTTTCATCAGCCTTTCGATCAACCCTTTGCCGCCTCGGGGAACCAGAACATCGATGTACTCAGTCAATCGCGCCATCTCGCCCACGAGCGCCCGGTCGGGATTTTCGATCAATTGCACCGCATCGCCGGGAAGCCCCGATTGGGTGAGTGCGGTCTGTACCAACCTGGCCAAGAGCAAGTTGCAGCGCAGCGCTTCGGATCCCCCCCGCAAAATGGCGGCATTGCCTGACTTGATACAAAGCGCCGCAGCGTCGATGGTGACGTCGGGGCGTGACTCATAGATCATGCCAATCACCCCGAGCGGCACACGCATTTGGCCCACCTGGATGCCAGACGGCTGTAAACGAATATCCGTCATTTCGCCCACGGGATCCGGCAACGCGGCGACATGTTCCAAACCGACGGCCATACTTTCTATCGCCTCGCGTGAAAGGGCCAGGCGATCCAAGAGTGCCATTGCCAGGCCGGCTTCTCGCGCCCCTTCCACGTCTTTTCCGTTGGCCGCGGCAATCGCGTCGGCGTGCTGCCGCACAGCATTTGCGAGTGACAGGAGTACGGCATTCTTCGTGGCACTTGACGCGCGCGCCATGACTCGGGCCGCGACGCGCGCACGCGTGCCGATCTGTTGCATGGTTTCCTGGGCGCTGACTGCTTTCATCATGTCGACTCGGCGGGTTGGGTGATCATCAGTCCGAGCTGCGTCAATTCGTCCCACACGTTACCTAGACGGTGGGGCACGCGCAGCCCTTTGACCATCTTATCCAGTTCTGCGGCGCGGCGCAGGGCCGCCTTCGCTGCATTCCGGGGCAGGCGGCGCAAGGCTGGCTCATACAAGGATTCGCGCGGGCCCCAGATACGCAACTCGCGCACGACGGCAGCCAACGGCAATCCGGCGTGCAGTCCGGCCTGGGCTCTGGCGAGATCGCGAATTTCGCTGGTCATCGCCCAATGAACCAGGACCGCCGATTCGCCCTCCGCTTGCAGACCTTCAATCATTCGCACGAGCCGCGCGCTATCGCCGGATAACATCGCCTGGCACAGTTTGAAGACATCATAGCGCGCGACGTTCATGACGGCGTCCTGGACTTGTTCCAGGCTGAGCTCTCCGGTCCCATGGAGCAGGCCGAGCTTCTGGATCTCCTGGTGCGCAGCGAGAAGGTTGCCTTCGACACGATCCGCGATAAATTGCAACGCTGCGGCAGGCGCCGACTGTTTCTGACGCGAAAGGCGGGTCAGGATCCAGGCGCCCAGGCGAGTTCGCTCGATCGTCGGTATTTCGAGCGAAACCCCAGCGTTCTCGAGTGCGCGAAACCAGGCCGCATTGCGTGTTTCGCGCCTTAAGGCGGGAAGGGTCACGATGGTCAGGATATCGACGCTCTTTATGAGTGCTTGCGCCATCAATGCCGTCGCGCCATCACGACCGGGTTTGCCGGTGGGAATCCGCATTTCGATGAGTTTTTTGTCTGAGAAAAGGCTCATGGATTGACTGCTTTGCAGGAGCGCGCTCCACTGGAACCTTGCATGGTTCTCCAGCACTTCGCGCTCGCTAAAACCTGCACTGCGGGCAGCCGAACGTATGGCATCGACCGCTTCGTTGACCAAAAGCGGCTCGTCACCACTTACGATATAGAGAGGGGCGAGGGCGCGCTTTAGCGATGCTTCGAGCTCTCCGATGCGAAGTTGCATGGAGGACCACTCCTATTGGGCAGGAGGTAAAGGTTTGATCGCTTCGATCCGACGCAAGATCTGCTGTGCGGCGTCGGACTGCATGTCTGCATAGAGTTGGGTGATCTCATTGTTTTGCGCTAGCACCGCGTTGTTGTTGGCCAGGATCAGGCGCTTTAAGACCAGCTCGGTGGGTGGAATGTAGGTATGACCGTGGGCATCGTTCACTTGAAAACGAATGCTGTAGTGCAAATTGTATTCGGTCGCTTGGCCAAGGCTGTTGATGGTGAGGATATCGGAGGTGAGCGACTCGCTCAATATGGAGAGCCTGATGTCGGCTAACGCCGGATCGCTGACGACTTTGGTCGGGCCATTACCGCGAATACTGCGCTTGAGTTCGACCGCGATGGGGGAGGTGTCGGTTACGCCCAAGTAAATCGTCTTGAATGGAATGTTGGTCGAGCCCCTCAATTGGAACCCGCAGCCCGAAAGCGCGACCAGGAGCAGCAAACAGGTCCAGCGAAGTGGATGGAAATAGGCGCGCATGCGAGAAAGTCTAGACCACGATGTTGACCAACCGGCCCGGGACGACCTTGAACTTCTTGATCGGGCCGACGATGAATTTGCGTACGCGCTCGTCGGTCAAGGCCAGATTGACGATCGACTCGTCGTCGGCCCCCGCTGCAACCCTGACGCTCGAGCGCAGTTTGCCATTGACCTGAACCACGAGTTCGATTTCATCTTGCGCCAGTGCTCGAACATCGACCGCGGGCCATGGCGCATCGAGTAGCTCGCCATAGTGTATCGCCAATCCGAGCTCGCTCCAGAGTGCGTAAGTGATATGCGGTGTCACCGGATAGAGCACCCGAAGAAGGATGGCCACTGCTTCGCTCAGAACGAAGATAGAGCCCGCGTCACGATGCACATCGAGCCTGCGCTTGAGCTCTTCCAGCGTATTTCGGATCTTCATGGCACCCGATACGACGGTATTGTATTTCAGGCGCGCGAAATCATCCGTGATCTGCCTTAGATCAAGATGGACCGAACGACGGGTGGCCGACGCGTCCGCGTCGAGCGTCGGGAGCGGCCCTTGACCCAAAGCGGCACGGTCAAATATCAAATCGGAGCGGACGGCAAAGCACAGGGCCCAGACTTTCGCGAGAAATCCGTGGCAGCCGGCAACGCTCGAGTCGGACCAGACCGCGCTCATTTCCGGAGGTCCCGCGAACATCGAAAACAGGCGGGCCGTATCGGCACCATGACGTTGAACAATGTCGCGCGGCTCGACGACGTTGTTTTTGGATTTGGACATCTTCTCGACACCACCGAGCATGACCGGCAGGCCGTCTTCACGCGCGATGGCGGCGATGGGTTTGCCTTTTTCATCGTGATCGACGCTCACCTCGGACGGATAGAACCAGCGCTTTTTGCCGCTTTCGTCTTCCCTGAAGAAGCATTCGTTGAGCAGCATTCCCTGGGTGAACAACCGGGTGAACGGCTCGTCGAATTTCACGAGGCCGAAATCACGCATGACCTTGGTCCAGAAGCGTGCGTATAAAAGATGCAGGACGGCATGTTCGATACCACCGATGTACTGGTCCATTGGCATCCAGTAATCCGTGCGTGCGTCGACCATCGCGTCGTCGCTTCCCGGGCAGCAATAACGCATGTAGTACCACGCCGAATCGACGAAGGTGTCCATGGTATCGGTCTCGCGTCGTCCCGGCTTGCCACACTGCGGACAGAGGCAGTCAAGGAAACGGGTATCGCGCGTCAAGGGATTGCCGGTTCCATCGGGAACGAGGTCCTCGGGCAATACGACCGGGAGATCGGCTTCAGGAACCGGTACGGCGCCGCATTCTGCGCAATGAATGATGGGGATGGGTGTTCCCCAATAGCGTTGCCGGGAAATGCCCCAATCGCGCAGGCGATAGGTGACTTGGCTCTGTCCTAAACCGAGCGCCGATAGATCGCGTGCCACGGCCGCCACGGCCTCGGCATAGCCCAAGCCGTCGTAGGGGCCTGAAGCGATGCACCGGCCGCGGGCCTTATCGGAATACCCAGGCTGCCAGGCGTCGGTCGAGAAGGAGCACCCGGGAACTTCGATGACCTGTTTGATGGGAAGACGATATTTCTTGGCGAATGCGAAGTCACGCTCGTCGTGCGCGGGCACCCCCATGACGGCCCCATCGCCATAACTCATGAGAACGTAGTTCCCGACCCACACCGGTATGGCATCTCCGGTGAGCGGATGCGACACCGACATACCGGTCGGCACGCCCGATTTTTCGCGCAAGGCGATCTCGGCCTCGCTCGTGCCAATACGTCCGCACTCCTCGATGAAAGCCCGTACGTCGGGTTGCGACCGCGCTGCTTCCAACGCAATCGGGTGCTCCGGGGCGACGGCGCAGAAGGTCACACCCATGATGGTATCGACCCGTGTGGTAAAGACATACAGCTTGCCATCGCCGACCCGCGCACCCTGCGCATCGGTAATCGAGTGCGGGAAAGCAAAGCGCACGCCTTCGCTCTTGCCGATCCAATTTTCTTGCATGACGCGGACGCGTTCTGGCCAGCCGGGCAGACGGTTCACGACGAAATCGAGCAACTCTTCCGCGTAGTCGGTAATTTTGAGGTAGTAGCCGGGAATCTCACGCCGCTCGATGACGGCATTGGTGCGCCAGCCCCGCCCGTCGATGACTTGTTCATTGGCGAGCACCGTTTGATCGACCGGGTCCCAATTGACGAGTTGGGTTTTGCGATAGGCAATGCCTTTTTCGAGCATCTTCAGGAAGAACCACTGGTTCCATTTGTAGTACTTCGGGTCGCAGGCGGCCAGCTCACGCGACCAATCGAACCCCAGGCCCAAAGGCTGCATCTGGGCCTTCATGTCGGCGATATTGGCATAGGTCCACGCTGCCGGAGCGACTTTCTTCTCGATGGCTGCATTTTCGGCGGGCAATCCGAAAGCATCCCAGCCCATGGGCATGAGCACGTTGTAACCATTCATGCGCATGTAGCGCGCCATCACATCGTTGATCGTGTAGTTGCGCACGTGACCCATATGCAGCTTTCCCGATGGATAGGGCAGCATGGAACAGGCGTAGAACTTGGGTTTGGGTTTGCCCGTTTCGTCAGAGGCGTTCTCCACGACGCGAAACGCATCGATAGACAACCAATGGGCCTGGGCACGAGCTTCGACTTCAGCGGCGATGTATTTGTCTTGCATTGGAAATGGGCGAATCGACGAGATGCGGGCGGCCGACCGGCCGGTGGCGCATCGTTGGGAAACGTCGATTATACCTATGGCATTCGCTATGGCCGCGTTGCTTGGGTGATTTCACTCTCAAAGGCAGCCGACGGGTCGGAGTGCCTGCGGGTCGCCGACCTCTCATCAATTCTACGACTCAGTTCCCGGGGACGGCCCCGAATGAAGCGCGTCTGATCTTCTCAGTCAGCATCCGATGAGGCGACTGCGCGGCTGCTCGCGGCTCTTCACGCGCACTAACCCGTGATCCCGGTGTTTCCGCACCGCAAATTCCCACTATTCAAATCATAGGGAGCACTCTACCCTGAAAAGGGCTGAAGATATGAAACCCAATCGCGCACCTGCGTAATTGGGCTTGAGCAAATATAGATTCATATTTTCTACGGCAGGATAGCGGTAACGCGCGATTGTCATGGTTCGGTTTAGTGGTTAAAAGGAACGAAGTTTTTTAACCTCTATCTGACCCCGAAATGGAAGAACCCAGACCGCTCGCCCAGCCCCTGCAGCGTCGTACGCATTTGGCTCATCGCGCTGGCGGGATCAAAATTCAGCGCGAGGTGCCGCAGTGGGTCCGCCAAGAGGTCAAGGTGCTATATGCCTCAAATCGCCGGCTGTTCATGAAAACAGCGGTCGCATGGATTCTGCAGGTTGAATGTCCGAGAACCCGGAATGCAGCACCGCCCGGGTGAAAAACACGTCTGCTCAGACGCTATGAAAATTAATCTCGCTGAACGGGTAAAGCTCTAAAACGAAGATCAGTAATATGGAATTGGCCGAGTACATCGTGTATGTCGATGAAAAGGCTGACACACATAATCTGTGAGGCACGAGGCCCAAAAGAAGACAAAGAGCTTGAGTTGGAGTTTTTAAGCGGCAGCATGAATCCTGCACCGGACACCTCTCGGCTTGGACACAGCTTGCTGTAGCGGGTTTCCCTTCGGGTCAACGCCTTGGATGATATGCCGGTGCGCGATGCAAACCGCTCCGGTTCCCATTCGCTTGGCTCCTAGCCGGCTCTTGGAAATCGGGGATTTTCAGGAGCACCCAATGGCCAAGATCAAACTCACTAAGACCGCGGTTGAAGCTGCGCAGCCGCAGCCCTGCGACGTTGAACTCCGGGATACGGTCGTCCCAGGCTTTCTCTGCAAAGTTACACCAACCGGCAGGAAGGTGTTCATGCTCCATTACCGCACAAATTCGGGCGTGCGGCGCAAGCCATCGCTCGGATTGTTCGGTGAACTGACCGTCGAACAGGCTCGATCGCTGGCCCGGGACTGGCTGGCAGAAGTTCGGCGCGGCGGCGACCCAAGCCACGAGAAATCGAAAGCCCGGAGGGCACCAACGGTCGAGGAACTTTGCGCCCGATTCATGGAGGACCACTCCAAGCCGCACAACAAGCCGAGCACGCAAAAGACCTACCAGTACCATATCGACAGCTACATCGTTCCGCCCTTCGGCAGCAAGAAGGCTCATGAGGTCACGCGTCAAGACATCACCGCGTTGATGAAGCGCTTGGCGAAGTCACCCACCCAAGTCAACCGTGTGCTGTGCTGCGCCCGCAAGATGTTCAATCTGGCGGAGCTTTGGGGTTACCGTCCCGATGGCTCGAACCCCTGTCGCCACGTGCCCAAGTACCCGGAGAAAGGCTCGACTCGGCTCATCACCGACGAGCAGATGGTCACCCTGTTTGCCTATCTGGAACGCGCCGAAGTCGAACGCCTGGAGAATCCCATCTACCTGTTGGCTGTCCGGCTGCAATTCGAGATTGCCGTCCGTATGTCGGAGATTCTATTATTGCAATGGGATTGGCTCGACCTGCCTAATAGTCGCGTGGTCTGGCCGGACAGCAAGACCGGCGATATGTCCAAGCCGATGAGTGAGGAAGTCCGGCTGCTGCTGTCCAATGCGCCCCACGATGGCGACTCGCCCTATGTCTGCCCCGCGATCAGGGATCACCGCAAACCGCTGAGTCCCGGCTCCTACGATCAGGCGTGGCGGCGCTTCCTTGACCGGGCCGGTGTGCCGAGGGTCGGTACTCACGGCATCCGCCACCGTTCGGCCACCGACATTGCTAACTCCGGCATCCCGGTCAAGGTCGGCATGGTGTTGACCGCGCACAAGACTGTGGCGATGTTCATGCGCTACGTCCACACCGAGGACGATCCGGTGCGCAAGGCCGCCGAACTAGTGGCAAACCGCCGCAAGTCGGTTATCGGTGCACGCCGGGAAGCGGAGCAGGTGGCCGTGTGACCAGCGGCTAGCATCCCACTCCGTCGGTCCCGATTGTCGTGACGGCGACACGACAATCGGGCCGGCCACGTTCCCCGCGTGGGCGCCGCGTCGGGGCCTGGAAAAGTGTACCCGTTTCGGGTATAGTTAGGAGGTCAAGATGACGCGCATCCTCAAGCGGAAGGACTTTGCCCGGTGGCAGGCGGGCGAGAAGCTGCCCGATGCCGCCTTGTGCAAGGCGGTCAAGGAGATGGGAAGCGGTCTGATCGACGCAGATTTGGGTGGCTTTCTCTACAAGAAGCGGGTGGCCCGCCCCGGCGGTGGCAAGAGCGGCGGCTACCGTACGCTGGTATCGGCCAGGATCGGCAGCCGCTACGTGTTCCTGCATGGGTTCCCGAAAAGCGACAAGGCGAACATCACGCAGGAGGAGAAAAAGGCGCTGCAATACGCCGGCAAGGTATTCCTAGAACTGTCCGGGGAGGCGTTGTCGAAGGCGTTGCAGTCAGGCGTGTTATTGGAGGTGCATTGTGAGCAAGATCATTGAATCGCTGCGTGACGACCTGGCCGCGCTCCATCAAGTGGGTGCGATCAGCAAGGTGACGATGCGCGAGTTCGACGCGATCTGTCCGCCGCCGGTGAGGGAGTTCAGTGCCGACGACATCAAGCATCTGCGCGAGCGGCTGCAATTCAGCCAGCCGGTGTTCGCACACCACCTGCACACCTCGGCTTCGACCGTGCGCAAATGGGAGCAAGGTGAAACCCGGCCCGCTGGCCCGGCGCTCAAGTTGCTCAACGTCATCGCCGACAAGGGCTTGCAGGCCATCATCTGATGCCTGGAACGATGGAGACAGGCGGTGACGATACGGACTGCCCCTTTCAGTTCACAGCACCTTGAAGCCGCATGTCGCGTCCTTGCCGATACCGATCGTGGCTTGAGCGGCACGCAAATCGAGCGGCTGCTGCAAGAGATCGAGGTGGCCGACCCGTCGCCCGACATCACCAAATGGAAGCGGTTGTTCAATGCGCTGGCCGGCGTACAGAACCAGCATCAGCTCGGCAACCATCTCATCATGTTCATCAACCGCGCGATGAATCCGGTGAATTGCGCGCGCGATCCTGTGACGTTCGCCTGGCGGCGCGATGAACTCAATGTCGTGCTGGCGTTCTCGGGCTTCTACGTGCGCGATGACGGCAAAGTCGCGCACGCTGACAAGGCAACGACGTTAGATGCGGCGCGTGCCCGTGCGGGTCGACTCAAGGCGGCGTTGGAAAGCCGAGTAGTGCATGCAGAAGTATTGAACTACTGTCGCGCGGAGCTGTTGGACGAAAACTATTTCCATGCGGTCTTCGAGGCGATCAAGGGTGTCGCGGAGCGGATTCGCACGCTGTCCGGCCTTACGGGGGACGGTGCCGAGTTGGTGAACAAGGCGTTTGCTGGCTAGCAACCCGTCCTGGTGTTGGGGCCGCTTACCAACTAATCCGAGAAAAGCGAACAGAAAGGCTTTGCGAATCTGTTGATTGGCTTGTTCGGAGCCGTACGCAACCCGCTTGCCCATGCACACAAGACAAATTGGCCCATGTCTGAACAGGATGCGCTCGACATTCTGACGCTGGTGTCACTGATCCATCGCAAGCTGGATCGCGCACAGAAAGCGGTTCCCTCATCACCATAATGGGGGAATTCCATCCATGGGTCTTCCACATATCGAACTGCCGCTACGCCGAGAACCGCTCTTGATGCCTTAGCCTATACCGGGGAATCCAGGCGGTTTCATTCAATTCGACCACGCAGAGCAATGGCGCACCTTCATCGCCTGCCTTGACATGGACGCCCGCATTCCAGATGTGGTGCGCATGAAATACGCCCGTGCGCAAAGGCTCTATTTGCTTGGCTGGATAGACGCCGATTTAATTAAGGCCGGTGAGCTGGTCGCTCTGACCGCGCTGGAACTTGCTTTAATGGACCGCTATGGAACACGCTTTAAGAAGCGGGAACGGACGTTCGCCGCAGTGCTCAAGCATCTGGTGGATGCTGACGGTCTGACTGACGCGCAAATACCGGTTATCGCTCGCTGCGGCGGTAGTGCAATCGGCAAACTTATCGGCACGGTCAGGCCGACCTTGGCGCAACGCCGAAATGCGATGGCCCACGGCGATCCGTTCGACGGACTCCCGGTCGGCGGCCTTCTTGAACTGGTCCGCGCAGTTCCGCTTCTGTACGCCGCCTCAGCCCGTCGAGCGACGTCGATCTCGAGCCATTTGGATACAACCGTCTGAGGGATGCGGTCCGACGTTATAATCGGTCATCCTCTTGCGTCATGCTCGTGTCGATTTCGAACCCGACGCGGCCCACTCTGAAGCCGCATGTCTGATCTGCTCAGTCCGCTTAACCCCGAACAACTCGCCGCCGTCACCCTCCCGGCCCAGTCCGCGCTCATCTTGGCGGGCGCAGGCAGTGGTAAAACCCGCGTATTGACCACTCGTATCGCGTGGCTCATTCAAACCGGGCAGGTTTCACCGGCAGGCGTGCTGGCCGTGACGTTTACCAACAAAGCGGCGAAAGAGATGATGGCACGGCTTCAGGCCATGCTCCCCATCAACACACGGGGCATGTGGATCGGGACCTTTCATGGCGTGTGTAATCGTCTGTTGCGGGCGCATTTTCGCGATGCGGGGCTACCCCAGGCGTTTCAAATTCTGGATTCGGCCGATCAGCTTGCGGCACTAAAGCGCCTACTCAAATCGTTGCACGTCGACGATGAGAAATATCCACCGCGCCAGCTGGCATGGTTCATCAACAATGCAAAGGACCAGGGACTGCGGGCCGCCGAGGTGGAGATCAATGACGACTTCAATCGCCGTTTCGTCGAACTTTATCAACTCTACGATGAGCAATGTCAGCGGGAAGGGGTGGTGGATTTCGCCGAATTGCTGTTGCGCAGCTATGAACTGTTGTCGCGCAACCAGCCTTTGCGGGAGCATTACCAGGCGCGCTTTCGCCACATCCTGATCGACGAGTTTCAAGACACCAACATTTTGCAGTACCAGTGGCTTGCGCTTCTCAGTAACAGGGGCGGCCAATACCCTGCGGCGGTTTTCGCGGTGGGCGACGATGATCAGAGCATTTATGCCTTTCGCGGCGCCAACGTGGGCAACATGGCGCGTTTTGAGCGCGAATTCGCAGTCGAGAACCTGATCAAGCTCGAGCAAAACTACCGTTCGCACGCCCATATTCTGGACGCGGCCAATGCGCTCATCTCTCATAACCGTGCGCGATTGGGAAAAAATCTTTGGACGGCTGCCGGTGTCGGTGAGCCGGTGCGCGTTTATGAATCGGTCTCCGATCAGGAGGAGGCACAATGGCTGCTTGGCGAGATCGGCGCGCTCATTGCCGAGGGTATGGCACGTGCCGACGTCGCGATCCTGTATCGCTCGAACGCGCAGTCGCGCGTCATCGAACATGCCTTGTTCAACGCGGGCATCCCTTACCGAGTCTATGGCGGCTTGCGTTTCTTCGAGCGACAGGAAGTCAAACATGCGTTGGCGTACCTGCGTCTGATCGCCAACGCCAATGACGATACGGCGTTTTCGCGGGTGGTCAACTTTCCCACGCGCGGTATCGGTGCGCGTACGCTCGAGCAATTGCAGGATGAAGCGCGCGAGCAGGTTTCGTCGCTCTGGTCGGCAAGCCGGCGTCTGGCTGGCAAAGCCGGGGTGTCGCTCACAGCATTTACGCAACTCATTGACGCGCTCCGGCTGGAAACGGCTCATCTGACGCTGTCCGAAATGATCGAGCACGTCAACGAGCGCAGCGGGCTTGTCGCGTTCTATCAGAACGAGAAAGAAGGACAAGACCGGATCGAGAATCTGAATGAATTGGTCAACGCGGCGGCCAGTTTCTCGGGTGAGGAAGGGTTTGCGCTGGATCAGATCGCCGTTGCCGGTGCGCAGCCGGCCGGTGTGCTCTCGGATGCCGTCAATGAGACGGGGGTGGGGTCGGCCGAACCGATGACGCCGTTGGATGCGTTTCTCAGCCATGCCTCCTTGGAGGCTGGCGAGAACCAGGCCGGAGAAGGACAGGACGCCTTGCAGATGATGACGGTGCATTCGGCCAAGGGCCTTGAGTTCGATGCGGTGTTCATCACAGGGTTGGAAGAGGGGCTGTTTCCACACGAGAACAGCGCCAAACAAGCGGATGGGGTCGAGGAAGAGCGGCGCCTCATGTACGTCGCCATCACGCGCGCGAGAAAGCGGCTCTATCTCAGTTTCTCGCAGACGCGCATGCTGCATGGGCAGACGCGCTATAACGTGCGCTCGCGCTTCTTCGATGAATTACCGACCAACACGCTCAAGTGGCTCACCCCGCGCATTGATGCTCTGGGCCGAGGTCAAAGTGGCGCCTTCAGGCAAAACACCTACGGGCATCGCAGTAGCGCTTGGGAAGAATCCGCCGTGCGCCACGATCAACCGGTCCCGGCCTGGGCGCAGGAGCAGCGGGGTGCGGGCAGTGGTTTTCGCCTGGGGCAAAATGTGAAACACGCCAAGTTCGGTGAAGGGGTCATCATCCAGATCGAAGGGAGCGGCAGCGATACACGCGCGCAGATCAATTTCGGTCGCCAGGGTATTAAGACCCTCGCACTGGGGGTTGCCAAGCTCGAAGTGGCTTAGCAGCCTGGTGTCGAAGGGGCACCCCAAAGCCCGCTGAGGGTTACGCGGGCTCAGGCTCGACTCGAGGTTCGGCCGCAAATACCATTTGGTAGGTTGGATAATGCGAACAATACATCACTGCGAACAACACTATACCGACCGGCAGCAGGAGAACATAGCTGACCGCTTCGGCACCCACCGCGGCAAATAGCAGCTTCGCGAATGACGGGATCGTGATCAGGAGCGCGCCCCAGCAAAGGACAAATACCAAAAAAGGCATGCGATTGCGCCAGAAGGCCGCGATGCTAAAAAAAATCGCCTTGAAGGTGGACATCTTGTGCCACGCCACCAAGACGGGCGCATACCACAACAGGAGTGTGACGGGCACGGTGGCGGCTATCGTGCCGATGTAGAACATGACGATCTTCTGTACCTCGCTGTCGGGTAATTTGGACAGATCGATCTGTCCATTGATCCCTGCGGCACTCGAGAGATCCAGATCGGGTACGCCGATGAGGTAGAGCAATAACTCGACGATGGCGATTTGAACCGCACCGACGCCAAGAAGCGCGATCGTGGTTCTGCGGCCTTGGCGAAATGCGCGAACGAGCACCGTAGGATAGACCGGTGAGCCGGTCAGCGCGGTGCGCGAAGCTTCCAGAAATCCCACGGAAAGCCCGGGCGCGAAGATCGCGAACGCCAGCTCCAGAATAATCGCGTACTGCCCTAATGGGCGCACGAGAAGAATGGCGAACATGGCGACGAAGAAATACGTCAGAAGCAAGGTGGAAAAATGGATCGGCTGCAGGCGAAAAATGCGCCAGCCCTGGCGTATCCATGACCATCCTTGCGTAGCGGGGACTTTTGCAACGTACATGAAATTCAATCCGGTAGAGCGTAAAGCGGCTCTTGATAATGATCGCGGCGCTCGCGCAGGATGCGCTCGAAAGGGGTGGGGTCATGGGGCACGAGCATGTGGGCCGCGCGGGGGCGCGCGAGATCCCACAGGCGGGACAGCCAAAAGCGAAAAGCGGCCGCGCGCAGTACCAGAGGCCATGCCAGGCGTTCGCCGTCGGTAAATGCCCGGGTTTTTGAATAGGCTTTGAGAAACGCATGCGCGCGCGAAGGGATCAGGCTTCCGCTGTCCGCTTTGACGCACCAGTCGTTGATGCTGACTGCGACGTCGAACAGCCACAGGTCGCAGCCGGCGAAATAGAAATCGATGAATCCGCCCAACTGCTCGCCGACGAACAGGGCGTTGTCGCGAAACAGGTCGGCGTGGATCGGGCCGCGCGGCAGCGTGTTTTGCAAGGGAGCAAGGTGCTGCAGTTGGACGGCCAGTTCGTCTTCGAGCAAACGGCGCCGCGCGTCATCTAACGTGGGGGCGACTTCCGGCACGGTTTTGCGCCACCATTCCAGGCCACGCAGGTTAGGTTGTTCGATTGGAAAGTCCGCTCCCGCCAGATGCATTTGCGCCATGGTATGGCCCGCTTGGGCGCATTGCGCTTCTGTGGGATCGGTGACCCAGGCGCCTTCGAGGCGCGTCACCAAGGCAGCGGGCTTGCCATTCAGTTCGCCATAGAGGCTTTGATTGCGGGCCGCGATGGGCGCGGGACAGGGAATACCCCGGGTTGCCAGGTGCCGCATGAGTTCGAGGTAGAACGGTAGCTCGGCCGAACTCAAGCGCTCGAACAGGGTAAGCACGTACGCGCCCGACTCGGTCGTGACAAAAAAGTTACTATTTTCGATGCCGGCGGAAATGCCGCGAAAATCAAAAACCTGGCCGAGTTCGAACCGCGTCAGCCAACGCTCGAGTTCGCCGCGCTCGACGGGCGTGAAGACCGCCATAGGGGGCCTTTGACCTTAGATGCGAAAAGAAACTGTCAGAATTTGAATAGGACCCAGCGCGGCGGTTTCACACTGCGGCCTGCGGGATCGTCGGCACCGCTCGCCGCGAGAACCATCTTCCCGCTGCCGTCGGGATCGACCATCGTATAGGGAACGCCTCCCTTCGGGGTCACGCGTATCGCGTACAGATGCCCGTTGACGCGGTATTCTTCGATGCGGTTCGCGCCTTCCTGACGGATGGTGATGACCGGAGCGCTGTCATTGGTGCTGGGCGCGCCCGACGGCCCCGGAGGCACTTCGGGAAGCGGTTGAAGCGTCGGGGGTTTCTCGAGCGAGGGTGCGGGTTGCTGCGCGCGTGCCGCCCCGAGTGACAAGACAAGGCCGACGCTGGCAGCCGACAGGGCGATATGACGAGCAATGGGACTCACGGTTCGTTCTCCGGATTACAGGTAGAGCAACAATTCGCGATCGCTGGCGGTGGGCGATAGGCCGCGATGCGCGTAGAAACCAAAGATTGCATCGACGACGTCTTGGGGTTCATCGCACACCACCATGAGCCCGATATCCTCGGCGCTAATCAGGCCACGGCCGACCAACTGCACCCGCATCCAATCGATCAGCCCGGACCAGAATTCGGTCCCCACCAGAACAATTGGCATGAGCAACGCTTTTCGCGTCTGCGTCAAAGTGAGCGCTTCGGACAATTCGTCAAGCGTACCAAACCCGCCGGGCATGACGACATAGGCCGCGGCGTATTTGACGAAGGACACCTTGCGCGCAAAAAAATGCCGGAAACGCAGACTGATGTCCTGAAATGCATTTCCCAGCTGTTCTTCGGGTAATTCAATATTCAGACCCACGGAAGGCGATTTGCCTGCGAAGGCGCCCTTATTCGCGGCTTCCATCAAGCCCGGCCCGCCGCCGGATATGACGGCGAAGCCGGAATCCGATAGCAGTCGAGCGACGCGCTCGGTCAACGCGTACTCCGGCGTATCCGCTTTCAGGCGTGCGCTACCGAACATGCTCACGGCCGGGCGAATGTCGGCGAGACGTTCGGCCGCCTCGACGAACTCTGACATAATCCCAAGCACATGCCACGACTCACGCGCCTTGGTGGCCGGGGCGCGGTCGGTTGCGCGGTCGAATGCGCGCGAGCCGCTCCACACGCGGCGTCGTGTTCGATCCAGATCGCGCAGACTGGCAATGGACTTCGGATCACTCATGGGAATGCAAACTCTACTGTTGGTGGATGGCTCGAGTTACCTGTATCGTGCGTTTCACGCGTTGCCGGATTTGCGCAACAAGGCGGGCGACCCGACGGGTGCGATCTACGGCATGGTCGCGATGTTGCGCCGCTTGCGACAGGATTTTCCTGCACAGTATAGCGCCTGCGTGTTCGACGCGAAGGGTAAGACGTTCCGCGACGACTGGTATGCGGACTATAAAGCCACACGTAAGGCCATGCCCGACGATTTGGTGCGCCAGATCGAGCCGATTCATGCCGTCGTGGCTGCAATGGGCTGGCCCATCCTCATGATCGAGGGTATCGAGGCCGACGACGTCATCGGAACGCTTGCGGTCAAGGCGCGCACTTTGGGCTTAAAGACAATCATCTCGACGGGAGACAAGGATCTGGCCCAACTGGTCAATCCGGAAGTTACCCTGGTCAATACCATGAGCGCGGAGACGCTCGACATCGTAGGTGTGAGGGGTAAATTCGGCGTAGCTCCCGAGTCGATCGTCGACTATCTCGCCCTGGTGGGCGACACCGTCGACAATGTCCCGGGCGTGGCGAAAGTCGGTCCGAAGACGGCGTTGAAGTGGCTCGAAAAATATGGCGACCTTGAAGGCGTCATGGCCCACGCCGATGAAATCGGTGGGGTGGTGGGCGAGAACCTGCGTGCCGTACTGGACTGGTTGCCGCTCGCACGCCGGCTCGTGACCGTCAAGACCGACTGTGAATTGGGCCTCTCGGATGGCGCCCTGGCCGAGTCGCTGGCGTTTGGAGCGGCTGATAACACCCAACTTGCCCTACTCTACGAGAAATTCGGATTTCGCACGTGGCTAAAGGAATTGGGCGGTGAACCTGCCCCTTCGGCGGGCAGTCTTGTGGGTGCACCGGGCCTGACACCTTTGGTCGCAGATCCAGCGCGACCGATCGTGCCAAGCGCGCGCTACGAAATGATTGTGACCACTGCGCAGCTGGACGAATGGCTGGCCCGAATCGAGGCTGCCCCCTTGACTGCCCTTGATACCGAAACGACGTCGCTCGATCCGATGGAAGCGCGGCTGGTGGGGATGTCGTTTTGCGTCGAACCGGGTCACGCCGCGTACTTGCCTCTGGCTCATCGCAGCTTGGAAGGAGGACCGGCGCAGCTTGACAGGGATCAAACCTTGGCACGGCTAAAGCCGTGGCTCGAGAACGCGGCTGCCAGAAAGGTCGGACAGAATCTGAAGTACGACACCCACGTATTGGAGAACCACGGCATTTGCCTGAAGGGTATTGCGCACGACACTCTGTTGCAGTCCTATGTTCTGGAGTCGCATCGCAACCACAGCTTGGATGATCTTGCGCGTCGCCATTTGGATCGCACGGGCATCAGCTACGAAGACGTGTGCGGCAAGGGCGCCAATCAGATTTGCTTTGACGAAGTGGCGATCGAACGTGCCACCCAATATGCGGCGGAAGATGCTGATCTCACCTTGCAGGTTCATGAGCGGCTATATCCGCATATAGCGGCAGACGAGAAACTCTCCTACATCTATGACGCCATCGAGTTGCCGACGTCCGTCGTATTGCAGAAGATCGAGCGACAAGGGGTTTTGATCGACGCGACTTCGCTGATGCAACAAAGTGCTGAGTTGGGTCTGCGCATGGCCGAACTCGAGACGCGCGCGGTCGAGCTTGCCGGACAGCCGTTCAATCTGAATTCGCCGCGCCAGATTGGCGAGATCTTTTTCGAGCGGCTCAAGCTGCCGGTACTCAAAAGGACCGCCGGGGGCGCACCGTCGACTGACGAAGACGTACTGCAACGCTTGGCACAGGACTATCCGTTGCCCAAAGTCCTGCTCGATTACCGCGCGTTATCCAAATTGAAGTCGACCTATACGGACAAGCTGCCGCGCATGATTCGGGCCGATACGGGCCGCGTGCACACCAATTATGCGCAGGCGGTTGCCGTGACCGGCCGACTGGCATCCAACGACCCGAATCTGCAAAACATTCCGGTACGCACGCAGGAGGGGCGCCGTGTCAGGGAAGCGTTCATTGCAGCGCCGGCGCACAAGATCGTGTCTGCAGACTACTCGCAGATCGAGTTGCGCATCATGGCGCATATTTCGGGTGACGCCAATTTGTGCGCCGCCTTCGCGCGCGGCGAGGATGTGCATCGCGCAACTGCGTCGGAGATTTTCGGGGTGACGCCACTGGAGGTCAACAACGAACAGCGCCGCTACGCGAAAGTCATCAACTTCGGCCTGATGTACGGGATGAGCGCTTTCGGTCTGGCAGCGACGCTGGGTATCGAGCGCGATGCCGCCAAGCTTTATATCGACCGGTATTTCATGCGTTACCCGGGCGTGGCGCGGTACATGCAACAAATGCGTGTTTTGGCCAAGGAACGCGGCTATGTCGAGACGGCGTTTGGGCGGCGCCTGTGGTTGGCCGAGATCAACAGTCCGAATGGGCCGCGAAGGCAGGCGGCCGAGCGTGCCGCGATTAACGCGCCGATGCAGGGAACGGCCGCCGATCTGATCAAGCTGGCGATGATTGCGGTGGAAGATTGGATCGAAACGGAGGGGCTCGCGAGCCGCATGATCATGCAGGTTCACGATGAACTGGTGTTGGAGGTTCCCGAGGCGGAGGTGGGTTTGATCATGCAGCAACTGCCACGCAAGATGAGCGGGGTTGCGTCTCTTGCCGTACCGCTCGACGCGGAAATCGGGATCGGGCCGAACTGGGAAAAGGCGCACTGAACCCTCTGTCCGGCGCGCCGTGCTCACAAAACAGGCCGGCACGTCACACCAGATGCAGCGCGCCGATGAATCCACCCCCTGCGATGAGCCAGATTGGGTTTAAACGGGTACGCATGGCGATGACGACGGTGAGCGCCGCCAATAGAGCGCCCCGCCAGCCCGAGTCGGATGCGCGCACGAGCACCCATCCGCCGGCGGCCAGGAGTCCGACCGAAACCGGCGCGAGACCTCCCGCGATCGCGTCGCCCCAGCGACCGCCGTGGTGTCGCCGACTTGCGCGCAGGAGCATCAATGTGAACGTCAAGGGTGGCACTGTGATGGCGAGGGTTGCGGCTGCAGCGCCTGCCCATCCGGCAACCCACCAGCCGACCAGCGTGACATATAGCATGTTGGGTCCCGGCGCGGCCTGGGCGATGGTGTAGGCGGCGGCAAACTGCTCTCGGGTAATCCAGTGATTGGAGGCAACCACGTAACGATAGATATCGGGTGCTAGCATGACCACGCCGCCGCCGATCGCCATCATGGACAGTAACGCCAGATGCAAGGCCAGGGCACATACAATGCAGTCGTCGGAATCCACGGCGCTACTTTGGCTTGAAAAACGCCACGCCAACGGCAAACGGGGCGAGGAGGGCGACCACTTCGATCAGCGGCCAGTGCATCAACCCCACGCCTGCAAACGACAGAAGGGCGAAGCCGCACAACGACCCTTTGACCCAACGGACGGGGGCCACACGCCAGAGTCTGACGGCCATTTTCAGGGCGGTCGAGAGAATCAGCCCTGCCGCGACGGCCGACATGCCCGTCAGGGCATCATGAACGTGCGGCGACGCACCGAATTTCTGGTAGCCCACCCCGAGCAAGAGAACCACCATGATGGGGCCTGTCAGCATTCCCGATAGCGACGCCAATGCGCCACGCACGCCGGCGAAGCGCCATCCCACCATGATCGATACGTTGCAGATTGTCGGCCCGGGAAGCACCTGACCCAGCGCCACCATTTCGGCGAATTGTTCGGGCCGCAGCCATTGGCGTTTTTCCACAAGGAAGCGGTAGGCAAAGGGCATGACCCCACCAAAACCTGACAAGGCCATCTGAGAGAAAGCCAGAAACAAGGCCAGTGGCCGAAGGGCGGGAGGGGGTGCTACGGTGTGGTCGGGTTCGGGCGGGGCTGGGAGAGTAGACATATCGGAAATGGTTTTTTGAGATTACAACACAAGCGCCGCCCATGGCCCAAGGATATGTCGGGTTCCGTGACGCGGCCGCACCAAGGCCGCATGATCAATGCGGATACACTTTAGGGTTGGCGCGTTCAGGTACGCCCCACGCCGGTTGGCATCAACGTCGACAGATACGCGACAATTGTGACGTGGAATAGTCCTTTTTAGAGGTCCAGATCATGTCTACGTTAGACGAAGAACTCGCAAGCCTCCATCCCAAGTATCCGATCAGTCGGCGCGACTTTGTCATGAAATCGCTGGCCACCGGTTTTGCTGCGGCCGTGCTGCCGGTCAGTGCACAGACCATTACGACCGACTCCGAGGGGCTGAGTGTGGATGAGGTCGCCATTCCGGTTACTGATGGTCACATCCCCGCATATCGCGCGCAGCCCATCGGGCGAACCCGTCTGCCGATCGTGCTCGTGGTCCACGAGGTCTTTGGCGTGCATGAGCATATCAAGGATTTGTGTCGGCGCCTTGCCAAGGATGGTTACCTCGCCATCGCCCCGGAACTTTTCGCGCGTGAGGGTGATTCGAGCCAATATGCCACCACCGCCGAACTTATCGCGAACGTGGTCTCGAGAGTGCCCGACGGACAGGTCATGTCGGATTTGGATGCGACCGTCAACTGGGCGCAGGGCAATAACGGCGATATCGACAAAGTTGCAGTCACAGGATTTTGTTGGGGTGGCCGTATCGCATGGTTGTACGCCGCACACGATCTCAAGTTAAAGGCGGCGGCGGTATGGTATGGTCGATTGACGGGCCCTTCCACCGCGCTCATGCCAACGAATCCGATCGATATCGTAGGCGAACTCAAGGCGCCGGTATTGGCGCAGTACGGCGGCAAAGACGCCGGGATTCCCGCCGCAGACATTGCTCGCATGCGTCAATTGCTGGCACACGCGCCGGCCGCTGCGAACGGGTCGGAAATCATCGTCTATCCCGATGCGGGACACGGCTTTAATGCGGACTATCGGCCGAGCTATGTCGCGCATGACGCCAAGCAGGCGTGGCAGAGGATGCTCGATTGGTTCCGGAAATACGGGGTGGTTTAATCCGCATGGCCTCTTTTTTGCGCAGGCGGGGATTTAAACCCGACTGCTGTTGGCTCCGGCTGTCACGACGTTGCAGGTCCAGCGGCGACAGGTCGTTCCGGATCGGCACACCACTGACTCCAGGAACCGGGGTAGAGCGCTGAGCCATGCAGTCCTGCGACCTGCATCGCCAGGAGGTTGTGGCAGGCACTCACACCGGAGCCGCACTGATGGACGATCGACGATGCTTCGCGCTCGCCGATGAGCGCTCGGAATTGATCGCGCAACTGGCTTCCCGGCAGAAAGCGGGCATCCCTCTCAAGATTGTTTTGATAGAAGTGGTTGAGTGCGCCTGGAATGTGGCCGCCCACCCGGTCCAAAGGTTCGATATCGCCTCGATAGCGTTCCGGCGCACGGGCGTCGACGATCAATTGGGCTTGAGTCGTGAGGTTGGCGCGAATGGCGTCGACGTCGGTGATCGCCGTCAAAGAGGGAGCGGCGACGATGTGGCCCGTTTTGAGCGAGGCAGGTGAGTTATTTTGTGGCAACCCCGCGCGCTCCCATGCGGGCAAGCCGCCATCGAGAACGGCGACCGCTTCGTGTCCGATCCAGCGGGTCTGCCACCACAGGCGTGCGGCGAACATCCCGCCTGAAGCATCATAGGCAACGACCTGCGAGTTCGGATCGACGCCACTGGCGCGCAGAAACCTCACCCAAGTGTCGCGCGCGGGTAACGGGTGGCGACCATTGCGTCCGGTTTTGGGACCTGAAAGATCCTCGTCGAGATGTGCGAAGCGGGCCCCGGGGATGTGTCCTGCGTGGTATGCGGCGCGCCCAGACTCGGGTTTGGGAAGATCATGTCGACAATCGAACAGGATCCAGGTTGGGTCGCCGAGGTGGCGAGCCAGGTTTTCCACTGAAATCAACGTCGTGAACATGACGATTCCCGGTCGTGATGCGCTAACGTGGCACACGCCATGTCCGACAGGGGCCTAGGCCTGCGCTTTCGAATCCATCTCGTGCTGGATCCACTCATGGAAATGCTGCATCCCATCTTCCATGGGAGATTGATAGGGTCCGGCTTCGGAGATGCCCCGTTCGAGCAGCACACGGCGCCCGGCATCCATGCGACGGGCGATTTCGTCATCCTCGACACAGGTTTCCATGTAGGCGGCCTGCTCGGCCTCGACGAATTCGCGCTCGAAAAGTACGATTTCCTCAGGATAGTAGAACTCGACGATATTGGTCGTCTCTTGGGGGCCGCGAGGCACGAGCGTCGAGACTACCAAAACATGCGGATAGCACTCGATCATGATATTCGGATAAATCGTGAGCCAGATCGCGCCGTGTTCGGGCGGCACGCCTTGGTTAAAGCGCAGCACCTGCTCATGCCAGTATTGATACTTGGGCGTCCCTGGCCGAGCCAACTTCTCTTTGACGCCGACCGTCTGCACGCTATAGCGCTGGCCGAATTCCCAGTGCAAATCGTCGCAAGTGACGAATTGCCCGAGGCCGGGATGGAACGGCCCGACGTGGTAGTCCTCGAGGTAGACTTCGATGAAGGTTTTCCAGTTATAGGGGCACTCGTGCACTTCCTGCCGGTCGAAGAGGTAACCGGTGAAATCGAAGTTGGTCGCGCAAAGTTGCGCCATATCCTGCTCGATATCACGCGCGCCTTCGAATATCAAGCCATTCCAGTGTGAGAGTGGGGTGCGCGAGAGATTCAAGCATGGGTTGTCGGCAAAATGCGGGGCGCCAAGAAGTTCCCCCTTCAGGTCATAGGTCCAGCGGTGCAAAGGACAGACGATGTTTTGGGCATTGCCGCGGCCATCGAGCATTTTCGCTTGTCGATGGCGGCAAACATTTGAGAGAAGCTCAATGCCGGAGTGATCACGCACCAGCATTCGGCCACCGCGTTCTTGCGGCAAGGTGTGGAAGTCGCCCTCGTTGGGCACCATCAGCTCGTGCCCGACATAGCGTGGACCGGGCTTGAACAGCAGGTCGATTTCGCGCTCGAAGTGCGCCGGATCAAAGTACGACGAAACAGGCAGTTGCGCACTGCTGCGAGCGAGCCGTAAGCGGCTTCCCAGATCGGACATCCCAACCCTCCCGAATAAATGCTCGAAGGCGAATTAAAGAAAGCGCCGAAGCGGAAAACAGTTGATTTTACCCCAAGGGCTTCAATTTTGCCCCGAAACATATCGGATCGCCCGGTCTCGTGACCTGCCCAGGCCGGTTTCTCCCATGATTTATGCCCTTCGTGGGTACTATTTCTCGCGATCGGTGAAATTGTCCCATATCGCTTAAAATTAAAGGTTTTGGGATCCCGAATTGTTCGCTGCAGTGGGCCTGTCGGGGCATAGAGGAGTTCTGTGTCAAGAGTGAAATCGACCGAAGTGCTGGCCGACGAAGAGGCGCCTGAGCCGCCATTTTCGTTTGAGCAGGCCATGGGCGAGTTGGAAGGGATTGTGCGCCGGATGGATGACGGCACCTTGAGTCTCGAAGAATCGCTGGAGGCCTACAAGCGCGGCGCTTTTTTGGTGCGTCGTTGTCAAGAGGCCCTGGACGCCGTGCGTCAGCAGGTCCAGGTGCTGGATGGTGAACTTTTAAAGCCTTTCGCCGATGCCGGAGCCGAGGGTGGCCCTGACGATGCCTGATAGCTCGCCTGTTTCGTCTGCGCCGCTTGCCGCATGGATGAGCGCCGTCCTTGTTCAGATCGAACAGGAGTTGGAGCACATTTTGCCTGACGGGGACGCAGTGGCGCCCCGCCTGCACGCGGCCATGCGATATGCGGTGTTGGGCGGAGGCAAGCGGGTCCGCGGGTTGCTCGTATTTGCAGCAGGGGAAGTGACGGGAGCCGCCCCAGCGCATTTGGCGCGCGTGGCGGGGGCGGTTGAACTGATTCACGCGTACTCGCTGGTACACGATGATTTGCCCTGTATGGATGACGACGTTCTGCGACGCGGCAAACCGACCGTTCACGTGAAATTCGATGCGGCGACCGCCTTGTTGGCGGGCGACGCCTTGCAGACCTTGGCATTTGAATCCTTGGCCGCATTTGAGGGGCCTGCCGTCCTGGCGATGGTGCGGCGCCTTGCGCAGGCGAGCGGTTCGCGCGGCATGGCTGGGGGGCAGGCGATCGATTTGGACAGTGTGGGGAGACGCCTCGAACGTTCGGAATTGGAACAGATGCATCGGCTAAAAACGGGTGCCTTGCTGGGAGCGGCTGTCATGTTGGGCGCGTGGGCCGGCCGCGAGGTGACGTCAGAGGTCGGCCATTGCCTGGAACAATATGCCACTGCCGTGGGTCTGGCATTTCAGGTGGTCGACGATATTTTGGACGTCGAGACCGATACCGCAACGTTAGGCAAGACAGCGGGCAAAGATGCCCAGCAACACAAACCGACATACGTGTCGCTTTTGGGCTTGGGGCCATCGAAGACACTGGCCGCCCAATTACGCGACGAGGCGCGGGCCGCCTTGGCGCCTTTGGGCGCGGCGGGTGCCCGTCTGGACGCGTTGGCCGATTTCATCGTATTGCGCAAGTCGTAGGAAACGAACGTATTTCGACCGATCTTTCGATCTTTAGAGGAATCATGTACGAACTCTTGAAGACCATTGATGACCCGGCGGACTTGAGGCGTCTCGATCGCAAGGATCTCGATGGCTTGGCGGCGGAGTTGCGCGCCTTCGTGCTGGATTCGGTCTCCAAAACCGGTGGACATCTGTCTTCAAACCTCGGAACGGTAGAGCTCACAATCGCCTTGCACTATGTCTTCAATACCCCACTCGATCGCATCGTATGGGATGTGGGTCACCAGACCTATCCCCACAAGATTCTGACGGGACGGCGTGAACGCATGCAGAGCCTGCGACAAATCGATGGGATCTCGGGTTTTCCGCGTCGGGCCGAGAGCGAATACGACACTTTTGGCACCGCGCATTCTTCGACCAGCATCTCGGCAGCGCTCGGCATGGCGGTGGCCGCGCGCCTTGCCAAACAAGATCGGCACAGCATTGCCGTCATCGGTGATGGCGCGATGTCGGCGGGTCAGGCATTCGAAGCGTTGAATAACGCTGGCGTGATGCACGACATTCGCCTCTTGGTCATATTGAATGACAACGACATGTCGATTTCCCCACCCGTGGGTGCCTTGAACCGCTATCTGGCGCGTCTCATGTCGGGAAAATTTTATTCGACCGCCAAGCAGATGGGCAAAAGCGTTCTGGGTGTCGCTCCGCCTCTGTTGGAATTGGCCAAGAAGTTTGAAGAGCATGCCAAGGGAATGATCGTCCCTGCGACCATGTTCGAGGAATTTGGCTTTAACTATATCGGACCTATCGATGGTCACGATTTGAATTCGCTGGTGCCGACCTTGCAGAATCTGAAGGAGTTAAAAGGCCCCCAGTTCCTCCATGTGGTGACCAAGAAGGGTCAGGGCTACAAGCTGGCCGAGGCAGACCCTGTGCTGTACCACGGGCCGAGCAAATTCGACCCTTCGGTTGGATTCCGGCCCGTACCTTCCTCGAAGAAGTCGTACACCCAAGTCTTCGGTGAGTGGCTGTGCGATATGGCAGCGGTCGACGAACGTCTGGTGGGCATCACGCCGGCCATGCGTGAAGGTTCGGGGCTGGTGGAATTTGAGCGCCGGTTCCCCGAGCGTTACTTCGACGTCGGCATTGCTGAACAGCATGCCGTGACTTTTGCCGGGGGCTTGGCCACCGAAGGCCTAAAACCTGTTGTGGCGATCTATTCGACCTTTTTGCAACGCGGTTACGATCAATTGATTCACGACATCGCCCTGCAGAATTTGGATGTGACTTTTGCCCTGGACCGATCGGGTTTGGTGGGCGCCGACGGGGCCACGCATGCGGGCAGTTTCGACATGGCATACCTTCGGTGCATTCCCAATATGGTTGTCATGGCTGCCGCCAACGAAGACGAGTGCCGCAAAATGCTGACGACCGCGTTTCGCTATCCGGGTCCGGCTGCGGTGCGTTATCCGCGTGGTAGCGGCGCAGGTGCTGCGATCGATCTGGCACTGACCGGGCTCCCCATCGGGCGGGGCGAGATCGTGCGCGCTTCGAGCGCGACTACAGGCAGGATCGCGATTCTGGCTTTTGGCTCCATGGTCGTGCCGAGCACCCGTGCGGGCGAGGCGCTCAATGCCAGCGTCGTCAATATGCGCTTTGTCAAGCCCATCGACGTCGAACTCATTCGTCACTTGGCCGAGACTCACGATTATTTCGTGACCGTGGAAGAGGGCGTTGTCATGGGCGGTGCGGGCTCCGCCTGTGCCGAGGCTCTGACCGACCTGCGTTTGCTCCGGCCCTTCTTGCATCTGGGGTTGCCCGATCGTTTCGTCGACCACGGCGACCCCGCCAAACTTCTGGAGGCGTGCGGGCTTGACGCCAACGGTATTCTCGCTTCGATTAACCGTCGTTTCCCGACCGGCGTGGCGGATGTTGAGCCGCGCTTGGTCGCCAATAACGGCTAGCAGTTTCTTTCAATCGTTTTCTACCACTCGGCATGCCCGGGTTTGTCTCATGAATGCACCAGAAATGATTCGTTCTTCCGGTCTGGCTGATGTCCAGTCCGCACCTGACCTGCGTCACCTCGCGATCCAGCGCGTGGGGGTGAAGGGCCTACGCCACCCACTGAGCGTGAAGTGCGCAGGGCGGCCACCGCAGCCGACCATCGGTGTCTGGAGCCTTGATGTGGAATTGCCTGAAACCCAAAAGGGCACCCACATGTCGCGCTTTGTCGCACTGATCGAGGATCACGCAGAACCCCTTGATGTTGCGGGATTGCGTGTCCTCTTGCGCGAGATGGTACGTCTATTGGAGGTGCGCGCCGGTCGCATCGAAGTGACTTACCCCTTCTTCATTCGCAAATCGGCGCCCGTTTCGGGAGTCACGAGTCTGATGGACTACGAAGTGCGCCTGATCGGCGAGATTGCAGCGAACGAGACGCACGTCTGGCTGACAGTGATTGTGCCGGTCACCAGCCTTTGCCCCTGTTCGAAGGAGGTCTCCGACTACGGTGCCCACAATCAACGCTCGCACGTCACGATTCAGGTCGAGCTTGTCGGGGACATGACCGCTGAAGATTTGGTGCTCATGGCCGAACAAGAAGCATCGTGCCAGCTCTATGGGCTCTTAAAGCGCCCCGACGAAAAATTTGTCACCGAGCAGGCGTACGACAATCCGAAATTCGTCGAAGATTTGGTGCGTGACGTGGTTCGTCGACTGCAGCGCGATGCACGCGTCGGGCGCTACGTGGTCGAAGTCGAGAACTTCGAATCGATTCACAATCATTCAGCCTACGCCCGCATCGAGGGACAGGCCGAGGCGCCCGCTTCGTGAGACGCACTGGCGCAGAGGCCGTATATCGCTAGTAACGTTTGGTCAGAACCATGTTTGCGCCGTCGCGTGTCATGTCGGTGCGACTGAGAAAGCTCATACCCAAAAGTACGCCCCCGGGCAAACCGTTCTCCTGAACGGCGGCGTCGACGTTGTTGATCACGATATCCCCGACCTTGACGGTATCGAGCGTGACCCTGTAGATCGGGACCACGCCATTGGCTGTGGTGACCCAGCCGCGTGGTGCATTGCGATATCGGATCCCCAAGCGTTGCGCCTCACCGCCGGAGAGGACGACGAAGGTCGAACCGGTATCGACCAGAAAGGTGACGGCGCCGCCATTGATCTGTCCCTGGGTGATGTAGTGGCCCCTTCCGTCGGCGACCAGCGTGGTACTCGAGCGACCTCCCCCACTTGCCCCGTGGAATTCACCCAGTCCCAGAGTCTGACGCCTGCCATCGATCAGAAACTGTGCGCTATCCTCGTTGACCGAGAGCAGTTTAACGCTGTCGATCTCCGAACCCGGGGACATGACATGCGGCTCTCCATCGTTGATGACCACGATCGCGTGGCTCGATGAGAGACCGACCACATTGACGTCCGCGGCCTGGGCAAAGGAGCAGATGGCCCAGGCAAAAGAGGCCGCGACCAGAAGCGTGTGAAATTCTCTCCGATGCGATCGGTCGCGCATGAAGCCCCTAATCTCGAAAGTTGTTAAATTCGAGCGGCACTTCAGTGACATTTTTGCGCAATAGGGCAATGACGGATTGCAAGTCGTCACGCTTGGTGCCCGAGACGCGCACGCTGTCGCCCTGAATTCCTGCTTGCACCCGGATTTTGCTGTCTTTGATCATCTTGACGATTTTTTTGGCCAATTCCGACTCGATCCCGTTTTTGATCTTGATCGTCTGCTTGACCTTGTCACCGCCAATTTTCTCGTTTTTCCCTGGATCGAGAAAGCGGATATCCACGGTACGTTTACTCAATTTCCCGTGCAGGATATCGCGGACCTGTCCCAACTGGAAGTCCGAATCGGCATAGAGTGACAGTTCGCGATCCTTCTGCTCCAGACGGGCGTCCGAGCCCTTGAAGTCAAAGCGCGTGGCGATTTCCTTACTGGTTTGGTCGACCGCGTTGCGGACTTCGACCATGTTGGCTTGGCAGACGACGTCAAAGGAGGGCATGAAAAGGCTCGGTTAGCGCGAGGGACCCCGCCCAAAATTCTAGCGCGAATTCGCGATCCGCCCCGATTATCACGCATTGAATTCCTGCCAAAGGTGCTGGCTTCGAGTTCGAGCGGTTAATCGTCGATCATGCTCCACGAGATGCAGCGGCACTCTTCTCGGGATTTCAAAGGGTTGGCGGATCGTAGAGGACTCCCGTCTCCGCGGCAACATACCCATTTTTCAGTTGTACCAAAATTGTGGCGCCGATTCTTACGGCCTCACCGACGCCATTATTCACCTGTTCCAGACCTCCCGCCACGCCGCGAATTCAGACGGCCTGATCCGGTAGCGCGCGAAATTCCCTTCGTGCAGGCTCAAGAGCTCATCCTCGACGGCCTCCCGAAACTGCCCGCGCTCCTTCGCATCGATATGTGCCTGTATCCATACTCGCATGTGAGCGATGGCCTGCTTCTTTTCCATGCGGCCGCGAACGACCTCACCGATCAATTGGCGCAGAGTCTCGCGATGCCGTAGTCGGAAGGGATCGGGCTCGCCCAGGGACTGCCTGACGGCAGCATAACGCGCGGCTGAGCGCTCATAGGCCCAGATAAAGACATCTCTGAGCAACTCGGTGCGGTTCATCTCATAGACCCCGAGCACGGCATCAGCATAAGTGCCTCGCGGAACGCCCTCAAAGGATAGCGGCGAGAGATTTCGCTTGATCAGCGGAATGTTCGCGGAAAGGCGCGAGACGCGCTTGTTGACATCATCGAAGGGCTGCAAATAGGGAAGCTGCACCATCACAAAGAAGGACTGCTCGAACGGATCGTTGATCGCAGAGGCTGTGGCGAGAATCTGGTCGAAGCACTCGTCGATAACCTGCGGCACTTCCAGCGGGTGGAACACTGAGCGCTCGATACCAACTCCGATATGGCGGAGTCTGCCCGCTGCTTGCGGATCTGCAAGCAGATTATTGGCGAGAAGCGCGTGAAGATTGAGGATCGTGTAACGGTTAAAGCCAATGTCCTGTGCTGCCCCGACCAGAAACTCGATCGCGTCCTTGTGGTTCAGGATCATCTGCGCTTCGAGGAGTTCTTTACCCTCAGCCGTTTCGCCAAGGTTGATCAGGCGTTTGGTATCGAGAAGCGAATAGGTATTGCCTTCAAGGCGGCTTGAGTTCCAGGACAGGTCGATCAGCAGCCTGTTCAATATCTGTTTCGCATATGTGCCGGCAGGTTGTTCGGCGAGTATCGGTGCGCCGACTTCATGCAGATGCGCTCTTTCGTCGGGCGAGAGATAGAAGGCTTCATTGGGTCGGTACGAATCGAGGAAGGCGCGGTTGTAGCCGACGGGCCGGCGCGTCTCGGGCGGTTTGCGGACCTGGGCCTGAATTTCGGCTCCGGGTTGAGTGAGGGGCAGCCAAGCCTCACCTTCAGCCCACACTTCTGCGCGGCCCGCGGCTAGCCCCGTCGCCTCCTCTATTCGCGACAGTTGATAGCGCGCCCAACGGCCCTCGCTTACCATGCACAGGCGCTTATCATCGACAAGGGATTTGAGACGGTACTGCAGGGTCCGGCGCGGGGGCGCGGGCTTGAGCGCATCGGCGATTTGCTGCGCTGTCACCCCTTCGGGAGCGTGCAGCACAATCTCCACGATATTCTCCAAATCCTCTTTCTGTATGCGCCGTGCCACCGAGCCCTCCTTAGTTGCGTGTGATTCTATACGCGCAATTAAACGACGGCTAGGCGCAATTCAAAAGTTCTATGCGCAGTAATGCGCCGCGCACAAGCTTTTATATTGCGCATAGGGGCTCGGCGCTGAAAATACAGGCTTCGACTTCAGAACGATCCTTGCGGGGACGTGGGGGGCGAGGTGTCAGGGTCCGCGCTCTTCGATCTTCATCCAATGACGTGGCTATCGCCTTTGTGAGACCGGTTAGAGGGAAATGGAGCCTGGGCCAGTCAGTGTCGTGGGTTGCACGCTAGGCCGACGTCGCGATGAGTCAGCTATTCCCGGAGCGGACGCGCAAGCGATTCGTGACGACCGTCGAGATGCCTCGCTTGCTCCAGGGCCTCGAACAGGAAGACAACGACCATGCTCGGCACGGCATCTGGCTCCTGTTGCCCATGGGCCTGCGCAGCAATGAACTGCTAAAGGCCAAATGGGAAGACATTGACTGGGACATGGGGACGCTCTTCATCGGCCTGACCGAGAGCGGCGAGCCGCTGCTCGCGCCGATCAGCGATGCGGCCATGGACCGCTTGCGGGTCATGCCGCGGATTTCCGACAACCCCTACATCATCTGCGGCAGGCTCCCCGGGCAGTATCTCCGCAGTCTCGGCGATCCTTTTCGGCGGGCACTCAAACGGGCCGGGCTGGTCAATCTGCGCATTCATGATCTGCGGCGCACGGTCGGTTCCTGGCTCGCTCAAGACGGGCGGTCGTTACACCTGATCGGCGATGTACTGAATCATCGTGACCCGAAGACGACGGCGGGTTATGCCTACTTCCAGACCCAACAAGCGTCGCGACGCGCTGACCGGCCACGGCAGTCGCGTGCTGGCGCTCACGCCGGCTCATCTGCGCAAGCCGGCGGCGCCAACGGGGATCTCCGCCAATACGCTGTTACCGGCCGCCGAAAGCGCGCCGGTCATGGCGACAGAGAACAGCGTCGCGCACTACCGGCATTATTTTAGGCGCGAAGATCTCTATCGGCTGGTGTGGACGTCGTCCGTCAGCGAGATTGCCGCGCGCCTCGGAGTATCGGATGTGGGACTGGCAAAGCTCTGTCGCCGCGCCGGGGTGCCCATTCCCGCACGAGGCTACTGGCAGCGAACCGAGGCGGGCCGGGCGATCGAGCCGGCTCCGCTGAGAGAGGTGCCCAGGGGACTGCCGGAATTACTCAGGATTCGAGGAACGAAGCCAGTAATTTCCTCTCAGGGCCACTTCGGAACAGGGGAGGTGCGAGCGTAGAGAAAAGAAGGACTCGCTCATTGCCCAGGCGGCGGAGAGACGCCGTGACAGCCGCAACCGTGCTGGCGGTGTTAGGTGAGGGCGTCAGACCGAAGAGCAGGAGTTAGCACGGCCTGGGAAACTCCTCCGAAGAGGTGCCGGCGACGCAGGCCTGTCTGCCCCGGGGAAGGCTTTTCCCCCGTTTGGGTCGTGTCCAGATCGCGCCTCCTTCGGTTCCAATAGTCAGGTCGTTGATTTCCGATTATCATGTTCCTTAGTTCCAATTTCCGGGGTTCGGATCGGCATGTACCAACGGTTTGTGGAAACGCGGGCGGAGGAGGCTCTTTCAGATACCCCGGTGGTCCTGATCGTGGGGCCGCGCCGCTCGGGCAAGACCACGCTGGTGCGGAAGCTGGGAGAGGCCGGGCGGACCTATATCACGCTCGATGACCCGACGACACTCGATGCCGCGCGATCCGATCCCGTCGGCTTCATCCGTGGTCTCGACCGGGCCATCATCGACGAGGTTCAACGCGCTCCTGACTTGCTGCTGGCGATCAAGAAGACAGTGGACGAGGACTATCGACCGGGTCGCTTCCTGTTGACCGGCTCCGCCAACGTACTGACCCTGCCGCGCGTCGCTGACAGCTTGGCTGGACGCATGGAAACCCTCCAGATGCTCCCACTCGCCCATGCCGAAGTGGAAGGTGTGACGCCGTCCTTCCTGGAGCGATTGTTCAAGGGCAAGTTACAAGGACACCAAGCAGGGATCACGGGGGACTATCTCGTCAAGCTGGTCCTTCTTGGCGGCTTCCCCGAAGCTATCAGCCGCGAAAGCGAACGGCGGCGCCAGGACTGGGCGCGGTCCTATCTCACGTCGGTTCTCACCCGCGATCTAAGAGACATCGCCGAGATCGAAAAATTGACGGAGCTGCCGAAATTCGTCCGTCTCGTGGCAGAGCATTCGGGGCAATTGGTCAACTACTCGCAGTTCGGCAGCAGCATCAATGTCAGCCACAAGACTGGCCAGCGCTATGTCGCACTGCTGGAGCAGGTGTTTCTCGTCGCAACATTGCAACCCTGGTACACAAACATGCTGAAGCGGATCGCCAAGACACCGAAACTGCATTTTCTCGATTCCGGTCTCCTCGCCACGGCGCGCGGATTGAGCTTCGACCGCGTGAAAGCAAATCGAAGCGAGTTCGGCGCGCTCCTAGAAAGCTTCGTGTTCTCCGAAGTCCTGAAACTCATGACGGGGTCGGATATGCGACTGACCCCCTATCATTTCCGCGACCAGCAGATGCACGAGGTGGACATTGTGCTGGAGCGCGACGACGGGTTAATCGTGGGCATTGAAGTGAAGGCAGCCGCTACGGTGAAATCCAGCGACTTTGCTGGGTTGCGGACCTTGGCAGAGGTATGCAAGGAGCGATTTGCCTATGGTGTCGTGCTCTATGACAGCGCCGATGTCGTACCCTTCGGCGACAGGCTGTCTGCGGCGCCCCTATCGTGTTTGTGGAGCTAAGGAGGGGCGATGCATTTCAAGGGATTGATGAAAGCTGAAAAGAAAAACATCCAGACAGACCTGATTGCTAACAACGGTCGAGGCCTACAGCAAAGATGGTCCTTGAGCCATCGCGCGGCTCGAACCGGGTGACAGGGAGAAATCCGATCTGCGCAGTGCGCGACAGCTGCCGCAACGCGAAATAACCGACTTCGTCGAGTGGCTATTGGCGGGAATCAGCTCGCGTGTTGGGAAGGATTATGATCGCGCCCCTAAGAAAAAGACGGCTGACCGGCGAACTCTATAGACGCGATCCTAAGATCGCAGCGCTATTGGTCGAGCTGTCTTCGTTGTCGCGAGACGACCTGACTGTTCGCGCCGCAAATTCCAACCGAAGCGACCCGAGTTATATACCGAGCGAGTGCTTGGTATATTTCATTCGTGCGAGTCGAACGGATAACAGGGAAGCTTGGTTCGAGCAACTTTACAAGATTTTGACAGCACGCGTCCTTCGCTCCCTGCCGAGGGCGGAGAATGTGGATGGCAAGACCGAGTCACTCACCCGGGCGGTTATTCGCGAGAAGGTCTTTTCGCGGTTCGTCGAGTTCTTGGCTGCGGACCGGATAGAGTATTCGGAGAAACTCGACTATTTCGAAGTGAGGTTTGACGGCGCGTTGGCCAGTCTACGCTGTGACGCCCAGGAGCAGGTTTGGCGCGACGAGAATAGGTGCGTTCCCCTCGAATACGACGAGGAGACGGGAGAGATCTCGCCGGAAATAGAGCGGGCAGCCGGACATTTCGACCATTGTCAACCGCGGAGTAAATGTGAGCCACTTGGCGAGCCTTTACGCGGCTGAATCCTGAGCCACTGGGTGTATAGCGTTGGTCTTGCCAATGACTCCTGCTTTCGGAGCAATTTAACCTGCCCTTCGACCAACTGCGATGGGTTTCGCTCCGATGCGCTATGTTGCTGTAATCACTAAACAAATTGAAATTTTGGCTCGCCTGACGTACCCTCGAACACGCTCCGACTTGCGTCCTGCTGCTTACGTGGTGCTTACGCGAGAATGGGAGTTTGGACGGGAGAATTCCCATGGCTAAGCTCACGAAGCGGCTCGTCGATGCCGCCGAGTCCCTCGAGAAAGACTACGTCATCTGGGATGACGAGCTACCAGGTTTCGGCCTGCGCGTCTTCGCTTCTGGCAAGCGCAGCTACGTCCTTCAATACCGCGCCTTGGGCCGCTCGCGCCGCTACACCATCGGCTTGCATGGCGTCTGGACGGCCGAAAGCGCTCGGCAGGAGGCGAAGGTCCAGTTGGGCCGCGTTGCTCAGGGCGACAACCCCGCCGAGGAGCGCCAGCTCGATCACAAGGCCATCACGGTCAAGGAGCTCTGCACGCTCTACGTCAATGACCTGAACGCAGGCCTCATCTTGGGGAAGGGCGGGCGGCCCAAGAAACCGACGACCGTGGGGACGGACACCGGCCGCATCGAGCGGCACATCATCCCGCTCGTCGGGACGCGCCGCGTGAAGGACCTAACCAAGGCCGACATCAACAAGGTCCTGAAGGACATCATGGCCGGCAAGACGCGAGTCGCCGTCAAGACGAAGAAGCTGCGCGGCAAGGCGATCGTCCGCGGCGGCGCCGGAACGGCCACGCGAACCGTCGGGCTCCTCGGCGGCATCCTCACCTATGCGGTCGAAGCTGGCATCATCACCACCAATCCTGCCCACGGCCTGCGGAAGCCGAAGGACAATGTCCGCACCCGCCGGCTCACGGAAGCGGAGTATCGGACGCTGGGCGAGATGCTGCGCACGGCTGAGAAGGATGAGAAGTACGCGACGACCGTGGAAATCATTCGTCAGATCGCGCTGACCGGCTGCCGCCGGAGCGAAGTGATCGGTCTCATGTGGACCGAGGCGGATACCGACGCGAGCTGTCTGCGCCTGATCGATAGCAAAGAAGGCACCTCTGTCCGTCCGATCGGCCTGCCCGTCGTCGAGTTCCTAGACGAACGTCGGAAGATGGCGACGGGGACATACGTCTTCCCTGGCCATGGCGACGACAATGCGTTCGGCAGCTTCCCAAACCACTGGGAGCAGATCTTCAAGGACTCGCCACTCGCAGACGTCACCCCTCACGTTTTGCGGCACAGCTTCGCGAGCGTCGGCAACGATCTCGGCTTCACAGAAGTAACGATCGCGGCCTTGGTCGGCCATGCCAAGGGGTCCGTCACCAGCAAGTACATCCATACGCTCGACACGGCTCTGATCATGGCGGCCGACACGATCGCAGGCTACATCCAAGGTCTTCTGGACGGAAAAGAGTTCAAACAGACTGCGTACGCGCTCGATCGTGATTCGCGCAAAGCCGCCCTTGCACGCTTCCTCCGGCAGGCAGAGGGCGACAAAACGCTTAGCACCGAACGGGAGCGCCTTGCCGCCTAGGCGGCCATCCGGACTGAGCCAAGTGGGTGCCGCGCGTTTATTGCACCAGACCTCCTTGCCGCCACTACGAGAGTGCCGGGCGCCCGTCCGCCCACGGTGTCGGATTGGCCTTGGCTGCAAGGTAGCTCGCATCTAAGCGCGGCGTCAGGAGAATGATGGCCGCTACCGGCTGATCTGGGCCAAACTCGACCAGGTTCACACCAAGCACCCCGACATGGTGCTGCTGCACGGCGGATCGCCGAAGGGCGCGGAGCTGATCGCCGCCAAATGGGCCGACAACCGCAAGGTTCCGCAGATCGCCTTCAAACCCGACTGGACGAAGCACACCAAAGCCGCACCGTTCAAGCGCAACGACGCCATGCTTAACGTGCTGCCGATCGGGGTGATGCACTTCCCCGGCACCGGCATCCAGGAAAATCTCTCCGACAAAGCCAAGAAGCTCGGCATCCCGGTCTGGAAGTTCGGCGGCGCGTAAGCGCCGCTCGCGACAGCCTCGAAATTCCTTCCAAATTATCGGATCATGGGACGGCTTGTTGCCGTCGGGTCGCCGCCTCCGTCAGTGGATCTGCCCCCAGCTGCGGCTTCATCAAAGCCCACGACGCGGCACTGACGGCCTTCGATTCCGCATGGCTGGAATGATCCTGACATTCGACTGAGACGTCAGTTGGCGGTAATCGTCGGTCTCGACTCCGTAGAGCGCGATACGGCCATTGGCGTCATAATGCGCTCCCCAGCCATATCGTTTCGGCAGCATCGACGCCCGAAGGCAGGGGTGAGGGTTAGAAAATAGTGCAATTTTGAAAGTCCCGATATCGGCATCGGCAATACGTTTATGTCGTGCGTGAACCGCCAGAATGAGGTCCTCGCCCGTGAACCGATAGGGATTGGCGGACAGCAATATGTACTCGATGCCAGCGATCGACGCCGACCGATCGGGTACGACGCCGGTGTCCGCGGGACAATCCGGAGCGACGGCGATGAAGACATTCCGATATCCCGTCGCCACGATTTCTTCCTAATCGCGGCCAGAGAGTTTTGCGTGGCGCGTCGTCACTCGCCCTGCCAATAGTCAAGCGTCTCGTTCTCGCGGCCAACAAACATCATCATACGCGGCCCGCCGGCGGCCG
>Ga0208357_1000017_pt1 | contig 133117 bp, 145 predicted proteins | sample NGESurdeep092012_6_FD_184487 | JGI IMG/M metagenome (GOLD analysis project Ga0208357, IMG submission 184487) | Arctic peat soil microbial communities from Barrow, Alaska - NGEE Surface sample F52-2 deep-092012 (SPAdes) | ecosystem: Environmental > Terrestrial > Soil > Wetlands > Peat ...
CAGATCCCCGCCTTCCTCGGCCAGCAACCGAGCCACCGTCATATCTTTCCCCACATCGACATAAAAGCCATCATTGGAGGCAAAGCTGGACGTCACCATGCTCATGAATATCACCACCGAGAAAATTATTTTGAGTAATCGTGCCATGTGAAATCCCAGTCCGCTTGATGGGTTAAGCCGCTGCTACCGTCCGATGAATCACAGATCGTCCTGCGATCGCCCCAATCATGCCGATTTGAGCAGCCAAGGCTTTTCGCCTCAGATCAAACCGCTCGATGACTGATTCGCGAGCCGCTTTTCTTATGACGTCGTAGCGATCGGTGGACGAGAGCGCTGCGACTAATCGGTGAAACTACATAAGCTGCGCCACAGATAAAGCTAACTCGCTTGATCGGATCGTGTCACAAGCATTGAAAGACGTTGCTTACCAAAATATCGTCGCCCACCATCAACGGGGTTTTCATGGAGAACCGAGAAATGTGAAAGGCCTGTATTGCCCCGTATAGAAATGCGGCACTTGTAATCTCCAGGGCGTACACGAGATTTTCTAGTCGACCGAAAGATGAACGCAGCGCAGATGGGATTGCGACGCAGCCGCTGCACGCCATAACGCTGAAATGCCGTCCACGATCAATTCGAAATGGCGTCTACGATGAATTTGAAATGCCGTCTATGATCAGCCTGAAACACCGTCCACAATGGCCTGAAATACGCACTCATCTGTCCAATTGAACTGCAAATGGTACTCGATGCGAAGAGCGATTTCAGCGTCTTGACGCTGTTTCGCTCGCTGTATTGAATAGCCGTCTTTTTTGAAGGAGTGATTTCTTGGAGAGAACGGTCCAGGGCTGTGGCGACGGTGAGCCCGCTCGGCTTCGCTTCGACGAAAATAGATGCCACGGACCATTTCATCTTCGAGCCCGCAGGCCCAGCCTGCGGCATCGTCTTGTCCGAAGCCTCTTCGAGGTCGGCGGCCAACCGGCCATCCAAAATTGAGCTCGCCAGGTGCCTTCTCGGGTATTGCCGATACTCGCCACGACAGTCCCTTAAATAGAAACTGTCGCGATCCTGGCCCGGCGGCGATCTTGGACTCAGCGGCTTGGCGCAATGTTGTGCGCAACATTGAATTGACTGGTGCCGGCTGCAGGACTCGAACCCGCTACCTGATGATTACAAATCAACTGCTCTACCTGATGAGCTAAGCCGGCTTACCATGCGAAGTTTACCTCATCCAGTGCGTATCCTCGTGCCTTCCAACAAGGCCTCTGCATTCCTACGACTCGACGTCCCAGGACAACGGGTTCTTCGCAACAGTTCACCCGTAACCCGACTTCGTCCGCGTGCAATGATGCCCTCTTCAACTCCGCGAGAACAGTGGTTCAAAGGTCTATGGGATCCCAATGGGTACCGATGGAAATCCTAATCAGACAGCTTGGGCCGGTTGACATTCGTCAACCAGGCCATTCTTTTAAGGATTTTGCGGGTGCATTGGTTCGATCAAAGCCGCAACATGAGTGGCCTTCCCTTTATGATCGTGTAGCAGATGGGATCGGTTTCGCGTCCATATGTAAGATCCATCCTTGCATAAATATCGCTTGTCGATAAGAGAATGGGGAAGCTTTCCCTCGACCATATCCGCGAACTGCTTCTGTCCCAGCGCTACATCTTCGGGGTGCGTAATCAGCCACAGGCTGACATTTCCCAGATCTTCATGGATGTATCCGATCATGCGCCGAAATGCCTCGCTAGCCTGGACAACCGTAGCCTCGAGATCGACGACCACAATTCCGATATCAGTGCCTGTAAAAAGGCGACCAAAGAGCACGTTGGGCTCCTGAGACGACGCTGTGAGCATAGACGGGGCCAATGTCCTCGCGGAGGGAACAAGTGTAGATTCACTGGCAGCCCCCGATTCAAATGCTTGCGAATTGAGGATTCGCTTGGCATGCTCAAACGCCGCTTCAATTGCAGCATTCCGAGATTCAAAAGTCTGGTCGGTGTGTTCCTCATGGAGAAACGGCAGCGAGCTCGTAAAATCCGGAGTGTATTGGTGAAGACGAAAAACTCCGGTCCAGCGCGTTCCCTGAAGAATAGCCGTCGCACTGATGGTGAATTTACCGAATGTACAGACGCGCATCTCGACGCCCAGTGGCAAGGAATCGACATTCTGGATGCAATGTGGTGATGTGTCTAGACGCCAAAAGCGCCATTCTGACTTTGCGGCTCAATCAGGGATCGAAAGGCCTGCGTCTACTTAACGATGGTGAGCCTGGGCTTGCCCTTAGGACCGTCATCCGGGTTGCTTGGGGTCTGATCAGTCGGCGAAGGACTCGCCGGTGACAGCGGAGGTCGTTCGTTGCGTTCCTTGGGCGCACGCGCGGGTGCAGCTAAGGCCGGCGGGGTAGCATCTCGGCTTCGTTCGCCGGCCTTCGTAACTTCGAACGCCATTCCCTGTCCATTTTCGCGAGCATAGATGGCACTGACGTTCTTGATAGGCACTGAGATGGCTCGGGCTACGCCTCCAAATCGTGCCTGGAAATCGACGAAGTCATTGCCGAGCGTCAGCCTGCTCGTGGCCAAAGCGCCGATATTCAGTACGATTTCGTCGTTTTGGACGTACTCGCGCGGCACCACGGTTTGATCATCGACATGTACGGCCAGGTAGGGCGTAAGTCCGTTATCCGTGCACCACTCGTAGATGGCACGGATCAGATAGGGCTTTGTCGAAATCTCGTCGGACATAGCGGTCCACAATCATGCTCCGTCCAACGTCAGCGGCGCATGACCTTTTCAGATGGAGTCAATGCCTCAATATACGCTGGTCGCGAGAAGATTCGTTCAGCATATTTCATCAGAGGGGCGGCGTTCTTCGAGAGCTCGATACCGTAATGATCGAGGCGCCACAAAAGGGGTGCAATTGCGACATCGAGCATCGAAAATTCATCACCCAACATGTACTTATTCTTCAGGAAGATCGGGGAAAGCTGCGTCAAGCGGTCACGAATCGCCCCGCGCGCCCGTTCATGTGCCTTCTCGTGGCCCTTTGAGGGGACATTTTCGAGGCTGCCTACATGAACAAACAATTCTTTCTCAAAATTAAATAGAAATAATCGAGCCCGCGCGCGCATAACCGGATCGGCCGGCATCAGCTGCGGGTGCGGGAAACGCTCATCGATATATTCATTGATGATATTCGATTCATACAGGATTAAGTCACGCTCAACCAAGATCGGCACTTGCCCGTACGGATTCATCACGGAAATATCTTCCGGCTTGTTGAAGAGATCAACATCACGAATTTCGAAATCCATTCCCTTCTCGAAGAGCACGAGCCGGCAACGCTGACTGAATGGGCACGTCGTGCCCGAATAGAGAACCATCATTTTTCAACCCCGTAAAAGCAAACGGGTGAGCATTCGCTCACCCTGCAGCGCTCCCGGGCCAAAGGCCGCCCGGTTGGTTCGTTAAGTCACGTCTTTCCAAAAAGCCGCGTTAAGGCGCCAGGTAATTACGAAGAATCCAGCCAGGAACAACAGCACCCAGACCCCAAGCCGGTGGCGCTGCTCTTTGCTGGGCTCCGCCATATAGTTCATGAATGCGGTCAAGTCCGCCACCGCAATATCATAGTCCACCGGCCCCAGCGTACCTTGGGTAACTTGCACAAAATGATCCAAGCGATGCTCTTTCTCGCCCGGGTTTTCGGGGTTCTCGTGGTCTACGAAGACCGCGTCACGCACGCCTTGGAGTTGCCAAAGCGGATTGGGCATAGCCGTATTCGGATACACCACATTGTTCCAGCCCGTGGGGCGGGAAGTGTCACGATAGTAGCTCCGCAAATACGTATAAATATAATCCGGTGACTTCGCGCGCGCCATGACCGACAGATCCGGCGGGGCCGTGCCAAACCAGGCCTTCGCGTCGACCGGATCCATCGCCACCTTCATCGTGTCGCCCACGCGATCGGTCGCAAAAAGAAGGTTTTCCTTGATCTCTGCCTCAGTCAGACCAATGTCGCGCAGACGGTTGTAGCGCATCGAAGCGGCACTATGACAGCCGAGACAATAGTTCACGAAAAGTTTTGCCCCGCGCTGTAGAGCCGCCGGATTGTTCGACAAGTCGGGTGCCGCATCCACAGGCGGACCTTCCGCGGCTCCCGCTATAAGGGGCCACATCAACAAGACGCAAAGAAGCTTTCTCATGTTCGGTCGTATCCCGTTCTCGTCAGTGAGCGTGAAACACAATGCGCTCAGGCACAGGCTTGAACTTCCCGAGCCGTGTCCATATCGGCATCCCCAGGAAAAACCCAAAATAGTAGACAGTGCCGATTTGCGAGATGATGTTGTACAGGGGATTTGGCTCTTGGGTACCGAGATAACCCAGTACAAAAAACACGAGCACGAGCAAAGCGTAGAGGATCATGTGCCAGCGCGGACGATAGCGAATTGACTTGACGGGACTGTGATCCAGCCAAGGGAGGAAAAACAGTATCAGCACCGCGCCTCCCATGATCATCACACCAAAGAATTTCGCATCCAAAACGTTGAGAAGCACGATACCCACCACGGCGACGATGGCCACCGGGATAGACCACTTCAGACTCGGACGTACGCGCCAATACCAAATAAAGAACGCCACCGCGATGAGGACCATGAGGACCTTGGTGAAATCGCTGGTAGTTGCGCGCAACATCGAATAAAAGGGCGTGAAGTACCAAACCGGCGCGATGTGCGGTGGTGTCTTTAGCGAATCCGCAGGGAGGAAGTTATTCGCCTCGAGGAAATATCCACCCATTTCCGGAGCAAAGAAAATAACGGCGCTAAACAAAAAGAGAAATCCCGACACGCCCATCAAATCATGCACGGTGTAAAACGGATGGAATGGAATGCCGTCCCGCGGGATTCCCTTTTCGTCCTTGGTGTTCTTGATCTCAACACCGTCAGGGTTATTGGACCCGACCTCGTGGAGCGCTACGATATGTGCTGCGACCAAACCCAGAAGAACGAGCGGGATCGCAATCACATGGAAAGAGAAGAAGCGATTCAAGGTCGCATCGCTCACGACATAGTCACCACGAATCCAAAGCGAGAGGTCAGGTCCGATGAAGGGAATCGCCGAAAACAAGTTCACAATCACCTGCGCGCCCCAGTACGACATTTGCCCCCACGGCAGAAGGTAGCCAAAGAAGGACTCCGCCATAAGGCACAGAAAAATCGCGACACCGAAAACCCATACCAGTTCGCGAGGTTTGCGATACGAGCCGTAAATGAGCCCGCGAAACATGTGCAGATAGACCACAATAAAAAAAGCGGAAGCGCCCGTAGAATGCATATAGCGAATGAGATAGCCGAACGGTACATCGCGCATGATGTACTCGACCGAGGCGAAGGCCTGCGCAGCGTCTGGTTTGTAGTGCATAACCAGAAAAATGCCGGTGACTATCTGAATCACCAGAACCAAGAGTGAAAGGCTGCCGAAGAAATACCAAAAATTGAAGTTTTTCGGCGCGTAATACTCCGACAGGTGTTCCTTCCAGAGTTTTGTCGCCGGGAAACGCGCATCGACCCAGCCCATAAAGCGAGTTCCAAGCGGCGCGTCAGCCGGGATAATCTTTTGATTTGCCATTTAATGAGACTCCAGCGCCGATCCGTTAAGCTTTGTCGAGGGTGCCAATCAGAACACGTGTTTCGCTTAAAAATTTGTAAGGTGGCACGCGCAGGTTGTCGGGCGCCGGTTTGTTCTTGAAAACACGGCCAGCCAAATCGAAGGTTGATCCATGGCACGGGCATAGCCAGCCCCCATTCCAGTCCGCCGGAAGGGAGGGCTGGGGACCCGGAGTAAACCTCGAACCTGGCGAACAGCCCAAATGGGTGCAGATCCCCACAAGAATCAAGTACTCTTTATTGACCGAGCGCCACTCATGTTGGGTGGCGAAAGGCGGATTGATCGGGTCAGGGCCGTCGGTGTTGCGCTTTGATTGCGGATCGGCCAACTCGGGATCGTTCTTGGGAAGCGCGGCCAGCATTTCCTCGGTACGGCGCACGATCCAGATCGGCTGACCACGCCATTCGGCTGTGCGCTGTTCGCCGGGGTCCATCCCCGAGAGGTCCACCTCGACAGGCGCGCCTGCCGCCTTGGCCGCCTCAGAGGGTTCAAGCGATTCGACAAATGGAACCGCCGTCGCAATTCCTGCCACACCTCCCGCAACGCAGGTTGCGATTATCCACGTGCGGCGCGAAGTGTCCGCAGGCTGACCGTTGCTCATGTTTTCCCCGACGTTGCATTGCAAACGATTTTCTTCAACCTTAAATTGTACCGTAATCGACCTTCGAACAAAAGTCGCATGGACTCAGCAAAGGAGTGGTTAGCGGCTCTAAGCCTCGATCTGCAGCCCGCGAGCCCTGATGGGACGCGGCTCTGACCATCAGCACGAAGCTCAGGGCGGGGTATGTCGGGCGCATCCCGGAAAGTCAACCTGGCGCAACGAAATCGACTAAGATTGCCATTGTTATCGCGGCCGCCGCATACGCTCCACGATAAAGACGGGTTGAGATCTTCTTTCTGAAGGAGAAACGAGAGGAGGGCGCGGATTGATCGAAAGTCCCTCGTCAGGTCCGATGGCATCGACGTACAGTCGGTCTAGGCGCGGCAGGCTCGCGCTGGTGGGCGAATCGAATATAAATATTGGGCAGCACGAACACCCAATGACAGGACGACTGCATAGGTTGGCCAGATGGTACTGACCCGCGAATGAGATGTCGGCGCATCGCGGGGCACTTGAGGAGGACTGCGCGACTATAGAGCTCACGTAGCCGATCAACTTCAGCACAGGATGTGGACGAACCGATAGGCGAGTAAGGTTGATCGATGTGATGGCCCATGACCGGAAGCCTGAGCCGCGAAAACCGGCGCATGAACTGGGTATTTCGCGTACGAGGTGATTTGATCGATGTCATCGCAAAACTTCGGTTAGTGTGACAAGGTCGCATAAAGGACTGTCAGGACCCTTGTTCATACATACCGAAACAATCATCCCAAATACCGGAAGGTGTCCATATAAAAACCCATGAGCATCGCCTCCGAATTTCGCGAGTTTGCAGTAAAAGGGAGTGTCATCGATCTGGCCGTCGGGGTCATCATCGGCGGGGCGTTCGGAAAGATTGTCGATTCGCTTGTCAAAGACCTCATCATGCCCCTGGTCGGGCTCATCTTCGGGAAAATCGACTTTTCGAATCATTTTGTGATTCTTGGCAACCTTCCTCCGGATTATCATGGGGCGATGAGTTACGCCGACTTGACGAAAGCAGGTGTGCCTCTTTTGGCCTATGGCAACTTCCTGACGGTCGCGATTAATTTCATCATCCTTGCCTTCATCATATTTCTGATGGTGAAGTATATAAATGGCCTAAAACGCCGCACCCCACCGCCCCCTTCCGTAACACCGGAAGATGTTGTTTTGTTGCGAGAAATCCGTGACTCACTCAGGCGCTAGATGTTTTGCGGCGGCCTTTGCGGCCGCCGCATTCGCTTTAGATGCGCCAGATTGGGGAACCACGATTTGACGTTTTCTGAACCGGCGCGCTTTCGGTCCGCGAACGTTTCAGGAATAATTGTTTCAACGCGTTAGCGCCAGCCCCGACCTCCTCGTCCGACGGAGGTCTGACCCGCGCGCGGATCACGATCAGGTCTCTTTTCATGCTACGCAAACTCTGGTTGATCTTCGCGCAAACTGCGACCGTGTGCGTCGCATTCTTGTTCATCGTCAGCACGCTACACCCCGAATGGCTGCCGCGCCGAGGAGACCCGACCAGCGCGATAGGAATGGTGCCGATCGAGGAAAAGGCGACGATTGATGTTTCCAGCGGCCGACGCCCCGCACCCTATTCGTATGCGGAGGCCGCCAAACGGGCGATGCCCGCGGTGGTGAATATCAATACCAGCAAGGAAGTCCGCGTGCCTCGTGGGCCTTTCAGCGAAGATCCGTTGTTCAGGCAATTCTTCGGCGACCAACTCGGGACCCAGCGAGAGCAAATCGCGAGCCTCGGTTCGGGCGTTATCGTGAGTCCCGAAGGCTATATCCTGACCAACAATCACGTTGTCGAATCAGCGGACGAGATCGAGGTCGCCCTCTCCGATGGCCGAAAAACCAGCGCCAAGGTAGTCGGGTCCGACCCGGAGACCGATTTGGCCGTGGTGCGTATCGACCTCAACAATCTGCCTTCAATTACTTTCGGCCGTTCCGAACAGGTGCAAGTGGGAGACGTCGTGCTCGCCATAGGCAATCCGTTCGCAGTGGGCCAGACGGTTACGATGGGTATTGTCAGTGCTCTTGGGCGTAACCATTTGGGGATCAATACCTTCGAAAACTTCATCCAAACCGACGCCGCGATCAACCCCGGGAATTCCGGAGGTGCATTGATCGATGCGCGTGGAAACTTGATTGGCATTAATACGGCGATTTACTCGAACAATCGTGCTGGAGGGTCGCTGGGTATTGGCTTCGCCATCCCGGTGTCAACCGCCAAACAGGTGATGGAGAGCATCATCAAGACGGGCCAAGTAATTCGTGGCTATATCGGTGTCGAGCCGCAGGAAATCACGCCCGAAATGGTTGATGCTCTCAAACTGGCGCGTTCGAGCGGCGCAATGATCGCCGGCATCATGCGTAATGGGCCAGCGGATCGCGCTGGACTAAAGCCGGGCGACATTCTGGTCGCAGTCGACGACAAGCCGATCGGGGACACGACGACAATGCTTAACAAAATTGCCCAACTCCAGCCGGGAAGCACTGCGAAGCTTTCTGTGGTTCGTGGCAGCCAAGACCTTACTTTGACCGTGAAAGTCGGCAAGCGCCCAAGGCCCCAACCGGATTCAGAATCCGATAACTGATATCTGGCGCCGAAGCACGAGCAGATGTCGCAGGTCGCGCTGGAATTGGGATAGATGCTGCGAAGGGTTCATCTCGCCATGCGGAAGGGATTTCCCAAATAGGCAGACTCTGAGACACGGACTGGGGATGCGGCCATCACGCACCGCCAGGACGCTGGTGTCAATTCGTCAGGAAAAGGAATCCGGCAACGTCTCGTCGTTAGATCTTGAGATGTCTCGGTAGACGGCCTGCGAACCAGTCTGTTGCGGTGTATCCGTCTTCGCTCGCCGAGAATGCGCTTCGACCTGGGAACCGTTCATGGGCAAACCGGTTCAGCCGAAGCAACTCCGCCGCTACGTTCACAGGAAATCCTTGTCTTCCGCCTCGCGTGTCAACCAGCAGCGACTCCAGGTACTCCAGAAGTGGGACTTCCTCATACCATAAGAGGGCGATTCGCCTGACCACATGATCATATTGCGATAGAAGTTCGTGGGGACACACATCAGCAGGCAGTTCGCTCATCCAGACGTTAATGTCGTGGAGTTGTTGGGCGCCGATGATACCGCCTGGCGCGACCGAAGCGTCATGCGTGGCGACAGGGACAAAAGTATCGAAAGTGTCGTCAAAGCGTTCTTCGCCTGAGCCCGACTCGATCGCCTTTTTCCGGCGTCGCTGCCTGCCAAATAAAAATGAGCGCAGCATGCGCGATCCTTGTTCTAGTGGGTATTCGCGTCCTGGCCGACAAATACCGCCGTCGAACCTTGCCCGCCATTACGCGTGATCGGACTGAATTCTAAACACCCCAACGTTACCCAACAAGGGTACAACTACTGCATGTCATACCAAGGCCAAAAGAGTGCGCATAGGCGGCGAGGTGGCGCAAAACTCGAGGAAGACTCGACAGGTTCGGCCGGGATGATCGGCAAACGTAAGCGGCCCATGCCCGGATGCCGCGAACAGCGGGTGAGGTGCCAAACCAGCCGTTGCATACACGGCGGTCAAGGTGACGCGTCAGTGCTTTATGGGATCGGGGTCCTGTGCCCTCTGCGCGCGCGTCGTAACAAATCCCGCAGCGAATACGCCCGCCTCATAGAGAAGGACGAGGGGCACGGCCAGAAGAAGCATCGACATGGCGTCAGGGGGGGTCACGAGCGCGGCGATGACGAACGCTCCTACGATCATGTAGGGACGAATCTGCTTGAGTTTCGTGACGCTCACGATGCCAAAGCGCACGAGCACGACCACGACCACCGGAACCTCGAACGTCACGCCGAAGGCAAGAAACATCGTCAGTACGAAGCTCAGATAGCTATCGATGTCGGGTGCAACCATAACCGACTTGGGCGCGAACTGATTGATGACGCGAAACACCGTACCAAACACGAAGAAATACGAAAAAGCGATCCCGCATAGAAAGAGCAAATAACTGGAGACGAGAATGGGCAGTGCAAGTTTTTTCTCATGGGTATACAAACCCGGCGCGATAAAAGCCCACGCCTGGTAGAGAACGACGGGCAACGCTATGACGAAGGCGACCATCAGAGTCACTTTGATGGGAACCAGAAACGGCGTGACAACCCCGGTTGCGATCATCCTCGTGCCTACTGGAAGGGCACGCATCATGGGGAGCGCTAAAAGATCGTAAATGCGCGCGGCAAAAGGCGCAAGACACACGAAAATGGCCAATACGGCAAGCGCGGCCCGCACCAGTCGGGTGCGCAGCTCTAGGAGATGCGAAATGAAGCTTTCACCCTCCTCCGGCTGATTCGATTCAATGCGTTCGGGATCGGCCATAACAACCCGGTTAGATTCGAGGGAGCGTGCTACGTGCGCGATAACGCGCAACACGCGCGGCGCCGGAAAGAACGCGCGTCCGACGCCGCTGCACCTGGCGATACCAAAGTGGTGTCGCGCTTTGATGTGCCGCAATATTGCGTCGCCATTTTTCCCGTTTGACGCTGCTGACAGGCCCGGGGACCGAATGCTCCATGACGCCGCCCGCGCCAGCCACGCCCTGCTCGCTTGCGGGTGTTGCCAGAGCCGAACTGAGCTCGCTCTGCGTTCGTTCAATCCCACTGTGGATCGTGGTTTCGACCGATTGTGCCGCCTCGCGCAGGGTGTCGCGCATGTTTCTGAGCTCGTCGAGCTGGATTTCCCGACTAACCTCGGCCTTCACATCGGCCATGTAACGCTGTGCCCGGCCCATAAGAGTGCCGATCATTCGCGCGACTCGCGGGAGACGTTCCGGACCAATGAAAATCAGCGCGACAGTGCCAATGATGGCCAACTTTTCGACGTCGATTCCGAACATGAAGGGGTCTGGAAAATAAATACACTGCGACCCAGCTCCGCGCCCGGGCGCTATCCCAGACGCCGGACCGCGCCGCGCAGGAGCGGGCCGCTTAGGGGCCCGCGCTATGGAATGAAGCGTTCAAACTTGATTCTTTTCCTTGGCCTCGACGTCAATCGTCGTTTTGTCCGCTACCCGTGCGGACGCAGTTGGCGTGGTCTCGGGCTCGGATGCCTCCTTCATGCCTTGCTTAAAGCCTTTGACGGCACCTCCAAGATCTTCGCCGAGATTTCGAAGTTTCTTGGTACCGAAAATGACGAGCACCACGACCAATAGGATCAACCAATGCCAAATGCTCATACTACCCATCGCAATCTCCTACGCGGCAACCCCGCGCGTTCAGTCGACATTCCATTGATACGTTCCTGGAACGGATTCGGTTTGTCCGGTCAGCGCGGCTTCCAGGGCTTGGGGCCACCCAGTACGTGAACATGAAGATGATAGACCTCTTGTCCCCCGCCGGGTCCGGTATTGACCATGGTCTTGAATCCACCCGACCCTTGACGGTCGTCATAACCCACGCCCTCCTGGCGCGCCAACCGTGGCGCGAGTGCCATCATTTTACCCAACAGCGCGTGGTGCCGCGTTTCGCAATCGGCCAGGGAAGGGATATGAAGCTTAGGAACAATCAGCAAATGTACCGGCGCAGCGGGATTGATGTCGCGAAAGGCGACTAATTCATCATCATCATAAAGCAGCGTCGATTGAATCTGCCCTTGTGCAATTTTGCAAAAGATACATTCGTCGGTCATGCTACGTCCCCAGAATCGCCTTCTCGTTGTCGACTCTTGCGGGCGGCCATTTCGTCCAAGCCGGACAGCCCCTCGCGACGCGCCAATTCGGCCAATACATCATCCGGTGTTAGGCCATGAAAGGCGAGCAAGATCATGGAATGAAACCACAAATCGGCGGTCTCGGCGACGATTCGCGAGGGGTCTTTGTCCTTGGCAGCCATGACCGTTTCGGTCGCCTCCTCGCCAATCTTCTTCAGAATGGCGTCTTCGCCCTTGGTAAAGAGACGAGCCACGTACGAGCGCTCTGGATCAGCAGTGCGGCGAGCCTCAATGACTTCAGACAGCCGTCTCAAGACATCGCTCATGGATCAAGGCTCTTCGGGTTCTCCAAGATGGGATCGACAGAAACCCACTCCCGCGAACCGTCAGGCATCGGATGAAGTTCTTGGAAAAAACAGCTATGCCGGCCAGTATGGCAGGCGATGCCGCCCACCTGTTCGACCTTAAGGAGCACTGCATCGTCATCACAATCAAGTCGAATCTCGCGCACTTTCTGGAAATGCCCGGATGATTCCCCCTTGTGCCAGAGCTTCTTACGCGATCGACTCCAATATACGGCTTGCCCTGTGGCAATGGTTTCCTGTAAAGCTTGCCGGTTCATAAACGCGAACATCAACACATCGTCGCTATCGGCGTCCTGGGCGATCACGGGAACAAGTCCGTGTTCATCCCACTTCACCCTATTGAGCCAGAGATTGGAGTTTGACATGGTTTTTCGTCACATTTCCAGGAAGATCAATCGATTCTTACAGGGACGCCATGCGCGGCCATGTAGCTCTTAGCCTGCCCTACGGTAAATTCTCCAAAGTGGAAAATACTGGCAGCGAGAACGGCATCGGCACCTCCCAATAGGACCCCATCGACCAGATGCGCCAACGAGCCCACCCCGCCACTGGCGATGATCGGTATCGAAACCGCATCGGCAATTGCGCGCGTCAGTCCGAGATCAAATCCGCTGCGGGTGCCGTCCCGATCCATGCTTGTCACCAGAAGTTCGCCCGCACCCAACTCGGCTACTCGACGAGCCCATTCGACGGCATCAATACCTGTGGCCCGGCGGCCGCCGTGCGTATACACCTGCCACCCCCCCTTGCCGTCGACCTTGGCGTCGATAGCGACAACCACACATTGTGAACCGTATTTCTGGGCGGCCAAAGCGACCAATTCAGGGTCGGACACGGCGCTTGAGTTAATGCTGATCTTGTCGGCCCCGGCGTTCAGAAGGCGGCGCACGTCAGCCACGGTGCGAACACCACCACCCACGGTAAGCGGGATGAAGACCTGCTCGGCCACTGCTTCTATGACGTGAAGAATGAGATCACGCTCATCCGAAGACGCAGTGATGTCCAAAAAGGTCAGTTCATCAGCACCTTCGCCATCGTAACGCCGAGCAATCTCGATCGGATCACCGGCATCACGCAAATCGACAAAATTGGTGCCCTTGACAACCCTACCGGCGGTCACGTCAAGGCAGGGAATAATGCGTTTGGCAAGCATGGCTAAAAAGTTCGACTTATGGGGATCGGGCCTGGGTCACACGCTAAAATCGTCGGGGGAGACCCAAAAGGACACCCAGTGTATCCGGCATCGGTAAGCGGGGTCGGCGTGCCCTCATTTTGCCAAGGCATCGGCCTGTTTCTGCGCGAGCTTAAAGTCCAGATCGCCGGTGTAGATTGCGCGACCACAGATCACTCCGTTCACGCCTTCTTCCTCGATTGCGCAAAGTGCCTCGACATCTCTCATACTGGCCAAACCGCCGCTCGCGATAACCGGGATAGTCACTGACTTTGCCAGCTTGACCGTTGCGTCTATGTTAATGCCCGAGAGCATGCCGTCGCGGCCAATATCAGTGTAAATAACGGCCTCGACGCCGTAACCTTCAAACTTTCGGGCCAGATCGATCACTTCATGCCGCGTCATTTTCGACCAGCCGTCGGTGGCAACCTTACCATCCTTGGCATCGAGACCCACGATAATCTGACCCGGAAACGCGCCGCAGGCGTCGTGGAGGAAACCCGGGTTCTTGACTGCGGCTGTACCGATAATGACGTACGACAGCCCATCGTCAAGGTAGCGTTCGATGGTGTCAAGATCTCGAATACCACCACCAAGCTGAACCGGGATCTCAGAGCCCACCGCACGTAAGATGGCTTTAATCGCTTGTTCGTTTTTTGGCCGCCCAGCGACCGCCCCGTTCAGATCGACCAGATGTAAACGCCTTGCTCCCTGTGCCAACCAGTGACGCGCCATCTGGGATGGGTCCTCGGAAAACAGGGTGGCCTGCGCCATGTCACCCTGTTTCAAACGCACACACTGGCCGTCCTTCAGGTCGATTGCGGGAATGAGGAGCATCGTGAATTCAGAACGTGCTGGCGCGGACAGGAAAAAAGCAAGGAGTGCTTAAAGAATCAGGGGTTCCACGAAACGAAATTCGTATAAAGCCTAAGCCCCGCGGCAGCACTCTTCTCCGGATGAAATTGGGTAGCAAAAATATTATCGCGAGCGATAGCCGAGGTAAAGACCGATCCGTATTCCGTTTGTCCGACCTCATGTGCCGGGTCGCCTGCCTCAACGTAGTAACTGTGCACGAAATAGAACCAACTGTCATCGGGTATTCCGGACCAAAGAGGATGCTTGTGGCCGCTATGACACGTTTGGCGTACCCGGTTCCAACCCATATGCGGAACTTTGAGGCGCGCTCCCGGGCCGCCGTGCGGCGTGGGCGATGCGAAGCGTACGCAATGTCCGCCAATCAGCCCGAGACCGGTGGTGGGTCCCTCATCGCTGCGATCGCACAACATCTGTTCTCCGAGGCAAACCCCCAGCAGGGGTTTATTACGCGCATGTTCCAAAACCGCCTCCAAGAGGCCGGAAGCGGCCAGCGTACGCATGCAATCCGGCATGGCCCCTTGTCCTGGCAAAACGATGCGGTCGGCCGCGCGAAGCGTATCCGCCTGCGACACAATCTCCACGCGTTCGGCGGGCGCGACGCGGTGCAGAGCCTGCGCCACGGAGCGCAAGTTGCCCATGCCGTAATCGACGATCGCGATAAGACTCATAGGATTAGCTAAAACGTTCGAATGGAGGACTCGTGGATCCCGAAATGACCACAACTGACGCCAACTAGAGACTTCCCTTGGTTGAAGGGATCGTGCCCTGAGCGCGGATGTCGAATTCCGCTGCCATGCGCAGGGCGCGGCCGAATGCCTTAAAGACAGTCTCACACTGGTGATGGGCGTTCTCACCGCTTAAGTTATCGATGTGCAGAGTAATGAGCGCGTGATTGACCAGGCCCTGAAAGAATTCGTGCGTCAGATCGACGTCAAATTGTCCGATCATGGCGCGCTTGAAGGGCACGTGAAACTCGAGCCCGGGTCGGCCCGAGAAATCGATGACGACACGCGATAACGCCTCGTCGAGCGGGACGTAGGCGTGACCATAGCGACGAATACCCTTTTTATCACCAATCGCGCCGAGCAAAGCCTGGCCGAATGTTATGCCAATGTCCTCAACAGTGTGATGGGCGTCGATATGGAGATCGCCCTTGGCCTCGATTTCGAGATCGATCAGGCCATGGCGCGCGATCTGGTCCAGCATATGATCGAGAAACGGGACCCCGCTGGCAAGCTTTGCGATTCCCGTGCCATCAAGGTTCAGTGCCACCCGAATTTGGGTTTCGGCGGTGTTGCGCGTGACTTCAGCGGTCCTCATGTCAATTCAAGATGGAGCAAGCCGGCATGGCAGCGCCGCCGACAGCGCGCGCAAAAAGCTTGCGTTTTCGTCACTTGAAGACACGGTAACACGCAGACAGTTAGCGAGCAATGGATGAGCATGCGAAAGGTCCTTGATGAGAACGCCCTGTTGCCGGATCCCCTCAAAAACCCGGGTAGCCGCCTCTTTGTCGGCGCCTAAAATGCGAAATAGGAGAAAATTGCCGGCTGAAGGAAAAACGGTGAGAGCATCGAAAGCCTGCATGGCTCGAAATAGATCCTCGCGGGCCAGACGCAACGTCTTGGCCTGCTCATCCAGGACGTCCCTGTTTTCCAATGCGAATTGCGCATAGCACTGGGTCAACACATTGACGTTAAATGGCGGCCGTACCTTCTCCAACTCCCCGATCCAGGCGGCCGACGCCGCCATATAGCCCAAACGGGCGCCAGCCAGCCCGCTCTTGCTGACCGTTCGCATTACGGCCAGATTGGGATAGACGGCAAGCTCACTCATGAAACTTTGCAGGGCAAAAGGTTGGTACGCTTCGTCGACAACAACCAGGCCGGGCGCAGCACGGACAATCGCTTCGATGTGCGCGCGCGGATATAGAGTGCCCGTCGGATTATTGGGATAGGCGATGTAGATCACAGCAGGCGAATGTATCTTGATCGATGCGAGCGTGGCCTCCAGATCGAGTGAAAAATCGTCGTTCAAGGGAACCCCAACGAAATTCAGCCGGAACAAGCGGGCGCTCATCTCGTACATAACAAAAGTAGGAACCACGGTAAGGAGCTTGGCGTTGGGGCGCGCACAAGCGAGCGCTACCAAATTGATCAGTTCGTCTGAACCATTCCCCAGTATCAATTCTGCGTGTTTTGGAATATCGAGTGCGGCCCGCATCGTCGCGCGAAGGGATTCGGCACGGGGCATCGGATAGCGATTCGCCTCGAGCGCGGCTAGACGACTGGCCAGTTCGGCGCGTAACCGGACAGGCAAGGGGAACGGGTTTTCCATCAGGTCCATTTTTACCAGGCCGTCCGCGTTAGCGACGGGATAGGCGACCATAGCCCGAACATCGTCGCGAATGATCGACGCGGACCGATCGCCGCTACTCATGGGCGACGATTCAGTCATCGGGTCGAATCCCTGCATCCCCATCAATGCGCAGTTCGGCGGCCCGCGCATGCGCAGCCAACCCTTCAGCCAGGGCCAGTTCTCGAGCAATTCTGCCCATGGTTTGCGCACCTGCACGACTGACCTTGATGATGCTCGATCGCTTCTGAAAATCATATACCCCAAGCGGTGACGAAAATCGTGCCGTGCGCGCCGTCGGCAACACATGGTTGGGTCCCGCGCAATAGTCTCCAAGAGACTCGGAACTGTAGATGCCCATAAAAATCGCACCCGCGTGCGATATCTTGGAAAGTAGGGCTTCAGGATCAGATACCGAAAGCTCGAGATGTTCGGGCGCAATCCGGTTGGCAATAGTGCATGCCTCATCGAGATCGGCGACACGGATCAATGCACAACGCTCTTTCAGCGAAGCACGCACGATTTGTGCGCGCGGCAGAGTGGGCAACAGTCGTTCGATTTCGTCTGCAACCTCCTGCAGATACGTATCGTTCGGACAAAGCAGAATCGCTTGCGCTGCTTGATCGTGTTCGGCCTGCGAAAACAAATCCATGGCGACCCAAATAGGCGGCGCGGTGCCATCTGAAATAACAAGGATCTCCGACGGTCCGGCAATCATATCAATTCCGACTGTGCCGAAAACCCGCCGTTTGGCTGCCGCGACGTACGCGTTTCCCGGTCCCACAATCTTGTCGACCTTCGGTACGGTCAAAGTGCCAAATGCCAAAGCGGCTATCGCCTGGGCGCCTCCGATCGAAAACACGCGGTCGACTCCAGCAAGCGCGGCTGCCGCCAGCACGGTGGGGTTACGAACGCCATCGGGGGTCGGTGTCACCAGAATCAATTCTTCAACCCCCGCAACCCTCGCCGGGATTGCATTCATGAGAAGCGACGAGGGGTACGCCGCCTTTCCGCCCGGCACATAGAGCCCGACGCGCCCAATCGGAGTGATCTTTTGCCCGAGCTCCGTGCCGTCGGCCTCGACGTAGCGCCACGTTAGCGAAAGCTGATGTTCGTGATACGCGCGGATGCGTAGCGCTGCGGATTCAAGTGCCCCGCGCTGTGTAGATGAAAGCCCATCCAGCGCCCGGAACAATTCACTTCGGTCGATTTCCAACTCGCCTGCGTGACCCACCGTGAGCCGGTCAAGCTCCGCGGTATACCCAAGAAGCGCTGCATCCCCTCGGGCTTTGACGTCCGCGACTATTCCGGCGACCGCCATGTCCACAGCCGAATCGATATCCGTGTCAAAACGCATGAGCGCCGCAAATTGCGCCTCGAAGTCATCTTGGCGCGTGTCAAGGCAACGAACGCTTCTCACGATCGAATACCCGTTCTTTGGGCTGCAAAAGCAAATGCCCCAAGCAATGGATGAATCGCATCGCGTTTGAGCTTGAGCGCTGCCTGGTTCACAATCAGTTTTGCCGAGATCGGCATGATCTCCTCGGTCTCCACCAGATCGTTGGCGCGTAGCGTGTTTCCCGTTGAGACCAAGTCGACAATGGCATCGGCCAGGCCGATGATGGCGGCGAGTTCCATCGAGCCATAAAGTTTGATGAGGTCGACATGCACACCCTTGGCGGCAAAATGCTCGCGTGCCGTCTTGACGTACTTGGTGGCAACGCGCAGTCGAGCGCCATGTCTCACCGCTCGCGCGTAGTCGAAGCCTTTGGGGACCGCCACCGACATCCGACAGCGCGCAATCTGCAAATCGACCGGTTGATATAGCCCGTCGGTACCATGCTCCAGGAGTACATCCTTGCCGGCGACGCCCATATCAGCGGCTCCATACTGCACATAGGTTGGCACATCGGAGGCGCGGACGATGATGATGCGCAAGGTCGATATCGATGTCGTCAGTACAAGTTTGCGCGACGTATCCGGATTCTCAAGAACTTCGATACCGGCCGCAGCCAGGAGCGGCAAGGTTTCCTGGTAGATGCGGCCCTTGGAAAGAGCAAGCGTCAACGGCGAGTTCATGTCCCCTCCGCAGAGGCGATACGTCGAATCGAGGCTCCGAGGCGCACCAACTTTTGCTCCATGCATTCGTAGCCACGATCGAGATGATAGATACGATCGATGACAGACTCTCCTTCGGCGGCCAACGCGCCAATGACCAGTCCGGCGGATGCACGAAGGTCTGTGGCCATCACTCGCGCACCAAACAGCGTCTGCGCGCCTCGGACGATGGCGGTATTGCCCTCAATCTCGATGTCAGCACCGAGACGGTTGAGTTCTGCGACATGCATGAAGCGGTTCTCGAATATCGTCTCGGTTACCCGACTCGTGCCGTCGGCGATGCAATTGAGCGCCATAAACTGTGCCTGCATATCGGTTGGAAACGCCGGATACTCCGAAGTTTTGACATTGATGGCCTTGAGCCTGCTCGCACCATTCGCCTTGTTCACCTCGATGCGAATCCAGTCGCTGCCGGTCTGAATCAGAGCGCCAGCCTCACGCAACTTCTCGAGGACTGCCTCGAGAGTTTCTGGCCGCGCACTCCGCAACACAACGTTACCTCCGACAGCAGCGACGGCACACAGAAAAGTGCCGGTTTCAATCCGGTCCGGCATGATGGCATGCGTCGCCCCGTGGAGCGACTCGACACCCTCAATCTGAATCCGGTCGGTCCCGGCGCCGCTGATCTTTGCTCCCATGGTCGAGAGGACCGCAGCCAGGTCAACGATTTCCGGCTCTCGAGCCGCATTCTCAAGTACCGACTCTCCCTGGGCCAGGACAGCGGCCATCATCAAATTCTCGGTGCCCGTGACCGTTACCATATCAGTGACGATACGCGCGCCCTTCAGCCGTTTAGCATGGGCAACGATGTATCCCTTGTCAATCTGGATTTCGGCACCCATTGCGGCCAAACCCTTGATGTGCTGGTCGACAGGACGCGATCCGATGGCGCACCCCCCCGGCAGAGACACTCTTGCCTTACCGAAACGGGCAAGCATCGGCCCCAACACCAGGATCGAGGCCCGCATTGTTTTCACCAAGTCGTAGGGCGCCTCGAGATGTTGCACGCGATTGGCTCTCAGCGTTAACTTGTCGTTCGTGAACTCGGATGTCACTCCCATTTGTCCAAGCAGCCGCAAAATAGTGGTCACGTCATGCAGCCGCGGCACATTCGTGAGCGATAGCTCACCCTCGGTAAGCAGACTGGCGCACAGAATCGGAAGGGTCGCATTTTTTGCACCGGAGATCGAGATTTCGCCAAGCAAAGGCCGACCGCCGTTGATGACGAGTCTATCCATGCGTTCGGCCCCATTCTTCTGGGGTGAGGGTCTTCATCGAAAGCGCGTGGATTTCAGCCCTCATGCGTCCGTCCAACGCCGCGTAGACCAACTGATGACGCTCGAGCACTCGTTTGCCGATGAAGCTTGGACTCACAATCAGAGCAGTGAAATGCTGGCCGTCCCCTTCCACCTGAACCAAATCGCAGGGAATACCGGCAAGAATATATTGACGCACGGCGTCAGGTGTCGGAAGCATCGGGGGCCCTAGTGGCGCAGCTTGTAGCCGCTGGTCAGGAACCGAATGGCGATGGCGGTACACAGCACGCATGTGCATCCGACGATTGCCAGGCTCGTCCAGGGCGAAACATCCGAAACCCCGAAGAATCCATAACGAAAGCCGTCAATCATGTAGAAAAAAGGATTGAAGTGCGACACCGACTGCCAAAACGGAGGTAAAGAATGGATTGAGTAGAAAACCCCGGATAGAAATGTCGCGGGCATGATGAGGAAATTCTGGAATGCTGCAACTTGGTCGAATTTTTCGGCCCAGATTCCGGCGACCAGGCCAAGCGTCCCCATCACTGCGCACCCCAGAAACGCAAATACGAGGATCCAAGCGAGCGAGAACCATTGCGGCCAGGCAAATATCGATGTAACGGCCAGGACACCCAGTCCGACAACCACGCCGCGCACGATGGCAGCCAAAACGTAGGCGCAATAGATATCCGAGCCAGATAAGGGTGGCAAAAGAATAAAGACGATGTTTCCGGTGATTTTGGACTGGATCAGGGACGAGACGCTATTCGCGAACGAATTCTGAAGCATCGACATCATCACGAGGCCAGGAATCAGAAACTCCGTATAGCTGATGCGATCGTAGACCTTTACGTGGTTCTCGAGCACGTGGGCGAAAATCAGGAGGTAAAGCGTTGCGGTAAGAACAGGGGCCCCGACAGTCTGGAAGCTCACCTTCCAGAAACGCAGGGTTTCCTTGTAGAACAGCGTCCGAAACCCGACCAATGACCCTCGTGTGGCGCCTTGCGGAAGGCGTGGCACCGCTTCATTCGAATCGGAGGCGACGTTCCCAGCTTCCGTCAGAGGCGTGGCACTCACGTTCGACTCCCGTGCATGACCTGAACGAACACATCTTCAAGGTCCGCGCTTTGCAGTTCGATCTCGTCGATCACGGCTCCGTGCGTGCGGCAGCTCGCGAGAATCGGCTCGACCTCCGCATAGCCAGGCAATCTGAGAGCCACCTTGCGCGAAACAGATGCTGCTTCAGGATCGAGGGCATAGGCCCAGAGCGCTTCGGGCAAATACCCTGAAGCAAAGTTCAGTACGAGCTGCATTCCCGACACGCGCCGTAACAGTTCGGCGGTGGAGTCGAGCGCCACAATTCGGCCGCCTTTGAGCATTGCGATGCGTTTGCACAGCGCTTGTGCCTCTTCGAGATAGTGAGTGGTTAATACGATTGTGTGGCCCTCACGATTCAATCGCGCAATAAATTTCCAGAGCGTCTGACGCAATTCGACGTCGACTCCAGCAGTCGGCTCATCCAGAACGATGACGGGTGGTTTGTGAACCAGTGCTTGCGCCACCAAGACGCGCCGCTTCATGCCTCCGGATAATGCACGCATATTGACATCGGCCTTGCCGGTCAGATCCAGATGGGCCATAACCTCGTCGATCCATGCGTCGTTGTGCGCCAGTCCGAAATAGCCCGACTGAATGCGTAAGGTTTCGCGAACGGTGAAAAATGGATCGAACACCAGTTCCTGAGGTACAACGCCCAGAAGTCTGCGGCTGGCGCGAAAATCCTTCACCACATCGTGGCCCAGAACCTTGACCGTACCGGAATCTGCTCGATTTAAACCCGCGATTATCGATATCAGCGTCGTTTTGCCTGCGCCGTTCGGTCCAAGTAAGCCAAAAAACTCACCGGCGCCAATATCAAACGACACGCCACCTAAGGCCTTCAGGTCGTTATAGCTCTTTTGGACATCTTGGATCGAAATGGCAACGGACATGGTGGCAGCCGGCAGCGGAGAGGAAATTATAGGCCAGGGCGAAAAGCACAGTCGTCTCCGACCATCGGCGCCGAGGCCGACCCTACTAGGTCGGGCGGTGGTGCCCGACCGTCGCCGCGCGATTCTCTGCCGGGAAAGGTGATGCAAGTGGCCCACTCACCGGGAAGCCGGGGAGGAAACTCTCGACGCCGTAAAGCGAAGCGAAGCTGACCACCGATGGCGGCACGTCGGCAAAGCGCAAAGTGGTTCCATGCCGCCTGGCGCGCCGCTGCCAGGACAGCAACACAGCCATCGCTGAAGAATCCGATCCGGCCAAGCGGACGAGTGAGAACTCAGTTTCGCCGTTCTCAATCGCGGATGTTCCCTCGGCCAGGGTCTGAGACGCGCTTGCCATCGTGATCAGATTTGGAACCTGATACATATCACCCCTTAGGCGCTGTTGGGCCAGAAGCAAGCGACTTATTCTTTTCGGTGAGAGCCTTGATGAGCCCATCGATACCACCGGCACTGACCTGCTGAGCAAAAGTGCTTCGGTAGTTCTGGACCAACCACACGCCCAATACGTTGACATCGATGATCTTCCAGCCGGCAGTTTCCTTCTGCAGCTTGTAATTGAGTTGCAGCGGCTCTCCGCCCCGGGTGTTGACAACCTCAGTGTTGACCTGCACCACCGTGTCGCCCGGATCGGCTCGAAACGGCTTGTACTGAATCGTCTGGTCGCGCACCTGTGACAACGCGCCCGCGTAAGTGTAGGTCAAGAGCTTCTTGAACTGTTCGATGATCGCTTCTTGTTGCTGCGGATTCGCACTGGCCCAATTACGACCAACGGCGCTTGCGGTCATTCTCTTGAAATCGACGTACGGCAAAATCTTCGTTTCGACGAGCGCATTGATTTTACTCAAATTCCCTGCCTGAATATCAGAGTCGCTCTTGATCGTCGTCATCACATCGGAGACCACTTGCTTGATGAGCACATCTGGCGCCAGATTTGCGTCGGCAGCGAAGGCTACGGACCCGACGCCGGCGACGGCAAGCAACGCATTGGCGGCGAGGGCGCACAGCCAGTAACTCAATCGGTTACTCCCCATCATGTACTTCATGCAGTTCTCCTTGTGGCCGCCGACATGGCAGCGCTCCCACTTCGACGAAAATCCGCCAAGAATGTTCCAGATACGGCCTTGCCCCGTCAAATGAGCGTGGAATACGCATTACTTGGCCGGGGCCGCCACAGCTGAGGACGCCGGCGTCGCGGGCGGAACGGGATTATTCGAAGGTTTTTCCGGTGACAAAGCTGGCGCATCACCGGAGTCCGACTCTGAATCACCGGTATCGGGCGGATTGCCGTTGTAAATCTGACTCAACCGACGACTGAACCAGCCGTCACGGACGAAGACGTACTCATCGAGCGCCGCGCCCTGTAGAAGGTTGCTCGCACCGAGCAAGGAAGCCCGGGTATCGATGATGCGCACACCCTCGGCCGTATTCCGCTGCCAAACCGGATAGACGTACCCCACCGGATCAGCATAAAGGTCAACGACAAATCCGGCTGAATCTCGCACATCGCTCGGTCCGAAGAACGGTAAAACGATATATATGCCAGGCTGGACACCCCACACACCGAGGGTAATGCCAAAGTCCTTCTGGTGCTTTTCGAAACCCATGCCCGACGCAACGTCGAAGCAGCCCAACACCCCGGCGGTCGTGTTCACGGCAACCCGGCAGACATCGGAGCCCGCATCATGCACGCGACCTTCCAGAAGATTGTTGGCGCCCGTGTAAAGATCCGAGATATTACCGAATACGTTCCCGACGCAGTTGCGAACCGGTTGCGGCAGCACAGCGTTATAGGCCTTCGCGACGGGCTTTAGCACCGTTTGATCGATCTTCTTGTTCAGCTCATAGGTCGTACGATTGATGCCTTCGAGCGGGTCGCGCGTATCATGCGTCGTATTGGTCGCGCAACCCGCGAGAAGCGCAATTCCGGCCACGAATACGGGTAGCCCAGCGAAACGCACTCGTCGCACAAGGAAAGCAAATTGCTTCATGGCTTGGCCTTTCCGGGGTCATGTGGCGGCGCGGTGGTGCCTGACGTCTTGGCTGGATTGAGGGATGCAGGTGCAGCTATTCCTGACCCCTTCTGGCCCTGATCCGGAAGATTGCCAGCAGGATTAGTGCCTGCGCCTTGGCCATCGGACGCATTGTCGGCCGGATGCGCCTCTGCCGCCTTGCTAAATAGGAATTGGCCAATCAGATTCTCCAGCACCACCGCAGATTGGGTATTGGTGATCTGCGCCCCCGCCGAAAGCATGTCTGGATCGCCCCCCGGGTCAAGTCCCACGTATTGCTCACCCAGCAAGCCCGACGTCAGAATCTTGGCCGCCGTGTCCTTGGGGAAATGGTATTGATCATTAATCTCAAGCGTCGCCACCGCTTGAAAGGTCTTGTTGTCGAAATCGACCCTGGCGACCCGACCCACCACGACGCCCGCACTTCGCACAGCCGCACGCGTCTTCAGTCCTCCGATGTTGTCAAACTTGGCTTTGACCGAGTATGTGTGAGAAGCGAAGGTGAAACTTGCGAGATTGCCAGCCTTTAATGCGAGAAACAGCAGGGCAAGGATTCCGGCAATGACAAACAGGCCTACGGCCAAATCGGTACTTTTGGTTTGCATGGTTACCTCCCGCTGCCAAACATGAACGCGGTCAAAATAAAATCCAAGCCCAGGACTGCAAGCGAGGAGCTGACCACCGTACGGGTGGTGGCACGCGATACGCCCTCGGGTGTAGGCTTTGATTCATAGCCCTGATAGAGGGCGATAAAGGTCACGGCGATACCAAAAACAACGCTTTTAAGAACGCCGTTTCCGACGTCGATCCAGATATCAACCGCGCCTTGCATCTGCGACCAGAACGCCCCACCATCAACGCCGATTAATTTCACGCCGACCACCCAGCCGCCGAGAATGCCCACAGCAGAAAATAAGGCGGCGAGTATGGGCATCGCGATGATGCCTGCGATAAAGCGCGGCACGATGACGCGTACCATCGGATCGACCGCCATCATTTCCATCGCCGAGAGTTGCTCACCAGCCTTCATGAGGCCAATCTCGGCTGTCAGCGACGTTCCTGCTCGACCGGCGTAGAGCAGCGCGGTAATTACCGGTCCGAGCTCGCGCACCAGGGCCAGAGCCACGACGACACCTAACGCCTCTTCCGAGCCATATCGCTGCAACGTGTAATACCCTTGCAACCCCAAGACAAAACCCACGAAGAGGCCGGACACCAAGATGATAAGGAGTGAATAGTTGCCGATGAAATGAATCTGATCACGAATCAAACTAAAACGCCGTAGCGAAGGCACAATCTTTCTCAAGACCAACGCAAAAAAACGTGCGCCGTAACCCAATGACCGGATATGACGCGTGCACCAAGCGCCAATCTTCTCGATGAACGCCTTCATATCTTCAATCCCAGATCGGCTTCATAGGCGGCGGCCGGATAATGGAAAGGCACGGGACCGTCCGGCGCCGCATCAATAAATTGACGTACGAACGGATCGGTTGACTTGATTAAGTCATCCGGGGGGCCTTCGGCGACCACCTGACCCCCTGAAATGAAATACACATAATTCGCTATGGCAAACGACTCGCGCACATCATGCGTGACCAATACCGAAGTTGCCCCGAGAGCCTCGTTAAGTCGCTTGATGAGATTCGCGGTCACGCCGAGAGAGATCGGGTCCAGGCCGGCGAATGGTTCGTCGTACAGGATAATTTGGGGATCGAGTGCAATGGCGCGGGCCAAGGCAACGCGTCGGGCCATACCTCCGGAAATCTGGGAAGGGCGCAGAGCGTGCGCACCGCGTAACCCTACCGCGTTCAATTTCATGAACACAAGATCACGAATCAGCGACTCGGGTAGATCGGTGTGCTCGCGCATCGGGAACGCGACGTTGTCGAATACGGATAGGTCGGTAAAGAGCGCCCCAAACTGGAATAGCATCCCCATTTTTCGGCGAATTGCATACAGCTTCTCCTGATCCTGCGTGTCCACAAGATCGCCGCCAATCGATACCGTGCCTGACTGCGGGCGCAGTTGGCCACCGATGAGTCGCAGTATGGTCGTCTTACCGGAACCCGACGCACCCATGACCGCGACGACCTGACTCCGACCAAAACACATGTCGATTCCCGACAGAACCTTGCTTTGCCCGTAGGCAAAGTGCAGTCCGGAAATCTCGACAAGAGGTTCTTTGGTTTCGTTGGGCACGATCAGGAGGGAAGCATCTGGTTATTGATTTTCATCGCCCGAAGCGGCGCTGCGGACCGAATGGGCTCTGGAGCGGATTATATCGCGACTCCCTCGAAGACGACGTGAGGTGCCGGATTCCGTCGCGGTGGGGGTCAACGGGCGAGAAGCGCTTCCTCGGCCAGAGCCAAAGCGTCGGGTGTCCCGCGCAAAACCACGGCGTCGCTGGCGAAAAGTCGGGCTTCAGGACCCGGATCCACACCCCGAATTCCGCGTCTTCGAATCGCAGTGACCTGAACGCCAAAACGTTCCAAATCCAACTCGCCCAGCTGTTTGCCGACGGCGCTCGCCGCGTCAGGTACCGTTACAGAATGTAGTCGCACCTGCAGCGCATCGGACAATCCAGCGCCTTCGTCGTCAGCGCCATGGAAAAAGCCTCGTAAAAGTGCATAGCGCTGCTCGCGTACTTGCCTGACAAGCCGTACCACGCGCGATAATGGAACGCCCAGAAGCACCAGGGCATGCGAAGCGAGCATAAGACTTCCCTCGATGATCTCCGGCACGACTTCGGTTGCTCCGGCTTGGCGGAGTTCCTCGAGGTCACTGTCATCGAAAGTTCTTACGATTACCGGCAAACCCGGCTCGAGGGCACGTACATGATGCAACACCTGTACGGCTGAGCGCGTATTCGCATAAGAAATGACGATCGCCCGAGCCCGATGAATCCCGGCCGCGACCAAACATTCGCGCCGCGTCGCGTCACCGTAGACAACATTGTCGCCACCCGCGGTGGCCTCGCGCACGCGATCCGGGTCGAGATCAAGCGCGAGATATGCAATATCCTCGCGCTCGAGCAGTCGAGCCAAATTCTGCCCGCTGCGCCCAAAACCACACAGAATGACCTGGGCCGGCGCGGCCATACTACGAGCGGCAACTTGGGTTAACGCGACCGATTGACTAAGCCATTCACCGGCAGCAAGCTTCAGGACAATCCGGTTGCTATATTGGAGTAGAAAGGGTGCGGCCAGCATGGATAAAATCATCGAAGCCAAAATCACCTGCAAAAACTGCGAATCGACCAAATTCAAGGCTCCGGCCTGGTTTAAAAGAACGAAACCGAACTCACCCGCCTGGGCGAGCCCAAGTCCGGTGCGAATCGCGGTTCCCGCACTGCAGCCATAGAGCCGCGCCAAAGCCGTTACGAGCACGAATTTGGCCAATACCGGGCCAAACAGGAGTAACAACACCAGCCCTACATGGGCAAGCGCCACGTGAACATTGAGCAACATGCCAATGGTGATGAAAAAAAGCCCGAGCAGAACATCCCGGAAAGGCTGGATATCGAGGGCGACCTGATACCGAAACTCGGTCTCCGAAATCAGAATTCCTGCTACAAAAGCGCCCAACGCGAGCGACAGTCCGGCACGTTCCGTAATCCAGGCCAAGCCCAACGTCACCAAAAGGAGGTTAAGCATGAATAGTTCTTGCGATCGACGTCGTGCGACGATGTGAAACCACCGGCGCATGAGGGTCTGACCAAAAACCAATAGAAGTGCCAGGAGAATGATTGCCTTGGCCGCAGCGATCGAAAGCGTCACGGCGAGATCGGCGGGCGGCTGGCCAAATGCCGGCAAAAGGACGAGCAAAGGCACGACCGCCAGGTCCTGGAATAGAAGGACCCCGAGAATCTGGCGTCCATGTGCTGAATCGATCTCGAGCCGCTCGGTAAGCAACTTGACGATGATGGCTGTCGACGACATTGCCAACGCTCCTCCGAGTGCAAGCCATGCCGTCAACGGCATCACGGGAAAGCGGTCGCCAATGGCCCAATGCAGGAACAAGCCCACAACGGGTGTGGCGACGATCGTCAGGCACACCTGGGCCAGTCCCAGCCCAAAAACGATACGTCTCATTGCCCAGAGTTTGGGCAGATTAAACTCGAGCCCGATCGAGAACATCAGAAACACCACGCCGAACTCGGCCAGGTATCGCGTTTCCTCTGAATCGGCCACGAACCCTAAAGCATGAGGACCAATCACGATTCCGACCGAAAGATAGGCCAGGATTGGTGGCAGTTGCAGCAGGCGAAATAGCACGACCCCGAGTACTGCAGCCAGAAGGAACAAGAGCGACAACTCTAACGTCGACAAGATGAGTCCTTCACCCGGCGGAATCTCGGTAGCGCGAAGGCTCGCCCAGCGCCGATCATGGCGTCCCTCCAAAGCAATAACTATGCCTTTGTTATACTAGCCTGATGGTTTCTCCCAATGTATCTCAGCCTGCCGAGAACGATCAAACCGAGTTTGCCACGGACGCCCCCCTTGAGCTTGCGTTACGTGAGAAAAGAGTGCTAAGCCTTGCGCGCGAGGTGTTGCAAATCGAAGCGGAGGCAGTGAGCGCCATTCGGGCGCGTCTTGATTTCCATTTCACTCGCGCCGTCGAATTGCTCCTCAATTGTTCCGGTAGAGTGGTCGTCAGTGGCATCGGCAAATCCGGACACATTGCACACAAGTTAGCGGCGACCTTTGCAAGCACCGGTACGCCCGCGTTTTTCGTGCATCCGGCCGAGGCCAGCCATGGCGATCTTGGGATGGTCACCAAGGATGACGTGTTCCTTGCACTTTCGAATTCCGGGGAGGCCACCGAACTCGTTTCGATTTTGCCCATCCTCAAGCGTCAAGGGGCCAAGCTCATTGCGATCACGGGCAATCCAGCTTCCTCCCTCGCCAAGCTCGCCGATGTTCATCTTAATGCACACGTTGACAAGGAAGCATGTCCCTTGAATCTTTCACCCACCGCGAGTACGACCGCCGCGCTCGCGCTGGGCGACGCACTCGCGGTCGTGTTGCTCGACCTGCGCGGATTTAGTCGGGATGATTACGCCCGCTCGCATCCCGGTGGTAGCCTTGGAAGGCGGTTGTTAACCCATGTTCGGGATGTCATGCGCACGGGAGATGCGGTGCCAACGGTACCTGAGGATGCGACCCTTTCCGACGCATTGTTGGAGATAACCCGGAAAGGTATGGCCATGACGGCCGTATTGCATGCCGATGGCGGGCTGGTAGGCGTCTTTACCGATGGGGACTTGCGGCGTCTCATTGAGCGGACCCAGAACTTTTCGGATGTCATCATTCGCGACGTCATGCATCACACGCCCCGCTCAATTGGGCCGGACCGGCTTGCAGTCGAGGCAGCTGATTTAATGGAGCGGCATCGCATCAACCAACTATTGGTAGTCAGTGAAACCGGCGCGCTCGTGGGCGCATTGCATATTCACGACTTGACCAATGCGAAGGTGATTTGACGATGCGACCTGATGAGCGCGATCCAACGCTTTTGCAACGTCTCGCACCTCTCGAACTGATGATCTTCGACGTCGATGGAGTACTCACCGATGGAACACTTTTCTGGGGTAACGACGGCGAAGCACTAAAGGTGTTTCATGTTCACGACGGACACGGACTGAAATGGCTACGCAGTGCCGGCATCGCTACTGCGATCGTGTCCGGCCGCACCTCGCCGATCGTCATCCGTCGCGCCGCAGAGCTCGGTATCGAGCGCGTTTTACAGGGCATAGAAGACAAGCGCGCCGCGGTCGATGCGTTGCTCACGGATTTGCGCAAGACGACACGGGTGACCGGATTCATGGGTGACGATGTGATGGACATCCCTGCCATGCGACGCGTCGGATTTGCGGCGACCGTGCCGCATGCTGCCAACGCGGTAGCCGCACACGCGCACTGGATGAGCGCGCGCGCCGGTGGACATGGGGCCGTGCGCGAAGTATGCGAACTCATCCTCAGTGCGCAAGGTAAGCTTGATGCATGCATGGCCCCCTATCTGGAGTGAGCAATGCGGGAACGCGGTACGCTCATCAGCTCGCTTGTTTTACTCGGCAGCCTCGCAGCCGGGTCCTACTGGCTCGCCGTGCGAGCGAGGCTTTCCGATCCAGTTCCGCATCGGCCGGGCCACGAAGTCGATTATTTTGCGGAGCATTTCAACCTGACGCGAATGGACGACGCGGGCAATGCACTCTACACACTGTCCTCCGAGCGAATGACTCATTTCGCCGACGATGATTCGACGGCACTGGTCAAGCCGCAGCTCACCAGCGTACGCCGCGATCAGCCCGTGGTTCACATGGCTTCGGACTCGGGGAATGTCACCAGCGACGGCGAACAGGTCATGCTCACCGGCCATGTCACGCTGACGCGTGCGGCCTCGGCCGATGATCCAGAGCTCAAGGGATTTGGCAGCAAACTTCTCGTACTGCCTGAACAGGACATCGCCAAGAGCGACGAACCCTTTCAGATTGTCCACGGCGGGTCCACGGTTTGGGCACGCACGATGTTATTCGATAATACGAACCGCCTGGTACGGATGAACGATGGCGTAAAGTCGCGCGGCCATACGGTTATCGAGCCGCAACAGCATCCTGCCCCAAGGGGCCCACAAACTAAGCCCGCCACATGACGCTCTTGGCCGCACGTCAGAAAATCGCCCTTTGCTTCCATGCGTTTCTCCTAGGTGCCATCCTGGGTCTCGCAATATGTTCGCCAGCCCAGGCGGAGCGGGCCGACCGCGACAAGCCGACCAATATTAGTTATGACCATGGCGTCTGGGACGATCTGAATCAGGTGTACCTATTTACGGGCAATGTCATTCTCACCAAGGGAACGATTCTGTTGCGCTGCGACCGGCTCACCGTACGCCAGGACCCGGAGGGGTATGACTTCGCCACGGCGAGCATGGATGCGCCCGGGGCTCTTGTGTATTTCCACCAGAAACGCGAAGGCTTTCCCGACCAGTACATCGAAGGCGTGGGAGAGCGGATCGAATATGACGAAAGGAACAGTGATGTCAAGATCTTTAGTCACGCTCTCGTTAAACGCCTTGACGCGGATGTAGCGCAAGACGAGATGCGCGGCGATACCATTGAATACAATAGCGATAGCGAGAAGTATCATGTGGAGGCGGGCGCCAGCGGCGGCCGTGCCCATGCAATCATCGCGCCGCCGCGGCCGGTTACGCCCGGGGCCACCGGTCTGCCCCCCAACACGCAGTCAACCATCCAGTTCCCAAACGCGCATCCAGAGAGTCCCGCGCCTCAGCTCGAATTGAAGACGACCCCCAGCCTCAAAGAAAAACCCAATGAATGACCTGCACGATGCGTTGGTGGGGCATGATCAAAGACCGGAAATCGCCCCCGGCGTCAGTACCCTGGCGGTTTCGAATCTGCGCAAATCCTATGGGACTCGGACCGTGGTTCATGATGTCTCGATCGAGGTCCATAGTGGGGAAGTAGTCGGTCTTCTCGGACCCAATGGGGCCGGCAAAACGACCTGCTTTTACATGATCGTTGGATTGGTCGGAGCGGACGCGGGGACCATTTCCCTGGACGGAACCGAGGTCACGCGTCTTCCGATTCATCGCCGCGCACGCCTGGGCTTGTCTTATTTGCCGCAAGAAACATCCGTCTTTCGCCAGCTTTCAGTCGAGGAAAACATCCGCGCCGTCCTCGAATTGCAATTTGATGCACGGGGCAAGCGACTTCCGGAATCCGAGATCGACAGGCGTCTCGATGCGCTCCTCGACGACCTTCAGATCCAACACATCCGCACCAATGGTGCCTTGTCTCTCTCTGGCGGCGAGAGACGGCGCGTTGAAATCGCGCGCGCTCTCGCGACCTCGCCGCGATTCATTCTTCTTGACGAACCGTTCGCCGGGATTGATCCGATTGCGGTCATCGAGATCCAACGCATCGTGCGATTCCTGAAAGCCCGCGCGATTGGCGTGCTCATCACCGATCACAACGTTCGCGAGACCCTCGGAATTTGCGATCATGCCTATATCATCAATGCAGGCGAGGTACTCGCCGCGGGGCGCCCCGACGAGATCGTGAAAAACGAAAGTGTTCGCCGTGTTTATCTCGGCGAGCATTTCCGTATGTAAGACTGTTCGAGCCACCACCATGAAACAAGTGCTGCAGCTCCGCTTATCGCAGCACCTGGCGCTAACGCCACAGTTGCAGCAATCCATTCGGTTGCTCCAACTGTCTACGCTTGAGCTCAACCAGGAAATCGAGCAGGTGCTGGCGGATAACCCGATGCTCGAACGGGCCGATGACCCCCTCTCATCGTCGACGCGAATCGCAGGCGACGGCACCCTCAGTTCCGAGCATTATCCCGAGCCTGAGGCTTCCCGGGACAGCGAGGAAGGTGGTTCGGACAATACGCGGGAAAATACTGAGGAGGCGGCCCCGGGCACGTCTGAGGATAGTTCAGCCATCGGCGATTGGGGGGTAGGCGACGGTGCACGTCGGGGCACCTCTGAAGAGGACGAACAGGAGCGCCCCCAGTTGGCCGCTGTCCCTACGACCCTGCGGGATCACCTCCTAAGCCAGCTTGCGGTCACGCAATTGGGGCGGCGCGACCTCGCCTTGGTCAGCGTGCTTATTGAAGCGATCGACGAAGATGGATATTTGCGTCAATCGTTGGATGAAATCGGCGCTCTCTTGCCCGCCGAGCTCGAGATCCAATCTCACGAGTGGGTGACCGCACTAAAGCTTCTACAAAGCTTCGACCCGCCGGGGGTGGGAGCGCGTAACGCATCCGAATGCCTGGCACTTCAGCTGCGACCGGAAGCCACGCAGGCTGCGAAATGCGCCGATCCGGCGGTCCGTGAGCTTGCACTGTCGATGGTCAGCCACCACCTGGATCTTTTAGCGCTGCACGATTTCGCCAAGCTTAAACGAGTATTGCGCTGTGACGATGCTTCGTTGCGGAACGCGCATCAGCTGATTCGGATGCTGGTGCCATTCCCCGGACGGTGCTTTGCCGCAGAGGAGTCGAACTATATCGTACCCGACGTCATCGTCAAGAAAGTCAAGGGCGCGTGGCGGGCCACTCTAAACCGCGATGTGATGCCTCAGCTGCGTATCAATCGGCTGTACGCACAAATACTCAGGGAACATCGAGGAAACGAACAGGCCGGCAATCTTTCATCGCGACTTCAAGAAGCACGATGGCTCATCAAGAACGTTCAGCAGCGATTTGACACGATCTTGCGAGTATCGGGTGCAATCGTCGAACGGCAAAGGAATTTTTTCACGCATGGAGAAGTCGCCATGCGACCCCTTGTGTTACGCGAAATCGCGGATACACTAGGATTGCATGAATCCACTGTATCAAGGGTGACCACGCAGAAGTACATGCTCACACCGATCGGAACGTTCGAACTCAAGTACTTTTTCGGAAGTCATGTCTCAACCGAAGCCGGCGGGGCCGCATCCAGCACCGCGATTCGCGCCGTGATTCGACAACTCATAGGAGCCGAAGACCCCCAAAAGCCGCTCTCCGACAGCAAGATCGCAGAGATGTTAGGGGAACAGGGAATCGTGGTCGCCAGGCGCACCATCGCCAAATATCGCGAAAGTCTCCGTATCCCCTCGGTCAGTCTGCGCAAATCTCTTTAGACACGGGCCCAGCGCTTGCGGCGCTTATCGTGATCTAGCCACCCCTGAGCAATGCAAAGGATAGCAATGAATCTCACTATCAGCGGACACCATCTCGAAGTGACACCCCCTATTCGGGAATACGTTTTGAGTAAACTTGACCGAATTCGGCGCCATTTCGACCATGTAATCGATGTTTCGGTGTTGCTATCCGTGGATAAATTGCAGCAAAAAGCGGAAATTAACCTTCATCTTCCCGGAAAAGACATACATTGCGAAGCCATCGAAGAGGATCTGTACGCAGCCATCGACTGCCTGGCCGACATGCTGGATCGCCAGGTGATCAAATATAAAGAGTGCATTCAAGTCCGGCCGAGCGAAGCACCCAAGCGACAAATCCCGGCCTGACGGCGGGGTCGACGGCTTGGCCGAGCTCGCGCCCCCGTGGAGGCCGCAGTTCAGGTCACACGCGCAGCGGTGTTGGCGATATAATCCGCGCTCTTGAATTCGCGGGAGACTTCGGCGCCGAGACCTGGGCTGGATCGAGTTGCTTGAATTTCTTATGAATCATATCTGCAAGTTGCTGCCCCCGGCCAACGTGATACTCGACGTCACCGCATCGAGCAAAAAGCGTGTGTTCGAGCAAGCGGGGCTTCTCTTTGAGAACCACCAGGGTGTGGCCCGCAGCAAGGTGTTCGACAGTTTATTCGCGCGGGAACGCCTGGGCTCGACAGCGCTCGGGCAAGGTGTTGCGATTCCTCACGGTCGCATCAAGGGATTGCATGACCCGATCGCGGCTTTCTTGCGCCTGAGCGAGCCGGTAGCCTTCGATGCTCCCGACGAAAAACCCGTCACGATTCTCATCTTTCTGCTGGTTCCGGAGCATGCGACCCAAACGCACTTGGAAATTCTTTCGGAACTTGCCCAAATGCTTTCCGACCCGGCTTTTCGGGACTCCCTGACACAGGCAACGGAGGCCAGCACGGTCCATCGCCTACTGGTCAATTGGGAACCCTTCCGGCCAGCTGCGTGAGACTGCCATCCGGCGAGCTCGATGAGCACCATCCTCCAGCTATTCGCTGACAATCGCGAAGTACTGGCTTTGAGCTGGCTGGCCGGCGAGCCCGCAGGCCCGGATGCCGACCAACCGATTCCTTGGAATAACCGGTTCGCGACCCCGGACCTGGTCGGCTATCTCAATTTGATTCACCCGGCACGCATCCAAGTCTTGGGTCACCAAGAAATCGATTACCTGGCGCGCTTTGCCGAACGGCGCCATCGCCTCCTATTGTCGGAGCTGGGTGCAACGCGTCCGCCAGCGATCCTCATCGCCGAAGGGCTTACCCCGCCCGCCGGGTTAATCGAGGTCTGCAACGTCGAAACGATCCCGCTGCTCGCCACGCCACTCGAAGCCGCGCGTGTCATCGAAACATTGCGACACTATCTAGCACGTACCCTGACGGAACGTACGACCATGCACGGCGTGCTCATGGACGTGCTTGGCCTGGGCGTATTGATCACGGGCGAATCCGGGCTCGGCAAGAGTGAGCTTGCGTTGGAATTGATTTCACGCGGCCATGGGCTCGTCGCCGATGACGTTGTTGAGTTGGCCTGCGTCGGGCCTCACAGTATCGAGGGGCGATGTCCCAAGTTACTCGCCAATCTTCTGGAAGTACGCGGTCTGGGATTGCTCGACATCAAAGCGATCTTCGGAGAAACGGCCGTGCGTCGCAAAATGCGACTGAGGCTCATCGTGCACTTGGTCAAACGCACGACCATGGATAGCCAATACCAGCGCATGCCGTTAGACGTGTTAACCGAAGAAGTTCTGGGTATTCCGGTACGTAAGGTGGCAATCCCTGTTGATATGGGCCGCAACATTGCAGTCCTGGCGGAGGCCGCGGTACGTAACACCATCCTCCAGTTGCGAGGCATCGATACGATGCACGAATTCATGCAACGCCAAGCCGAGGAGATGAAAAACAATGCGGCGATCGCGCGTGCCGAATTCCCGCCGATTGTTCCCACCAAGGCACCCCCCCCAAGCGAATCCGACATCTAGGTTGGGTCTCAGGTCGGCAGGCCGTTGCAAATGCACGATACCCTAGTCAACGAGATGCGCAACGCTTTGCTATGATGGGACATCCTTCATTGCCCGGGTCGTCCCGCAGATCAATGCGCGTTCTCCTCGTCACTGGCATGTCCGGCTCCGGCAAATCCATTGCGTTAAACGTGCTGGAGGATGCGGGCTATGCTGTCGTCGACAATCTGCCTTCCCGCTTCTTGCTCGAGGTCATCTCCGAACTGCGGGAAAACGGGCATGAATCAGTCGCCGTGAGCATCGACGTGCGTGGAGGAATCGCGTCGGTGACTGAGTTGCCGGACCTCTTGTCGGTTTTGCGCCGCTTCGGCGGGGATGTCCAGGTATTGTTTTTGACGGCGGACACACCGACGTTGGTCCAGCGCTATTCGGAAACGCGACGCCGGCACCCTCTTTCCCAACCTGGCGGCGAACGAACGCTGGAAGAATGCATTGAAGAGGAGCGGCGAGTGTTGGCTGTGCTCGATGGCATCGGGCAATCGATCGATACCAGTCGCTTGCCTGCTCACACGCTAAGATCTTGGGTGCGTGATTTTATCGGATCCGATCGGAGCGGACTCACCATTCTGTTCGAGTCGTTCGCATTCAAGGATGGAGTGCCGCTCGATGCAGACCTCGTATTCGACGTACGTTGCCTACCCAATCCCCATTACGATCCCGAGCTGCGACCCCTCACTGGCCGTGATCCCCCCGTGATGGAATTTCTCGCCGCAATTCCAATGGTTGGCCAAATGATCGGCGACATTGGAGACTTTATCGCACGTTGGCTACCGTCCTATGTCCAGGACAACCGTAGTTACTTAACCGTGGCGATAGGATGCACGGGCGGCCAACACCGTTCGGTCTATTGCGTGGAGCAACTGGTTCGACGTTTTCGTCTGCAAGATCCCGTGCTGGTTCGCCATCGCGCACTGGACACCAAGACCTCGCCTCTCTTCTGAAAGTTCTCGAGTGTCCGATTCCATCACGCCGACCGGATCCGAATCCGACTTGCCGATATTTCCGTTGAACACGGTACTTTTTCCGGGCGGCACGCTGCCTTTGCGCATCTTCGAAGCACGCTATATGGACATGGTGCGAGATTGTATGCGTGAGGCCCGAGAGTTTGGCATTTGCCTTCTCAGAAAAGGACGGGAGGTCAACGGGCCGGCACAACCGGAATCAATCGGTTGTCGTGCCCGCATCCGAGACTGGAACATGGAGCAGTTGGGCGTCCTTCAAATTTCGACGATGGGCACGGAACGATTCCGTATCATGGAGTTGCGCTCCGAAACCAGCGGATTGTTGCGGGCCACGACCGATGAACTCGAACTCGAAGCGCCAACGAGCGTTCCGCAGCGATTCATCGCGTGCGTCGAACTCCTGCAGCGAATCATCCAACAGTTAAACAAGGAAATCGACAAGATCGATCCCCAGGGGAAGCTTCCGATCGCCACGCCGTATCAACTCGACAATGCGACCTGGGTCGGTAACCGACTTTGTGAAATCCTCCCCATTTCGCTCGCTGCCAAGCAAAAGCTCATGGAATTAACCGACGCGCCGACGCGCCTATCCATCGTGCATCAGTATCTTTTGCAACAAAAGATCATCTGAAGAAACATTCGAGGTTGTGTTCCGGGATCCACCACGGGCGCGTTTGCCAGGCCACGTTGATGCACGCTACCATGGCCCAAGCGCACGGCCACGCATGCGTGGGGAACCATAGATCCACCCCGTAACCCAAGCAAATGGGTATCGTTGCCATTCTCGAACCGTTAGCACATTGTCATTGGAGGCCCCTTGAAATACGCACTAAGAATTTTCGCCTCGCTATTTCTTCTCGCCAGCTTTTCCGCCTATGCGGCGACGTCCGAAAGTGACGCAAAAGCGCAAAAGAGCGCCCAGGCATGGCTTGCAATGGTCGATGCGGGACAATATGCAGAAAGCTGGTCCGCGGCATCCTCGCTCTTTAAGACTTCCCTACCTCAACCGGACTGGGTCAAAGGTGCTCAATCCGTGCGCGCCCCCGCAGGGGCAGTGAAATCCAGAACATTGAAATCGATCACCCCGGCGAAGGAGATCAAGGGAGCTCCGCCGGGAAAATACATCACGGTGCAATACACGACCGTATTCGAGCACATGCCCAATGAGCAGGCCAGCGCGACCGAAACCGTCACAATGGTGCAGGAGAAGGACGGAACCTTTCGCGCTGCAGGTTATTCGATTCAGTAGCCCGTTTGCTCCCCGTCGGGAACCATCGGAAGCCTAGATTCGGGGTGCGCCCCCCGATGTTCCCGAAATATCGCTTCGAGAACACGCTTCACGGGCGCAGGTAAGGCCGCGCTTCGGGCAGCCGAGAGCGGCATCCACATGTGCGGCGGCCCCTCAACATTTGGGGGTCGCATGCGCTTGACCAAAGGGACTAAAGCAATTTCCATGGTCAGTTGAAAGTGCGTGAAGCCGTGGACAATCGGGTCAAGTCGGGAAATCGGTCCGGGTGTGCCGTGGCCCGCAGCGATCAAGACCGCGCACGCGGCTCTTTCGTCAGGGTCAAATTCGGGCAAAGACCAGAGGCCGCCCCAGATGCCCTGCATCGGCCTCTGGTGCAACAAGACCTCATCGAGGTATTGCAACACCAGCATGCCGACGCGCCGCTTGGGCAGAACACGGGGCGTTCTTCTCGTCGGCAATGCCTGGACTCTTTGTTGAATTACCGCGGCGCACGACTTGTTCAGGGGGCATTCGGCGCACTGAGGACGGCGTGGTGTACATACTTCCGCGCCCAGATCCATCAGTCCTTGAGAATAGGCCTGTATTTCTTCCCTCGGGGCGAGTGCTTCGGCCAGGTCCCACAGTTGACGTAGCACCGGGTTAGATCCCGGATAACCATCGATTCCGAAAACCCGACAGAGAACTCGCCTGACGTTGCCGTCCAGAATCGTCGCGCGCGAACCAAAAGCGAAAGCTGCGATGGCAGCTGCGGTCGAACGACCGATCCCAGAAAGCGTTTCGAGTTGTTCGGGGTCTTTCGGAAATTGACCCGCAAACTCGCGCACCACCTGTTGCGCGCACGCATGCAGATTTCGCGCACGCGCGTAATACCCCAAGCCACTCCAAGATTGCAGCACCCGTTCCAAAGAAGCACTGGCGAGTGATTCGAGCGTGGGGAATTCCCGCAAAAAACTCTCGTAGTAGGGTACGACCGTTTTAACCTGGGTCTGTTGCAACATGATTTCCGAGAGCCAGATACGGTATGGATCATTCGTGTTTTGCCATGGGAGCGCGTGCCGGCCTGCGCGCTTTTGCCAGGCAATGACACGCGCGGCAAACATCTGCTTCGCATCGGATGTCATCGAATTCCTCTCGGAATCGAGCATGCGCATACGAATTCAGATGATAAGGGCGCCTTGGTCGGCATCGATGGTCGCCTGCAATGTCCAATTGATGGACTGGCTCAACTGCCCGAGTCGGCCGTTAAGTCGCTCCAGATCTGATTCTTGGGCATTGAGTTCGCCGATGCGTTCTTCGAGAGTCTCGCTCGCGTCTTGAATATGTCGGATGGAGTCGAGGCGACGACGCAGCTGGCTCTGATGCTCGCGTATCTGCCCCTCGAGCGGTGCAATAATGGCCTTAAGCCAAGCCTCGACGTCGCGATTGGCAGCTTCAAAGGTTTCCTTGATCCGGCTTGCAATCGATTCGAAGAACTTTTGCGTCAAGACCAACTGATCCGTGGAAAATACGGTAAGGATTCCGAACCGCTCATGGTAGACACTCTCGACGCGGTCAATTTCGTCACGATAGCGTTTGAGGGAAAAACCCATGGGGGCGGATAAGATCATCCCATGCTCTTCACCGAACCGTTGATACATGGTGGAGACCATGTTGGATATTTCGTCCGTCTTTTCTTGGGACCGCGCGAGACTGTCCCGCACGGTTCGGAAGAACTGCTCCATGGCGGCCCGGAGGCCCGTCGAAAACGTCGACCGATAGAGCATTCGTTCGCGTGTGGCCCGAACCTCCTCGCGCAGGTTCGTCAATCCCAGCTCGGAAAAAACTTCGTTGGTTAGCCTGGCATATACCGAGCGTAGTGCCTGGTATTTCACGAGGCTCCTGTCAAAATTCTCCTTCTCTAGGCGCACGCGCTGGACCATGTGCGCCACTACAGTGCTGTTCTTGCCCCGCAGACCGCGCAACTCTTGGCCTTGCTGGGTGACACCCACGCTGCGCGCTGCCAGCATCAATTGCGTCGAACGCACCAACTCGTTCATCTCTTCGCGCACGAGTTCCCTCACGATGCCTTGCTTTTGCGGAATCAATTCGATCGACAATGCGCGCTCGAGGGCCGGAAGTCGGCTCTTGGCCAAAAGTGCTTCATCCGAATTGACCTTGGCCAAAAGCCCCTTTTGCGCCGACACCGGGAACATCTGATGTGTCGAAAGGCCAAGCGTTTGGGCGCAACTCTCGACCTGTTTTTGGATTTCGGCATCGACTTCTGCAGGAGTCTTCAATTCGTCCCACATGCTGTCAATTTTGTTCAGGACAACGATTCGACCTTGCTTGCGAGGGCCTCCGATGTGCTTGCGCCAAACTTCGATATCACTCTTCGTCACGCCCGTATCAGCAGCAAGAATAAAAAGTACGGCGTGCGCATTGGGAATGAGGTTCAATGTCAATTCGGGTTCCGTACCGATCGCATTGAGCCCCGGCGTGTCCAGAATGACAAGCCCTTGTTCGAGCAGCGGATGAGGGAAATTAATAACGGCATGACGCCACATCGAAATCTCCACCGTACCCGCCGCATCCACCGATGCCATTTGGTCGAGGTCGGCATCATCGAAAAGGGCATATCGCCGTGCTTCGTCGACGGGCACACGCTTGACGAGGCTGACCTGCTTGAACGCCTGAAGCATCCCATCACCCGAAGTCGTATCGAGCGGATAGACCTGCCATTCCTGCGGCAGGGATTTATAGTCGGCGGTCGTCGCGTGGTACGCCCGAGTTTCAATCGGCAGCAGTCGTATCGACGGAGGCAACGTCTCGTCGTACAGGAGCTCGGTTGGACACATGGTGGTGCGACCGGCAGACGAAGGGAGTATCCGTTGTCCGTAATCCGCAAAAAAGATCGAATTGATTAATTCTGATTTTCCGCGCGAAAACTCAGCGATGAAGGCGATCGAAAGCTTGTCATCGGACAAACGCGAAAGAACGCGGCTGATGCGCCCATCCGTTTGTGGGTCGGACAAATGGCTTTCTCTCGCCCAATCACGGTATTGCTCGATGGCTCGGGTTAAAGTGAAGCGCCAGGTGCTGTATTCCTGAAACTTTTCGACGAGATTATTCATTGAACCGACATATCGCGCATCAGCATTCTGGTTTCAAAATCTAAGGATAATCTAAGGGAGATCGGCGCGGCTAGCGCTGACGCCCTCCTGTTGTGCGCATGGTTCACCGCGCTTGACAGTGGGGGCAGTAGAACGTCGAGCGCTGTCCCTGCCGCACGACCCGAATCGAAACGCCACACTCCCGACAGGGCAGCCCAGCCCGGTCATAAACGAAGTACTGCTGCTGGAAATAACCCCGCGCACCATGACTGTCAACGAAGTCGCGCAGCGTGCTGCCACCCTTTTCAATTGCAGCAAAAAGCGTCGTGCGAATCGCTTCGGCGAGAGTTTGGTAACGCGCCAGGCTGATGCGCGCGGCGGCGATCTTGGGGTTAATACGTGCACGAAACAGGGCTTCGGACGCGTAGATGTTGCCGACTCCCACCACCACATGTCCTGCGAGCAGCATTTGCTTTACAGCTTGCGAGCGGGTGCGGGTTTTGGCGAACAAAAGCAAGCCGCCCTGCGCACCGGCGAACGCCGGCGACAGGGGCTCCACGCCCAATTCCGCGAGATGCGGGTTCTGCTCAAGCGGAATACCATCACGGGCGTCATGCCAGAGGATCGCGCCAAAACGGCGTGGGTCATTGAATCGCAGCACGAATTCGCCAAAACCGATGTCGACATGGTCGTGCGTGCGCAGAGGCGTCGCCGCCGGCATTACGCGCAAGGTTCCGCTCATCCCCAGGTGCACCAGGAGCGTTCCATCCGTCTCATCGGCTTGGCAGTGAATCAGTATGAACTTCCCGCGCCTTGCGACAGTCTTTATTGATGTGCCGCAAAGCTTCGCAGATAGATCGCAAGGCACGGGCCAGCGCAGGTTCGCGTTACGAACCGTTACATCCTCGATGCTCCGTCCGGTGATGCGGGCGGAGATTCCCATACGGGTGACCTCAACTTCAGGGAGTTCTGGCATGTTGCGACAGTTCAGCTTTCAACCTAAGATCGGTCCTAACGACGTTTGATATTGGAAAACCGCGGTGCCCAGCCCATCTGATCTGCCTAAATCCGGCGCTTCTAGCGTGCCGCGAGGTGTCTCCTTGTACCACCGATTCGACTCCGGCGGCGCGAAGCTCGTCGGCGTACTTGCTCTGGTGTTCGGGCTGGGTGGGTGCGCTCAGGCGCCAGGGCCACCCCCCCATGTTCCCGTGTCGGCCAAAGCCAGCGCGACGCCTTCGGCCGGTGATCCACTCACCGACGAGGCAAAAGAAGTACTTCCGACACACGAACTCGACGCCAAGACATTGTATCAATTGCTCATGGCGGAAATTGCGGCCCAAAGAGGCATGCCCGCTGTGTCCTTTGTCGCGGAATACAACCTCGCCAAGGAAACGCGTGATCCACGGATTGCTCGTCGCGCCACAGAATTCGCGTTGATGACGCACCAACCCGCGCCCGCCCTGCAGGCAGCACGCTTGTGGCAAGAGTTAAGTCCATTAAGCGCGGACGCCCGAGGCACGGTCCTGACCATACTGGTTCTCTCGGGCCGGATGGACGAAGCCGAGCCAATCTTGCGCGACGTTATTGCGAAAGCGCCGGCAAAAGGTCCAGCATTCGAGCAAGTCGCTGCAACACTGGCCCGGGCACCGAATCACGCCGACGCTTACGCGTTGATGCAGCGCCTGGCCAAAGACTATCAGCAACTGCCTGAGGTGCACATGGCATTGGCTGAAAGCGCCCAGGCTGCTGGCGATCATGCTCACGCAATCGCAGAGGCCCAGACCGCGGCCCGCCTCGCGCCTGATGAGGTGGGACCGGTCGTTCTTAGTGCGCAATATTTTCAGACCGACGAACCCAAGCAAGCGGAAGCTGTTTTGAAGGAGTATCTCGCCCGTCACGCCGACTCGACTGAAGTGCGCATGGCCTACGCCCGCTTCCTGGTCGGCCAGAAACGCTATGGGGACGCGAGCGGGCAATTTGAAAGTCTCTTAAAGGCCCACCCCAACGACGCTAACACGCTCTACGTCCTCGGTCTTTTGGCCTACCAGGCGGAACATCCCGATGACGCCGAAAAATACTTCAAGCGGTTCATCGCCTTGCGCAGCAAGGAAACAGCAGCACCGACCGATGATGATGAGGATGCCGCCCCGACGGTCGACGCACACACACGGACTGTCGCATCCGCGTACCTTTACCTCGCTCAAATCGCCGAAGATCGGAAGGCGTACGCGCAGGCTCTCGATTATCTGAACCAAGTCGATAGCCCGGAGGATTTTCTCAACGCTCGGCTGCGCCGCGCATTCATTCTCGCTCACCAAGGTAAGCTCGACGTGGCGCTGAGCGAACTGCATGACCTGCCTATCCATTCCGACAGCGACCGGGTTCAAGTCACACTGACGGAATCGCAATTGTTGCGCGACGCGAATCGAAGCGTCGAAGCCCTCGCTTTGATCGATCAGGCGCTCGCTCAACAGCCTGACAATCCCGACCTTCTGTACGATCAAGGCATGACAGCCGAAAAGCTGAACCGGCTCGATCTCATGGAGTCGGCGCTGCGCAAACTGATCAAACTGCAACCCGAAAACGCCCAGGCCTACAATGCGCTGGGATACACCTTCGCCGATCGCAATATCCGGCTCGATGAAGCCCGTGAATTAATCGAGAAGGCGATTGCACTGGCCCCGGATGACGCATCCATCATCGACAGTCTGGGCTGGGTTCAGTACCGCCTCGGCAATAATCCTTCGGCGGTTCAGAATCTCGAGCGCGCCTATCATCTGCGCGGCGATGCGGAGATCGCCGTCCATTTGGGTGAGGTGCTGTGGGTTACGGGGCATCATGAAGAGGCCGAGAAGTACTGGAAGGAGGCCGATCGAAAGGAACCCGACAACGAAGTCCTGCGCGCTACGCTGGCACGCTTTAATGTGCGAATCGGTTCGCTCTGAAGCGGCGTTGCAGCGCACCCCAGATTTGTCGAGGACCGGGACTGACGATGCCGCGTAGCGTCGCGCGCCTCGTTGCCGTCGCTTTCTCGCTAATGGTCGCTGCGTGCGCTAGCCTGCCACCGCCGCCTTCCGGCGCGACCGCGGCGCCCATCGGTCGCGAATTGAGTGGCCGCCTGTCCGTTCATTACCACGATCTGTCGACCGATCATGAAGAGACGACGTTCGCCAATTTCGATTGGACTGAACGTGGCGAGAATGTACAACTCTCACTCTTTGATCCGCTGGGCCAGACGGTCGCTCGCATCGAGTCGAATCCGTCGAATTCAGTTCTGATGCTGCGCGATGGGCGCCGCTTTGTTGGCGAAACTCCCGAAGCCCTGACTCGCGAAGCGCTTGGCTGGACGCTGCCAGTGCGGGGCCTGATCGCATGGCTCGGCGGCCGGAGTGCGCGGGACGGCTCTCTCGTTGTTTCATCGGGACCCGATCACTCGCGTCGATTGAGCGAGGACGGATGGACGATTCTCTATCCGGATGCAGCCGACCCCCCCGACGCGCCGCGCCGTATTGACCTTTCGTTTCCTGGGCCTCCGGTGGCGATCGATTTGCGCATCGTCATCGATCGCCGGAGCGGCTCGTGAGCGAACTGCGCGATTGCGCAGCACCGGCCAAGCTCAATCTGTTTCTGCATGTGGTGGGCCGACGGACCGACGGATATCATCTTCTGCAGAGCGTATTTCAGCTGATTGACTTGAGCGACGTTCTTCATTTCTCATCGCGTACCGACGGCCGTATTTCCCGAGTCGGAGCGATTGTCGGTGTGCCTGAAGATGAGGACCTGAGCGTTCGCGCCGCCCGGCTTCTTCAGCGGCAAACCGGCTCTTCGCTCGGAGTAGATATTTCTCTCGAAAAGCGGATTCCGATAGGCGGCGGCCTGGGGGGCGGCAGTTCCGATGCAGCCACCACCTTGCTTGCGCTCAATCGACTTTGGCAACTCGGCCTCACGCGCGACGAACTTATGCGTATGGGTCTATCGCTGGGCGCTGATGTTCCGTTTTTCCTGTTCGGTCACAACGCATTCGTAGAAGGCGTAGGCGAGCGCCTCACCGCCCTTGCTACGCCGGAACGTCATTTCGCCGTTGTCCACCCCGGCACAGCGCTGTCGACGGCTCTTATTTTCGGTGCGCCCGAATTGACAAGAAACACCGATCCCATCAAAATGTCGGACTTTTGCGCGGACACCGGCATCGGTGGCATTCCAGCGCTTACGCACGATTTCGGGCAAAACGACCTGGAGGCTGTTGCGGTTGCGCGCCTTCCGGAGATTGAAGCCGCCCTCAAATGGCTTGGCCGCCGGGGCCGTGCCCGGATGAGTGGTTCGGGCGCATGCGTTTTTTGCGCTTTCGCATCGAGGCAGGCGGCGCTCGAATCCCTGCTTGGCATGCCGAGCCAATGGGCCGGTTGGGCTTGTTCAAGCTTGCCTCGCCATCCCTTGGCGAATTGGGCGAATGATTGATCGGCACGACTAAAAAGGGGAAAAGGATTCGGCGCGTGCGATCTGGACGCGCCGTCGCAGTTGTGTTGGGGAGTCGCCAAGTTGGTTAAGGCACCGGATTTTGATTCCGGCATTCGAAGGTTCGAATCCTTCCTCCCCAGCCATTTTATGACCAATGCGTAGGCAGCAGAGACCCCCATGGCCGAAGGTTTGATGGTATTTACGGGCAACGCGAATCCGCAGCTTGCGCTAGCCGTTGCAAAAAATCTTAATCAGCCGCTGGGCAAAGCGGTGGTGGGGAGATTTTCGGACGGCGAGGTCGATGTCGAGATTCAGGAGAACGTTCGCGGCAAAGACGTATTCGTGCTGCAGTCGACATGTGCGCCGACGAACGACAATCTAATGGAATTGATGGTCATGGTCGATGCGCTCAAACGCTCATCGGCTGGCCGCATTACTGCGGCCGTCCCCTATTTTGGCTATGCGCGTCAGGATCGTCGGCCCCGCTCCGGTCGGGTCGCCATTTCGGCCAAAGTGGTGGCCAACATGCTGCAGGCGGTGGGTGTGGATCGGGTCTTGACGATGGATCTGCACGCTGACCAGATCCAGGGCTTTTTCGATATCCCGGTGGACAACATCTACGCCTCTCCCATTCTGCTGGCCGACCTGTACAAACAGGACCTGGAAAACGTCCAGGTGGTTTCTCCGGACGTTGGGGGCGTCGTACGCGCACGAGCATTCGCCAAACGTCTTGACGTGGACATGGCGATCATTGACAAAAGGCGCCCGCGCGCCAATGTTGCCGAGGTGATGAACATCATCGGTGACGTCGATGGCCGCACGGCAGTCATCATGGACGACATGGTCGATACCGCCAACACCCTCTGCAAGGCTGCTCAGGCACTCAAAGATCGCGGCGCGGTCAAGGTGATGGCCTATTGCACACACCCGGTACTTTCAGGCGGCGCGGTGCAGCGCGTGGAGGCCTCCGCGCTGGACGAGCTGGTTGTCATCGATACAATCCCCTTAAACCGGGATGCGCAAAGGACTTCGAGGATACGGCAGCTCTCATGTGCGCCGCTTCTGGCCGAGACCATTATCCGAATCAGCAAGGGTGATTCGGTCAGTTCGTTATTTGCCGACTAGATCGAGGCAATTTGCATTTCCCGCGCACATTCCGACGCGGCGACCTCATCTGAGATCGGTTTCGGAATGACCCACTGTCTGGTCGCGGACAGTCAACTTTTTTGGAGAATGACATGAAAGTCGTTGCTACTAAGCGCGAATTGCAAGGTACGGGTGCGAGCCGCCGCCTGCGTCGCGCGGGCAAGGTTCCGGGTATCGTCTATGGCAGCACCACGCCGCCTACAGCGATCGAAATTGACCATAACAGCCTTTTCCATGCGTTGCGCAAAGAAGCGTTCCACTCAACCATTCTGGATTTGGAACTGGATGGCGCGAGTCCTGAAAGGGTCCTGTTACGAGATGTGCAAATGCACGCCTTCAAATCTCAGGTTTTGCATGTGGATTTCCAACGCATCGCGGCCCACGAGAAGATCCACGTCAAGGTACCGCTTCACTTTGTCCACGCCGAAAATTCTCCCGCCGTCAAACAGTCAGCCGCGGTGGTCAGCCACGTCCTTACCGAAATCGACGTGTCTTGCCTTCCCAAGGATCTACCCGAATTCATCGCCATTGATCTCTCCGAGCTCGTCGTGGGACAAACGATTCACGTCAGCGACTTAAAGCTGCCGGAAGGGGTGGTCGCCGTCACGCAGGAAAATCCTGTCGTCGTGACGGTAACGGTGCCACGCGGCATGGAAGAACCTGCGCCAGCCGCTGTGGCCGATCCTGCAGCTGCCGCAGGCGCTACAGCTGCAGGGGCGGCAACCCCGGCCGCGACCGAGAAGAAGTAAAGGCAGCCCCTTTCGATTTGGGGCCCTGGGTCAACCAGGGCCTTTTCGTGACGAGGTCTATCGAAGCGGGGGTGCCTTATCCGACGTTATAGAACACGCAACGTGAGCCATCACAGTCGGTTTCTCGCTTGGGCGCAACACAGCTCACCATGTCCATCAAACTGTTAGTTGGTCTGGGCAACCCCGGGCCCGAATATCAAGGAACTCGCCACAACGCCGGATTCTGGTTGGCGCAGCTCTATGCAAGACAATGTGGGGCGACCTTGCGGCTCGAGCGCGGGTTCTCGGGTTTATGTGCGAAGCTTTCGGGTGCTTGGTTGCTTATGCCCCAAACCTTCATGAATCGTTCCGGTCAATCGGTGGGTGCCATGGCGCGGTTCTATAAAATCACCGCGGACGAAATACTCGTCGCGCACGATGAGTTGGACCTTCTACCCGGCACGGTCAAACTAAAGAAAGGGGGAGGGAATGCCGGCCACAATGGATTGAAGGACATCACGGCGTCCCTTGGAACACCCGACTTCTGGCGCCTACGGATAGGAATTGGCCACCCCCGCACCTTGAGCGTTCCCCAGGAAGTGGTCGATTTTGTGCTCAGCGCACCGCGCCGCGAGGAAAAAATCCTGATCGATGGCGCCATCGAGAATGCGATTGCAGTACTCCCGGAGATATTCCAGGGTGAGATGGAGCCGGCAATGATGCGGCTCCATACGCAGGCGTGAGGTTTCCTTCAAACGACATCGAGATCGACACACTTGGATTTGACGCGAGCACCGGTTCGCGTGGCGGTGCTCCGGTAGAATTGCCCCTTTTAATCCAATGGAACCCCCATGGCGCTGCAATGTGGCATCGTCGGCTTGCCCAACGTCGGAAAATCGACGCTCTTTAATGCGCTCACCAAGGCGGGCATTGCTGCTGAGAACTACCCCTTTTGTACGATTGAGCCGAATGTCGGCATCGTAGAAGTCCCCGACGCCCGACTCCGAGAACTCGAGGCGATTGTTCGACCGGCGCGTGTAGTACCTGCAGTCGTCGAGTTTGTCGACATTGCCGGTTTGGTGGCAGGCGCATCCAAGGGCGAGGGCCTGGGGAACCAGTTTCTTGCACATATTCGTGAGACCAACGCGATCGTCAACGTCGTACGCTGCTTTGAGGACTCCAATGTTATTCATGTCGCAGGTCGGGTCGACCCCATTGCCGACATCGAGGTCATTCAAACCGAACTCGCGTTGGCTGATCTCGCGACGCTTGACAAGGTCTATCAGCGGTACGTCAAGTCAGCCAGATCAGGCAATGATAAGGATGCCCTAAAACTGGTCGCCGTTTTGGAGAAAGCGCGTGGGCATCTCAACGAGGCGAAACCCGTGCGCTCCCTCCCGCTCGATGATGAGGAAGTGGCACTGCTCCAGCCGCTCTGTCTCATTACAGCCAAGCCCGCCATGTACGTGGGTAACGTTTCCGAGCATGGTTTCTCCGACAATCCCCTTCTGGAAAAGCTGATCGAATACGGCAAGTCACAGGGAATTCCCGTGGTCGCGATTTCTGCAGCCATAGAGTCCGAAATCGCCGACTTGCCTGACGAGGACAAGTCGGTATTCCTGACCGACATGGGAATGGTTGAACCGGGGCTGAATCGTCTCGTTCGGGCCGCATTCACCTTACTGGGGCTTCAAACCTATTTCACGGCGGGACCCAAGGAGGTGCGCGCGTGGACCGTCCAAATTGGAGCAACAGCGCCACAGGCCGCCGCTGTAATACACACCGATTTCGAAAAAGGCTTCATTCGAGCGGAGGTCATCTCATACGCGGATTACGTTGCTTGCCGTGGTGAGACCGGTGCAAAGGAAAAGGGAAAGATGCGGCTCGAGGGCAAAGAATATATCGTCAACGATGGCGACGTCATGCATTTCCGCTTTAACGTCTAAACCGGTATTAACGTCCTAAGTTGTTCAAGGCATCTGAGGAGAGGAATATCCTAGCTCGTCCGTGAAATAAATGTTTCCCGGCGTTGAATTATCATCTTCGGGCACAAGGATAGCCTTACCCCAGGCTATATAGCTGTTCAGGGCGTCAGATTTCGGATCCAAGGAAAATCTGGGCATCGCTTGAACTTCGATCGACCATTTCTTATAGATCTCTGTCGCCTTTTGAATTGCCATTTACATTCTCGACTTGATCGGGGATGGTGGATTCGGTTCGAGTGAGCCTGCCTATTTAATGGCGTCTCGGCCTTCTGCAATGTTCAGCAGCTCACTGAATGCGTAAATAGCCCCTCTTCTGCCCTTGCCTTCGCGGATAGTCTTTAGCATGCCTTTATTCCGGAAAACTCCCAAAATCCGGGATGCCGTGGCACGAGGAATACTTGATGCCTCAATGAAATTTGGGGCCAAGAAAATTGGCTTTCCGAATATCCAGTCTAGAGCCGGAATGGCGTATTGAGAATGAGTCCATTCGATCACCTTTGGCTTGAGACCGTTATATAGGCCGAGAATACTTTGAGCCTTTTTCAGATTCTCTCGAGCCTGCTCTATGATTGCCCTGAGAAAATAGACACACCAACCAGTCCAATCGCCGTCGCTGGACACTGCCAAAAGCCCATCGTAGTATTCGTCGCGCCTTTGCTCAAGGTACCCGCTGAGATAAAACATTGGCCTATGGATGAGCTTGTGTTCCCATAAAAAGAGTGGCACGAGCATCCGACCCAGTCTCCCATTGCCATCAAGGAAAGGATGCAGCGCTTCGAATTCCGCATGGGCAATAGCCAACTGCAGAATTCTGTCGTGCCCATCTTCATGCAGATATTTTTCCCATCTTCCCATTGCGTCTGGTATGGAGGACGCGCTAATCGGCACGAAACGCGCGCTGTCTGCCGTACAACCTGAAGGACCGATCCAGTTTGGTACACGGCGATATTCCCCTGGTGCTTTGTTTTGACCGCGCACCCCGTCCAACAACAGTCGATGAGTTTCGAACAGAACCCTTTGCGAAAGGGGGAGCTCGCGCATCAATGATTCGGCGTGGGCAATGGCCTTGCGGTAATTAAGGACTTCATAGATGTCATGCTCGCGTGCGGGTGTAGCAGGTGCCTCGCCACTCGCTTCAAACTCGAGCACTTCGCCCATGGTCGCCTGAGTGCCCTCGATCTTGCTCGACAGAACCGCTTCCTGCATTGTTAGAGGAGACAGGAGGACTGTAGGATTTGGAATGCTCAGTAACATGCCGTCGTATCGGGCTACGGCAGCTGCCGCTTCTCCGATGAGCGGAAGGACTCGATCATAGTTAATATTTGCTGGGGGAAATTTCCCGTAATGGTATTGGATTGGATTGTGGCTCATGGGTTAACCTCAATGACTTTTGTGTCTCACATTTCAATAATTATGAGATACAACATCACTAATGTGCAATCCATGAGACACGAATGTGTTTACTCAATCTTGCTGCGATTAACCCCACAGATTACCGACAAGGATTGGGCAAACTCACCGTCATATGCAGAAACCCATTGAGCAATTAGCTGGCTCCAAAATCGGGCAGTAAACTCCTTTGGGGGCATATTTGGGGGCATGTAATGACCCTTTGAAGTGCTACCCTCAATGCCAGTGCGGCTCGCAGCCGACAATGGTAATTTAACGTCTGAACAATCAAGGGCCGGCGTGATCGTCTTTTTCAGGATGCGATCGTTCTGCTATTCCAAGCCGATGGCTGCAGGGGACTGCGCCCATCGGACGACCAGATTGTCGAGCTAGTTCACAGTTTATTTTTAGGGTCTGGCCATTTTCTGGTTCGTCTGCTGACCCGTGTTGGCGTACTCACTCGGGGCCAGATGGCCGAGTGCGCCGTGAGGGCTTGGGCTCCGTGCACCTACTCGCTGGAGATCAGGGCATTGGAGCGTTGCAGACGTTCGAACTTGGCCCACAATTCATCGGCTGTCTCGCGCCATTGGGGGTCCAAGGGGATACAGGAGACTGGACACACGACCTGACATTGCGGCTTGTCATGGTGACCGACGCACTCGGTGCATTTGGATGGATCTATCTGGTAGATCTCCTCGCCCATCGAAATCGCACCATTCGGGCACTCGGGCTCGCAAACGTCACAGTTAATGCATTCGTCGGTTATCAGCAGCGCCATTTTACGGTCTGGATCTATGGGTGGTTCCGCCGAAAGACCTCATTACTCTTTCGTCACTCTCGCCTTGAGCCACTTCTCAACAGACGGAAATGTGAACTTGCTCACGTCGCCGCCAAGCTGGGCGATTTCTCGCACGATCGTGCCCGAAATGAACATGTATTGATCGGATGGTGTCAGGAATACCGTTTCGACATCCGGCAGCAGATAGCGGTTCATGCCGGCCATCTGAAATTCGTATTCGAAATCCGATACGGCCCGCAGTCCACGCACAATTACGGTGGCATCCCTTGCGCGTACGAAGTCCTTCAGAAGACCCGAGAATCCATCGACGACGACATTATCGTAGTGCGACAACACTTCGCGCGCGATGGCCACCCTCTCGGCAAGGCTAAAGAAGGGATGTTTGTTGCGCGAATCAGCCACGCCCACGATCAGTCTTTCGTAAAGCTTGGATGCGCGTCGAACCAAGTCCTCATGTCCGCGCGTCAGGGGATCGAAGGTGCCGGGATACACGGCAGTCAGCATGGCGGTTTCTCCCGGGGGTCATCCCCCATTTTGCGCCGAAGCAGATGATAGAACACCTGCCCCGCTTTGTCCGCGCGCACGATCTCCAGGGTTTCGCCGCCGAATTGCATCGGATCGATCGGCGCTTCGGCTTCGACGTAGAGGAGACCTCCGGCCGTAAGAAGTTCTACCGACATGGGGCCAACGCGCTCGAGCCAACCGGAACGAAAAGGAGGGTCGAGAAATATGATGTCAAAGCGTTGTTCCCGAGCCAGAAATGTCTGCATCAAGACGCTTGCGTCTCCGCGCCGGATTTCGATTTGCGTCGCAGCCAGGCGATCTCGCGATGCTTCGAGCATTTGCAACGCTTGAGGGGCATTCTCGAGCATGATCACGTGTGTCGCGCCGCGCGAGGCGGCTTCGAAGCCAAGCGCACCCGTTCCCGCAAACAGGTCCAGCACATTCATTCCGCCAAGAGACCCACCTTTAATGTGGGTAAGCCAGTTAAAAAGCGTCTCGCGCACGCGATCCGGTGTCGGTCGAAGGCCCGGCACGTTGGCCACTGTCAGACTGGTGCGCTTCCAATGTCCCCCGATGATCCGCACTGAGTGAGCGCGAGGCGCGAGGGCTAGCGACTGGCGTGGCTCTGCTCTGGTCAAGGAGGGTTTCATGGAAATGCCGGATTGGTCCCCTCTCAAATCAGGCGGTCGGACGATACTTCAGTGGGCGCCGTGCCTTGTTGAGTAGAGAAAAGACCGCAATGTTAGAATCGATTCGAGTGTAGCACCGGCTCACGCACTATCCTCCGAGTATCTCGATCCATGTTTCACTTCCGTAAGAAACCCGATCCCGCCGTCGCAGGCCCCGCTGTATCTGAAGATAACCGGGCTTCGGAGGACGGAAAGGACGTCGACATGGAGGCCCCGAACAGGGCGCAGCCCGATTCTCCAAAACGGCCGTGGTTGGACCGACTACGCTCCGGCCTACAGAAAACAGGTTCAAGCCTAAGTGCGGTGTTCGTCGGCGCAAAGGTCGACGCCTCCCTGTTTCTGGAACTGGAGAATGCCTTGCTTTTGTCGGACGCCGGTGTCGATGCAACGTCATATCTCATGGCGCAGCTACGCACCCATGCCAAACGGGAGCGGATTGACACCGCGGCAGAGCTGAAACGTGCACTCGCTGAGATCTTTACGGCACTCCTGTTGCCTTTGCAAAAGCGTTTCGACCTGGATCGCCCGGCTCCGATCGTCGTCATGATCGCCGGTGTAAACGGTGCGGGCAAAACGACCAGCATCGGCAAACTGGCGCTGTATTTCCAGCAGCACGGCAAGTCGGTGCTATTGGCCGCAGCCGATACGTTCCGCGCGGCCGCCCGCGAGCAGTTGGCGATCTGGGGTCAACGCAATGGCGTTCACGTCATCGCCCAAGAAGGCGGCGATCCGGCAGCCGTTGCGTTTGATGCCGTCGCTTCCGCACGCGCACGTGGCATCGGCGTCATGATGGTCGATACTGCGGGTCGCCTGCCGACCCAGGCGAACCTGATGGAGGAATTGAAAAAAATACGGCGCGTGGTCGCGAAGGCCATGGCCGATGCCCCACACGAGGCGCTCCTCGTGATCGATGGCAATACGGGCCAGAACGCACTCGCGCAAGTGAAAGCCTTCGATGCCGCGATCGGACTCTCCGGACTCGTCATCACCAAGCTCGACGGCACGGCCAAGGGAGGTGTGCTGGCCGCAATTGCCAAAAACCATCCTATTCCAATCTATTTTGTGGGAGTCGGCGAAGGGTTGGAAGATCTGCAACCCTTCAACGCGCGCGAATTCGTCGATGCGCTCTTGCAATGAGAAAGTCGGTCGCCTAGGACGACGCCACACCCTTCTTGACGTAGCGTAACAATGCATTCGGAAGCTGTGCCACTTCAGCCGGCACGGCGACCGTCTGGGGCGAATTCTCCTCTAGGGCCAACAGAAGCCGCTGCACAACGCCCTCCTGAGGCAAAGTGGTACCGAAATAGACCGGTTGACCCTCCTTGAAGACCGCAAGCGTCGGGAAATTTTCGATGTCGATATCGCCGGCGAGGGTGCTATCGTCTTCGATATCGAGCCATATGAACGTCATCTGCGAATGAGTCTGCGCCAACCGTTCGAAGGATGATTCGAATTCGCGGCAGGTGTCGCACCACGCCGCGCACAATCCGATGACCAGTATCGGCGATCCAAGACGGGCATGGAGCGCGGCGGCAGTGGTCGGTGAAGGAGTGAAAACGGCGGGCATGGCACCTGAGCCTGAAAGAGAAAAAGGGAGCGAGTGATTCTAACCCGCGCCCCCTGGCCTCACTCATTCCAGGTTGGTGCCTCCTTGGACCGAACTCGAAAATTTTGTTGCCCACCGGGTGGGCCTTCGAAGACGCCCGATCCTTTCCTGCACGACATCCATAAGATTTGCGAACCACGTGCGGCTGCGTACCGACACGGCCGCCGTGAGAATGACGTGGCTTTGGTTGTCGCATTCCAGTACAGCCCGGCCGTTCCTGTGCAGGATGTATTGGGCTCCCGGAGATAAAAATACGTCCTCGGGTACGCCTTCCTCGGTTAACCAGACGCGCCCCTCGAGAATCTGAATCTGAGTACCGGCACCATTGGCGATCGTCAAAGGCCTCGACGCCTCGAGCGCGACGTGAAGCGATGTGAGATCCAAGCGCATCAAATTCTCCCCGAAAGCGATGGATGTTGCATTGCGTCACTGTAGAGGGAACGCGAACCGTGTACAAACGATTTGTTAATCGCTTATAATTTAGAAAATCTAATGCATAAGAGATTCCCCTGAAACTTCCTCCGCTCAATGCTGTGCGGGTTTTTGAAGCCGCGGCCCGGAATGCCAGTTTTCGGGAAGCCGCAGCAGAGCTATTTGTTACTCCGGGCGCGATCAGCCAGCAGGTTCGGCTCCTGGAGGAGCATCTCGGGGTCCCCCTGTTTGAACGGCTGCCGCGGGCGGTACGGCTCACAACCGGCGGTCAGGTGTTCTTCTCGGCTGTCACGCGCCATCTCCGGGGCATCGCGCAAGCCGCAGAACGCCTCAAGCCGCGCGCCGACACGGTGCTCTTGACGGTGGTTCCGACATTCGCCTCGCGTTGGTTGATGCCCCACTTGCCGCACTTCACGCAGCTCTATCCGGCGCTCCAAGTGCGAATGGATGCCTCGCTCGCCTTGGTGGATTTCGACCGCGAACCGTTCGATCTGGGTATCCGCTATAGTCAATCCGGGTATCTGGGCCTCGAGAACCATCTTCTTTTCAGCGAAACGGTCGTGCCGCTTTGCAGCCCCTCCTACCGGGAGGCCCAATTCGCCCATCAGGACCCGGCGCACGCCTGGAAATCTGCGCGCTTGCTGCACGAAAATGTGCCCGACTTCTGGCCGCAGTGGATTGCAGGCGTCGATTTCACCGGCGTTGATGCCGATGCAGGTTTGTATTTCAGTCATGGCTTGCTGGTGCTCTCGGCAGCCATCGAGGGTCAGGGTGTCGCCTTGCAGCCGCTCGAATTCGTCGAACGCGAACTCGCTAGCGGTACCTTGGTTCTCGCCGATGAGCGCAAGTTGGAGACGGGCCGAGGCTATTATCTGGTTTGGCCGCGACGCGAACTGCGACCTGCAGTCGAACGCTTTCGGGACTGGGTGATCGCCGAGATTCAATCGGGTACGCAACTGGCGCAGCTACCGGCATTTTCGAATAGGGCCCCATCCTCTGGATCTAAAGGCAGCCCAGCGCCGGCCCCGCATCGGCCAGCGTGACGGGACCTTTGGGAGACACACGCGCGTGATCGAATTCAATCAAGTCCACAAAAGCTACGATTCCCAGCAGGCGTTGCGGGGAGTCAGTTTCCACATTGACGCGGGTGAATTTGTTTTTGTATCAGGCCATTCGGGGGCGGGCAAGACGACTCTGCTGAAACTGATTGCCGCGATTGAGCGTCCGACGATCGGGACCGTGAGCGTCCACGGTCAGAATGTCGGTGCCCTAAAAGCGACGGCGATTCCCTACTTACGGCGCAATCTCGGCCTCATCTTTCAAGATCAGAAACTCTTGACGGACCGCAGTGTATTCGCAAACGTTCTGCTTCCCTTGTTGGTTGTGGGAACGCACCCAAGAGATGCCGCCAAACGGGCCCGCGCGGCGCTCGATAAAGTCGGGCTGCTGGATCGGGAGCGTGCCAATCCCCTCGCACTCTCCGGCGGCGACCAGCAACGCCTTGCGATTGCGCGCGCCATCGTCAACCGGCCTGCCATTCTGCTGGCCGACGAGCCAACCGCAAGCCTCGATCGCGAGTCCGCATTAAAGGTGATCGAGATATTCCGGCAATTCAACCAAGTTGGAGTAACCATCCTCCTGGCTACGCACGACCATAGTTTGTTTGAGGATTTTGTGCCGCGTGTACTGACGCTCAACCAGGGCCGCATTGCGTCAGCTGGCGACCTCGATGGGGGCGGCAAATCATGAAGAGCTGGTTAATGGAACATCGTTTCGCATTGCTTGAAACTTTCGCCCGCATTCGCCGGCAGCCGTCTTCCAGTTTTCTAAACATCGTCGTCGTTAGCGTCGCGCTGGCGCTGCCATTCTTCGGCTATATGGCACTTTCCGATGTCGAGCCGGTTACGGGCCGGCTGGCGAGTGACCCGGAAATCAGTGTATTCATGCACCTCGATGCGACGCGTTCCGACGCCCTGGCGCTGGGTAGCGCGCTGCGCAACCTGCCGGGAGTCGCGAATGTCGATTTCGTGCCGCGTGAGACTGCGCTTCAGGATCTGAAGGCGCGACCGGGCATGCAAAGCATTCTGGCATTGTTGAAGGGGAACCCACTGCCTGACGCCTGGATCGTGCACATGCGTAGCGGCCCGCTTGAATCCAGTGCAGCTTCTGCGCACGATCAACTCGCCGCCCGCATCGCCACCATGGCCGGCGTGGCGCATGTACAAGTCGACTCGGCTTGGGTGCAACGCATCGACGCATTCATGCATTTTTTGCGACTCGGGCTGGTGCTGTTGGCGACGATCATCGGACTCGCCGTGATCGCCGTCATCTTTAACACGATACGTATGCAAGTACTCACTCAACAAGAGGAAATAGAGATCTCACGGCTCATAGGAGCCACCCCCCGGTTTATCCGGCGGCCGTTTTATTACGTCGGTGCGCTGCAAGGCCTTATCGGCGGGGTGTTGGCTTTGGGCTGGGTGGCTATCGCCCTCGTGCCTCTTAACCGGGCATTAGGCGAGTTCGCGCGGCTTTCCGGCTCGGACTTTCGGTTCACTTTGCCCTCCCTCGAGAGCACGATTGCCTTTTTGGCCCTAGCCGCGTTTTTGGGCTGGCTCGCTGCAGTGCTGTCCGTCGGGCGTCACTTGGCAGCGGCTCGCCGCTAGCAAATGCCGCTCGATAGGGAACCTGTGGCCGGATTATTTGTCTCAATAAAAACAATACGTTATGCGATGGCTGCCGCAAAGAGGCCCGGTCCGCAGCGTTCCCTTCAACTATCCCCCAGATAGAAAGTCTCAATTTAGCACTCAGGCGAAGTGAGTGCTAAAATGAGTTTCAAGGTGCCCGCGTGAAGCGGGGCATGAAAGGAGTTATTCAATGGCAACTGTTGCAGCGCGTCAAACTGGGCTGGTCCCCATCATAAATGGTGGACCCTCGTTGATGCTGGCGATCGCCAATCCGGGATCCCTGGGAACCATCGACGCATACATTCAAGCCATCAACAAATTACCTCTGCTTACGGCTGAGCAAGAGGGTGCGCTGGCCCGGCGTTATCAAAGTGACGGTGATCTGGAGGCAGCGGGACAGCTGGTGCTGTCGCATTTACGGCTGGTGGTTGCGATCGCTCGAGGGTACCTCGGATACGGCCTCGCGCACGCTGACCTGATCCAAGAGGGCAACGTCGGCTTGATGAAGGCGGTAAAACGTTACGACCCGACGCGGGGCGTGCGCCTGGTCTCCTTTGCGATGCATTGGATTAAAGCCGAGATTCACGAATATATTCTGAAAAATTGGCGTTTGGTGAAGGTGGCCACCACCAAGGCCCAACGCAAGCTTTTCTTCAACTTGCGTTCGCACAAAAAAGGGCCGCACACTTTCACCCCTGAGGAAGTTGATGCATTGGCCAAAGAACTGAACGTCAAACGCGAGGAAGTCGTGGAGATGGAAACGCGTCTGTCGGGAGGTGATATCGCCCTCGAAGGCCAGATTGAGGACGGCGAGGAGGATTTTGCGCCGATTGCGTACCTGAAGGACGAACACAACGAGCCGACCCAAGTGCTTGAAATGCGCCAACGCGACCGCATGCACAGCGACGGCATCGTCGCAGCGCTGGAAAAACTTGATGCGCGCAGCCGCCGCATTATTGAAGCGCGCTGGCTTGCGGAGGACGATGGTGGCAGCGTGGGGAGCGCGACGTTGCATGATTTGGCGGGGGAATTCGGTGTCTCCGCCGAGCGCATCCGCCAAATCGAAACGGCGGCCATGAAAAAGATGAAGCACGCGCTGGCGTCTTATCAGTAAGACACGCTTGACGCCCGGGTCGATTCCTTCGGCCCGCATCTGCATGTATCGCGAGTGATAAAGGGCCTCTTCTTAGAGGCCTTTTCTTCAGGTAGCGAGTCATCCCGTCATAACGTCAGACATTTGCACGCAGGCGGCGAAAAATCATACGTAGCCCGCTTGGCAAGCCGAAGCCGGCACGATACTGTCTCGATGACGGCGACGACGCGCGAACGCCGAGCGCAATTGCACAAGACATTCATCAAGGAATGACTGGGGTTTCGGGCTACGATGCGTAGGTCTATCTCCAAGAATGCATTTCCCCTGGCCGCGCTGGCGTTTCTCGCTCTGACCGTGGTTTTTGGCCTGGATAGCACTCGCGGCTCGTGGGCCATGCGTCTGGGCTTGCTTGCCGTCGAAATTGTTCTCATGATCGGTACCGTATTCACGGCGGTCGAACATGCGGAAGACATCGCGCACCGAGTAGGCGAGCCCTATGGCACGCTCATCCTCACTCTGGCGGTAACCATCATCGAATCAAGCCTTATCGTTTCGATGATGCTGGGTCCCGGAAGCGCAGCGTCACTCGCAAGGGACGCGGTCTTCGCCGTCGTCATGATTGTATGCAACGGCCTTGTCGGCCTATGCATTCTCGTCGGGGGTATCCATCATCGCGAACAGGATTTTCGCATCGAGGGCCCCAATGTCTATCTTTCGCTCATCTTTACGCTAGCGACTTTGATTCTCGTGCTGCCCAACCATACGCAAACTCTTTTGGGCCCGTATCTGTCGCCGCCGCAACTCATCTTCGTATCGACGGTCACCTTGGTTCTGTATGCCGTATTTCTCTATGTGCAAACGGTGCGCCATACCGAATACTTCGTATCAGCCCATCCAGCCCCGTCTCCCGCCATCGATCATCCCCGGCCCTTCGGAGGTCCATTTATGTCCATGGGCTTTCTGGTTGTGACACTGTTGGCTGTAATTCTTCTGGCCAAGAAGTTCGGCGCAGGCGTTGAAGATATCCTCACGTTGGCCGGAGCCCCGAGTGCGTTGGCAGGCTTGATTATCGCCCTCTTGGTCCTGCTACCCGAGAGCATGAGCGCATTTCGCGCGGCCACGCGCAATGAATTGCAGAAGAGTTTGAACCTCGCCCTCGGCTCTTCTCTGGCGACGATCGCCTTGACGATTCCGGCCGTCGCAATCGTCGCGCTGTCCCTTCACAAGGATTTGGTCCTCGGGATCGATGCGAAAAACACGGTCCTTTTGGGCTTAACGTTTATTGTCAGCCTTCTAACCCTGGGTACCGGCCGCACCAATATTCTTGCCGGCCTCATTCACCTCGTGATTCTCGCGGTCTACGTTTTCTTGATCTTTGTCCCGTAGGAAAAAGCGAAACGAGAATCCGGTCCACGGCGGACGAGCCCGGCGAACCCTCGATCGAACGTTAGTCCAAAGCGAGAAGAAGTTTCAGATCGTGCGCGATCTCGGCGGGTGGATCCCCCTCCCGAATGAATAATCGCACTTTGCCTTGGGTATCAAAAACATAGCTTCCGGCGGTGTGGTCCATGCTGTAGGACGTCGGCGTAGGGCCTTCGACTTTCTGGTAGAACACTTTGAACTCCTTGGCGGTCGCAGCCGTCGTCGCGGCGTTCCCGTATAGGCCGAGAAAGCGCTTGTCGAAGTGAGGTACGTAAGCCGCCAGGACCTGAGGCGTGTCACGCTGCGGATCAATCGTCACGAAAAGGACTTGGACTCGGTTCGCATCGCTTCCGAGCATCGCCATTGCAGTTGCCAGATCGGTCATTGTTGTCGGACAGACATCTGGACACTGCGTGTATCCAAAAAACATGACGACCACTTTTCCACGAAAATCGGCCAGCTTTCTCGCATGGCCGTTCTGGTCCGTCAAAGCAAAGTCGCGGGCGAAGTTGGCCCCTGTGATGTCGACGTTCTTAAACGGCAGCGGAGACGGATGACACCCAGCCATCACGAAGCCGCAAACGATCGTAACGATCGCCAGACGCAATACCCGTTGGATAGGATGCCGCAGGACTCCAGCCTTTGGACCGACCGATCGGGCAGCAACCTCCGACACCCGCGCGACAGGCCACACGACTAGAACCCGCTCGATACAAGATAGTGATCGACCAGAAGCGCCGCAAACAAGAGCGCCAGGTAAATGATCGAATAGCGAAAGGCTGAGCGCGCGGCCCGATCGGTGTAGCGACGCCAAACCAACCAGGACCGATAGAGAAAGATTGCGCCAAGCACGAGCGCCGATGCGAGATAGAACCACCCACTCATCTTGATCGCGAACGGCAACAACGTCGTCGCAACCAATGCGATCGTATATAGAAAGATCTGCAGTCGCGTATGGGCCGCGCCGTGTGTAACCGGCAGCATCGGCAGCCCTGAACGCGCAAAATCGTCGGTACGGTAAAGCGCAAGGGCCCAAAAATGGGGTGGCGTCCAGATGAAAATGATCAGGACCAATAACCAGGCCTGTGCGGGAACATGGTTTGCCACCGCCGCCCATCCGAGCGCTGGCGGCATCGCGCCCGCCGCGCCACCGATGACGATGTTTTGCGGCGTCGCCGGCTTCAATACAATGGTGTAGACGATCGCGTAGCCCACGAAAGTCGCAAAGGTCAGCCACATCGTTAACGGATTGACCCAGTTAAACAGAATCCACATCCCCGCGCTCCCAATCACGCTGGAGAACGCGAGCGTCTGACCCACACTCAGATCCCCTCGTGCCAGCGGCCGGCGAGCCGTCCGTGCCATACGCGCATCGATCTCCCGCTCGACCAGACAATTGATGGCGAAGGCGGCACCGGCTAACAGCCAGATTCCGGCTGTGGCAGCCGCGACGACCGCGATCGGTGGAGGCCCGCGCGTCGCCAAAAACATACCGATGATCGCGCAAAATACGGCCAGCTGAGTGACGCGCGGCTTGGTCAGTGCGTAGTAGAGCGCGACTTTCTGGCTAAGCGAGGGAGACAGAGTGTTCTGCATCAAACTTCAGGGGAAGCAGTGGGATGGTCCGAAGGAGGTCTTCGGGTCGGCTGGGCAATCCGGTAATTTACCATGACCAACAGCAGCACGAGGGCGGCAGCACCCGCATTGTGCAATACGGCTGCAGCAAGAGGCCAACCGAAGAGCACATTGGCAAGGCCGGTTAACAATTGCGCGATTGCGACCAACGTCACCCATCGGATGTGCGATTTGAGTGCGGGCTCCCGCAGCGTGCGCGCGACCAAAACCGCAAGTACCAGAAAAACGACGAAGGCGAAGGTGCGATGAACCCAGTGAATCGCCGTCAGGGCAGCCAAGGGAAGGTAAGTGCCAGCGGCAGTGCGTCCGAGCTGACGCCATAGCTCGAAGCCGTGTCGGAAGTCCATTTCCGGAATCCAGTGCCCTTGACACAGCGGGAAGTCCGTACATGCCAGCACGGCATAATTGGTGCTCACCCATCCCCCCAGGGCAACCTGAACCGCCAACAGCAACCCGGCAAGTCCCGCCAGAAAGCGCAATCCGGGCACTCTTCGCCCAAGGCCCGGCGGAGCTGGATCGCCGCGTTCGAATCGCATCGCATGCCAGGTCAGGAGCGACAATAACCCTAAGGCCAGTAAGAGATGCGTGGTCACAATGACGGGCTCGAGCCGTCGCGTCACCGTCCAGGCGCCAAACGCACCTTGAACGCAGACAAGAATCAGGGCCAAAGACGCAATCCAAGGTGAGCGACCGGGCCGCGCACGTTGACGCCAGCTGCCAATCGTCAGCACGAGGATGAGGCAGCCAACACCCATGGCGAGGAACCGATGAATCATCTCGATCCAGGCCTTGGTCATCGTGACAGGCCCCGCCGGAAATAGCGCCTGGGCCGCATGGATGTCCGTCGCCGCTGCCAGCGGATTGGCTTTAGCAAAACAGCCGGGCCAGTCGGGACACCCCAGCCCTGAGTCCGTTAGCCGGGTAAAGCCGCCGAATATGATCAGGTCAAAAGTGAAAAAGACGGTGATCCACGCTAAACGCCTTAGGCGATCTTCGCCACGCGCCGCCCAAACGAAGGCCAGCGGGAACGAGGCAACAATTACGCCTCTTAGGAGCAGGAGAAACAGGTCTTCGGGACGCATGGAGGCCTTGGAGTCGCGCTGGGCCCAGCGCTAACCGATATCGGAGGCACGCAGCAGTCGGGCGATATCCTTCTTGGTGTTGTTGGGATCAGCATTTTTTGGAAAACGCATCATCAGATTGCCCAGCGGATCGACGATGTAGATATGGTCGACAACGCTGGTCGACCCCTCGGTAGGAAGCCACGCGGTGAGTTCGCTTCGGTTTGCGCGCAGCATGAGGGTGCCCTCGTACTCCTGCATCAGCACGCTCGCGGGTGACACATCGTCCGTAATCAGCCAAACACGCTCGATGCGATCGCGGTCGTTGCCCGTCGTCAATCGGACCTGGCGGATATGGTAGAGCTTATCTTGGCAGGACTTGCCACATGCCCCGCCATCCACCATGAGCATCACCCATTTCCCCTTCAGGGAAGCCACTTCAAACGACCGACCATCCAGCTGTTTGAGAGATAGATGAGGCGTGGGGCGCTGGGGCTCGATCAGATCGCCGTAATTGCTGCGTGCCTGGGGCCGGACGTAGTAATACGTGTAATAGGACGCAAAAACCGGAGCAGCGCATATCGCCAATATCAACCAAAGCTTGGCACGACTGGAGCGCTGTGCCGCTGCAACCTCAGGAGCGGGCTTGGCGGGCGTTGCGGGCATTGCGGATTCCATAAGTAAGGGACAACACGACGATGAGAGCCGCAAGGGCATACCACTGAAACGCGTAGCCACGATTGCGATCAATTTGACTCTCTAGCACGGCACCGCGGTCGGGCCAATCGCGTACCAGACCATCGGACGCAAAGGAATCTTGGCGCAGGATGAACCGAAGTGGCGTGTGCCCGCTGGCCTTCGCGTACGCATCAAAATCCAAATTCTCCCAGATGGTGTTGGTCTTTAGCGTGCCATTTTGGCCAAGCTTCATAAATCGCGCCTCCTCAGGCAGCGCTAGTCCTGTGATCTCAACCCGCCCTTGGGCCGTCGTGTATGGCTCAATTTGCGTGCGATTCTCAAAATTCCTCACAAGCCAACCGCGGTTCACCAGCACGATAGTCCCATCTGCCAATCTCAATGGCATGACGACGTAATAGCCCACTCGCCCCTGATAAGGGCGATTATCCAAATAGATCACGTCGTTGGGCTGCCACGAGCCGTGAAGTTCGAGACGGTGCCAGAGCAAGTCCGGTACAGGCGGCGGTGCCCCCTGCCACGACATCGGCGCCCCACGCATTGCCTGGTCGATCTGAGACTGCAGTGCGATCTTCTGCTCTGCCCGTCGCGTCTGCCAGTTGCCCAGAAGAAGCGTTATCGCGACCCCGACGATAGCGGCCGCGATCACTAAAGGCCTCAATCGGAAAAATGTCATGTGCGATAATATTTGCATGCGTTACGTCGTGGCCATTGCCTTCGTGCTCATCGTGGGGAGCCTGGGCTCTGCATTGTATTTTCTAATGAAGGATCGGGGCACGACCAACCGCGCCGTGAACGCGCTAGCGACGCGCGTTGGCCTCTCGATCGCACTTTTCCTGTTCATCCTGTTTTCCTACAAGATGGGTTGGATCAAACCCACCGGCATCGGATAACCTGGGAAAAGCAACGGCCCGGGTTCACGGCGCGCATTTCGTATTCTTGCACGCCGGACACGTAGAGGCGCTAGAGCCAATACACCACAATGTAGAGCCCGAGCCAGACCACATCGACAAAGTGCCAATACCACGAGGCGCCCTCGAAACCGAAATGATGGTCCGAGGTGAAATCTCCGCGGATGACGCGATAGAGCACCACCGAAAGCATAATTGCGCCCAACGTCACGTGGAATCCGTGAAAGCCCGTGAGCATGAAGAAGGTCGAACCGTAGATACCGGAAGTCAATTTCAGGTTCAAATGGGTGTAGGCGTTGTGATATTCGAAAATCTGGCATCCGAGGAAGGTCACGCCCAATAGAATAGTCAGCGCCAAGAAAATCGCCGTTTTGGTACGGTGGCCCGCACGCAGCGCATGGTGGGCGATGGTGATCGTCACTCCCGACGAAAGAAGTAATGCGGTGTTGATGGTCGGAATCGGGAAAGGCAGCATCCTCTGGAATGTAGGAATGACGTGCGCCGGCCCCAGGTTGGGCCAGTGCGCGGAAAAATCCGGCCATAGGAACTTATGGTCCAAATCCGCCATCCATGGCATGGAAACGACACGTGCGTAAAACAGCGCTCCAAAGAATGCGCCAAAAAACATGACTTCCGAGAAGATGAACCAGCTCATGCTCCAGCGAAACGACGAGTCGATACGCTTGTTGTACGAACCGCCTTCGGATTCCGAAATGGCGTCTCCGAACCATTTGAAGAGGATCAGCAATACGCACGCAATCCCCCCGAGATTCAGGTAAGGCGCCCATGACTCGTCATTGACCCAGCCGGCCGCGCCAAGCATGGTCATGAGCATGGCAGCGCCGACCAGTACCGGCCAACTTGATGGACGTGGCACGAAATAATAGGGCACGCTTTTTGTTTGGGTACTCATTTGATTCTCCAGAACATCGATTTTTCCCGCATCACCTGCATGAGGCGGACTCCTCACCTACCTTACGACCAGTTTGACAATCAATAGCAGGATCACCACGAACAGGGCGGCGCCCAATATGCCGGCAATGATGACATGTACCGGATTGAGCTGTTCCGCATCGCGCTCGTATTCACTACCTTTGCGCACACCAAAAAAAGACCACATCACCGCCCTCATCGTCCGCAGGAACGAGGCGCGGCGGTGCACCACCCGATCTTCATCAGTCATCCTCGGTCCTTAACCGCGCCCCCGGTCGGATTCGGAGGCAGGGCGTACCGCCTGGGCATTCCCCACTTCAAAAAACGTGTAGGACAAGGTAATGGTCTTCACGTCTTTCGGCAGTTTCGGATCAACCACGAAAACCACCGGGAATTGACGCGTCTGGTGGGCACCCAGCGTCTGTTGCTTAAAGCAGAAACACTCAAGCTTCCGAAAATAAGCCGTCGCTTGAATCGGGGCATAGCTCGGTATGGCTTGGGCTTGCATCGTGCGATCCTGATTGTTCGTGATCGAGTAGGTCATCGTGGTCAGTTCGCCCGGATGGATTTGCAGGCTATTGCGCTCGGGTCGAAATGCCCAGGGGCCGTGCGCGTTGGCGTCAAATTCGACGCTGATCGTTCGGCTCGTGTCCACTTGGGTATTCTTCGCGAAACGGGCTGCATTCGCGTCAATCGGCGTGAGAACGTTCAAGCCCGTAATCTCACAGAACCTCTTGTAGAGCGGCACCATGGCATAACCAAAACCGAACATGACCACGGTCAGGACCACGAGCTTCAAAACCATGCCTTGATTCAGGCGTCGGATGACCGGGTCCTTGTGCGAGGAGTTCATCTCAGCCTATGACCCATTGTTTGACGAAAATGGCAACAAAAAATGCAAACGCGATGCCACCAAGCAATAGGCCCAGCTTGAGATTGCGACGACGCTGGTCTCTTTCACGCGGATCAATCATGGCACTCACTCAATGCGGCCGCTCTCGTCTCGTTTGCTTCATTGCACCACGGGTGGTGTCTCGAAGGTATGAAATGGCGCCGGACTGGGCACGGTCCACTCCAGTCCCGATGCACCTTCCCAAGGGTTGTCAGGCGCCTTGGCTCCCCCGCGGATACACGGAATCACCACCCCGAACAGGAAATAGACTTGGCTCAGGCCAAAAAGATACGCGCCAATCGTAACTACCTGATTAAAATCGGTGAACTGCATCGGATAGTCCGCATAACGGCGCGGCATGCCAGCCAATCCTAAAAAGTGCATGGGAAAGAACGTGACGTTAAACCAGATGAGCGTGTTCCAAAAATGGAACTTGCCGCGCGCCTCGTTGTACATATGCCCGGTCCATTTGGGAACCCAGTAGTAAAAACCGGCAAAAAGACCAAAGAGCGAACCTGCCACGAGCACGTAGTGGAAATGCGCAACCACGTAGTAGGTCCCATGCAGAGTGATGTCAACCGGAGTGACCGCCAAAATCAGTCCGGTAAAACCTCCGATGGTAAACACGAAAATAAAGCCGATCGCAAACAACATGGGCGTCTCAAACGAGAGCGAGCCCTTGAACATGGTTGCAATCCAATTAAAGACCTTTACGCCGGTCGGAACCGCAATCAGCATGGTCGCGTACATGAAAAACAATTGGCTCGTCACCGGCATGCCAGTGGCGAACATGTGGTGCCCCCACACGATGAACGACAGAATGGCGATCGACGCCGTGGCGTACACCATCGAGGCGTAGCCAAACAAGGGCTTGCGCGAGAATGCCGGGATCACCTGCGAAATAATGCCAAAGGCCGGCAAGATCATAATGTAGACCTCGGGATGGCCGAAGAACCAGAAAATATGCTGATACATGATCGGGTCGCCGCCACCGGCAGCGTTAAAGAACGAGGTCCCGAAATGCCGGTCGGTCAAAAGCATCGTGACCGCCCCCGCCAGAACCGGCATGACTGCAATCAAGAGATACGCCGTGATGAGCCAGGTCCACACGAACATCGGCATCTTCATCAGCGTCATGCCCGGTGCGCGTAAGTTCAGAATAGTGACGATGATGTTTATCGATCCCATGATGGAGGAAGCGCCCATGAGGTGAACCGCGAATATCACCAAATCCATGCCCGGCCCCATTTGCACCGACAAAGGCGCATACATGGTCCAGCCGCCCGAAGGCGCGCCGCCCGGCACAAAAAACGAAGCGGTCAACAGAACTGCGGCAGCGGGCAAAAGCCAGAAACTCAGGTTGTTCAGGCGCGCAAACGCCATATCGGGCGCACCGATCATGAGCGGGATCTGCCAGTTCGCAAAGCCAACGAAGGCAGGCATGATGGCGCCAAAGATCATGATGAGCCCGTGCATCGTCGTCAACTGATTGAAGAACTCGGGATCCATGATCTGCAGTCCCGGTTCGAACAGCTCGGTCCGTAGCGACAGTGCTAGAACCCCGCCTTCCAGGAACATGGCAAACGCAAAAATCAGATAAAGCGTTCCAATATCCTTGTGATTGGTCGCAAACAGCCAGCGTCGCCATCCACTCGGATGGTGCGCATGAGCTTGGCCATGCCCATGGGCTTCTAGAGGGTCGATCACAGTGCTGCTCATGGTGCTCTCCTGGTTCCGGTACTGCGTATTTGATTCAATTTAATTGGCCCGAGCCGCCTTGACTTCGGACGGCTGGATCGCCTCACCCGTGTGGTTGCCCCAGCTATTTCTCTCGTAAGTCACAACAGCGGCGATTTCGACATCTGACAATTGCTTCCAGGACGGCATCTTGTTGTTCCTACCGTTAAGAACGACATGCAAATGGTCGAGCTTCGGGCCGTTCACAACTGGACTGCCGTCGAGTGCTGGGAACGAACCGGGGATCCCCTTGCCGTTGGCCTGATGGCACGCGGCACAGTTCTCGTAAACCTTTTGGCCGCGGGCCATGAGTTCGGGCAAGGTCCACGTCTTGTTCGGATCGTCCGTTTTTGCACTTTGCCCCTGCTTTTGACTGTTGACCCATTTCGTGTAATCCCCGGCAGATACGACATCCACCACGATCGGCATATAGGCATGTTCCTTGCCGCACAGTTCCGAACATTCGCCGCGATACGTGCCGATCTTCTCTGCCGTAAACCACGCATCCCGCACAAATCCCGGTATCGCATCTTGTCTAACACCGAATGCCGGCATGGCCCAGGAATGGATGACGTCATTGGCGGTCGTGATGATGCGAATCTTCTTGTTGACGGGGACTACGAGCGGATGATCGACGTCAAGCAGGTATTCATCGCTGGTCGGATGGGCCTTTTCGCCCATTTCAGGATTGCCAATCTGGGCGCGAGGAGTGGACATATTTGAGAGAAATGAAATCCCCTCTCCCTCTCCCCGCAGATAATCGTAGGCCCACTTCCACTGCGATCCGGTAACTTTAATAGTGATGTCAGAATTAGTCGTGTCCTTCATCGCCACCACCGTCTTGGTCGCTGGCAAAACCATCAAGATGATGATCAGGAAAGGAACAACGGTCCAAGCAATTTCGACCTTGGTACTTTCGTGCCAGGTGGCCGCTTTGTAGCCACGCGACTTGCGGTGCATGATCACCGAATAGAGCATCACCCCGAACACGCCGATGAAAATGATGAGACAAATCACCATCACGAGGGTATTCAGATTGTAAATCTCATGCGCTATTTGCGTGACGCCGAACGGTAAGTTGATCTGGTCGACCCCGGGCCCTCCCACACTGTCATTGACGGCCCAGGCAGACGAGGCAAGGCTGGTCAATGCAGCCAAAACGACGCCGTGGAGGGTCGCGCGCTGCAGGGGCTTGGCGAAGTTCATGTTTTCCTCAGATACCGATCGAATCGTTTTATGCCTCGCCGACTCAAAATTGAGCCAGCATGCACTTTAAGTCCTGCGCAAACCGTCTGCGCTCCCATTCCGCGACAAATCGCGTCGCCGCGATCGCGCTCCCGCAGTATCACCGCGGTCCAACTTCCTTCACCGGCCACCTTGGCCATGCCCGATGCACGCGCATCATGCGATACCGGCCCCATCAACGGCTTCGACAATCCGGCCGTCCACACCCGACGTGATGTGTTCGTTGTGTCGGTCGCATGGCGGCAATGCGCGAGCGCCCAACGCGACCATCTCAAGACCCGAGAACGGCAACACATCCCAAACCCCGCAAAGGGCGAAACCGGCGCCAATGAGGGGAGAGGCAACATCGAGGCTTGCGCAGGACACACTGCCAACTGGTGTGGGGACAATGCGCCATTGCGCCTGAACAAACCACTCCCGCGAAGCGTGCCGGACCCGATCAACGCGGCCAACGGTTTCGTTCCCCTCACACATAGCTGCGCCAAGGTATATCGCGCGGACTACGCCACACACTCCGCGGCAATTTGCCGTGCCGCGAAATTATAGGGGGAACCCCCCTCTCAATCAAGCGCGATGCACACTTGCGCCAAGAGAAACCACTCGACGCGGGTGGACATTTCGCTTCCATCGAAGCGAATCATGAGCGATCTTGCCTCTGGTAACGCGTGTTTCGCGCGCTGTTCGCCGCGTCGATTTACCGTGGCAGCCGTCTATCCTCGGGCGCAAAATCAGGGTCGCGATCGAAGCGTATGATGGCGCGCCCATCCTTGGTTGTCCGGGGTACGCCGGCCCAGGCATGGCCGTAGAGGACTTCGAGACTGAGGCGATACCGTCCATCGGGGCCGCGTGTCGTGTCGAGCGCACGTGCGACGCGCTTGCCCTGCTCCCGACTCAATAGGCCCTTGCGACGTTCTAAAAGCGCATTGCCGCCCAAGCGCCTGACATCCCCAAACAAATCGGCGGGCGCAGCGTAGGTAAGCGTGAGCATTTCCATGTCCATGACCGGCGTGGCAAAACCGGCATCGACCAGCATGTCCCCATAATCGTGCATATCCGTAAAAGCGTGTGTATGGGGACGGCCGTCGATCTCCGCAAAAGCTGTGCGCACCTCACGCAGCGTATCCGGCCCGAATGCGCTAAACATCAGCAACCCGCCCGCCTTCAGGCAACGGCGCCATTCGGCAAAAACGCTCTGGGGTAGGCCATGCCAGTGAAGGACGAGATTCGACCATATGACATCCAGAACAGCCGATCGCAATGGCAAGTCCGCAATATCAGCGCACACGCGCCACGTGCGCGCCTGCTTTTCGAAAAGGCGAAAAAAGGGGCCGGACCGCATATTCTGGCTGACTTGGCATGCGCCCAGAGCCACATCGCTGGTATCCAGAGCGATCAGATTCGCGCGCGCAAAGCGGGTCTTCAGTTGAGCCAGATCGTGGCCCGCGCCGCTCCCGGCATCCAACACGACGCCTGGGTCGAGTTTGATGTATTGAAGTCGTTCTGCCATTCGCGTCGAGACTTCGCGCGCAATGAAATCGGCTCCGCCCCGATTTTGTTGAAAGAGGCTGCGAACGCGCGATGGATCGAGAAGAGGGCGTTCGGAGCTCAAGGATTGGCGCCTCGGTTAGGAAAGGACGTCCGAAGAAGCCGCCATTCGGCCAAGGCGGACGATTCGCGCTCGTCAGACCGGCGCCGCGGCTCTAGAGCCGATAGGCGTAACAGGATTTGATCCGCGAGAGATCCGATACACTGCATGGGTCTTGGTTCCTCCAATCCACCTGGCATGTTCAATGTCGTCCTAGTTGCGCCGGAAATTCCACCGAATACGGGCAATATCATCCGGCTTTGCGCCAACACTGGAGCCGCGCTGCACCTGGTCGAGCCGCTCGGATTCCCGTTGGATGATGCCAAGATGCGGCGCGCCGGACTCGATTATCACGAATATGCGCGAATGCGTGTTCACGTGGGCTGGCCGGAATTCCTGGCCAGCGAGCGTCCGCCGCCACCGCGCATCTTCGCATTTACGACCCGCGGCACGACGCAGTTCGGGGAAGTTGCGTTCCTGCCTGACGATTGGTTCGTATTTGGCTCCGAGACGCGCGGTTTCTCGCCATCGGTGCGAGACTCGCTAGCGCCTTCGCAATGCGTGCGTTTGCCGATGCGCCCGGAAAGCCGCAGCCTGAATCTTTCGAACGCCGTGGCAGTGGTTGTCTTCGAGGCATGGCGACAGCACGGTTTTACCGGGGGTGTATAGGCATCAATATTCGGAGCGCGGTGCTCGCGCGAGAAGCATCGAGACCGCCTGGAGAGGCGCCATGCCTTCAAACATCACGGCGCATACAGCATCGGTAATGGGCATCTCTATGTCCTGTGCGCGCGCGATGCGTTGCACGCTTCTTGCACAATGCACGCCTTCGGCAACATGGCCCAGAGCGGCGAGAACGGACGGCAAAGATTGGCCTTGTCCCAGAGCCAGCCCGACCCGACGATTACGGGACAGCGTACCTGTGCACGTCAAAATCAGATCGCCCACGCCAGTGAGTCCCATCAGCGTTTCCGGTTGGGCACGCAAGGCGGTCCCCAGGCGTACCATCTCCGAAAGCCCACGCGTCATGAGCGCAGCCCGCGCATTCTGGCCCAGGGCCAATCCATCGGCAATTCCAGTGGCGATTGCCATGACATTCTTGACTGCCCCGCCAACTTCAACCCCGAGCACGTCGTCACTGCGATAGATCCGAAGTGCCGCGGCGTGAAACGCATCCACAACCCGATCGGACAAGCCGACGTCGCTCGAAGCGACAGTCAGCGCGGTGGGAAGCCCCCGGGCAACTTCTAGGGCAAAGCTGGGGCCCGACAGAATCGCGCCCGAAACACCAGGCAGCACTTCGGCCACGACCTGATGCGGCAGTAGGCCCGATTCCTCCTCAAAGCCCTTACACAACCACACCAACGCTTTTACACCGGCAGCCCCGAGGGCCCGGCACGAACTGCGTAGCGCGGCTACGGGGGTCGCAACGGCCACAAGATCCGCACCGTCGAGTGCATCTTCGAGCTGCGCGACGCACCTTACCGAGCCTGAAATCCCAATTCCCGCCAGATAGCGTCGATTCTCCCGTCGCGCCTGAATCTCCATCGCCTGTTTGGCATCTCTGGCGTAGAGCGCCACGTCGTGACGAGCGCCACATACTGTGGCAAGCGCGGTTCCCCACGCACCCGCACCTATGATAGCGATTCGCATTTTTGCGGCAGTGACGGCAGCGAGGGGCGCGCGATCAGATTAAACGCCCCATATCTGGGTGACCTTTATCCAGCCGCTCAATCCATCGCGGTGCCTCACATGCACCCAGCCGTCGGCCGGAACTTCGAGCAAATCGGCCTCGACGCCCGGTTGAAGCGAAAACACCACCGGCGACGAATCGTTAGGTGCGGCATGCGCACTTGCGAGAGTCGTCGCAACGACCACGCGCTTATCGACGAGCGCCTTTTTCTCGATCCACGATAGTTCGCCCGTCGCATCGCGCACGCGCACCCAGTCGCCCTCGACCACGACGATCTCGACGGGCATGCCGCGCGGCGCAACAGAAAGCTTGCGGCCACGCAGAGTCGGCGCGTCGAAAAGAATGGCCGGATTGGCACCCACCGATTCATAGTCCGTCGCAAAGGCGGGCGTCATCCGCATGAACAAGGCTGCGCAGACTACGACGGGGATTAAGTGCGCCCTTCGGCCGAGCAGTTGCGTGCATGGTCTCATTGGACCGGTATCCCATTCGTACCCACCAGCGCACTCCCCTGGGTCTGTTGCTGAAGTTGTGCCGCGCGCCGTTGCTGATAGAAGGCTTCGAAGTTGATTTCGGCCAGATGAATGGGAGGAAACCCCGAACGCGTGACAAGATCGGCGACATTTCCCCGCAGATAGGGATAGATGATGTTGGGACAGACGATTCCTCTTAGGGGCTCGAGTTGATCCGAAGGAACCCCACGGATCTCAAAGATTCCCGCCTGCTTGACCTCGACCAGAAACGCGACCTGCTCTTTCATGCGTGTGGTGATCGTCGCGGTCACCGTGACCTCGTACATGAATTCGGTGATTTGACTCTCGGACACGTCCAATTGAACTTCGACTGCGGGAGTGTCGCTTTCGAGGAAAATGCGCGGCGCGTTGGGAATTTCCAGCGACGCGTCCTTCATATAGATTCGTTGGATATTGAAGACGGGCTGGGGAGTATCGGCCATAGCAGCTTTCGAGTCAGTTAATTTAGAACGCCGCCGCCATATCGCGACGCCGGTTTGTGACTAGCCATCATTGAGCAACGGATCGAGGGCGCCCGCGCGATCGAGCGCCGCGAGTTCATCGAAACCGCCGACATGGCGATCGCCGATCCATATTTGGGGCACCGTGCGGCGCCCCGTCTTTTCTACCATTTCGCGACGCCGATCAGGATCGAGATCAACGCGGACCTTGTCGATCACATTCACACCCTTCGAACGAAGAAGCCTCTCGGCCATCTGACAATAAGGACATACTGCTGTCGCATACATCGTCACGGCAACCGTCATGCCCTTTCCTTTTTCGCAGCGCCGGCGGCGCTTTCCTTTTGCCCGACTCGCACAAGCGGCATCCCCGCTGAACGCCAGGCGTTGATTCCCCCGGCCAGATTGTAAACCTCGGCAAAACCCTCATGACCCAGAATCGTGACCGCCTTGGCTGAACGCTGTCCACTGCCACATACGACGATTATCGGCCGCGTCTTAAAACGCGCAAGTTCCGTACTGCGCGCCTTGATGGCTGCCAGCGGAAGGTTTCGCGCGCCGGTGACGCTCCCCAGCGCGAATTCGCCCGGCTCGCGCACATCGACGACCACGGCGTTACGTGAATTCATCAATTGAGTCGCCTCGAGCGTGGAAAGGGCGCGCGCACCGGAACGTCGCGTGAAACTCGTCCAAAGGAGCATGCCTCCACTGATAAGCGCCGCGGCTACGAAAATGAGATTGATCGGTTGCAGGATGAAGTTCACAGAGTCCGGCCAAAAGGCCGTCGAGTAGCGCGCGAGCGCAAGAAAGGTTCAAAACAGCCACTGGCATGGCTGGCCCACGAGCATCATGAAATTGCCGCCTGAAATACCGATACGGAAACGGTCGTTCGAGGATCGCTCATTATAAAATAAACGCGAGGGCGACCACCGGAGCATCTTATAACCTGCTTTTGACCCCTTTGCGACCTGGACACGCGACCTGAGCGCGAAGGGAGCGATAACCGACCGGACACTGTGATTTCATGCACAAGCTCGTATTGATTCGCCATGGCCAATCCACCTGGAATCAGGAAAACCGATTCACGGGTTGGACCGACGTCGATTTGACGCCTCAGGGGGAGCGTGAAGCCCGTGATGCAGGCCGTCTTCTCGAACGGAATGGCCTGGGGTTCGACATAGCCTTCACCTCTGTGCTCAAACGGGCGATTCGCACCCTTTGGCTGATGCTCGATGAGATGGACCTGATGTGGATCCCGGTGCAACACTCGTGGCGACTCAATGAACGTCACTATGGCGCTTTGCAGGGGCTCAACAAAGCCGACACGGCCGCACGTTACGGTAACGAGCAAGTACAGGCTTGGCGGCGTAGCTATGACATCGCGCCCACAGCGCTCGAAGAGGACGATGCGCGCGCCAGTTTTGATGATCCACGGTACGCAGCGCTATCCCGTGATGAAATACCTTTGACCGAATGCCTCAGGGATACGGTCGAGCGCGTCCTGCCTGCGTGGCACGAACTGATTTCGCCAGCGCTACGAGACGGCAAGCGCGTTGTCATCGCCGCTCACGGCAATTCTCTCCGTGCGCTCATCAAGTACTTGGACGGCATTAGCGACGCCGACATTGCAGCGGTCAACGTGCCCACCGGCCGACCCTTGGTCTATGAATTGTCCGACGCGCTCAAGCCGGAGCGCAGTTACTATTTGGGCGATACGCGGGCGATCGAACGGGCCACGGCGGCAGTGGCGTCCCAGGGGAACCCCAAATAGTCGGGTTGCGGCATGTCATGGGTGCTCGCACGATCCGCCATAGGATGAAGTGGGCACCGGTCAATGCGTCCTTCATGCGAAGAGCCGCCTGGATATTCGTCCTCTGCCTGTGTGCCACGGGCAGAGCGAGGGCAACTCCACGGTCCGACACCCTCCCAGCAACCCATCATCCGAAAGCCACTGCACCCAGGGCACGCGTCGTGCCCAAGACCGCAAGCAAATTGGCCAAAAAGAAAGCCAAGCGCTCCGCGACCAAGCCATCGCATCCGGGCGCAGAAACCGCGTCAGCGACCGCCCCTCTCAATCCGCAACAGGCGCTGGAACTTCAACGCGACCAAATGCTGCAGCATCAGCAACTGCTTGAAAAGTTAGCATCGCTCAAACGCGAGATTGCCATGGGCGAGGCGAATCGCTCCGAAGCTGCCGACGCGTTGGCCGATTCGGAAAAAGCGATTTCCGATGTGAATCGCCATTTGCACGATCTGGAGGCGCGGCGTTCCACGGTTAAGGCCCAACTCGATGATATTAACCAGCATCGCGCAACAATTGACCAAAGTATCGCAGGCCAACAAGCGCAGCTCGCGCAAATGCTGCACGACCAATATCTCAGCGGCGTCCAGGACCCTTATAAACTTTTGTTTTCCGGTGACGACCCCAATCGAATTCAGCGTGATCGTCAATATTTGGGATACGTCTCCGAGGCCGAGGCGACCGTTCTTAGAAGCCTGCGCGACAATCTCACTCAACTTGCGAGCTTATCCACGCAGGCCCAGGCGCAAAACGCTCAACTGGGCGAAATTGCAGATCAGCAGCAGGCCCAACGCGACGATCTCATGAAAGATGAGCAGGCGCGACGTACCACTCTGGCTCAAATCTCCGAGAAACTGCAGCAGCAACGGGCCCAGGCCGGCGCGATGGCGCGCGACGAGAAGCGCTTATCCGATGTCGTTTTGAAATTGGGGCAATTAATCGAACGGCAAGAAAAGGAAGCGAAGGAGCGCGAACGGGCACGGGCTGCGGAACAAGCGCGGCAAGCCGAACAGGCGCGCAAGGAAGGTGCCGTGGCGAACCCGGAGCGTAGGGAAACGAGAAAAACTCCGGCACCTTCGCCCGAGCGTCCCGAATCGATCGCCGAACCCCATTTTGCGGGGAATTTCCTCGCTCTACGGGGAAAACTTCACCTGCCAGTCGAGGGCGAACTCGCCGGCCGTTTCGGCACCAGTCGCGCCGAGGGAGGACCGAGCTGGAAAGGGCTTTTCATTCGCGCTGCGGCAGGTACTCCGGTACGGGCGATTGCACCGGGACGAGTGGTCTTCGCAGAATGGCTGCGCGGCTTCGGTAATCTACTCATTCTCGACCACGGAAACCAATATTTATCGATCTATGGCAACAATGAGGCACTTCTTAAGCAGCCAGGCGATGTCGTCCAATCGGGAGAGGTGATCGCCACCGTGGGCAACAGCGGGGGTAACCCGCAAACAGGTTTATACTTTGAAATGCGCTATCAAGGTAAACCGTTCGACCCGCTCGGATGGACAACTTCGCGTTGATCGGCGAATAGCGTTTGGATATCGGAACCTGGAAGTCGGAAAGGTTAGTCATGCGGATTTCGGTCAAAAACCTCGGCCTGATCGCGACAGGCATTGTCGCGGGGGTCGCCTTAAGTTTAGGCATTAGTGCGACCGCGCAACGCCTCGCAGATGCAAACGGCCCTCTCCCGGTCGATGAAATTCGTCAGTTTGCCGACGTCTTCGGTGCGATCAAGACGAACTACGTCGAGCCGGTGGACGATCGCAAACTCATTACGGGTGCGATCAACGGTATGGTGTCGGATCTCGATCCGCATTCCGCCTACCTCGATGAGAAAGCCTACAAAGACTTGCGCGAAGAGACGGTGGGACGCTTCGGCGGCCTGGGCATCGAGGTCGGAAGCGAGAACGGTTACCTCAAAGTCATCTCACCGATCGAAGATACACCAGCGTATCGGGCCGGCATTAAGCCGGGAGATCTCATCATTAAAATCGACGGTGCGGATGTCAAGGGCATGTCGATGAATGATGCGGTGGTACGTCTTCGTGGCGCCCCCAACACCCGGGTTACCATCACCATCGAGCGCGCTGGCGAGCCCAAGCCGTTTGCCGTGACGCTCACACGCGAGGAAATTAAGGTTCAGAGCGTGCGCTCCAAGCTTCTCGAGCCGGGCATCGCCTACGTGCGCATTATCCAATTCCAAGATCCGACAGTCGAGGATCTGGCCAAACAGCTTCAGACCCTCGCCAAACCAGGGCCGATCAAAGGTATCGTCCTTGATTTGCGCAACAACCCGGGCGGCGTTCTACCCGGCGCAATCGGCGTATCCGCCGCATTTTTGCCCAAAGGCAGCCTGATTGTATCGACCAAAGGTCAGATTCAGGAGGCGCAGGCCAAATACTTTGCCAATAAGGACGAGTATCAGCGTAGCGGTGAAGACGTTTTGCGCGGTCTACCGCCCGAAATGCGCAGCGCCCCGATGGTGGTTCTCGTCAATGGCGGATCGGCTTCGGCTTCCGAAATTGTGGCTGGCGCCCTCCAGGATTACAAGCGCGCGACTGTGATCGGCACGCAGACGTTCGGAAAGGGCTCGGTGCAAACCATCCTGCCTTTACCCCCTGACCGCAAGACGGGGATCAAGCTCACCATATCGCGTTATTACACACCGTCCGGACGGTCGATTCAGAATACAGGCGTGACGCCGGACTACGTGGTTGACGATACGGCGCAGGGCAATGTTTTCGACTTCCCGCGTGAGACTGATCTGGAACACCATCTGAGCAATCCTCTGGTGGTCAAGGCGCTGAAAGACGCGAAAAATGCGCCGGTCGGAACAGCCAACCCCGCCAGTGAGCCGGCGACAGAGGCCCCGGGTACCCTCAAAAAGCCGCCCGTCAAGCCGATTGAATTTGGCAGCAAGGACGACTATCAATTGCAACAGGCGCTGCGCTTCCTTCATGGAGCGCCCGTCGAGACCAAGAAAATGACGGCGGACGCCTCGGCGGTTACCGGCAAGGGCGCTGCTGTCGCCAAATAGGAATTCGCATCACTGGCGCAGGCAGGCCGTTGTCTTTCACCGGACAACGGCCTTTTTGTTCGAGGCAAAGGACCCGACTTGACCTCTTTGGATGATGATCTGCTCGCATTGAGCGACGCGCAACTCTTGCGCTATTCGCGTCATATTCTCCTGGAGCAGTTTGGCGTCGAAGCGCAGTTGGCGTTCGGCCGTGCCCGGGCGCTGATCGTCGGCGTTGGCGGCCTGGGCACACCGGCCGCCTTGTATCTTGCAGCGGCTGGGATCGGGCATCTCACAATCGCCGACCCCGACCGGGTTGATCTGACGAACCTCCAGCGCCAGATTCTGTACAGCACCCATGACGTAGGATCCGTCAAAGTGCAGGCGGCCAAGCGTGCGCTTCTGGATCTGAATCCCGAGGTGAAGATCGAAGCGATCGAACAACGGCTCGAAGGCATCCCTCTCGATCAGCTTGTCGGCGCGGCCGATGTCGTGCTGGATTGTTCGGATAACTTCGTCACACGCCATGCGCTCAACCGCGCCTGCGTCGCTCACGGCAAACCCTTGGTTTCGGGAGCCGCAATTCGCTTTGACGGGCAAATCAGCGTGTTTGACCTTCGTGACGACCAAGCGCCTTGCTATCACTGTTTGTTTCCGGAGGGTCACGACGTCGAACAGGTTAACTGCGCGACGATGGGGGTGTTTGCGCCGCTGACGGGAATCATTGGCGCTATGCAGGCTGCCGAAGCTCTGAAGTGCGTTGTCAACTTGAGCGGCACCTTAAGCGGGCGGCTTCTTTTGCTTGATGCCCTGTCCATGCAGTGGCACTCGATTGCGATCACGCGCGATCCGCAATGCGACGTCTGCAGGGAGAGGCCCGTTTAAGACGCGTGGGATTCTGGGCGCAGCAACTCGTGGTATCAACGGCTTACGAGCCCATCGCGCGTCAGGTGAGCAGGAGCATAGCCTGGACGTCCCCCAGCTCGAGCGGTTGTTTCTTAAATCCCGTTTTCGCAAATTGGGACCAACGCCCTATGACAAACGCCATGATAAGGTTCGCCCGGCTCGCGGAATCCTCGTTCGGACCATAGGCCCCTTGGGCCGCAGCCAGCCGTAGGCTTTGCTTTAGGGAAGCCTCCAGACGATCCATGAGTTGATTCATCCGCTCTTGGAGCCGCTCGTCCTCGATGACAAGTGCATCTCCAATCAGGACCCGCGTCATGCCACGATTTGTTTGGGCAAAATTGAGCAGCATCGCGATGATGCGACGAGCTTGCTTGACGCCTTCGTCTTCAGACGCGGTGATCTGATTGACGAGCCCAAAGACGGTCTCCTCGATGAATTCGATCAGACCTTCGAACATCTGGGCTTTGCTGGCGAAATGGCGGTATAGCGCCGCCTCGGAAACGTCCAAGTGCTTTGCCAATGCCGCTGTGGTAATGCGCTCGCCCTTAGGATGTTCGAGCATGCCAGCAAGTGTCTGCAGGATCTGCAATCGCCGCTCGCCCGGCCGACGACCAGGCAGTTTTCCTGAGACGCTTCCTAGGGGAACGTCGGCGGGTGCGATGTCTGTGGGCATGATGAGCGAATAAGCGATTGACGGGAAACCAACTGTGAAATGGATTTTACTTGAAGGTCGACATAAGGCGGGCGCGATTTTCGCACGTTGTCACCTGTCCTGTCGTGTCCCCTGATAAGAACGGTATGTAATCCCAGGGAACGCGCACTTTTCAGATTCGCGGCACTGTCTTCAACCAACACGGCCCGATGGGGCGCAACGCGCTCTTTGACGAGCAGCACACGTAACATGGCACGTGAGGGCTTGGGTCTCAGCCTGCCATGGATCACCATTCGTTCGATGGCATAGCCCGATGCGATGTGACGGTGCGCGCCGATGCGTCGCAATACGAATTTGGCGTAACGTGCCGGTGCATTCGTGATCAGTACCTTGCGCCCGGGTAGACGGGCTAGAAGACGCGCCAAGCCCCGTTCGGAACGAATCAAGTCTGCGGCTCCCATCTCATCGATGAACCCATGCGTTTCCGAAAGGAAGTGGCGCGGCTCCACGGCGTGATGCAACACCAAGCCCAGAAGGGTCGCGCCATACCGCCTCCAATACGAAACCCTGAGCCGATCGGCCGCTTCGATTTCGATTCCCAGATGACGCACTAGATAGGCGTTAATGGAATGATCGAGCGTGTCAAAGACGCGCCAACTTGCATCGTGCAGCGTATTATCGAGATCGAAAAACCATGTCAGTTGCCTCAACCGTTCCCCTCGTGGGCCGTACCGCGCTGTTTCAGTGGCTCCTGATCATTGTCCCGACACCCTGATCGGTCAGTATTTCCAGTAAAAGACAGTGAGGTATGCGCCCGTCGATAATGTGTACGGCGTTCACGCCGCTTCTGGCAGCCTCGAGCGCAGATGAAATCTTGGGTAGCATGCCACCGGAGATGGCTCCGTCGGCGAAGAGTTCGTCAATGGCTTTTGCCGTCAAGCCCGTCAGGAGATTCCCTTGTTTGTCGAGTACGCCGGGTGTATTGGTCAATAACACGAGCTTCTCGGCCTTTAGGATTTCCGCGAGCTTGCCCGCGACCAGGTCGGCGTTAATATTGTAGCTCTGGTTATCCTCGCCGAATCCGATCGGTGAGATGACCGGGATGAAGGCGTCGTCTTGCAACGCCTCGACTACCGCGGGGTTGATCGATTCGATCTCTCCCACCCGTCCCATGTCGTAGAATTTCGAAGGATCGTTCATGTCCTGCATTCGGTACTTGCGGGCACGAATCAATCCTCCGTCGCGTCCGGTTAAACCCACCGCCTGCCCGCCCGCGGCGTTGATGAGACCCACGATATCCTGTTGCACCTCTCCGCCGAGCACCCATTCGACCACTTCCATGGTTTCCTCGTCGGTCACGCGCATACCCTGAATGAACTCGCCCTTTTTGCCCAATTTACGCAAAGCCTCATCGATCTGAGGGCCACCCCCATGTACGACTACCGGGTTCATGCCGATCAATTTGAGCATGACCACATCATGTGCAAATGCGGCTTGAAGACGGACGTCCGTCATAGCATTGCCGCCGTACTTGATGACGATCGTCTTCCCGTGGAAGCGGCGGATGTATGGCAATGCCTCCGACAGGATGTCCGCTTTCATTGGCGGCGATACCGGCGCCGTCGGGGCGATAGGCTGGTCCATGGAATCTCCAAAATAGGGTGTCGCATTTTATCGCAGCATAAAGAGTGCTGCGGAGTCGAACGTACCCAATCTGCTGTTGTGGACATTCTCACCACACATCGAAGAGCGGTCTATACGACAAGGCGCTCTTGCGCGGGGCCACGCGAATCGCTAGATTCTGGAGAGATGACGTCATCCAATCCCGATCTTGCAAACCAACTCGCGCCACTTCGATCCGATCTGTTGCGTTTTGCCAAACTGCAACTACGTAACGACCATTGGGCCGAAGACGCCGTGTCCGAGACTTTCATCGCGGTCCTTGAAAAGCCGGATGCTTTTAGTGGTCATTCGTCGCTCAAGACCTACGTCATTGGAGTGCTCAAACACAAGATCATCGATCATTTACGCGCCTCTAAGCGCGAAGTACAGGTCGAACGTGACGAAGACGGCAGCGACGAAAAGGCGTTTGACGACCTGTTCTTGGCCGACGGACACTTTCGCGAGGCACCCCAAGATTGGGGCGACCCGCGCGCGATGCTGGAACGCACTGAGTTTTTCGAGATTTTGCAGGTTTGCATTGAACGCTTACCGCCGAGTATCGGACGGATCTTTATGATGCGCGAGTGGCTGGAGCTGGAAACTGACGAAATTTGTAAGGAATTGGCCATTTCCTCGTCCAATTGCTGGGTGATGCTATACCGCGCCAGAATGCGCCTACGCGAGTGCCTCGAGTTAAATTGGTTTGCACCGAAACGCCCCGTTAACCCGAAAAAATGATGAATACGCGTTCGTGTAGGGAAGTTCACCGACTCGTGGCCGAATCTTTGGATCGCCGGTTGCCTTTTTGGCAACGAATACAAGTCCGTATGCACCTTGGCATATGCGACGCGTGCACCAATTTCAAGCGGCAGATGTACTGGCTCAGGCAAGCGCTTCGGCACCTCGATGGGGGCTAGTTCCGGCGGCACGCCTGTGAAACGGCGTCAAACTGCGACCTGCCCGGTCTGCCGCAGCACCTTTTTCTGCGGTGCGCATGACCCAGCCAGGACCTGCTGGTGCCAACAGCGACCTCCCGTGACACGGATCGACATCCTTTCGGGCTGCCTGTGCCCCAGCTGCCTGACGAGTGCTCAACCGTGTCCGGTACGCATCGCAAAGTAGACCCGGCTTTGGCGGGCCAAGGGCTGGCGCCATACCGAAGATACGCGGGATAGCCACGCGATCATTCGTCATCCTTTAATGATTTTTTGAGTATTCGCGCCTGCAGGGCCCGTTTGGCCGAGGTCGACTTGCCGTGTGGACCGCCGGCGCGGCGGCGGCCCAGCAACGCCAGTGGATTCCGGGGTTTGGCCGGTGTCACCCGAAAGGTGAGCTTTTGCCGCGAGTTGTGCGCCTTATTGGCCATCCCGGGCGCGTTGCCGTTTATTTTGCCGCTGGCTCAAAGGGACGCACTTCCGTCTCCACCGTTTGCTCGATCACCCGGTGCGCGCCCACAGCGATACGGAAAGTGAGAGGGAAGTGCTCACCCACCGACAGAGGTTTTTTGAGATCAAAGAGCATCACGTGCAACCCATTGGGCCGCAGCGTCACGGTCTTGCCGGGCGGAAGCTCGAGTACCGGCACAGCCTGCATGGACATCATCGTGCCGCGCATGACCATTCGGTGAACTTGGGCCACGGCTGCGACAGGCGTGGTGGCGCCGACGATCTTCGCCTCTTTCTCGCTGCGAATCGACATATAGGCGCCACTGGCGGTCTGGCCCGGTACCGTAGGTCGCGCCCAGGCATCGCTGATTTCTACATTTTGCGCGCGCGCGCTAATTGTGATCGCAACGAGCGCAATCCCTGCGACCAGCTGTGCGATAGGGTGTTTCACCATGCCTCCAAATGCTTTGTGCGAGGGCCCGACCCTCTTGACGCCTTCGCCCCGAGGAAATGAGATCCTGAAAACGTTCATCCAACAGCGGCTGGATCTCCCGGGAGACGCCGGTTTCGCCAAGTATCCTTTTGACGCCAGGACTGCAGACGCCGACACTCGGCATCCGTGCTGCCATTGAATTTCCATGTCAGGGATATACATCCGCAGATGAGCGCATTCTACACAGGCGACCCCGGCACACGCCTTGCGCAATCTCAGCACGAAACGATCTGGAAGCGATAGACACCTTGCGCGTCACGTTTGCGCTCGACCACACCGGCGTACCAGAGCGCGTGCAGATGCGCCAGCGCTTCGCCGAATGCAAAAAACAATTGATGCGTGTCCAATTCGCGCTTGAACATCAGGGGCACGACGTCGGCGGCGCTCGTTGGATGCGCACACATCGCACGCACCTCGGCCAGACGTTCTCTGTGGTGATCATGGAGCTGCCGGACGCGCTCGTGCAAACCGCGAAAGGGACGACCGTGGGAGGGTAGGACAAGAGTATCCGCGGGAAGACTCACGAACCGGTCGATTGAATCGAGGAACTGCTGCACAGGATTGGCCTCGGGCTCGATCGCGTGCACACTGACATTGGTCGAAATGCGTGGCAACAGCATGTCGCCCGAAATCAAGACGTGCGCGTTCTCGGCATAAAGCGCCGCGTGCTCGGGCGAATGGCCATATCCGGTAACGACACGCCAGCTTTCCTCGCCGATGATGATGCGTTCTCCATTCTCGATGCGGCGAAAAGCGAGGGGCATTTCTGGAACCATCTTGGAAAAATAGTGGGTGCGTTGGGTAAGCGCCTGAATGTGGGCCTCGTCGCGCAGGCCATGGGCCGTAAAATGAGCGGCGATCCCGGGGCCGTCGGCACCTGGAAGAGCCGCTTGCAAAATGCGGCCCATCGAGTACTCACCCAAAGTCATCCAGAGCGGCGCATTAAATCGCGCCGTCAACCACGCGGCGTTGCCGACGTGGTCGGGATGAGTATGCGTGCACAGAACCCGGCAAACGGGTAATTCATCCAGCTGAGTGGCGAGCACCTGTTCCCATAAATCCCGCGTGTCCTTCGAAGCAATGCCGCAATCAATCACCGTCCATCCCACTTTGCCTTCGAAGCGATCTTTGAGAAGCCAAAGATTGATGTGATCCAAGGCAAACGGCAACGGCTTTCGAATCCAGTAAATTCCGGCGGCAACTTCATATTTCCGGCCAGGTGCCGGTAACGCTTCCCCAAAGAGATAATCCAGACGCGCTTCAAGAGGATTCACGGTGAGTTTCGCCTTTGCCTTCGCTTGGCACCCCGGGCTCGGCGAATACGGCTTAGAATTGACGTTTACGGAAGGTGCATTTTAGCGCCCCCGTTGCCTCGCCGCTGTTTCATTCCGATTCGCATGGCTACCTATTCGATTACCGAGCTCGCGCGCGAATTCGATGTCACCCCACGCGCCATCCGCTTTTATGAAGATCAGGGTTTGCTCGCCCCAGCACGAGAAGGAGCGAACGGGCGCGTGCGCGTCTACAACCAACGCGACCGCACACGCTTAAAGTTGACGTTGCGTGGCAAACGCCTCGGATTGACGCTTTCCGAAATTAGGGAGCTGGTGGACATGTACGAGTCGCCCAAGGACACCACGCCCCAGATGAACCGCTTCCTGACGGTTCTTGCCCGGCACCGCCAGGCGCTCGAGCAGCAGCGCGACGACATCACCATCGCTCTTGCGGAGATCGCCGGTCACGAAGCGCACTGCGCGCGACTCCTTGAGCAATCTGACCGGCCGCTGACCAAAACTGCGCCTCATACAGGCGTCCCTGCGACAAAAAGACGGATCAAGGCCGGCAACGGTAATTGACGTTTACGTAAACGTCAATTAAGGCTAGAATTTTCGCGTATCCGCATTGAGGAATGCGCCTAACCTTCAATTGATGATGGCCCTTTTCGAAAACGCGACGTGTCCCTCGAACGACCCGTTGTTCGCGCGCCGGACTGCAGACGATCGGATTGCGCCGTCGGCTTCGAAACGGTGTGCCTGACCAGGAAAATCGATGAGCGCCATTGCCGGCATGAACTACGATCTCGGTCCAGATCTTGAAATGCTGCGCCAGTCTGTGCACGACTTCGCGCAGGCTGAAATCGCGCCGCGTGCCGGCGAAATCGACCGAAGCGATCAATTTCCAATGGATCTCTGGAAAAAGCTCGGCGATCTGGGTGCGCTGGGTATCACCGTTGCGGAAGAATACGGTGGCGCCAACATGGGCTACCTGGCACACATGCTAGCCATGGAGGAAATTTCGCGTGCGTCTGCCTCGGTCGGCCTTTCGTACGCTGCGCATTCCAACCTCTGCGTCAACCAGATTCACCGCAATGGAACCCCGGCTCAGAAGCAGAAATACTTGCCCAAACTGGTGTCAGGTGAGCATGTCGGTGCGTTGGCCATGAGCGAATCCGAGGCCGGCTCCGACGTCATAAGTATGAGATTGCGCGCCGAATTGCGCGGCGATCACTACCTTTTGAATGGCACCAAGATGTGGATTACCAACGGGCCCGACTGCGATACGCTGGTGGTCTACGGCAAATCACAACCCGAGCTTGGCGCACGCGGCATAACGGCCTTCATTGTCGAGCGTGGCATGCCCGGATTTCGGGTTGCGGCAAAGCTCGACAAGCTTGGCATGCGCGGGTCGCACACGGGTGAACTCGTATTCGAGAACGTGGAGGTGCCACTGGCGTCTGTTTTAGGCGAACAAGAAGGCGGCACGAAGGTTCTCATGAGCGGACTGGATTTCGAGCGCGCAGTCCTCGCCGCCGGGCCGATCGGAATCATGCAAGCCTGTATGGACATCGTCTTGCCCTATGTTCACGAGCGCAAACAGTTCAATCAGAGCATAGGAGAGTTTCAACTCATTCAGGGCAAACTGGCCGATATGTACACCACGCTGCAAGCGTGTAAGGCGTACTGTTACACAGTCGGCAAGAACCTCGACGCAATGGAATCTCGGCACATACGTGCTGTGCGCAAGGATTGTGCGGGCGCCATTCTGTATTGTGCGGAGCGTGCGACCTGGATGGCTGGCGAAGCGATTCAACTTCTCGGTGCCAATGGCTACATCAATGACTATCCAACCGGCCGTCTTTGGCGTGACGCAAAACTCTATGAGATCGGTGCGGGCACCAGCGAGATCCGACGCATGCTGATCGGCCGTGAACTGTTCACTGAAACCATGTAGCCAGGGTCATGAGCGGCCACCGGTTCTTTCCATATTAGGAGCACTTCATGCATGACCCCGTCGTCATCGTCGCGGCAACGCGCACGCCAATCGGAGCCTTCCAGGGCGACTTCGCTTCAATTTCTGCGCCGGAACTGGGTAGTGTGGCGATCAGGGCCGCGCTGGCGCGCGGCAAATTGGATCCCGAAAACGTCGACGAATTGATTTTTGGGTGTGTATTGCCTGCGGGCCAAGGTCAAGCGCCGGCGCGACAGGCGGCCCTCGGCGCAGGGCTACCCATGAATACGGGCTGCACGACGCTCAACAAAATGTGTGGCTCAGGAATGAAGGCGGCCATGTTGTGTCACGACATGCTTCTGGCCGGATCTATCGAGATCGCTGTGGCCGGTGGAATGGAAAGCATGACGCAGGCACCGTACCTGATCCCCAAAGCGCGCAGCGGCTACCGTATCGGGCACGCTATGATCTATGATCATATGATGCTCGATGGCCTGGAAGACGCCTACGAAAAAGGGCGCTCAATGGGCACGTTCGGTGAAGACTGCGCCGTCAAATACGGGTTCTCACGTGATCAGCAAGACGCCTTCGCGATAGAATCGGTCAAGCGCGCGCAAGAAGCCACCGCCCAGAACGGGTTCAAGTGGGAGATCGCACCGGTTATCGTTCGGACGAAGGGACAAGACACGGAAATCGATACCGACGAGGGCCCGCGACGCATAAAGCTCGACAAGATCGCGACGCTAAAGCCGGCCTTCAAAGCAGACGGCACCATTACGGCGGCCAGTTCGAGTTCGATCAGCGATGGCGCAGCCGCACTTCTCATGATGCGTGAATCAACCGCGCAGAGACGCGGTTTGTTACCTTTGGCACGTGTTTTGGGCCATAGTACCCACGCACAGGAACCGGGTTGGTTTACGACCGCACCCATCATGGCGATTCAGAAGTTGTATCAGAGCGTCGGATGGAGCACGTCCGACGTCGATCTGTTCGAGATCAACGAGGCATTTGCCGTAGTACCCATGGCAGCGATGGTGGAACATGGAATCGAGCGCAGCCGGGTCAACATCCACGGCGGCGCATGCGCGCTGGGCCATCCCATCGGGGCTTCAGGGGCTCGCATTCTTGTCACTCTCATCGGTGCGTTGCGACGGACGGGCGGCAAACGCGGAGTGGCGTCCCTTTGCATTGGCGGTGGCGAAGCCACGGCGATGGCTATCGAGGCAATATGAATTCTGTGACGCCGGCTACGGTACTTATTGCCGGCGCTTCGCGCGGTATTGGACTCGAATTGGCGCGGCAATATCGGCAAGACGGATGGCGCGTAATCGCCACGGCACGCGACGAATCCGGCATGTCCCGTCTCGCCGCCTTGGGAGCCGAACCGGTTCGGCTCGACATGCGTGCGGAACAACAATTCTCGTTTCTCGAGCAACGGCTCGCCGATCTCGCGCTCGATGTCTGTATCTACAATGCCGGAGTCGCCGGCCCGCGCACGACCCACGTGGCGGCGCCAAGCACCGATCAATTCGACGAGGTCATGCAAACCAACCTTTTGGGCGCGCTGCGCTGGATTGCGGTCACGGCAACCCACGTGGCACGCGCACACGGTCGACTCGCCTTTCTATCGAGCAAAATGGGATCGATCGGCCTTATGACCTCAGAATCGTCTGTGTTGTATCGAGCCAGTAAAGCCGCCCTAAATGCTGTCGTCAAGGCCACCGCCCTCGAGTGGGGAAACCAGGGTGTAACCGTCTTGTCTCTCCATCCAGGGTACGTCCGCACCGATATGGGAGGAGCTGCTGCGGACGTGGACGTGCAAACCAGCGTGACCGGCTTGCGCACCGTCATCGGGAGCGCAACCATGGCGCACAACGGCTCGTTTCTCGATTACACCGGCGCGGAACTGATTTGGTGATCCGCGTGCGCCCATGATCAAACGCCTCATCTCCTCGGGTTCGAGCTTTGAGACACTGGCAGGTTACAGCCGCGCAGTGGTGGAAGGCGGATACGTTCATGTCTCGGGCACGACCGGATTTGACTACGCGAAGATGACGATCGACGACGATCTGACCGTGCAGACCCATCAGGCTTTTCGCAATATCGCATCGGCCCTGTCAGAAGCGGGAGCAAGCCTTGAAGATGTCGTACGAGTACGCTATCTCATTACGGACCGATCCTATTTCGAACAAGTGGCTCCGCTTTTCGGGCAATTTTTCGGAAAGGCGCGGCCCGCCGCCACAGCGATGGTGGTCGGCTTGGTCGATGCGCGCATGAAAATTGAAATCGAGGTTACCGCCCGCCTTCCGACCGCGTCCGGTGCGCTCGGTCCCGACGATCTCTAAGCGCATGCTTTTGAGCCCCGAACAAGAAATGGTACGTGATGCGATTCGCGACTACGTGCGTGAGCGGGTCCTCCCCTTTGCGGCCGAATGGGATAGGCAAAGCATCTTTCCCAGGCAGGCATTGGAAGGACTTGCGGCGCTCGGCTGTTATGGCGTGGCGGTGCCTGAGGAATGGCACGGAGCAGGATTGGATTATCTGTCCTTGGCGCTGATCCTCGAGGAGATCGCCGCCGGTGATGGCGCCACTTCGACGATCGTTAGCGTCAACAACTGCCCGGTTTGCAGCATCCTCATGCAATGGGCAAGCCCGACGCAAAAGGAGCGCTGGCTAAAACCTTTGGCACGCGGCACCCTGCTGGGGGCCTTTTGCCTGACCGAACCCCAGGCAGGGTCCGACGCAGGCCGATTGCTCACCAGCGCCACTTGGCACAAAGACCATTACGTGCTTCAAGGCGTCAAGCAATTCATCACGTCCGGTAAAAACGCTGACGTCGCAATCGTACTGGCTGTGACGGACCGCGACGCGGGGAAAAGGGGCATCAGCGCGTTTTTGGTTCCGACCAGTACGCCGGGCTATCAGGTCAGTCGACTCGAAGACAAATTGGGGCAACGCGCCTCGGACACCGCTCAGATCCTTTTCGAGGACTGTCGCATCGGACCCGAAAATATGATCGGTGACGCGGGCAGCGGCTACAAAATTGCACTTTCGGGCCTAGAGGGCGGCCGCATCGGGATCGGTGCCCAGGCCGTGGGGATGGCGCGCGCCGGGTTCGATGCCGCCCTGTCCTATGCCAAAGAGCGACAGAGCTTTGGCCGGGCTCTCTTCGAACATCAGACCATCCAGTTCAAGCTCGCCGAAATGGCCACCCAAATCGATGTCGCACGCCAAATGGTCTGGCACGCCGCAGTGTTGCGTGACGCGCAACGCCCTTGTCTGAAGGAGGCCGCGATGGCCAAGCTGTTCGCCAGCGAAATGGCGGAAAAAGTCTGCTCGGAAGCCTTGCAGATCCATGGAGGGTACGGCTACGTCAACGATTATCCGGTAGAGCGAATTTATCGCGACGTTCGTGTTTGCCAGATCTATGAAGGCACGAGCGAAATCCAGAAAATCCTGATCGCTCGGGCCCTGGCCTGAGAAACCTGGAGGTTTTTATGAAAAAAGGATATCAAGCGCTCGTCGACGAAGCGGTTGCCCAAATCAAGACGTACACCGTGGAAGAAGCGCAGGCCAAGCTATCCGATCCCGGCGTCCAATTTGTCGACGTGCGCGACATCCGCGAACTCGAGCGCGAGGGGGTCATTCCCGGGGCGATCCATGCGCCGCGCGGTATGATTGAGTTCTGGATCGATCCGGACAGTCCGTACTATCGGGACGTATTCGGCTCGGGCAAGGAGTACATCTTCTTTTGCGCTGCGGGCTGGCGTTCTGCGCTGACAACCAAGACAGTGCAAGACATGGGACTGTCCCCGGTCGCCCATATCGGAGGGGGGTTTAGCGCTTGGAAGACGGCCGGCGCGCCCGTGTCGGCAAAGGCACGGAAACCATGAACGCGGGCAAGGTGGCCCGGTGACGGTGGCATCGAATTCCTGCTCCATGAGGATCGCGCACGGCACGCCCTGTGCGGCGGCATCCTCAGGGGGTAATGTTGCGGCTTCGATCGGGAGTATTACTGCGATGCCGAACACGCCTGTCCCGGCAACAGTATTGCAGGCGCGGCCCGACATTTTTGAACGACAAGGAGTCATCCCCAGTAAGCATGCTCCGGTGCAAGGTGCGACGCCCGGGTTGTCTTCCGGGCCGGATCCTTGGCATGGCCTTTCTGGCCTGGACCAACCGACCCCGGTCGGATCGAGCGGAACTTGCGGACGCACCGCCGCCGGATTTCTTGCTTTAACCTGGGTTTTGACCTCTTACCCGCGTTGCGTCCATGCCGAAAATTGAAACAAAAGTGAATGTGCGTTCGGCCGAATTCGAGGCCAACGCCGCGGCCATGCGAACTTTGGTATTGGATCTGAAGGTCGTAGTCGGCAGGATCGCGCGGGGCGGCGGAGACGTCGCGCGTGCACGGCATGCCGCCCGTGGCAAACTTTTGCCGCGCGAGCGCATCGACGGGTTACTCGACGCAGGCACGCCCTTTCTCGAACTTTCACAACTCGCTGCGCTCAACATCTACGACAATGACGCGCCTTCGGCCGGAATCATCACGGGCATCGGGCGCGTTTCGGGGCGTGAATGCGTCATCGTATGCAACGATGCGACCGTCAAGGGAGGCACTTATTATCCGTTGACAGTCAAGAAACATCTACGCGCGCAAGAAATAGCCGAGCAAAATCGCCTTCCCTGCATCTACTTGGTGGATTCCGGCGGGGCCAATCTTCCGAATCAGGACGGCGTCTTTCCCGATCGCGATCATTTCGGTCGTATCTTCTACAACCAAGCCAATCTCAGTGCCAAGGGTATCGCGCAAATCGCCGTCGTAATGGGATCATGTACTGCGGGCGGCGCGTACGTGCCTGCCATGAGTGACCAATCCATTATCGTCAAGGATCAAGGTACGATTTTTCTTGCTGGCCCACCGCTCGTCAAGGCTGCAACCGGAGAGATCGTGACGGCGGAAGATCTCGGTGGCGGGGACGTTCACACGCGCCTGTCCGGCGTTGTCGATCACCTGGCACAGGACGACTGGCATGCTCTGGCGATCGCGCGCCGGATCATTGGAAGCCTGAACTATGTCAAGCGCTACGAAGTGGATGTGCGCGAAGTCATCGAGCCGCGCTACAGCCCCGATGAAATAGCAGGCATCATTCCGAGCGATACACGCAAGCCTTATGACGTACGCGAAGTCATATCGCGCATTGTTGACGCGTCGGAATTCGATGAATTCAAGGCGCGTTACGGGACGACGCTGGTATGTGGTTTTGCCCACATCTGGGGAGTGCCGGTCGGCATCGTTGCGAACAACGGTGTTTTGTTTTCAGAGTCAGCCCTCAAAGCGACGCATTTCATCGAACTATGTGGTCAACGCAAGGTTCCGCTGGTGTTTCTGCAAAACATCGCCGGATTCATGGTGGGCCGGAAATACGAGAATGAAGGCATCGCCAAACACGGCGCAAAAATGGTGATGGCGGTCGCGACGGTGCAAGTCCCGAAGTTCACAGTCATCATAGGCGGCTCGTTTGGAGCCGGAAATTACGGTATGTGCGGTCGGGCATATTCGCCGCGGCTTCTCTGGATGTGGCCCAATGCGCGAATTTCGGTGATGGGGGCCGACCAGGCCGCAAGCGTTCTAGCCACGCTCAGGCGGGATGCCCTCGAAAGTAAGGGAGCAACGTTCTCGCCGGAAGAAGAGGAAACGTTCAAAGCTCCAATCCGGGATCAGTACGAACACCAAGGGCATCCCTATTACGCCAGTGCGCGGTTGTGGGACGATGGCATCATTGATCCTGCCGACACACGCAAGGTACTCGGGCTCGGCCTGTCTGCAAGTCTAAATGCCCCTATCGGCGAATCACGCTTCGGCGTGTTTCGCATGTAACGCGAAGAGCGCGCGACAAGCCAATGTACCGTCCTGCCTTAGACAAAACGTCTTGCGAAAGCAATGGTCAATCAAAACCGCAGGGCCAAAAACGCCGATCTTGCTCCACAGGTCTCGAGATGGCGCCGACGTTCGGAGTTTGGCCGCACCGGAAAGCACGCGGCCTTTCCAATCGTCGCGCGCGAGCCCATCGATTTATGAATCCACAGCGACAGGGGTCTGTCGTGCAGCCCAATCCGACGACCAAACCGGCGCTTGTGGTCGAATTCGCGAGTCCGGTTGAGATGCCCCACTGCGGTTGCCTCGCATGACATACTCGAGCCTGCTGGTCACACTGCATGAGGCGCAGCTATCGATCTGTCTGAATCGACCTCAGCTTCGCAATGCCTTCAATGACGTCATGGTTTCAGAATTGAAGGAGGTTTTTCTGCAGGCGTCCAATGATACGCAGGTGCGCGTCGTGGTGCTCTCGGCCGCTGGCCCGTCATTCTGCGCGGGAGCCGACCTGAACTGGATGCAAAGAATGGCGGGTTACTCTCACGCTGAGAACCAGGCGGATGCCATGGAACTGGCGCGTATGCTTTACGCCCTCTACCGCTGCGACAAGCCAGTCATCGCGCGCATACAGGGTGACTGCTATGCGGGTGGCATCGGGCTGATCGCTGCTGCCGATATCGCCATCGCATCCCGTGATGCCAGATTCTGTCTTTCGGAAGTCCGCCTGGGCTTGATTCCTGCCACCATCAGTCCGTACCTCCTCCACGCCATCGGCGAGCGCGCCGCGCGGCGCTATTTTTTGTCAGCCGAACGGTTTGATGCCAGTGAGGCACTTCGCATCGGGCTGATTCACGCCATCGTCGAACCCGAACGACTTGATCAAGAGATTCATCAGATCGTGCTTGCGCTGAGGGCCAATTCAGGGGACGCCATGCGCGAAGCGAAGCGACTGGTACGGGAAGTGGCGCCTCGGTCTATCGACGAGGCACTTCTCGCCTTTACGGCGGAACGCATCGCCACGGTTCGTGCATCGGCCCATGGTCGCGAAGGCGTCGACGCATTTCTACATAAGCGCAACCCTGCCTGGTTGCTGCCAGAACCGAAAGCGGACCGCTGATATGTTCCAAAAAATCCTCATCGCCAACCGCGGCGAGATCGCTTGCCGCATCGCGTCCAGCGCGCGGCGACTGGGAATTGAGTGCGTGGCCGTCTATTCGGATGCCGACAAAACTGCCAAACACGTCGACATGTGCGGTCAGGCCATCCGGCTCGGACCTGGCCCCGCCCATGAGAGTTATCTTGTGGGCGAGAAAATCATCGCAGCCGCGCATTCAACCGGGGCTCAAGCGATCCATCCCGGCTATGGCTTTCTTTCGGAAAGCGCGACTTTCGCCGCGAAGTGTGTCGACGCCGGGCTGGTGTTCATCGGACCCCCGGCGACCGCAATTGGCGCCATGGGGAATAAATCAGCGGCCAAAGCCCTGATGGAACAAGCAGGCGTGCCGCTCGTGCCGGGTTATCACGGGCCGAATCAGGCGGGACCCCATTTGCAACGGGAAGCCGAGCGCATCGGATACCCGGTCCTGATCAAGGCCTCCGCGGGCGGTGGCGGCAAAGGTATGCGCATCGTCGTGCAAGGATCCGAATTCATGGAAGCACTCGCTTCTTGCAAGCGAGAAGCCTGGGCTGCGTTCGGCGACGAGAATGTGTTGATCGAGAAATATCTCGACAGTTCGCGTCATGTCGAGATTCAAATATTTGCCGACGCTCTGGGCCACTGCGTTTATCTATTCGAGCGCGACTGCTCCATCCAAAGGCGGCATCAAAAGGTTCTGGAAGAAGCACCGGCGCCAGGCCTATCGAGCGCACGCCGCGAGGCCATGGGTCAAGCGGCAGTCGCCGCAGCTCGAGCGGTCGGGTATGTCGGGGCCGGTACGGTCGAATTCATTACCGCGCAGGATGGCAGCTTCCATTTCATGGAAATGAATACCCGTCTGCAGGTCGAGCATGCGGTGACCGAAATGATTACGGGCTTTGATCTGGTCGAATGGCAATTGCGTATCGCCTACGGCGAGCCGTTGCCGATCGATCAATCGGACTTACGTTTTCATGGGCATGCGTTCGAGGTCCGTCTTTATGCAGAAAACCCGGAACGTGGATTTTTACCAGCGACCGGAACATTGTTACGGTTACGCATGCCTGATGCTGTGGAATATTTTTCGAATAGCGCCGGTTGCATTGAGCCGGCTCCCGTCCGCGTCGATAGCGGTGTGCGCGAGGGCGATGCGATCAGTCCGTTCTACGATCCTCTTATCGCCAAGCTTATCGTCTGGGGTCACGATCGGAGTGAAGCGCTCGCACGCATGCATCAAGCGCTCACCGAAACCCAGATTGCCGGGACTGCGACGAACGTCGCATTTCTTGCGCGGCTGGTGGCGTCCGAAGCATTCGCACGAGGGTGCTGCGATACCCGTTTCATCGAGCGAAATCATGACGTCTTATTCCCCTGTGCGATTGCCGTGCCCAATGAGGTCCTGGCACTTGCCGTGGCCTGGCAGATCGGGCAGGAACAGCGTACAGAAGACTCGGATCCCTGGGGTATACGTGACGGTTGGCGTTTGAATCTGAGCCTGCGGCGCGGTATCGAGTACCAAACCAAGTTCGGGCCCGCGCCGGTCTTCGTCAACTACGACGCAGATGGCTTGATGCTTGAATTTGCCGGTGCAGCCGTCGACTTGACACTGCTTTCGGTCCAACCGGGCCACGTGCACATCCAACTTGGGGACCATATCTTGCGAGCCGACGCTTGTATCGACGGCATGACGCTCAATCTTTTTCATGAGGGAAAGCATTTCGCCCTCACGCAAGTCGACCGACTGAATGAAGTTCTCGCGGCGGACGCCACGGAGGGACTACTCACAGCCCCTATGCCGGGAAAAATCGTCTCCATTCTTGCCGCACCCGGCAGCCATGTCCAAGCGGGAACCGCGTTGATGGTGATGGAAGCGATGAAGATGGAGCACACGATCACAGCGCCTGCGAACGGATCGGTCGGCGAATACCGCTTCGAAGTGGGGGCCCAAGTGGCCGAAGGGGTGCAGCTTCTCAGCTTCACAATCGACGAACCTGCCACATGACTCGGGTCGTGTTCAGCGCCAATGGGACAGACCCGGCGGTCTGGGTGACGCAACTCGCCAAACTTTTGCCGGATATGGAGGTCGTTCCTTTTGTCGTGGACGATACGCGCCGTGCGGACTATGCGGTCGTGTGGGCTCCGGATTCGGGCCTGTTTGACAGGCAGCGTCACCTGAAGGCCATCTTTAACCTGGGCGCTGGTGTGGACGCGTTGATTCGGATGCATAACCTGCCCGCGCACGTTCCCGTCGTGCGCCTGGGTGACGCCGGAATGTCGGTGCAGATGGCGGAGTATGTCTGCCATACCGTCATCCGGTTCACGCGCGAATTTGATCAATTCGAAGCCGATATGCGCGGCAACCGCTGGAAGTTTCGAAAACCCACTCAAAGAGGCGATTTTCCTGTGGGTGTCATGGGCCTTGGAATGATTGGGGCACGCGTAGCGCGCGCCGTCGCGAGCTTCGATATGCCAGTCTATGGCTGGTCCCGCAGCGAAAAGGTAATCGACGGCGTTCAATGCCTGTGGGGCCAGAGCGGATTCGAACCATTCTTGCGGGCCACTCGGATTCTCGTCTGCCTTTTGCCATTGACTGCCGATACCGACTCGATCCTCAATAAGAAGAATCTTGCAAAACTCAAACCCGGTTCCTATCTCATCAATGTGGCGCGCGGCGCTCACCTGGTCGAGGAGGATTTGCTGACATTGCTCGACTCCGGGCAGATGGCCGGCGCGACGCTCGATGTGTTTCGTCAGGAGCCGCTGCCGCCGACACATCCCTTTTGGAATCATCCGAAAATCGTGATGACACCGCACATCTCCGCTCGCACCTTGCGCGACTTCACCTTGGCACAGATTGCCGAGAAAATTCACATTCTCGAACGAGGTCAGCCCATCGAGGGCATCGTCGATCGCGCGAGAGGCTACTGAGGAACGCTCCATGAAGCTGCCAAAGAAGGTAAAGATCGTCGAAGTAGGCCCGCGCGATGGCCTTCAAAACGAATCGGTCGTAGTCCCCGCGGAAATCAAGGTTGCGCTATGCAACCAACTCTCGGCGGCAGGCTTTGCGAATATCGAGGTGGCCTCGTTCGTCTCACCCGAATGGGTGCCCCAGATGGCCACCAGTTCGGAGGTCATGGCAAGCATCGAGCGCAGACCGGGAACCCTCTATTCTGCACTTACGCCAAACATGCGGGGCTTTGAAGCCGCTGTTGCCGCACGAGCGGACGAGGTCGTGATTTTCGGTGCCGCCTCCGAGGCCTTTTCCCAACGAAACATCAACTGTTCGATTGCGCAGAGCATCGAGCGTTTCCGGCCGGTCGCAAAAGCTGCGCACGAACATCGCATGCGCCTGCGAGGCGCTATTTCCTGTGCTTTGGGCTGTCCTTACCAGGGTGAGGTCACGCCCCAAGCCGTCACTGACGTCGTCCTGCGTTTCGCGGACCTTGGATGCGAGGAGATCGACATAGCCGACACGATTGGCGTGGGCACACCTGCGGCCACTCAGGAAGTTATGGAAAAGGCAGCGCAGGTGTTCGACTCTGGCCGTCTGTCAGGCCATTTCCACGATACCTACGGGCAGGCCATCGGCAACATATACGCAAGCATGCAGGTCGGCATTGCCATCTTCCATAGCTCGGTGGCGGGGTTGGGAGGGTGTCCCTTTGCGAAAGGTGCGACCGGGAACGTCTCGACTGAAGACGTGCTGTACCTGATGCAGGGACTTGGGGTAGAGACCGGTATCGACCTCGCCGCGGTCGTCGAGACGGGGCAGTGGATCAGCCGCTTTCTTGGTCGCGCCGCGGCATCGCGAGCGGGCAACGCCTTGTCTGCTCAGCGCAGCGCGCCGTGATGTCCATGACCACGCACCGCGAGTCGGAAGCCGTCTCCGTGCCGTCGCCATGCACATCGGTATGTCGCATGAACGAGAGATTGTCCAACGAACCCGGTGGACTCTGTGAGGGCTGCCTGCGCACCCTCGACGAGATCGTCCAATGGGCGAATGCGAAGGACGATTATAAGCGCCTCGTCTTGTCACGCATAGAAGTGCGTCGGCATATCCTGGACGAACGAACTTGATGCGACACATTGACTGGTATTTCGATCTCGTCTCGCCCGCCCCCTATTTCCAGAACACACGGCTTGCGCGCGATGCCGTGAAAGCGCCGCCTACTCGTCGGCCGCTCCTGCGAAGGGCAATCGAATCGTGGCTTGGGCCGAATCGCCTGAGTTCACCCCGGTGATGTTGCACGCCTCGGGCAGGTTGCCCTCCTCAATGCGGGTGTTCGAGCGCGGCTGGTTGTCCTCGAACAACATTCTGTTTCTCGGCCGCGACCTCACAGCGCTGGTTGATTCAGGTTATGTCAGTCACGCCGATCAAACCCTGGCTCTGGTGCGCTATGCGCTCGCGGGCCGGTCCCTGGATTTGCTGCTCAATACGCACCTGCATTCAGACCATTGCGGCGGCAACGCAATTTTGCAAAAAACATATCGTTGCCGTACGCTCATCCCTGCTGGTGAAGTCGATCGCGTCGCTGCCTGGCGCGAAGATCAACTGAATCACTATCTGACAGGTCAGCGTTGCGACCGGTTCGGATTCGACTCGGGCCTCGCGGCGGGTGACACAGTCATGCTGGGCGACTTGAGTTGGCAAGCCCTGGCCGCGCCCGCGCACGATCCGCATGGATTGGTCCTGTATTGCGCACGTGAAGGGATCCTTCTGTCTGCTGACGCGCTTTGGGAAAACGGATTTGGCGTGATTTTTCCGGAGTTGGAGGGGGAGCCAGGCTATGGCGCCACACGTGCTACTTTGCAGATGATCCATAATCTCGAACTCCGTCTGGTCATCCCAGGACATGGCCCGCCCTTCTCGAAAGTCTCCGATGCGCTGGCGCGGGCTTGGAGCCGCATGGACTATCTTGAAACAGACCCGGCGCGTACCGCGCGCCATGCGATCAAGGTGCTCCTAAAGTTTCTGCTTCTCGAACATCAGCGCATCGCCTTGGCAAGCGTGGCACAGCGCCTCGAGTCGATTCATTTCGTCAGGGAGGCGAATCGGCGCTATTTGCAAATGAGCGCCGAAGACCTGCAACAATGGGCGGTGACGGCACTCATCAAGAGTAACGCCGCACGCCTCGAAAACGATATGCTGGTGAACTGCACATGAAAAAACAATTCTGGGGTCTCGCGGCATTCGTCGGCCTCATGCTCACGTGCGTGGCCAGTGGCCTTCCCGCGCATGCCGCCAGCGGACCTCTTGCGGCGATATCCAATCCGAGCGGCCTTGCATTCGCCGCCAATGCGCTGGGCCGCGCGGTTTCCGAGCGCGCGTGGCTGGAAAACCTGCTTCTCACGACACATATCGTCAGCTTTGTCGTTTTGGTGGGGGGTGCGTGTGTCGTCGATTTGCGCCTACTCGGATTGGGTCGTCGAATTCCCCTGCGGGATCTCAATAATTTCGTCGTTCCGATTGTATTGGTCAGCGTGGTGACCGCCGTGTCCTCGGGTCTCTGGCTATTTGGAGCCCACGCTGACGCCCTGATCGGACGGCCAGCGTTTCTCTACAAGATGCTTTTGCTGTTTGCTGCTGCCATTAATGCTTTGATTTTCTATACCGGCCCTTATCAGTCCGTCGCGAAATGGGAGCGAGACGATCGCCCTCCCCGGGGTGCCCAAGCCGCCGGATTGTTGTCGCTTTTGATCTGGGTTGCGGTGATTTTCTGTGGCCAGCGTATCGCGCATCATTAGGGGCCCTCGCGGCAAGCCCCATGAACTCAGCATTCGTTGCGGACTTTGCCGAGTGCTCCGGCCTTGGCATAATGGCCGTATACCGTGGAATGCGTGCCTTTAGGACACGTGAATCGAGGGGGTCCGTTGTTATCGCCCGAACAGGCCAATCAACTCGCCGACGCGCTCATGAGCCAGGAACGCGCGAGGCGCACGGGCCGCCGCGCAAGTCTGCGGCGCGGCCGAGGCCGACGTCATCGTATCCCGCTGGGCATGCTGGTTGGGCTCTACGCAGGATCGGCTTGCGGTCTCTGGATCGGTCGCTTCCAATCGATGTTGGTTTTCGTAGGCATGCTGATCGGCGGTGCCGTCGGATTTTTCTTGGAGCGCCGTCACAGGCATGTTCATTCTGCAGACTCTGCCAGCGGCGACACACGCAGGGACGTTCATCCGGGCGTCGGCTAGAAGCGGGGCAGGGAACGGTGTGGTTGCGGCAACTGTCTGACGGTTAGCCGTCCCTTAAAGGTGCCTTGATGCTTTCTACTCGTTCACGCCGTCGCAAGCCGCTAAAGATCGCCGTTTCTCCGCGTCTTTTTCATCCCGAGGCGGGCGCAGTGGGATTGCGTTCCAAGCCGGTCATGTACCTGGAGGAATCGGTCGCCAATTGGGTGATGTCCCGCGATGTCATGGTGTTTATGCTGCCCATGGTGGTCGGCGGTGCGATGGTGTCGCGCGGAAATCTGAAACTCTCGGACTATGTACTCCAAGTCGACGGCTTGGTTTTACAGGGTGGGGCGGATTTGAGCCCAACGAGCTACAACGAAGAACCCTTAAAGCCGGAATGGGCGGGCGATAAGATCCGCGATGATTTCGAACGTGAATTGCTCATGGAGTTCGTTGAAGCCGGAAAGCCGGTCTTCGGCATCTGCCGGGGAGCGCAAATGATCAACGTCGCCTTTGGAGGCACCCTCTACCAGGACATTGCCGCCCAGAACCCCGAATCGATCGCACATGTCGACCGCTCGGCCTATGACCGGCACTATCATGAAATCCGACTCGAACCACAGTCTCGTCTGGCCAAGCTCTATCCGGGGATAGAGACGGCGAAGATCACCTCGATTCATCACCAAGCCGCCCGAACGATCGGCCGCGATGTCGTGGTCGAAGCTTGGTCGATTCCCGACCTCGTTCCCGAGGCGATTCGAGTCAAGGGAGACGGGTATGTATTCGGCGTCCAATGGCATCCGGAGTTTCATCGAACTGGCGATTCAGAACTACTCGATTCCGCCCCGCTTCTCGAAGACTTTCTGGAAGCCGTCAGAAAACGCGCCCGTTAGAATCACCTGACAACTTTGGAAGTTCGCCTAATGCGCGCCCCCAGCGCTGACGGGTGCCAAGTTCTTCTCCGGTTTGGCGACCCATATGACGAACATGAGAGCGACGAAGATCACGCCGGAAATCCAAAAAACGTCCGCTGCTCCCAGCATATGGGCCTGGGAGTCGAGAAGTTTCTCGACGTACCCTATGGCTTGCTCCGAACTCATGCCGCTTGACGTCAGAGCGGTCACGGTCTGATCGGTGGCCACGCTGTAACTCGAAATATGTTCAGTGAGCTGAGCATGGTGCATGGCCGAGCGATGATCCCATAGCGTCGTTACAACCGAAGCACCGACCGCGCCCGCAGTGATCCGGACAAAATTCGATAGCCCGCTCGCGGCAGCAATACGCTCGGGCGGCAAACCCGACAAAGTTAACGCGACGAGCGGCAGGAAAAAGGTTGCCATGGCGGCGCCCTGGATCACGGTGGGGATGATGACGTGCATCGGATCGACCTGGGTATTGAACCCCGCACGCATAAACGAGACCCATGCGAAGATGAAAAACGCGACACAGGCGATGACTCGGGGATCCAACCGTGGCAGATTGCGTCCGACGATCGGGGTAATCAGAATCGCAAGGATGCCGACCGGCGCGGTCATGAGTCCAGCCTCGGTGGCGGTGTACCCCATCTGCGTTTGTAGCCAAAGCGGAAGAATCACGACATTGCCAAAGAACGCGCCATAGCCGACGGACGTTGCGACGACGCCCGAGCTGAAGTTGCGCCGCTTGAACAATGAGAGATCCACGATGGGGTGGTCGTTTCCCACCAATTCCCAGATCAAGAACAGTAGGAGTCCGGTCACTGCGGTAACGGCCAGAAGCACAACTTGCTTGGATTCGAACCAGTCGAGATCTTTGCCCTTGTCGAGCATGATTTGCATGGCTCCGACCCAGATGACGAGCAAGCCAAGCCCAACACCGTCAACGGGCAATTTCCGGGTCGGGGTCTCTCGCGTGCGGTAGAGACGGTACGATACGTAGGCCGAGACGACACCTACAGGTGCGTTGATATAAAAAATCCACGGCCATGAGATGTTGTCCGTAATGTATCCGCCCAGAACCGGCCCGACCACCGGAGCCACGAGGGTCGTAATCGACCACAGTCCCAGCGCGACACCCGAGCGCTCGCGCGGATAGCTCGCGAGAAGCAGAGTCTGCGACAGAGGGATCATCGGACCGGCCACCGCGCCCTGGATGACTCGAAACAGGATCAGGAGTTGGAGATTGGGCGCCATACCGCACGCCAAGGACGCCAATACGAACAATACGATCGACGTTGTGAACAGGCGTACCGCGCCGAACCGTTGCGTGAGCCAACCGGTGAGCGGCACGGCGATCGCATTGGCGACAGCGAAAGATGTGATGATCCACGTTCCCTGATCGATCGAAACACCGACGTCTCCAGAAATCGCTGGAATCGAAACATTGGCAATCGAGGTGTCGAGCACGTTCATGAACGTGGCGAGCGAGAGCGCGACGGTTCCGAGCACCCGTGCTCCCCCTTGGAGTGGGGGCGGCGGCACGAAAGAAGGCGCCTGAGGGTAACTCGAATCCATGCTGGCCAAGTCTGACTTTCGCAGTCGGTCAGCGCGTTTCGAATGCGTTGCGCGTCGCCAACTGGGTCGGGGCGATCACTTTAGTATTGCGGCCGATCAGATCATCCTTGCGATCCAAGGCCCCCACGGCACTGAGTTTGGTACCCAGATTCGCGGCGATAATACGTTCGACGAGCGTATCGGCATCGCTGGGTTGGGTGTCCTGCGCCTCACTTTGCAGGCTGGGATTGGCTGGCTTGGCGCTGGTGAGTTCTGGACCGCTCAAGTCTCTGACATCGACTTTGACCAGCATGGACAATCCGATTCGAAGCGGGTGTTGCTTCAGCTCCTGCGCATCCAGCTCCACGCGAACCGGCACCCGCTGCACAACTTTAATCCAGTTGCCCGTCGCGTTTTGCGCAGGCAACAAGCTAAAGGCACCGCCCGTTCCGGCGGACAGGCCGTCGATCTTCCCATGATAGACAGTATGACTGCCATAGAGATCTGCTTCGAGCGTCACTGGCTGGCCAATGCGCATTTGGCGCAATTGGACCTCCTTGAAGTTGGCATCGACCCATAAGTTGTCAAGCGGCACGATAGCCATCAGCGGAGCACCCGGTTGAACACGTTGACCGACTTGTACGCTGCGTTTGGCGACCTGTCCTGAAACAGGCGCCAGCAAGGTTGCCCGGCTCAACTCCAGGTAAGCTTCGCGGACCTGTGCCGCCGCGCGAAGTACGCGCGGATGTTGCTCGACCGTTGTGCCCTCGGTCATCGTCTTGTTGGCTGCGAGTTGTTCGCGCGCTGCCGAGACTCCGGCCTCGGCAGCCGTCAATGCGCTTTGGGCGTTCGCCAGCTGGGCCTCGACGTGCTGCATTTCCTCGCCCGAGACCGCGCCTGTCGACACCAACGCTTGGCGACGCTTATAGTCGTCCTGGGCGCGACCGAGTTCAGCGCGCGCTTTGACGACATCGGCTTGGCGCGCCTCGATGTTGGCGTCGAGTGTGCCATTGTTGGCATAGAGGGTCCGCACCTCACGCACCGTCTGCGCCAATTGTGCTTCTGCTTGATCCAAAGCCACCTGCGCATCAGCTTTATCGAGTTGGACCAGCACTTGACCGCCTTTGACGGTATCCGTGTCATCGACCTTGATGCTGACGACAGTGCCGCTGATTTGGGGTGTGATCTGGACGACGTTACCGGCGACGTAGGCATCGTCGGTCGACTCATAATGGCTGCCGATCACGAAGTACCACAGCGCGTACGCCAAACCCGCCAATACGAAGATAGCGGCCATGATTGCGAGTAGGCGATTGCGTTGCGGCTTTCCGTTTGAAGTCGCGTTGCCCGAGGGGCTTGCGATCGCGTTATCGGTTGGGGAGGTCATGCGAAATCTCCGGATTCTGATTTTGGGTTAACGCAGTGCGACAGGGGTCGGCGTCGCGTCGTAGCCGCCGCCCAGTGCACGCACCAGACTGACATCGAGATCGAGTGTGCGTGCCTTCAATTCAGCCGCGGTGCGACGTTGCTGGAGCACTGCGGTTTGCGCGGTCAAAACCACCAGATAGTTGCCAAGTCCGGCTTTGTAGCGCTGTACCGCTAGGGCATAGGCTTCCTCGATCTTGGCCTGCGCCTGCTGTTGCTGCGACTGCTCCTGGCGCAGCGCCAACAGCGAGGTGATCTGATCGGCCACGTCATGCAGCGCCTCGATCAGCGTTTGGTTGTACTGCGCTACCGCAGCATCATAGTCGGCATCACGGACGCGCAGATTCGCCTTTAGGTCGGCCTGATAGATGGGTAAGGTCAAAGCAGGTCCGACTTGGGTGTTCTCGCTGGCCGCCGTTAGAAACTTGGAATAGCCCAAGCTGATGACGCCTAACGACGCAACGAGATTGAGGTCTGGATAGAATTGGGCACGTGCGTAATCGATGCCGTGACTGGCCGCTTCGACACGCCAACGAGCGGCGACCAAGTCAGGCCTGCGACCCACCAGGCTGGCGGGCAGCGCTACCGGCAGCGCAACAAAATCGCCGGCCTGCGCCGCGGGGCGACCGATAGCAAGCCCGGCATCTGGACCCTGGCCCAGAAGCGCCGCGATCTGATTGCGTGCCAATCCAATATTTTCGTCGAGGGTGGCCAAATCGAGTCGCGCTTGAGGCAGGGCAGATTCAGCTTCACGCAGTTCGACGTTGGTATCTAGCCCAGCCAATACCCGCTGGCGAGTCAGCGCAAGAATATCCTCACGTTGATGAATCGCCGCCTCGGTCACATCGTGCAGCGCGTCGAGCCGCTGCAACTGGAACCACGCGCGCGCAACCGCTGTGGAAAGGGCCAAACGGGCGGCAGCAGCGTCAGCCTCAGCCGCTTTCGCCTGTGAACGGGCGCTGTCAATCGCGGCCCGATTTTTGCCCCAAAAGTCGATATCCCATCCAAAATTCAGGAACGCCCTATTGGTGGTGAAAGTCGAGCCGCCCAGTGGCGGCGGATAAATATAGTTCGAGGAGAACCTGCCGCGTTGCGATGACGCGTCCAACCCGAGGGAGGGTTGGTTGTGCGCTTGCGCCTGGCCGATCACCGCGTCAGCCTTTGCCAGTCGAGCGTGCGCCAACTGCAGGCTCGGGCTTCCGGCGAGGGCCTCCTCAACGAGGTGGTCGAGGCCGGGGTCGCGATAACGCTTCCACCAGTCCTGGTGCGGCCACGCCGCCATGTCGGGAACAGCCCCAAAACTTTTGCCAGTCGCTAAGGCCTCAGGGGCCAGCGGTTTGGACTGCGGATCGATGCCTGCCGCACAGCCGGAGAGAAGAAAGGCCGTGGCGAGCGCGGTGGCGATGGCGAGCCCCGTCGTCGCGGCCCAGGCCAAGACTTCGGTGCGCAAGTAGGGACGCGTCGAGCGCTTTACATAGGTGGTAAGAGAATTCATGAGCTTGTTCTCTGGCTCGCCTTTGCCGATTCCGATTCGTTCACGTTCGCGGATTCGGCATTCGCCAGCATGCGGCGCAAGAAAGCCTTCAGGGCCTCAAGCTCCGCTTCCGAGAAGCCCGCGAGGTGGCGATTCAGCACCCTCACCATGACAGGCGGAAGTCGATCGGCCAACGCCCGGCCGGCATCCGACAACGCGAGTCGCACGACGCGCCGGTCATCCGCGGAACGCGTGCGGCTGACCAGTCCTTTAGCCTCCAGCCGGTCAATCATGCGCGTCATGGATCCGGTGTCACACAAAGTCTCGCGCGATAACTCCGCGGCCGTGTCGCCATGTCCTTGGGCAATCATGATGAGAATGCCCCATTGGTCATGCGAAATCTCGTAATCTGCCATTTCATGGTCGACCGCCGAACCCAACGCCATACGGACACGTTTGACGAGATAGCCGACACTCTCCTCCACGCGATAATTCTCGACGCGGTAGGGTCCACTCTTCGGGGTTGTGCTGTCGTTGTCCATTGAAGCATCCATAATTGCCTAAGCAGCAATTTAGACTGCCTAGACAGTTATTGCAAGTTCAGATTTCGGTATGCCAGGTATAAACGGGATGGATGCCCGTGATCTCACACGTTGCAATGGCGATCTAAATGTGTGTGCTCACTTTTATCAGAACCCACGAATTCTCTTGGGCTCCTATTATTGCTGACACTTTTCGCTGAATAGAAGGGAACCGACCATGCATTACGAACTGTATTACTGGCCCTCCATTCAAGGGCGCGGCGAGTTTGTGCGCTTGGCACTTGAGGAAGCGGGTGCGCGCTACACCGATGTCGCGCGCGGCCCCGATTCCGAGCTGCGTGAGGAAGCCATCGCAAAATTTCTCCAGCATCCGGGTTTGGCCTATCGGCCATTCGCCGTGCCCGCGCTCAAGACAGGAAAACTCGTTATCAGTCACACGGCAAATATCCTCCTCTACTTAGGAATACACCACGATCTTTCGCCCAAGGAGGAGTCGGCCGGACATTGGACGCACGGCCTTCAGCTGACCATCACCGATCTCTTGGCCGAAGTGCATGATGGCCACCATCCGATCAGCTCGGGGCTGTACTACCGAGACCAAAAGGCAGAAGCCCAGCGCCGTACGCGCCATCTGATCGAACAACGCCTGCCGAAGTATTTGGGGTACTTCGAGAGCGTATTGCGGCAGAATCCCTCCGGCCCGCAATTTGCCGTCGGAGATCGCCTCACCTACGTCGACTTGTCGCTGTTTCAAATTATTGCAGGGGTCCGCTACGCATTCCCCAACGCCATGAAAGATTTGGAGAAAACCTACCCCGGTTTGGCAGCTCTCGCACAAAGCGTTGCAGTTCGTCCCCGCATTGCGGCCTACCTGGCTTCGAAACGTCGGATTCCATTTAACGAAGACGGGGTCTTCCGGCATTATCCCGAGCTCGACCCGGTTTAGAGGTCTCGCCGCGAGCGATCCCGATCATTCTGATCTTCGATCCGCGCCCGGGCTTGTGTCCACTGCTCATCCGTCCAATGGCGCAACTCGTAAAAGTTGCCGCCAGTACCCAGATGAGCCCCTCCGTCCATCATGATGGATTCGCCATTGAGCCACTGGCAACCATCGCTCATCAGAAATGTCGAGAGGTTGCGCAACTCCTGAAAGGTACCGGGGCGTCCCATCGGGTTGGATTTGGCACTGCGCGTGCCCGGCTCCTCGCCCGGATTTAGACGTTTGCTCATGCCTTCGGTCGGAATCTCGCCGGGCCCGATGGCATTCAAGCGGATTCCATAGGGTGCCCATTCGGTGGCGAGTGACATCGTCATGGCATGAACCGCGCTTTTGCTCATCGCGGACGGCACGACGTAGGGACTGCCATTGAGCACCCACGTCACGATGATCGAAATCACGCTGCGATAAGGGTCATCCCGCTGCCAGCTGCCGTTGCGTGCCATGTCGACCCAGCGCCTGCCCACCGCATGGGTCACATAAAATGTGCCGTGCATGACGATGTTGGCAATCGCGTCGAATCCGCGCGTGGAGAGTCCCGCTGTCGGCGATATGAAGTTGCCCGCGGCATTGTTCACCAGACCCGTGAGGGGCCCCTCCGCAAAGATCTGCTCGACCATGGCATCGACCGCTTGCGCATCGCGAATATCAAGCCCGAAGGTCTTGACTGATCCGCCGCGAACGTCCATCAGTGCTGCCGCAGTCTCGTCACACACCCCCTTGCGGCGTCCGCAAATATAGAGATCGGCACCCAGAGCGAGGAACTGTTCGGACATCGCCCTTCCCAGACCCGTTCCTCCGCCGGTCACCAGAATGCGCTTGCCCGCCAAGAGCCTGGGTTCAAACATATCCGTTGTCCCTCTCGTTTTGCGCGCTCAGCCGTGCGGTTTGAACAAAAGCACATGTTCGGGTCCGCGTTTTACCACGCCGACCGCCCATCGTGGATCGTGCCGCCGGCAATACCCCACCAAGCATCGAATAAATCGGGTGAGCCGCCTGCAAGCAATTCCCTTTGGACCCAGAGTGCCGCCGATGAAGATCCTGACCCATAACGTAGAGTATCGCGCGCTACTCGTCTCCTTGCCGTGCAACCCTGCGTCTGGCCTCATCGACCAACTTGCGCACCGCCAGCGGGTCATCCAGATCGAAACGGATCAGCGGTACGCTGCTGCCCGCGCCACGCAACTCGGCGAATACCTTTTCCGCATTGGAAACCAATTCGATCAGTGGAACGCCGCTGCAGGAGAACACACCCGGCCGAGATTCCACCACCCCGGCAATATCGCGGAGTTGGCGACGTAACGTTGCAAAGCGTGCCAAGGTCTGTGCATCAAGAACGCCCATATCACCTCACCGTCTGCCCCGTGGTGGACAGCGCTTGCAAACAGATCGGGATGGGCGGCATCTGAAATACGCTCGCGCATCCTTGTTGAACGAGATTATGCGCGATTCCAGATTCTTTTTGCAGCGGTTTTGAGAGCGAGGGGCGTGCCACGCCGCCCTCTTCGAGGGGCCTGTCTCCTCAAGTGGTTTTACAAGCTCGAAGACCCTTTCCTTCACGAGCGACGTCGGAAGTCGTGGGTGTTAGCGCCACTTCTCATGAGTCAGGCTTCGCCGTTCCGACGGTGAATTCTATGGGAATCATCGGGTTCTCCCCACGGCCGTGTGAGTTCGGATCGGAATTCCTGTCGCTCGACCCTACGTCGAGACCTAGCAAACCGCTTCAGCAGCCTCTTTTTCGTGCTCGAGGTTGTACATCACAGAGCGAACGGCTCGATCCACCAGAAGTTCGTCTTCGATGAACCGCAGGTCGCCGACTTTCAGTGACTTACGCAACGCATCCGGGTGCAGGGAATGCGCACGCAGGCCGGTAGCGGGAACAAAGAGATAAAAGGATTTAAGCGGACTGATCCAGGCAAGGCGCACCTTGACATAAGCATCGTCGACCCGCAATTCGTACCAGTTGCCACGTTGTAGATGCTGAACCCAAGCCACGACTGTCTCATCGCTCGGTTGCAAGAGATCCCCGGATGACCCATAACCGCCCTCAGTCGTCACATCGACGAGTTCGACTTCACCCTGGGATTCCGCCACGACACGCCTTTGAGCCTGTTCGGACAACTTCGCTTCCGGGGGGCTGGCAGGGACCGCGTTGACATCGCGCTCGACAACCATATCGCGCAGCCGGTTCGCGAATTGATCGATATCGATGGGTTCTTGCGTCCCCGCACCCGATGCGCGTACTGCGGCCGAGTGGATTTGCATGAGCTCTGCAAAGAACCGGGTCTCCTGCTCCGGAGGGTAGCCGATGAGTGCCAGACCCTCGCGGATGCAGCCGATCATCTTGGGTAAAAGGCCTACCAGGCGTCGGCGATCTTCCGGCGTGACTTTGGGCTGGGCGCTCCAAACCAAATCAGCACACAACTGCTTGAACCGCGCTACCGTCGCATCGGTCTTGCTGTCTTCGCAATGACACGCTGCCTCGACCAGAACATGAGTCCACACATCGAGCAAAAACGCGCGCAGGAAAGGATCGAGGGTCACCCCATACAACAGTTGGTTGACCTGGATTGTCGCGTTGATCCCCAAAACCTCGCGTACTTCGGCACGCTCCAACACGCCAACCGCGCGCCCAACGATATCGTTGGATTGCGCGTGTTCGCCCTCGAGAAACTGTTCAAACTCGGTCAGAAGAGTTTCATACAGCGCACTGTCTTCGTCGACATTCTTGAGCAGGGCGAGCACGATGCGCTCGACTTCGGCCACAAAGCGATGGCTGGCGTCGCCGGCCTTCTCATATCCCACGGCACACGAAGCAATTCGGTCGATCAGCCTGCGCGCCGGATGTGCTCGAGTGGCAAAAAAAGTGCCGTCCGCGAGTGCGATCCGTAAGACGGGCAGTTGCAGTCGTCCCAGCAGCATCTTGAATTCGGCCGGCAACTTCTCGTCGGCCAAGATCTGGTCAAACAGCATCGCCACGATATCGATCTTCATTCGATCGATATTGTTGGTTGCGGCGGCCGACAGCTGCTCGCGATTAGCCCAGATGAAATTGGGCATCAACTGTTGTGCAAATTCGACCGGAACCTCTTGCCGCTCTGAAGTGTCCGCCTGTTTGGATGCGAACGCACCCAAAAGGGGAAGATCGAGCGCCATCTCGTGGGCTTCGCGCAACCCTTGGATCGCCTTCATCAGGTTGCGCCGTGAGTGACCGGCAGAGCCAGGCTCCCCCACCGATGAAAAGGTCCCTTTATAAGCCGATGAATTTCCAACCAACCTTTGCAACGCGTCGAACATGCTCAACGTACTCTCTACGACATTCTCGACCGCCGCCTCGATGCGTTCATCGGCCATACGAGTTGCGTCAACCTGGCTGGACTCGTAGCCGCGCACGTCCTGTCCGCGCACCTTTTCGGGGGATGTGCGCCGCATGCCGGCGTGATGCCTGACTTTGGGCAAAACACGATGACTGATGAGCCGCGTATTGAGATCGTGATAGACCGTGCCAAGATTCTGCGAAAGCGCATTCTCGAAACTACGCAATACCGCAAGACGCACTTGATGATCACTCTCCAGTTCAGCGCACACCTTACCGACGGCACGGCAGAAAAGTTCTGGCCTGAGTGGATTGTCTTCTTCCTGTGCATCATCCCGACCCAGGAGATAGCTCATCCGAACGTTGAGATCGCGCAGTTCCCATTCAACGCTGGCCTTGATCTTGTCGCACAACTGGCGTACCTGGACATCCTCTTCAATCTGGTTGGTGTCAACCAGACTGAGCTCGCTCCAGCTGGCGTCTTCGGCTGCCGTTATCCCGCGCGGCTTGTTGGAAATGCTGTCATCGAGCAGGGATCTAAACGTTTTCTTGAATCGTTGTTCGATCTCGGGACGCTGAGCGCGAACATTGTTATAGGCATCCAGAAACACTTGGGCTTCGCGGTTGCTTCCGCTTGACTCGGCCTTGGCAAACAAGTGCTCGACGACGTCTTCCATGACGGTCGAAAACGAGTGGTCAAGTTTGGTTAAAACAGCGGTAAGCTCGTTCGAGAGAATTTTTTGACGAGCCGAAGCGCTGAGCTCGGAGTCGAGATCCATGTTCATCGAAAGACCTCTGGGTGTGCGATGGCGCAACCGGAAACGAGTGTGGAGGTGCTCAATATAGCGCAAAAAAATGTCAGCAACTGACAGCTTATGGGCGTTCCTGACGTGTTCTTTTTCGTCGAACCGAAGCCCTAAGAAGGCCGCACGGTTTGCCTGTGCGGCTTAGCGGCTGGGCGTCATATCGCGCAGGGAATTTCACCTAGCCCATCCCGGGAGAATGAGCGATTGCAGCACTAGGACAAAACGGGCATGCGGCCTTAAGAATCAACTGCATGAAAATAGGTCGAAATTCGCGCCCCAGGTGGCGCGCGAACTCACGTACGCCGCATCCATGATGGGTTACCCACCGTTGCGGCTTAGACACAGCAGGGACCATGCCAAGGCAACGCGCCCTTACAAGTGAGATTGATCATTCACATGATCTTCGCAAGCTCTGAATGTCGTTCGGGACAGGCATGCCGCATGCGCAAACGTCCGGCGCGAGGCGACTTATGCCAGGGATTTGCAGCAGCCGATCCACTCGGAGCGAAAATTGAGTGCTTGACTGACCCGGCATGACAAGCGTTACGCATTACTGACGCGCGCTCGGTAAATTCGTAATATGGTGCTTTTTCTACAGATTTCCGCGAGGCGGCGGCCCACGGTCGAGGCGGTGAAGGCCATCGTATCAGAATGCGCTTCTTGTATCGCGATTCCATCTGGCGTGCGACATACCCCTTTAGGAGAAACTGAAAGCATGCGTGACATACCTCTACCGGACGGATCGAATATGCCCGCACTGGGCTTGGGCACTTGGCACATCGGCGAGTCGCGCCACAACCATGCGGACGAAGTTCGGGCGCTGCGTTCGGCCTTCGAAATTGGTTACCGGTTAATTGATACGGCGGAAATGTATGGCGAGGGTGGCGCCGAGCGCGTCATCGGCGAAGCTGTCGATGCCGCGCTCGTCGCCGGCGATATCAGTCGGGACGATTTATTCGTCGTAAGCAAGGTTTATCCCCACAATGCGAGCCGTACGGGGACCCTCGCCGCTTGCGAGCGTAGCTTGACCCGACTGCAACTCGATACGATCGATCTCTACCTCCTTCATTGGCCGGGAACGCACCCCCTGATCGAGACTGTCGAGGCGTTCGAGACGTTAAGGAGTCAAGGGAAAATTCGTCACTGGGGCGTGAGCAATTTCGATGTCGATGATCTCGAGACGTTGTGGGCTCTCACAACACCGCATCATCGCGCGCCACGCTGTAGCGTCAATCAAGTCTACTATTCAGCGAGCACCCGCGGGATCGAATTTTCCATGATGCCCCTCCTTCAGAGCCACCATGTTCCGGTCATGGCGTATACCCCGACCGATCAGGGCAAGCTCGGATCGAATCGAACGCTCTCGGCCATTGGCAAGAATTATGGCGTCTCAGGGGTGCAGGTCGCTCTCGCCTGGGTACTTAGCCATCCGCTGGTCGCGGCGATCCCGAAAGCGGTGAAGGAGGCCCACCTGCGGGAAAATTGGGCGGCGGCGACTCTCACATTGTCTCCTGACGACATGCGCCGCATCGACCAGGAATTCCCGCCCCCGCAAAAAAAGCGGCCCTTGGCGATGCTCTAGGAAGAACGGCAGACTTTTCGGTGCCGGAACCGGTGACATGGACGATTTTCCGAGTCGCCGATCTGCGCAGCTGTGCCCCATTCCGCCCCGAGGTATCGACTCCGTCGCTCTCACGGCGGCATCCGGAGCACCTCACACTACATGCTGCGCCGATACTGGCCTCCGACCTCGAACAACGCCGCTGTGATTTGACCGAGCGAGCAGACACGAACGGCTTCCATCAAGATGGCAAAGATATTGTCATTCTCGATGACCGCGCGTTGCAGACGTTCCAGGAATTCTGGCGCCAGCTTGCTGTTTCTCTTTTGGAAATCCGCCAATCGCTCCAGTTGGGATTTCTTTTCGTCCTCCGTGGAACGCGCCAAGACAAGTTTTTCCGGCGCTGACTCGCGATTCGGGTTGCGAAAGGTGTTCACCCCCACGATCGGCAACGCGCCCGTATGCTTGAGCATCTCGTAATGCATCGATTCTTCTTGAATCTTGCCGCGCTGATAGCCGGTTTCCATAGCGCCAAGAACGCCTCCACGTTCCGCAAGCCGCTCAAACTCCATGAGGACGGCCTCTTCCACCAGATCCGTCAGTTCGTCGATGATGAACGCGCCTTGGTTCGGATTCTCGTTTCCGGCCAGACCCCATTCGCGATTGATGATCATCTGAATGGCCATGGCGCGGCGCACGCTGTCTTCGGTGGGGGTCGTGATCGCCTCATCGTACGCGTTGGTATGCAGGCTATTGCAATTGTCGTAGACCGCGATAAGCGCCTGCAAAGTCGTGCGAATGTCGTTGAATTGAATCTCCTGGGCATGAAGCGAGCGCCCACTGGTCTGTATGTGATATTTGAGTTTCTGGCTGCGCTCGTTGGCGCCATATTTCTCGCGCATCGCGATGGCCCAGATGCGGCGCGCCACGCGTCCCATCACCGTGTACTCCGGGTCCATGCCATTCGAGAAGAAAAAGCTCAGGTTTGGCGCAAAATCGTCGACGTGCATACCGCGCGCCAGATAGGCTTCCACAAAGGTGAAGCCGTTGGAGAGCGTAAATGCAAGTTGGCTGATGGGATTCGCACCAGCCTCTGCGATGTGATATCCCGATATCGAAACGGAATAGAAATTCCTGACATCGTGTCGAACGAAGTACTCTTGGATGTCGCCCATCACCTTCAACGAAAACTCCGTCGAGAAGATACACGTGTTCTGGCCTTGATCTTCCTTCAATATGTCGGCCTGAACCGTACCCCGCACATTCGTGAGTACCCAATCCGTGATCTTCGCGATTTCCCCATTGGCCGCGGCCCGTCCGTTGTCCTGTCTGAACTTATCAAGCTGCTGATCGATCGCCGTATTCATGAACATCGCAAGGATCGTGGGTGCCGGTCCATTGATGGTCATCGAAACCGAGGTATTGGGGCTGCAGAGATCGAAGCCTTCGTAGAGCACCTTCATGTCCTCAAGGGTGGCGATCGAAACACCGGAGTTGCCGACCTTGCCGTAAATGTCGGGGCGCAAATCGGGATCGTGCCCATACAGGGTCACTGAATCGAAAGCGGTCGACAGTCGTTTGGCGACCATCCCTTCGGAGAGCAACCGGAAGCGACGGTTGGTGCGAAAGGCATCTCCTTCACCGGCGAACATGCGGGTCGGGTCTTCGTTTTCTCGCTTGAAGGTGAACACTCCTGCCGTGAAGGGAAAGGAGCCAGGCACATTCTCGAGCATGAGCCATCTTAGAATCTCGCCGGGATCCTCGAATTTTGGGAGCGCAACCTTGCGCATGACCGTGCCGGACAACGTCCGGATCGAAAGCTGGGTACGAATTTCGCGATCTCGACTACGAACGACGTATTCATCGCCAGCGTAGGTTTGCTGGATTTGCGGCCACATTGCCAAAAGGTCCCGCTCGGCCGTTCCAAGTTTTGTCTCCCGCGCTCGCGCCAAACGCTCGAGAACGACGGCGGCAGCGCGGTCCGACTCAGCCTTGGACTCTTCCGCCAAAAGCATCGTGCGGGCGCGTTGCAACTGCCAGATTTCCCGGGCGAGCTCACAAGCCTGGTCGGCGCGCTTGCGGTAGCCGCGCACGACCTCGGCAATCTCCGCGAGGTAACGAGTGCGCCCCGGTGGGACGATGACCTGCATATCCGATGATGAGCGAACTGCCACCTTGGGCAGCGTTCCACTTCGCGCGCGCAACCCGCAGGCGCGGAGTTTGGGCAGGAGTGCCTGGTAGAGAGCCGTCACGCCGTCATCGTTAAAGCGTGACGCCTGCGTTCCAAAAACTGGCATATCTTCCGGCTTCTCGGCCCAGGCTTTACGATTGCGTTGCACCTGTTTTGCGACGTCGCGCAACGCATCCTGAGCACCCTTTCGATCGAACTTATTGATCGCTACGAAATCGGCGAAATCCAACATGTCGATTTTTTCCAGCTGCGAAGCCGCGCCGAACTCCGGCGTCATGACGTAGAGACTGGTATCGACCAGGGGCACAATGGCTGCATCACCCTGTCCGATACCTGACGTCTCGATAATGATGAGATCGAATCGGGCTGCCTTGCAGGCAGCGATGACGTCCGGCAGCGCGGCGCTGAGTTCTGACCCCGTTTCGCGCGTGGCCAACGAGCGCATGTAAACGCTCCCGTGCCGAGGGCCACTCGCATGTTTCCACGGATGGATGGCGTTCATACGAATCCGGTCGCCTAAAAGCGCCCCACCCGATTTGCGCCGAGACGGATCGATGGAGATGATCGCGATCTGGAGTCGGTCTTCCTGGTCGAGTCGAAGGCGGCGAACCAGTTCATCCATGAGCGATGATTTGCCGGCACCCCCGGTACCTGTGATGCCCAATGTCGGTATGCGCGCCGTCCTGGCGCCGGTCTGCGAGTCAGCGTGCATAGCCGCCAGGCGCGCATCGGATCGACCGGTACCGCTCTCGAGCAAGGTGATGACCTGCGCCAACGCCCGTCGATCATGATGCGATAAATCCTCGATTCTCGGTGGCGCGATCGCACAAAGGTCGAAATCCGCGCGTCGGATCATGTCCCAGATCATTCCCTCCAAACCGAGCTTCTGCCCATCTTCCGGCGTATAAATCCGCTCTACGCCGAAGGCGTGCAGCTCGTCGATCTCCGACGCGACGATCACCCCACCGCCGCCGCCAAATACCTTTATGTGACTGCCGCCCCGTTCGCGCAAAAGCGTGATCATGTACTTGAAATATTCGATATGGCCACCTTGATAGGACGAGACGGCGATACCTTGGACATCCTCCTGCAGTGCACAGGTTACGATTTCGTCGACCGAACGGTTGTGTCCCAAGTGGATCACTTCGCAGCCGTTCGACTGGAGAATGCGGCGCATGATGTTGATAGACGCATCGTGCCCATCGAAGAGCGATGCCGCCGTAACAAAGCGCACCTTATTCTTCGGCCTGTAATCGGTGATTTTCTTAGACTCGGAAAGATCGGTCATCGATGTGTCGGACAAGAAGTCTTGATCGCAAAACTTGGCTCAGTCTTCTCTCATCCTGTTGCCTGACGAAAAAGCCATTATGCTCGGGAAGCACTAGAGGCTATCTTACGTTTACGTAAACGTCAATTTGCGCTCATGATATGGTGGCGCAAGAGACGTAGCGCGTTCATCTGGGGTCCGCGCAAGAATGACTTCCTGTTCGGGCGCCGAGGAGAACCGAAATCGGCATGCGCGTTTAATGCCCCTCCCTCGCACCCTGTCAAAAGTTCGTGCGAAATTGCGAATCGGCGCGCGGTTGCTCTGCCATTGCCGTCGCCTGACCTCCTTGAGCTAGAGCCCGAGGTTTTATGGAGAGATTGATGAATTCGCGCATCGAGCAGGATTCCTTCGGCGAAATCGAAGTGCCCCAGGCGCACCTGTGGGGCGCGCAAACCCAACGTTCGCTGTCGAATTTCAAGATTTCGTCCGAACGCATGCCGAGCGAGTTGATCTGGGCTCTCGCGCAGATCAAACGCGCAGCGGCACGAGTCAACCAGGATCTGGGCTTACAGGACGCCGCCAAGTCGCAGGCCATCGCTCAGGCGGCTATGGAGGTTATTGCGGGCGATCACGCGAGCGAATTTCCACTGGTCGTCTGGCAGACGGGTTCTGGTACCCAGACCAACATGAACATGAATGAGGTTCTGGCCAACCGTGCCAGCGAATTGTTAGGGGGAGAGCGGGGGGGAAAGCGGTTGGTGCACCCCAACGACGAAGTCAATCGAAGTCAGTCATCGAATGACGTCTTTCCAAGCGCGACGAACATCGCTGCGGCCCATGCCCTGGTCTACCGGCTGCTCCCCGCGTTGGAGCGATTGCGCACCACTCTCGTTCAAAGGTCAGAGATATTTGACACCATCATCAAAATTGGACGTACCCACCTTCAAGACGCCACACCGCTGACATTGGGGCAAGAATTTTCCGGCTATGTCTCGCAACTCGATCACGCGCGTGAACATGTGCGCGCAGCATTGCCCCATTTGTGCGAACTGGCACTCGGCGCGACGGCCGTCGGAACCGGTCTCAATGCTCCCGTTGGTTATGCGCAGCGAATCGCGCACGAACTCGCGCTAGCCACTGAATTGCCACTGATCACGGCGCCCAACAAGTTCGAGTCGTTGGCCGCCGCGGATGCCTTGGTGCATGCGCATGGTGCGCTAAAGACCCTGGCCGCCAGTCTTATGAAAATCGCCAACGACATACGCTGGCTTGCCAGCGGTCCGCGTAGCGGCCTGGGTGAAATTACGCTGCCCGAGAACGAGCCGGGCTCATCGATTATGCCGGGCAAAGTCAATCCTACCCAGTGCGAGGCGCTCACGATGCTTTGCGCACAAGTGTTCGGCAATGACGTCGCAATCAATGTCGGCGGCTCATCAGGAAATTTTGAACTCAATGTGTACCGGCCGATGATCGCGCACAATTTCCTGCAGAGCGCACGCCTTCTTGGCGATGGCATGCTGAGTTTCGAAGAAAACTGTGCGCGGGGGATCGAGGCGAACCGTGAACGAATCGCGGAACTGCTTGAACGCTCCTTGATGCTGGTAACGGCGCTCAACCCCCACATCGGCTACGATCGTGCAGCCCAGATTGCGAAGAAAGCCCACCGGGAAGGCACCAGCTTGCGCGAAGCTGCCCTGGCACTTCGATATGTCACCGCCGAGCAATTCGACCTTTGGGTCCGACCCGAGAAAATGGTCGGCAAGGATCTATGAGGTGCCGGACCGATCTCGCTCGCGCTGACGAGCCGCAAGGGGCCGGATCAGCGCAAATTACCGGTATGCCCCAACGAATACCTTCCAGGCTGCGGCCAGACCGTCAAACCGTGTGGTTCCTTGCCGACCGGAATCTCGTTCACACTCCCGGAGCGGGTATCGATCCGGTAGACGACATTATCGAAGCGGCCCGATAGCCACAAATAATGTCCGCTGGCGTCAACATTTCCCATATCGGGGCTTCCTCCACCCGGGATCGGCCACGTCTTGACCACCGAACGGGAGGCAAAATCGATGACCGATATGCTCCCGGGGCCATGAGGGGCTCCATGAATCTGATGGGAGCCACGATTCGCCACGTACAGGTCCTTGCCGTTACGGCTCGGATAAAGTCCGTGGGTGCCCACACCTGTGGGAATGAAGCCAATCTGCTTGAAGTGTTCACCGTCGACGATGAATACCCCATCGGCTCTCATGTCGGCTACATAGAATACGCTCCCGTCGGGAGATATCCGAATATCTTGAGGCATCCCTCTCTTGGTGCTGCAAATCTGGCCCGCCACCACCACTTCGGCGTTGCGATCCCGAGCCGCGCTTTCTCCTGTTCTCAGAGGCCGGCGCAGAGGAAGGTACCCTACAACCGCACGTCGCACCATGTCGATTTTGGCCAACCCGCCCTGGAATTCGCAGGTAAAAATGGCATAACGACCATCGATTGAAAAATCGGCGTGGTTGATTCCGGCACATTGTGGAACCGAGAGCGACGACTCCAATTTCATCGTGTGGGGGTCACGAAAATCGAGGCGCTTGTGTTCTTCGGCCACGACGATGGCGAAGCGACCGTCAGGCGTGAAGTACATATTGTAAGGATCGTCCACAGCGATCGCGGGGCCGGGTTTGCCGGTGGTCGGATCAATCGGCGTGAGACTACCGTCCTTGCGTCCTTCAGCGTTGTTGGCGACCCATAGCGTCTTCAGATCCCAAGCGGGAATAACGTGCTGCGGGTTGATACCGACCTTGTAACGATCGACAACTTTGAGTGTCGCAGGATCGATGACGTACACGTCGTTCGATTGTCGATTGGGAACGTATACGCGTCGGAGCGCCGTGGATACCGCTGGACTCAGATGTGTTGGCCCCGTCTCGCTGTAAAGATTGACCGGATCGACGACCACAGGCATGCCGGGCACCGTTTGGATGGGTGCGATTGGCGACATGCGAACTTGCGGTGTTCCTGCGGTCAGCGCGACGGCAGCCCACCCAAACAAGACAAACCCGGTCAAAAAAACATATATCCGACTGACACGGCGAAATTTCATTGATCTCACAACGACTCCAAATCCGGAAAATGGCGTACGCGCCTAACGGCGGCTCGTGGCGCTGCGGATGGCGGCCACCGTACGGTTGACGATCAGGTCGACGCCGATCTCGCCCAAGGCCGCGCTCGAACGGCGCGGGTCGCCATAAACACCCTGAGCGACACCAGGGTTATCGTGCTGGAGGCGTCCGGTGCGCACAAGACTGGGGTCTACGGCCAGCATGAGCGAAGTATCCGCCAATCCGGCATGGGTACCGATTTCGCTATCCGTAAAGCCACGCCGCTTCAATGCCGCCACGTATTCGGTCTGCGTCACACGATAATACTCGTCGATGGCATGGGCTCGCGCCGTAGACGGCCCCCAAACCTGATTCAGGTGGGCAGCGACGCGGTTGTCCAAGGTCTGGTACCCCCCGTGGTCGCCCAAAAAGACGATATCGCGAAAACCACAGTGGCGAAAGCTCTCCGCAGCCGACTCGAGCACCTTTTCAAACGCGCCCTCTGGAATGGTGATGGTACCGGCAAAGCGCATATGGGCCGTCGGCGGATCGATGTTGCCCTCCGGCACATAAGCGATGACGGGCGCCACGATGGCATTTCCGAGCGCCGTAGCAATGCGCCCGGACAAGATGTGCACACGAATATTGTGCTTACCCAATGCCATGTCGGGACCATTCTGTTCGGTCCCACCGATCGGAATAATGATGGTGGTTTTGCCGGCACGGATCTCGGCTTGCAGCTCACTTGAGGTCATTTCCTCGAGAAATACTGTACTGTTCGGCGCCGCGCGGGCCTGATGGAAAATACATGCATAAAACAGCATGAACATCAAAAAAGGGCCGCCGACACGCCACAACTCGATGGCGCCGCGCTTCGAGACGGGCTGAAACATGGAAATTCGGCTTTCGATTCGCATGCCGCCATTCTAGATCAAGCGCAGCCTGTCCCGGCCGTGCGCAGCCATCTTGCACGAATCTTTTCGAAAGATTGCAAGCGGGATCATGAAACCTGATTATTCGATCCCGTGCCCGGGGCGGTAATTTGCACGTAAAGAGCGGTTGAACTCAGCGATCGGGCGATCGCTTTCTCTCCACATATTTCCGAAAGCGTGGCAGATGCCGCGGCCATTAGAGAGAACGGGCATTGCCTGTTCATCGTCGACCTGTCGCATCTCCAAAGGAATTGACCCATCAGCGATCTGCCGCACGCTCCCACAAGATCTACTCGTCAGGTATCGAAGCACACGGCGAAGGCCGCCGCGATTATTTGCGCGTCGGGTCGACGGAGATCTCGGATCCGCTACTGGGCGGTGATCCCGGCCTCGGTCGGCGGACAGCTCTCACCTTTCCACTGTTTGCGTCTCCACAGAAGAACTGATCGCGTCCATCGGACTCGAGCCCCGACACGCACACTCCAGGCGGCATCTCAAGGCTCTCCAAGATCTCTCCCGCTCGAGGATCGACCCGCCTCAATTCACTCTCATCACCTTCCCAGGTGCCGTGCCAGAGCTCTCCGTCGATCCAGGTGACTCCGGTGACGAAGCGGTTGGACTGGATGGTGCGAAGGATCGCCCCTGTTTGGGGATCGACTTGATGGATCTTCCGCTCCCGATACTGCCCCACCCAGAGCGTCCCTTCGGCCCACGCGAGCCCCGAGTCTGAACCGCCACCGGGCGCCGGGATTGTGGCGAGCACATGGCCGGTCTTCGGATCGATCTTCTGGATGCGATCCTCGGCGATCTGAAACAGGTGCTGGCCGTCGAAGGCTGTCCCTGCATGCGCGGCGACATCAATCGAACGCAACGTCTTGCCGCTCACCGGATCGAGGGCGTTCAATTTGTCCCCTGCAGCAAACCAGACTTGCTGACCGTCGTACGTAACCCCATGCACGTGGTCGACCCCCGGAAAGGGTCCGTATTCACGGATGATTTTGGCCGCTGATCGATTCATGTTTCCATCCTACTCGCCTGGTAGGGGAACGGGGAGTAACAAGGTGGTCGTGAATCCCGGCACCGGCGGAGTCATCCAACGACGAGCCCGGCCGTGCCCAAACGACTGCACCTTGCCTACTGTCGCGAGCGAGTCGAGTGCCCGCTGAACGGTACGCTGGCTGACCCCAAGCGCAAGCGCCAGGGCCGAGCTGGACCACGACTCACCGTCGACCAGGAAAGCGAGCACCGCCGCATGCTTGTCTTCGACGGGCCGCGCCAGCACGACGACCTCGCGTGCGCGGTGCGGCACCAGTGCAAACCCTCGTTTCGTCGCGGTTACGCCGGCCAGCGTCCGAAGCACCGTGCGAAGCCGCCCGACTTCGACTCGCAAGCGCGCGCGTTGCGATTCATCGGCGAGCTTCCCCCGGAACGCCCGCGCGACCAGCGTGCCTCTTGGCACATCTGCGGGCCACGCCTCGCCCAATGCGCGGGCGAGCACGAACAACACTGGACGCCTCGCAAGCGAGACTATCGTGCGGGCATCACGCACAACATGACGGCACGCGTCGACGATGAGCGCCCTAGACGCCAGTAGCGCTTCAACCTCCTCGAGCAAGAGAAGGCGTTCCTCGCCACCCGCCATCAGACGGGCCGCGGGCATGTTTAGTGTGAGAGATGCGTTTTCGACCTCCGCCGTCAGTGCCGGGATACCGGCGTGGCTCGCGGCACGCGCGGCCCGAGCGAGCGCCGCGCGCGCCGTCTTCGTCTGCAGACGTCGCATCGCGATGCCCGCCACGACCAGCTCGTGGACGGCTCGCATCGCAAACGGAAAGGACGCGGGGTCGAGTTCGGCGAGCGTACGTTCCGCCTCGTCGAGATGCCCGATCAGGAGAAGACGTCGGATCTCAAGATGCCGCGCATGCGCGGCGTTCACCCGGTCGTCATGCTCTTCGAGCGTGGCCCGTGCTGCCTCAAGTGCCTTCGCAGGCCAACTCAGGTCGCGCGAAGCAAGCGCGATCTCGGCCTCGGCGACCACGCACCGCGCGCGGGCCAAAGCCTCTTTCGGACCGAAAGCGCGCGCCGCACTTCGCACGAGAGCCTTCGCTCGAACGAGATCGCCGAGCTGGGCCATCGCGATGCCTCGAAGCGCAAGGGCAGGCGCGTCAACGCGCAGGGCGACCCGGTTCAGTGCGCCGAGGGGATCACCTGCCGCGAGCGCACGCGCCGCAGCCGTGATTAGCGAGTCCAACTGAATCCCGCCACACTTGTCACTCCCATCGTTTGAGGCCCGGTACTAATCTATCACACGACACCAACCAACTCGTCGTATCGAGTACCGAACGAGCGACGAAGCGCCCCAAAGGAGGGGCGAACAATGACGAAACACATGAGCGGGACACGGCAAGAGTGGCTGACCGCGCGCCTCGAACTCCTCAAGTCCGAGAAAGAGCTTACGCGGCACGGCGACGAACTGGCGCGGCGGCGGCAGGAGCTACCATGGGTCCCGGTCGACAAGGCGTACCGGTTCGAGACCGACGAGGGAAGTGCCTCTCTGGTCGATCTCTTCCGAGGGCGCTCGCAGCTCATCGTCTACCACTTCATGTTCGGGCCCGACTACACGGCGGGATGCCCGTCTTGTTCGGCGATCGCCGACGGGTTCGACGGCTTCGTCGTCCATCTGGCCCATCACGACGTCACACTTTCGGCGGTATCGCGCGCACCGCTCGCGAAGCTGCAGGCGTACAAGCGGCGGATGGGGTGGGCTTTTCCCTGGGCGTCCTCGCTCGGCGGCGAATTCAACTTTGACTTCAACGTCTCATTTACCGAGGAGCAACAACGTGACGGGGTTGTCGAATACAACTACCGGCGCGGCGGCCATGCGATGGACGCGACAGCCGTCGCGGAGCCCGTCGCCCAAATCGCCGCCACATGCGGAATCGACGCGCCCACGTTCTCGCGCGAGAGGCCCGGCATGAGCGCGTTCGTGCTCGAGGACGGCATCGTCTATCACACCTATTCCACCTATGCGCGCGGATTGGACGGCCTCTGGGGCATGTACCGGTGGCTCGACCATGCCCCGAAGGGTCGCAACGAGACGGGCATTTGGTGGCGCCGCCATGACGAATACGACAAGGGCTAAGCGATTGTGCGGTAGGATCTCTCGCCGCGTGGCTTCTGAGCGAGCCTTCTTCGGCGTCTCGGCGCTGCTCTGTGCCGGCAGCGCGGCGGTGACAATCGTCTGGGGCTCAACCATGTCGGCGATGAGCGAAATGTCGATGCCCGGCGGCTGGACGATGTCTATGGCGTGGATGCGCCTGCCCGGGCAGGCGTGGCCCAGCGCTGCAACAACGTTTCTCGGCATGTGGGTCGTGATGATGGTCGCGATGATGCTGCCCTCCTTGGTGCCGATATTGTGGCGCTACCGCCAAGCCATCGGCAGGACCGCCGAAACACGCCTGGGTCGGTTGACTTTGCTGGTTGGCGCGGGGTACTTCTTCGTATGGACGGCGTTCGGATTGGTCGCCTATTCGTTGGGGGTCGCGCTGGCGGCGGTTGAGATGCAGCGGCCGGCACTGGCGCGCGCTGTTCCGATGGCGGTCGGTGTGGTCGTCACGATCGCCGGCGCACTCCAGTTCACCGCATGGAAGGCACACCACCTTGCTTGCTGTCGCGAGATGCCGCGACGCGATCATCGGTTGCCGGCGGATGACGGGGTGGCCTGGCGACAGGGTTTGCGCCTTGGCCTCCACTGCTGCTGTTGCTGCGTTGGCCTGACATCGATCCTGCTCGTCATCGGAATCATGGATCTGCGCGCAATGGCTATCGTGACAACAGCCATCACTATCGAACGCCTTGCGCCGGCCGGTCAGCGCATCGCGCGAGCCATCGGAGGCGTCGTCGTCGGGTCAGGGTTATTTCTGATCGTGCGAGCAGCCGGACTCGGATGACCTTTCCGTATCGTGCGATTCAGCCTCGCCGGCGGCTCTCATGGATGAATCAATGAATCTCAGGATCCGGAGTCGCGGTACCGCGCTCGAGGAAATCGAAATCGCAGCCTAGGTTCGCTTGCGTCACATGTTGCGCAAACAACGCCCCGTAGCCTCTCCCATAGTGCATTTGCGGGGCATGCCATTCCCCACTGCGGCGCGCCAGGTCCGCCTCAGAAACTCGCAATTCAAGACGCCGCGCAGGGATATCCAACTCGATGATATCGCCGTCTTCCACCAAAGCCAGCGGGCCGCCAATGTAGGACTCGGGTGCGACATGCAGCACACATGCTCCATAACTCGTGCCACTCATCCGCGCATCGGAGATTCGTACCATGTCCCGTATTCCGCGCGCCAACAGTTTCTTGGGAATGGGAAGCTGGCCCCATTCCGGCATGCCGGGCCCTCCCAATGGCCCCGCGCATTTCAACACGAGCACCGAGTTCTCATCAACCGGCAGATGGGGGTCATCGATGCGCGCGGTCATGTCGTTATAGTTGGAAAACACCACGGCGGGCCCGGTATGCCGATGGAGCCGCATCTCCGCGGCAGGCGGCTTTATCACTGCGCCATCCGGAGCGAGGTTGCCATGCAACACCGCCAAGCTATCTGAATGGACGAGTGGCCGATGCAACGGCAGGATGACATCGTCGTTAAACACCCTGGCGCCGGCGATATTCTGACCCAGCGTCGCGCCGTTCACGGTCGGCGCATCAAGCTTCAATAACTCCTTCAGCCGTTCGAGAAGCGCTCGCAACCCGCCCGCGTAATAGAAATCCTCCATCAGGTACGCGCCGGCTGGCCGGATGTTGGCGATGAGTGGCGTGGTGCGAGCGATCGCATCAAAGCGTTGTAGATCAAGTCCGACACCGGCACGCCGAGCCAGCGCGATCAAGTGCACAACCGCATTCGTGGAGCCTCCAAGCGCAAGGACAGTCGTGACCGCGTTATCGAAAGCGGCGGCAGACAGGATGTCCGACGGCTTAACATCGCCCCAAACCATGTCGACCGCACATCTGCCGGTCGCACTCGCCATGGCCGCATGACGGGAATCGACGGCGGGAATCGACGCCGCGCCCGGTAACGTCATGCCCAACGCCTCAGCGGCAGAAGTCATCGTCGATGCCGTTCCCATCGTCATGCAGTGCCCCGGAGAACGAGCGATTCCTTCTTCGATTTCCTGCCAATCGGCGCGACCGATGTTGCCCGCGCGCAGTTCCGCCCAGTATTTCCACACATCGCTACCGGAACCGAGAGTGGTCGCATTCCAATTGCCGCGCAACATCGGTCCAGCGGGCAGGAAAATAGCGGGCAGGTTCATCGAAATGGCGCCCATGATCAATCCCGGCGTCGTCTTGTCGCAGCCGCCCATGAGGACGGCCCCGTCGGCTGGATAGGAGCGCAAAAGCTCCTCCGTTTCCATGGCGAGAAAGTTCCGGTACATCATCGTGCTTGGTTTTTGAAACGGCTCGGACAACGACATCGCCGGCAGTTCCACCGGGAAACCTCCGTTTTGCCATATCCCCCGCTTGACTTCTTCAACCCGTTGCTTGAAGTGAGTGTGACAAGGGTTGATGTCGCTCCAGGTGTTGATGATGGCGATAACCGGCTTGCCCGCATATTCTTCGCGGCGGTATCCCATCTGGGCGGTACGCGACCGATGGCCGAATGAACGCAGGGTTTCAACACCGTACCAGCGGTAACTGCGCAAATCTTCAGGCGCTTTCGCTCTCATGCGCCCTCCTGCGCTTGCCGCGATTGCGGCCTGTTCCGGCTCGCCTGGGAAGTAAACCTTCTCCAAGGCCTCACGACGGGACGGGGGAACCGAAAGACAGCCGTGAATGCCGACGCGCGGTGAGAACATGGCCACACGAATTCGAAACCATTTCGGAGATAGCCATAGTGCAATGGGATGGCGCGCATAGCGGAACCGTCTCCTTTCTTTTGGCCTCCAGAGATTAAGGCTCCGGACCAGTTTTGATTCACATGGGCTCGTTCGAGAAAAGCGCGTCGTGCCCTCTGTTCAGACCCTTACCCCGCATTCAGCCGCTAGCTTACCTCGCGTACACGCGCCTCGCACGGGCGTGACTCCGCTCGACTCGATTCGAGACGGCGTCGGTCACGCATTCGTGTCAGGGCACATCAAAGCCCGACAGGCGACGATTGGTTAGAATTCGAAATTGCGGGTACCTTATGCGTTGGCGCGTCCTGCGGCGGCACGCGCATTGTTCCATTCCCTCGAGCTCGAATGAAAACGCGTTCCCCGGTGGTACCCCGGATTGGCAAAATATCCCTCGGGATCGCCCTGAGGTGGTGTGGCATGGTCGTGTGTGCACTTTCTCTTGGCGCCTGCCTAGCAGTCGATAGTATCGCGTCAACCATGCGTCCCGTACCCGAGGCGCGCACCAAGACCGTTTTCGTTTTGACCGAGACGCACGACATCACGCTCGATACCGGCTATCACAGGAGTCTGGTACGAGGCAGTCAATGGGTCCTCGCGGGAGAGATCGACGAGGGTACCGTCTATAAGCCGGCGCACGGCGTCTTCACTCTCGAAGGCGCCGATGTCGTCGAAGCTTACCTCGTTGTTTCGAACAACCGGCTGGTCGGCTTCTATGTCCCGAAGGTGAAGGGATTTTCACCTCTGGACCATCAGGTATCGATCACCTTTTCGACAGAAAATCATTGAGATCGGTCGAACGGATATCGCAGCCCCGTGTAGGGACAGTGATTGCCTAAGTGCGCTTAGGTCGCACGCCGTCGATATGGAGATATTGATGCGCTGCCTGAGGTTCACGCTCGCCCCGACTCTGCTGTTTTGCGCATCCGTCTTGGGAGCCGTGGCGTGGGCCGCACCAACGGAACGCGTACTCCAATCAGCCGCCGTAGCCGTTGCCGACCACTATGGCGCCGACACGGCGGAACGCATCTTTAAGGAGGGTGGCAACGCGGTCGATGCGGCGGTCGCGATCGCCTTTACCCTCGCCGTCACGTACCCCGAAGCCGGTAACATCGGTGGCGGCGGCTTCATGACGCTCTTTATGAATGGCAAAGCCTACTTCCTCGATTTTCGGGAACGTGCGCCTTTGACCGCCACTCCCACAATGTATCTGGATAAATCCGGCACGGTGATCAAATCGATGAGCCTGGTCGGAAACCGGGCAGTTGCCGTCCCCGGAACCGTCGACGGAATGTGGAAAGCCCAACAGCGCTTTGGGCAACTCACATGGCAACAAGATCTCGAACCTGCCATCCATTACGCGCGCGATGGATTTCTCGTCGACGAGCGACTCGAACAGCGTCGCGACGACGCGGCCCGTGGATTTTCCGGCAAAACCAATTTCATGCACTACTTCGGCAGCCTGAAGGCCGGCACCATTTTTCGGCAAGCAGACCTTGCGGCGACACTCGAACGTATCTCGAAATACGGCCCGAACGGCTTTTACAGGGGCGAAACAGCCCGTCGCATCGCGTCCCAGATGAAACCCGACGGCCTGCTGAGCCTGCGCGACCTTGCAACGTATCGCGCGGTCTGGCGCGCACCCCTGCGGGCGCTATGGAATCACTACGAAATCGTGACGGCACCGCCGCCGAGCTCGGGTGGAATTGGGCTGATTCAACTTCTGAAAATGAAAGCCCTTCTAAAGCCTCAGTTCGAGCATGCCTCTTTGAATTCCGCGCTTTATATCCACCTCGTCGCCGAGATGGAAAAGCGTGTATTTGCAGATCGTGCGCAATATCTCGGCGATCCGGATTTCTTCGAGATCCCGGTTGAGCAGTTGATCGATGACAACTATCTGACCAGACGCGCGAAAGAAGTCGACCCGGCCCGGCCTTCAGATACCCAAAGTGTCTTACCCGGGCTCGAGATAAATTTGCCGGAGAAGCCTGAGACAACCCATTACTCGCTCGTCGACCGTTGGGGCAACGCCGTGTCCTGTACGTACACGCTGAATGGCTATTTTGGATCGGGCGTTGTGGCCCAGGGAACGGGAGTGCTCCTGAACGACGAAATGGACGACTTTGCGGCCAAACCGGGGGTGCCCAATATGTTCGGCGTTGTCGGTAATCGCATCAACGCAATTGCACCAGGCAAGCGGCCCCTGTCGTCAATGACGCCAACGATTCTGACGCAAGACGGAAAAGTGCGGCTCGTGATCGGAACGCCCGGAGGTTCCCGCATTTTCACCTCGATTTTCCAGGTGATTAGCGATCTTTACGACTTTAAGTTACCGCTCACGACCGCATTGTCCCAGATGCGTTTTCACCACCAACTGCTGCCGCCCAACACGATATTCTGGGAGCCCTACGCGCCAATGAGTGCTGACCTTACCCGGGAATTAACCTCCATGGGCTACAAACTCCAGCGTCAACCGTTTCAGGGCGACATCGAGGTCATCAAAATTGACTCAGACACTCCCGAACCCGCTGCCGACCCAAGAGGTCGCGGCGTTGCACGCACCATCCGCTAGGCTACGAAATCCGCCCAGGAGTGACTTTTTGCGATTCCATTACTCCAGGAGTCCGTAAGGCCCTCCCCTCTCAAGCGCTTGCCGATAGGCTGCGCGCCCGTGGATTCTTTCAAGATAGCGCATCAGCCTGGGCCGTGTTTCATCAAGTCCGCCGCGCGCGTGCGCCGCTTCGATCGGAAAGCTCATCTGAATATCAGCCGCACTGAACTCGTCTGAGGCAAACCATGTGTGCTTCGCAAGTTCGCCTTCCATGAAGTCAAGATGAAGCCTGATCTGGGGATCGATGAATTTTTTCTCGACACCGCGTGCAATGGCGCCCCCGACCGGTCGCATAAGCCAGGGCATAGGGGGCTTCGAGAGTCGACTAAAAATCAATCGCAACAGGAGCGGCGGCATGGCAGAGCCCTCTGCGTAATGTAGCCAATATGTATACGCCAGCCGCTCAGAAGTCCCCTCGAGAGGAATGAGACGCCCGTCGCCGTAGCGACGCACAAGGTATTCGATGATTGCCCCCGATTCAGCCAGCGTCCGCTCTCCATCGGTGACAACCGGCGACTTCCCGAGAGGATGGACGGCGCGCAGCGCAGGAGGCGCAAGCATTGTCTGTGGATCGCGTGCATAGAATTTGATCTGGTAATCCAGACCGAGCTCCTCCAAGAGCCAGAGCACGCGTTGGGAGCGCGAGTTATTCAGATGGTGCACGACGATCATCGAGATCACCCTTTAGCGGATTGCGCAGCGAGTCGCCCAACTCTACCCGCAAACGGCGCAAAAGATGCGGCCGGCAAATGCAAACGGCTCGCTTAGAGCGAGCCGTGAGTTTTTCTGCGCTTGGCGATACCTATTGGCGCTGCCGATCTTGACGCTGGTCGTGGTTATCACCTGGAGCGGCGTGCGGCGGCTCCTTGGTGGCCCGTACCGCAGGGTGGGGGTGCGGTACGTTATTCGGCCGCGTCCCACGCTGTGCGCCTGCGGGTCCGTGCGTATTCGGTGCACGTACATGCTCCTGCGGGATAGCGCGAGCGGAATTGCTGGGGCGCATTGCACGACGAGGTGCAGCAGGCGCCGCGACCCGACCCGCTGAAGCTCTCGCCGAGACGACGCCCTCCCCCGAAAACGCGCCCGGCCGGGGCGTTGCAGCAATTGCGGGCCGCCCGTGATTGACCGAAGCATAGAGTGCGCGATTCGCGCGGGCCGCCTGCTGATGTTGCATCTGCTCGGGTGTCGGGGGAACGTGCGGGACGGCCGCCGCTTGCTTCTCGGCCGGCGTTGGACGGGCCATGATTCCACCAGACCCGCCATTGAAGCTCACGCGGCTGGCGTGGGTGTTATTCGCAATATTTTCATTGTAGGTATTATGAATAATGGTCGTATTGATATTGTTGACCGAGCGGTTGTAAGAGAATTCGCCATGGTTCCAATAGCCGCCGCGATAGCCGAAGCCCGTGTATCCAAAGCCGTAATTCACCCCGCCGTAGAATCCAATGTGCGGACCCCAATAACCCGCGTGCCAGAGATATACGCGGTCCGACCAAGCCCAATATCCTGGCGTCCACAGGACACCTACGGATGGCGGGCGGACCCACGTCCCCGGTACCCAAAAGTACCCATCATCCCCCCAGGCCCAGAAGCCCGGTGTCCAAAGATAACCCGGACCCGGAATTATCGGCTGGCTATAGACAGGTAAGGGAGGTGGCGCAACGGTAACCGAGACATCGATCTGCGCAAACACAGCGGCAGGAAGAAAGCTCAGCGCCAGGGTGATCCAAAGCGCACGTAAGAATCGCGACATAATGAACCGCCTCTCAATAGGTATGGTTGGAACTTCGTAATAGACAGCGCGACACTTCCGACTCCAGACATGCCGCCGTCTCTCGATGGGTCTGACCGCGCCTTTATGTCTTAATTCCGGCTCATGGTGTAACCAAATGCATCACAGCCGAGTGCTCAACCCGCTGATCAGCCGCCAAGGATGGTACAGATGGCAACGGTCCGCCAGCGAGTGCGGTTGACTCCGTCCCTATTGAAAACCCGAACGCGTAGGCTCATAAGCAGTTCGCCGGCGATGATCTTACACAGCGCAGATGGGAATTCCTCGGGGCCAACGACGTGCCGCGCGAATTCAAATTCGGGCAAATGAATGGGCCCGTCTCGATCGCAGCTCGCGGCCGCGTCGGGTCACAAAACCACCTGTCCAGTTGGCGACATGGACTTGAGCGTCATCTGCGACTAAACTTTCGGTGGATTTGCGCAGAAACCCTCACGTAGGAGAAATGATCATGAGCAAAGCGCGCGATAGTAAGAAAGATGGCAAATTGTCAAAGGCGCCGGCCAAGACGGTAAAAGAAAAAAAGGCAGCCAAGAAAGAGAAAAAGGAAGCCAAAAAACATCAGGTTGGACTCGTCATGTAGCTTTGGCGTCACATCGCTGCGGGGTATCGGCCCATCGGGCTCATGGCGGCTCCCGAGTCGCTTATTTTTCCTGGCAATTCCGATGGGCCACGGGGCCGGCAGAAAGTCTTGGTAGCAGCGCCCGGAATTTCTCTGCGCCCGGTCATCTGAAGCCCTCAGGGCATGATCGAATCGATGATAGCCCGGGATTTCCAGACGATCACAAAATTCGATTGCCTCAATTTTCGGCACCGTACTTGATGCAATGGCATCACCGCGCGGGCTTATTCATCGGGGTAATCCGCATCCATAGGCGACCGTGTTATCGTGGTGAACGCCGTCGGCTTTTCACGGAGCCACGACTGCTGAACGTGTCCCGCTTTGGCGGCTCCGACAGATGGGTTTTGCCAGGTGGCAGGAGAAACGAGCGTGACTTATTCGGTCAAGGAGATTTTCTACACGCTCCAAGGCGAAGGTGCGAATGCAGGCAAAGCAGCGGTATTTTGCCGGTTCTCCGGTTGCAACCTCTGGTCCGGAAGGGAAAGTGATCGATCAAGTGCGATCTGCAGATTTTGTGACACGGACTTTGTTGGCCTAGATGGAACTCTGGGCGGAAAGTACGAAACCCCTGCCGCCCTTACCGCAGCGATTGTTGAGCTCTGGCCTGTTGGCGGCGCAATGTCAGATCGATTCGTCGTATTGACAGGAGGGGAGCCGCTGCTGCAAGCCGATATGCCGCTATTGGCGGCCCTTCACGATGAAGGATTCCGGATCGCCGCCGAAACCAACGGCACGATTGAGGCACCGGTAGGGTTGGACTGGATCTGCGTAAGTCCGAAGGCACGAGCGCCCTTGAAAATAACGAGCGGCGATGAGATCAAGGTCGTCATTCCTCAGCACGGGGTCGATTTGGAGCGTCTCTCGAACCTGCATTTCGGGAATTTTTTTGTACAGCCAATGGATGGACCGGATCACTCTGCGAACGTCGAGCTCGCTATCGCTTGGTGCCTCCGCAATCCCAAATGGCGCCTGAGCCTTCAGACTCACAAAGTGATCGGCATACGATGATTCTGGACGTCAGTCAGGAATTTTTCTTCGACGCGGCGCACACGCTGGAACGGGAATTCGAGACCGATACCAGCCGACGTATTCACGGTCACACTTACCACGCGGAAGTGACCGTACGTGGAGAGAAGAATCAACGTACCGGAATGGTTGTCGATTTGGCGATTCTTCGCAATCATATCCGCGCAGTGCGGGAGAATCTTGATCATCGACTGCTCGACGATATCGCCGAGCTCGGAATTCCAACGCTCGAGAATCTATCGGTATTCATAGCAAATCGACTCAAAGCGCTTGAGCCCCGCGTCATTTCAGTTCGTGTCTCACGCAAGGCCAGCGGAGACAGTTGCCTTTATCAACTGTCCCTGGGATAGAGATGAAACCCGCTGCCCGAACGTAGTGAAATTTGATTCCGCACGTCAAGTAAACGAAAGAATTCCAAATCCTATTCGACGGTCACCGATTTCGCGAGGTTACGGGGTTTATCGACATCAGTGCCGCGTGCGACGGCGGTATGGTAGGCCAGGAGCTGCAGCGGAACAGTATGAAGAAGGGGGGAGAGGAGCCCGTAGTGTTCCGGCAATCGGATCACGTGCACGCCCTCCGATGGCGCGATCTGCGTATCGCCGTCGGCGAACACATAGAGCTGCCCCCCACGGGCACGAACTTCGTGCATGTTCGACTTGAGTTTTTCCAAGAGCGCGTCGCGAGGCGCAATCGTCACGACCGGCATGGCGTCGGTCACCAGAGCCAGAGGCCCATGCTTGAGCTCGCCTGCGGGATATGCTTCTGCGTGAATATAGGAAATCTCCTTTAATTTGAGCGCTCCTTCCAATGCGACCGGGAAATGCATGCCTCGTCCCAGGAATAGGGCGTTCTCCTTGCGGGCAAATGCTTCAGCCCACGCAATGATCTGGGGCTCGAGTGCGAGTACCGCCCCGATCGCAGCAGGAAGGTGCCGCAGGGATTTCAGATGCTCAGATTCTTGTTTGGCTGTGATGCGGCCCCTGATTTGCGCCAACACAAGCGCCAGCAGGAACAACGCCACCAACTGCGTCGTGAAAGCCTTCGTCGACGCGACACCAATTTCGACACCGGCACGCGTAATGTAGGCCAACTCGCATTCGCGCACCATGGCGCTGCTGGCGACATTACAGATCGTTAGCGAGTGCTCCATCCCAAGTCCGCGGGCGTGCTTGAGTGCAGCGAGTGTGTCGGCCGTCTCACCACTCTGCGAGATGGTTACAACCAGCGTGCGCGGATTTGGAACGCTATCGCGGTAACGGTATTCACT
>Ga0208357_1000019_pt1 | contig 126559 bp, 129 predicted proteins | sample NGESurdeep092012_6_FD_184487 | JGI IMG/M metagenome (GOLD analysis project Ga0208357, IMG submission 184487) | Arctic peat soil microbial communities from Barrow, Alaska - NGEE Surface sample F52-2 deep-092012 (SPAdes) | ecosystem: Environmental > Terrestrial > Soil > Wetlands > Peat ...
ACGCCACAATGATCTGGTTCTTGACCACGAAACACCCCTAAAGGAAGTGTTCACTATGTCGCGACAGATCCGTTCACTATCTCGTGAAGGTAGAGACTGTACGGCCCACGGTTCGTTGTCAGAATTGCACCAATCAGGCGAGGTACTTGACTAACAAGGTACGGATTCCCTCGTGATGAAGTGACCATGCGGACCACGTCGTCGTCGCCATCTCTTCAACGACAGCAGCGCGCTGGCCACTGGTCGCATCATTGACATTTCTGACAGTAATGGGGTAGCCGTCGGGTGTGGGTCGCAGGAGGTGGTAATCGTGGTGGGTCCACTGGCCGATCATCGCTCGTAGCTTCGTACCCGAGATCTCGAACTCGAGGGAAGCACACAAACTCATGAGATGCAATGTGACAGGTTGCCGATTCCGACGATCAGGATTTGTTGCGTGCTGGGCGGCGTAGGCATCCACCAGGTGTTGTGCGGTGGTAATCCCGTCGTCGCCAATCAGTGAACTCTTCCAATCTTGCAGTCCGCAGTACAACCGCCAGCATCCCGGACTCGCGTGCATGTACTCGTGGACGGGGCCAGTAGTGTCGCGTGCCAGTGCTCCGCAACCAAGGCAAGTGACTTCGGCGCACGCATCGTTGTCAGTCATACGACGTAATCCTCGTTGATGAGATTGGGACTAGGCGTGCGCAGTTCCATGGTGCTCAAAGAGCATGGCGCGCTGGAGCGCTGCCTCACGAAGTTCCTTTGGGATCTCGACGGGACCGCCGAGAGCGCCAGAGTGGATCCCCGCCTGTGCAGCCTCTTCTACGATCCCGCCAATCTGGATGGCCAACTCAGGCGTTCGGTGGAATACCAGCACCCCGTGGTTCGCCAACAAAACGGCAGGAACCCCCGGGGTGATCGCGGCGCGAATGTTGGCCACCGCTTGGTGGGATCCCCGCGGACCGTAATTGGCCACTGGGACTCCTGTCGGCAAACCGAACATGGCCAAGGCTTCGACCCAACAGCCGATCGGACGATGGGCCACGGCGAAGGCGGTCGCGAATGGCGAATGCGTGTGCAAGACACAGCCAACGTGAGGGTGGTCCCCGTACATTGCCGTGTGCATGGCCACAACGGCACCTTGGATGGGTGGTAGATCACCCTCGAGAAGGACTCCGTCCAGCCCAACTCGTACGACGGCGGATGGCGAATGGTTTCGTAGCGAGGGGCCCGCAGTGAAGTACATCTCCTCCGCCCCAGGAACCCGCAGGCTCACGTTCCCGTGTCCGTTGGCGGAGATTGCTCCGCTGGCCACCACCCGCTGAGCGACATCGATAACTTGATCGACTAAGTCCTTGTCCATGACACCTCCGAGTTTTAATAATCGACAGGCTATCCAAAAGCGCGGTGCAGCATTTCCGTCCGCAGATAGTGCCACCTGTAGGACGTCGTGTTCTTGAGCACTAACGGAGACACAACTGACTATGCGGCCACGCGATCGGCGTTCGACGAAGCTTACGGAGCTGCCTTGTTGTCCGCGAGCGTCCAACCGACGAGCGCGTTCGCGTGACCGTGCCCCATCGCGTACTCGGACTTGAGGTGTCCGACAATCGCCATGTGCTTCTCGAGGCCACATTCGGCGATGATCTTCTGCCATTGCGCAATCGAGCGACCGTACTTCTTCTCAATTGAAGGGAAGTACGAGGCGGGTCCTTGTTTGGGCCAGGGTGAAGACTGTTCAGCCACGTTTGAAGTCTCCCTCTCTCGTACTGGCAAATGTAGCCAGTTCAGGCGCCACTTCGCAGCGTCGGGTGATCCTCAACCTCGATGGCGCGACCGCCTCCCTTACGATGGGTAAAGAAACGGCCCGCCAGCTCAAGTGAACAACGCATTGACGCGCAGGAAGTTCATTGAACTCAAAATGCAGTGTCTGATCGCGTCACTGGACGCGAGCTGCTAGCGGTCTCGGCTGACACGTCGCCAGACGGTGACACTGAGGACCACCGATCAGATGGCGATCGATGGTGCCAGTCGGGTCCGGCTTTTCGGCGATACTGGTTCCATGGTCGAGCGAAACGTCATGGGCGAGTCGTTGGAGCCGTGTGGCACCGACCCCATCACGGGCTTCTACCGTGATGGGTGCTGCACGACAGGGCCCGAGGACCTTGGGAGCCACACCATCTGCGCCGTGGTCACCGCCGAGTTTCTGGAACACCAGAGGGGCATCGGCAACGACCTGACGACGCCGATGCCCCAGTACGGGTTCCCAGGACTGGTGCCCGGCGACCGGTGGTGCGTGACCGCCGCGAACTGGCTTCGTGCCCACCGCGACGGAGCGGCGGCCTACGTGGTCCTCGCTTCCACGCACGAGCGCGCCCTCGAGATCGTGCCGCTCGAAGCTCTCCGCGAACACGCCGTGGACGTTCCAGCCGGGCCGGGTGATCTCCAGACCTAACCAGTGGCGAAGGTGGACGGCTTCCTCGGCCCTTCAAATCTCATTGGGCGTGAAGTCTTTGAATACCTTCGATCAAAGGCCGGTCACCAGAGCTCGGATATCTGATTCGAGACAGCGGCGAAGGTGTCGATGACGACTGGCGCTGTAGCGGCCTCCTCAGCGCTCGCCTCGTCGGCGATGACCACATTCGCCAGGGTCAGTCGCACTGACTCGCTGAGAAATCTCGAAGGCTGAGCCCACGAGTGCTCGTCGCGAACTCGATGGTGGTGATAGCGAAGGGGAACGTAGATCGCAAGATTGCGTCGAGCCCTGGTCACCGCGACGTAGAAGAGTCGACGCTCCTCTTCCAGTCCCTCCGGTGTTCCGAGCGACATGTCGGAGGGAAAGTTGCCGTCAGCGGCGTGGATGATGTGCACGGCGTCGAATTCGAGGCCCTTCGCCGAGTGAACAGTTGAGAGCACCAGCCAGTCCTCGTCCATCATCGGTGGCCCGGCAAAATTACCTGTCGAGGCCGGAGGATCGAGGGCCTGCGCTGCCGCCACGTCGCTCAGACGCGTCGCGTCGCTGCAAGCCAGTACGAGCGCGCCGAGATCTTCGAGGCGCGGAGTGGCGTCGTCGTACGCGGCGATGATGAGTGGCGTGATCGCCTGGCGGAGTCGATCCGCGTGCACGACGACTGGCTCGTCGTTCGTCGCACGAAGAGCGCCAATGAGTCCCTGCGACATCTCGCAGCTTTCGCTCGGCAGGACGCCTTGCACGTCCGCCCAACGTCGGCCGACCGCTTCCATTGTGAGAGGCAGCATTTCGTTGCCGTCGCGAAGTGCGTCGATGGCGCGTCGAGCTTTTGCCGGTCCCACTCCCGGCATCAATTGTAGGAGTCGGAACCAGGCCATCTCGTCTCGCGGATTGTCCACGAGACGAAAAGCGGAAAGGAGGTCCTTGACGTGCGCCGCTTCGAGATACCGAAGGCCGCCGTATTTGATGAAAGGAATACGACGTCGCGATAGTTCAATCTCCAGGTCGGCGCTGTGGTGCGCGGCGCGAAAAAGTACGGCCTGTCGTTGCAGCGCGACGCCTTGTTCGTAGAGTTCAAGCACCCGATCTGCGACGACCGCTGACTGGTGGCGTTCGTCGACGCAGTGAATCAGCGCGGGCTGAACAGCTCCCGTCGTCGGCACCTCTTCGCGCAGGACCGCACAGAATCCCTCGGGCGCGTCGGCCGCGAGGGCGTTCGCCACGTCAAGGATCGGGGCCGACGAGCGATAGTTGGCATTGAGGGTGATGGTAGTGAGACCGTCGAAGTACTGGTCGGCGTCGAGCAGGTACCGAGGCGAGGCGCCACGAAAGCCGTAGATCGCCTGCGCGTCGTCGCCGACGAGAGTCAGACGAGAGTCGCGGTGGCGCAGCGCCCGCAGAATGTCCAGCTGCAACAGATTCACGTCCTGGAACTCGTCGACCAGCACGTGGTCATAGGCAGCACCAAGGCGAGTGCCGAGAACATCGTGCTGCACGGCGATGCGCCAAAAGAGGAGGAGGTCGTCAAAGTCCAGTACGCCAAGTGACTGCTTCCTGTTGGTGAACGCCCGAAAGAGTGAGGCCACGTCATCGCAGTGTTCGACGCACCAGGGAGTCATCTCGCTCATGACGGCGCTCAGAGGAACGCCGGTGTTCACGGTGCGCGAATACAGGGCCGCCAGCGTGGCCTTCTTTGGAAGACGCCGTCTGCCGCTCAGTATCCCGAGGTCGCTTCGCACCAGATCCAGCAGGTCGGCGATGTCACCTTGGTCGAGGACGCCAAAACCCTCAGCTAGCCCGACGGCAGCGTGGTGACGTCGCAACGTGTGGTGGGCCACCGAGTGGAACGTTCCGCCCGAAACCCTTTGCACTTGTACATCGCGCCGCAGGGCACGAACGCGGCCGATGATGTCGCGAGCCGAGCGACGCGTGAAGGTCAAGAGAAGTATTCGCTCCGGCGCCGTGCCGCGCTCGAGAAGGTACTCCACTCGAGCAGTCAACGTCGTCGTTTTTCCGGTGCCGGGTCCGGCGAGGACTCGAAGCGGACCGTCGCCAAATGACGCGGCCTCCAGTTGGCGCTCATTGAGCAGTTGACGAGAGGCGATCACGCGTTGGACCCTACTTTGGGACTGTAACGTCGAGCGCAACGGCCCACGCCCCGCAACGGCCACTGGTCCTCGACGCGAACCTTTGCTCCTCCAGTCCGTGAAGAGTGACGGCTCCCTCGCACCCCAGTGATCGAGGGGGTTCGCACGGCGCGGCGCACGCGACGCAGAGACGTGGAACTGGACGCATGCCTGGGCGATGGGAACAAAATCGGAGTGACAATTGTTCGCGAAGTTGAAGTCGTGTCAATCTCCGACGAGGACTCCTGATGGGTCCGATGCTTCGACGAATGCAGCGTTGAAGAAGTACCGTTGAGCAAGATGAGGATTCTGATTGCCGAGGATGACCGGGCCCTCCGCGAGGTTCTCCAAAGAGGACTGCGTGAAGCTGGCTACATTGTCGACGCGGTTGAAGGTGGCGACGCCGCCGAGCTTGCGCTTCGCCGAGACGAGTACGAGATCGCCGTGCTTGATTGGCGAATGCCCGGTCTCTCTGGCGTCGAAGTCATCGACCGGGTCAGACGGGCCGGCGTCCTAACACCGATACTTCTCCTTACCGCCCGAGACGCTCCGGCGGACCGCGTAGACGGACTCAACTCCGGCGCCGACGACTACCTCATCAAACCCTTCGAGTTTCCCGAACTCCTAGCCAGGCTCCACGCCCTCCAACGTCGTCCGGCGCTACGCTTCGCACCCGAAATCAACTGCGGCGACCTTCACTTCGATCCGAGCACGAGACAACTCCGAGCGAGCGGCCAAGAGATCGAACTCACGACCACTGAGAGCTTGCTCATCGAACTGCTCATGCGACGCAGTCCTTCGATCGTGTCGCGCGAGACCATCGCCAACCAGGTGTGGGAAGACGCCTATCGCGTCACGACCTCGAACACCATCGAGGTACACATGGCGCGCCTCCGGGCCAAGTTGGCCCACTGTCGAACGAAGATCGAGACAGTTCGAAGTCTGGGCTATCGGGTGGTCCCTCATTGAAAGCGTCTCGATCGATCCGTCAACACGCCGCGGTGGTTGCCGCCATCGCGACCGCGTTGGGCACCGCCTGCTTCATTGTGATTGTGACGATCCTCAGTTTCCTGCTGATTGGCCACTTGAACTCCCAGGTGGACGCGCGGCTCCATCAACGTCTCGAAGTTGTGCGACAGGTCGGTGGCAGCATCGCGAACGACCACGAAACCTCGGTGATCCCGGCCGCGGGTGAACAAGACAGTGACGATGTGCCGATCTATATTTGGCACGTCAACGCCAAGAATGCAGTCGTTGCGTCGTCGCTCGGTGCCCCCAGGCTGCCGCAAAGAAGTTGGTCTGTCCGCGACACGACTGTCCCCGTCGGCCCGTCGTCCTTTCGATTCAGCGCTATCCCAGACGGCGGAGGTTGGCTGATCGCTGGCGAGAGCCTCGCTGCCGTCGCGCGGCTCGAGTCGATTCTCTTGACGCTCGAGATTGTGGTGGGCGTTGTCCTTGCCGTGCTGACGTTCCTCGCAGCATTCGTGGTGGGACTCCGCGCCCAGGCGCCGATCGCGTTCGCGCAACGTCGCCAACACGAGTTCACCTCCGACGCGTCGCACGAACTGCGAACGCCGCTGAGCGTGATTGAGGCGGAAGTCGCCGTCGCACTCTCCCAGGACCGCGACGGCAAGAGTTATCGAGCGACCCTGGGACGGATCAGGGAGGAGGGCCACCGACTTCAGAGCATCGTGGAAGACCTTCTCTGGTTGGCGCGTTCGGATGAGGATCGGAAACTACCGCCTTTGACTGAGATCGTCGACGTCGCCGAGATTGCCAACTCGTCAAGTCAGCGATTTGAGAAGATCGCACTCGCCCGCGGGGTCGCGCTCCACTATTCCCGTGAAGGACGCGATCCGGCGCTCATCAGCGCTCCCGGTGACGCCATCGACCGACTCATCGGCGTGCTCGTGGACAACGCGTGCAAGTTCGCTGGCGACGGTGGTCGAGTCGAGGTCAGCGTCACCACACAAGCGCACCGCACGATGGTACGAGTGGACGACAGTGGACCGGGAATCCCGACCGACGAACGAGACTTGATCTTCGATCGCTTCCAGCACTCAGATTCGACGTCTTCGGGGACCGGACTCGGTCTTGCGATCGCTAACGCGATCATCACGTCCTCCGACGCACAGTGCTCAATCGGAGAAGCGGACCTCGGGGGTGCGCGCTTCGAGATCACGTGGCGCCGAGTGAGTGCCTGAGCCTTCGCGCCGCGCGAAATGCGCTGACGTGTTGTTGACGCTCGAAACATAAGAACTTCTGAAATGTTCCTTCGTCGTCATCCTGGCGTAAGGTTCGATTTCTAACCTTGCAACGTGGTCATAAGCGTGTACGTGGAACCCGTGGGCCGGAGCGCGCGCGACGACAAATCGTTCGACGACGTTCAAATCCTCGACCAGACGAGCCGGCGATGACGCTGCCGCGCCGGTATCAAAGTGACCGCCGCGCGTCGCCCGTGCGCGCGCGGCACGCGTTGAAGATGGGGGTCGAAGCCAACGCTCGTCTGACCGCTTCGACGGCGCTCGTCCTGCTGGTCCTGCTCGCGGTGGAGGGAGTGACGGTCTTGCAAGTCAAGTCTCTCCTGACGCTGCACGTCTTCGTCGGAATGCTCCTGGTTCCACCGGTACTGGTCAAGTTGAGCAGTACTCTTTGGCGCTTCGCAAAGTACTATCTCGGTTCGGTCGACTATCGCCTCAAAGGGCCGCCACCACTGACGTTGCGCGTCCTTGGTCCCTTTGTCGCCCTGCTCACGATCGTTCTCTTCGCTTCAGGGATCGTGCTCTTGCTGGTGCCGTCGAGTTGGCGGAGCCAATTGCTTCTGCTCCACCGGGCCAGTTTCTTCCTCTGGTTTGCGTGCATGACCGTCCACGTTCTGAGTCATCTGCGCGACACCGCTCGACTCGGCACGAAGGATTGGACGTCCCACGCTCGACTCATGGTCCACGGCTCGACGTTTCGACGGGTCGTGTTGATCGCGAGCATTGCCGTGGGTCTCGTCCTTGCCGTAGTCACCGTCCCTCGGGTCGGACCCTGGCTGGCGGGAGTTTGACGTCCGTGGATCGATCGACGATTGAGCGCCAACGTCACGCCAGTGGGTCGACGAGTCCTCGCCGACGCGCACTGCACGTGCGAACGCGACGACGCCGGAGCCAGCGGCGCAAAATGATCTTGAAGAGCCTCGTGTTGGCGATTCTCGTCTTTCTGGCGTGGCTGGCCTTCTCGCTCGGCGGCGCGCTCCTTAATCCGGCGCTGGGCAGTTCGTTGGGATCGAGGTTCGCCGAGTGGGCTCGAGCGCACGGCGCGTCGAGCATCGTGAACTGGAGTGAAAATGAGTGGTACAGCCACCACTCGCCGCCGATTGGCGGAGCGTTACCGCGCAACGCGATCACGGTCCCCTCGAGTTCCTCGAGCGTTGCAACGACGCAGGTTCCCCATCTCCCGACGCCCGCGGCCATCGTCCCGTTCGCCTCGCCGGCCATCCCCGGCGAGGGGGAGTGGTCCGCGGTGGGTCGAACGGTCGACGGTGTGCCGGCACTCTACGTCACCACGCTTCGCCCGGACGCGGTGCACACGAGTTACGTGGTCGGCGTCGCGTGGATGGACATGAAGTTGCTGAGCGCGAGGCTCTACTCAGGTAGTTGGATCCCCGGCGGGGGTCCGTATCCCTTCACGGCTCCAGTCAGGTCCGCCCAAGCGCGCACCCTCGTCGCTGCCTTCAACGCGGGCTTCCTCATGAACAGCGCGAACGGTGGTTACTACACCAATAACAAAATGGAGGTACCGCTGCGGGCCGGCGCCGCGTCGTTTGTTGTCTATCGAAACGGCACCGCCAACGTCGTTGCTTGGGGGCCATCGATGAAGGTGACGTCGAACGTCGTCTCGGTGCGCCAGAACCTCGATCTCCTCGTGAACGACGCGAAGCCGGTCGCCGGGCTTAACGCGAACGACACCATCCAATGGGGCGCGACGTTGGGCAACTCGGTCTACGTGTGGCGCTCGGGATTGGGCGTCACCTCAGATGGTGCGCTCGTCTACGTAGGCGGTCCGGGCCTTAACATCACGGACCTCGCGAACCTGCTCGTACGCGCCGGCGCAGTGCGGGCCATGGAGCTTGACATCAACACCGATTGGGTGAACTACTCCTACTACGCACCCTCGCCGTTGGGACTCGCCGGAGCCGCGAATGGACGTCAACTGTTAAACGCGATGACGGGCACGCCGGCTCGCTACTTCGAATCGTGGTGGGCACGGGACTTCATCACGGTTTCGGCGAGGAAGCGGTGACGTCCCTGTCGCGCCAAACGCCAACGCGAGGCGACGCGAAGGGGCGCGCGCGACGGCGCCCGGGCCACGCCCCGGTCCCGCGCGTCGTCAGCACCTTGTCCGTACTCGCGCGCGTCGGCCTCGCCGTCGCGGTCGGCCTCGCCTTCTGGGGGGAGTCAATCAGTTCTGTGGAGTCGCGAGGGGGTTGGCTCACGCTTGGTGGGCGTCTCTCGGGGCTCGTTGGCACGTACCTCATGCTGGTCATGGTGATCCTGGTGTCGAGGAACCCATGGTTGGAGCGAAGCGTGGGCCAAGACCAACTCGTTCGATGGCATCGCCGCATCGGCGGATGGCCGATCGGGCTCATCGCCCTGCACGTGCTCCTCATCACCTGGGGCTACGCCCAACTGACGAGCGTCAGCTTCGTTCGACAGTTCTGGACGTTTCTCATGCACTACCCCGACATTTTCGACTCCGCAATCGCCTTGGCGTTATTGGCGATAGCCGGTGTGACGTCCGCGAGCATCGTTCGGCGTCGCGTCAAGTACGAGACGTGGTGGGTGGTGCACCTCTACATGTACCTAGCCCTCGGTCTCGCGTTCTTCCATCAGATCAGAATTGGCGTGATGTTCCTCGGACATCCCGTGACGCGAGCGCTGTGGATCTCAATATGGGCCGTCGCGGCACTTTCTGTCGCGAGCTTTCGCATTGCGTTGCCGACGCTACGTAATCTCCGCCACCAGCTACGTGTCTCCTCGGTGCGCGAAGAGGTGCCGGGCGTGTACTCGGTCGTCGTGACGGGTACCCACATTCACCGGTTAGCGGTATCGGGCGGTCAGTTCTTCCAGTGGCGATTCATGACGAGAGAACTGTGGTGGCACGCGCATCCCTATTCGCTGTCGGCGTTGCCACAGGCGCCCTTCATGCGTGTGACGGTGAAGGGCCTTGGCGACCACAGCAACGCTATGGCTCATCTGAAGCCCGGCACTCGCGTCGTCGTCGAAGGTCCCTACGGTACCTTCACCCGTCATTCACTCAGCGCGAAACGAGTCGTACTCATTGGTGCTGGCGTGGGCGTGACTCCCTTGCGCGCCCTCCTCGAGGACCTGCCGCGCGCGGTCAAGGTGACGGTGCTCATTCGCGCGTCCGCCTCCGACGAAGTTGTCCATCGTCAAGAAATTGTCGATCTGGTGGCGAAGCGCCAGGGGAGCTTTCACGAACTCATTGGATCTCGAAATGAGGTTCGTCTCAGCACGAAGATGCTGCATGGTCTCGTCGGTGATCTTCGTGACGTCGACGTGTACGTCTGTGGGCCTGAATCGTTCACACAGATGGTGGTGACCGCGGCCCACCAACTCGGCGCGCGGCCTGATCGAATCCACCGCGAGACGTTCTCGTTCTAGTCGAAGAAGGAAAGGACACCTATGCGACGAACAGGTTGGTTCAAATGAAGCGGGCTCCGTTCATCATGTTCGGCACCGTCGCGGGCCTGGTGGGCGTGATGACGTTCCACTCGACGCCGGCGAAGATCTCCCTCGGGACGGTCCCGTCAACGCCGCCGACCACCACGACAACGACGCGTTCGAGTACCCCTACCACGACGTCGCCGACACCCACGCACCAAAAACCGCCCTCATCCACGCCAACCACCGCGCCGCCCGTGACGACCACCACGCTGACGCCCAGCATTCGTCAAGCGACTGGGGCGAGCGTGAACTACTACTTCGGCATTCTCTCCGTCAAGGTCACGGTATCGAAGAGCAAGATCACGAAGGTCGCCATCGGAGCCATCAACGACGGAGGAAACTCTCGTTCGATCTCGATCGACCAGTACTCGATACCCCTTCTCGAACAAGAGACGATGCAGGCCCAAAGCGGCAACATCCAAAGCATCTCGGGGGCGAGCTACACGTCCGCCGGCTTTGCCCAGTCGCTGCAGTCGGCGCTCAAGCAGGTGGGCCTCAAGTGAGCTCACGCCCGTCAGCGCCTCCGTATCTACGCGTCCTTCACCACGAGGAGTCCGTCATGGGCACGGTCGTCACCTTCGATCTCTTCGACGGGGCCGCACCCTTGATGTCCACCTTGGCGCCGATCGTCGAAGAGGCGATTGACGTTTTGCATCGGGCCGACGCCATGTTCAGCACGTGGAAGGACGAGAGTTGCATTTCGCGAATCCGACGAGGCGAGATGTCCCTCGACGATGCACCAGACGACGTCAAGACGGTCTTAGAACACTGCCGTGAGGCGCGAGGAGCCTCTCAGGGTTGGTTCGATCCGTGGGCGATGCCCGGAGGAGTGGACCCCACCGGATTAGTGAAGGGCTGGGCGGCCCAACGGTCGCTCGACGTACTTCGAGAAGCGAATATTGGCGGGGCGTTGGTGAACGCGGCGGGCGACATCGCGAGTTTCGGCGGACCTCAGGAGGGTCAGCGTTTTCGTGTCGGCATTGTGGACCCGGCGAATACCCGTCGACTGGCGTGCGTCGTCGAAACGCCGGGTGCTATTGCAACTTCGGGCGCGTACGAACGCGGCGCGCACTTGATCGACCCCCACTCGGGAACGCCGACGACCCGGGCGGCGTCGGCGACGGTCGTCGGATCCGACCTCGCGATGGCGGACGCGCTGGCCACCGCGCTGGCGGTCGCCGGTGCGCAAGCGCTGTCAATGTTGGGCGAGTTGAGCGACTACGAAGGTCTGATCATTGCGAGTGACGGTACCCTTCACGCGACGCCGCGGTTCCCTCTCGCGAAGGATGTTTCAACGACTGGTGGATGAACGGCGACGAGGCGTGTCGTCACTGGGACCGGCCCGTGAACCAGCGAATCGGCTTGGCCGTCAACGCTCGCCGCGGCTTCCTCGGTCCTTGAAGTAGTGGCCCTCATCGAGGTCATTGATGAGATCCGGCTGCGCCGGTGCCCAGTCCAGCAGCTCGCGGGTGAGCGCGCTGGAGGCGGGACTTTCGGCCGCGAGGAAGTGGGCGAGCCACGAGAAATGTGTGCCCGCGTCCTCAGGGGAGACGGAAACGACCGGTAGGTCGAGATGCCGCCCGATGACCTCGGCGATGCTGCGGATGGCGACGCCTTCGTCCGCGACCGCGTGGAGCGTCGATCCCGCCGGCGCCTCCTCGAGTGCCACGCGAAAGAGCCGTGCGGAGTCCAGCCGGTGCACCGCGGGCCAGCGGTTCGATCCGTCGCCGATGTAGCCAGAAACTCCCTTCTCGCGCGCGATGGCGACCAGGGCCGCGATGAAGCCGTGGTCGCCGTCGCCGTGATTCGTCGGAGGGAGTCGTACGACTGACGACCGGACGCCGCGCGAAGCGAGCGAGAGCGTGAACTCGGCGGTGGCCCACCGAGCTCGTGGACCCTCGCCGAAGGCGGCGAACTCCGCAACGTCACCGTGTCCATCGAGTTCGGTAGCGACCCGGCCGGGTGCTACCCCGAGGGTTCCAGAGGCGATCACCAGTGGTCGATGAGTATCGGCGAGGGCGTCCGCGAAAGCGCCGACGGCGAGGCGATCGGCATTGGCGGCACCTTGAAAGTCACCCGTGAAGGCGAGGTCGTGTTTGAAAGCGAGGTGTATGACGCCGTCTGCTGCGTGAGCAGCGTCGCGCAAACTCTCGAGATCGTCGAGCGTGCCACGATGCACCTGCACTCCGGCAGCAGTGAGGGCGGCGGCGGCCTCATCCGAGCGGGCGAGCCCGACGACGTGATGGCCCGCGCCAAGAAGTTCAGGAACAACAGCCGAGCCGATCCAGCCCGACGCACCAGTGACAAAAACCCGCATATAACCCTCCAGGTGGTAGTTCCGCTCGCGAAAGGAGTTGCGCGAGGAGAAGCGATGTCATTCGCTGACATTACTCTAGCATGTGATGTCAGTCACTGTCAATCAACTACGCTGTGAACATGGCTCGGTGGGAACCAGACAGTCGGAGCAGGCTCGAAGAAGCGGCCATGGCGCTCTACGGCGAGCGCGGTTTCGAGCAGACCACGGTCGCGGAGATCGCCAAGCGGGCCGGACTCGCGGAGCGTACGTTCTTTCGGCATTTCTCCGATAAACGCGAGGTTCTGTTCTCGGGTGCGGCGGCACTAGAGGCGTTGCTCGTCAGTACGGTAGTCACCGCGCTGGACGATCAGGTACCCATCGACGCGGTGGTCGCGGGCCTGGAAACCGCGGGCGCTCTCATCCAGCAGCGGCGAGACTTCTCGCGACAACGCCAAGCCATCATTGCAGCGAACACCGAGCTCCAAGAGCGCGAGTTGATCAAGCTCGCTTCTCTCGCGTCGGCGATTGCCAACGCGTTGCGCCAGAGCGGCGTGCGTGAACCCGCCGCGAGTCTGACCGCCGAGGCGGGGATAGCTATCTTCAAGATCGCGTTCGAACGCTGGGTGAACGGACCGGACGAGCTCGATCTCCCGACAGTGATCAGAGAGTATCTCAGCGTGTTCAAAGACGTGACCGCGCGAGGTTGAACATTCGCGCGTCTCTCGATGCACGTGACGTTCTGAAAGAACGCGCCAGGGGGTTCGGCGATTCACTGCGACCACCCGTCCGCACTGCACAGCGTCAATAGACCGGGGCGTGTCCCGTCCCCGAGCGGACCTGCGAGGTAAAGATGCTCGGGAACGTTGTGCACACGGACACCGGCCGTGATCGAAGTGGCACGCGAAAGAGGGAGGGACGTCCGAATTCGATGAGCACCGTGCTCGCACGTTTCGACGCGCAGTGTGCACTCGCGCCGTAGCTTGACGGCGGATTCGCGAGAAAGGGAACGTTGGCCGTACCACGGCGCGCCTTCAGGATGACGAAATCGCCCCGGAGACTCAAAAGATTGTCCGTGATCGCCGGTCCCACGTCGTGACCGTCGGCGTTCAGTGGTTGCATGGTCGGTACCCCGTCGAGGTAACACGACGTGCCACTGTCGTTCGTGAAGTCCATCGAGGCGTAGTGCAGGCCCCCCGAGGTGTAGCGGCGCAACTGCACCTTGACGTCGTGCTTCGTGCAAATCGACAGTCCCTGGTACACCCCGGAGGGCAATTGCGCCATGACGCTCCACGTTCGATCGTTACGAGTGACGTACATCGGCCCCTGGGACACTTGGTAGAGCGATGACGTCGGCCCGAAGTTCACCACGGACTCCGCCGCGCCGCCGGTGTTGCCGAGCGCGCTGATGGCCGTCCAGTGCGTGCCGCCGTCGGTGCTGGACGCGAGACCCCCCGCCGGGTTCGTGGACGCTCCAAAAATAACTCGATCATTCCCGTTGAAGAAGTAGTAGATCGTCGTGCCGTGGACGTCATTTAAGACGGTCTGCCACGTGGATCCCTGATCCGAGGACCGAAACACCTTGGCCGGGCCTTGGCTCATGCCCTCGTCTAAGAAACACGAGAGTAGCCACTCGCCATTGGTAGCAACCGCGAGCTGCACGATGGAAAGTCCAGCGCAGGGATTGTCCAGTGTTCGCCACAGTTCACCCCCATCTCTCGTGATGAGCAGTGACGACCGTTTTGACACGCCATCACCATTGACATTCACCACCTGAATTGGTCCGGGCGCGACCGCGAGCAGCGCCGTCAGATAGCTTTTCGATCGATCGCTGGGCACCGAGGCTGAGTGTTCCGCCACGGTCGATCCGGCGGGATACTCACGCAACGTGTTCGAACACGAGTAGTTGGGTGCGCCTGCAGGTGTGCACCGCGAACTCAAGACGCTCAGCGTTGCATCGCTCACGCCGTAACTGTCCGCTTTCGCAATGCTGCTCCAGGTCGTACCGGCGTCGTTCGTGGCGTAGAGCGTTCCGGAAGGTCCCGTGACGTAGCCAACGTTTCGGCTGACAAAATCAATCGAGGGATCGCTTTCGAAGTTGGCGGAGTCGGCGAGCAGCGGTGGGGATGTATCGACAAAGAGTCGCCGACTCTGCACGGTCCAGGTCTTCGCGCGGTTCGTCGTGCGCACGAGGTAGTACGCGTAGCGGCCGCCTCGCATCGGATGGACCGCAAGTGCGTAGCCCAATGACGGCGAAAGCATGTCGACCTGGCCGACTTCGGTGTAGCCCCCCAACGCGGTGTTGGTGAGGAGTGTCCCGATTGCGACCGACGGCGTCTTCGAGGACGCCGAAGCCGACAGTGGTCCGACGAGAGACGCTGCGAGCGCCGACACGATCGTGACACCGATACCCACGTAGTTTCCCGAGCGAAGTAGTCCCATCATGACAAGATACGGCTCGAGGCCGGCACATTCTCGCCGCCCGAAGTGGACCCGTGATGAAGTGGACCCGTGACGAAGAGGGCTCTTGGGAAGTCGGGTCGAACTATCAGCGCGCGGTTGGTCCGAGGTCCATCGCGATGGCGAAAGTTTCTCGAAATGAACCTCGTGTTCAAATTGGCGCTAAGTAAAATTGGTGCAGAAAGTTCTTGAGAGGGTCCCGTGAGCGAACATCTCCCCACTGCATCAAGAGCGGCGTCGGCGACGGCTATTCGCACCCCAGCGAGCGGCGCGTGCGGATGTGCCCGTCACTCGTGCTGGCACCAGCGGCAGTGTCGTTCAGGCGGGGTCGTTCGAATCCTTCGCGCGGCGAAACCGAACGAAGAGATTCGTTCCTCTGTGGTGCTCTGTCGCGAGTGCGCGGCCCCGACGCAACGAAATCGAGTGGCCTGACCAAAGCAACTGACTAGAAGTTCGGCACCACTTGGCGTTTCGATCGGAAGCACAGTTTCGTGCGTGTCATTAGTTAGAAGGTTGTCCCGGATGCGTCGGGGGAGGACCGAGAGCCAGGAGAGCACTACTGCGCGCAACGATTGCGTTGCCGATGGCCGCCTGAAGTGTCAGACGAGCGGCCCGACGTTGTGCGTAGGTGGTAGCACTCGTTAAGGCATCGGCGTACACACTTTGCGCGGCCGTCACGGACGCTCGAAAGGCGACGTTCGCGGCCTGGATGCCGAGCACGTACGCGGTGCCGTTGTAACCAGCGGGCGGCGGTGGCGGATCGCCCGCAGCCGTGATCGCAGCGACGCGGGTGTTGATGGCCGCGGTCAACGCGATGTCCAGACTCGCCCGGGCGGCTTGGCGCTCGGCGGTCGTCGTCGCCGCGGCTATTGCCGTGAAATACGTCGCGCGAGCGTTTTCGACCGAGGAGCGATAGCTGAAGTTGATCGACTTCAGTCCGTCGAAGTACGCAACCCACGTCTGGTGCCACGTCTTCCACGCTGACGTAGCAGTGGTGGTCGTCCTGGTTGCGGACGATGACGTATCGCCGAAAGCGGAAGCTGGGAAACTGAAACCTACCGCGGCCACAAGGGAAAGGACCGTGAGAGTTCGGGTAGCGAAGTGCTTCATTCGTTCTCCTTTCACAAGAACGAACCTCAGCGTAGAGAACTGAATTGTGAGTTCGTTGTGAGAGGACTGTAGGAATGCTGAGAGATTGTTCTGAAGTCGATGTGTTCTGCCATTGGCACTGGGAACTCTCTACGCACTAGGGCGACGGAGTTGATCGAGTCAGACGTCGCGCCACCAGCCGTGGGCCGCCAAGGTCAAGTGGCGCGTACGCCGGTCAATTTCTGCCGCGCATTGCGGCCATCGCCGTCCGCGGTGAACGAACGACGCGAGTGACCCACGCTAAGCGCGAGGGCCATATCCTCTTCAGCGAAGCGTTGCGTACCCACGGTGACCTCAGGGCCACGAGACGGTAGAGCACGCCAGCAATGACACCGCAACCGAGCGCCACCGTGTGCTCGACGCCGTCAACGCCGGGCGCGATCAAAGCCGCCGCAATCAGGGCGAAACTCAGCAACCACGCGGTTCTCTTCATTCCGGCACCAATGAGCAGGCACGCGCCCACCGCCGTCGTCGCGGCCGACGGACCCGTGTCAAGAACCCGCGCGAGCGCGGGCGAGAGATCGAACACGCTCGCGTGCACGGTGTTCAAGAGAACGAACGCAACCAAGGAGGAGCCGAAATGTCCCAACGTGGCGACCATCACCGTCAACCAGCGCCCCAGGATCAACTCGCCCAGTCCGAACACAAGAAGAATCTGCCCACTCGCCGCCCAGACCGGCAGGTAGGGCGTGGGAAGGAACAGCGACATTGGCAGACGGGCTAGTTCGCTCCTCAGTGGTAGTGCCGCGTAGACATCACCGGATCGCCAAAGTTCTGGTCTGAAAAGATGAAGATGTAAGAGCACCGAAATGACGGCCGTTGCGATCGCGAGCGTGACGCCCAGCCAAGGTCGAGCACCTCGTGACCACCCGTCTCGAGCAAGCACCCCCAAGCGACCCAACTCTCCCAATGGTGAAATCTTGGTACTGACGCGAGTAGAGTGAGTGTCGTCAACGAGGACGTCGCTGCCGGAAACGTCAGGAAGACCGCTCATTACCTCACCGCCCCTTTGAGCGTCGCCCGTGACCTTGTTAAGGGACCGCGCGAATCCGTGATGGTGGTCAGGCTTCGTGCAGTGTGCATCATCCCGTCATCGTCCTCGCTTGGCTCGGGTGCGACGTAATAGAGACTATGGCGTTTTCGAGCGAGAAAAGACGTTAAATTCGACGTCAGTTGGGCGACTTATGGCGCGCGTCACCATCCTGCTCCGCCGTGGCGACGCTCCGCCTGGAAAAGACTGTCTTCGTTGAGCGGGCAGGATCTGGGTTCAGTGGCGCCGACCGTGCGCGGCAATGGACAGCGGCTCCCATTCGCGCCACGTCGCGAGGCGCGACTCGTAGTCCGCTGTCGCGATCGCGAGGGGACCGTCGCCAAAGAAGACGCGAAGCGGCGGTGGTTCGGCGTCGACGATGCGTAGGACTGCGCCGCGAGTCGTGAACGGGTCACCAGTAGAGGTCTGGCGCTGGGCCCTAAATCGAGCGCTCTCGTCACGAGTCGTCTCATAGGCGGCGAGGGGCGAGGCATGTTTCGCCGAAGCGCCTCCCCAGTCCGTGGCGTAGCCCCCGGGTTCGATGATCGTTACCTTGATCCCGAAGTTGGCAACCTCGAGGGCGAGCGATTGACTTATGCCTTCGAGCGCCCACTTTGAGGCGTGATACATGCCGATGTTGGCAAAGGCCGAGATCCCTCCGATGGAGGTGACTTGGATGATGTGACCGCTGCCCTGTTCTCGCAGATAGGGCAGTACGGCCTGCGTGACCCAGAGTGCACCGAAGAGATTCGTTTCAATCTGGTCGCGGACCTCTTGCTCGCTTAGTTCTTCGTCCATGCCGAATTGGCCGTATCCCGCGTTATTGACGACGACGTCCAGTTGACCGAAGTGGGCGTGGCCTTGGCGAACGGCACTGAAGACAGCGTCGCGATTGGTCACGTCGAGTGCGAGTGTCAGCACCGACTCGCCGTACTTGGAACTGAGGTCATCCAGCGAACTCAGGTCGCGCGCCGTCGCGACGACTTTGTCACCGCGCTCGAGGGCCGCGAGTGCCCACTCGCGACCAAAACCGCGTGACGTGCCCGTAATAAACCATGTCTTTGGTGCCACCAGGAATCTCCTTCTCCCGCACGCAGTAGCGGACTCTTCCGACTGCCCATTGCTCGCAGTACAGCGTACGCGTCGCTCGTTCGTTATGAGCACGTTCGAGCTTCGCCACCGGCATCGAGTCAAGATATGAAATCTCATCACCAAAGGTTGCGCACGTTGATGAGAAAGCCCGGACCGAATCGAAGAGTTTCGACGTCCCTTCGCTTCATGACGGCGAATGCGTTCGCCGCGTTCGCAATACTCATAATTGTCTTAGACGAAAGAGTCGAGATCCTCGGGTTGCGTCACGGCAGGGTGACCACCTTCCACGGACCGGCTGTCATCTGGTACTTCAGTGCTCCGTCATCGAGTCGACATGTTTTTAGAAAGGTCACCGCCGAGCCAATGAAGCCAGCCGCCCCCGTCACGACGACGCGGTCGCCGCGACGAAGCTCAAAGCTCACTTCATGACCCTCGCGGCGGACGACGGTCGTGTCCGTTTCATCGTGCCCTTGGCCATCGTGACGCCAAACTCCATCAACCAGCGGCTGCTCCTCTCGGCGTCGCTCAGCAGCTCGTCGAGCGCATTGACGAAGAGGTCAATCTCTGTCTCGCCCGCGATGAGGGGCGGGAGCAGTTTGATGACGTTCACGCCGTCGGCGGCCACTTGCGTCAATATTCCATACCGGTGGAACAGCGGGACGACGAGCGACTGGGAGAACATGGCGGTGCGCGCGGCCTCAACCGTTCGCCAGCGGCGTTTCGCTCCGGGTGACGTGGGTTTGCCAAAGACCACGCCGATCATCTGTCCACGTCCGCGCACGACGTGCAAGAACTCGTGTCGTGCGGCGAGTTCTTCGAGTCGCGCTCGCCACACGAGACCCATGGCCGCCGCGTGTTCGACGACGTGCTCATCGTCAAAGACCGACAACGTAGCCAGACCCGCGACCATCGCCAGTTGGTTCCCCTTGAACGTCGTTGAGTGCACCATGGCTCGGTCCATTGAGCTGTATACCTTTCGAAGAATCTTGTCACTCGTCAACATCGCGCCCACCGGGACGTAGCCGCCCGACAGCGCCTTGGAGACGGTGATGATGTCGGGCCTGAGACCGTAGTGTTCGAAGGCGTAGAAGGTCCCGGTGCGACCGAGGCCCGTTTGTACCTCGTCACAGATGAAGAGTGCGCCCGCGTCGCGCACGGCGGTCTCGATCTCGCGCCAAAGCTCGGCGTCGAGTTCGTTCACTCCTTTGCCTTGAATCGGTTCGACGATCAGTGCGGCGACGTCACCCTTTCGAAGTTCGCTGTGGAGCGCGTCGAGATCGCCAAAGGGAATCTCGGTCGAACCGGGCAGGAGCGGACCGAACCCCGACTTGAAATCGGACGATCCATTGACGGCTAAGGCGCCAGTCGTCAGGCCGTGAAACGCGTGGGCGAAATAACAGATTCGACCTCGACCCGTGCTGGCGCGAGCGAATTTGATCGCCACCTCCACGGCCTCGGCGCCGGAGTTGCAAAAGACCGCTCGTTCGATCTGATCGGGGCTGCGAGTCACGAGTTGTTCGGCCAATAGTCCTGGTAACAGCGCGCAGTCCATCTGGACCATGTTGGGCAGATCGGCGTCGATCGCCTGGTGCAGCGCGTCCTTAATGACCGGGTGGCTACGACCGAGGGCGAAGACGCCAAAGCCACTCAAGAGATCTAAGTAACGTTTGCCCTCGTCGTCGTAGAGGTAGCAACCCTCGCCGCGCACGTAAAAGCGATCGAAGCCGAGGGTCTTGACGACTTTGGTCAGTTGGGGGTTGATGTACTGATTGTGCAGTTGGAAGTTCTCGCCATGGCGTTGATCCATGAGATCCGCAAGATTGAATGACACGTCGCTCCTTTGGTCGTTGCACTCAATCTACGTCCTCGGGTACCGGATTCATCGAGCTACGAAGCGCTGGGCCCCTCTTCGTCTCTTTCGTGGTCGATCACGTGTAGGAGCATGCTCGCATTCGATGATTTGGTACGTCGCCCTCGGGTACGGGCGTCGGAGAGCCAAAGTGACCGTAGGCTCGAGCGGTGGTCGTGACCTTGGCTCTCCTTGCGGCGCTCGCGAACGCCGTCGCAAGTGTCTGTCAGCGACTGGGCGTCGAAGACGCGCCATCCACGAACGGTCCGTCGATGGGCCTCGTGCGTCATATGTTGCGCCGACCGGTGTGGATTCTTGGTTTCGCGATCATGACGCTCGGCTACGTGTCCCAGGCAGTCGCCCTGCACCTCGGCGCACTGAACCTCGTGCAACCGCTCATGGTGAGTGAGTTGGTGATCTTGGTGTTCGTACTGTGGTTCTGGTTCGCGACGCCGATGCGCCCGCGAGACTTTGTGGCGGCGTTCGGGGCCGCGCTTGGCCTGAGCGCGTTCTTGCTGCTGTCGGCACCTACGACGGGCTCGAAGGTGCCGACGAATTCGCTGTGGCTCGTCGTCGGGTTAGCGACGGTACTGTGTGTCGCGCTGTTCGTGGTTTTCGCTCGTCGAGGTGCCGCGTGGCGTCAAGCGCTGCTCCTGGGGGCTGGCGCGTCGGTTGGCTTCGCGCTCCTGTCGGCTATCACCAAGTCGATGACCGACGTGTTGGTCATCGGATGGGGAGCACTCTTCACGTCGTGGCAGCTGTACGCGCTGTGCTTCGTCGGACTCGGTTCCTTTCTCATCATGCAGTCGGCTTTTCGAGTTGGCCCCTTCGCTGCGTCGCAGTCGACGCTCATCTTGGTGAATCCCTTCGTGTCGATCTTCATCGGGTACGTGCTCTACGGTGAGCGTCTCCGCGGGGGACCACTGTTCGCCTCCCTCGAGGTTCTCTCGCTCGTCGTGATGGTGCTCGGCGCGCTGGGTCTCTCCACGTCAGCCCTCATGACCACCATGCACGAAGCGAGTCCCGACACGCATCTACTGAAGGGGCGCGGCCGCTACGCCCAGTGGCGAGCGCGCTCGTCGCACCGACTGTCACCGACTGAGTAGACGTCCTGCGCGGTGGCCCTCGAGCGTCGCCGTTACCATTTGGCATGAGTGAAAACGTGGCCGCGACGAACTTCACGCCGATCGACCGACCCGTTCGCGCGGCGTTCGTTGGTCTCGGTCGAGTGTACGACCTCAACGTGCGCGGCTACGTCGACAACGACGACGTCGACGTCGTAGCGATCGTCGACCCGAGCGACGAACGCTTGGCGCAACGTCAAGGTGACTGGCCCCGCGCGCAAGCGTTTCACTCCATCGAACAGTTGGTCGCCAGCGGCGTCGACGTCGACGCCGCGGAGGTGCTCTTACCTATCGCCCTGCACGAAGTAGGAGTCATCCAGTGCCGCGAGAGTGGTTGGCACGTCAACGTGCAAAAGCCGATCGCCAACGACGTGGCGAGCGCGCGCCGCATGACGGACGCGTCGCGCACGAACGGGCGCCAACTTCGGGTCATGGAGAACTACCTCTTCTACGAGCCGCTTCGCAAGCTGAAGGAAGTGGTCGACTAAGGGACGCTCGGCACGATCAGTGGCTATCACCTGAAAATGGTCGCGAGCGGCCGCGGTGGCTGGGACGTGCCGAGCGATACGTACCAACGACAGTTCGAACAGGCTCAACACGGACGCGGGACGTTGCTGTTCGACGACGGTTGGCACAAACTCTCCACCGCGCTGTGGCTCTTCGGTCCCGTGAAAGAGGTTCGCGCGTGGATTGGCTCCACTGAGGTCGTACCCGGTATTGACGTGGACGCTCCGACGACGGTCGTGTGGGAGCACGTCAACGGCGTGCGAGGCGTGTGGGACATCACGCTCGCTGTTGACATGTACCTGCGCTCTGACTACTACACCAACGACGAACGCTGGGAGGTCACGGGCCGGCGGGGATTCGCGCGCGTGAATCGATGTACTGCTCGTGGCATCCAGCAACCCAGTTTTGAGATCTACCTCGACGGTGAGACCCACGCGTTTCACGCGCTCGATGACGACTGGGCGAGTAGTTTTCGTGACTCGGGTCGTTACTGGCTTCGCTGGCTACGAACTGGCAACGGTCCTCTCTGGTTGGGGGGCGCCGGAAGCGATCGAGGTGCTGCGCGTGGCGCTCGCAGCGTACGAAAGCAACGCACGCGGTGGCATCGGCGTGGATCCCCGTTTACTCGACTAGATACCACTGCGACGGTCGGCGCGGATCAATCGCTACGTTCGTCCGCAACTCTCTGGAAGTGGCGCGCTGGTCACCGTCGGACCAGGACTGCCCGCGAACATCACGGCGACCGACGGGTTCTCGTTGCCGTACGCGACGAAGCTGACGGTCGGGTTCACGCCCTGGAGCGCCACGCGAAAGAATCGCGTTGAGGTCGCCGCGACCACTCGAAACGCCGATACGTCGACGCCGTCGAATGGGGGGAGATGATGCGCGGTGCGTAACTCGAGGAACCATTTGTTGGACTGATGGATAGCGTCGTAGAGCTTCACGGCGCTTCGAATTGGATTGCACCGATCGGCGGCGCTCTGGATGACGAGGAGCGCGGGGTCACTCGCGGGGGGTGCGTAGCCCTGGTGGTGATCCTCGTCGCCCGACAAGATCGCCACGGCTCGGTAGTCGAGGCCCGTGCGCAAGCTGGCGTAACTCACGCCCTGGGGATCGTTGCCACGGGCGTAGGCCAGGAGTCCCACAACCGTCGCCCCGTCCGAGTGACCCGCGAGGGCGAGCTGCGCGGCGTCGATGAGTCCACTGACGATATGACAGCCGGTCGACTGGTTGGCGGACGCTTGGAGGAGCGAACGCGTCACGAACGTGATGTCCGCGGGTTCGTTAAGGAGATCGTCTTCGGTGTTGGCACCGTGCTGGGCCGCGACGGCGTACTGGTTTTCGTCCGGGAAGAGAGGCGCCACCACCACGAAGCCCGCGCGGACCCACGCGTCCAGCAGGGGCGCGTAGATATCGGGCGTCACGTCATAGCCGTGGGCGAAGACGATCATGGGATAACCGCCGCTGCGTGCAACGGGCGTCGCGCCATTGACTTGGTTGGGCCCTCCCGCGACGTACGAGGTCGGATAGCGAATCTCGGTAACCAACGTGCGTGCGTTCGACAACACGGTCGGCGGGTTCGTCGAAAAGTTGATCACGTTACGAGTTCGATCAACGAACGTGCATCGCGCGACGCCGACGGAGAACTGCGGTGCTTGGACTTGCGCTAATGGAGGGCGACTCGCGCTCGCGGGATCGCTCAGGAGGACCCCAACACCGAGCATCGCCATCGCGACGAGAACGTTGCGGCGCGATTGACGGACCGATGTATTGACGATGACTCACATTCTAGTGAACGCTCTTTTGGTGGGCGACGACGCCTGAAGGACCCGACGTGGGTCGAAGAAACGCAGCTCGCGACGCAACCGAGTTTTGTTTCTTGGTGCGACGTACGCTACGACAACGAAGGACGCGTGCCCATCGTCCGCTCTTCGGCGATTGAGTTTCCCCCGTCAACCACGAGACACTGTCCGGTCACGTAGGACGACGCGGGCGAGGCGAGCCACCCAATCGCGCCCGCGACTTCACTCGGAAAGGCGCTTCGTCCTACGGGCGTGGCCAGACCCTGTTCGTACTCGTACGACGTCTGCGAATCAGTGGCCACCCAGCCGGGCGCCACCGCGTTGACCGTGACGCCGTCGGCCGCGTAGTCAATAGCTAGGGCGCGCGCAAGACCCACCGTCGCCGACTTCGCCGCCGCGTAGGGTGCCTGCTCGCGCATGGCCATGACGGGCCCGGTGATACTCGCCACTAGCACCAAGCGACCCCACCCGGCCTCGCGCATGACCGGCAGGCAGGCTTTCGCCACAAAGAAGGACGTGTCCAAGTTTCGCGAAAGACTCGCTCGCCAGAGTTCGTACTCCAACGTCTCGAAAGATCCTTGTTCGAGTTGAGGGTTCGATATTGACGTCATGCCCGCGTTTTGCACGACAACGTCGAGGCTTCCAAACACCTCGACTGCTCGCTTGACCGTGTCGAGACCCGTCCTTGGATCGGTGAGGTCGCCTACGATGCCTTCGACGTTCGCGCCAAGAGCCTCGCGCAGTTCATTGACTCGATCGTGAATCCGAGCGGTCGTCGAGGTGATGAGGACCGACGCTCCCATGTGCGCGAGAAGTCGGGCGGTTGCGAAGCCAATGCCGCTTGAACTTCCGGCACCCGTCACGAGTGCCGTTCGTCCAGCCAGGTCAAACACCGAGTCCACGGTCAGCCTTTCGTTGGAACGTCATGCCGAGTGCTGCAATGATGCTAGAGCGTCGCTCCGTCGGCGTTGAATACTCGTCACGGCGCTGCCAATCGGCAGACTTAGGCTGACGAGGTGGACACTCGTTTTGTTCCCGTGGTCGATCTCGCCGCCGCGCGAAAGGTCGCCACGGAGTGCGCCGCTCGTCGGCGTCGCCGGTCACTCATGACGCGCTCGGCACCGTCACGTTCAATCGTCACGACCCTTGGAGCACGCCGAGCCGGCGTCGCCGTACTCACGACGACACTGGTCGCCACCGTGGCATTCAGCGCCCCAACGGCGGCGGCCTTGAACCGCCGTGACAGACCAACGTCGAGGCTTCACGTGAGAGTGGCCGGAACGACGTTGCCCAAAACGACGTGTCCCGTCTTTCCCCCTGACAACATCTGGAACACGCCGATCACGTCACTGCCGATCGACACTCACAGCGCGACGTGGCTGAATACGATGAACGCCTCAACGACGATGCTGCACCCGGACTACGGACCATCGTCGAATCCGAGGAAGCCCTACGGAATTCCCTGGAATGTCGTGCCCGCCCGCACGACCTTTACCCACGTCAAATTTCTGTACGCCGCGGAGAGCTATCGCGGCCCGTACCCACTGACGGCCGCTACTCCCGTCGAAGGCGGCTCGGACCGCCACGCGATCATGGTGGAGCCGACGAAGTCGGCAAGTTCGAACGCCTGCACGCTCTTCGAAACGTACGACACGCACTACCGCGCCCGCGGTCGATCCACCGCGGGCTCTGGTGCCGTGTGGAACCTCAACTCGAACGCCCTCCGTCCGGCTGGCTTCACGTCCGCCGACGCGGCGGGTCTGCCCATCCTTCTCGGTCTCGTCAACTTCGACGAGGTGGCGTCGGGCACGATGAATCACGCCCTTCGCTTCACGGTGCAGTGCACCCAACAGACGTACCTCTGGCCTGCTCGACACGAGGCGGGACAGACCAACGCCAACTGCCCGCCAATGGGCGCGCGTTTTCGTCTCAACGCGTCGTTTTCGCTCCCGGCGTCGTCGTGCGCGGCACTCTGCCAGACGGTGATCAACGCTATGAAGACCTACGGTCTGATCATCGCGGACAACGGCAGTAACTGGTACTTCCAGGGCACGGCGGACACCAGGTGGACGGCGAACGAAGTGGATCAGTTGAAGCAGATCCCGGCGGGCCAGTTCGTCGCCGTCGACGAGGCATGTCTCATGATCAGTCCCAACTCGGGCCAAGCAGTGCAGCCGAACACGCCGGCGTTCGTCCAGCGCTGCGCGTCCACCGTCGGTCAGTCGTCGACGGCGAGACGCTGATAGCGACCGGTCACCGCGTCGTTGTGGTTTCTTCACGCGACTGGTCGTCGGTTTGGAAAGCACCAATGAGGGGGGCTAATCTGCGAGGACGAGGTGAATTATGGCTATCGCATGCAAAGTGTCCGGGGAGTTCGCGCAGAACATAACCTGCCAACTCGACGCCGGTCAAACGATGTTCGCCGACGCGACGAAGTTTCGCTGGAAGACCACCAACGTCTCGATAGAGACGCGCCTTTCGGTACCCGGTGGCAACGCCGACACTGCCAACCAGCAGGCCAAGCAGGGCGGCGGCGGATTCTTGAAATCAGTCGTGGCGACGGCCACCGAGGTCGGAAAGCGTGCCTTGGCCGGACAGAGCCTCGCCTTTCAATGGTTCACGCCCGCGGGGGGATCGGGGCTCGTGTCGTTCGCTGGTGAGGTGCCGGGTCAGGTTCGTGTCGTGGAACTCGACGGCACGACGGGCTGGCGCGCGGAGAGTCGAGCCTTCATCTGCGCTGAGGCGAGCGTCAAGTACGACATCGACTTCAGCGGCTTTAACGTCGGGCGCCGTTCGCGAAACGGTTTCATCTTTGAGCACTTCACCGGGGTGGGCACGGTGGTGCTCGGTGGAGGCGGCAGTCTGCTCGAACTCAATCCGAGCGACTACGGTGGCAAGATTCAAGTCCACGGCGGTGCAGTCGTCGCCTTCTCGGACGCGGTGAACTTCAACGTCGAGCGCGTGGGCGCCTTGAACGCCCAAACGATTATGACGGCCGCCTTCGGTGGTTCGGGTATCAATCTCGTCACGCTCTCCGGTGATGGACCTGTCATACTTCAGTCAACGTTGCATCGCGAATTCGAAGACGACGAGCACCAGGACCAGAGTGATTCAAATCCACTTCGTCAAGGACTCCTCGGCCGACTCTAAGTAGAAAGCAGGTGAAGTATGGCATTGATGGACAAGATGAAAGCTCAGGCCGCGCAGCTCGCCCAGAAAGCTCAAGAAGCGGGCAAAGCGGGGCAGTCAAAAATCGTCGACGTGCAGGCGAAACGTCGTTTTGATGCTCTACTGCGCGAGCTTGGTGCTGCGGTCTACGCGCAACGCTCGGGCGACGCCAGCAGTGACACCGCCGGCGAGATTGATCGCGTGGTGGCTGAGTTGTCGAAGCTCGAAAGCGAGAATGGTCCAATCAGCGCGGGTGAATCGAACGAGCCCGCCCCGGGAGCCAGTGAGACGGAGACGCCGCCCGAAGGTGGTTTCACCCTTTAGTCCGCTCAGCGCACTCGGTCGTTGACTCGACGGGCGGATCGACAACGTCGCCGACGACGCGAGTCGATTCGATTCGCAACACAACTTGTACTCAATATAGCAGCGACAGGAGCGGGCCACCATGAACGCGAAGTGCCTGAGCGTCGCGGCGGACGTCGCGTCGCGGACGTCTGCGTGGACACGATCGCTCGTCGCGGTGCTGGCGCCGAGCATCGTGACCGACCTCTCCGTGACGAGTGCGCCAACATGATCGAACAACCGACCTTCGCGGTCGAACCCTGGTGCCTGCGCGAAACCGCGCTCGACTTGGACCTTCTCGCACAAAGCGAGTCGCTCTTCGCGCTGTCGAACGGACACATCGGGTGGCGGGGCAATCTCGACGAGGGCGACCCCTATGGTCTACGTGGTTCCTACTTGAACGGCGTGCACGAACGTCGCCCCCTTCCCTACGCCGAGGCGGGCTACGGCTACCCGGTCAGCGACGAAGTCGTGATCAACGTGACCGACGGTAAGTTGATCCGCCTCCTCGTCGACGACGAACCTTTCGACGTTCGCTACGGCGAACTCAACGCTCACGAACGCCTCCTCGATTTTCGTGCGGGCACCTTGACCCGAAAGGTCGAATGGACCTCCCCGTCGGAACGAAGGATCCGCGTGACCTCGACGCGTCTCGTGTCGCTGGTCCAGCGCTCGGTCGCTGCGATTCACTACGAGGTCGAAGCGATCGATCGACCGGTGCGACTCGTGGTTCAATCCGAGCTGGTGGCCAACGAGACGCCGCCGCCCCCGGTTGGCGACCCCCGGGTGTCCGCCGTGCTCGAGTCGCCGTGGCGCTCGAGGAGCCACGCGAGCGCCGGGGCTTCGGCCGAACTCGTCCACCGCACCAGGTACAGCAAGTTGGCCATGGCGGCCGCGATGGATCACGTGGTCGATGGTCCTGAGTGCACGCAAGTTGAGTCCGAGAGTTTTAGGGACCTCGGACGGGTCACGGTGACCGTCACGCTCGAACCGGGGGAGCGCCTGCGCGTCGTCAAGTACGTCACGTACGGCTGGTCGGCGCAGCGTTCCAAGGAAGCGCTTCGCGACCAAGTCGACGCGGCGCTCACCGTGGCTCGCCAAACCGGGTGGGAGGGACTTGTCGCGGAGCAGCGAGCGTACTTAGATGACTTCTGGGCGAGGGCGGACGTTGAGATCGAGGGCGACGACGAGATCCAACAGGCCGCGCGTTTCTCTCTCTTTCACGTACTTCAGTCTGGTGCGCGTAGTGAACGTCGGGCCATCGCGGCGAAAGGATTGACCGGTACCGGTTACGCGGGGCACGCCTTTTGGGATAGTGAGACGTACGTTCTCGCCGTACTGAGTTATACCTTGCCCGAAGCCGTAGCCCACGCCCTCTCGTGGCGCCACGACACGCTGGCCCTGGCGCTCGAGCGCGCGGAGCAGTTGGGCCTCAAGGGCGCGGCCTTTCCCTGGCGCACCATAACGGGCGCCGAGTGCTCGGCGTACTGGCCGGCGGGCACCGCGGCATTTCACGTGGGGGCCGACATCGCCGACGCCGTCGTGCGTTATCTGCACGCCACGGGCGACGAAGCCTTCGAGGACAAGTTCGCCCACGCGTTGCTCGTCCAGACGGCCCGACTGTGGCGCTCCCTCGGGCACTACGACGTGCACGGAGGCTTCTGCATTGACGGGGTGACCGGCCCTGACGAGTACAGCGCGATCGCGGACAACAACATCTACACCAATCTGATGGCGCAACGTAACCTTCGCGCCGCCGCGGACATCGCCGAACGACGGCCGGAGCGAAGCGTCCAACTGGCGGTCGACGCCAGTGAGGTAGCGGCCTGGCGACACGCCGCGGACGCCATCGTCATTCCCTTCGACGAGACCTTGGGCATTCACCCGCAGGCCGAGCGCTTCACCAACCACCAACTCTGGGACTTCGCCGCGACGGGTGAGGACAAGTACCCACTGCTGTTGCACTTTCCCTACTTCGACCTCTACCGCAAACAGGTCGTCAAACAGGCCGATCTGGTATTGGCGATGTACCTACGCGGTGACGCGTTCACCGCGGACGAGAAGAGGGCCAACTTCGACTACTACGAGCGCCTCACCGTGCGCGACTCCTCACTGTCGGCGTGCGTCCAGTCCGTGATGGCGGCCGAGGTGGGCTACCTCGCGCTGGCGTACGACTATCTGGCCGAGGCCGCGCTCATGGACTTGGACGACCTCGAGCACAACACCCGTGACGGTCTGCACGTCGCCTCTCTGGCGGGTACGTGGATCGCCTTGGTGGCCGGCCTCGGGGGCATGCGCGAGCACGGCGATTCACTGCGCTTCTCTCCCCGACTACCTGAGGGGATTAGGCGACTCGCGTTCAACGTGGTCTTTCGAGGTCGACGTCTCCACGTGGACACGACGCCCGCGTCCACGACGTACTCGCTGGCGGACGGCGACGCGCTGGAACTGCTCCATTTCGACACCGCGATCACCGTGACCGCGACTCATCCGGTCGTGTGCCCGAGGAGCGAGGACGAGACGTTCACGACGTCACCGGCCCCTCCGAGCCAACCTGCCGGGCGAGCGCCGGTGCCGCGCAGCGCGGGCGCCACGTCCGATCATGGGGCGTCGACGTGAGTGATGAACGTCGAGGTCAGTCGCCGGGTTCGGTGGACATCACGGCGTACGCGGCGTGGCTGTTCGACATGGACGGGGTGCTCACCAAGACGGCGCTGGTGCACGCCCAAGCGTGGAAGCAGGCGTTCGACGCGTTTCTTCTCGAAGAGACTGCTCGCACGGGCGCCACGTACGCCCCCTTCGACGCGGAGCGGGACTACGAGCAGTACGTCGACGGTGAGCCGCGTGAAGACGGCGTGCGCAACTTCTTGGCCGCGCGGGGCATCAAGCTCCCCGAAGGCACACCCAACGACCCGCCCGACGCTCGAACCGTCGAAGGGCTCGGCAATCGCAAGAACAACTTGGTACTCCAGGTGATGAAGACACAAGGCGTCGCCGTCTTCGAGGGAGCGGTCGCGCTCGTGAAGAAGTTGCGCAGCCTGGGCGTCAACGTCGCGGTCGTCTCGGCCAGCGAAAATACCAAGGCCGCGCTGACGGCGGCCGGAATCATTGACCTGTTCAATACCTTCGTCGACGGGCACGTCGTCAAAGAGCGCCATCTCGCCGGTAAGCCCGCACCCGACAGCTATCTGGAGGGCGCGAAAGAGCTCGGGGTCGAACCCGCGAGGGCGGTCGTCATCGAGGACGCGCTCGCGGGCGTGCAGGCGGGACGAGCCGGACGCTTTGGCTTGGTGGTCGGTGTGGACAACCACGACGATGCGGGAGCGCACGCGTACGCCGACGAACTGCGCGCCCACGGAGCCGACGTCGTGGTGAGGGACCTGGCTGAATTGCTCGCCGGCGCACCTGATTCCGAGAAGAGGTAGCGCGACGAGAACGCCAGCTCGACGTGACGTCGAGTCGACCTCGTCACGAGAGGGCACGCCCTTTGACGTACCCGCTCGTGACGGTCCTTGGAAGAAGGTTCCTTGTTAGTGGCGCCCTTGCTGGAAGTCTCGGCCCAACGTCGTCAGGTTGGGTATGCCCAGACCAGTCGACTCGTTGAACAACGCACCTGGATTACCGGTGAAGAAGATGTTGTCGTTGCTCGTGCCAGCTTGCTGCAGGGGAGTGAATGGCGAGTTGCCCGAGGTTGCGAAGCCGTAGATTGACGGGTTCCAAAAGCCCATTCGGTGTCCGAGGTACGAGTCAATGACCGCTGCGGAACCGTTCAGCTGCGGGGCCACGAAACTCGTGCCTCCCCATCCACCTTCGAGCAGCGGGCTGCCGTTTTGAGCGAAGGACGGTGCGTACAGTAGATACCCGGTGTAGGGATCAGCGTCGGCGGAAAGGTCGGGCTGAGCTCGACCCGAGCCCTCACCGCGCGTCACTCCCGGTGTGGCGTTGAAGTTCCACGACTCCGGTTCGATGAGTCCGCCGCCCACGTTGGTGTACCCGGTCGGCGTCAGGTAGGGCACGCCCGTGTAGGACTGCGTGCCCGAGACGCCGAACTGGTACGACGGTGTGGGTTCGTCGGTGCTAAAGCCGCCCCCGCCGCCCACGACCGTCGTCTCGGCCACCTGCGACAGAGTTTCGCCGGTGATGGTGGCGATCGGCTGCCAGAGGTAGTCCCAGCCCCACGCGCGTTGCTGGGTCACCTTCACGTTGGCCGAGCCGACGGAACTCGAAAACGTTGCGCTCCACGGCAGCGTGGTACCGCCCGAGGACGTGATGTAGGGACTCGATCCGGGCGTGTCGACGGAGAGATTGGTTGTGCCGAGGTCGGCACTGGCGTCGTAGGCGCCCGCGTCGCCGGCCGAGACAAAGTCCGATTGACCTTGCGCGGCCATCTCGAGGAATGCCTCGTCGAACGCTGATAGGTAGGCCGGCGTCTCCGAACCGGCGGCGACCGCGGCCTTCACAATCGTCTCCGACGAGCCCCAGCTCGACGAGATCGTGCTCGCCACGTTGCTGCTCGCCGCGGTGAAGAAGGCGTCCGCGAATCCCGAGTCGGTGTTCGGTGCCTGGTAGACGATCACGTTCGCGCCCGGCGCGACGCCGCCGGACTGTTCGACGTCGAGGTCCGTCTCGCCCGATCCCGCGTTGTCGCTCGGTGCGCCCGGGCCGCCGTCAATGTTGTCCACGGTGACGCTACGACCCGTGCTCGGCACGTCGGCCACGTTGGTCCAGAAGTACTGCGCCGCACCCGGGTCTAACGCCGCGAGCGTGACGACCCCGATCGTCTGGCCCGCACCGTTCGCGCCCGATTTTTCGAGTTTGGTGAGCCCGTAGTTTGACGCGAAGTCCGAAGGAAGATTGCACGCGTCGGGCAGTCCCGACAGCGCTTCGCAGGACGTGGCGCTAACGCCAGTGGGCTGTGTCGCACGCTGCGAAGCTTGCACCGATTGGCTCGTGAAGGGCGCGTAGTTCGCCAAACCGAGAATCGCGAGCACGTAGGAAGCGATGGGCCTTGGGAGTTCGGGCGCGGTGGTCGCGCCGTGTACGTCTTGACCGGGCACGCCGCGCTTTCCATCGTGGCCGGAGAACGGTGGAACGTGGTACTCGTCCTGTTTCACCGTCAGTGCTTTGTCAAACTCACCGGCCGTCCCGTTGGCGACGACGTCCACGTTGTCGGCGTACACCTGCGTCGTGATTCCGAAGCCCGAGAGGTACTTCTGCAACTGGTTGATGTTGTCCTGGGGCTGTCCATACTCCTGGGCAAACTGGTTGACCGAGAGGAATGAGTGCACCCCTCGTTGCACACTCTGTTCCAACTGGGCGACGTTTCGTACATCGAGGATGAACGAAACGGTCTCTGGGGTATTCGTCGGCGTGGGACCGAAGGCGGTCGCGCCTGGAATGGATGAAGGGCTCAGTCCCGCGCCCACCGGCACCAACCCTGACGGCGGCGGGCTCGCTGATGCGCCGTTGCTGAGCACCGGTGAGAGCGCAAGACCGAGAGCGCCGAGAGCGAATCCAATGCGAAGTCCTACGCGAGTCAATTTCATTTGACATCCCTCCAGAGGTCACAACGCGCGAGTGCGCAAGTCTGTCCCTTCACGAGTATCACCGTCCCGGCGACGCATGATGTGGCGAGTGTAACGAGAGAAATCCGCAGTCGCAAATGGAGCGGCAAATGTTCTCTATTGTTAATGAGTTCCGCAGCAGGGTGAGATATTGGTTGGAACGTCGAATTGCTCATTGCGACTTGAAGGCATTCAACCTTCAAGGGCGCACCGTGGCGTAGTTGTTGTGGAGGTACTCCAACCTATTGTTTGTCACCCATAGAGTTTTGAAGATGGACGGAAACATCAGGGCCGTGATGTTTTTCTGTGAGACTCCCAGTCAAGTCGCCCTTTGGTGGGCGGAATTCCTCTGCGTGCAGTCCGACACCTTGACCGAAGACGACGGTTTCTTTTGGTTCATGGCAGGTGGCACAGAGTACGGATTACATCCCGCAGACTCCGAGCGAAATCCTCTGGGAGGAACACCCGTCGTGTATCTCGCAACGAAGGATCTGAAGGATTCGATGAGTAGAGCAATCGTCATGGGTGCAACTCGGCACCGAGGCCCGTTAGTTGTTTCTTCGGAACGATCCATCGCTCAGTTGATCGATCCATTTGGAAACGTGTTTGGTGTGGAGGGTCCATAGTGTGTTCGCTGATTTGAGTGACATACCAACCATCTGTCTCACCTTGCTGCCGAACTCAATTTTTAATGAACGATGGTGGCGGCGCATGAGATCGCAAGGGTCGCAATGAGTCGTCGCGGGGACGCAGCTTTAAGAGGAACTATGAACGAGAACTGCCGCTTGCTCGATCGCGACGCGGAGAGCGTCACGGCGAACTACAAAGTTATTGAACGGTGACCAACGTACCGACCGGCGTGTGGGGCCACAGACTCGCCGCGTTCGCGTATGGCATCTCAACACAGCCCAAACTTTGTGGGTAGCCGTACCCAGAACGTATGAAACCGTGCAGCGCGTCACCACCGTTGAAGTAGGAGACCCAAGGAATGCCCGAGTCGTGATACGTACCGCCGCCCGGCAACGTCCCTGACATGGTCGTGGTGGTGTAGCGCAGATAGACCGGAAAGGTGCCGTTCTGCGTGGGGGCAGCGCTAATACCTGTGTTTACCAGTGAGGTCAGCACCACTCTTCCGTTTTGGTAGAGCTTCATCTTCTGGGGTAGCCCCTGCGTGACGTAGACCATGTTGTAGCTCATGGGATCAAGTCGATTCTTCACTACGGCCTGCGTGAGCGCTGTCCACACCGCTCCGGTCATTTGGCCGTCAACCGCAAAACCGTGCACGGACTGAAAGCGCATGAGGGCACCCTTGAGAATCACGTTGTCGGTTCCGACCGACCATTGCGACTTGAAGGCACCCGGTAACGAGGGAAAACGCCAGACGAATCTCCCATTTTGCAGTTTCGTTGGGCTCACTCGCTTCTTCTTGGGCACCGTCGTCGTGGTGGTGGGAGCAGGAGCTGCCGTGGTCGTTGTCGTTGGCGTGGTCGTCGTGGTTGAGCCGACGGATGTCGTCGTGGTGGTGGGAGCAGGTGCTGACGTGGTCGTCGTGGTGGTGGGAGGAGTCGTCGTACGGGTGGTGGTCTTCAATGAGACGGGCAAGTAGCGGAGTGTCGCGAGGAACTGATCTTCCAAGCGGATCGTGAAGGGAACTGTCGCCGAGCGATGGCCAGCCGCCTGGGCGACCGTGGTCAAGGTCATCGTGCCAAGGGCGACGGTGCTCGCCGCCATCAAATAGGGAACCCAGGGTTTCTTTGCTGCCATACCACAATCATACTTTGCGGCCAGATTACGCCTGCGTTACGTCGACGTCGTCGTCGATACTTGACGTAGCTTTTCGTCGCGATCGAGGATGGAGGTCCCTTTCCAAGTTCTTTCAAAGGTGAGTAGCCACTTTGACTCGGGAACGAGCCGTTCGCTTCCTGGATCGAGCAAGGGGACAAGGTAAATTGAAGTGGTGAAACGGCCCGCGCTTTCGATGATTCGTCGGGTTTCACTGCTCGCGACGTTGCTTGGCGCGGTTCTAGCTGGGCTCCTTCTGGTTGCCGGTCCCGCGACGGCTACGTCGCCCACGACAACCGCTACGACGACTTCGACCACGACGACCACGACGACCACGAATCCCACCACCACGACGACCACAGTTCCTACCACCACGACGACCACAGTTCCCACCACCACGACCACCACGACGATTCCGAAAAGGCCGAACCTGTCGTGGCCCAATGAAGGAAGCGCTGCTATTGCCGTACCCCAACTCTCGGTCGTCGCAACCTCGCCGTCGCAACCTCGCGTGCCAATCGCGAGCCTGACGAAAATGATGACGACCTGGGTGGTGCTGCACAGGCTTCCACTCAGTCCGGGTCAGAGCGGGCCGTGTGAAATTGTCAGCGCCGCCGACGTCGCCATCTACGACTACGACGTTGAATCCGGTCAGTCGAGCGTCAAGATTGTCCTAGGTCAGAAGTTGTGCGAGAACGTCCTCCTACGCGGTGTGCTCGTTCACTCGGCCGGAGATTACGCGGAACTTCTGTCGATGTTGACGGGCATGCACGAGCCGACGTTCGTGGCGGCAATGAATCAAGCGGCGCGGGCGCTCGGTCTCCGCCACACGCACTACGTGGACGTCACGGGAATCTCGAACGGCGACCTCTCCATTGCGCGCGACCAAGCCACTCTCGCCGCTGACCTCATGACGAACGAGCAGATCGTTCGCGGCATCGTCGATCTACCGCAGGTCTTTCTGCCGGTTGTCGGTGTCGTTCAGTCCTACACTCCGTTCGTTGGCGAAGGCAACGTGGTCGGCGTGAAGTCCGGTTTCACCAACGCCGCGGGGGGATGTGACGTGATGGCCGTCCAAGATCTCATCATGAACACGGTCATCACCACGTACGCCGTGGTGTTGGGCGAACACAGTAGCAATCCTTTGGGTTCAGCGGGCGACGACGCACTGGCCCTCTCTCGATCGATACGATCGTCGATCGCGCGAGTAGCCACGCCGACGGGACTACGGATCGAGTGGATTGGCTCACCCACTGACCTCATGACGTTGCCGACGTCGTCGAAAGCGAAGTAGGAAACGTCGAGATCTCGCGGAGACGTGTTGCCGTGTCTTCGATCCTTCTCTGCTCCGACGTGCGACTACACCCCGCGTCTGTTCGAGGGCCCGACGAGCGGTTGGATCGACGCTTCACGCCAATCGGTCCGTGGACAGTTGAACAGTGGGTAGAAGGCCTCGATGATGGCGTCGTAGTTCATGCGCCAGCCCACGTCGTCGCGCCAAGCCGCGTCGCGGTCGGCGACGAGCGCGACGCCGACGCGTTCCAAGCGCACGAGAACGAGCTCGAATTCCTCACGTGAGATGGAGATCGGAACCGATCGGTCGAAGTGCACGGGATAGGCGACACCGAAGTAGTCGGCCAGTTTTCGCAGTGTGAGCCACCCCGATCGAATGCAGAGGCCCGCGGAAGGGGAGGGTTCGGCGTCGACGGCGGCGTTGAACAGGGCGGCAGCGTCCAGCACCGTGGCGGCCGACCCGATCCAGGTTTGATTGGGGTTGGGTGAACGGTAGTAGTTGAGGATCGTCAATGTCGAATGCGTTTCACCGACGTCGATAAACTACTGCTCCCACTCGCGCCAGAGTTCGTCCAGTCGTTCGTACGATCCGACGCTTTGGGCGATCTCGAGGACACCCCAGGGCGTGGCCGGTATCCCCGCGCGAACGGAGAGTCTGGAAACTGCGTACTCACGTTGTTGGAAGGCCGCGTACAAGGTCGGGATGAACGCAATGAGGAGTGCTAACAACGTGAGTCCCACGCCGGCCTCGACGAACTGCAGGACGGTGAGCGCACCGCCGTGTGCCGCGACGGTGCCGAGCGTGAACAGCGACGAACCCGAAATCTGAAAGGCGACGGTGAAACTCGACGCCCCCGCCGCGACGAAACCAAAGGCGAAGGCCACCAGACTGATAGCGAGCCACGTCGCCTGGTAGGCCAACAGGGCGACCGACGCGTAGAGCGACAGGATTCGATCCCGCGTGGGGTACGACTTACTCGAGCGCGCGAGCAGTCCAAAGATCCGACCCACCGCTTTGGAGACCACGCGACTCAAACGAACGAACGCCACGCGGGGAAGGAGAAAAGTACGAATCGCCGCGTCGAGGACGACGATCTGTAAGACAAATCCAAACAGTCCCGCGACGACGCGGAGCCACACGTTCACGAAGGCGCGTTCTTACTGCGATTCCTCACGTCAACCCTCTAGGGCTTCCTCGACGGTGAGTTCTGCGGCCGGATCGGCCTCAAGGCGTTCGTCGGGAATTTCGACACCACTTCGAATTGAACGCCCGTACGTGCCGTCACGCAGTCGCTGTTCGGCTCGCTCGATTGCCTGCAGGCGCTCGCGCAGGCTCGACGTGACGGCGTCGTCTTGCTCTTCCAACGTGAGCGACGTCGCCGGGTCGCTCATGTCACCTTGTTCGTTGGCGCCCGCGCGATCGTCTTGTGCGGCATCGGAAGATTCACTCAGCAGGTCGCGAACTCGCGTTCGCTCAGCTTCAAGTAGTGCTGCGGCTCGTGCGTGGTCCATGGCGTCTCCCTGGCGGTCGTGCGAACTTCATCTTGAGGATACTTTGCTGGGGTTTGCGCGTACCTCGTCGGACACGCTCCTCTTAGCGTGCAGGGAGGAGTGCGCGCGAAGTGGCTCGACGTGTTACTCGCCAAATACCACGTCGCCTGCCCAGTGAGGCGGCTCGTTCGCAACTAAAATGGGCCGTAAGGGTCGCTGACGGTGACGCAAGTCAGATCGTTGGCTGTTGAGACAAAGTTTGAGGAAAGAGTACCCAGTTCATGAATGAGCGCATGCCTTCAGCCAGGACCTTGGACGACCAGGTCGGTCTGTGGCCGCGTCGGCCCCAGCCCCTCTTCGCCGCGCGCACAGGGGAGTTGGGTCTTACGGGACTGCCAAACCAGGACACGCTCGAGACGATCTTTCCCCCCATCGCGGACTACGCCTTTCTCTCAGACTGTGAGAACAGTTGCCTGGTGGCGCCGACCGGCGCCATTGAGTGGTTCTGTGTTCCCAAGCCCCACGATCCGAGCATCTTCGGCACGATTTTGGATCGAGCCGCGGGCTCGTTTCGACTTGCGCCCGTGGACAGTGCGGTTCCGGCTCACCGTCAGTACGTTCCGGGCACCATGGTGCTCGCGACCACCTGGCAAACCCGCAGCGGTTGGTTGATCGTCAACGACTTCTTGGCCGTCGCGCCGTGGTACCGCACGGGGGAGCGCTCCGATCACCACCGTCGCACGCCCGGTGACTTCGACGCTAAGCACGTGCTCGTGCGAACGGCGACGTGTCTGCACGGCAGTGTCGACATCCTGCTCAACTGTGAACCGTCGTTTGACTACGGCCGCGTCGACGCGGAGTGGACCTACGAGGGCGACGCCTACGACACGGTGAAGACCACGAACCCTGATTTCCCGCACCTCACGTTGGCCGGCGACATGCGATTTGGCATCGAAGGAAGAGCGGTGCGCGCGCGTCACCGTCTCACCGAGGGCGAGACGTCCTTCGTGGTCCTGAGTTGGACCGATTCGCAAGCGCCCTCAACGAGGGCCGAAGTCGATACCTGTCGGGCGGAGACGAGTCGTTTCTGGCGTGACTGGATTGACGGTGGTCGCTTCCCCGATCACCCGTGGCGAGAGTTTCTCCAGCGCAGCGCCCTGACCTTGAAGGGGTTGACCTACGCCCCAACGGGCGCGTTGCTCGCGGCACCCACCACCTCACTGCCCGAGAATCTCGGTGGCGGACGCAACTGGGACTATCGGTTCACCTGGGTTCGTGACGCTGCGTTCACCCTGCGCGCGCTGCACGCGCTTGGCTTCGACACCGAGGCTGACGACTTCTTGGCGTTTCTTGGCGACGTGCTCGAACCCCAGGGCGGCGTGATGTCGGGCAAGAGGATGCGCGCCGCGCTGCAAGTCCTCTACCCCGTGGACGGCGCCGGTACGCCCACCGAACTCGAACTCGATCACCTGACTGGTTACGGCGGCAGTCGACCAGTGCGCGTTGGCAACGCGGCCTACAACCAGGTGCAGTTCGACATACTGGGCGCGATCGTGGACTGCGTCTTCGAGCACACGCGTTCGCGAGACTCGCTCAGCGAACGATCCTGGAGGATCGTGGTGCAAGCGGTGGAGACGGCCTTGCAGTGTTGGAAGGAGCCGGATCGGGGTATTTGGGAGATCCGCGGAGAGCCGCAGCACTTCACTTTTTCCAAAGTTATGTGCTGGGTGGCCGCGGACCGTGGCGCTCGACTGGCCGCCCTTCGCGGCGAGCGCGATCGCGCCGACCTGTGGTGGAAAGCCGCCCAGGAGATTCACGCCGATGTCTGCGAAAAGGCGATCGATGATCGTGGGCGTTTCACTCAGTCGTACGGGTCGAAGGAACTCGACGCGTCTCTCTTGTTGTTGCCGCTCGTAGGCTTCCTTCCGGCCAACGACGAACGGATTCGAAAGACCGTCCTCGGGATCGCTGACGAACTCAGCGATGGTCCCTTCGTCTATCGTTACCGCACCTCCACCACCGACGACGGCATCGGCGGCGAGAACGAGGGCAGTTTCACGGTGTGCTCCTTCTGGCTCGTGTCGGCCCTGGTGGAAATCGGCGAGCTCGACCAGGCGCGAACCAACTGCGAGAAGTTGGTGGGCGCCGCAAGCGCGCTCGGACTCTTTGGTGAGGAACTCGATCCCAAGACGTCGCGACACCTGGGTAACTTCCCCCAAGCCCTCACGCACCTTTCATTGATCAACGCCGTACTCCACGTCATCGAGGCGGAGCAGCGAGCCAGTGAAACGTTGACGGGCGTGGCCGGTTCGCCCAGTTGGTGGAACGCGGCGGGAAAAGATGACCGCAGCACTACGATAATTTGATGAGTTAGGGTAAGACCGCTTATCAATTAACGTTGCACGCCTCTCACGACGCCGACTGAGGGCATTAGGCTTTTGATCAGGTAAAAATCATGTTGGACGAAGCCAGCAATCCAGTTGAACCCGTCGCGGCTAAAGAGCGGGTATCACATCGCGACGCTGACAAAGCGGACCTGGTCGTCGTAGCCAATCGTCTACCCGTCCAACACTCCTCCGTCGCGAGCAGCGACGAGTGGAAGCCCAGTCCCGGCGGACTCGTCTCTGCGCTCACCTCGGTGCTACAGAATCGAAACGGACTGTGGATCGGGTGGCCCGGCACCTCAGAGCATCAGGAGTTGCCGCTCACCTACGAAGGGATTCGTCTCAAGGCCGTCGACATGACCCAAGAGGAGTACGAGAACTTCTACCTCGGATTCTCCAACGCCACGTTGTGGCCCCTCTACCACGACGCCATTCGCGCGCCGACGTTCCACCGCCACTGGTGGCAGACCTACACCAAGGTGAACCTGCGCTACGCCACGGCGATCGCCGAGTCCATCGCGCCCGGGGGCACGGTGTGGATCCACGACTACCAGCTCCAACTCGTACCCCAGATGCTCCGTCAGTTACGGCCCGACGTGCGCATCGGGTTCTTCTTACACATCCCCTTTCCGCCGATCGAACTCTTCATGCAACTGCCGTGGCGTCGCGAGATCCTGACCGGGCTCCTCGGGGCGGACCTCATTGGCTTCCAGGTGCCCCAGGCCGCCTCGAACTTCTCTCGTATGGCGCGGCGTCAGTCGGCGGCGACGGGCACCGATTCGGTGCTCGACCTCAACGGCCGCATCGTTCGCGTCGGGTCCTTTCCTATCTCGGTGGACTCCGAGCAGATCATCGCGCTCGCGAACGACCCCGCCATCCGCGCTCGAGCGGTGGAGATCAAGAAGGACCTCGGCGACCCCGAGCTCGTCCTGCTCGGCGTGGATCGCTTGGACTACACCAAGGGCATCCAGCAACGCATCAAGGCCGTGTCCGAACTCTTCGAGGATGGTTCACTCTCGACGGGCAAGCACGTAATGGTCCAGGTCGCCGTACCGAGTCGAGAGACGGACGCACACTACGAACGCGAGCGCCACAATCTCGAGCAAGCCGTCAGCGAGATGAACGGTGAGTACGGTCAGGTGGGTAGTCCCGTGATCCACTACCTCCACCAGAATCTTCCCTTCGCCGAACTGGTGGCGCTCTACTTGGTGGCGGACGTCATGATCGTCACGCCCTTTCGCGACGGTATGAACTTGGTCGCCAAGGAGTACGTGATGACGCGACGTGACCTGACGGGTCGCCTCGTGCTCAGTGAGTTCGCCGGGGCCGCGGCCGAACTTCGTGGCGCCTTCATGGTGAACCCACACGACCTCGAGGGCATCAAAGAAGCGATCCGCATGGCGGTGAACGCCGGGCCGAAAGAGGCGCGTGACCGCATGTCGCGGATGCGTCGTAAGACGTATCGTCGTGACGTCTACGACTGGGCAGAGTCCTTCTTAGAGGCGCTGCAGCAGACGAGCCAGTAACGGAAGGGCCTCACGTCACCCTGGTGGGGCGACGTGAGACGCTGGTCGGTTAGAGCTCGTCGATGAGATCCGCGACGGAGTTGACGACGCGCGTGGGCTGGTACGAGTACTGCTCGATCTCGTCACGTTGGGTGACACCAGAGAGGACGAGGATCGTCTCGACGCCCGCTTCGACGCCCGCGATGATGTCGGTGTCCATACGGTCGCCAATCATGACGGTCGATATCGAGTGCGCCCCAAGGATGTTGAGTGCGTCCCTGATCATGACGGGGTTGGGCTTGCCGACGAAGTAGGGCTTCACGCCCGTCGTGCTGTGGATGAGTGCCGCGAGCGCACCGCATCCCGGGAGCAGGCCGTCGGGCGACGTCCCGAACGTCTCGGGATTCGTGACGACGAACTTGCAACCCTGGTCGATGAGGCGGATGGCCATGGTGATCTCGTCGAAGGAGTACTTCCAGGTCTCACCGAGCACCACGTAGTCGGGATTCACCGAGTCCTCGGTGTAGCCGACGTCGTGGAGAGCTTCGTGAAGACTCGTTTCACCGATGACGAAGGCTCGACCCTTGGGTCGCTGGTCATGAACAAACTGCGCGATAGCGCACGCCGACGTCCAGAGCTGTCCTTCGTCGAGGTCGATGCCGTGCGTCGAGAGATTGGCGCGGAGTTCCTGGGGCGTGAAAAGGGAGTTATTGGTGAGCACGAGAAACTTTCGCTCCGTCGAGCGAAGCCGATCCAGAAACTTGTCGGCGCCCGGGACCATGCGACCATCGTTGATGAGGACACCGTCCATGTCACACAGCCAACTGACGGCGGTTCTTACCCTATCCATGATTCAATTAGGAACACTTACTCTCGTCGGCACCGAGGTTTCGGAGCGTTTGATACCCCCCAACTTATCGGGAGCGAGCGATGAAGTAAGCGATTCGGCGCGAAAACGTGGTCGGCGACCTTTTCTACCTGTCGTACAAAACAGTTAATCCAGTTGGCGCGCGAACCTCGTCTCCGTGGCCCCGCGACAACTGGATTAACTGGTACGTCGACTTTAACTACCTAGTGACTGTTGTGACCTTGTCCCGAGGAACCTCGGCCATCGTGATCACCGTGATCACCGTGACGCCCGTGGTGTCCGCCCTTCTTGGGTGCGGGCGTCAGGACGACCTCATTGTGAATCGCCACGCTCATCGCGGTGAGGGTCGACTGGTCAGTCGAAAGGTTCCCTTCCGCGCGAATGTGCGTGCCCACGACGATGTCCGCCAAGGTAGCGGCAGCGCCGTCCTTGGTGTACGTGGTCGTGGCACTCACGTCCACGGAGTGGGTGGTTCCCTTGTAATTGCCGACGGTAATCGTGTTACCACTGACGGCAGTGACCTTGCCGGACAGATTCGCCAGTTCGATCTCGATATTAAGGGCTGTCGTAGCGGCGGCGGTACTCACTTCAACGCCGACCTTCGCACCAACCGCCAAGTCAGCGGCGCCCAAAGTGGCACCGTCGTCCTTGTACGTGGTGGTGGTCGCAATCGTGAAGACCGTTGATACGCCGTCCTTGCCCAACACGGTCAGCGAGGAGCCCGTGAGCGCCGTCACCGTACCGCGAATCGACGCCATGGTGCCGGCCGTGCCGACGTCAATGGACACCGCGTTCAGGGTGGTCAAGTTCGTGTCGATAGTTCCCTTGGCCACAATCTTGGTGCCTACCGTGACGTTCGCCAGCGTTCCCGCGGCGCCACCAACGGTGTAGGTCGTCGCCGTACCAACCAAGATGGTGCGGCTGGATCCCTGAGGGTCGGAGATCGTGATGGTGTTACCCACAACGGCCGTGACCTTGCCGAACAGCTCGGCCAACTCAATGTTGACCGAGGTGGCGGTCGTCGGCGCTGAAGCAGAGGACTGAATGTTCACGCGGTCACCCACGACCAGTGACGCAATCGTTGAAGGCGACGTGCCTTCGCTGTAGGTCGTGGTCGGTGTGAGCGTGTAAGTCGTGGTCGTGCCACTCCACAGTTGCACCGTGACCGAGGCGGCGGTGACGGCCGTTACGTAGCCGCCTCGTCCTACGCTGGCGTAGTCGAACGACGACACCTTGCCACTCGCGCAATCGCCGTTCTTGCCGCCATTGTCCTTGTTACCCGACGCGGACGCCAAGCTCACACTGCCGACGGTGAGAGCGGTTCCGATGGCGAGGGCGGTCACCGATCGGCCCACTACTTTCATTGTTCTCGTATGCATAGTGTTCCCTTCGTTGGGTTCGTTCAAGATGTTCTCGAACACCCCAGTCTTTCGTCCAAACTTGTGAGGTCTATGTGAGAAGACTGTGAGCGGTCTGAAGAGGAACGACGAGGAGCGAACTGTCATATTGTGACAATGAGTAAAGGTCATTCGTTCAATGGTGCGTGAGTAGTCGTCCGCCGGCAACTTGGTCAACGCGCTCCGTGTCCGGGGGCAGTCGCCACGATCCGTCGATCGCCCAGTCATCCGTGCGACACCTGGACCGAACGACCGACACTTTTCTTGCGGAATGCCCATAAAGTGGTGCTCAAAATAGTGAGCGGGAAGAGGTCCTGATGCCAGCAGTCACACCAGAAAAGTGGGCTGATCTCGCTCGCTTCGACGCGGTTGATCCGGGAACGAGTACCGAACGATCGGTGGCATCAGTGACGACAGCCCCCCGCGGGCTTGAGGGCGAGGGGTTCCCGGTGCGGCGCGCCTTCGCCGGGCTTTCCATGAAGGACCTCGATCCCTTCGTCCACATGGACCAGATGGGCGAGATCGACTACGGACCCGGTGAGCCCAAGGGCACGCCGTGGCACCCGCACCGTGGCTTCGAAACCGTGACCTACATGATCGATGGCACGTTCGAGCACCAGGACTCACACGGCGGCGGCGGCCTCATTCAAAATGGCGCGACGCAGTGGATGACGGCGGGCAAGGGAATCCTGCACATCGAGACCCCGCCGGAGGCGCTCGTCGTCTCCGGGGGACTCTTCCACGGCATTCAACTCTGGGTCAATCTGCCCTCCAAGGACAAGATGATCGCGCCCGCCTATCAGGGTCTCGAGGCGAACGACGTGGTCTTCGTGTCCTCGCCGGACGCGGAGTCGCTGGTGCGAATCATTGCCGGCAACGTCGGCGGACACAAGGGTCCGGGGTCCACGCACACGCCGATGGCCATGACGCACGTCTCGGTGTCACCCGGTGCGCAGATGGACCTACCGTGGGACCCCTCATTCAACGCGCTCGTCTACGTACTCGCGGGCTCGGGCTACGTCGGAAGTGAGCGACGTCCCGTCGAGATGGGCCAACTCGCGGCCTTCGGTCCCGGAGACTGGTTGCGCGTCGGTGCCGACGGCGCGCAAGATTCGCGTACCGTCGACTTCGAACTTCTCGTCCTCGGCGGACAACCGATTGGCGAACACGTCGAACACTACGGCCCGTTCGTGATGAACACACGCTCGGAGATCGTTGAAGCTCTCCAAGACTTTGAAGCCGGGCGACTCGGGGTGATCCCGCCTAACGCGTTGATGCCTCACGTGCCCGACCCCAACCCGGTCCGGGCGGAGCACACGGGCATATAGTTCGCTGCAACAATCGCGGTGACGACGCTCGCCACTTCGTCTCACTAGGGCGCTCGCGACGAGAGGGAGTCGTTCATGGAGACTTTTCTAAGCGACGTACGCGAGATGCTCGCGCCCGCGAGAGACTCGCCACACGGACCCTTAGCGCCACTGCTGGTCGCGATGACGTTCGTCACGGGTCTCGTCGACGCGTACAGCTACCTGGTCTTGGGTCACGTGTTCGTCGCGAACATGACGGGCAACATCTTGTTCCTGGGTTTCGCCCTCGTCGGCGAACACGGTCTGTCGGTCGCGGCGTCGCTCTCGGCCCTGGGCGCGTTCGTGCTCGGCGCGGCGATGGGCGGAAAGCTCATCGCCGTCATGAAGGAGCATCGCGGTCGGTTACTCGGCGTCGCGTCGAGCGTTCAAGCGGTCTTTCTCGCGATCGCGTTGGTCTTCGCCGTCCTCAGTTCGTCCGCGGTGCAGGGTGGCTACCGTTACGCGCTCATTGTCTCGCTCGCCATCGCCATGGGTGTCCAAAACGCCGCGTCGAGAAAACTGGCGGTGCCGGACCTCACGACGACGGTACTGACGCTCACTATCACGGGCATTAGTGCTGACAGTGTGTTCGTCGGCGGTTCGGGCTCACGGGCGGGACGTCGGCTCGTCGCCGTGGTCAGCATGTTCCTCGGCGCCCTCGTGGGCGCGGCCGCGGTTCTGCACTCGCAGAACTTCTTTTCGTTGATGGGGGCTCTTTTCATCGTCGCGGCGGTGACCGCGTGGATCTCGGCGGCGGGATCGTCGAATCCCGCGTGGATCTGATGCCGACCAACGCGACGTCGCTCGTGACGTCGGACGCCGCGGCGTCGCTCACCACGAGACGAACGACTTCCTGGCCATCGGCGCGGCGCAGCACGTAGTCTGGGCGAAGCGAGCACTGGTTGCTCTCGTTGAAGAGGACGGACATGGACGACGGCACAATATTGAAGCGCATCGAACAGCTGTCGAATGAGGAGCAGGAGCTCGAAGAGTCGCATCACGGAACGCCGCTCACCATCGAGCAGCGCGCGCGACTTCGCGCCGTCGAGATTGAACTCGATCAGGCCTACGATCTCTTACGTCAACGCCGTGCCCGTCGCAGCGCTGGTCAAGACCCCGACGAAGCAGCCGTGCGTAAAGAGGGCGTCGTCGAGAACTATCTGCAGTAGTGGATCCTGCGCCGCCGCGAGCTCGGTGGGTTCGTTACCACGAACTCGGCGCCAATTTGTAGGATGGGCCGGTGGATTTAGAGCTACGCGATCGCGCTTTTCTCATCACTGGCGGTAGTGACGGGTTGGGTCTCGGTCTCGCGAAGAAATTAGTGAGTGAGGGGGCTCGCGTCGCCGTGTGCGGGCGAAACGCTGAGCGAGTCGAACTAGCCCAACACCTCTTGGGCGTCGACGCGCTCTGCTTTCAGGCTGACGTCACGAAGAGTGACGAGCTAGACGCGTTCATCGACGCCACCCTGACTCGATTCGGGCGTCTTGACGGCGCGGTCAACAACGCCGGTCGAACGGCTGGCGGGCCCGTGGCCGACTCCGACGACACGACGTGGCGCCAAGACTTCGAGCTCAAGGTCATTTCGGCTCTGCACGTGTCGCGTCGTGTGTTGAGCGCTCTCGAAACGACGCGCGGCGCGATCGTCAACGTCTTGGCGATCATGGCCCGCACGCCCGGCGCGAATTCGACGCCCACGACGGCCTCGCGAGCGGCGGGACTGGCGCTCACCAAGGCCATGGCCAACGAAGTCGGACCCCGTGGCGTCCGCGTCAACGCCATACTTATTGGACTCATCGAATCGGGCCAGTGGGTACGTCGAGCGAAGGAGGCGAACATGGCGTTGTCCGACTTCTACGCAAGCCTGGCCACTGGCTCCAAGATTCCCCTCGGCCGGATCGGCAAGACCGAAGAGTTCGCCGATCTCGCCACGTTCCTCCTCTCGTCGAGGGCGAGCTACATCACGGGCGTGGGCGTGAGTATCGACGGGGGGCTCTCGCCCGTTATCTAGAGCCGCTCGCGACGTGCAGGTGCGAGAGTCGCCGACTGTCGGCCAAGCGCGCGGAGCAGCGTGCTCACGCTGGCGACGACGTCGGACGCGCTGGCGTACGGAGGAAGTTGAGCACCGGCGCGACCGTGAAGGTGGGCCGCCAGCGCCGCGGCGTTGAAGGGGTCGTGACCACGCGCGATCGTCGCGGCGATCAGTCCCGCCAACACGTCACCACTGCCCGCGGTCGCTAACGTCGCCGTGCCCGAGTTCACGACGCGCAACGCGCCCTCGGGGTTCGCGATGATAGTGGTGGGACCTTTCAGCAGAACGACACAGCCCGTCGCCGCCGCGAGCTCTCGCACCGCGTCGACTCGGTTGGGGCCGAGGGGTCGATTCGTGAGGCGGACGAACTCGCCCTCGTGGGGCGTGAGGACCCAGGTGCCATTACGTGGCGAGAGTTCGTCGATGAGCGATCGGTCGAGCCCGTCGGCGTCGACGACCACGGGCACGCGCGCGTCGGTGAGGGGACCGCGGAGCCAGCCAGCCGCCTCGGGCCCGAGGCCGGGACCAGCCACGAGAGCGCGACACCGTGGATCGACGTCGTCGCTCGTCACGTGCACGACGTCGGGGGGCAGGCGCACGAAGGCGGCGACGTCGCCGCGACTGGCGAGGCGGATCATCGACGCTCCGCCACCGAGTGCACCGCGAACGACCAACTCCGCGGCGCCGGGCATGAGGGTCGAACCAACAAAGGCTTGGACGGCGTGATCCCACTTATGATCGCTGGCCGCGAACTGGACCATGGTCGAGAGGTCACGATCCTCCATGAGCCCGTCGCTCCACGAGGTCACGATGCCGAGTCCCGCGTAGGCGAGTCGTCCGACGTAGTCGCTCGAGGGTCCCGCGACGTGCGCCGGCTTCAGCGCGCCGAGCGCGATCGTGACGGTGGCGGGGATCGGCTCACCGAGGAGATCGCCCGTGTCGGTGTCGACACCCGAGGGAAGGTCGACGGCGAGTACCGCCGTGCCGGGCGACACCCGTGGCGCGTGAAAGGGTCGCGAGCAGCCGATGCCGAACGCGGCGTCGATCACCAGGGCGTAGCCGCCCACGACGGGCGGCAGTTGGTCCAGCTCGAGCAGGTCGACGTGGGATCCCCGTGAACGGAGCCACCGTGCCGCCACGCGGCCGTCGGCCCCGTTCAGTCCCGGACCAGCGATGACCGCGACGCGACGGCCGTAGCACGAGCCGAGGAGGCGCCGCGCTTCGAGCGCGACGGCCGTGCCGGCGTCCGCAATCAGTGCGTCCGTGCCACGACGATCGACCGCTCTCGCGTCCGCCTCGCGCATCGCGGCGCTGGTCAAGATCGGTATCACGTGTCCTCCAACGGTGGCGTCACGTCGCGGCGCCGCCGTGGGGCCATGCTACCGAGGGCGTCCTCGCTGACCTACGAACGGCACGAAGCCACCACCCTCGAGAGGTGGTGGCTTCGTGCGACTCAACGGACGGGACTACTTCATCCAGCTCGGGATCGCGCTCACGGACAACTTCGTTGACACCTTGATCGGCGACTTCTTGTCGTTGCCAGTGGTGAAGACCGTCGTGTTAGTCAACAGGGCCTTCACGGGCGCCAGTGATCCGTTCGGGGCGATCGTGGCGATCACGCCGCCCTGGAGACCTTGGTGGTTGGACGAAGAGTACTTCAAGGGTGTCGTGGAGGGCGTGGCGAGGGTGATGGACTTCAGTTCCTTCACGAAGCCGGCGCGGGTGACGGTCTTGCCTTCGGCCTTCAACGTTTCGGCGAACGCGACCGCGAAGCCGGCGCCGTAGAGCTCGTTGCCGGTGATGACCGACGACGACGTGAACGTCGGGAAGTCGGTCTTGTCGGCGAGGAGTACCTTGCGCAGCCACGGAATCCACGGGTCGGAGTTGTTCGTCACGGCGGGGAAGTAGTCGAGCGTGATGGCGCCCGCTTCACCGACGTTGTTCACCGACGTGGGGTCGGCGCCGACGTTGGAGATGACCCAGGTGGGCGAGTAGCCGAGCAACTTGGCGACCGTGAGGATGCCGGCCGTGAAGCCCGGCACCGAGTCGAGGACGACGACTTGGACCTTGTTGGTCTGCAGTGTCGCGACGTCGGCCTGGATGTCACTGGACGAACCGGTGATGGCATCGGCGGCGTTGTAGCTCAACTGGTTCGCTGAGGCGATATTGAGTCCGCCGTCTTGCAGACCCAGGAAGCCGTTGGCCCCAAAGTCGTCGTTCTGCCCAATGAACCCGACGGTCTGGCCGGCGTACTTGGACTTGATGTAACGAGCGAAGATCTTGCCCTCAGCTTGGTAGCTGGTCTGGAACCCGAAGAGATTCGGGTACTTCGACGGCTGGTCCCACGCGCTCGATCCCGAGTTGACGAACAACTGTGGCACGCCGTTCTGCTTCAGGTAACTCAACACGCTCTCTTCCGCCGCGGTGCCGAGTGAACCGACGGTCGCAAAGACGTGGTCCTGGGCGACGAGGGCCTGATTCTGGCTGAGCGTCGTGACGCTGGCGCCCGCGGTGCAACCGAGACCGTACGACGCGAGGTCGTAGCAGTCGTCGAGGCGTATGTACTTGATCTTTCGACCATTGACGCCGCCCTTGGAGTCGATGTACTTAAAGACGGCGTTCGCCGCGCCCGAGACCGGCGCGTAGCTGGCCGCCACGCCCGAAAGCGGTACTGACGCGCCGATGGTGATGCTTGTCTTGGTGACCCCGGGTGTGGCGCTGGCGCCGCTGGCGCTGTTCGTTAGAAGACCCGTCGAGACCATTCCGAGCGTGAGCGCTGAAACGGAGAGCAGCGTCGTGGAACGTCGTAAACGACCTGTAAACATTAAATTCCCCCCTGTGTGATGAGTTAGGTACTACTTGGTGACTAATGTACTTCCTTCGCCGAGCGCATCAGGGGTCGGGCACGAAAGAGGCGCCGAAGGGGATTCTTCACGCTCACGAGTCCCCTCGGCGCGAAGAGCATCGTGACGATGAGTAACACGCCAAAGATGATGCCCTGCATGTTCGCGCCCACGTTCGACGTTGGGTTGACGCCGGTGAGTGAGTTCACGTGCGCCACCAACGTGGCGCTGAAGGAGAAAATGATGCCGCCAAGGACGGCGCCGCTCAGCGTGCCGATGCCGCCCAGCACCATCAAGGTCAGGAGCGTGATGGACAAGGTGAGCGGGAAGGTCTCTGGTCGAACGCTGGCCTCGAGGAGCGAGTAAAGCGCGCCGCCGAGTCCGGCGAAGGCCGCCGCGATGACGAACGCCATTGTCCGGGTACGCGAGAGGTGCACGCCCATCAACTCCGCCGCCACTTCGTTGTCACGTACGAGGCGCATGGCCCGTCCGACGCGTGAGTGGAAGAGGTTCGCCATGATGAAGAACATCACGCCCGCCACGACGACGGCGAGGTCGGCGGTCCACTGGGCGTTTGCGTCGATGGCGGCGTTGGGGCCACTGAACAAGTTCGTGAACCAGTGCGGCGTGACGAGCGAGTTCAAAAACAGGCCCCCCTCGCCCCCGGTGACCGACGTGAAGTTCTGCGCGAGGGGCGTGATCGCCGCCGAAAAGGCCAACGTCATGCCCGCGAGGTAGGGACCGCGCAGTCGGGTCGACGGAATGGCAATGACGAGGCCGCTCAGGCCACCGGCGACGATGGCCAGAACAAAGGTGAAGAGCAGTGGCGTCGTGGTGTGGTGATGGGCCCAGATGCCGGCGGCGTAGGCGCCCACGGCCATGAAGCCCGAGTTGCCGAGCGAGATCTGACCACTCCAACCGATGAGCCAACTGAGTCCCAGGATCACGATCGCGATCGCGGCACCGCCGGCGAGCTCCGAATCGGCGACCGGGGGAAGGATAAAGGTGATCGCGAGCGTGAGCAGGGTGAGTAACGTCACCGCGAGCACTCTCGAACGTGTCGTCTCTTGCTTGATGAGGGTGGTCCACCAGCTCATCACACCCTCCGACTGACGTTTTTGCTGAACAGCCCCTGTGGGCGAATCATGAGAGCGACGACCAGGATGATGATCCCGCCCAGGGGCGCGACGTTCGGTGACCAGTACGCGAGGATGAACTGTTCAGCGAGTCCGATCAAGAGTCCACCCGCCACGGCACCGATCGGCGATTCGAGGCCTCCGACGGCCGCGGCGATGAAACCCGCCACGAAGATTCCGTCCATGTTCGTGGGAAAGAGCCCGAAGCTGCCCGAGGCGACGATGACCGCGGCAATCGCACCCACGCCCGCCGAGAGGATCCAACCAATCGTCAACATCCGGCTGACGCGCACGCCGAGCAGCCGTGAGACCTCGGGCGCCAGCGCCGACGCGCGTAGTTGCAGTCCGAGTTTGGTGAAACGAAAGAGGGCGGCGATGGTCAACATGATGCCCATCGCGAGCAGTATCTGGAAGATCACGAAGGGTGAGAGAAACACCAGGTGACCGTGGGACTGATAGTAGATCTGCGAGAAGGGTTCGGTGATGTTGCGTGTCGTGCTCGTCCAGATCGCTGCGGCGAGCGCCTCGAGGACACCGAGAAAACCCACCATGACGACGATGGGATTGATCTCGGGCTTTCCGTACAGGGGACGAATCAGCACCCGCTCGGTGGCACCGCCGAGCGCCATGCCGACGAGGACCGAAAGGACGACGCACCACCAGTACCCGAGGCCTCGATCGATCTCGGTCATGCCGATGTAGGTCGCGAACATGCCCATGGCGCCTTGGGCAAAGTTCAAGACGTGCGTCGACTGCCAGATGATGACGAGACTGAGCGCCACGAGTGAGTAGATGACGCCCTGCGCGAGCCCCCCGAAGATGTTGTGCATGAACGGTGAGAACAGAAACGCGCTCACGGTACCACGACGCCCAGGTAGTAGCGACGAAGGTCCTCGTCGGCCGCGACCGTCGCGGCGTCGCCGCTCGCGACGACCGAGCCCAGATGCAGCACCACGGCCTGGTGGGCAATCCGCAGCGCGCTCTTCGCGTTCTGCTCGACCAAGACCACCGTCAGTCGTTGGCTGTCGCACAGTTGACGAATCGACTTCATGAGTTGGGCGGTGACTTGGGGCGCGAGACCGAGGGAGGGTTCGTCGAGGAGTAGGACGCGGGGTTTCGCGATGAGCGCCCGAGCCATGGCGAGCATCTGCCGTTCGCCGCCCGAGAGTGTCGAGCAGTGACGCTTACGTCGTTCACCCAACACGGGAAAACGTGCGTACTGCTCGTCCAGTCCTTCGCTCAGGTTGACCTTGCTCGAGAGCGCACCGAGGCGCAGGTTCTCCTCGACGGTCAACTCTTCAATGACGCCGCGGCCTTCGGGTACGTGGCCCACCCCGAGTCGAGCGATGTTCTCGGTGGCGACGCCCACGAGTTCGACGTCACCGAGACGAATTCGTCCACGCTGAGGTGTCACCAAACCGGAGATCGTGCGCAGCAACGTCGTCTTTCCGGCGCCGTTGGCGCCCAGGACCGCAGTGATCTGCCCCGTCGGCGCGTCAAAACTCACGTCGCGCAACGCGCGAACGGCGCCGTAGTTGACCGACAGTTGCTCGACCTGGATCATTCGTCGATGCCCAAGTAGGCCGCGAGCACGTCGGGATTGTTGCTGATCTCTTTCGGGGAACCCTGAGCGATGACCTGCCCGAAGTTCAACACGACGAGTTGCTGGGCGAGTTGCATGACGAAATCCATGTTGTGTTCGACGAGCAACACGCTCATCGACGAACGAAGCTCGCCAATAAGTTCGATGAACGCTTCGAGTTCGCGTTCGTCGAGTCCCGACGCCGGTTCGTCCAGCATCAGCAGCGACGGACGCTCCATTAACGCGCGCGCGATCGAGACCTTCTTCGCAATGCCGTAGGGGATGCCGCTCGGTAACGAGGCGCCGTACTGAGCGATCCCGAGACGTTCGAGTTGGGATAGGGCTTCGTCGCTAAGGGCCTGTTCGTGTCGAAGTCCTGATGGAAGACCCAAGACGGAACTCCAGACACCACCGCCAGGGCGACTCTGCGCGCCGGCCATGACGTTTTCCAAGACGCTGAGGTGACTGAAGAGCCCGACGCCCTGGAGGGTTCGCGCCACACCGGCCTTGGCGAGTTGGGGCGGCTTCAAGGTGTGGCGTCCGAGTTCGGGAAAGTTGACGGTGCCCGACGTCGGACGCTGAAAACCGCACGCGACATTGAACGCCGTGGTCTTGCCCGCGCCGTTCGGACCGATGAGACCGACGATCTCACTTTGCGCTACTTCGAACGAGACGTCACTCAGTGCCAGAAGGCCGCCAAAGCGCACCGTCACGTGTTCGAAGGAGAGCGTGACGCGGCGAGTCTCCGGTTCGGTCATAGCGGCTCAAAACTAGCCTGAACTCGACGCGACGGGGCGTGTTCGCGCGCTCGTTTACGGCGTGCGCTCGTACTTGGCCGCTTACGCGACGACGCTCGTGCAGTGCCAGCACTTGGTGGCCGCCGCGGGCAGGTCGCTCGAGAGACACTCGGGACATACCTTCGTCGGCGCCGGTGGTCCAAAGACGGTGGAGCCCTGTCGGGCCATGTACGTACGGTACGGCACGACGAGGACGAAGTAGATCACCGCCATGAAGATGACGAAGTTGATGATGGCCGAGATGAACGTACCGATGGAGATGAACTGTCCGTTGACGGTCCACGTCAGTCCCGGCTTGCCGGCGAAGCTATTGCCAATCGAGTTGATCAAGGGTGTGACGACGTTGGCGGTGAACGACTGAATGAGGGAGTTGAACGCGAGGGCGACGACCAAGCCGACGGCGATGACGATTAAGTCTCCTCGCATGAGGAAGTTCTTAAAACCCTTGAGCATCCTGTCTCCCTTCCGACGAATGCCTCGACTTTAGCGATTGCCCCGTTGTTGAGCGAACGTCTAGGACGATGACTCGCTGGTGTGGTCGCCCGACGCGCCGTCGCCGATGTTCGCTGCGTGAGCTCGTTACCTCGACGCGGCGACGATGCTGGTGATCACGTTGACGATGTCGTGGGCATTCGCGCCGGGTCCAAAGACTGCCGCGACGCCGAGCTCCTTGAGTTCGTCGAGGTCGCTCGGTGGGACGATGCCCCCGAGCACGACCGGAATATCCGAGCCGTGGTCACGAAGGGCCTCCACCACTAGGGGTGCGAGCGTCATGTGCGCGCCGGACAACATCGACAGTCCCACCACGTCGACGTCCTCTTGAATGGCCGCCGCCGCCACCGTCTCGGGCGTTTGGAACAGTCCGGTGTAGACGACCTCCATTCCCGCGTCGCGCAGGAGACGCGCGACGACCTTGATGCCGCGATCGTGACCGTCGAGACCGACTTTGGCGACGAGGACCCGTACGGTCATAGCGACGGGACTTCAACGTGGCGTCCGAACACGCCCACGAGCGCGGTCATCATCTCACCCACGGTGGCGTAGCTCTTCGCGGCATCGATGAGGGCGTCCATGAGATTGACCTCGGGGTCACTGGCCTCGCGGCTGAGGCGCTCCAGGGCCCGGCGCACCTGTTCGCCGTCGCGGTCGTGTCGAACTTTTTCCAGACGTGCTAGTTGCTTTCGTTCATCTTCGTTCGTGATGCGCAGTGTCGCCATGTCGTCCTCGTCATTTCCTTCGAGGAAGTCGTTCACGCCGACCACGACGCGCTCGCCGGAGTTGAACGATCGCTCCAGTTCGTAGGCTGAGTCGGCAATGCGTCCCTGGAACCAGTTCTCTTCGATGCCGCGGATGCAGCCCTCGAGCATGGAACCTTCGCCCATCTTGTTGATGTGGGCGAAGATGACCTCGGCCTCTCGTTCCATCTCGTCGGTCAGCTCTTCAATGAACCATGACCCGCCGAGGGGATCGGCGACGTTGGTGACGTTCGTCTCGTGCGCGATGATCTGTTGAGTCCGTAGTGCGATGCGCGCGGCCTTCTGGGAGGGCAGCGCGAGCGCTTCATCCATGGAGTTCGTGTGCAGCGATTGCGTGCCACCGAGCACGCCGGCCAACGCTTCGATCGCCGTGCGAGCGATGTTGATCTCGGGTTGTTGGGCCGTGAGTGACACTCCGGCCGTTTGGGTGTGGAAGCGAAGTTGCCAGCTTCGCTCGTCCTTCGCGCCGTAGTGCTCGCGCATCCACTTCGCCCAGATTCTGCGCGCCGCGCGGTACTTGGCGATCTCTTCGAAGAAGTCAATGTGCGCGTTGAAGAAGAAAGAAAGGTGCGGCGCCACGGCGTCGACGCCGAGGCCGGCCAGACCCGCGAGTTCGACGTACGCGAATCCGTTCGCCAACGTAAAGGCCAACTCCTCGGCGGCCGTCGAGCCCGCCTCTCGAATGTGATAGCCGGAGACCGAGACGGAGTTCCACTTGGGCATCTCCGCCGCGGTGAAGCTGATGGTGTCTCGCACGAGGCGCATCGACTGGCGCGGAGGAAAGACGAACTCCTTCTGCGCTTGGTACTCCTTCAGGATGTCGTTCTGCAAAGTGCCGCCAAGATGCTCTCGCGACACCCCCGACTCCTCGGCCTGAGCAACAAAGAGGGCCAGCATGACGGCCGCGGGGGAGTTGATGGTCATCGAGGTCGTGATCGTGCCGAGGTCGATGCCGGCGAAGAGATCGCGAACGTCGGCGAGGGAGTCGATGGCCACGCCGCAACGCCCAACCTCTCCGAGGGACATCGGATCGTCGGAATCGAGCCCTAGGAGCGTCGGCATGTCGAACGCCGTCGACAGTCCCGTGCCGCCGGAGCGGATGATCTCTCGAAAACGCGCGTTGGTGTCGACCGCGGTGCCAAAGCCCGCGAACATGCGCATCGTCCAGAGTTTCGTGCGGTACATCGACGAGTGCACGCCTCGCGTGTACGGGTACAGTCCGGGATACTCGGCGTCGCGAGGGCCGTACACCGGCGCCAGCGGAATACCCGACATGGTGGCGAACGTTCCTGGTCTTATCGGTGCGGCGTGAAAGAGGCGTCGCCAACGTTCCTGGGCACTTTCGCTCGCCACGTTGACACCTCTTCCATTGCGATCTCTCTTGAAATCCAGCATAGAGTTTGGCTCTTGCACCGATTTATCGCGTCAAACGATCGAGCGCGGTTCGCCGCCGGCGACGAGGGAACCCTTTAGCGGTGAAAGCGAAGGTAGAGCAGCGCGACGGCGAGCACGAACGCGGCCCAACAGAGACTTCGCAGGGCCCGCTCGAGCGGCTCGAGCAGTGACTGACTGGTGATGGGCACCGTCGTTCCGTCCGTGCGCAGCAGGTAACCCTCAACGGACGTGGTGCGCCGTCGGATATCGCGTGCGGGTGACGAAAGTTCGCGCTGGGTCTTGGAGACGAACGTCGCGAATGCCGTGGCGAAGAGTGACGCGATGCTCACGTTGGCGTGTTGAGCGAAGTAGGCGGTGAGGAGTGGGAACCCACCCCAGCCGAGGGCGAAGACGGCGTCGGAGTGGAGCCGGCCGTGAAAGAGTTCGAGGTTGTAGGCCAACGCGATGGTGACACCAACCACGATGAAGAGTGCGAGGTAGGGGCTAACGAGGAAAAGTCCGACGATTCCAAGAGCGACGGCGCCACCAAGGCCAACGCACGAGGCCGCCACGAGTTGCCAAGTCGGAATCGACGTGGCCAGCGGTCGTCCGTGCAACTCGTCGAGCGCGTGCGCGCCCACGCCAACGGCGAGGAAGAACGCCACCACGGAAAAGATCAGACGAACGGCGTTGACCGGACCCACGAGGCACGCACCGATGACGACGAAGGAGAGGTGAAGGAGCGTGTAGGGCGGGTGCAGGAGGGTCCACCAATCCTGTAGCCAACTACGAGTGAAGAACCGCGGCTGCGCGTAGAAGGCCGGCGAGTTCTCGGGCGTTTTCTTCGGAGGGGATTTGAAGATCGTCAACGCGACCTGTAGCCCCACGTCACGAGTCCTCCGCCCAAACTCATTGACCGATACTCCACGTGTTCGATGCCGGCGTGCTCCCAGGCGCGAAGCGTCCTGTGCACGGGGTACTTCTTGTAGTGCGATGAGATACTTGGTCCGAGGAATCGACCAACATCCCACCAGCCCTTGCCTCCAGTGACGTAGCCAGCCACCGGCAACACCGCTCGGGTGTAGAACCACCACGCGACGCGCCAACCAAGGGACTGAGGCACCGCGAACTCGAGGCTCGCGATGGGGCCGCCGGGCTTCACCACTCGAGCGAGTTCGGCCAAGGTCGCTTGGGGATCCTCCACGTAACGAAGAAGGTACGTGAACGTGAGTGCGTCGAAGGTCGCGTCGGGGAAGGGAAGCTGTTCGCCGCGTGCGAGTACGAGTGCGACGCGCCCCGTGAGCTTCGACGAGCGAACGTTCGATTGTCCTTCGCGCAGCATCTCCTCGGAGAGATCGAGACCCACGATCCTTGCGGACGATCGCTTCGCCAGCGCTTTGGTCACCGCGCCCGGCCCACAGGCCACGTCCAAGATGAGCTTGGGATCAGATCCGACGACATGGTCGAGCATGGTTGAACGCCAACGACGATCCTGTCCGAAGGAGAGGAGTGCGGCGAGGAGATTGTAGCGAGAAGGCAGCGGAGCGAAGAGCTGTCTCGAAAACACGTTCGGTGTCGTTCGCGAGGCTTGCACGTTGCGGTTCTTCGGCGTCACGGGCACCGTGTCCCTCGACGGACGACGGGTCCACGTGTACTACGCGCGTTCGCAAAGGACGTTTGTCGCGTCATTGGTGGACTCCTTCGTCACGGTGATGTAAGCGTAGGCGGGCGAACGGCGGGCGTGCTCGGCACGTTCACGCTCACCCTCGGCGCGTCACGTATGTTCGAGGCCCCTTCACGTCTGGCGGCCGCCGTCGACACGCCGTCAAGCAGGTCGAGCAACCCCGTAGGGCTTGTTGGGAAGTTGTGAAAGTGAGCGCCAACGTCGCCGAGGGTCGATCCGTTTTCACGATCGCCGAACTAGGCTGAAGTTCTCTTTCGAAACTGAAAGTAGAAAGCGCTGGATCTGGTCCCCGTTGAGCGTCTTCGCGAGGAGACTCATCTATGGAACCGATAGCGTGCGGATTGGTACGAGCATCTACCCTGGACCACCCCCGTGGTGGCTGACCGCTTGGCGGACATCTTCGCGCTCATGGCTCAGTATGAACGCGAACATCCCCAGAGCGCGACCCTGTGCGCCGTGGCGGCGGAACTCACCGAACTGAGTGGCGCTGGGATCTCCCTCTCCTCTTCCGGCGATGAGATGACCAAGCTCTGTACCAGTAACCGAGTGGCCGAGAACCTCATGGACCTCGAGATCACCGTAGGAGAGGGTCCCGGCAGCGAGGCCAGTCGAAGCGGCGAGGCCAATGACGAGGTAGACCTCATGGCGCCAGAGATTTCTCGTTGGATGGCCTACTCGCCCGAAGCCGTGGTCGCGGGTGCGCGAGCGGTCTTCGGCTTTCCCGTTCGCATCGGCGCCGTACGGTTTGGCGCGCTCAGTCTCTTTCGGGATAGTCCCGGGCCCTTGAGTGAAACCCAGTCCTCGGACGCGTACCTCATGGCGTCGGTGATCGGTCGTGCGGTCTTAGCCATGCAGGCCGGCGCGCCCAGCGGCAGTTTGTTGGGCGAACTCCAGGGTCAGTCAACGTTCGATTTCTCGGTGCACCAGGCCGCCGGGATGCTCTCGGTACAAGGTTCCCTGTCGATGAAGGACGCGCTCGTGGCACTTCGCGCCCACGCCTTCGCGGTGAAGATAACCTCAGCCGCGCTGGCACAGCAGATGATCTCGCGTCGCGTCGCCTTCGACCCCGAATCCGGGACCTGGCAAGAGATGGGGACCCGCGATGGCAACTGACGACGCTAAGATTGGTCACATAAGCCATGCCCGTCCCTTTTGAGATAGCCGGTGTCAATAAAGGGCGAGAGAGCAGGTGAGAGATGGCTAGAGAGTCCCTACTAATCGCAACGCTGGTGGAACTAGCCGACAACCTGGTGGACCACTATGACGTCATTGACGTCTTGACGGTACTGAGTGATCGTTGCGTTGAGGCCATGGATGTCGACGCCGCTGGGGTCATGTTGTCCTCTCCAGGGGGAGAACTTCAGTTCGTGGCCTCCTCAAGCGAGTCGATGCGCGTACTCGAACTTTTCCAGATCCAGGCCGATGAGGGCCCGTGTATTGACTGTTTTCGATGCGGTCTACCGATTGTCAATCAATCCCTTAGTGAAGCTGATGGACGGTGGCCCCGATTCACTCCGTTGGCCCTCGCTCAAGGATTCCGCTCGGTGCACAGCCTTCCGCTGCGTCTGCGGGGGCGAACAATTGGCGCTCTCAACCTCTTTCGAACGACGCAAGGTCCGATGGAGGACGACGACGTCCTGGTCGCTCAGGGCCTCGCGGACGTCGCCACGATCGCCATCCTGCAACACCAATCGGCGTTGGACGCCCACACACTCAATGAACAGTTGAGTGGCGCCCTCAACAGTCGGATCGTCATCGAGCAGGCGAAGGGCATCATCAGCCAGGCCACGAACTGCGACATGGATGAAGCGTTTGGTCGACTTCGCGCGCACGCGCGTAACCATAATGACGGCCTCACGAACGTCGCGTTAGCCCTGGTGGAGGGAAACCTCATTCCGGGAGACCTCGATCAGCCGAAGGCAACTCGGCCTCGCTGAAGAGATTCTCGCGCTGACGGCACAGGTGTGAGCGAAGGCCGCCGACGATCCGGGACTTCGTGGCGCGTCGAGTGGCCGGGTACTAATCGTGTTTCGACGCCCGTGGGGGCGGCCTACATCACTTCACGGCGCACGGCGAGTTATGTTTCTGACGTTGGGGCCCGGACGGTGGTACCCTCCAGTTAGGACGTCCAGACCTCGCATCCTTCTCGCCTGACATTGTGTCGGGCCAGTAAGTAGAAGGAACTCTATGGGTCTACCTGGAATGGTTCTCAGCGCCATCGCCACAGCGGCGGGCGCGATTATGTATTGGGCCGTGACCTACCAAGGCACCGGCTTTCGTCTGTCCACCGTGGGCATCATCCTCATGATCGCTGGCGTCGCTGGCTTCATCGTGTCGTCGATTGTCTTTGCCATGTCGCGCCAGTCCGTCGGCGCCGGACACCACACGATGGATCGTCAGGTCGTAGATCCCCAAGGTCACACGAGTTCCCTGCACGAAGAGACGAAAGGGTAGCGAGTCTCGTCCGTGCCGTAACGGGTGTTGGGACGCAATGGTGAAACGTTCGACGTACCGCAGGGGCAAAGAGCCTCTCTAAGTAAAGAAAGAAGGCCGATTATGGCATTGAAGGACAAGGTAAAGAATTTTCTCCAGACCTCCCGCGGAAAAGCCAAGGAAGTGGCGGGCGGCGCCGTGGGTAACGCGGACCTCGAAGCGGATGGTCGGCGCGACCAGAGAACGGGCGACCTCAAACAAGCAGGCGAGAAGGTCAAGGATGCTTTCCGAAAGCACTGAATCACCAGAAGGCACCGACGCCGTTGATGTCTTCATGAGTGAGACGTCGATGCACTTGGTGAACACACAGTTCGAGAGCAGTCCCTTGCACGACGACGTGGAGCGATTGATTCGTATCGCGGCGCAACTCTTTGCCGCGATTGAACGCCAGATCCACCGTATAGAGGACGACTTGATGTTCACGTCGGGTAAGAACATGGTCGCCGGGGGCCAGACGATGTTCAAAGAGCAACTGATCCGGACCGCTCAAGCGCTCGACGAGTCTCTTCAAGAGATCGCGCTACATCTGGGTGAGAGGGCCGAGGATTCGCTCGACACGCCCATAAACCGTCAGAGCAGGTTCGTCGACTACTTCTGATCGCGCCGGTGTCTCGTTGGCCATTTACTCGACGTTCGTCGGTTGTGCTTTACGTGACGCGCGAGAGGACTACGTTTCGTCGTCGCTGGGTTCTCGCAGGGATTCGTGGTGGGCTACTTGACTCTCTTCACGTTCGATCAGTTCGGCGTCTTCGGCGACCTCTAGATGAACCAAATGGTCGTCAGCGTTGGGCGAGGCACGAATGAGCTCATCCAGCTTCAACTGAAGAACCGTCTGCTGGCGACTCTGGGTGTGCTGAATGACGAAGAGCATGACGAGGGTGATCGAATTTGCCACGGTTGCGAACACCATCTGCCATTTCCCGGGGAATCCATTGATCGTCGATACACCGATAAAGATGAGCACAACGACCGTCGCGATGACGGCCGCACTGGCTCGAGAAGTGAGTTCGCCAATCCAGTGCAGTACGCGACTGAAGCGTTGCGGAATCGCCGAGCTCTCCATGAAATCTCCAATTGATAGGGCGCCTTGGTTCACGACGCGTTGGCGGGTTTCGCCGGATTTAACAAGCTCTTCGACTGACCGTTACTTCGGACAGTCCACCATCTCATCGTGCGTGACGCAAGCGCGTGGCGTAAGGGAAAGTGTAACGCGCTCAATCAGCGCACTGGCCGGTAGGGTGACCTTGCTGGAGGGAAATGACCCTCCGTATTAAGACGCCAGGTTCGGGTCGGACGATCTAGACGATTGTCGCCCGTTCGGACACGACGACTTCATTTTCAATGGAGGAAGTGTATGTCCCTGCATAAAGTGACCACCAGCGGTGATTCGTCGACGGGTCTTCGAAATTTGATTCGAATGCGACCGGTGAATGTCGTGCCACGCGGATTTCTCGGCGAAGTGGCCGTGGTCGCCGTCGCCGTGGTCGCACTCACCATCAATATGAAACTCATGTCCTGGCTCTCCCAAGACCCGAGCAAGAAGTGACATTTCTCTCACTGCCTTGGCTCAAAAGCTTGTCCGCGAGAACACCGCAGGGCAAGCGCCCCGCGGGCGGTGGGGACATGTTTGACGACGTCACTGTTCACGCCACGCCACCCCTGACGATGGAGAGAAACCAGTCCACGCTGTGGGCGCAAAGCGCCGTCCGCAACAGCGTCGAAGAGGCGGCCGAGGCCCTGACGACACGTCAGAGCCCGCCGCTGTCCGGCGACGGCGCAATCTCAGTGACGTGACGCGTCAGCTATCTCCAGGGCGAGCAGCGGCGCCGACGCCTTGTTGAGGCACTCCTGATACTCGTAGTCGCCACGACTGTCCGCGACGACGCCGCCGCCAGCCTGCACGGTGGCGACGCCGTCCTGTAGCGAGAGCGTGCGAATGGTGATCGCAAAGTCGGCGTTGCCCGACAGCGAAAAGTAGCCCACGGCCCCGCCGTAGGGACCGCGGTAGACCGGCTCGAACTCGTCGATGAGTTCCATCGCGCGCACCTTCGGGGCTCCCGTCAACGTGCCGGCGGGAAAGAGTGCGTTGAACGCGTCGAAGGCGTCGAGACCGTCTTGGAGTTCACCGTCGACGTGACTGACGAGGTGCATGAGGTGAGAGAAGCGCTCCACGTGGGCGAGTTGTTCCACGCGCACGCTGCCGGGTTTGGCGACACGGCCGATGTCATTGCGCCCGAGGTCGACGAGCATCACGTGTTCGGCGATCTCCTTCTCGTCCACGAGCATCTCGGCCTCGAGGGCCCGGTCCTCGGCGTCGCTGTCCCCGCGGCGTCGGGTGCCGGCGATCGGTCGGGTGCTCACCACGCCGTCGTGCACGCGCATCAACATCTCCGGCGAGGCCCCGACGATCTGATGATTCCCGGAGTCGAGGAGGTACATGTAGGGCGATGGATTGAGCGCTCGCAGGACTCGATACAAGGTGAGCGGATTGACGTCACTGGCGCGTTGGAACTGCTGGCTCGGCACCACTTGGAAGACGTCACCAGCGACGATGTACTCCTTGGCGCGTTCAACGATCGCTTCGTACTCGTGGGCGCTGAAGTTCGACAGGCCCGCGGCGATCGATCGGACGTCGATCGTGGTCCGCAACTGTGGCGCGGTCGCGACCACGCGCTCGGCGGCGTCGTCAGTGGGTGCCGTGGGCGTCAACAACGTGGCGACCAGGCTGTTGAGTCGTTCGCTGGACGCGCGGTAGACCTCGCTCGGATCGTCGTCGCCGATCATCGCGAGCACGACGACGCTCGTCGAATGGCGTAGGTGGTCACAGATCAACACCGCGCCCGGAAAGGAGAAGTCGACGTCGGGCCACGAAGGTGTACTCGCGCGGCCCGGCAGTCGCTCGAGGCGTCGCACGTAGTCGTAGGTCACGAAGCCCACCGCGCCGCCGATGAAGTCCGGCAGTTCACTCGTCACGTAGGTTCGATACTGCGCCAGCAGCGTGCGCAACTCGTCGAGGGGTTCGAGTTCGCTCGTGCGCGTCAAGCCGTTGTCGACAACGGCGCGACCGTCACGCGTTGTGAGGCGCCAGCGTCGATCAAGCCCGATGAACGAGTAGCGACCCGTCGCCTCGCCGAGGGCCGCACTCTCCAAGAGGAAGATCGCGCGCGCGCCGAGTTGCTGGTACAGCGAGACGGGCGTTTCGCGGTCCAGCTGCAGGGTCACGTGTAGCGGCACGACGTTGTAACCTTGATCCGCGAGTTCGAGGAACGACGCGAGTTCGAGGGGTTCCATGGCGAAAGGCTAGTGAATCTTCGTCCTAGGCTTGCGCTACATGTCCGAAGGCCCTTCAATTCTCGTCGTTGACAACTACGACTCGTTCGTCTACAACTTGGTGCAGTACCTCGGCGAACTCGGCGCACTCGTGACCGTGCGTCGTAACGACGAGGTCTCGGCACGTGACGTGGCGTTGGGACACTTTGATGGCGTGCTCATTTCGCCGGGACCCGGTTATCCCTCGACGGCCGGCAACTGTCTAGAGATCGTGCGCCAGTGCGGCGAAAGCGGTCCTCCACTCTTGGGTGTCTGTCTCGGCCATCAAGCACTCGCCGAAGCGTTCGGAGGTCGGGTCCTCGTTGCGCCCGAACTCTTGCACGGCCGCGCCAGCCTCGTCACCCACGACGACGCGGGTGTGTTTCGCGGCGTGGCGAATCCGCTCGTCGTTGGTCGCTACCACTCGCTCGTTGTCGTGGACGAAGGCTTACCCGACGTGTTCGAGGTGAGCGCGAGGTCGAACGGGCTCGTCATGGGCATTCGTCATCGGTCGCTCGACCTCGAGGGCGTGCAGTTTCACCCAGAGTCAGTGCTGACCCAAGACGGCTACTTGATGCTCGCGAACTGGCTCGAGCGTTGTGGTGCCCGCGACGTCGTGTCGAAAACGAAGGAGCTGGGTCGTCGAGCGGACCACGTTCGCGCGGCGTTGCCGCAGCCGCGTCGTTAGCTCAGCGAAGAGCGCCGTCGACGCGCTGACGAACACGGGTGAATTGCCGTCGCGCAGCGCGTCGGGTATGAGTTCCACGGGCACGCTCTGGCGCGTCAGTGGCGTCGGCCATCGACCTCACGCGGATTTAGTTGAATCGTTCGCCGACACCGACGCGCGTCTCGACGACGTCGCCGTCACGCAACTCCACGCGGTACGCGGCGGGACCGGTGTTCGCGTCCACGACAAGGTCGGCGACGACCGACGTGGGCTCGATGCCTTCGTACCAGATGCCCACCTGATTGTCCGTGGCGTAGCCGAGTGGCGGCAACACGCCGTCTTTCAAGAGCGAGTGCAGGAGGGGCCGCCGTTGTGCTTCGGCGTCGTAGTGCACACCGTTGGCGTAGGGCAAGAGGCCGAGCCCGTCCGTCACGGGTCGTAACGTTGGTCCGTAAGAGTCCGTCGTCCCGCCGACGTGCCAACAGAGACTCCCGGCCGAGACGCCGCCCAAGATGACACCTTCTTCCCAGGCCGTTCGCATCGCGTCGTCGACCCCGTGCAGTCGCCAGAGTGCCAAGAGGTTCGCCACTGACCCGCCACCGACCCAGACGAAGTCACTGCCGCCGAGTCGCTCCGTGGGGTCGGCCGAGGGTTGGGGAAAGAGCTTGAGTTGGGTGACGTCGCAGCCGGCCGCGTTGAACGCTTCGTAGAGCAGCGCGTAGTACATGCTCGAGTCGCCGCTGGCGGTTTCGACCAGACACACCCGCGGTCGATCTTTCTTCGTGAGGGCGAGACCGTCGAGGACCATCTGTCCCAGACGCCACGACATCTGAACCGGTCCCGCGACCACGCCGCCCGACGTGGCGAGAATGCGAGGAGTTTTCATCACACCGTTTTACTGCACTTACGCGTGGTCGCGGCCGCGACGCCCAACCTAGTATTCGATGCACGCCTCCGAGACGAAAGGGGACTCATGTCCACGAGTGAAGCGGATCTCGACGCGCTGATTGACGACCTCGTCACTTCCTTTCCTCCGTCGACGACAAGTCCCGTTGCGTTCTTGGGCCACCAGTTCGATCGGGGCCTCGCGTGGACGCACTTTCCTCTTGGTCAGGGCGGACTCGGTCTCTCGCCGGCCGACCAGCTCTACACACTTCGTCGCCTCGCGAAGTTGGGCGCACCCAGCGCGGTGGGACGCAACGTCATTGGCTACGGCATGGTGGCACCCACCATCGTCGCGCACGGTACTGACGAGCAGAAGGGGCGCTTCTTACGACCGCTCTTCACCGGTGAGGAGATCTGGTGTCAACTCTTCTCTGAACCGGGAGCGGGATCCGACGTCGCCACGCTCGCCACTCGCGCCGAGCGCGACGGCGATGAGTGGATCATCACCGGCCAAAAGGTCTGGACCACGCTCGCGCACGAGTCGGCGTTCGGCCTTTTGATCGCGCGCACGAATCCCGACGTGCCCAAGCACAAGGGCATTACGGCGTTTCTGGTCGACATGCACGCGCCGGGCGTTGAGGTGTTGCCGCTCTACCAAGCGACGGGAGAAGCGGAGTTCAACGAGTGCTTCTTCACCGAGACGAGGATCCCCGATACCCGCCGACTGGGCGGCGTTGGCGAGGGCTGGGGCGTGTCGATCACGACACTGATGAACGAACGCGTCTCGATCGGCGGCACGGTGCCGCCGCGTAGTTCGGGTCTCATCAGTGAGGCCCTCAAGATCTGGCGTCAACGTTGGTCCCTTCGCAGCGACGCGCACGCGCTCGCCGTTCGCAGCGAACTGATGCAGGCGTGGGTGCGCAACGAGGTCGCTCGACTCACCAACTGGCGCGCGAGCGATCTTCGCCGCGCGGGCACGCCTGGACCGGAGGGCTCGGTCGCGAAGTTGGTGTTCGCCGAGGAGAATCAACGGACGAGCGAACTCTGTGTCAATCTCATGGGCGCCGAGGGCATGTTGTACGGGTCGAACTACCCCCAAGTCCGTCCCACGGAGTCGGCGATGACTGGCGGGGACATGCGCAAGGCCTTCATACGCATGCGCGCGAACTCCATCGAGGGCGGTACCAGCGAGGTGATGCGCAACATCATTGGCGAGCGTGTCTTGGGACTGCCCGGAGAGCCGCGTAATGACAAGGACGTCGCGTGGAAGGACGTGCCGCGAAGTTAGCGGCGATCTACTTGTCGCGCAGGTGCTGAGCCAAGAAATCGAGGGTACGTTGGTACCCGTCGCGCGCGGCGGCTTCGTTGTAGACGGCGGGGCGCGCGTCACAGTGAAAGCCGTGCTGCGCGTCGGGGTAGCGAACGATCTCCGTCATCACCGGAGCTCTCTTCGCGGCTGCACGAAGCGCCTCGACGTCGTCCACGGGTATGCCCGCGTCGAGGTCGCCGAAGAGTCCCAGCCACGGTGTCTTCAGATCGTCCGCGAGTTCGAGCAGCGGCGGTAGGCCCATGCGGCCCATGCTCACGCCACCGCCGTAGAAACTGACGGCCGCGCCGATGGTGGCGAGCGTTGCCGCGTAGAAGGCCACCGAGCCGCCCATGCAGAAACCCACGACGCCAACGGATGAGGATTGGTAGCCGATCGATGAGAGAAAGTCCGTCGTGGCGTTGAGGTCGTTCGTCAATCCCTCGCCGCTGATCGCGGCGATGAGCGCCTTGGCCCGTTCGAGTTCGTCGTAGGGCACTTCGGGTGATCCCTCTCGATGGTAGAGATGCGGCGCCACCACGAAGAAGCCCACGTTGGCGAATCGATCGGCGACGTCACGCACGTGGTCGTTGATACCGAATGCCTCTTGCACCACTATCAGCGCGCGAGGCGCGTCCGTCGAGCCCGTGACGTAGACGGGAAAGCCTGGTGAGTTCGGCGCCGGGCTCACGCGAAGTTCGGCTCTTCGGTTCTCGTGCGCTTGAGTTCGTAGAAGCCCGGCGTACTCGCGACCAGCACCACGCCGTCGAAGAGCTTGCCGGCGGCTTCGCCCTTCGGCGCCGGCGTGACGACCGGGCCGAAGAAGGCGACGTCACCGACGTGGATGACCGGCGTGCCCACGTCGTAACCAACGGGGTCCATGCCTTCGTGGTGACTCTTTCGCAGCGCGTCGTCGTACTCGGTACTGAAGGCGGCTTCGGCGAGATCGGCTTCGAGTCCGACTTCGACCAGGGCGTCCGCGATGATCGTGTCGAAGTCCTTCTCGCCTTGGACGTGGCGGCGCGTCCCCATGGCGTTGTAGAGCGGTTCGATCACCTTGTTGCCGTGACGTTGTTCGGCGGCGATGAGCACGCGTACGGGTCCCCACGCCGTGGCGAGTAGTTCAACGTACTCCGGCGAGAGGTCGCGACCGTCGTTCAGCACCGCGAGGCTCATCACGTGATAGTTCACGTCGAAGTCGCGAACCTGGGCGGCTTCACGGAGCCAACGCGAGGTCATCCAGGCCCAGGGGCAGAGGGGATCCACCCAGAGGTCAACGTTCGTGGTCATGGGGGGTCCTTACTTGTTGGCGTGTGCAGCTAACACAGTAATGACCGCGTTCGAGACCCCGACCACCGTGGGCAGGTCGAGCATCTCGTCGATGGCGTGCGCGTTGGACTGCGGACCACCGACGCCCGTGGCGACGAACTGCACGTCGGGGTAGCGCTTCGCGAGCGAGGCGAGAAAGGGGATCGAACCACCTTCGCCGGTGAAGCCGACCGAGCGACCAAAGGCATCGAGCGAGGCCTCCTCGAGCGCGGGCGCGAGCCACGAAGCAAGTGCGGGCGCGACCCAACCATCGCCCGAGGCGTCGATCTTGACGGTGACCTTGGCGTTGGACGGGGGGTCGCTGAGCAGCATCTGCTCGACGGCGGCGCCGGCGAGCGCGGCGTCAACGCTCGGCGGAAGGCGAAAGGACAGGACCGCCGTCGTGAAGGGACGTAACACGTTGCCGGCGATTTCGGGCGCGGGGAGACCGCCCATGCCGATGACCGAAAGGGTCGGGTACCAGGTGCGCCGAAGGAGGCGTTCTTCGGCGTTGGCGCCCATCAACTCGACACCGTCGACGATCGGCAGTTCGTTCGCGATGACGTCGCCGAACTCGTGGGCGATGTCGTGGGCCGACTTCGTGTCGGCGGCAGGGATCGTCGCCCACATCTCTTCGACGAGTACCTCGCCGGTCGTGGCGTCCTCGACGCGGTCGAGCAGTTGGCGCAGGACGCGAAACGACGACGGCACGATGCCGCTCACCGAACCACTGTGTTGACCCTGCGCCAGGACTTGGACGGTCACCTCGACGTTCACGACACCGCGTAGCGATGTCGTCACCCAGAGTCGGTCGTACGTGAGCGCTCCGGAGTCGAGGCAGATCATGAGCTCCACGTCGCCGAGTTGCTCTGCCAGCGCGTCGAGGTACGCCTCGAGGTCGGGACTGCCGCTCTCCTCGCTCGCCTCGATGAGTACGACGCACCGTGCGTGGGGAATGCCGTGTCTCTCCATGGCCTCGATGGCACTGAGCGCAGCAAAAAGTGCGTAGCCGTCGTCGGAGACGCCGCGCGCGTACAGACGGTCGCCTCGTCGAACGGGGACGAAGGGGTCGAGCCCTTCGGACCAGTTGCCGAGCGGCGGCTGCTTGTCGAGGTGGCCGTAGAGCACGACCGTGGCGCCGTCGCCCGCGGTCGAGTCGACGGTGACGACGAGGGTCGGCGTGCGACCCTCGAGACGGTGGATCGTCACGTCAAAACTGGCCAGTTTGCGCTCTTTGGCCCACGAGGCCAACAACATCGCGGCATCCTCGAGATGACCGTGCTCGACCCATTCGGCGTCGAACATGGGCGAGAGCGAACGGATCGCGCCAAAGGCCGTCAACGCGCCAAGGGCGTTGTGTTCAAAGTCAGGGAGGGAGAGTAGGGGCATGTGAGTGAGATTACTGTGCTCGTTGAAGTCGAATGACCTGCCAGCAGTACCAGGCCACGTCCGAACGAACACCTTCGAAGACGTCGCCCTTCGCTTGCAGTGCCGCTTCACTCACCATCTCGTCGAGCTGGTGTATCTGCGACCACCCGTTACGCACACCGAAGTCGCCCGCCGGCCACACGTCGTGTCGAGCCAAGGTGTGCATGAGGTACATCTGAGCAGTCCAGGGTCCGATACCGCGCACCGCGATGACGTCACGCACGACGTCGTGGTCGGACATCTTGCCGTGGTGAGCGAGGCGAACGCGCCCGTCCAACGTTCGCTCGGCGAGATCCACCATGGCCGCGGCCTTGCCGTTCGAAAGACCGGCGCTTCGCAGATTGGCGTGGCCCGCACGTTGGATCGTCTCGGCGCTCACGTCGCCCGCGCAGAGATCGATGACGCGCTGGTGGATCGTGGCCGCAGCTTTGGTCGCGAGGAGCTGGCCCGTTATTGCGCGCGCCAACGTGGGGAATCGTTGGGCTACCGGTGCGCTGCGTCGTGGAGGCGGGGGACCGACGTCCCTGATGAAGTTTCTGAAGGCTCGATCACGCCGCGCGATGACGCTGGCGATCTCGACTGGTGTGAGTGGATTGCGCACGCCGAGATTCTTGCAGAGCCCTGGACGGTCAACTAATTCCTGTGCTGGTCGCCGAGGACGACGCGACGCCCTTCGTGCGCGTGCCCCACGAACACTCCGTGACCATGGGTGCTCGCTTACTGCGGCGCGCTTGTGGGCAGATAGACGCCATCGGGAACGATCGTCGCGTGCGACACGACGTCCACCAACAGCGCGTGGATCGCTCGAACCGGGGCCGCGGGAAACCCGAAACGTCGACTCGCGAGGACGACGCGACGTTTGGCGATGTTCTGGATGGGCAGCGCGACGAAGTTGGTGCGAAGGTGAGGCGACAGCATGGTGGCGGGCAGGATCGAAGGCCCGTGGCCGTCGAAGGTCATCGAGGCGATCGTGCGAAGACCGTCGAGTTCGATGAGCGCGTTCATCTCCACGCCCGCCAGGCGCGCCGCCTCGTCGATCTCTCGGCGAATCGGAGTTCCCCGCATGGGGAGCAGAATGTCGTGTTCGATGAGGGTGGAAAACGGTAGTGGCCCCTCAATGGCCGCGAGCGGGTGATCGCGATGGCTGATGACGACGAGGTCTTCGGTGAAGAGGTCGACCTCGCTCAGCTCGTCCGCCATCACCGGCCACGCCAACACGGCGAGGTCGAGCTGTCCATTGACGAGACGAGGTTCGAGCGCGGAGTTCGTGCCTTCACTGATACGCAGGTTGATCTTGGTGTAGCGCAATCGGAGGTTTTCCAACAAGAGCGGCACGATCCAGCGTCCGGCGGTACCGATCATGCCAAGGGTGACTTGGCCTCGGACGTCGGCGTTGAGTTCGGAGACGTCCGACGCGATGGCGCGTAGTTCACGGAGTATTCGCCGGGCGCGTTCGACGACGATGACACCTGATTCGGTGAGAGTGCCCGTCGCGCGGTTGACGAGTTCGGTACCGAGGTCGCCCTCGAGCCGAGCGACGCGATTGGAGATGTTCGACTGCACGGTCCCGAGGGCTTCGGCGGCCCTGGAGAACGTGCCGTTCTCGGCGATGCTCACCAGGGCTTCTAGTTGGCGTATTTCCATGTATCTAGTATAGAGATGGAGAGTATCTCTACTATTCGGTTGCGAGATACTGTGGGAACGGGCATACTGCTATCAGCCTGTTTTACTCAACCCCCCCTTGAGTGATCAGAACGCTTTGCAAAAGGACCAACCACCCCCTGGTTGGTCCTTTTGCGTTTTCTGGGTTGTTAGCGTTGGCTCAATGCCACGAGAATCCTCCCTTCGCGACGACGTCGCCACGGGAGCCGTTCGACTAGTCAATCTCCTGTCGCGCCTGGCGTCGCGCGGGTCGGGCACGGTCGTCGGCGGGCGCGTGGGTCTGGCGATTGCCCCTGAGCTGCTGGAGAATCTCGCACGAGGACGCGACGTGGTGCTGGTGAGCGGCACGAACGGCAAGACGACCACCACCGCCCTGATCGCGTCCGGCTGGGGCGGGTCAGTGGCGACCAATGACACGGGTTCGAACATGCCCGAGGGCCACGTCGCGGCCCTCGTCGCGTCGAAGAGCCACTCGGTCGTCCTCGAAGTCGACGAGTCGTGGTTGGACGTCGTCGCGCGCGCCACTCGTCCGCGGGTCATCGCGTTGTTGAACCTGTCGCGCGATCAGCTGGACCGGGCCAGCGAAGTGCGCCAGATCGCCGAGCGTTGGCGCGCGCTGCTCGCGGACCTACGCGACGTCACGGTCGTGGCGAACGCCAACGACCCCCTCATCGTCTACGCGGCCGAGCTCGCGGCGGACGTCGCCTGGTGTGACGTGCCGACGCCTTGGACGACTGACGCCGTGTCGTGTCCGCGATGCACGAAGCCTCTGCACTTCGCCGATGGCTCCTGGTGGAGCGAGTGCGGCTTTGCGAAACCAAATGACCTCGCCACGGCGTTCGGTGACGACCTCACGGTCCGTGGCACGTCGCTCGCGCTCGAACTTCAACTCCCCGGCGCCTTCAATGAAGCCAACGCGGCGGTGGCGTTGACGGCACTGTCGTACGTTGAGGTCGAGCTCGCGGACGCCCTTGAACGAGTGGACGCGGTCGCGAGCGTGGCGGGACGCTTCAGTCTTCGACGATGGCGTGGGCACCATCTGCGCCTGCTGCTCGCGAAGAACCCGGCGGGTTTCTCGTCGATGCTTCTGACGTTGCCCCACGACGCCGCGGACGTGTGGGTGGCGATTAACGCTCGCGTCGCGGACGGGCGCGATCCGTCATGGCTCTACGACGTGCCCTTCGAGATGTTGCGCGGCCACCGCGTGTACTGCTTCGGTGATCGACGCCTCGACCTAGCGACGCGGCTCGACTACGCGAACGTCGACCACGTGGTCGTGAACGACGAGTCGACGCTGCCGGTGACGAGTGACGTGATCGACGTGCTGGCGAACTACACCGCCTTCCAAGAGTGGCGTACGAGGAGCAAAGCGTGCTGAGCGTCGCGTTGATCTACCCCGAACTGCTCGGCACGTACGGTGACGGGGGCAACGCGCTGGTCTTGGCCGAGCGTGCGCGTCGACGGGGCTTTGAAGCGGAGGTCGTCAACGTGGGCATTGACGACGAGGTGCCCGACGCGACGATCTATCTCTTGGGTGGGGGAGAGGACGGGCCGCAGCGCCTCGGCGCCGACCTCCTGCGAGCCTCGTCGTTCGCCGCGCGCGTTCGTGACGGGAACTTCGTGTTCGCGGTCTGCGCCGGGTTACAACTGCTCGGGACGAGCTTCTGCGTCGAAGGCGACGACGAGTATGAGGGTCTTGGTCTCGTCGACGCGACGACCAGCCGTGGCGAGACGCGTGCGGTCGGCGACCTCGTCGTACGCGTCGACGACCGGGCGCTCGTGGGCTTCGAGAACCACGGGGGGCGCACGACGTTGGGTGACGACGTCGAAGCCTTCGCCACCGTCGAAGTTGGCCTCGGTAATGACGGCGTGGTCGATGGTTTTCGTACACCGGCGATATGGGCGAGTTACGCGCACGGTCCGGTACTGGCGATGAATCCCTGGTTCGCGGACAAGGTCCTCGGGCGAGCCCTCGGAAGAGAACTCGAGCCACTGGTCACGGTCGCCGACCAACTGTACGACGAGCGCGTCAGAGCCCTCGCTCGTTAGACGTCGTCCACGAAGCCGTAAGTGGGATCGCCACTGACCGCACGACCGATCTCTTCGACGGCACGCTCGATGCGCGCGCCGAAGCGGCGCATGTTCTCGCCCTCTTCACAACGAAGTGGTTTGCCGAAGGCCACGATGACGTGGTGCCGGCGTTCACTCGGCGCGTCGACGTAGATCGGCGCCTTGGCGTACTTGGGACCCTTCAGCATGCCCGACTCGTGGATGTAGGTCGGTATGACCGTGGCTCTTGAGCGTTCGGCGAGGTACGCGGCGCCGCCCTTGAACTCTTGAAGGTGACCGTCGGGCGTGCGACCACCCTCGGGATAGATCACGAGGTTCCACTTGTCCTCGACGAGTTCCAGCGCCAACTGGGCGCTGCGACGATTGACCTTCAATCGGTCGACGGGAATGGCGTTGAAGATCAGTACCGTTTTGAAGGCTTGACGGGTGTCCATGAAGAAACTGTCCATGGCGGCCGCGACGATAGTGCGTTTGCGTTCCTTGGGGGGAATGGCGGACAGAAGAATGATGGTGTCGACGTGACTCGCGTGATTGGCGGCGAAGATGAAGGGTCGTTCGCCGTCGATGTTCTCCGCTCCGCGAACTTCGAGGGTCGAGAGGTAACGGACGTAGGGTCCCATGAGGTAGCTCTGGATGATGTTGCGCGCGAAACGCGCGGTGTAGCCACGACCCCACTTCGTTGGAAAGTCCATGCCGAGCTTGGTCATGAGCTAGCGACGTCGGCGCGGGGGCTTCTTCGGGGTGTAACGCTTCGAAGCCTCCGGGGCGGCAATCGTCCGGCTGGTCGCGTCCTTGGACTCACTCGCCGACGAGGTCTTCGCGGAACGTCCCGCGCGCTTCGCCTGACCTCTCTCTTTCGCCACGCGATTTGAACTCGCGAAGCCGGCCTCACCGTACTTCTGCAGTCGGTACGCGCGAATGATTAGCCACGCGCCAAGCAGAACGAATAAGAGTCCGGCCCCGTAGACAGGCCCGAAGCCGAGGAAGATCGCGAAGCACGCGACACCCGCACGCTTCCGCCGCACGGTGAAGTACAAGATACAGAGCGCGACGACGACGATGAAGAGGAGTCGCACTTCCCACGCACCGGCCGTGGACTTGGTGACCTCTTCGCATATCTTGTTCGTGAGGTGAAAGCCACTTGGGCACGTGTTGGTCTTTGAAGGATTCACTTTCGTGACCGTCGAGACGTTGCGCGCCCATTCAACGGCCGTGACGACTGCGAGTAACAGCGCGATACCCACGCCTGCGAAACTGACCCGTCGCTCTAGTTGGTCCAGTCCTAAGACGACTTCGCGCGGAGCAAGGGAAGGTCGCCGTCCACGTCGCGCTTTCGTCGACGAGGACGGCAGCGAGTTCGCGTTATCTGGCACGGATGAAGGTTACAACGCCACACAAAAGAAAATATCTGATGAAGCCAGTAGTGTTAGTACCTCGGGCGCTTAGCTCAGTTGGTTAGAGCGCAGCCTTCACACGGCTGAGGTCGCAGGTTCGAGTCCTGCAGCGCCCACGACTGAAATCTGTCGGGACATCGTGAACAACCGAACCTGTGCAGATTATCTGAAGCCTGGACCTTTGGACTGGTAGTCGCGCTCGGGGTCGATTTTTGTCTCGCCGATGAACTCACCGTCTTCGGTCGCGAGCGCGACGACGTCATCGAGGATGTAGAGACGGATTGAGTGACCTCGGTTGCGCCAGCCGACGTTGAGGTTTTGAAGCTTGCCCAAGTGGCGCAGCGTCACGTGACCGCGCACGTCGAGCGTGTCGGTGCGGATGCGCCAGTGCGGTTGGTGGATGAGCGTATCGAGACGCCGTACTTCTTCGCGGTCGCCCTCACCCCAAAGCCCTGGGACACCACCGACGCCACAATGATCTGGTTCTTGACCACGACCCACCTCCACCGAGGGGTTCACTATGTCGCGACAGATCCGTTCAATATGTTGTGCAACTAGAGACTGCAGCGCCCACCATAATGACGCCGACAATGAATTTCTACGAAGTCGTTGATAGTTTCCAATGTTCGGTACGCCTCTCTTGCGATTCGAGCCATGTTGCTGGCGGTCGCCCGCAACTCTGAAAGATCTTCTTGACGCCAAGCAGATTCGATCGCATCAGCCACTAGCGAGCCATGGGGGCCCAGTAACCAACGGAGATTGGAAGCGACTCCTTCCCGTCGTATCTCAGGTCGAATTTGTCTGTTCTCAGAGACCTGCGGTCGCCTTAGGGCTTTCGCGCTTCGCGTATGCGCTATTGCTTCCCGCCATGCGCGCTGATCTCCACTGGTCCTTCGCAATCGCGGGCGCTATGAACACGGCCAATGCGCTCGGCTACTTGGGCGGAGCGTTCGTGACCATCACGATCACGCGACGGTGGGGAACTCGGCGTTGCTTCATCGCTACTCTCGGAGGCGGCGTACTGGTCCTTTTGGCCACCGCGAGCACCGGGAATACCGTGGTCCTCGTCGCGTTGCGAGCTCTCTCAGGGGCGTTGGGCGCCGTCACGTTCGTCACGGGCGCCGGACTCGTAGCTTTCGCCATTTCGACTCTGTCTTCGGAGCGTGTCGCCACGCTGCTCGGTATTTATTTCGCGGGAGCCGGAATCGGGATCGTCGCGTCGGGCCTCGTGATTCCTCGACTTCTTTCGGCTACCAGTCTCGCGCAAGGGTGGCGCTGGGGCTGGGTCCTACTCGCGGGACTCGGCCTGGTGGCGCTCATGATCGGCGTACCCGTCGCGCTGGCCAGCGGCGAGCCACCGAGTCCCCCGTTCGTTGAGCGCCACTGGCCAGCGCGGCGCTTTCGTCGTCTATTGGCGAGTTACGGACTCTTCGGGACGGGTTATATCGCGTACATGACGTTTATCGTCGCGTACTTGAAGGGCCACGGGACCGAGTCCAGACAGATCACGGTCTTTTGGGTGGTACTCGGAGCATCTTCCATGGTGGGCGCGCTGCTCTGGGGTCGCCCGATCGCTCGTCTGCGAGGAGGACGCGGCCCTTCCTTGATATTGGCGGTGGTCAGTGTGGGAGCGTCACTCCCACTTATCTCAACTTCGCGCGTTGCCACGTTGAGTTCCGCTGTGTGCTTTGGCGGATCGTTCTTGTCCGTCGTGACTTCGGTGACCTCGGTGACTCGACGATCGTTGCAGGCGCACCACTGGACCGCGGCGATCGCCGGTTTGACGGCGGCCTTCGCTCTCGGCCAGTGTCTCGGCCCCGTGCTGGCCGGCGTTCTTTCCGATGGACCTGCGGGACTACGACTCGGGCTTGAACTTTCGCTTGGCGTACTCCTCGCGGCAACCCTCAGTTCGTTCACTCACGAGGACTACGGGATAACAGCTCACGCTTAAGGTGTTGTGCTTGACTTTTCGACGCGCGGAGAATGGATGAGTCGACTTTCCAGAGACGGTCGGGGGCGCTCCTCGGATCATTCCTTGCCCGCGCAAAGCCCAGGGACTTTGGAATAGCCGCGGAGTCGCGTTGAGCGCCGTGCCCACTCAAGACTGGCAACCGATATCCGCGGGTGAAGGTGCTCGGAACTACGAAGGTCCGGGACCAGTTCCCGCCGCGTTGCAACTGCGTGGGTCGTAGGGCGCAAGAGTCGCCGAGACGGCGCTAGGAGCCGTGAACTTGCTGTTGCCCTTCAGTCCAGGCGGGACGTAGTTGGTCGTCGTGGTCGCGCCCGACGAAGTGGTGGTCGTCTTCTTGTGCGTTGTCGTCGTCTTCGTCGCGGACTTTGGCGTGACGGTGAGGCCAGTGCCCGTTTCTACCGTGACGATCGCACCCGGCGCGACGTTCTTCGGGTCGTAGCCGAGGATGGCCGGACCTTGGAGTTGTGCCAAGACGGTCTGCGCCGCGGCGAGACCGGGGCTCGTCCAGTTCCCTTGTGCGGGGGGAGGAGGGCCGCCGTACCAAACGACTGATTCACTGACGGGGCCCGGCGACGTGATGTCGCCCGTCGAGACGACGTCAAACCCCTTCGCGCGAAGTGGGTTCGCGATGGACGCCGCCTGATTGGCGACGCCCGTCCCGTTTTCCACGGTGATCTTCAGACTCGATGGGGATGGCAACGCCGCGCCGGTAAAGGAGTTCTTACCGGTGGCCACGTCGAAGATCGTGTTGACGGCTTTGAGTCCGTTGGGCTGCACCGGAAAGACAACGTCACCGTAGTAGTAGCCCTCATAGAGGAGCGAACCCGTCTCGACGTTGGTGACGGGAAACGTGAACTGGGGCACGTTGGTGATGCTGGTGTGAGCGAAGGTTCGAGCCAAGCTCACCATCCCACCTTCACTGAACCCGTTGTCAACCGTCAGATCCGGCAACACCGAGGTGGCGATGTTCTGGTCGGTGAGCGGATTGCCGAGCCCTCTCGCGGCGACCTTGCGCGCGAGCACGCGCAAGAACTCATGCGTGCGACGGATACGCGCCAGGTCCGAAAGTGCCTCGTAGGTCCATGAGCGTGGATCGTGATTCGAGGGATTGGGCTGGATCTGCAGGTGACGTGCCCGCACGACTTGCAGGGCGTGATAGCCGTCGAGGGTGTAGCAGCCCTTTCGTTCGATGTTGAGGCCCGAGTAGGCGTCGTAGATGGGCGTCGGGAAGTACATCTTCACGCCGCCGAGAGCGTTCACGACGTTCGCGAAGGTGTCGAAGTTCAGTACGACGTAGTGATTGATGGGAATCGCAAAGTCCTCTTCGATGGCCGTGATGAGCTGGCTGGGACCTTCGTAGAGCGCCGCGTCGATCTTGTTCGCGCCGATGATCCGAGCGTTCGGAACGAAGAGGTCACGAGGTATCGAGAGCAGTGACACCAATCCGGTGCTCGGCACGAGGTGCAGGATCATGTCGATGTCACTGTTGACGCCGTTAACGCCCTGCGAGCACAGCCCGTACGCCTTGTTCTGCACCTTCAGCGCGCAGCGACTGGTCGAACCGACGAGCAGAATGTTCTCGGTGGCGCCCGCATTGTTTTGAAGGCCGTTGACGTTGACTTTGTTGACGAGGGATCCCAGGTAGAAGTAGTCGGCCGCGACGCCCGCGATGATCAACACCACGACCAAACCTACGGCGATGATCGAGCGCCGGACCCAGCGGCGCCCTCGGCTTCGAGGAGTTCGGCGACTTCCGTTGTTAGTACGCCGATTGACGGCCTCGCCCATGGCGATCAAGCGGTCGTGATTCGCGATTCTGCGTTGTGAGGGCTCGCGGTCGCTGCTACCGGTCTCGCGAGTCACCGGACAATGCTAGTAGACCGTGCATTCAACTTACGGTTTCACGACGCGCGGATATGGACTCTCCACATCTGATGAAATACTGAATCGTACCCTCCGCTCGCCACGTAAGAATCTGAACGTTCTTCTCGAGCGCGCGCCTCGCTCGGGCCCGAAACAACCCGGAGGACCAAGCGAGCGTCAACGGCAACGTCAAGGTCTTCCCAGATTGCCCCATCGGCCACCCACAATCGTTCCTAGTTGAGGGTCACGTCTTTCTGCACTGCTTCGACGTGGAGGTAGCGCGGACCACCCTTAGCGCAGGCCGCGAAGGGGAAGGCGACCACTTTCGACGTCCTCTGTCCGGGTGGGTACACGCGAAGTCCCGCGGCCGAAATTTGGCGACACGTGGTCGAAGGAAAATTCTCCACCTCGGTGATCTGGAGGATCACCGTCGCCGTGTTGCGCGTGGTTGCGGAAAGGAGCCCGCGTGCGCTGAGCGCACTGGTGAGGGTGATGAGAGCCGGCGCGATGGTGTTGTCACGGGCGGCGGCGCTGCCGACTTGATGATCGGAGAGTGAGACACCCGACACGCCGGGGTAGCCGGCGAGGGTGCACGCGCGGGCGGACAAGTTGGTGAAATTCAAGTTGTAGTAGGAACTGCCCGCCGCGCCGTTGCCGACCGTGTTGAGCCAGATGACGAGGCTGGAGGTGGTGCACGCGGGGGTTGTCGCGGCGGACGAGATGGCAGTACCCGTGGGAACACCCAGCGTGAGAAGACCCGCGATCAGGCTGATCGCACCCGTCCAGCCGACGAATCGTCGCTTGAGACCCGCTCGATAGTGTTCGAAATGATGATGCATGGTCCACCTCCTCGGTGATGGCTGAGAAACCATTCAGCAAAGACGATGGTCGAACGATTTCACATCACAAATCGTAGGTGGCGCCACACGAGAATCTCAGCGCATTGGCCAATGTGTCACGTAGTTGTAAAGAAGTTCCGTGTGGCGTTCGCGTACCACGTCGCTGAAGGTTTGAGGTTGCGCTCGAACGAGACGCGATCGACGGCGACGATCCCGAACTTGGGCCGGTAACCCAAGGTCCACTCGACGTTGTCGAGGTCTTCTTCGTAACCGTGCCACGAGTCACACGCGTCGTCGCACCGTTCCACGACGGTTGTCCCATCAGTGCGCTCGAAGCGCCACCAGTCGCTATTCGTGTTGCCCCCCTCGATCTGGTACGCCGACGTGGACGTCCCCCAGGAGAACAAGTCGGGAAAGTGGACTTCGTGCGCCGTCATCGAACCAAGTTACGTCGGGCAGCGAAGGACGGATCAATCGCTGACGACCAGAGTGATGTTCGACGGCGCGACTAGCGTTGCTCGGACTATGCAGCTCAGCCACAAGATCGTCGAGACGCCGTGGCGGGCCAAAGGCACCTGGTCGCTTCGACCCCGCATGGCGTTGCCGCTTGTCCTTGGGCTCTCTCTTTTTGGTTTCGGTGAAGGTCTCCTCGTCCAGTCCCAGTGGGGTGCGACGCCGTGGACCGTGTTCGCCCAGGGCGTCTCTCGTCACACGAGCTGGTCGCTTGGTTGGTCTACGGCCGCCATCAGTGTTGTGGTGTTGTTGGGGTGGCTCCCGCTTCGTGAACGTCCGGGATTTGGCACGATCGCCAACTTGATCATCATTGCCTACGTGCTCGATATCGTGTCGACCAACTTGCCCGTGCCGCACGCGTACTGGTTGAAGGCCGCCTACGTCGTGGGCGCGGTCGTCGCGATAGGCGCTGGCAGTGCCTTGTACCTGACGACGGCTCTCGGACCAGGTCCGCGCGATGGACTCATGACGGGACTGCATCGTCGTCTCGGCGTTAGCGTCGTGTACGTGCGACTGACGCTCGAAGTGTTCGTACTCGTGATCGGTTGGTTCATGGGTGGCACGGTAGGCATCGGCACGGCGTTCTTCGCGGCCACCGTGGGCTTCAGCATCGGCTTCAATTTGAGGGTGATGGATTTGCTCGTACGCAAGTTCGCGCCGTGATCAGCGGAGGCCGACTGGCGACGTTCTTGGTGGCGTCGATAGTGATCATCATCGTGCCGGGCCCGAGCGTGCTCTTTACCTTGGCGCGGGGGGTCGCGTGGGGGAGAGCGGTCGCGGTCTTGACGGTGCTCGGTAACAGCATTGGCACTCTCGTGTTGTCGGTCGCCGTCGCCGTGGGCCTGGGACCCTTGCTCGCACACTCCAAGGTCTTCTCCGTGGTCTTGCAGATCGCCGGTGGCTCGTATCTCTTGTGGCTGGGGTACGACGCACTGCGCCATCGACGCGAACACGCCGAGGCCATGGCCAAACGCGAATCGCAGCGTCCGTCGCGGATCACCGTGGTGCGTCAGGGATTCGTGGTGGGGATCTTGAATCCGAAATCGTTGGTCTTCTTCGCCGCGGTCTTTCCGCACTTCGTGGAGCCCTCGAAGGGCAACGTCACGTTGCAACTACTCATCTTCGGCGGAATTTTCAGCGTGATGGCGTTTTGTAGCGACTCCACCTGGGGCGTCATCGCGGGCACGGCGCGTGAGTGGCTCTCGGACTCACCCACGCGGCTCGTCGTCCTACGGACGATCGGCGCGTGCGTAATGATGACCCTCGGCGTCATCATCGTGGTGAGCGCGATTACCTCGTAACGCCACTCACGCACTTGACGTCGGAGTAGGGCGCGGTAACGCTCGCCACGACCAACGCAGTTCCTACACTGCAAGTACGGAGGAGTTGAAATGAGCATGCACGGCGGCGCGGGGGGCGTCCGACTCGGAATGCGGTCGCTGTCACGAGACCGCAAGATCCTCCAACATCAACTGAAGAAGGGTACGCTGCCGCGAATTTTGAAGTTCGCCAAGCACTACCGTCCGGCGCTCATTGTCTTTTTGTCTATCGTCATCGTGGACGCCGTCATCTCCTCGGTGTCACCCCTCTTGCTGCGAGAGATCATCGACGTGGGCATTCCTCGCCACCGCGTCGACCTCATCGTCGGGCTGGCCGTTGCGACGGCGGCGCTCGCGATCGGTGACGCCGGGTTGCAGTTGGTGGAGCGACGGATCTCCGCCATCATCGGCGAGGGACTTATCTACGACCTTCGTGCCGAGGTCTTTCGCCACGTCCAAGAGATGCCTATCGCCTTCTTCTCGAGAACCCAAACGGGCGCCTTGATCAGTCGGCTCAACAACGACGTCGTCGGCGCCCAGCAGGCCTTTACTGACCTCTTTTCCAACGTGGTGGGCAACGTCGTGCTGGTGCTCATCATCCTCGTCGTGATGTTGACCTTGAGCGTGCCGATCACGCTCGTGGCGCTCGTCTTGCTGCCCGTCTTCCTCATCCCCGCCCGACGCGTGGGGCGAAAACTGGGCACACTCTTTCAGCGCGGGATGGAACTGAACGCCGAAATGAACATGGTCATGAGCGAACGATTCAACGTCGCTGGCGCGATGCTCGTCAAGCTCTTCGGTCGCCCGAACGAGGAGCGGGCCGCGTTCGAACAGCGCGCCGCGCAGGTGCGTGACATCGGTATTCATCAAGCGACGTATCAGCGCTTCTTCTTCATCTCGCTGTCGCTGACCGCGTCGCTGGCGACGGCCTTCGCCTACGGCTTTGGTGGCGCCGAAGCCGTACGTGGGGTACTGGCCGTCGGAACGGTCGTCGCGATGACGCAGTACCTCGCGCGCCTCTACGGTCCCTTGACACAGCTGTCGAACCTCAACATCGACTACATGTCCGCCATGGTCAGCTTCGAGCGGCTCTTTGAAGTACTCGACCTCGAGCCGATGATCAAGGAGAGTCCGAACGCGATTCCCATCCCGGACGGACCGGCCGAGCTTCGTTTCGATCACGTGGACTTCTCGTACCCGGGCGCGGAAGACGTCTCGCTCGCGTCGCTCGAAGCCGTCGCGACACTCGACGACACGCCGCGCACCGCGGTCTTGCACGACGTCACCTTCTCGGTCGAGCCCGGGACGATGACGGCGTTGGTCGGACCGAGTGGGGCGGGCAAGACCACGGTCTCGATGCTGGTCTCGCGTCTCTACGACGTGGACGCGGGATCGGTGACGATCAACGGCGTCGATCTGCGCGAAGCGACCACGGCGTCACTGAACGCGACGGTCGGTGTCGTGACCCAAGACGCGCACCTCTTTCACGACACCCTTCGCGCCAACTTGCTGTTCGCCAAGCCCGACGCCACCGACGAAGAGATTGCCCGAGCGCTCAGCGCCGCCCAGATCGCCGACCTCGTCGCGTCGCTGCCCATGGGACTCTCGACGGTGGTGGGCGAGCGGGGCTACCGACTGTCGGGAGGCGAGAAGCAACGCGTCGCCCTGGCTCGGCTACTCCTGAAGGCCCCGCACCTGGTCGTACTTGACGAAGCCACGGCCCACCTTGACGCCGAGAGTGAAGCGGCCGTGCAACGCGCGCTCGACGAGACGATGAAGGCGCGCACCTCACTCGTGATCGCGCACCGGCTCTCCACAATTCGAAACGCCACGCAGATCCTCGTCGTCGACGAGGGACGGATTGTCGAGCGTGGTACGCACGCCGAACTACACGTGCGAAAGGGCCTCTACCGTGACCTCTACGAGACGCAGTTCCGGGGTCAAGAGGACGACTAGCCCATGGCGTGGGCGCCGCCGTCGACGTGAATGATCGACGCGGTGGTGCCACGAAGTAGCGGCGACAAGAGCGCCACGCCAGTATCGGCGACGGCGCTGGAGTCGTTGACGTCCCAACCCAACGGAGCGCGCTCGCTCCAGGTCTCTTCGAACAGCGAGAAGCCGGGAATCGATTTCGCGGCGATGGTACGGATCGGCCCGGCGGCGAGCATGTTCACGCGAATCTGGTCGCCCCCCACTTCGCGCGCGAGGTAACGACCGAGCGACTCGAGGGTCGACTTCATGACGCCCATCCAGTCGTACATCGGGTAGGCCCTCGTACCGTCGAAGTCGAGCGCCACCACCGACGCTCCGCCGAGCGCGGTGCTCTTTTGCAGGAGCGGGCGAAAGGCCCCGACCAGGGCGGCGAGTGAGTAGGTCGAGATGTGCAGGGCTGTCACTACGTCCTCGAAGGGAGCGACAAACATGCCGCTGCCGAGGCAGGACTGAGGAGCGAACGCGATCGCGTGCACCAGTCCGTCCAAGCGTCCGAAACGAGACTCGACTTCGAGTACGGCCGCCTCGATCTGCTCGGGACTCGTGACGTCGAGTTCGATGATCTCGCCGACGTCACCCAACTTCCTCGCGGTGCGCCGGGTGAGCGACGTGCCGCGACCAGCGCCCGAGAGGGCGATGGTCGCTCCTTCTTCGAGGGCGCGCTTGGCGATGCCAAAGGCGAGCGAGTCGTCAGTCAAGACCCCGGTGACCAAGATACGGTGATCTTTCAGTAGTGCCATCTTGTTAGCGTACTTCTAGGCATTACGAGCAACGAGGACGACAATGACGACGGTGGGCATCTTGGGAGGTACGGGACCGGCGGGACGCGGCGTGGCGATTCGTCTCGCCAGTGCGGGTTACGACGTCGTGCTGGGTTCGCGTGACGAGTCGCGAGCGAAGGAAACGGCACGCACGTTGCACGCGCGTGGCGACGGACACGTGCGCGGCGCGTCGAACGACGACGCGGCTGCGTGTGATCTCGTCGTCGTCGCGACACCTTGGGACTCGGCGGTCGCGACCGTGAGCGCGCTGAAGAGTTCACTCGCGAACAAGACCGTTATCTCCATGGTCAATGCACTCGCGCGGGAAGGAAAAGAACTCATCCCGATCTATCCACCGCGTGGGTCGATGGCGGCGCAACTGGCCTTTGCATTGCCGCACAGCACGATCGTGGGCGCGTTTCATCACTTGCCGGCCAGTGAGATGGAGAATCTCGACAGTGGTCTCGACGCCGACGTCATTATCTTCTCCGACGCCAGCCAAGCTCGCGACGACGTCGCCACGGTCGTGAACGAGATGCCGGGCCTGCACGCGGTCGTCGCCGGATCGATGTCACTCGCGAGCGCTGTCGAAGCCTTCACCGCCGTGTGCGTCTCGATCAACATTCGCCACAAGGCCCACAGTTACGTGAAGCTCGCCGGACTCAATCACTGATGCAGCTCTACGACAGTGCGCGTCGCGGGGTCTATCCGCTCGAGGTGGGTCCCGTCGCGACGTTGTACAGCTGTGGCATCACGCCCTACGATTCGGCGCACCTCGGGCACGCCTTCGTCTACCTCTCCTTCGACGTGCTGACCCGCCGTCTGCTCGACGCCGGCCACGAGGTGCGTTGCGTGCGCAACGTCACCGACGTCGACGACGACATCTTGCGCAAGGCGCGAGAACTCGGCGTGAACTACCTCGACCTCGCCGCCCAGGAGATGGTCACGTTCGAGCGCGACATGAAACTCATCAATCTTTTGCCCGTCTTCGCGGAGCCGCGCGCGACGGGCGCCATTGCCGAGATACTCACCTTGATTGGTGCCACCTTCGACCTTGGCCTCGCCTACGAGGTGGAGGGTTGCGTCTACTTCGAAGTGTCGAAGTTCCCGCGCTTCGGTCAAGTCAGTCACGAGAGTCGCGAGGCGATGATCGAACTCGCGGCGATCAACGGAGGACGACCCGACGATCCCAACAAGCGCGATCCCCTCGACTTCGTACTGTGGCAGACGTCACTCGAGGACGAACCGGCGTGGGAGTCACGCTGGGGTCCCGGACGACCGGGTTGGCACATCGAGTGCTCCGCCTTGGCACTGCGTGAACTGGGTGAAACGCTGGACGTGCACGGGGGCGGTCGCGACCTGGCCTTTCCCCACCACGAGTGCGAAGCGGCCCAGAGCGAGTCGGTTACCGGCGCGCCGTTCGTGAAGCACTGGATGCACGTGGGTCTCGTGGCCCTCGACGGCGTCAAGATGAGTAAGTCGCTCGGCAACCTGGTGTTCGTGCACGACCTCGTTCGTCGTTCCGAGCCCGCGGCGGTTCGACTGTCGCTGCTCGATCAGCACTACCGCGACGACTGGGAGTGGCGCGACGAGTTGTTGTTGCACGCGCAGTCGAGGCTGGCGACGTGGCGTTCGACGTTGACGACCGGGAGGGCGTCGTCGGTGCTTGAGGACGTGCGTGACGCCCTGGACGATGACCTCAACACGCCCGCGGCGCTTCACGCGATCGACGCCGCCGCGCACGCCGGAGCGAACGTCGCCTCGGCGGCCTCGCTGCTCGGCATTACGCTGTAGCAAGCGAAAGGCCACCATGAACGACCTCAACGTAGAGCTACCCGACGGCAGCATTCGCACCCTCGCTGAGGGATCGACCGCTCACGATCTCGCCGCCGCTGTTGGCAAACGCCTCGCGAAGGACGCGCTCGCGGCGCGGGTGAATGGCGTCCTCACCGACCTCTCAACCCTTCTCACTGACGGCGACCGCGTGGCGATCGTCACGCCGGCGAGCGAGGACGGACGAGAGGTCCTGCGCCACTCGAGCGCGCACGTCATGGCCCAAGCCGTGACGCGTCTGTGGCCCGGGGCGCACTACGCGATCGGACCGGCGATCCGAGACGGTTTCTACTACGATTTTGAACTTCCTGGTGGGGCACATTTTAGTGACGACGATCTGGTGCGCGTGGACGCCGAGATGCGCGCCATCATCGCCGAAGAACAGCCCTTCACCCGTACCGAGTACTCGATCGACGAGGGTCTCGAACTCTTCCGGGACCAACCCTTCAAGGTGGAGATCATCGAAGCGGTCGCGCGCGGCGGCACCGAGGAGGATCTCGCCGAGGCGGGCAGTCCCTCGGTGGTGTCGACGTACTCGAACGCCAGCGCGTTCGTGGATCTCTGTCGGGGTCCCCACGTGCCGTCGACGGCACGGCTCGGACATTTTCAACTTACGCGCGTCGCGGGCGCCTACTGGCGCGGCGACGAGAAGAAACCTCAACTCCAGCGAATCTACGGCACGGCGTGGGAGTCCGCGGACGCACTCCAAGCGCACCTGACGCAACTCGACGAGGCCGAGGCGCGTGATCATCGAAAACTAGGACACGAACTTGACCTCTTCTCCTTTCCGAGCGAATTGGGCCCGGGTCTCGCCGTCTTTCATCCAAAGGGCGGCATCATTCGTCGCGTCATGGAGGAGTATTCGCGCCAACGCCACGAGGCCTCGGGCTACGAATTCGTGTACTCACCTCACATCTCCAAGGCGGAGCTCTTTGAGACGTCAGGCCACTTGGATTGGTACGCCGAGTCGATGTACCCACCCATGGTGCTCGACGAGGGCCAGAAGTACTACCTGAAGCCCATGAACTGCCCCTTCCATCTCCTCATCTACAAGGCCCGTCCACGGAGTTATCGCGAGCTGCCCCTACGGATGTTCGAGTTTGGCTCGGTGTACCGCTACGAGCTCTCAGGGGTCGTCCAAGGTCTCACGCGCGTTCGCGGCATGACCCAGGACGACGCGCACATCTTCTGCACGCGCGAACAGATGGCCGACGAAATCGAGACGGCACTCAACTTCGTGCTCAACCTCTTTCGAGACTTCGGTCTCAACGAGTTCTATCTCGAACTGTCGACACGCCCCTCGGAGAAGTCCGTGGGCTCCGACGACGAGTGGCGAGAGGCCGAGGCGACGCTCGACGCGGTGGCGAACAGAGCGGGACTCGATCTCACCCTCGACGTCGGCGGCGGCGCGTTCTACGGACCGAAGATCTCGGTGCAGGCGCGTGACGCGATCGGTCGTACGCATCAACTGTCGACGATTCAGTTGGACTTCCAAGAGCCCAAGAACTTCGACGCCACCTACGTCGCGTCGGACAACTCACGCCAACGTCCGATCATGATCCACCGCGCGCTCTTTGGCTCGGTGGAGCGCTTCATGGCCGTCCTCATTGAGCACTTCGCGGGCAACCTACCCACGTGGCTTTGTCCCGAGCAGGTGCGCGTGCTCGGCGTTCGCGACGATCACGACGACTACGCCTACGAAGTAGGGGACCTGTTGCGCGCGGTGGGGATGCGCGTGAACGTCGAGCCGGCCCACGAGCCGCTGGGTGCGCGTATTCGCAAAGCCAAGCTCGAGAAGATCCCCTACGTGGTCGTCGTGGGTGACGACGACGTCGAGAAGGGCACGCTCGGCGTCAACGCGCGCGGATCGAACGATCCCGAGCGCGGCGTCTCGGTCGGTGTCTTTCTCGAACGGCTCGTCGACGAGATCGAACGCCACGCCTCGCCCGAGGCGCCCTAGTGCCGTTGGAGCGCTTTTCTGCGGCGTGGCGCGAGGAGTACGTCTCGAGCGCCTTCGCCGGAGAACACGACAAGGAATCGAGTGCGTGTGTCTTCTGCGTGCTTGCCGTCCAGCCCGTCGATGAGTCGACGGGCGTCTTGAAGCGGACCGAGTACTCCTTCGTTGTCTTGAACGCTTTTCCCTACGGCTCGGGTCATCTCTTGGTGCTGCCGCTGCGACACGTCGGCGCGCTCGAAGAACTCAGCGACGAGGAGTATCAGGACTTCTTCCTGGTGCTACGCGACACCGTTCGTGCGCTGAACGTGTCCTACGGCCCCGACGGCATGAACGTAGGCATGAATCTCGGCCACGCCGCCGGCGCGGGCATACCCAAACACCTGCACGCGCACGCGTTACCTCGCTGGCACGGCGACACGAATTTCATGACCACCATCGCGGAGACGAGGGTTTTGCCCGAGTCGCTCGACTCCACGTGGCGCAAGGTCCACGCCGTTCTTTGAACCGGGTGTTACTCACCAGTACAAGTAGACTCGCCACCATGAGCCAAGAGGGTCGATGTTCGACGGCAAGTTTCGCCAGTCGGTAGACGCGACGACAGCGCCAATCGGTCGCTGGCTCGTGCGAGTAGGTTTTTCCGCTGACGTACTGACGGCGTCGGGACTCGTCTTCGCCGGCGCCACGGCCTGGGCGATCGCGGTGGGACTGCACTACTGGGCCGTCGTGCTGTTGACGCTGACGGGTTTTCACGACCTCTTCGACGGACCCGTCGCCAAGGCCTCGCATCGCGCTAGCCAACGCGGTAGCTTCTTCGACTCGGTCTCGGACCGACTCGCCGACGCCGTCATCCTCGGCGGCGCGGCCTACTACTTGACGGCTCACCACCACGGCCAACTCGCCTTGCTACCTTTCGCCATTCTGACGACGACCTTCATGATCTCCTACCAGCGTTCGAAGGCGGAGAGTCTGGGCCTCGTGGCGAAGGGTGGTCTTATGGAGCGCGCTGAGCGGATGATTCTCTTGGGCGTCGGACTCCTCGCAACCCCGATCTTTATTCCCGTCCTGTGGATCATGCTGGTCCTGACGGCGATGACCGCCGGCGGACGGTTCTGGCGCGTGTGGCAGGTCGCCGCGCGACCGGCGCCGTCCACGACGTCGAACCTCCGTGCTCGCCAGCACAGTCGGCGTCTTCGACGAGGTCTTAGCCGCGCGTCTCGTCACTAACGGTGGCAACCACGGCGCGCGTCGCACTTTTTAAGTCCGTGGGCGCCGTCATGGAGGCGCTGCCCGAGCGTGTCGACGTTGCGCTCGCGCGCGCCGTGGCTGCGGCCTACGGCCGACGCGACGCCACGAAACGTGAGAATCTCTCGGACAACCTCGAGCACGTGCTGGGAGCGCCGGGCACGTCCGTGGCCAAAGAGTTGCTCGACGAGTTCGTCCGTCGCGGTTTTCGTAGTTACGGGCAGTACTGGGCCGAGGGCGCGAAACTGCCCGCGCTAAAGAAGCCCGCGATCTACGAGCGCTTCATCGTGGCCGAAGGTCTCGAGCATCTGCGCGAGGCGAAAGAGCGTGGTCGCGGGGTGATCGTGGCGCTGCCGCACGTGGGCTCGTGGGAGTGGGGTGGTTCGTTTCTCGATTCGTTGGGTCTCGGCATGACGGCGGTCGCCGAAGTCCTCGAGCCGCCCGCGCTCTTCGAGTGGTTCAAGGCAAAGCGCGAGTCCATCGGGATTCGTATTGAGCCACTCAACGATCACGCCGGTTCGGTGCTCCTGGCGACCTTGCGCCGCGGTGGCGTGGTGGGGCTCCTGTGCGACCGTGATCTCCTAGGAAGCGGCGTGACGGTGGACTTCTTCGGCGAGCGCGTCACCATGCCCGCGGGACCCGCGACCCTCGCGCTACGAACGGGCGCGACGCTCGTGGCCGCCGCGTGTTATTCCGGGCCGGGACGCGACCACTTCGCCGTCGTGACCCCGCCCATCGCCGCGGAACGCTCCGCGCGACTTCGCGAGGACGTGACGAGGGTCACCCAGGCCGTCACCCGCGAACTCGAGGGACTTATTCGACGTGCGCCCGAGCAGTGGCACGTACTCGAGGCGAGATTCGCGTCGTGAACATCAAACGCGTCGCGCTCGTTTTACCGTACGCACTGAGCGTCTTCGGTGGGGTCCAAGAACAAGTGCTGGCCATGAGTCGCGTGCTGAGCGCGCGCGGTCGCGACGTCCTCATCGTGGCGCCCGACGCCAGCGACGACACGGTCTACGACACGTCGGCGAGAGTGCTCCGTCTCGGTCCGCGTTGGTCGCTCCCGGCGAACGGCTCCCGGGCACCCCTGACGATCTCACCATTGGCCGCGTGGCGCGCGAAAGAAGCCGTCGACGCCTTTAACCCCGACGTCGTGCACTTTCACGAACCCTTCGCGCCGTTGCTCGGGTGGTCCGTGTTGCGCCACCACGCACGTCCCGCGGTGGCGACGTTTCATCGAAGTGGCAACGGACCAGCGCTGCGCTTGACGAAGCCGCTCTTGGAGCGGCTCGCGACGCACCTCGACGTCGCGGTGTCGGTGAGTACGTCGGCGGCGCGCACCATCGAGGACGCCTGCGGACTGAAGAGCGACGTCCTTTTCAACGGCTTCGAGATGGAGCGTTTCGTGGCCACGCCGCGCCAACGAGCCGCGGAGAAGGTGCTCTTCTACGTCGGGCGACTCGAACAACGTAAGGGTGTCGCCACCGTCATCGAAGCGGTACACCACCACAACGCGCGTAGTGAGCGCCCGTGGCTCCTGATCATCGCGGGCGACGGTCCCGAACGGGCGCGACTCCAAGCCCTCGCGGCGCGCGCGCAACGCATCGTGTTCATTGGACCCGTGAGCGACGAGGAGAAGCGGGCGTGGATGCGTCGAGCGGACGCGCTGATCGCGCCGTCGACGCGTGGTGAGAGCTTCGGACTCGTCCTCCTCGAGGGCATGGCCAGCGAGACGGTGGTGGTGGCGAGTGACATCGAGGGCTATCGCGCCGCGGGCGGCAAGTACGCGACGATATTTACCCCCGGCAACGTTTCGTCGCTCGAAGGCGCGATCATTCGCGCGCTCGAGGGTGAGAGCGAGAAGGCCATCGCCGAGGCTCGCGAGCACGCCGAACGTTGGTCGATGAACGTCTTGATGGACGCGTACGAGGAACGCTACGAAATGGCGAGCAAGCATTTCCAGGCCACCAAGTAGCCTTGGGTCGTGGCCACCAAGCAACGATCGCGATCTCGCCGCCCCCACGTGTCGAGGGACCGCGGAGCGCGCTACGTCGCGCCGGTGCTCGATCCCTCGTGGCAGAATCCCTACGCGCCCTCGACGAGCGAGCGCCACCACAACGAGATCGTCCTTCGTCGCTTCGCCTTTCGTCGCCGCCTCCCACAGACCATCGCGGTCGGCGTCGTCGCCCTCGCGCTCGTGGTGGGTGTCGTCGTCGCGCCCTGGTTGCCAGCCGTGGGTGTCGTCGTCGCGCTCGTCTACGCCTGGGACCTGCGTCGCGTTGTCGCGACCTACGCCCATCGGGGCCAGAGCCTGGGCGCGCAGTTCCTCGCGACGTTCCAACCCGGTGGCGACTCGATCGAGCGCCTCCGTCTCGTCACCGTCCTTGACCGACTGGCGGCGACCTTTGGCGTCGATAACGTCAGCGCCTTCATCGCTCGCGACACCTGTTACAACGCCGCGCTGGTGCCGGACGGGACGAAGTTCTCGCTCTTCGTCACGAGCGCCCTCCTGCAGGACTTCGAACTGATCGAGCTCGAAGGAGTCGTCGCGCACTGTCTCGCGCGCCAGCGTCTCGGACTGTTGGAGCGCGAAAGCCTCGCGGCCGTCACGACACTCAGCGACGACGGCCGCCGGGCGCTCGCCGGCAGCGGCCTCGCGTACCGGGCCGACGAAGTGGCCGCGGCGAGCATTCGCTATCCCCTCGGACTGGCCGGCGCACTGCGAAAGTGCGCGCGCCAGCAGCCGAGCGCGGACTCGTTCTTCGTGACGCCGGCCTACGCCCAGTGGCGGTGGGTCTTCTTCAATCAGTGGAGTGACCAGCGCGAGCGCGACCTCTCTGACCTCGACGACGTCGAACTGAGAGGGCGCGCCCTCGAAGAGTGGTAGAAGCCGACCATTAGGCTGGGTGTATGAGTTCCTCCTCGACAAACCCTTCGGTTACCGGCTCCGCGCTCGTAAAGCGCGGTCTCGCCGACATGTTGCGCGGTGGCGTGATCATGGACGTCGTGAACCCCGAGCAGGCGAAGATCGCCGAAGACGCGGGGGCCGTTGCCGTCATGGCCCTCGAGCGTGTGCCCTCGGACATCCGTCGCGACGGTGGCGTCGCACGCATGAGCGATCCCTTGATGATCCAAGAGATTCAGGCTGCGGTCACGATTCCCGTCATGGCGAAAGCCCGAATCGGCCACTTCGCCGAGGCGCAGATCCTTCAAGCTCTCGACGTGGACTACATCGACGAGTCCGAAGTCTTGACTCCCGCCGACGAAGAGAACCACATCGACAAGTGGCCCTTCACGGTGCCCTTCGTCTGTGGCGCGACGAACCTGGGCGAGGCCCTCCGTCGGATCAGTGAGGGCGCCTGTCTCATTCGCTCCAAGGGTGAAGCGGGCACCGGCAACGTCGTCGAAGCCGTTCGCCATCTGCGCACGATCAACGCGCAGATGCGTCGACTGCACAGCGCCGACACCAACGAGCTCTACGCGTTGGCGAAGGATCTCCAAGCGCCGCTCGCGCTCGTCCAAGAGGTCGCCCAGGTCGGCAAGCTGCCCGTGCCGCTCTTCTGCGCCGGGGGCATTTCCACGCCGGCCGACGCCGCGCTCGTCTTGCAACTGGGCGCCGAAGCCGTCTTCGTCGGTTCGGGAATTTTTAAGGCCGAGGACCCCATACGCATGGCCCGCGCCATCGTCGAGGCGACCACGCACTTCGAGGACCCGAGCGTTGTCGCAAAGGTGTCGACCGGTCTCGGTTCGGCCATGGTGGGTTGGGAGACCGCGTCGCTCGAGCAGCGTCTCGCCGAGCGCGGTTGGTAGTGAAGCGCGTCGGCGTCCTCGCACTCCAAGGTGACGTGGGCGAGCACGTCTCGATGCTCGAGTCGGTCGGGGCCGAAGTCGTCAAGGTGAGAACGCTTGATCAACTCAACAGCGTCGAGGGTCTCGTCCTACCCGGTGGCGAGTCGACCACGATCGCGCACCTCCTCACGACCTCGGGACTGAGGGACGAACTGGGGGAGAAACTGAAAGAGGGGCTGCCGGTCTTTGGGACGTGCGCGGGACTGATTCTCCTGAGTGCGACGGTCCTCGATGGACGAAGCGACCAGTGGAGCTACGCGGCGTTGTCGCTGTCGGTGCGGCGAAACGGGTACGGCCGCCAGATTGCCAGTTTCGAGTCAGCGCTCGAGGTGAAGGACGTCGGCACGGTGCCGGGCGTGTTCATCCGTGCACCCAAGATCGAGTCCTATGACGGCGACGTCGACGTGCTGGCCACGCTCGACCACGGCGACGGCGCCGGTGAGCACCCCGTTTTCGTGCGCCAACACCAGGTCTGGGGCGCGTCCTTTCATCCGGAGTTGACCGGTGACGCGCGTCTGCACCAACTCTTTCTCAACTCGCTCTAGCGATTTTCGATACGATAGCCAGGCCTTCCAGGCAGGAGGAACTATGTCCGGCCACTCCAAGTGGGCAACGACCAAGCACCGCAAAGGTGCCAAGGACTCCGCGCGCGCCAAAGTCTTCGCGAAGCTCATTCGCCAAGTCGAGGTCGCCGCGCGCGAAGGGGGCGGCGACGCCAATACCAACGCCGCCCTGCGAACGATGTTTCAAAAGGCCCGTGAAGCGTCCGTACCCCTCGACACGATCGAACGGGCCATCAAACGTGGCACGGGCGAACTCGAAGGCGTTCGCTACGAGGCCATCAGTTACGAGGGCTACGGACCGGGTGGTGTCGCGGTGATCGTGGAGACCCTGAGCGACAATCGCAACCGCACCAGCGCCGAGATCAAGCACCTCTTCGGAAAGAACGGGGGAGCGATCGCCGAGCCCGGCGCGGTCTCGTGGCAGTTCGATCGAAAGGGCGTGCTGGAGGTGAAAGGTCCACTCGACGAGGACCTGCTCCTTGAGTGGATCATGGAGGCCGGCGCGGAGAACTACGAAGCGAACGGGCAGAACTACACCGTCACCACCGAGCCCCACGACGTGGCCCTCGTGCGCGACGCGCTGGAAAAGCAGGGACTGAAGGTGGAAAGTGCCGATCTCACGTTGGTCGCCCAGAACACCATCCCCGTCACTGAGGAAGTGGAAGCCAAGAAGATCCTGCGATTGATGGACGCGATCGACGATCACGACGACGTGCAGAACGTCTACGCCAACTTCGACATCTCCGATGAGTTGCTCGCCGGGTACGAGGGCTGAGTCCTAGTTTCTCGAGCCGTGACGGGGTAACATCGAACGTATGTTCGTACTCGGAATCGATCCCGGTCTGACCCGTTGCGGGTTCGGTCTCGTCGAAGGGTCCTTCGAGGGCGTGGAGTCCTTCCGGGCCGCGAGGGCCGGCACCATCGAAACCGATCCGGCGATCCCCGTGGAGCAGCGGCTACGCCAACTACACGTCGAACTCGACGAACTCATCAGGGCCACGACGCCCGACGCGGTCGTAGTCGAACGCGTCTTCTACCAACGAAACGCCAAGACCGCGATTCCCGTGGCCCAGGCCAGTGGCGTCGCGATCGCGCTCGCGGGCGGCGACGACGTCGCCGTTCGTCAGTTCACCGCCCAAGAGGTGAAGCTGGCCGTGACGGGCTACGGCGCGGCGAGTAAATCCCAGGTCCAGGGCATGGTCGCGCGACTCTGTGGCTTGAGCGAGATCCCTCGTCCGGCCGACGCGGCGGACGCGCTCGCGCTCGCCATCGCGTACTTCATGATCGTGCGCACCGAGCGGCGCTACCCCCTGGGCAGTCGCGCGTGATTGGTTGGCTCAGCGGTCGGGTGACCCACCAACTGAGAAACGGGGCGCTCCTCGTCGACGTGCAGGGCGTCGGCTACGAAGTGCACGTCGCTTCGGCGGAGCCACCACCCTTCGACGAATTGGTGGAGCTCTTCATCTTCACCGTGGTTCGTGAGGACGCCATCCAACTCTTTGGCTTTACCACGATCGAGGACCGGGAGTTCTTCGAACTCCTCCTGGTCACGCCGGGCGTTGGACCGTCGACGGCCCTCGGGGCGCTTCGCACCATGAGCGTCGCGGAGTTGGCGTTCGCGATCGAGAGCGACGACGCCAAGAAGGTCGCGACGATCTCGGGGATTGGCCCGAAGACGGCGAGTCGCATCGTGCTCGAACTGAAGGGAAAAGTACTGGTCGACAACTCCTTCGAACCCACCGCGCCCAGCGAGCACGTGGACGCGGCGATCGTCGACGCGCTGCGCGCACTCGGCTACACCAGCCACGAAGTTCGTGACGCGCTGCGTGACGTGGTGCTGCCCTCGAACGAGCCCGAAGCCCTTCGAACGGCACTGCAACTGTTGAGACACTCGTGAGCAAGCACGAGATCAACCTCGATCAACTCGTCGACCACGTGGTGGCCGCCGAGGCGAACGACCTCGAGCGACGCGCCGAGGTGTCGCTGCGCCCTTCGACGCTGCACGACTTCGTCGGCCAACGCGACCTCGTGGGTCACCTCCAGGTCGTCCTTGGTTCGGCCCGCGCGCGCAACCAGTGCTGCGATCACCTGCTCTTCGCGGGACCGCCCGGTCTCGGCAAGACGTCCCTCGCGAGCATCGTCGCCAGTGAGATGGGTTCGGGCTTTCGCGTCACGTCGGGACCGGTGCTGTCGCGACCGGGGGACTTGGCGGCGCTCCTCACGGACCTGCAAGACGGGGACGTGCTCTTCATCGACGAGCTCCATCGCCTCTCGCGCGCGGTCGAAGAGGTGCTCTATCCCGCCATGGAGGACCTGCGCCTCGACGTCATGATCGGCCGCGGCCCGTCGGCGCGGTCGATCCGCCTGGACCTGCCGAACTTCACGCTCGTCGGCGCCACCACTCGCACGGGTCTCGTCGCGGCGCCCCTTCGTGACCGTTTCGGCTTCATTGGCCAACTCGATCTCTACGAAGTCGACGAGTTGACGTTGATCGCTCAGCGCTCGGCCGGACTCCTCAACGTGGCGCTCGATCCCCAGGCCGCCACCATCATCGCCTCGCGCAGTCGCGGGACGCCGCGCATCGCGAACCGACTGCTTCGACGGGTGCGTGACTACGCGTCGGTGAAGGGTCACGAGAAGGTGGACGCCAGCGTCGCCACGGACGCGTTACTACTCTTCGGCGTCGACGAGTTCGGCCTCGACAAGATCGACCGAAGGATCTTGACCCTGCTCTGTGACCAGTTCGCCGCGCAACCGGTGGGCCTCACCACGTTGGCCCACGCCTGTGGCGAAGAACCCCTGACCATTGAAGACGCGTACGAGCCGTATCTCCTTCGCGCGGGCCTGCTGGTGCGAACGCCAAGGGGACGCGTCGCCACCGAACGGGCGTACGAACATCTGGGTATCCAGCCACGTCACGGCGGTCTGTTCTAAAGGCTTTACGTTCAGCGAGTAGAGTTTCTCTGTCCGTTACCGAAGGAAATACATATGTTGCTCGCCGCAGCCAAAGCCTCTACCTCGCATAGTTCCTCATACTTCATCCTCATTTACATCGCGATCTTCGCTTTCGCCTACTTTTTCTACCTGCGTCCGCGTTCGCGCAAGCAAAAGGCCGCGCGTCTTGAGACTCGCAAGGTCGAAGTGGGCGACCGCGCCCAGACCATCGGTGGCTTCGTGGGCACTGTCGTGAAGAGCGACAGCGACCTCGTTCGACTGCGCACCGACGCCGGGATGGAACTTGACTTCGTGCCCTCGGCCATCGCGCGCAAGTACAACCCCGTCGTTCCCGAATCCGCCGACGATCACCCGACGGAAGGTGACGCGAAGTAATGCCACCACAGGTTGGATCGCGACGATCACTGATCGTCAGCCTCGTTCTCACCGTCGCCATTGCCTTTGGATCACTCGCGGCGACGGTGTCGCTCGGTTGGGGGCCGAAGTTGGGCCTCGACCTCGCCGGTGGTCTTTCGGTGGTCTACAAACCAACTACGCACGCCACCACCGCCGATATGCAAGAGGTCGTGACGATTCTCACGAACCGCGTCGACGGACTTGGTGTCTCGGGTGCCACGGTCAACCTCCTGGGCAAAGAGGTCGTCGTGAGCGTGCCGGGCGTGACGCACGCGCGCGCCGTCCTTAAGGTCGTCGGCGAGACCGCGCAGCTGCTGTTTCGTCCGGTGCTCTGCGAAGCGGCGTTGGGTTCCAAGCTCGTCAGCCTCGGCTCCAAGCCGCTGCCGGCCTGCGCCCCGCAGTACCAAGACACGGCCGCGAACCTGAACGTCAACACCTCGACCGGTAACCCGGTCAACATCGCGCCCGACCCGACGTTCACGGACATCGCTTCGACCAAACCATTGGCGGACGTCCCCGGCAAGACCGTGCTCCTGCCGCTCCTCGGTCAGCCCGGGGTTCGCTACGTCCTCGGGAAGTCTGAGCTGACGGGTCACTCGATCAAAAAGGCGCTCGCTCAACAAGACCAGGCCGGCGCCTGGGTCGTGAACTACACCCTCACCTCGGCGGGTAGTCCTCTCTGGGACAAAGTCGCCCAGGAGAACTTCCACCAGCTCCTCGCTATCGAGCTCGACGGGGTCGTGCAGTCCGCGCCCCTCATCCAACCCACCCAAGCAGCGTTCTCGAGCTTTGGTGGTCAAGGTCAGATCTCAGGCTCCTTCACCCAACAGTCAGCACAGACCCTGGCGCTCGCCATGAACTTCGGCGCTTTGCCGGTGCGCCTGCAGGCGCTGACCACGCAGACGGTGTCACCGACGCTCGGTCATTCGGCGCTCGTCGCCGGTCTCGGCGCCGGTCTCGCCGGCCTCGCGCTGGTGCTGCTCTACACCATTCTCTACTATCGCGCGCTCGGCCTCGTCATCGTGCTCGGCCTCGCGGTGACGGCGTCGTTGCTGTGGGCGATCATCTCGGCACTCGGCCACACCGCCTTCGCGCCCAGTTTCGACTTGGCTGGTGTCACCGGATTGATTGTGTCCATTGGCATCACGGTCGACAGTTATATCGTGTACTTCGAACGATTGAAAGACGAGGCCCGAGCAGGGCGTTCGGTTCGCTCCTCCGTGGACCGCGGTTTCCGTTCGGCCTGGCGCACGGTATTGGCCGCCGACACGGTGAGTCTGCTCGCCGCGGTGTTGCTCTACCTCATCGCCGTCGGCGACGTGAAGGGTTTCGCCTTCTTCTTGGGTCTGTCGACGCTGATGGACGTCTTGATCACGTGGTACTTCACCCGGCCGCTCGTGATTCTGCTCGGTCGACGGGGTTCGACGAGCACCTCCAAACTTTCGATGGCCGCTGGCCTGCACGCGGGAGCTCAGAGTGAGTAGCGAGACCGACACCTTCGCGCCGATCGAGGACAGGCACTACGGCCGCTTCGGCCGGCTGTACCACGGGTTGACCACGGTCGACTTCGTCGGGCGCCGCAAGATCTGGTTCACCGTGTCGATCGTGATCATCGTGATCGGGATCGGCTCGTTGGCCATTCGCGGATTCAACCTCGGCATCGACTTCAAGGGCGGCAGTTCGTGGGAGGTGTTGGCGCCACACACCACCATCGCCAACATGACCACCGCGGTCGAGAAGGCCGGACTGACCCACCCGAGCGTCGAGAAACTGGGCTCGCAGACCTACCAGGTCACGGCCAATATCAACGCGCTGTCGGGAAGTCAACGCTCGACCATCACGACCAACGTCGTCGACGCCATGGCGAAGACGGCGCACGTCAATTCCATCCAGGTCTCCACGAGCAACGTGGGTCCCACGTGGGGCGGCCAGATCACCAACAAAGCGCTCGAAGCGCTCATCGTCTTCTTCATCGCCGTGGTCGCCTACATCAGCATTCGCTTCGAACCGAAGATGGCCGTGGCGGCCTTCATCGCGATGGTGCACGACCTGCTCGTGACGGTGGGCGTGTACTCGATCTTCGGCTTTCAGATCACGCCGGACACCGTCATCGCGATCCTGACGATCCTCGGTTACTCCCTCTACGACACGGTCGTCGTCTTCGACCGCGTGCGTGACAACACCCAGGGTGTACTGAAGGGCGGTGATCTCACGTACAGCGAGATGGTGAACCTCTCCATGAACCAGACCCTCGCGCGCTCCATCAACACCTCGCTCGTCGCGATCTTGCCCGTCCTCGCCGTGTTGTTGATCGGCGCCGACCTCCTCGGCGCGACGACGTTGCAGAACTACGGCCTCGCGCTCTTCGTGGGCCTCATGAGTGGTGCCTACTCGTCGATCTTCATCGCCAGTCCACTGCTCGCGTGGATGAAAGAGCGCGAACCTCGATACCGTGATCTCGCGGCGCGCGTAGGCGTGCGAACGGACCGCCGTGTCCTGACGGCGTCAAGTGCGGCTCTGCAAGGCGCGCAGACGAGCGCGACGAATCAGCGGCCTGCACGCTCTGGCGGTGTAAACAGGACCATCCAGGCCCGCGCGCGAAAGCAGAAGCGCCGATAAGAAGCAAACGCTCGAGAGGGCGTTGCTTGCGGTGTGTGCCACGTCCACTGGTTTCCAGGTGTGTTGTTCATCTCGCGGAGCCGGCGCTCACAATCGCTGACTGGCGTGTAGCACCCCGGGGTTCGTGAGTACGAACATTTACCCTTGACCTACTCAGGCAGTTCGTCAGACTTACATCTATTCTCGAGCTCTTTCCTTAACGCAGATTTGGCTTTGAAGATGAACGCAAATGCAACGATCGCGACGGTCACTCCTCCTAAAACACCTACGGCAATTGGCGGCGAATTGGTGGAGACTCCAACGATGGCAGTCACGAGCGCTAAAGCAAAAACCAACGCTCCCAGCTTCAAAGCAAATCCCATGGACCTCTTCCGCACGAGAGCACGTTGTGGTCGACTGAGGGACCTTGGAGGATTCATTCGCCCAACGTTATCTTGCATCACTTTTGACGCTCGAACCGGGTCCCGACGTCAACTATCCGAGTGGAGCCGTCGTCAAGAATCCTCGCGGAGGTGCTGGGACGCTTCTGTGATCCCATCCGAACGTTTCAGCACTGACCTTGAGCGTGGTTCTCTCCTTCGGTGGAGAGGGGGATCGGACTTTCGATTCGGCTTCAGCGGGACCTTTCGATCGGGTCAAAGCGATGGGAGTATTAAATGGGAAACATCACCGCACCGGTAGGCTGAAAGCATGGTTAGTCTCACTTCACGCTCTTCAGCCGACCCCGTGTTGCTGAGTTCGATTGAGCGTCTCATCGCGAGATTTAACGAGCACCACGAGAATGGCGACGTGGAACTGATTCGTCGCGCGGGTATTGCGGCTATTAATGCCCACGAAGGCCAACTTCGTCGAACGGGCGAGCCCTACGTGACCCATCCGATCGCCGTGGCCGGAATTGTGGCCGATTTGGGCCTCGACGAGGTCACCATCGCCGCCGCGCTCCTCCACGACGCCGTGGAGGACACCGGAGTGACGACGAAGTGGTTGGACAGCGAGTTCGGTGCCCAAGTGGCCGCCGTCGTCGACGGCGTGACCAAACTCGATCGCCTGGAATTCGACTCGAAAGAGGCTCAACAGGCCGCCACGATTCGAAAGATGTTCATCGCCATGGCCCAGGACTGGCGGGTCTTGTTGATCAAATTGGCCGACCGGCTGCACAACATGCGAACAATCTCCGTGATGCCCATGCACCGTCAACGCGCCATCGCGCAAGAGACGCTTGACGTCTACGCACCCCTCGCGCACCGCCTCGGAGTCCAACAGGTCAAGTGGCAACTCGAGGACTTGAGTTTCGCGACCCTGCACCCCAAGCGTTACGCCGAGATTGAACAGATGGTCGCCGCGCGCCAGCCCGAACGCGAGACCTACCTCGCTGAGGTCATGGAGACGCTCCTCAAGAAGCTCGACGAGTTCTCCATTCACGCGGAAGTCCGAGGTCGACCGAAGCATTTCTGGAGTATCTACGAAAAGATGGTGGTCGGGGGCAAGGAGTTCGATGACATCTTCGACCTCGTGGGACTTCGCCTCATCGTCGACGAAGAGCGCGACTGTTGGGCGGCGTTGGGAGCCATCCACGCCCTCTGGTCGCCGGTGCAAGGGCGCTTCAAGGACTACATCAACTCACCGAAGTTCAACCTCTATCAGTCGCTCCACACGACGGTCATTGGCCCGCGCGGTAAGTCCGTCGAGGTGCAGGTTCGCACCCAAGAGATGCACCGCCGTGCGGAGTTCGGCGTGGCTGCGCACTGGAGCTACAAGGAGGGCGCCACCGCGAAGGAAGTGGCGTGGATGCAGCGACTCGCCGACGTCGAAGAAGAAGAGCAGGACCCCATCGCCTTTTTGGAGGCCCTGAAGCTCGACCTCGGTCAAGACGAGGTGTACCTCTTCACGCCCAAGGGTCGCGTGATCGCTCTCATCGAGGGCGCGACGCCGATTGACTTCGCTTACGCCGTGCACACCGAGGTCGGGCACCACTGCGTCGGGGCGAAGGTGAACGGGCGCCTCGTGCCGCTCGACACGGTCCTCCGCTCGGCCGACGTCGTCGAGATCGTCACCAGCAAGAACGAGAACGCCGGACCTTCGAGGGACTGGCTGAACATCGCCCAGTCCTCGAGGGCTAAGTCCAAGATTCGCCAGTGGTTCCAACGGGAACGGCGCGACGACGCCATCGAAGGCGGCCGCGAGGAACTTACCAAGGCTCTTCGTCGAGAGGGTCTGCCGATCGCCACGTCGCTCTCCTCGAGCGCGCTCGACGCCGTGATCAAATCGATGAACTTGGACGACCGTGACGCGCTTTTCATGTCGATCGACTCGGACCAGATCTCGGCGCTCGCGGTCGTCCAGCGCCTCGACCGTGAGCTGCGTGGCGGCGACGCCGAACAGATGCCCACGACCGTCACCAAGGTGCCGCGTACCAGTCGGACAACCCGTCGCACGGCGGGGGTGTACGTCGAGGGTCTCGACGACGTCATGATCCACTTGGCGCGCTGCTGCTCGCCCGTGCCCGGTGACAGCATCATGGGTTTCATCACGCAAGGTCGCGGCGTGTCGGTACACCGTGACGACTGCTCGAACGCCGTGGCGTTAGCGCAGCGGCTGGGTGAGCGCATCATCGACGTGGAGTGGGACGGTTCCGCAGGGGGCCAGTATCGCGCCGTCCTCGAGATCATGGCCTTCGATCGTTCGCGACTGCTCCTCGACGTCTCGAAGGTCGTCGCCGAGTACCACTTGAACATCATCTCGAGTAGTTCCACGACGTCGGGCGCGCGCATCGTGCGCATGATCTTTGACGTCGAACTCGCCGATCCCACGCATCTGTCGAGCCTCTTAGCCGCGCTGAAGGGCGTTGACGGGGTCTTTGACGCCTTTCGACAGTTGCCGGGTCAGAACAAGACCTCATGAGTGAGTCTTCCGCGCCCTTCAAGGCGCCCGTTGGCACCCACGACGTGCTCGCTCCCGAGTCAGCGTCGTGGGAGGGTCTTGTCGCGACCTTCGCCGAGAGCGCCTACCGCTACGGTTTCTCGCTCGTGATGACACCAATCTTCGAGGACGTCGGCGTCTTTCTGCGCGGCATCGGGGAAGAGAGCGACGTCTTCAAGAAGGAGATGTACGTCTTCGAAGATCGCGGCGAACGTCGCTACGCGCTTCGCCCTGAGGGAACGGCGTCGGTGGTGCGCGCCTTCGTCCAGCACCAGCCCACGACGCCGTGGAAGGCCTGGTACCTGACGCCGGCCTTTCGCTACGAGCGTCCGCAAAAGGGTCGCTATCGCCAGCACTATCAACTCGGCGTGGAGGTCCTCGGCACCGACGATCCCGCGGTCGACGTCGAAGTCATCGCGCTCGCGAACAGCTTCTATCGATCGATTGGTCTTCGCCAGGTTCGGCTCCTCATCAACTCCATGGGTCACGACGTCTGTCGCGCGGCGTACGTGAAGGTCCTTCGCAAGTACCTCAAGGCCAACCAGGAACTGCTCTGCGATGAGCATCGCGAGAGTTGGCGGGACAACCCGTTGCGCGTACTCGACTGCAAGCGCGCGCCCTGCGTGAACGTCACGTCCGAGGGACCGATGTTGATCGACCACATCTGCGACGACTGTCGCGCGCACTTCGACAAGGTCGTCGCGGGACTCGCGGCGCTCGACATCGACAGTGTCCTGAGCCCGCGACTCGTACGCGGCTTTGACTACTACAACCGTACGACGTTCGAGTTCGTCGCTGACGCGTTTGAGAGCGCGCAGAACTCGATTGGCGGCGGCGGGCGCTACGACAAGTTGGCCGAAGAGCTCGGTGGCAAGCCCACCAGCGGCATCGGCTTTGGCAGCGGTGTCGAGCGCGTACTGCTCGCGCGCGCCGCCGAAGGCGTTGACACCGCGCTCGTCAATCGGACCCTCGACGTCTTCGTCGTCGACACGACGGGCGGTGACGCCGTGGGCGTGCTCGTGGAGCGGTTACGCGAAAGTGGCGTCGCCACGGACCGCGCCTACGACCAACGATCGTTGAAGGCCCAAATGAAGGTGGCCGACAAGTCCGGCGCGCGCCTGGCGCTGCTGGTGGGCCCCGAGGAACGCGCCGCCGGTGAGGTTACGATTAGGGACCTGCGAAGCCAGGACTTTTCGCAAGCGCAACTGCGCGTCGCGCAAAGTGAGATCGTTTCGACGGTCGCCAATCTACTGACGAAGTGAAGTGACGATGCCCAAGGAATTTGAAGCCACCAGTCTGCGTGATCTGCTCTGTGGATCGGTGAACGAGAGCCTCGTAGGTCAGCGCCTCAGTGTCTGTGGCTGGGTCGCCAAACGACGCGAGCACGGTGAACACCTGGCGTTTCTCGACGTGCGCGACCGCTCGGGCGTGGTGCAGGCCGTGGTCGAGGGTTCTGTGGACGTACGCAGTGAGTACGTCGTTCGCGTGACCGGCACCGTGACCCCGCGTCCCGAGGGCACCGTCAACGTTCGCTTGGCGACCGGCGCGGTGGAACTGAGTGACTGTCAGGTTGAGGTTCTCTCCCTGGCGGAGGTGCCACCGTTTCAGCTCGATGATCGAGTCGACATCGATGAACAGGTTCGCCTTCGCTTTCGCTACTTGGACCTTCGTCGCGAGCAGATGCAGCGCAATCTTCGACTGCGCGCCAAAGTGAACGCGGCTCTACGTCGCTCGATGGACGCACAGGGCTTCTGCGAAGTGGAGACGCCGCTGCTGTGGGCGCCCACGCCCGAAGGCGCGCGCGAGTTCGTCGTGCCGTCACGCCTGCACGAGGGCGAGTTCTACGTACTGCCCCAAAGCCCCCAAATCGCCAAGCAACTCTTGATGGTTGGCGGCTTCGACCGTTACTTCCAGATCGCGCGGTGCCTCCGTGACGAGGACCTGCGCGCCGATCGTCAGTTCGAATTCACCCAACTCGACCTCGAGGCGAGCTTCGTCTCGCAAGAAGACGTGCTGGGCTTTGTCTCGGAGGCGGTGCTCGACGCCGCCGAAGTCGCGACGGGCGCGCGCCCGGGCGAGATCGGACGGATGACGTGGGCCGAGGCGCTCGACCGCTACGGCACGGACAAGCCCGACCTGCGCTTCGACATGGTCCTCCAAGATCTCTCAGAGGTGTTCGCGACGAGCAACGTCAAGGCCTTCGCGGCACCGACGGTGAAGGCCCTTCGCGTCGTGGACGGCGCGAGTTACTCCCGCTCCAAACTCGACGCCCTCACCGATCAGGCGAAGGGCCTCGGCGCCAAGGGTCTCGCGTGGTTTCGCGTCACGCCCGAGGGTCTCGACTCGCCGCTGGCACGATTTCTCAGTGAGTCCGAAGCGGCCGCGATCTCGAGCGTCGACGGTGCCCAGATTGGCGACCTCGTACTCGTCGTCGCCGATGAGTACGTCGAAGCCTGTCGCGTGCTCGGGGCGCTTCGCGTCACGCTCGGCGCGCTGCCGGTAGGCGACGGGCCACATCACTACGTCTGGGTGACGGAGTTTCCGCTCTTCGAAGGGATCGACGAGGACGGAAATCTTCAAGCCGCGCACCACCCCTTCACGATGCCGCACCCGGAGGATCTTCATCTCATCGAAAGCGATCCTCTGAAGGTTCGCTCGCAGGCCTACGACCTCGTGCTGAACGGCTGGGAACTGGGCAGCGGTTCGGTGCGTATCCATCGCGCGGACATCCAGTCGCGGATCTTTCGCGCGCTCGGCATCAGCGACGACGAGGCGCAGAGCCGATTCGGCTTCCTGCTCGGGGCCTTCAAATACGGTGCGCCGCCGCACGCGGGCTTCGCCTTCGGCATCGACCGTCTGGTCGCCATCTTCGCGGGTGAGGAGAACATCCGAGAGGTGATCGCCTTTCCGAAGACCCAGTCGGGTAACGACCTCATGACGGGTGCACCCAAGATCATCGGTGAGCGCCAGACGCGCGAACTGCACCTTCGCGTCGCCCCCAAAGGTACGTGACCCACGTCACTCTTTGACGACGCCGTCAACGAGCGCCTGCGCGAAGCGGCGCCCTTGGCCGAACTGTTGCGCCCGCGTACCCTCGACGAGGTAGTGGGTCAAGACCACTTGGTGGGAACCGAGGGACCGCTGCGTCGATTCGTCGAGTCTCGTCAGTTGACCTCGATGATCCTCTGGGGTCCCGCGGGCACCGGCAAGACGACGTTGGCGCGCATCCTCGCCACGTCCGCCGACTACGTGATTGAGAGCCTGTCCGCGGTATCGAGTGGCGTGAAGGACGTGCGCGAAGCGATCGTGCGGGCCCGTGAACGCCTCGGCGAACACGGTCAACGAACCGTCCTCTTCATCGACGAGGTGCACCGCTTCAACAAGGCCCAACAAGACTTGCTGCTACCGGCGACGGAGACCGGCGAGGTCGTCCTCATTGGCGCGACCACCGAGAATCCCTACTTCGAAGTGAACGCCGCCCTCATGAGTCGCTCGACGTTGTGGCGGTTGCGCCCGCTGGGTGACGACGACCTCGCCACGCTCGTCCGTCGTGGCCTCGAACTACGCGGCGCGACCATCACCGACGACGCGCTGCTCGCGGTGACCTCGTCGTCCGACGGCGACGCGCGCAGCGCCTTGACGACCCTCGACACCGCTATCGTGCTCGCCACGATGGAGACCGAGGGTGATCTCGTCGACGTCAGCCACGTGGCGCGCGCGCGCGACGGTCGCCTGTACCACCAGTCCGCCGACACCCACTACGACCAGATCAGCGCCTTCATCAAATCGGTGCGCGGATCGGACCCCGACGCCGCGCTCTACTGGCTGGTGACGCTGCTCGAGAGTGGTGAAAGCGCCCGGTTTCTCGCCCGGCGCCTCGTCATCCTCGCGAGCGAAGACGTGGGGCTCGCCGAGCCGCTCGGTCTACTCGTGGCGGAGTCGGCGGCGCGCGCCGTTGAGTTCGTTGGACTACCCGAAGCTCGACTCACGCTCGCGCACGCGACGCTCACGCTGGCTCTCTTGCCCAAGAGCAACTCCGTGACGCGCGCACTGGGCGCCGCGACGGCGGCGGTGCAGTCGGGGGGATTGGTCGAGGTCCCCGCGCATCTTCGTGACGCGTCGTATCGGAGTGCGTCGCTCCTCGGGCACGGCACCGACTACCGCTACGCGCACGACTATCCCGACGGTTGGGTCGATCAGCAGTATCTTCCCGACGGGTTCGTTGACGCGACGTTGTTCGAACCCTCGCGGTACGGTCGAGAGGGTCCACTGGTCGCGCAGTGGCGCGCGCGAACGAACCGGTCTCACCAGGGCGAACCACCCGCGCCAGTAGAGTAACTCTGGTGGAAGCCGCCCAACTACGCAAGATTTTCCTGGACTACTTCGCTCACAACGGCCACACGGTCGTGCCGTCGGCGAGCCTGATACCGCACGATCCGACGCTGCTGTTCACGGTAGCGGGCATGGTGCCCTTCAAGCCCTACTACTCGGGTGAGGAGACCCCGCCCTTCAAGCGCGCGGTCTCGATTCAAAAGTGTTTTCGCGCGGCGGACATCGACCTGATCGGTACCACGCAGCGTCATCTGACGTTCTTCGAGATGATGGGCAACTTCTCCTTCGGCGACTACTTCAAAGAGGGCGCCATCACCTACGCCTGGCAGTTGATCACCGAGGGCTTCGGGATCGATCCTGATCGGCTCTGGATTACGGTGCACGTCACCGACGACGCCGCGGCCGACCTCTGGCGTGACCACATCGGAATTCGCCCCGAGCGCATCCAACGCCTCGACGAGGACAACTTCTGGACCATGGGCGACGTGGGACCGTGCGGGCCGAGTTCAGAGATCTTCTTCGATAAGGGGGCGGCGTTCGGTGACGACGGGGGACCGGCCGTTGGTGGCGAGGACCGCTTCATCGAGTTCTGGAACCTCGTCTTCACGCAGTACGATCGCGGGCCTGGCGGCTCGCTCACCGAACTGCCGAAGAAGAACATCGACACCGGCGCCGGCTTCGACCGGACGTTGTCGATCTTGAACGGCGTCGAATCGGTCTTCGCCACCGACCTCTTCGCTCCGCTCATCGAAACCGCGTCGCGGGCGCTGAACGCCACCTACGGCAAGGACGAGGTCGTCGACGTCGCGATTCGTCGCGTCGCCGACCATGGACGCGCGATGACGATGCTGGTTGCGGATGGCGTCCTGCCCTCCAACGAGGGACGAGGCTACGTCCTTCGCCGCATCATTCGTCGAGCCGTGATGGCGGCTCGTCGAACTGGTGCCGTGGGCGCGCTGTCGGCGCCCCTCGTCGACGCGACGATTGACAAAATGGGCGCGGCCTACCCGGCGCTCGTGAAGGACCGCGACCTGATCGTCGAAGTCCTCGAACGAGAAGAGGCCGGATTCGCTCGCACGCTTCGCACCGGTCTCTCCCTGCTCGAGGAGGCGCAACGCGACGTCCTTACGAGTGGCAGCACCATCTTTCCTGGTGACGTCGCGTTTAAGTTGCACGACACGCACGGCTTTCCGATCGAGTTGACTGACGAGATCGTCGCCGAGTCGGGTCTCAGCGTCGAGCGTTCGGCCTTCGACGAGGCCATGACGGCCCAACGAGAACGCGCCCGAAGCAACGCGAAGACGTTGCGCGTGGCCGACGACGCGCAGTACCGAGAACTCATCGAACGCCACGGAGCGACGGAGTTCGTCGGACGTGACGTGACGCGCTACAGCATCGAAACGACGGTGCTCGCCGTACTGGCCGGTGAGAACGGCGAAAGTGAGCTCTTCCTCGACACGACGCCCTTCTACGCCGAGTCGGGCGGACAGGTGGGCGACACCGGCACGGTCGTCACCGAGTCGGGTCGCTTCGAGGTGCTCGACACGCAGAACGTGGCCGGGGGACTGTTCGCGCACCGCGGGCGACTCGCCGGCGAGGTGTTGGCGGGTCAGAGCGCCGTGGCGACCATCGAAGCCGACCGTCGCGAGGCGACGAGGCGCAATCACACCGCGACGCACCTCTTGCACGCGGGACTTCGCACGGTCCTCGGCGAGCACGTGCGTCAACAGGGTTCCTACGTGGGGCCCGATCGACTCCGCTTTGACTTCTCGCACGGGACCGGACTCGCCACCGACGAGACCAAAGAGATACTCACCTTGGTCAACACCGACGTGGTCTTGAACGAGGACGTCGACACCATTCACACCTCCAAGGCCGAGGCCGAGACGATGGGCGCGGTGGCGTTCTTCGGCGACAAGTACGGCGATCGGGTGCGCGTCGTGCGCGCGGGTCGCCACAGCTTGGAGTTCTGTGGTGGCACCCACGTGGATCGACTCGGCGACATCGGCCAGATCCAAATCGTGAGCGAATCCTCGATTGGCGCCAACACCCGTCGTCTGGAGGCGGTCAGTGGTCTGGGCGCGCAGCGTCGTAGCTACGAGATGGAACAGGTGCTCGGATCGGTGGCGACGCTCTTGAAGACGTCGACGGACGACGTGGTGCCGGCACTCGAGCGACTCTTCGAGCGTCAACGCGACGTGGAGAAGGAGATCGCCAGCCTTCGCCAAGCGCAGCTCAGCCAGTTCGCCCACGAGCTCGACGCGCAGAGCACGGGCGACGTCGTCGTCGCTCGCGTCGACGGCTACTCGGGTGACCAACTACGCACGTTGGCCCAAGATCTCCAACACCGCGGACGACGCGTCGTGGTGCTCGTGGGCGAGAACGACGACAAGGTCGTGCTCGTCGTAGCGTCCGATGGCACGCTCGACGCGGCGAGCACGGTGAAGTCACTCGCGTCGCACGTCGGCGGCGGTGGCGGCGGATCCGCGCGACTCGCGCTCGCCGGCGGTCGTGACCCCGCAGGCATCGACGCGGTCGTCGTCGCGGCGAAAGCGCTCTAAGCACTCGGTGACGCGACTCCTCGGGCTCGACCCCGGTGCGGTGCGGTGCGGTGTCGCGATCACCGACTCGTCGGCGACGTTGGCGTTCCCCCGACCGGCGCTCGCCAATAACGACGCACTGGTGTCGACGCTACGAACGCTGATCGAAGAAGAGCGCGTCGGGGTCGTTGTTGTCGGCCGACCGGTGGCGCTGTCGGGCAACGAGACCTCGAGCACCAAACTCGCCGACGCTCTCTACCGGGCCCTCGCCGACGCTCTCGGATCACTTCGCGTGATTCAATGGGACGAGCGACTCACCACGGTTGAAGCCCAGCGATCGCTCACCCAGGCCGGTCTAAAGGCCAAAGAACACCGTGATCACGTTGACAGCGCGGCGGCGGTCATCATGCTGCAAAACTATGTGGATGGCCATCATGTTGAGTAGGCCACTGGTCCGTCTTCTTTCCGCGGTGGTGGTTGTCGTAGTGCTGGGGGTCGGTTGGTTCTTGCTCCAAGTCGACCCGATCTTCGCCGGCAAGGGTAAAGAAGTCATCGTCACCGTGCACAGTGGCGACTCCTTTTCGACCATCGCCGGGGAACTGCACGCCAAAGGGGTCATCGCGTCGTCCCTGGCCTTTCGTCTTGAGAGTCTCGTCCTTGGCACGCCCAACGTCCAGCAGGGTTCCTACGAGCTTCGCCAAGGTTCCTCGTTCGCGAAGGTGCGCTCCGTGCTGAGCGGCGCGCCCAACGTGAACGTCATCGTCGCCTCGCCGGGACTCACGCTGCACGAGATCGCCCTCGACGTCGCGAACGACATGGGGCCCACGTACGCGAATCGCTTCGTCGCGGCGGCGACGGCCGCGGTGACGCCGAGCACGTTTAGTCACTCGGGATCGCTCGAGGGGCTTATCGGAGCCGGCACCTACGTCATCGCGCCAACGACGACGCCGAGCGAGCTCGCGAACAAGATGGTGCGAAGTTTTGAGAAAGAGGCCGCCTCGGTCGGACTGACGCCGTCGACGTCGCTCAGCGGATTGAACGCCTATCAGTTAGTCACCGCGGCGTCGATCGTGGAGAAGGAGGGCTACTATCCGAGCAACATGCCCAAGGTGGCGCGCGTCATCTTCAATCGACTCGCGCGTGGTGGGCCACTGCAGATGGACGCCACCGTCCTCTACTACTTCAAACAAGACGGCGGCACGGTGACGCCGACCATGTTGGCGACGGCGACGCCCTACAACACGTACCTGAACGCGGGACTGACCCCGACGCCGATCTGCACGGTCTCGACGATCGCCTTGCGCGCCGTGTTGCACGCGCCCGCGGGCACGTGGCTCTATTTCACCCTCATCGACAAAAACGGTGACGAAGCCTTCTCAACGACGTTCGCCCAGCAGTTGAAGAACGAACAGCTGGCGCACGCGAGGGGGCTCGAGTGATCTGGCGCGTCGGGATCGCGGGCTCGCCCGTGGCGCACTCGCTCTCACCCCAACTCCATGAAGCGGGTCTCCGCCTGGCCGGTCTCGAGGGCACGTCGACGCGCGTCGATTTGGGGCTCGCCGACGCGCAACGACTCAGTGAGCTGATGGCGGGAGAGTTCGACGCGCTCTCGATCACGGCCCCGTTGAAACACGTCGCCTTCGAACTCAGTGACCAACTCAGTGAGGTCGCGCAACGTACCCAGTCCGTGAACTCTCTGCTGCGCCGCGACGGGCTCGTCCACGGGGACAGCACCGATGGTGACGGCTTCATCAACGCAGTCCTAGGCGAGTTCGGTCCCGTAGTGGAGAACGCCCACGCGGTCGTCCTCGGTTCCGGGGGCGCCGCGAGCGCGATCGTGGACGCTTTGGTGCATCACGGCGCGGCGTCGGTGGTCGTGCACGCACGCAACGAAGCGAAGGTCGAAGCACTCCGTGGTCGATACCAGAACGTCTTTTCCAGTTCGCTGGTGTACCGCCCCGTCGACCTCGTCGTGAACACCGTGCCGGTCGCGGGACGCGACCTCGAAGCGGCGGTGCTACAAGGCGTCCATCAAGAGACCGTCGCCGTCGACATTACGTACGACCCGCGAGAGTCGGCGTGGCGCACCCTCTACGACGAGGTGGGGTGTCGCACCATGAACGGCCTCGCGATGTTGGCCTACCAGGCGGCGTTGCAGATGCAGTGGTGGTGGGGTGTCGCCGTCAACGGCGCGGATCTGCTGGAGGTGATCACGTGACGGACACCCTGGGCGCCTTCACGCACCGTCTGCACCCCAAGGACTCTTTCGACCTGGGACTCTTTTGGGGAATGGTCGTCCTCGGCGGCGCCGGCGCCGTCGCCATTTACTCCGCCACCCGTCAACAACTCGTGAACTTGGGCGAGAACTCGCACTACTACGTCGAGCGCCAGGGTTTCTTCGTCGTGCTCGGCATCGTGATGATGTTTCTCGTCTCACGAATTGACTATCGACGTTTCGAGATCGCCGCCACCCCGCTCTACGTCTGTTCGCTGCTCGCGCTCGCTGGTGTGTTCGTCCTGGGCAAGAGTGCGCTCGGCGCGCAGCGTTGGTACAGCATCGGCAGTTCCATCCAGATCCAACCCAGTGAGTTCTCGGTGTTGTTCTTGATTCTGGCGATCGCGACCTTCTGCGCACGAAGAACTGAAGGCCTGAAGATGTACGACGTCATGCGGCTGCTCTTGATGGCGGTCGTGCCCCTAGCCCTCATCGTTAAAGAGCCCGACCTAGGCACGTCGGTGATCATCGTCCTGATCGTCTCGGCGATGATGGTCATCGCGGGCGTGCCGCCGCGGTTCATGACCATGTTGGCGGTACTCGGCTCACTAGGACTCGCGTCGGCGCTCTACCTGGACCTCCTCCAGAAGTACCAAGTCGACCGCTTCGTATCGTTCCTCAATCAGAACTCCACGAATCCCCAGCTGACCGCGCTCCTGCTCGAGGTCAGCAACGCGAAAAGCGCCATTGGTTCCGGTGGGGTCCACGGTGCCGGACTCTTCCACGGCATGCAGACCACGCTCGGCTACGTGCCCGAACAGCAGACGGACTTCATCTTCACCGCCATCGGTGAACAGATGGGCTTCATTGGTTCGACACTGTTCATCTTGCTCCTCGCCTTCGTCGCCTTTCGCATGTTCATCGTCGGCAAGAACGCGAGGGATGCAATGGGTCGCCTGCTCTGCATCGGCGTCTTCATCTTCTTTGCCTTCAGTTGTTTCGAAAACATCGGCATGACCATGGGCATCATGCCGGTGACGGGCATTCCGTTGCCCCTCATCAGTTACGGCGGCTCGGCCGAGGTGGTCTTCTTCGTCGCGGCCGGCATGGTGCTCTCCGTCTCGCGACGCGTCGGCCATTAGCGTGGGTGCCGTATGAGTGACGACGCACCCCTCGACGAGGACGAACCCGCGGCCATGGACCCATCGATTACCGAAGAACTCGCACCGGACGCTGCGTCGAGTGACGACCTCGACGCGGCGCCACATCCCGAGGACGTTCACTTTCGCGTCATGCACTTCGAGTCGGTGTTATACGACCTGACCGACGCGTCGCCGATGATCCACCTGCTGGAGTCCGAGTCGCCCTTTCGCTACCTCGTCATCCCCGTGGCCCTGAGTGACGCCGTCGCTCTCCAGAACGCGCACGGCGCGATTGAGGGTCGCCGACCGAGCACGCACGAACTCATGACGACGATACTGACCCGCTTGCAGGCCGAGGTCATCGCAGCGCGCGTCGTTCGCTACGAGGGCGGCGTCTTCTACGCCGAACTCGACCTCATGACGCCTCGCGGACGCGAAGTCTTCGACTGTCGCACCAGTGACGCCCTCGCCATGGCGCTTCGCCAGAACGTGGCGGCGCCCATCCTCTGCGCCGAGGACGTGTTGGAGTCGTACTACGCGTGAGGGAAATGGACGGCGACAATTTCGCCGCCGCGTTTCTCGGTGTTCCCTTCGTCCGAAATTCGCAGCAGTATCGCCACCACGAGATAGTTCGCGATCAGTGAGTTGGCCCCGTAGGCCATGAACGGCAAGGTGATGCCCGTGAACGGCAGGAGTCGAAGGATGCCGGCCATGATGAAGAACGCTTGAAAGCCCAACAGCGCCGTCAGACCCGTCGCGGTGAGGCGCACGAAGTCCGAGGTGGCGCGCTGGGCGATTCGAAAGCCTTCGCCCACGAAGGCGGCGAAGAGACAGAGCACCAAGATGACGCCGAGGAAACCGAGCTCCTCGGCGATCGCGGCGAAGATCATGTCCGAGGTGATGTAGGGGATCGTGCCCGACTGACCGAGACCGAGACCGGTGCCGGTGACGCCACCCGCGGCGATGGAGAACCAGCCGTAGGCCAGTTGGTGCGAGAAGGTGAAGTTCACTATCGACCAGGGATCGAGCCACTCGTTCACGCGACTCTGCACCTGGTTGAACAGTTGGTCGGCGATGAAGGCCCCGCCGACGAGCAGTCCGAGGCCCAGCACGACGTAGGACCTGAGACCGGTCGTTACCCACAACAAGGAAATGAAGAGCGCGAAGATGAGGATCGCGAAGCCGAGGTCGTTCTCCGCGCCCAGGATGGCGATGGAGAGCCCCCAGGCGGCGAGGATCGGCACGAGCACCTTGGGCGGCACGAACCTCGCGGGCCCGATTCGCTGCGTGGGGATTGAGAGAAGTTCACGATTGGCGGCGAAGTACGACGCGAAAAAGAAGATCAGCAGGATCTTCGAGAACTCGACGGGCTGAAAGGCGTACGGGCCGACGTCGATCCAAAGACGCGCGCCGTTGACGGTCGTGCCGATACCGGGCAAGAGTGGCGCGACCAAAAGCCCGATCGCGACGACGAGGGTGAGGTAGCGATAGCGGTCGAGGTCGCGCACGTGGCGAACGACCTTCAGTGTGGCGGCGAGCGCGAGGGCGCTCGCGAGGAACCACAGCGACTGACTGCGGGCGAGCGGTGGGTCCCAGCGGGCGATCTCGACGTAGCCAATGCCGTTGAGGAGCGTCGCGATGGGCAGGAGCACCTGGGAGGAGTTGGGTGCGTAGCGCAGGACCGCGAAGTGCATGAGGAGCGAGATCACCACCATGCCGGCGAGGAAGAACCCGAAGCGAGAGGGCATCGTGCCCTGCGCCCCGAGCGAGGCCAAGACGTAGAACGCCGTGGTGATGAGCCACGCCAGGGCCATCAGGCCCAACTCCGTCATGCGCGAGTTCCGTGACACACTCGGTACGGGCGACTTGGCTCGAGCGACCTCGATACTTGCGTGTCTCGCCACGTTTCAACAGTAGTCGTACGATGGTGAGAAACTATTGACTTCTAAGAAGGAACCAGTCGCTGTGGGTATAGATCTATCGTCGTTTGGACCCGAGAGGTTCTCGAGTCGCGAACTCTCGCGTCTCGAGTTCGGCGCGCGACTGCTCGACCTCGGAGCGGACCAGAACCTGCCCATCCTCGATCGGTGCAAGTTCGTCGCCATCTTCGCCGACATGATCGACGAGTTCTTTCAGGTGCGCGTCGTGAGTCTCGAGGACAAGGTCGCCGCTGGCGTGCAGACGCCATCCATCGACGGGATTCGCCCCCGCCAGCAACTGGCGGCGATCCGTGAGAGCGTGCTCGATCTCGTCGAGCGACAAGATCGTCTCATGATCGATTCGATTCTGCCCGAACTCGCGGCCGGTGGCATCAACATCGTGCGCCACGACGATCTCGACGACGAGGCCACGACGCTCCTCGCCAAGTACTTCGACGAAAACGTCTATCCGGTGCTCACGCCACTCGCGGTCGACCCCGGTCACCCGTTTCCCATGATCTCGAATCTCTCATTGAACATCGCCGTGTCGGTGCGTGACGACGTCACCAACGACGAACGAAGCGCGCGCGTCAAAGTGCCCAACTCACTCCCGCGCTTCCTCCCGGCCGGCCCCGATCAGTGGTGTCTTCTGGAGGACCTCATCATCGCGCACCTGGACCAACTGTTCCCGGGCATGACGATTGGCCGCGCCGATCTCTTTCGCGTCACGAGGAACGCCGACCTCACCCTGGAAGAGGACGAGGCCGACGACCTCCTCGTGGCCCTCGAAGTGGAACTTCGTCGTCGCCGGTTCGGTGAAGCGCTTCGCGTCGAGATCCAACGAGGGATGTCCGAGGAGTTCTTGAAACTGCTCGTCGACCAACTCGAGCTCGATCCCTCCAACGTCTACGTCACCGACGCGATGCTCGGACTGAGCGATCTCTGGAGTCTGTACCGGTTCGACCGACCTGACTTGAAGGGTGAGAGTTGGTCGCCGCTGACGCCCAAGCGGCTCCTCGACGGGGATCACGTGGGTGACGTCTTCGCGGCGATCCGTGACGGCGACATCTTGTTGCACCACCCCTACGAGTCCTTCACCGACTCGGTCGAACCCTTCACCGCTCAGGCGGCCCTCGATCCGAAGGTCGTGGGCATGAAACAGGCGCTCTATCGGACCTCGGGTGATTCGCCCATCGTCGCGTCGCTGATTCACGGCGCCGAACGCGGCAAACAGGTCGTGGCCCTCGTGGAGCTCAAGGCCCGATTCGACGAAGCCGCCAACATTGAGTGGGCCAAGGCTCTCGAAGACGCGGGCGTGCACGTGGTGTACGGCATCGTGGGCCTGAAGACCCACTGCAAGATCACCTTGGTGCTGCGCTCCGAAGGTGACACCACCGTTCGCTACGTGCACGTCGGCACGGGCAACTACAACGACAAGACCGCGCGTATCTACGAGGACTTCGGTCTCCTAACGTGTGACGCGGCCATCAGTCACGACATTGGCGAGCTCTTCAACTTCCTCACCGGCTTCTCACGGATCGGCAACTACGAAAAGCTCATCGTCTCACCGCTCAATACGAGGTCGCGCGTCGTTGAGCTCATCAACGCCCAGCGCGATCGCGGCGCGCTGGGCAAGATCGCCATCAAGGTGAACGGCCTCACCGATCCGACGATCATCGACGCGCTCTACGAAGCCAGTTTCGCCGGGGTGGAGATCCGCATGGTCGTGCGCACGCTCTGTAGTCTGCGTCCGGGCGTCGCCGGGCTCTCGGAGAACATCAAGGTCCACTCGCTCGTCGGCGAGTTCCTCGAGCATTCGCGTATCTTTGCCTTCGGCCACCAAGGCGACCCCGACTTCTCGATCTACATTGGCTCCGCGGACCTCATGGAGCGCAACTTGGACCGTCGCGTCGAGGTGCTCGTGCCCATTGAAGATCCGTCATTGCAGAGCGAACTCCTCGAAGCCTTCGAGATCACGTGGCGTGACGACCTCTTCACGTGGGTGCTCGGCACCGACCGTCGTTGGCGCCGGCTGCAACCGGTCAACAACTTCTCGGCGCAACTGGAGTTCAAACGTCGGGCAATGGATCGGGCGCGCTCGCTTTCCCAGGTGTAGTTTCCACTGGCCGACGCCACTGCAGACTCGCGTAGGAGATCCCGCCCAGGGGAATGGGGATCCAGAAGTTGACGAGACGGTACGCGAGAACGGCCAGGATCGCTTGGCTGTGGGGCACACCAAAACCGAGGAGCGTCGTGATGAGGACGCCCTCGACGACGCCGAGGCCGGCCGGCGTGACGGGAATCGCCGCGAGCACGTTGGCGAGACCGTAGGCGACGAGGAGGTCGATGGGCGAGACCACGGAGCCGAAGGACCAGAGGAAGATCCACAGGCACGCGGCGTCCAGAAGCCAGTTGAGGGTGGCCCACGTGAAAGCCCACCACAACGTGCGACGGTTGTTGATGAGCAAGGTGATGCGATCGGCGACCTTTCGCAACAACGCCGACACGGCGTCGGGATTGATCGACGGCACGCGGCGCGCGATCGCGCGCAGCCACGCGTCGGCGCGCCGTTGACCCCTCGTGATCAGCAGAATCGTGCCGAAGAAGGCCATGAGGAGAAAGACGCCGGCGAGCGCGGCGAACCCGTAGGCCGGGTTGAAGCCGTCCAGGGGGATCGAGATGACGAGCGCGATCCAGAAGATGATGTTGAGTACGACCGCCGAGCCCGATCCCTGGGCGGCGAGGCCGAAGGCGTTGGTGTCGCGCGGCACGCCCAGCTCGTTGAAGATCCGATAGGCCAGCGCCCCGGCGGGCGCCGTGCCGCCGGGCACGACGTGACTGATCGCGAGGCCGGCCATGTTGACGCGCAGCGTGTTGTAGCGACTCGGGGCGTAGGGATAGAGCACCGTGCGTGTCAGTTCGACGTACGCGGTAATCGCCCCGACCTCGAGGAGGACGCCGAGCACCACCAGGATCGGGTTCACCGACGCCAGCAGAGGAATCGACGATCGTGCCGAACCGAATTGGGGCAGGACGAAGTACCCGTAAACGAAGAGGAGGGAGCCGAAGCTGAGGATGAGGCGAATCTCACGGGGCAACGTAAGACGTTTCTTCGAGACGGCTTCGGGCATAGGACTTCCTCTAGCGTGTCACGTTCTCACAGCGCGTTGGCGGAACTCAACCGACCAAGTCTAGGGTACGTCGTAGAATCTCCTGATGCGCACGCTGGTGGTACTTCCCACGTACAACGAGATTCTGAACGTGGCCGAGATGCTCCGTGCGTTGCGCAGTGCCGTCCCCGAGTGTCACGTCCTCGTCGTCGATGACGCCAGCCCCGACGGCACCGCCGCGAAGGCCCGTGAGCTCAGTGTCGAACTCGGTCAGATCGACGTGCTGGAGCGCACGACCAAGAGTGGACTCGGCCGGGCGTACCGTGAGGGCTTCGCGTGGGGCTTGGCGCAGGGCTTCGACCACTTCGTGGAGATCGACTGCGACTTCTCGCACGATCCCCGGGCCCTGCCGGGACTGCTGGCGGCGGCGAACAACCACGAGGTCGTGATCGGATCGCGCTACGTGCCGGGGGGACAGATTCCCCGATGGACCTGGTCGCGTCGGCTGCTCTCACGCGGGGCCAATCAGTACGCGTCGACCGTACTCGGTCTCAACGTCGCCGACTCGACGTCGGGTTTTCGGGTCTACGCGAAGTCGGCCCTCGAGAAGATCAACTACGACACGGTCACGGCGGACGGGTACGGCTTCCAGATCGAGATGACGTACCGTGCGCGTAGCCACGGCGCGACGATCACCGAAGTACCGATCTCCTTTTCCGATCGCCAGCGCGGCGTGTCCAAGATGTCGGGGGCCATCGTGATCGAGGCGTTCGCCCTCGTCACGAGGTGGGCGATCGAGCGTCCGTTTCGGCGCGAAGCGCTACACGCGATCAACGAGCACTGAGGTCAGGACACTCGAGAGTTTGTCCTTCGTCTCTTCGCGCTCGGCGTTCGGATCCGACTCACTGACGATGCCGGCCCCGGCCCAGGCCTCGAACTCGCGCCCCTTCACCAAGACGCCGCGGATGCCGATCCACCACTCGCCGTCGCCGTACGCGTCCATCCAACCGAGTGGCCCCGCGTAGTGTCCCCGGTCGTGCTGCTCGAGTCGGCAGATGAGTTCGTACGCACGCTCACGCGGGACGCCACCGACGGCGGCCGTGGGGTGGAGCATCCGTAGGACCTCGAGCGCGTCGGGTGCGCTCGCGGCGTCCTTCGATCGCGCGCTCACCCACGCGCCCAAATGGGCCACCGTTCGTAGTGTGACGATGGAGGGTTCGGGGTCGGCGTAGACGTCGTCGTAGACGTTGGCGAGGTTGCGAACCACCTCGTCCACGACCACGCCGTGCTCGTGGAGATTCTTGGTGCTCCCGAGCAGCCACGTTTGGTAGTCGTCGGGCGCGACGTTGGGCGGCAGGGCGATCGTGCCAGCGAGTGGATGGCACTGGATCTCGACGCCGCTTCGACGTACCAGCAGTTCGGGGCTGGCCCCCACGAAGCGACGACCCTCACTCGCGGGAAGGCTGTACAGCGTGCAGATGGGCTCGCGCAGACGGAGTCGTTGGGCGATCGCCGCCGCGTCGATGGGATCGGGCACCGAGCCGAGGACGGCGCGCGCGAGCACGACCTTGTCGATCTCCTTTCGCCGTAGTATCTCCACCGCGAGCGCGACGTTGTGCGCGTACTCCTCGGGCGTGGGTTGGTACGTGAGCGAGCGAAGGCTCTGGGTCTCTTGCGTGGGCGCGACGACCGCGTCGTACCACGCACGCCAGTCGTGGGACCCGTCCTGGTGGGTCAACCACGCCTCGCCCGACGAGTTCTGGGTGACCAAGAATTCGGGTATCTGTAACTCTCCGGGGGCGTTGCGGTCAAAGGGCAAGGACGCAAAGGCGACGACGCCCGTGCCCGACGGTCCGTCGTCGCCGACGACCTCGTGGCGCTGCAGCGCCGCTGTCGCGTCGGTGGGACTATCGAGGCCCGCGACGAGTTCGATGCGATCGGCGACGCGACCGAAGCCCACGCGAAGGACCTCCGGCGATTCGACGAGCCAGCCATCGCGAGCGCCGAGCGCACGCAGCGTCTCTGCTCGAAGTGGTTCCAGCGAGGAGCGGACGAACTTCACGCGATCCTCGTGGCGAGGAACTGTTGACTGAGTCCGCCCATGACGCGCCGGTGGTTGACCGCCGAGAAACCGGCGCGGTTCAACATCGCCGAGATCTCCGGTGCGTCGGGCAGGTAGACCGTCGACGTGGGGAGGTAGCGATAGGCCGCGCGGTCCGAGACGAGCGACCCGATGAAGGGGACGACTTTACGAAACCAGAGTCGAAAACCCGCGCGCCAGAGTCCCGAGCGGGGCTCGGCGACCTCGAGGAGGGATAGTCGTCCCCCGGGGCGAAGGACCCGCGCCATCTCCGCGAGGGTCGCGGGAAGGTCAGTGAAGTTGCGAAGCGCGTACCCGCAGGTCACTCCGTCGAAACTGGCGCCGCGAAACGGGAGCTTGGAGGCGTCGGCCTGCACGCGAAGGTGCACCGACCTCGCCGCGGCGAGCATGTTGTAACTGAGGTCCGTGGCGACGGACCGTTGGCCCTGGCGCGCGAGTTCGCGAGCGAAGTCACCCGTCCCGGCGGCCACGTCCAGGATCAGGCTGCGCGGTGCAAGTCGCAGATCGCTCACGGCGCGCCGACGCCACCGACTATCGAGACCGAAGGTCATGAGTTTGTTGACGAGCTCGTAGCGCGAGGCGATGGCGTCGAACATCGAACGGACCTGTCGCGTCTTTTCGTCGCCTTGGGGTAGGGGGGTACTCATGAAGGCGTCAGCGGTAGTAGCGAAAGACCACTTGCGCGACACACGAGGGCTTGGTGGCGTCCTTGACCTCAACGGCGACGTCGAGTGCCACCTGCACGCCGCCCGCGACCTCGTCGAGCGAGGCCAGCGTGGCGCCGGCGCGCAGCTCGGATCCCACGGGGACGGGCGCGGTGAAACGCACTTTGTTCGTGCCGTAGTTGACGCCCATGGTGACCCCGTCGACCTTCAAGACGCTCCCGAGCAGCACCGGGACGAGGGACAACGTGAGATAGCCGTGCGCGATGGTGTGACCGAAGGGACCGGCAGCGGCGCGCTCGGGGTCGACGTGAATCCACTGGTGGTCGCCCGTCGCGTCGGCGAAGAGGTTGACCTGCTCTTGGGTGACCGTCAGGTAGTCGGAGTAGCCGAGGTGCGTCCCCACCAGTACTGACAGTTCCTTGATGCTGTTTACGCGCGTGACCATTGCGAACCTCCGAGGCCACACTATCTTTCACGCTCCGTTCACTCGCCGCGACACCGTCGCTCTCGTAGACTCGCCTCGTGAGCGAATTGGCCGATACCCCGCACCATCGCCAAATCAGTGACGGGGGCTTTCGCGCGGCGCTGTTTGGTCTCATGGACGGGCTCGTCACCAACGTCTCGCTTATTTTGGGCTTCGCGGGCGCGAATCCCGGCCACAACATCGTGCGTCTCGCCGGTCTCGCTGGTCTCGTGTCGGGGGCTTTCTCGATGGGGAGTGGTGAGTACCTGTCGATGCGGGCACAAAAGGAGCTCTACACCTACGAAATCGACGTCGAACGTCGCGCGCTGGCGGATGAACCGGTCGCCGAACGCGAAGAACTCCGCGACATCTTCCTCGGCCGCGGCATCGACGCCGAACTGGCCGAGCGACTCTCGACGGACCTGATGCGCGACCCCGACCTGGCCCTTCGCACGCACGCCCGTGAGGAACTCGGTGTCGACCCCTCGGCGACGGGCTCTCCCTGGATCGCCGCCTTCTCGTCGTTCCTCTTCTTCTCGGTCGGCGCGTTGATCCCGTTGCTGCCGTGGATTATCGCCTCGTCGGGCAACGTCGTGTGGTGGTCCGTCGCGCTCTCGGGCGTCGCCATCATCTTCGTCGGCGCTGCGGTTGGACACTTCACCAGACGCGGTGTTGTGTACTCGGCCCTACGCGCCCTCGTCATCATGGGCCTCGCCTCGGTCGTGACGTTCGGCGTCGGTTACCTCGTGGGTACGCACTAGGTGCGCACGAAGCGCACGAGCCGATCCTCACGTTCGAGGCGAAAGCCGAGCGAGTCGTAGAGCTTCTTCGCGGCGTCGTTGGACTCGTCGACGAAGAGCACGGCGTCGACGACGCCCTTGCGAAAGAGGACGTTCAGACCCTGGGTCACCATGACGCGCCCGAGGTGGTGGCGCTGGAAATCGGGGTGCACTGATACCACGTAGATCTCACCGAAGCGGTCGGGGTGCAGCTCGTGGACCTTGGTCCAGCACGACGCCGCGATCCTCCCGTCGATCTCCAGGAGCAGGAAACCCGAGGGGTCGAACCACGGTTCGTGCGTTCGTTCGTCGAGGTCGGTTTGGTGCCAGGCGCCTTGCTCGGGGTGGTTGGCGAAGGCGGCGTTGTTCTGCTCGATCCAGGCTGCTTCGTCACGGTGGGGCTCAAAGTTGCGCAGTATCGCACCCTTGGGCACCTCGTCCACGGGTACCGGGAGTTTCACGCGCAGTAACTGCAACATGCGAATGACGTTGCCCTTGGCGTACTCGCACGATTGGGGACCGCGGGTCCACCAGTCGACGACCTCGTGTGACGCGAGTAGGTGCGCGAGCAGCTCTTCGTCGTAGTCGTCCCCGCACATCTCGACGATGGCGTGTTCGTCGCCGCTCGACATGGCGTACTTGGTCAGGACACCTTCGTCGTAGTAGAGCCAGTGCTGGGCGCGCCAGCCGTGCACGACGGTGCGTCGACGTCCTTCATCAATCGCTTCGCGTCCGAGCAGCGCCTCCGTTCGATTGAGCAGGCTCAGCACGTCGAGGCGCTGTTGCGGCGACAACGAGAGCACGCACCACCACGGAGAAGCCATAGCCAGACACTACCGGTGGCCCCTAGAGCGCCCGCCCCGCGACGCGCGTCAGTCGTCGTAGGAGTGCCCCCACCGTGCGCTCGGCCGCGACGAGCTCGGCGTAGACGTCGGGGGACATCGCGTCACCTTCTGCTTCGACCAGCGTCGTGATGCGCGTCGAGAGTTCGGTCATCGTTGAGGTGATGGTGTTCAGTTCCGTTTGCATGCTCATTGGTGGCCACCCTCCGCGGCGGGTTTCACCACGCTCGCGCATACTGTAATAGTCAATGAGTACGACCGGAAACGACATCGCCACGAACCTGCTCGAGTGGTCGGTGCTGAAGGCTCGCGGCCCCGAGACGGAGTCGTTCCTCCAGGGTCAGCTCAGCCAGGATCTGGCGCTGGTCGACGAGGTCGGCGCGTGGGCGTTGCTCCTCGAACCCGACAGCGTCGTCATCACGAGCTGTTTCGTGCAACGCACCCACGACGGCTTTGACGTGACCGTGCCGCGAGCACTCGCCGAGGTCGCGGCGAAGCGACTCACGCGATTCCTCCTTCGTACGAAATGCACCATCGACGTGGAAGAGATCGAGGGCGGACCCTTCGCGACGCTGGACGAACAGATCCGCGCCAACTGGCCGGGCCCGCGTGAGTACGCGTTGAACCTCACGCCGCACTGTTTCGGTCGTTCGTTCGTCGCCTCGACGATCTCGTTTCAAAAGGGGTGCTTCACCGGTCAAGAGTTGGTGGGGCGCCTCGACGCTCGTGGTTCGAGCGTGCCGTGGCGTTTCGTGCGCGTGCGCGGCGCCGACGCGGCGAGCGTGGACACGTTCTTGAAGTCGAAGGGACCCGAGGGACCTCAGGGCGTCACCAGCGCGTGGACCTCGAACGGTCGCTTCGAGGGACTGGGCATCGCGCACCGAACCCTGCTCGCTGGCGCCCGCGATGAGAGCGATGGCGGCGTCACCGTAGAAGAGGTTGACTGAGCCCGCGGGTTGGGCGTGAGTAACGTACCAACCATGGAGATGGTACGTGCGACTCACGGCTGAGGGCCTCTACATCAAGATCTCGGGTATCACGACCGAAGAGGACGCACTCTTTTCCATCGGCCTGGGCGCGAGCGCGGTGGGCTTCGACTTCGCCTTGACGCCGCGTCAGATCTCGGTGAGCGCGGCGCACGACATCGTTCGTCGCCTACCCCAGGGCGCCGGTTCGGTGGGCGTGTTTCGCAACGAACTGCCCCAACGCATCGTCGAGATCGCCAACACCCTCGGTCTCAGCGCCGTGCAGATCGACGGTCCCATCACGTCGGACGAACTCAACTACGTCTGTGAACGGGTGAACACCGTGCTGCGGATGGTCCCTGACGGTACCGAACGATTGGGACTGATGAGTGGTGTCGCCTGTCTCGTGCTGCCCGAGACCGACGAGCCCGAGGCCCTCGTGGACTCGCTCGAACTCTTCATGGAGTCGGGACCGCGCGTGCCGTTGATCGCCTCGGGCGGGTTGAACGCCGCCAACGTCGTCGACGTCGTGCAGAACTTCCCGGTCTTTGGCGTCGACGTGCGTTCGGGCGTCGAGAGCGCCCCGGGTGTGAAGGATCCGGTGATGCTCGGTGAATTCATCGCCAACGCGCGTTGGGCCTACGACAACGCGTACGTGGAGCGCCACTTCGGTGAGTGGACGCTGTAGTCAGACGTGAACGCGTCGAAAGATGACGCTGCCGTTGTGACCACCGAAACCAAAGGAGTTCGACAAGATGACCTCCACCTCCGCCGGGCGCGGCGCGCCGATCACGACGTCGAGGTCGATGGCGGGATCGATGTCGGTGGTGCCGGCCGTGGGCGGGATGAGTTGGTTTTGCAGGGTGAGCACTGACGCGACGCCCTCGAGCGCGCCGGCGGCGGCGAGCGAGTGGCCCAGGTGACCCTTGATTGACGTGGTCGCCGGTGGGTTGGCGCCGAAGACGCGGTGCACCGCGATGGCCTCGGCGAGGTCGTTCAACGGCGTCGAGGTCCCGTGCGCGTTGATGTGCGAGACGTCGCTCGCGGTGATGTCCGCGTCGGCGAGGGCCAGTTCCATGCAACGGATCGCGCCCGCGCCACTGGGATCGGGCGCGGTGATGTGGTGAGCGTCGGCTGTCGACGCCGCGCCAATGACTTCGGCGAAGATCGCGGCGCCGCGTTCGAGCGCGTGATCCCACTCTTCGAGGATCAAGACGCCCGCGCCTTCGCCCAAGACGAAGCCGTCGCGGTTCACGTCGAAGGGTCGAGAGAGGTTTTGGTTGGAGAGCGCGGTCATGTTGCGAAAACCCGCTTCGGCGATCTCCGTGATGACGGCTTCGGCGCCACCGGCGACCACGACGTCGCAGCGACCCGACGCCACCAGGCGAGCGGCGTTGCCAATGGCGTGCGTGCCGGCCGCGCAGGCGGTCGTCACCGTCTCACACGGGCCGCCGAGCCCGAACCTCATGGACACGGCCGCGGTGGCGGCGTTGGGCATCATCATGGGCACGAGGAAGGGGGAGACGCGGTCGGGACCCTTTTGCAAGAGGACGACTCCCTGGTTGAGGGTGGATTGCAGGCCGCCGATGCCCGTCGTGACGATGCTGCCCGCGTCGGGAAGGGGTCCAACGAGCCCACTGTGGCGCCACGCTTCGTCGGCCGCGACGAGGGCGTAGAGGGCGAACGGGTCCAGACGTCGCAGTTCCTTGGGCCCCGCGACGTGCGCGGTGTCAAAGTGGTCGATGCGCTTGGACCGGGGCGCGTCGGACTTCATCAATAACTCCCACAGGGCGTTCACTCCTTCGCCGGCGCACGAGAGCGCGCCGAGGCCCGTGACGGCTACCCGGCGACCTTGAATCGGTCCCGAGGGAGTGACGGCAACGCGCACTACAGCTTGGCGTAGATAAGTTCGAAGGCCTCGCCGACGGTTTTGATCTCTTTGAGTTCGTCTTCGGCCACTTCAATGTCGAAAGTCTCTTCGAGGGCCATCACGAGTTCGACGAGGTCGAGGCTGTCCGCACCAAGGTCGTCGCCAAAGGAAGCTTCGAGGGTGACCTGCGCCGGGTCGACGGCCAACACCTCAACGGTGTCGTCGGTGAACTTTGCCAGAGCTTCATTGCGATCCATGGTTTACCCCTTTTTCTTTCGCTCCATCGTACTCAATCGCCTCGTTGCACGAGGTCACTAGAGACCGAGCGCGAGGCCTCCGTCAACGGCGATGACCGCGCCGGTGATGTAGCGCGCGTGGTTACTGGCGAGGAACCCGACAACGCCAGCGATATCGGAAGGCTGACCGACGTGACCGAGCGGGATCATCGCTTCCAAGGTGTCCTTCGCCGCGCCCAACTCGTTGGTCATGTCCGTGTCGATGAGGCCCGGCGCGACGACGTTCACGGTGATCGAGCGCGAGGCCACTTCCTTCGCGAGCGAGCGAGCTAGTCCCACTAGCCCGGCCTTCGCGGCGGCGTAGTTGGCCTGACCCGGCACGCCGATGAAGGGTGACACCGAGCCGATGAAGATGATCGAACCCGACCGCGCGCGCACCATCGAGGCCATCGTGGCGCGCGCGGTGTAGAACGCTCCGTCGAGGTTGGTGCTCAACACGTCACGCCACTGCTCGTCCGACATTCGCATCGCGAGTCCGTCGCGCGTCACGCCCGCGTTGACGACCGCGACCTGCACGGGCCCGAACTCGTCGACGGCCGCTTTCACGGCGTCGTTCAGCGCCGTCGAGTCCGCCACGTCCACCGCGAGGGACTTCGCGCAGCCCGCGGGCGCCTGCCCGGAACGTGAGAACGCCACGACGTGGTCCCCTTCGTCGAGGAAGTGCGACGCGATCGCGGCGCCGATGCCGCGACTGGCTCCAGTGACGACGACGTGACGGTTCATTGGTTGATCTCCTGTAACTCGCTGGCGGTGGTCGGCGTGATCTGTCGAGCAAAGGGACGAATGCGTTTCGTGAGGCCCGTGAGGACGCCGCCGGGCGGCATCTCGATCGTGACGTCGACGCTCTCGGGCAGCGCCAGCGTCGCGTCCAAAAACTCGACGGGTGAGGTGAGTTGTTGGCGCAGTAACTCTCGCCACTCGTCGGCTGACGTATGCGCCGTCGCGTCGACATTGGAGATCAACACGGACTCGGTCGTGCCCCAGGTCGCGGCCGCAAGTGCTTCGTCGAACTCGTCTTGGGCCGGCGCCATCAGCGGGGAGTGAAAGGCCCCACCGACCGCCAGCGCCGTCGCGCGACGCCAGCCCAGCTCTTTGTGGCGCGCTAAGAGATCGTCGAGTCCCGCGCGCGTGCCACTCACGACGATCTGACCCGTCCCGTTGATGTTGGCGATCCACACGTCCGCGAGCCCACCGAGGGCGTCGCGGGCGCCGTCGTCGCCACCCATGACCGCCACCATCGAGCCCTCCTGCGTCGCCGCCGCGCGGGCCATGGCGGAGCCACGAACGCCGATAAGCCGCGCGCCCTCGTCGAGGGAGAGCAGTCCCGAGGCGACCAGGGCCGAAAACTCGCCGAGGCTGTGGCCCAGGAGGTAGCGGGGGCGTACGCCGAGGTCGAGGAGTTCGTGGTAACCAACGAGCGAGAGGGCGAAGGTCGCCAGTTGCGCGCGGTCGGTACGAACGACCTCGTCGGCGCTGGCGCTCAGCAACAGCGCGGAAACGTCCACGCCGGTGACGTCGCTGACGCGATCGACCAACGTCCAGTGACGCGACGACTTCCACGCCACGCCGGCACCGCCGCTGATCGAGCCTTGGCCGGGAAAGAGTGCGACGACGTCGTCACGAAAGGGAGGGGTCGACGGTTCAACCATGTTGTAAAGGTAACAGTGCCCGGAGTGGGACTCGAACCCACACACCCTCTCGAGTAAAGGCTTTTGAGGCCTCCGCGTCTGCCAATTCCGCCATCCGGGC